>OOBK01000020.1_pt1 | contig 115998 bp, 104 predicted proteins | sample 1671541 | NCBI WGS metagenome assembly OOBK01 (sample SAMN06348167, study PRJEB24527) | human gut metagenome | biome: human gut; feature: ankylosing spondylitis patient; material: feces | host: Homo sapiens | place: China | collected 2015-10 | reverse complement strand
AAAAAGTCGTGCAGCTCGTAAAAGCAGAGCATGAAAAAGCAAGAAAAATCCTTGCCGAAAACAGGGAAAAACTGGATGAGCTGGCTATGTATCTGTATGAAAAGGAAACAATTACAGGTGACGAATTTATGGATATTTTGGATATAAAATAATGTAGTTAATTAGATAATATGCTGAAAATTTATTTTGTTTTTATTTATAGTTTACAAAAAATTTACAATGTGATATTATTCTCTTAAATTAATAACGATGTAGAGAGTAAGAGAGCAAACATTATGATTCAGACAGGTCTGACTTATTTTGTTTGCTTTTTTTGCTTCATCGAGGTGACTATGATAGGAACGGAATTATTAAACATTTTTGAAAAATACCATATTGATGCGGGGCAGTCGAAACAGGTTGAACAGATCTTGAAAGAGCAGAATTTATTGGAGACTTTACGAACAGTAACGCCAATGGAAAAAGGGATGACAAACCGTTCATTCCTGGCAACAGGAGATCAAAAATATTTAATACGATTTTCCGGAGAGGGTACAGGCAATATTATTAACAGAAAGCAGGAGGCAGATGTATATCATCAGTTAGCGGGTAAGGATATTTCAGATGAAGTACTTTATATAAATCCAGACAACGGTATTAAGATTTCAAAATATCTGGAAGAGTCGCATGTTTGCAACATGGAGAATGAGGAAGATGTAAAAGCATGCATCAGATATCTGAGAAAATTTCATGATATGAAGCTGGAAGTGAATCATGCATTTGACTTGTACGCAGAAATAAGATTGTATGAAGGCCAGTGCGGAATGTATTTTGATGCATTCCCGGATGTACGGGAAACACGAGAAAAGATTATGTCTTTAAGAGAATTGATCAAGAACAGACAGACGCAGAATTGTTTGTGCCATATTGATCCGGTTTATGATAATTTCCTTGTACAAAAAGATGCAATTCATTTGATCGACTGGGAGTATTCAGGCATGAGTGATCCTCTTTTAGATGTGGCAATGTTTTGCATTTATGCGAATCTGGATAAAGAGAAAACAGATCGTGTAATTGAAATATATCTGGAAGAAAGAGACTGCAAAGAATATAGGATGTTAATATATGCATATATGGCGGCATCAAGTTATTTATGGGTGCTGTGGTCAGAGATCAAGTGGCTGAGCGGTGTGGATTTCCGTGAGTATGAGGAATCACAATATATGCTGGCAAAAGAATATTATCAATATGCACTTGACGCATATGAAAGAAAATGAACTTACCTTTCCCAGAGGAAAGTGCGAATAAAAATTAAATGAAAGGAGTAAGAATTACTGGGAAACTAAACATATATTTAGGAGGGTTTATATTATGCAAGAGAAAAAACAAACATCAGCTGTAACAAAATGGATGACGCTGATTATCGTAGCAATCGCAGGCGGACTTATGACAAAACTTCCATATTTGCGTGAAACATATATGGTGCCATTGCAGGAAGCTACAGGAGCAACAAAGACACAGTTAGGACTTATCATGTCAGCATATGGAATTGTTAACTTTATCTGTTATTTCCCGGGAGGTATCCTGGCTGATAAATTCAGTTGTAAGAAATTGATTATTTTCTCATGTTTCGGAACTGCAGCAGCAGGTTTATGGTATTGGACAATGCCAGGATTTGTGGGACTGGTTATTATCCATGGTATTTTTGCTATTACTACCGTATTCACATTCTGGGCAGCGATGGTAAAATCAATCAACAATCTTGGTGGTCCTGATGAGCAGGGACGTCTGTTTGGCTTTCTTGAAGGAGGAAGAGGACTGATTGGTACGTTAGTAGCATTCGGATCAGTAGCTGTATTTGGAAAAGCGATTGATCAGGTTGGCGGAATGAAAAATGCAATTATGTACTATAGCATTCTTTTAATTATAGCCGGTATTCTCGCAATGATCTTTTTACAGGACAACAAGCCTGTACAGACAGATGGTAAGAAGAAAAATTCATTAAATTTCAAAGATTTTATGGAAGTAGCAAAAATGCCGACGGTCTGGCTTTGTGGAGCATTAGGTATTTGTAACTATTCTGCATTAATTTTCCATGGATACCTGACAGCATATCTTTCAGAGGCATATGGATTAAGTGATACTATGGTTGCTAATTTAAATATTGTACGTACCTATTTTATGATGATGGTCGGTTCCTTTGTTGCTGGTTTTGTTTCTGATAAGGTTGGAAGCCGTATCAAATTTATCCAGTATGTATTCGTTGGAATGGCAGTATTTGCAACAGTATATTTACTGATTCCTACAGGTGGTGCAGCAGCACTTCCACTTATTGTAGCAAACTTCCTTTGCTTTGGTTTATGTTTATATAGTATTAAAGCATTATATTTCTCAACAATCGATGAAGTGTTTGTACCGAAGCGTCTGGCAGGAACCGCTTCTGGTGTTATTTCATTAGTAACATACGCACCGGAGATGTTCCTTTACACTGTATCAGGTAATATGGTTGATAAATATACAGGAACAAGCACACCGCTCCGTGGATATCAGAATTGCTTTACCGCAATGGCTGTAATGTCACTTATCGGTTTTGTATGTGGTGCAGTATTACGTTATCTGAATAAAAAACAAAGAGCTAAAATGGAAGCTGAGGGGATAAATGAATTAGCTTAAATAAATAGGGTAAGAAAGTAATGTTAAAAGAGGTATCGGGTATGGAGAAAAAGATATTACTTAGTTCCTGTGAGACAGATTACAACAGTGATTTACACAGCTGGATTGACATTGAGCGTCAGATAAAAAATCTTGCCGACGCAGGTTTTACGCATACACAATGGATGCAGAACTGGGAAGGCGAATATTTATATAGTAAAAGTGAAATGTTCCAGACCAGAGATGTGTTAAAAGATTATGGAATTCATGCACATAGTATTCATGCATCAGAAGGTGGAAAACGAACAGTACATACACCGGACGGAAAGTTAAGATATCGAAATCGCTATCGTTTAACAGATATCCGTAAGGATTATACATCTACGAATGAATATTTACGATTAGCAGGTGTAGATCTTCTGAAAAACAGAATTGATCTGTGTACGTATATCAATGCATCTGTTATGGTACTCCATATGCAGCTCCCGTATATGATGTTCGAAGAACAGCCGGAAGAGAAGAAGAGATATTACGAGCAGGTATTTAAGTCATTTGATGAGGTTAAAGAATATGCAAAAGCAGCAGGTGTTCGTATCGCATTAGAAAATATGATCTGTACACCTCAGAAGTATCAGGATGAACAGTTTGATATGTTATTTGACAGATATGATTCGGATTTCCTCGGTTTTGCATGGGATTCCGGGCACTCATCTTTGATGTGTCGTGAGGATGCATATCATTTCCTGAAAAAATACTACAAACGTATGTATGCGACTCATTTGCAGGATAATGAATCTATTCCGGATGATAAATTATATATGGAAGATACAGATGAGGCCGATGCAAATGTACTTCGTTATGACAGACATTGGGTACCAAATGTGGATGGAACACTTGGACAGGGAATTTTAGACTGGGATCTGATTGCAAGTTATGTTGCAAAGGCACCATTAGAGCTTCCGGCAGATTTTGAAGTAATGATTTCAGGGAAAGATGGAAGCCGTGAAGATGAATTCCGCCAGTTAGTAGAATGCCACAGACAGGCAGAGTTGTTTTATGAGAAAGTCTTATCTTACAAATAGAATTATTTATAAGACAGTACAAAATATAACGATATAGGAGATGCGAGATGGAAAAAGATTTGTGGAAAAAGCTGGATAAAGTAATTTTATTTGTGCCGCTGGCAATCATAATCGCATTATGTATCGTATTTTTGGTATATCCGGAAAATTCGAGCCAGATTTTAAATCTGGTTCGAATTTTCCTTGGTAACGATTTTGGATTGTACTACATTATTCTTGGTGTAGGAGCAGTCGCAGTTTCTATATATATTGCATTCTCAAGATATGGAAAGATAAAACTTGGAAATATTGAGAAACCGATATATGGTGACTTTAAATGGGGTGCGATGATATTTACATCAACGATGGCAGCAGATATTCTGTTTTATTCACTGTGCGAGTGGATGCTTTATGGAAATGACCCATACATTACAGAGATGGGTGGAATGCAGAAATGGGCACCAACATATTGCCTGTTTCACTGGGGGCCGATCGCGTGGAGCTTTTACATTGTACTTGCTGTAGCATTTGGATTTATGATACATGTTCGGGGAAGAGATAAACAGAAATTTTCAGAAGCTTGCAGGCCTATATTAGGTAAGCTGGTAGACGGATGGTGTGGGAAACTAATTGATCTTTTGGCTGTGATTGCATTGTTAGCAGGAACAGCAACAACTTTTTCAGTTTCGTGTCCATTACTGTCAGCAGCGATCAGTCAGGTGTTTCATATACCGAATACAGTAGTTTTAACTGTACTTCTTCTGATAGTAATTGCATTTGTATACACAATGACAGTATGGTTTGGAATGAAAGGTGTTGCAAGGCTGGCAAGTGTATGTGCATATTTGTTTTTCTTTTTACTGGCATATGTTCTTTTTGGCGGAGGCGAGTGCAGATATATACTGGAAACAGGATTTTCATCTGTTGGTAGCCTGATACAGAATTTTATTGGAATGGCAACATGGACGGATCCTCTAAGAGAGAATTCATTTGTTCAAAATTGGAGCATCTTCTATTGGGCATATTGGATGGCATGGTGTATTGCCACACCATTTTTTATTGGTGTAATTAGCAAAGGACGAACAATAAAAAATACTGTATTGGGAGCATATGGATATGGTCTTGCAGGCTCGTTTACATCATTTATCGTGTTAGGTAATTATGGTCTGGCACAACAGATGAAGGGTAACATTAACGCAATTGAAATGCTGAATGAGGGACAGCCTGTAACAGATGTGATATTAACAATACTTAATACATTGCCGGGAGCAAATTTTGTTATTTTGGTTCTTGTAGTTACAATGATTTCGTTTTATGCAACAACATTTGATGCATTGACGATGGTAGTGTCATGTTATTCTTATAAACATTTAAGAAGTGATGAGGTATCAGATAAGCGAGTACGTACATTTTGGGCAGTACTTTTTATCTTATTCCCAATAGCACTTATATTCAGAGAGAATTCCATGTCGAATCTGCAGTCAGTTGCAATTATTGCAGCATTTCCGATAGGAATTATTATTTGTATTATAGTAGCAGGATTTTTTAAAGATGCGAAACAGTATTTAGACGAGAAAAAGTGAATATAAAAAATAATAGCTGATCACTGTAAATTTCTTTTGTAAAGAAAACGGTGGTCAGTTGCTATTTTATGGGAAATATATAGGACCGATAGGCTTATATTTTTTACTTGTAAAATAAGCACAAAAAAGTATAAAATGTAATGTATATAAAGATGATAGAAAAGACAAATGAATGGAGAAAATATATGGAGACATGGTATTACGAAGTGGTTTCGATCGATGGAGACTATGCAAATTTAAAAAGGATCGATATAGAATCATCGAAAATTAGTGGCAAGAGCACTTTTGCTGGCAGAAATCTATGAGAGGTGTCAGTTGAAATATGAACTGATGCAGTATTTTATGGAGAATTAATAAAAACATTTTAATAGAAATCGGAGGAATAAGCCATGAATGAGACATTAAAAGTACTAGAAGAGAGAAGAAGCTGCCGGAATTTCAAGCCGGATATGATCACAGAAGATGAATTACAGCAGATTTTAAGAGCAGGAACCTATGCCGCAACCGGTATGGGAAAACAGTCTCCGATTATTATTGCAGTCACAAAGAAAGAACTCCGTGACCAATTTGCGGAAGAGAACCGCAAGATCATGGGTGCACCGGAAGGCGTGGATCCGTTCTATGGAGCACCGGTAATTCTTGTTGTACTTGCTAATAAGGCAATTCCGACACATGTGTATGATGGTTCCCTTGTAATGGGCAACCTGATGAATGCAGCAGAGAGTCTCGGCGTGGCAAATATCTGGATTCACAGAGCTAAAGAGGAGTTCGAGTCTGATTTTGGCAAGAACATCTTTGCAGACCTTGGCATTGAAGGAGAATACGAAGGAATCGGTCACTGTGCACTCGGCTATGCAGTAGAACCGGCAAAAAAAGCAGCACCTAGAAAAGAAGATTATGTATATTATATAAGATAATGATCATGTCATGAAACATCTCTGCAAATAGTACATCGTTCTGCAATCGACTGAACGATGTACTAGACAATGTAAGGAGAGACAATATGAGCTATAGTTTTAAAGGGCGTGTAAGATATAGTGAAACAGGAGAACTTTTATCGTATGCGAACAGCATCTGGACACCCAGCATCATGTGAATAATTGCCAGTATATCCGCATGGCGGCAGATTATCTTCCAGAGGGCTTTGCAATCTATCAGATGCGTGCCGAGTACAAAAGGCAGGCTCTGCTTGGAGATGTATTTTATCCAGCAGTGAAAGTGGAAGAGAAGAATGTTACTGTAGCACTTTCCGCAGAGGATGGAAAGCCTTACGCAATCGTGGAATTTACTGCAAAGTGAAAATGATTTACGTTAAAATAGGACTAAATCAGGATACATTGGTGATTGATTATTATCATCCTGCTGTGCATTACCCTAATCGGGTTAACTATTATGCTTTAATGGCAATTTGTGATGTTGCAAGGAAAAAATATGGTATCTAAAAATAGTGTGAATCCAGGAGTAGTATCCCCCGAAGTGTCTTCGGGGGATTTTTGGATGAAATTTTTAGATGAAGATGAAAGGGAACTGGATTCTGGAAAAATGTTACAAAATTACTTGAATTACATTGGAAAAATGTTAATATGAATATTTTGCAGAAATAAATTTTGTGACAGGTGAAAAAGCAGCAAGTATTTTCAACGATAAACTGACAGCAGAGACAATTATTACGAATCTGACCGCATATCTCCAGACACCGCTGGAACCGGAAACGGTTCAGCTTTATATTGACACACACGATATTGCAAAAGTTGTGCAAAATTAGAGAAGTATTCTGGAATTATACCGGTTAGATATTGCAAAATATGCAGAGAAAAGTGATAAATTGAAAATTAAAGCGATTTTTGACAGTATTCCAGCACAGCTCAATGAGAAAAATCGCAGATTTAAGTTAAATAGTATTAATGCATCTGCCAGACATATACGATACGAGGACAGTTTTAACTGGCTTGCAGATGCAGGAGTAGCATTGCCGTGTTATAACGTGACGGAACCACAGGCTCCATTGCAGCTAAGCAGCTAAATGAGAAACGAAATCTGTTCAAACTATATATGAATGACGTGGGACTGCATACGGAGCTTGTAGAGATAAAGTCTGGAAGTGATTTTAAAAAGCATCTGGCAATGGATCATGTAGGAAAAAGAGCCGGAAAAACCGATTTATGAGATTGATCTGCGTGGACTGTAAAGAGAATTATGTGAAGTATGTAAGATGATTTTTGCTCGGCTGCAACTGACTCGGTTACAACCGAATAAAAATTGATATTCTGAATAATAATAATTTTACTTATGATATCATGAACAGTAGATTGAACACAGGAAAGACCGGGCATCATAATGATGAAATTTTATGGCAGGTAAACAGAACTGAAAAGTATTTATTACGAATGCAAGCAGACAACGGAACAGAATAATGTAGGCAGCCTTTCTGAACTGGTAGGAGAAGCATTCGATTTTCCAAAGCCTGCATTTGCCGATATGGAGAGCCTACTTCGATTTTTATTTCGGACATCGGAAAAAATGGGGGGGTATTATTTTTTATGAAGCAAAATTCCACAAAGAACCGGTCACTGCACAGATGATTCAGGAAGAGATCCGTCAGGTGGAACAGACAGGGCTTAAGTGCTATAAATATGGATTTTTTCAAGGTCAGGATTTGTATGTGAAGAGGCGCACAACCTGAGTTTGGTAGAACTAAGATCGTTATATGAATCATAAAAGATGAAATAATAAAACCGGGACTGTCGCAGGATGGTCCCGGTTTTATTAAAAAGAATTATTCTTCAGTTGTTTCTTTTTTCTTAGACAGATATTCTCTGATCGTAAATACTTCCAAGATTGCTAATAAAATAACAATGATGGAGTCAACAGCAATAAATTTGTAAACCCATACAGGTAATCCGGTATGTACATCAACAGCATCTGAATTTGAAAGGGCATAAAGAATATGATGTGCGGCATTTCTGAGTGCGATAACTGTGCCAGCAGATTCATCTGCCCAGTAATCATCTCCGTAGCTCATGCAAAGCATTTTGTCAGTTCCGGCGCGGACAGCTTCATTCTGATTTTCATAATATTCACTTACTGCATCAAGCGAATCGGTGCCAATAATTCCTTTGAATCCCCATTCTCCACGGACAATCGTATTCTGGACATCTGCATTTGAACCGATCCATCTGCTTCCGATTGAATTTTTAGAGTTCATAATACCGTTTGCATCAGCTTCTTTGATTGCCATTTCAAAAGGTTTCAGATAAATCTCACGGATTGCCTGTTCGGTACTCCATGTACAGATACCTCTTGCACGATCTGTTTCTGAATCATTAAGGACAAAGTGTTTCATATAAGGAATAATGCCAAGTTTTCTTACAGCTGCAATCTCTGCAACGGCAACACAGCCGGAGAGATAACCATCTTCTGAATAATATTCAAAGTTTCTTCCGGAAAATGCATTTCGATGAATATTCATACCAGGACCATACCATCCGGTGAAGCCAAAGTCACATAATTCATTTCCAATACATGTTCCGAATCTGCCAGCGAGCTCTTTGCTCCAGGTACTTGCAACCATGATCGGTGCAGGAAAAGCAGTACCGAATTTTCCGGTAAAGAAGCTGTTGACAGCAGTTGGACCATCTGTTTCATAGATATATGGAAGATTAATACTGCTTGTGGCAACAACATGGAAAGTACCATTGCCTGCAAGTTCTTTTAGCTCATCAATTGTGAGCTGGTCTAATAAAGAATCCCATTTTTCATCGTCATAATCGACACCTGCCATATCCTGGAACTTCAGACCATTGTTTGCTCCAGTGGTTGGCATCTGTGCATCCGCATCGTCATATTTTGAGGCATCAAATGTAACAACAGAGGCATAATTTTCTTTTGCTTCCTCTGGCATGGTAAAATCAGTTGGACCGGCAATTGACTCCTCATAATTGGCAAAATGACCTGCACGGCTGAGATATGTCACATTACCTTTGGCATAATCCAGATGATTGGTAGCAGTCTGTTCATCAGAAGAACGCTTTCCGTCATGTGCATCATCATAAATCCGGTCAGTATCAACAGTTGCCGTATAAGTATCTAAAACATGGTGTGAATCTGAACAGAGGTTGATCTGATAATCACCGGCTTCTAATACATATGCACCATCGGCGGATTTGATCTTGTTGGAATCATAAGACGCCATATCCTCATATGCGATTTCAAATGTAACTGCTTCGGATTCTCCTGGCTCGAGAAGTTCTGTTTTTTCGTATCCGATCAGATTAGCGGTTGCTTTTTCAATACCGCCGTCTGTATATGGAGGATTGAAATAAATCTGTGGAACATATTTACCAGCCACATCACCGGTATTTTTTACATTGACAGTCAAAGTAATCTTCTGACCGTCATCCTGTGTATCTGCAATTTCTGCATCAAAGCTGGTATAACTTAAGCCATATCCGAATGGATATTGTACGACTTCATCATAATCGATCAGACCTTCTTCTGCTGCTGTCTCGTAAAATTTGTAACCTACGTAAATTCCTTCGTTATAATTTACAAATGGAACGATATTGTCAGCACTGCCAGTTACATTTTCGTAGTCAGTGTAATGGAAGCTTCCAAAATTGTTAATGGTTGGAATTGCATGAAGATCATATACAAAAGTATCAACCAGATGACCGGATGGATTTACTTCACCACTTAAAATCTTTCCGAGTGAACGGAATCCTACCTGTCCAGGGCTAGGGCAGTAGATGGCACCTTTGATATTGTCATACTGGTCAAGCCATCCTAATTCCATTGGCTGTGCAGAGTTGATCACAACGATAACATCTTTAAAATCTTTTGTAACTTCATCAAGCATTGCAATTTCACGGTTTGATAATTCGAGGTAACTCTTTTCGGCATCGAGGTCATCTTCCTGTGTGGAAAAAGTAACATGTTCTCCGTTTTCACCGATTGTGAAATTATTATCATCAGAAAGATTCATTGCAAGATCAGAACCTTCACCACTGGAACGTCCGATAACAACAAGTGCCGTGTCAGAGAACGCTTTGGCATTTTCAAAAATATTGGCATTCTGAAATTCTTCCATTGTTGGTTCCGGAATGGTAAAATCAACACCAAAGAAGCTGATGGAAGGTCTTTCTGAACGGAAATTGGTGTAGAAGTTTTCTAATTCTGTATTTGTTTCAAATCCGGCTTCGTGAAGTCCGTCTAACAGGGAAGCAGCCTTTGAAGAATCAGAGGAACCGGAACCTGCACCACCATATACCGGTGCGACAGAGGACCAGCCGAATACGTTCAGTTTTGTGCCACTTGCGAGTGGTAACGCATTTCCTTCATTTTTCAGTAACGTGATTCCCTCATCTGCGATTGCCTCAGCAGCTTCCAGAGACTCATTAATGTGTTCCTCTGAAATTGCGGTAGTCCCGCTTAAGACAGTACTGAGATTGGAGTACTGTGGTCCAAAACAAACAGTGTTTACAGTGATCACGACAGCTAATACCATAGCTACGATACCCTGTACTTTTAATAAATCTTTTAAGTTTTCATCTTTCTTCCGGAGTCCTATGATAAGGATAACAATTCCGGCAATGAGAATGACTGCCCCGATGATCAGCTGCAGCTTCATCTGCGCAATCGCACTTATAATATCAGCAGTCTGTACTTTTACAGCACCGCCAAACATAAGCTGGTAAAGCTTCACTCCTGCGATACCAAGCAGAACGATTGCGACGATTGCTATGATACATGGTATCAGTTTTTTCTTTTTCATAAAATGTCTCCCTTCTTTTTGTACATTATGAAACCAGTTCGGTTATGATTAATGTACCACTGAGAAAAGAAAACATTTTCCAGATTACGTAACTGGTAAAAATTGTTCCTATCTTGCAAAAACGGCTGTCAGTATAAACATATTATCATTTTTTCTTAACGACAGACTGCCATTATATGTTTCTACAATTTTCCGGATACTGCCGATTCCGTAGCCATGATAATTTTTATCCGATTTTGTAGTAGACAGATTGCCATCTTCCGGGACTGAGGTCTCTTCCAGACAGGTGTTTTCAATCTGGAGGATGATGAGATCTTCTTTGGCGTAGACACGCATACTGATTACCCGTTTTTCTTCTTCCTTGATTTTGCGGACGGCTTCAATTGCGTTATCAAGTGCATTTCCAAGCATGACATACAGATCCATCGGATTCATAAATCCAAGCTTTTTGCCATCCACAATCGCAGAAAAGGAGATATGGTATCTGCGGCAGACCATACTTTTTTCCATAAGAGCGGTGTTTAAAATTTCATTATCAGTCTGAAAAGAATCGTCATAAAAATTTACAGCGTTTGTGATCTCATCAATTGCCATTTTTTTATTCGCACTCAGTTCTTCTGATTTCAGTGCCTGAATCTGGTATTTCAGATCATGACACTTATGATTAATGACATCGATATTTGAGATAGACTGTTCAAACTGTCTCCTGCGTTCTGAAAAAATTCTTTCCTGCACGGTCATTTCGACTTCCAGATTTACCACTTTCTTCTGCCAGTATTGTACCCAGAGGACAAGTGCACATGCAATCATTTCATAGACCTGACAGATCAGGATCTGCCGTGGGTCGGAATTGATTGCTTTTTCAATGAGAGATAAAACAAGAGCAATTGGAATTACTAAGATAAAAGCTTCTGCTGAATTACTGAAATTTATGATATATTCGCCGTCCTTTGGAAGATCCTTTGTAAATAGCAGGTATAGGGAACCATAAGAAATAATGTAAACAATCAAATATAGCAGCAGATTACTGCGGTTTATCCAAAGACCAGCCGGCGCGTTACCGGATAATACGACCGACATTAAAATATAAAAACAGGAGGCGAAATGCTGCATTGCATACCCAATCATACAACAGTACATGGAGTCCTTTAATGTAATGTTATAAATCCAGAATAAAAGCAATCCGCTGAGGAGTGTAGTGCTTAAAAATGCGATAGATCCTTTGATAAGCATATTTCCCGGAATCAAACGGTTCACAGCTGCCATAAATACGCATGCGAAAAAGAAGGAGAGAACCATCCGAAGTCCCCAATAAGAACGCTTGTTAATTCTTACCGCACAGATATATGATGCAAGTAATAATTCTATGGGAAAAATAATGGAATTTAAAATATTTGTGATCATTATAATGCCTCCGAGTAAAATATTGACAGCTGGTTCATAAATTCTTTCTTTTTGGCACGGCTGATTTTTAAGGAATGTCCTTCTACAATGACGGTATCATCTTTTAAACCTGTGACATGACGCAGGTTGACAAGGTAACAGCTGTTGCATCGGACAAAATAGTCGTCACTCAAATTTTGCTCTACCATTTTTAAGGTGCCTGTAATGCGTGAGATGCCAGAATAGGTATAATATTCTATAGTATGTGAATGAACTTCTACATAAAGGATATCTTTTGTTGGAATCCGGCGATCTTCTCCATCAAAAGGAAGAAGCAGGCTGTTACCGCTTGTTTCCCGGATCATTCGGATCGCTCTCCTTAATTTGACTGAGAAAGGATAGTAGGCAATTGGCTTTATTACGTAATCAAGCGCATTCACCTCATATCCGTGGATAGCATATTGAGCCATATTGGTAATAAATATGATGATTATATAGTCATCCACTTTTCGGGCATCCCGTGCTACCGATATGCCGTCCATAACAGGCATTTCAATATCCAGCAGAAGAATGTCAAAATCAGAGTGAAACTTCTCTAAAAATTCTACTCCGTTTTGAAACCATACGACTTCAATCTCTTCGGAATTTTCTCCGGCGTATTTCTGAATATATTCTTTTAGAATATGGTAGTATTTTTCTTCATCTTCGACGATTGCTATACGTGTCATGCTTACCTCTGAAATCTATGTATTATATAATGTGAAAGTTTGTCACTGATTATTATATATAAATTTCATGCTGCTGTATAGGAAAAGTGATGACTTGGGCATTATCTATTTAAGGTGGATATTTAATAAATTTTTACTCAGTTGAAACTGACTCGGTTGTAACCGAATAAAAATTGACATTCCGAAAAATAATAATTATACTTATTTTATAATTGATGACAATAGAATGTTTGTAGAGCGAGCATTCTATTGTTGGAGAACTTTAGGATAGCAAAATTTCTGATGCAGGAAAGACAGGGTATCATGATTATGAAATTTTATGGCAGGGAAACAGAAAGAAAAAAATTAAATTCCATGTTTCAAACAGATGGTCAGATGATCTCTCTGATCTATGGACGAAGAAGGATCGGAAAAAGTGAATTGATCCGGCAGGTGCTCAAAGAAACAGAATTAAAAAGTATTTACTATGAGTGCAAGCAGACAACGGAACAGAATAATGTAGACAGTCTTTCTGAACTGGTAGGAGAAACATTCGATTTTCCGAAGCCTGCATTTGCCGATATGGAGAGCCTGCTTCGGTTCTTATTTCGGACATCGGAAAAAAAGCCACTTATTCTTGTTTTGGATGAATACCCGTATCTGCGTGAAAATGCAAAAGGACTGGACAGTGTGCTGCAGTCTGTGATCGATGAATACCGTGACCGTTCTAATATGAAGCTTATTATCTGTGGTTCCTATGTAGATACGATGAAAGAACTTCTGGCAAAACAGAATCCACTCTATGGCAGGATTGACCTTACACTGAATCTGAAACCGATGGATTACTATGAGTCGGCACTGTTTTATCCTGCTTTTTCGGATGAGGATAAAGTGAGGATTTACAGTGTGTTCGGCGGAATACCTTATTATAACCGGCTGATCGATGGAAAGAAAAGTGTAAGAGAGAACATCATAGAGCTGATCGCATCACCGGGGGCGCGTCTGGAAAACGAAGTGTCAATGTATTTAAGCTCGGAGATATCGAAAATCACAAATGCCAATGAAGTGTTTGAAGCACTGGCAAAAGGTTTTTCCAGATACAAGGACATTCTTGATCAGTCACATGTTTCGAGCGGTCCTGCGCTTGTGGATGTGCTTGACAAATTGATACGTATGGATGTTGTGGACAAAATTACACCGATCAATGATGAAAATAATCGGAAAAAATCGGGATATTTTATTTCGGATAACCTGTCATTGTTTTACTATAAATATATTTTCAGAAATTCATCCCGCATGAATATCATGGATTCAGATATTTTTTATGACCGTTATATTGCAGAAGATTTTGAAACAAAATATGTCCCAAAAGTTTTTGAGGATGTGTGCAGGCAGTACCTCATCAGAAGAAACCGTAAGGGATTGATGGATGAAATTTTTGAAAAAATAGGAAAATATTATTATGATGATCCGGTAGCAAAAAAGAACGGAGAATTTGATATTGTAACGCAGGATGACAAAGGCTATATTTTCTATGAAGCAAAATTCCGCAAAGAACCTGTGACAGAACAGATGATCCGGGAAGAGATCTGCCAGGTGGAACAGACCGGGTTAGAGTGTTACAAATATGGCTTTTTTTCAAGGTCAGGATTTGCATGTGAAGGAGCAGACAACTGTAAACTGATAGAGCTGAGAGAATTATATAAATAAAATTAAACAATTCTTAACAGGAAACTGCCAGATCTAGCGATAAGACCATACCAGTACGATCGTCTCCCGGTTTGTGAAAAAACTTTCTTCTATATTAGGAAATATGAATAAAAAACAAATATGATTTTTGTGTAGTATTTGAAAAGTTTGCAGATTTTAATGAAAGAACTTTCAAAAAAGAGTATAATGATTGAAAATCACTTTCAATGAGGTTATGTTATGGGCATGGAAAAATATGCAAAAACGATCATACCGACGATCGAGGCAAACTATGAGAGATACACAGAAACAGAAAGACATATTGCAGACTATTTTTTGAAAAATGATGCAATCGGGGATCTGTCCGCAGAATTTATTTCCACGGAACTTTCCGTTTCACCTGCGTCGCTGTCAAGATTTGCCAAGAAAAGCGGATATCAGGGTTACCGGGAATTTGTGTATGAATACCGTAATTCTTATGTGGAGAAAACCACAGTGGAACAGGAAGAGTCGCGGCTAGTCTTAGACACGTATCAGAGCCTGCTGAATAAAGTCTACAATCTGTTGGACGAGGCACAGATCAAACGGATCGTGGAAAAACTCAGGATGGCAAAACGTGTTTATGTCTGCGGAAGAGGAAGTTCCGGGCTTGCAGCAGAGGAGATGGCAACGAGATTCCGCTGGATCGGGATCGACATGGTTGCACTCCGGGATAACGAAAACATAAAAATGCAGTCGGTGTTTCTGAATCCACAGAACCTCGTTATCGGGTTGAGCTTAAGCGGCACGAAATCAGAAGTCTTATACATGCTTGCGCGTGGATGCCGGCAGGGAGCAGACACCATACTGATCACGGAAAAAAACAGAAAGTCATACGAAGACTTTTGCAGGGAAGTGATGCTGGTGCCTTCCTTACAACATTTAAACCACGGCAATCTGATCTCGCCACAGTTTCCGCTTCTCATGATGATCGACATTATTTATGCGGCTTATGTAAACCATGACCGTGTGCATATTGAAAAAATCCAGAAAGAAGTCCAGCGCACCTTAAGAGGCAGCGAGGATAAATGATGAAAGATAGGAGAGATGTCAAAATGAAAATTATCAGAACAAAGGATTACCAGGATATGAGCAGAAAGGCAGCCAACATTATTTCTGCACAGATGATCTTAAAGGATGACAGCGTACTTGGACTTGCAACAGGTTCTACTCCAATCGGTATTTATGATCAGTTAGTAGACTGGTACAAAAAAGGAGACCTTGATTTCTCTAAAATCACAACTGTAAATCTGGACGAGTATAAAGGACTTCCGAAAGAGAACGACCAGAGTTACTGGTATTTTATGAATAAAAATTTGTTTTCAAGAGTCAATATCAGACCGGATTACCATTTCCTTCCGGATGGAACGAATCTTGACAGCGACAACGAGTGCGAGAGATACGAGAAACTGATTGATTCTCTTGGAGGTATTGATCTTCAGCTGTTAGGACTCGGACGTAACGGACATATCGGTTTCAACGAGCCATGTGATTCCTTCCCACAGGATGTTCATGTTGTTGACCTGACCGAGAGCACGATCGAAGCCAACAAACGTTTCTTCGCAAGCGCAGATGATGTCCCAAAACAGGCTTACACAATGGGTGTTGGAACTATCCTTCGCGCAAAAGCAATCCTGCTTGTAGTCAGCGGAAAAGATAAGGCAGCAGCATTAAATGCAGTCGTAAACGGACCAATCACACCACAGGTTCCTGGCTCTGTCTTAAGACTTCATCCGAATGTAATTATTGTTGCAGATGAGGACGCTTTGTCTGAGATGAAATAAAATGCTATAAGAGGATTTTTTACAAGTCTAGTTTTGTATGTAATAAAAAAGAAAAATCGTACAGACGAAATATGATGTTCCTGTTCGAAAGAACCACAAAGGAAATCATATTTTGTCTGCACGATTTTTCTTTTATTTGCGTTTTACAAAAACTTTGCCACCATGGCAACACTGGTTTTATCGCGGGCGATTTTGGCAAGCTCGCGGTTGTCGAGCAGATAACGCATGATAAGCGATTCGGCAACGAATAACTCACTGACCTTGACCGGGATACTGCCGCCATCCAATGGTGTTTCCAGGGCACCGCACAGGAGGACAACATCTGCAAGTGCTGTGCCGGGTGCGTCCGGATAGTGCGTGATGAGGATGATCTTCGCACCGGTCTTTTTGGCAACAGATAAAGTGTCCATCATGTCGTGCGTGGAGCCGGAGTAGGAAACAAATAAAATGACATCACCTGGACCCATGAGGCTTGCGGCGATCAATTGCGTGTGGCTGTCACCACAGTTGCGGAATTTATTGGAGATCGTGGCGAAGCGCACCCAGATATCATTTGCCAGAACCCGGCTGCCACCCTGACCGAGACAGTAAACGGAGGTTGCGCGCTGCAAGAGAAGGGCAGCCTCGTCAATTGCGTCAAAGTCAAGAACACTCATAGTGTTACTGATTGCAGCCTGAAAAGAAGCACATACGTTGTCACATAATGAAGATGTCGGCATGGATGGGTCTAAAGAATAGGAAGAAAACGGTGTCGGCGTCACATTTGCCTGTGCAAGTGAAATCTTCATTTCATTATAACCTTCAAATCCGAGTTGTTTACAGAAACGGTAAATGGTGGCTTCTGCCATATTGCAAGCTTTGGCAAGTGAGGAAATCGATAAAAACTGCGCTTCCTCGGCATGCTTTGTCAGGTAATCTGCGATGATCGTACCTGATTTGGTGAGTGAATCCTGCTTTTCCGCAAGCAGATCCCAGAAATTCTTATTAATCATAATTTAATCCCCTGTAAAATGAAGCAAGTGTTACTGTTTACCCTATGTTTTACTGCGTAAGCAGGTGTTTACAGAAACACATTAATATTTACTATATAAAAGTATATGTCAAAATGAAATACACTGCAAGATAAAATCATAAAAATGAAAAATATTTTCACACAAAAACAAAAGGAAAATGGATGAATATGCGGAATTGCAGGTATAAAATATACACTTAGCACTATTTAAAAACTGATATGCACAGATTTATGTGCAAATGTACTATATTTTCAAAATGAAATTAGTACAAAACGTATATGGACAAAATGAAAATATTTTTCTAAAATATAATTACTTCGAAAGATAGAATCTTTTAAGAAAAGGAGAAGAAGAATATGAAAAAGAAAGTTTTGGCTACCTTACTGGTGGGAGCAATGGCAGCAAGCTTATTAGCAGGCTGTGGAACAACAGTTGAGACAACAGGAAGCAGTGACACAACAACAGCTCCTGAAAAAACTCAGACAACAGAGACCGCAGAAGCAGGAGAGGCAGGCGGTTCTGATGTTTCGGCAGACATTACCTTATGGACATATCCAATCGGTGAATGGGGCAATGCAGAGACAGTTGATTCCTTGATCCAGGATTTCAACAAGGAGTATCCGGGAATCAATGTGACAGTGGAATATCTTGATTACACAAACGGTGATGATCAGGTAAATACAGCAATCGAAGGTGGACAGGCTCCAGACCTTATCATGGAAGGACCGGAACGTCTGGTTGCAAACTGGGGAGCAAAAGGATTGATGGTTGACTTATCCGATATCCTGGACGACACAGATAAATCTGAAATTTATGAATCTGTATTATCCGCATGTGTGAACAAAGAGGGAGCTACTTATGAATATCCGCTTTGTATGACAGCACATTGTATGGCTATCAACAAAACAGTATTTGAGGAAGCTGACGCTATGCAGTATGTAGACGCTGAGAATCATACATGGACAACAGATGATTTCTTCAAAGCAATGGATGCTGTTTATGCTCACACAGGACAGACCGTAGGCGCTGTTTACTGTAGTGGTCAGGGTGGTGACCAGGGAACAAGAGCCCTCATCAACAACCTTTACGGTGGAACATTCACAGACGCAGATCACACAAAATATACAGCAGATTCCGCTGAGAACGTAAAAGCAATCCAGGCACTTGTTGATTCCAAAGCAATCGGATTTGATGCTTCTATCGCAGGTGGTGACGAGATCAACTTATTCCGTCAGGGTGTTTTAAATGTAGCATTCTGCTGGAACATTGCACAGCAGTTAAACGCTGACAACAACGATGCAGGACTTACAAACGATGGCGATGAGATCCTTTTCATGGCATTCCCATCTGAGAAAGCAACAGACACAAAACTTTGTGGCGGTATCTGGGGATTTGGTGTATTTGATAACAAAGATGCAAACAAGATCGAAGCATCTAAACTCTTTATTAAATACATGGCAGACAGTGCAGAAGGAACACCAGACGCAGTTCTTTCTTCTACATACTTCCCGGTACGTGATACTGTAGAAGGCAAAGATTTAACAGGTCTTTACGGTGATGTTCAGACAATGAGCGATTACAGTACATTAATGCAGTACCTTGGTGACTACTATCAGGTAACTCCAGGCTGGGCAGAAGCTCGTACAGCTTGGTGGAATATGCTTCAGCAGGTTGGAAGCGGCGCTGATGTCCAGACAGCAGTTGATGAGTTCGTTGGAACAGCAAACGCAGCAGCAGGTAACTAAGCAGTTCGTATAGCAACTAAATAAATGATAAGTGGAATCCCCTCCTCGCAGGAATACCGGAGGAGGGGATTTTTAGCCAAAAAGTTATGGAAAGGATGGTGTTTTCTTTGAAATCAGCAGTAAAACCATCAAAGCGCAGCCGTGTATTGGTAAGAAAAGAAACGACCGCTGCATATCTTTTTTTACTTCCTAGTTTGATTTTCTTTCTGGGATTTGTAATTTTTCCAATTGTATTATGTGTGTGGACCAGTTTTTTTGATTCAACAATGAACTCTGCGGATGTTTTTGTTGGACTTGCAAACTATAAAGAATTATTTCAGGATAAAGTTTTCCTTGGGGCGTTGAAGAACACTCTTATTATCGTAGTGGTTTCCGTTCCGATCACATGTGTTTTTTCATTATGGGTATCTTCCGTGATCGTAGATCTGAAAGGATGGGCAACCTCCTTATTCAGAATTGTATTTTATCTTCCGGTTGTAACTGGTTCCGTAGCAGTTACCGTTGTATGGAAGTGGATGTTTAACAATTACTATGGAATTTTCAATTACCTTGGTACAAAGACAGGGATCATCGACCAGAACATCAACTGGCTGGGTGATGAGCGTTATGCACTTGCATGTATCATACTGATTTTGCTTACAACTTCCGTTGGCCAGCCAATTGTACTTTATGTATCTGCACTTGGTAATGTGGATGCATCCTTGGTGGAAGCGGCAAATGTAGATGGAGCTACAAGCCTTCAGGCTTTCTGGAAGATCAAGTGGCCACAGATTATGCCGACCACATTATATATTGTTGTTATTACAACGATCAACAGTTTCCAGTGTTTTGCACTGATCCAGCTGCTGACATCCGGTGGACCAAACCACAGTACAGACACGATCATGTATTACATTTATTATTCCGCATTTAAACTGTACCGTTACGGATACGGTGATGCAATGGGCGTTGTCCTTGCAATTATGATCGCAATCCTGTCCGCAATCCAGTTTAAATTTGGAAATTCGAATGATTAGGAGGAGGGTTACAGATATGGAAAACAAAAATAGTACAAAACATCCTTCTGCATACAAGATCATCAGCATTGTTGTAATTGTGATACTGGCAATATTATTTACCTTCCCATTATATTGGATTATCACAGGTTCCTTTAAGACAAACGCAGCGATCAACTCCACAACGCCAATCTGGTGGCCAAAAGAGTGGACACTGGTGAACTATCAGAAATTATTCAGCCGCCAGACCGCACCGCTGTTCCAGTTCAATATTCCATTCAGCAGCCTGATCACAGGAAGCAGGGATTTGAAACTGACACTGACAGGACCGACGGTACCGGCTGCAGTCCGCTGGCTGATCAATACCGTATTCATGGCGATCATGTCCATGATCCTTACCTGTATCACAGCATCCATGGCAGGATATGCGCTTGCAAAGAAGAGATTTGTGGGACGGCAGTTACTTTTTACACTGATCGTATGCGCAATGGCATTACCAAAACAGGTTATTTTGATCCCATTACTTCGTGAGATGTCAAGCCTGAATTTATATAATACGATCTGGGCGGTTATCTTCCCAATCGTAGGATGGCCGTTTGGTGTGTTCCTGATGAAACAGTTCTCGGAGGGTGTGCCTTCTGAAATGCTGGAGGCAGCGCAGATCGATGGAGCGAGTGAGGCAAAGACATTTTTACAGATTGTAGTACCGATGATCAAACCGGGTATCGGAGCACTGGCGATTTTTACATTCATCAACAGCTGGAATGATTACTTCATGCAGTTGATCATGTTATCAAGCACAAGCAACCTGACGATCTCCCTTGGTATTGCCAAGTTACAGGCTGAAAATGCCACAGATTTCGGTCTGATCATGGCTGGTGCGGCACTGGCAGCCCTGCCGATCATCATCGTGTTCCTGTTATTCCAGAAATACTTTACAAAAGGAATTACAATGGGAGCTGTAAAAGGCTGACAAACTATCCTTCTTGTTTAAGAAGGGCGGTATAAAAAATAGGACAAAAATCTAACAGAGGAGTGAAGATAAAATGAAAGATATTACAAAATATCAGGGAGTCATTCCAGCATTTTATGCATGCTATGACGAAAAAGGAGAAATTTCAACAGAGGGTGTCAAAGCATTGACACGCCACCTGATCTCAAAAGGGGTAAAGGGTGTATACGTTGGCGGTTCATCTGGTGAATGTATTTACCAGCATGTGGACGAGCGTAAAAAAGTGTTGGAAGCAGTTATGGAAGAAGCAAAAGGAAAACTGACCGTCATTGTACATGTAGGATGCAACAATACCGCAGACAGTGTGGAACTTGCGGCACATGCACAGAGCGTTGGAGCAGATGCGATCGCTTCGATTCCACCAATTTATTTCCATTTACCGGAGTATGCAATCGCAGAATACTGGAATGCAATGAGCGCAGCAGCACCGGATCTTGATTTTGTTATTTACAACATTCCACAGCTCGCAGGAACGGCATTATCCATGAACCTGTTAAAAGAAATGTTGAAGAATCCGAATGTGATCGCAGTGAAGAACTCTTCCATGCCGACACAGGACATCCAGATGTTTAAGGCAGAAGGTGTCAAAGAGCGTGGCGAAAATGGATTTGTTGTATTCAACGGACCGGACGAACAGTTCGTATCCGGACGTGCGATCGGCGCAGACGGAGGAATCGGTGGAACATATGCGGTTATGCCGGAATTATTTGTAAAAATGGATCAGCTCATCCGCGAAAATAACATCGCAGAGGCAATGAAGATCCAGTACAAAGCAGATGCGATCATCTACAAGATGTGCGAGGCAAAAGGAAATCTTTATGCAGTCATGAAAGAGATTTTACACAGAATGTATGGCTTAGAACTTGGAAGCGTCAGATTGCCGCTTGCACCTTTAGCACCGGAAGATGAGGCTGTTGTTGTTGAGGCTCAGAAGATGATCGAGGCAGCGATCAAAGAATTATAATAAGAGAAATACATACAGAAATATGCCGGGGTGTACGCACTGCTTCGGCTTATTTCTGTATCTGCAGAAAAAAATGATGCAGCTGCCAATGTACGGATTTAAAATTAAGAATAAGATTTACAGGACGATTTCGGGAGGAGATACAAAATGGTTACAGACAGTTTACAGAATCTGGAGCAGTATCGTGGTTTACATAAAAATATGGATACCGTCATTGATTTTTTGAAAAAATGTGATCTGACTGCACTTCCAGACGGAAAAACGGTGATTGACGGAGAACGGGTTTTTGTCAATGTCATGGAGGCAGACCTTCGGGAGGCAGAAGGTGCGGAGTATGAATATCATAAACGTTATGCAGATCTGCAGATCGATATCAGTGGAAGTGAATACTGGGAGTGGACAGACAAGGCAGAATTTACAGATACATTTCAGGAAGCTTCGGACTGCGGACTTGCAGCAGGCAGAAGCAGATGTGGCGGAACGCTGGGGGACGGAAGCTTTGCTTTATTCCTGCCGGAAGAATTTCACAAACCAAGCTGCAAAAACGGATCACACACACATGTGAGAAAAGCAGTTGTTAAAATTGAGATGTAATTGCAGGAGGAAAATAAAATGGATAAACAGGCATTATTTGATCAGATAAAAGGCGGATTGATTGTTTCCTGCCAGGCATTGGAGCATGAGCCTTTGTATACAAAAGAGGGCGGCATCATGCCTTTGATGGCAAAGGCTGCAGCACAGTCCGGAGCAGTCGGAATCCGTGCAAACACAGTACGTGACATCACACAGATCAAGGAAGCAGTAGACCTTCCGGTCATCGGTATCATTAAAAAAGACTATGAGGGAACACCGATGTACATCACGGTTACCATGAAAGAAGTGGATGAGCTGGTGGCATGCGGTGTGGATATCCTTGCGGTACAGGGAACAAGCGCATTAAGACCGGATGGAAGCACGGCAGCACAGTTTATCGAGGCAATCAAGGCAAAATATCCGGAGCAGCTTGTGATGGCAGACTGTGCAACCATCGAGGAAGGAATCGCATGTGCCAATGCCGGAGCCGATTTTGTCGGCACGACCATGCGTGGATATACACCGGAGACACAGGGCTGTGATGATATCGATTTTGATTTCATCCATGAACTTTCAGAAACATGCCCGGCAAAGATCATCGCAGAGGGACATATCCACTATCCGGAGCAGGCAAAGAAGGCACTGGAAGCAGGAGCTTTTGCACTGGTAGTCGGCGGTGCGATCACAAGACCGGCGGAGATCACGGCAAGATTCGTGGCAGCGATCGAAAAGTAAAAAAGGAGAAATTATGAGAATTGTGGCTGTGGATATCGGGGGAACAATGATCAAGTCCGGTCTCTGGAACGGAGAGACATTCGTGGAGCTGCGTGAGACAGAGACGTGCGCATCGGAAGGCGGAGCGGCACTGATGGAGCGTGTCAAAGGACTGATCCATTCCTATCACGATTTTGAAGCGATCGGGATCAGCACTGCCGGGGAAGTGAATACGGAAGATGGAAGCATTTTTTATGCGAACAGCAATATTCCGGGATACACAGGCATGCCGGTAAAGCAGATCATGGAAGAGGAATTTTGTGTGCCTGCCGCAGTGGAGAATGACGTCAATGCGGCGGCTCTTGGCGAACTCCGTTCAGGGGCAGGTGCTGGATGCGATGATTTTTTATGTCTGACCTATGGAACAGGTGTCGGAGGAAGCATTGTGATGAACGGAAGCGTTTACCCGGGGGCTTCTTTTTCTGCCGGAAGCTTTGGCGGAATGGTGATCCACCCGGAAGAAAAGGCGGGAACGGACAGTCTGGAGGGCTGCTATGAGCGGTGCGCTTCCACGACCGGACTGGTCAGACGTGTAAAAAAAGTCGATGGATCTCTGGATAACGGCAAAAAAATATTTGCGGCAAAGGACAGACCGGAGATCAAAGAGCAGATTGATGCGTGGATCGACGATATCTGCACAGGTCTTGTAACGCTATGCTGTATTTTCAATCCATCCAGGATCATTCTTGGAGGCGGCATCATGGCGCAGGAGTATGTGCTTTCGGAGGTAAACCGGAAGGTGAAAGCGCAGATCGCACCGGGACTTAGAATCGTGGAGATCGTTCCTGCAAAGCTTGCAAACACGGCGGGCATGATGGGATCGGTCAGTCTTGCGGAAAAGTTACTTGCGCAGTAAGATGATCGTGTACAATATATATTTGTTTGGAAAAAGATTTTTTAGATGACAGCACAGGGAGGATGAGACAATGGATCAGAAAAATATATTATGTTTTGGAGATTCCAACACTCATGGATATAATTCCAAAACCGGAGGACGTTTCACAGTAGAGGAACGCTGGACAAAACTTTTACAGAGAAAGTTAGGCGATGATTACTATGTGATCGAGGAGGGCTTAAGTGGACGGACCACGTCTTTTGAAGATCCTGTTTTTGAAGGATTGAGCGGATTGAATGCGATTTACCCGTGCATGATGACACATGAGCCTCTCGACCTTGTGATTATTATGCTTGGTACAAATGATACAAAAGACCGGTTTAATGCAAATGGATTTATTATCGGAAAAGGTCTGGAACGCCTGACACAGAAAGCGATCGACACGCATGCTGCATGGCGTAATAAACCGAATATTCTGCTGGTAGCCCCACCGCCAATCCACCCGGATTATGCAAAAACAGCTGTTGCAGGAGAGATGGGTGACAAATGCGTGGAGCGTTCCAGAGCACTTGCCAAAGAATTTAAGGATGTTGCAGACCGGTTAGGATGTCATTTTATAGATGCCGGTTCCATACCGGGCATTGAGATGTATCCTTATGACTGGATGCACTTAAGCCTTGACAGCCACAGGATCTTTGCGGAGTATCTGGCAGAGTATCTGCCGAAGATTGTGTGATAGATGTTCTATTTTGGATAATAACCGGATCATCAGGACAAAATATATAATTGAAAGAATAGAAATGGTTTCATGAGAATTTTCATGAAACCATTTTGTCTTGCGTACAGAACAATAATTTGACAATATTGTCTTATATACAGAACAAAATAATTGTAAAATTGTCTTAAAGACAGAAAGGAGTGCCGTATGAACAGAGATTATTTAAAGCAGATTATGATTGACCAAAAGGAAACTTATTTAAATAATCCAATGATAAACAGAGACTATCCATTGGAAGATAATGTAAATTATTGCTTTGTTGGAATTAGGAGAACTGGAAAATCCTATATGATGTATCAGCAGATTAAGCATTTGCAGGAAAATGGAATTCCTCTCAAACAGATTGTTTATGTAAATTTTGAAGATGAAAGACTTTTGGAACTGTCAGCAGACGATCTGAACCTGATCCTGGAAATCGGACTCGAAATGTCTGGCGCGGACAATAAACCATATCTTTTTTTGGATGAGATTCAAAACGTGGTAGGCTGGGAAAAGTTTGTCCGCCGGATAGCAGACATGAAATATAGAATTCATATTACTGGAAGCAACAGCAAGATGCTAAGCAGTGAAATTGCATCTACACTTGGCGGTAGATTTATGAGAGTAGATATATATCCATATTCGTTCCCGGAATATCTGGCTGCACAAGGGAAAGATAAAAATTATCTGGAAGTGCTCAGCACAAAAGACAGGGCAGAAGTAGTTGGAATGTGTGATCAGTATGTAAAATACGGTGCTTTTCCGGAATTGGTCGATATCAGAAACAAGCGGGAATATTTAAATAGCATTTACCAGACCATTTATCTGGGAGATATCATGACCAGAAATAAAATAACAAATGATTTTGCAGTAAGATTGATTTTGAAAAAGATCGCGGAATCTGTTGCAAAACCATTGTCCTTTAACAGGCTGAGCAACATCCTAAAGAGTGCAGGTGCAGTACTGGGAAAGCAGACAGTGATTAATTATGTCGGTTATATGATGGACTCCTATCTGTTGTTCACATTGCAAAATTATGCAGCAAAGCTGGTGGAAAAAGAGACTTCGCCAAAATATTATTTTATGGATACCGGTTTGTTAGGGCTTATGCTTATGGATTGCAGTTCGACGCAGTTGGAAAACTTGGTCGCGATAGAACTGATTCGACGCTATGGACGGGAAAATGTATTTTATTTTGAAAAAAAAGTTGAAATTGATTTCTATGTTCCAGAAGAAAAACTTGCAATTCAGGTAAGCCTGCAGGTTTTAGACCAGATCGATACAAGGGAACGGGAAATCGGAGCATTTGTAAAATTAAAAAACTTTATCGGTGATGCGACTTGCTTACTGATCACAAATAGTGAAGAGGAAGAACTTGACTATGATGGAGTTCACGTAAGCGTTGTTCCGGTCTGGAAGTGGTTATTGCAGAAAAGAAAACAGGATATATAAAATTTTGTAAAAAATAAAACGGCAGATGTATTAAAATTACATCTGTCGTTTTGTTGGTGCGCCCGGCGGTGCACGTTTCTAACGGGTTAAAGTCCCGAATCCACCCGGTAATGGGAAGGATATAGCCGAAGGCAAGGGTGTCCATCGTGAGGTGGAATCTGAAGGAAGCCGGATGTGGGAACAGACTAACCACGGGCAAATCTTTGGTCTGACGAATAGAAATCTCATATAAGGTTATGCATGAGAGTAAGGCTGCCAACCAAGTCAAAGCTCAATAACTATACGGAATCATGCGTGATAAATGAGGCAGATGGATGGAGAGGAAGAAACGTGTGGTACCCGGGGAGGTCTGTGCGGTATGCTCCGAAAGGAGTAACCACTGTACAAAGCAGTGCTGAACGCACAGAAGTCAGCAGATGTCATAGTAGACGAAAGGTGAAGAACCGAATCAGTAGGAGTCTTGAGTATGACAGGGAAAGGAGGAATGAATGATTATGACAGAAAACACAAACAGTGGCTGTTCGCAAAGAGATAGTGCGGAACATGAAGGGTATGCGAAAGCGTCAAGGTCATTCAATCTGATATGGAAAGAAAGAGACAGTGCACAGTCGAAACTTATGGAAGCGATACTGTACAAAGATAATCTAAACAGAGCTGATAAAGATGGGAGTACACGAATACTATGCGAACATGGCAGCAAACTGCCGAAGAGGACACTGGTATTGTGCGAATCTGACAACAGTTAAGAAAGCCATAACAAAAGAAAGACTGATAAACGGTGGTCTTTATGATTTAGCCACAGCCTATCCGTCTGTGCACAATAACTACTGAAACCGCCGTGTACCGAACGGTACGCCAGACTGTCTAACGATTAAGAAAAATGTTATAATAAAACTACCAAATACAGTATCGTAGGGGGATTCGTTATGGCATATATTGTTGGCGCAGATAGATATCAAACAAGAATGGTAACCACTTCATTAGATGACTTAATAAGTAAGGATAATTCTGTCCGAGTAATAGATTCTTATGTAGAATCCTTAAATTTAGAAAATCTAGGTTTTATAGAGTATAGTGGTAGGAATCGAGGACAATCACCTTATCGCCGATCTGATTTATTAAAACTTCATATCTATGGCTATTTAAATAAGATTCGTTCTAGCAGAGCATTGGAAACAGAAGCAAAACGCAACCTGGAATTAATGTGGCTGGTAAACTGCATAACACCTGATCATGGTACTATTGCAGGTTTTGTTCAGAAGAATAAGGCTGTGTTTCACAATACATTACGAAATCTTACCCTTATTCTCAAAGGTTGGGGGCTCATTGATGGAGAACTGATTGTTATTGATGGAACTAAGATCCGTGCTCAAAACAGCAAGCATAATTGTATTACGCAAAGCGGTTTAGATAAAAAAATCGAATATGCGGAAGCTCAGATAAATGCATATCTTATGGCAATCGCTAAAGATGAAGCGCTGGCAGATGACCTTACAGATAAACTAAAAACATATCAAGAGCTAAAAGAACAGTATCTTACACAAAAACAGGAATTAAAAGATGAAGGACTGGAACAAAAGAGTTTGACAGATCCTGATTCAAGAAGGGTAAAAAATAACGGCTCATTGGATATCTGCTACAATGTACAGTCTGTTGTAGATGCAAAGAATCATTTTGTTGTAGATATTTCGACGACTAATGATATAAATGACCAAAACCAGCTTTACACTATGGCACAAAAAGCATCCGAACTTTTAGAAAAAGAGTCTTCTACAATTCTGGCAGATACAGGTTATTATAACGGAACGGAGATAAAAAACTGTGTTGATGCCGGAATGAATGTCTTTATAAAAAAGCTAAAGCGAATAATGCTACAAAGGATAATGAATTTCGCAAAGAAAAGTTTATATAATGGTGAAACTGATGAATATACATGCCAAGCAGGAGATAGATTACGATTTTTTGAAAATACTTCGAAGAATGGTATGAAGTATCGCAAATATAAGTGTATAGACTGCAATTCATGCAAATATAAAAAAGACTGCACTACTTCTTCATCTGGAAGAACGATACAGCGTTGGGTACATGAAGATGTTCTTGAAACTGTGTATAATGAAACACTAAATAATAACGAGGTTTATAAACAGAGAAGATGTATCGTGGAGCATCCGTTTTGGACTATAAAAAGAAGTCTCGGATATAGTTTCTTTCATCGACGCAGACAAGAGAATGTTGACGCAGAAGTTGCATCTATGTTTATCGCTTATAACTTTAAGCGATTATTAAGCATGTTTTCAACAGAAGAATTAGTAACGAAGTTTGAAGGAAGTGTGATGTAGCAGGGAGAGGAACGCATGTAATTCATGTGAAAAACAAAGATAAAAATGGTATTAAAAAAATCGAAGATAAAAATACCGTACATCAGACTGAATTTTCGAATCGTTAGACAGTCTGACGCACGGTGGTGTGAGAGGAGGGGAGTTAATCACGCCCTCCTGCTCGATTTGATGGGAAGTTTTTTAGTAACTGAAAATTGCCTTATATACAATGGTAAAATAATAGCTACAGACTAATGTTTGAAGTCTGTTTTTGAATTAACATATCTCGCAATTTTGTAGCACGTTCATAGGCATTATTAAGGTATTCAGTTAATGAGAGATTCTGATATTCACTTTTTCCTAAAATGGAAACTTCCAATGTAATTGGACCGGTATAATTTAAAACAGAGAGTTTTTCGACAAACCAATTCCAATCCAAAGTGCCATCGAAAGGCAGGTAATGCCTGTCATCACGATAATCAATATTGCCGGGTTGAGTCACGCCAAGGTTGTCATGAATATGTAGGCACTTTAATCTGGAACCAAATTTCTTTATCATATCAATGTGAGGACTATAACATAAATTATGACCGCAATCCCAGCAAAATCCATGGAAAGGATCCTTAATATAGTCCATAACAGCATCGATGTGTGGAAGTGGCTCTAAGTTTTCAAAACAAATATGAACATTTTTTTCTTTTGCATAATCGCATAATTCCTGAAAAAGAATTAATCCATTAGAAGAAATGGGAGGGGCTGCGTTTCCGACAGTTACATGCATAATTAATTTGTCAACGTTGACGGAATGGCAGTCATTTATAATTTTTTTCAAATATGTAAGATAATCTTTGCCAATATCGCCAGCCTCCCAAATACGGTTTGCCTGAGAAAAGGGACCGTGTATAGTTTCGAATTTTAATCCGAGCTGATATGCTGTTTCAGCCCAGGAAACCAAAGGTTCTATTCCCGTATATGTTAGGAAAAAACCGTCAAATCCTGCATTTTTAATAAGTTTTAATTGTTCCTCGACAGGAACTGTACTACCAATGATTGTTGAGATGTTAATATCCTGCATAAAAATGAACCTCCATTTAGTAAGTAAAAGTCATAATGATTCCCTGTGGATAATCACCATATTTTTCACCGAAAATATTGATACCGCCAATGTGCTTTGCATCTTCTTTAATGCCTATTCGAAGTGCTATATAATGACACTTATCCAGTTCCAGCTGCTTGATGCTTATAGATGGATTTACAGGCATATGATCGATGTAGCCACCGTTTTCCTTGATGGAAAAGGTCTTGAGAAGCCCGTACTGAGTTCTTCCATTTGGCCAGATGGCGGGTGTGAGCTTGCCGCGCCTGTCCCCGAAATCACCAGGTGAGCAAAAAGTTGTAAGTTCAATGCCGTTGACAGTGACGGTAATATCTGAAGGCCAGTCGTTTAAATATCCAGGAGCTTCTGAACAAATTTCTACACTGAAGGAAAGCTCGGAAAGATGCCGCATTGGATTGATAAGATTTTGAAAACGATATTCAACATAACCCTGTCGAAACCAAAGGAGCTGTGCTTTGGTTCTGTTCGGAGAATAGAAAGAGGAGGGGCTGTCGTACATGTCAATTGCACCATTTTCGTCGGCGAGTCCACACGTTGGCTCAATTTTACATTGAAAATAGTGCCCGATAGGCATTTCGATTGATACAGAATTATCCACTGCACTGAGTTCAGGGTTAACTGTAGATAAAGTAAATGTCTGCATGCTACAGATACAAACACGCATAGAGCCATGGTTGCCGGGCTGGACTTCGGTAATGATAAGCTGTGCATCTTCAAGGCATCTAATATGGACAGCTGTTGAAGACACAGGGATGTTTAAAATATGAGCAATTTCTTGAACAGACATAGCGCAATCTTTCAATAAGGCTAAGATTTGAAGGCGTATAGGAGAAGATAAAGCTTTTCCTATTGACGCAATTCGCTCATGATGAGCAGGATTACTTAGATTTAATTCGATATCACGCTCGCCGATAATTTTGATTGTTCGTTTTGGTTTAGACATGTTACATTCTCCTTTTTATCTTTTTTTCTTACATTATTTCAATAAACGTGTAATAAAAACATACCATTTAATTACATGAAACGTGTAATAAAAAATAATGTTTGACAAAGAATGATGATAAAAAATATGCATTATACACAAAAAATAAATGGAAACAACAAAAATAGTTGACAAAATATTGCAAAAATAATAGAGTGAAATCAACAAAAAACAAATTTTAAATAAAAAAGAGAATTTAAAATATAGTTTTTTGTTACAAAAATAGTATAACAAAATAAGCAAAAAATTGCAAGGCGAAAGGAGAAAGTAGTATGAAGAAAAAGTTGGCGTTGGCATTAGTATTTGTAATGGGGCTGTCATTTACAGCTTGTGGAAAAACAACTGTTTCGGATAGCACAAATGAGGCAGTGTCTGGTGGAGTTCAGTCAACGGATACAAATGAAGATAAAGAATCTTCAGGAAAAAGTGATAAGACGACAATCACATTTATCAATGGATTTACTGGTGGAGATGGTGAATACATGACAAAGATTGTGGATGGGTTTAACGAATCACAAAGTGATTATTATATTGAACAGTTACAGGATGCAGATCATTATACAAAGTTCAAATCAGGAGATTTTGATATGCTGATCATTCATGCAGACTGGATTTCTACCTATCACGCAATGGGGCTTTTGAGAGAAGTGTCTGATATATATGATATGGCAGGTATTTCATTTGAGAATGATTTTCACGATATTACGAAGACATACGCAAAGTATGATGACGGAGTTTTTGCATTTCCATTGGATTTATATGCAGAAACAACATTTTATAATAAAGAATACACAGATGAAGCACCGAAAGATTATAATGATATGATTGAATTAAGAGATAAACTTGATTCCGAAAATTCTGGCATATATCCATATGGATTACCACTGACAGGCGATCAGCAGTGGGCATGGATGACAGCGTTAGGACAATGTGGAGTGAACTGGGTAGAAGATGAACATATCAAGCTTGATACCGAAGAAGCATGTGATGCATTTATGAAGATTCACGACATGATTTATAAAGATCACTTGAGTCCGGCTGGGCTAGGAGCAGATGACCATTTTAATACATTTATCAGTCAGTCAGAGACAGCAGCAAATGTTAAGACAGTCGTTTCGATGACAGGACCATGGAAATATACGGTTGCAAAAGAGGTTCTTGGGGATAATCTTGGAATCGGTACAGTTCCGCAGATTTATGGCGATAAAAAATGTGTACCTGCTGGAGGACATACCTTTGGAGTATCCTCTAAAGTTACAGATGAAAAGAAAATTGCTGGTATTGCTGCGTTCATAAAATACACATATCAGCCAGATGTTCTGCTAAATTGGGCAGATTCAGGTCAGGCACCTGTTCATCTTGCTACCATGGAAGTAGTTAAAGCCAATCCTGAAAAATATCCAGTAGCGGCAGTTAATTACACAATTTTTGATGATGCCATGATACTTCCGGCAATATACAACATTCGTGAACAAGTAAAATATGTAAACGAAACAGTATGGTCGATGGTAGTACAGACTGAAAATTTGTCAAGGGATGATCTTATGGCTGAATTGAAAAATGCAACTGACATAGCAACTGAGTTATCAGAGATGTAAATTATATAGAAGGAACGAGATTATATGAAGAAAAAAAGTACGGGTTTGTTGTTTATAACACCATTTATATTATTTTTCATGCTGTTCTGGTTAATACCATTTATTTATGGAATAGTGATGAGTTTAAGTAAATATAGTTTGATAATGGGAAATCAGGGATTTGTGGGATTCTCAAATTATATCAAAATACTGGTTGGAGATTCGATGTACCATAACTCGTTCCTTCTAGGTTTGAAAAATACTGTAATTTTTACAACCTGTACAACACCATTCCTTGTTTTGGGAAGTCTTGGTCTTGCATTATTGCTTGATCGGCTTCCTGACAAGTGCAAAGGAATATTCAGAACGATTTATTTTGCCTCGTATTCTGTTTCGGTTACTGCGGTGGCAGCTGTATTTGTATGGCTGATGAAAGGAAACGGCGGATACCTGAATAATTTAATGATGAACATAGGAATTATTAAAAAAGCAGTACCGTGGATGGAACAGCAGCCGTTTGTGTGGGTTTCGCTTACTGTGGCAACGGTATGGTGGACAATAGGTTATAATATGATGCTTTTTGTTAATGCATTAAATGAAATTGATCCACAGCTTTATGAAGCATCAGCAATTGATGGGGCAAGATACTGGAAACAGTTCCGGTATATCATTTTCCCGGGAATTAAAAATGTATTTTATTTTGTTTTGATGACTACGATTATTGCATCATTTAATGTTTATGGGCAGCCAAGACTGATGACGAAAGGCGGTCCAGGAGAAAGCACAAAACCTGTCATAATGGTAATAACATCAACTATTATGGATAGAAATGATCTTGGCATTGGAAGTGCCATGACGCTTCTGATGGGAATTGTAATTGTAATTTGTTCCATAGGACAGTACTTTTTGACAAAAGAAAAAGAAGAATTGAGGTAGGGAGGCAGACCATGAAAAAAAATATATCCAAAATATTATTGCTTATGATGGCATGTATTATTGCATATTTATTTTTACTGCCACTCCTATTTATGGTTTTTACAAGTTTTAAAGGTGTGGCTGAATCAGTAACATCTACAACATTACTGCCCAAGGAGTGGACATTTGAAAATTATATAGAACTGTTTCACAACACAGATACATCCCCAGTTATACAGTGGCTTATAAATACAGCGATTATTACAATTTGTGGAACAGCACTGCGGATTACAACAAGTGTGTTGGCGGCATATGCATTAGCCAGACTGAATGTGCCTGGAAAAAAAATTATTTTGATAGGATTAATCTGGGCAATGGCGATTCCAGAAATTGTAACGTATTTTCCACTGTTTTATATATTCAAACAAATAGGTGGGTTAAATACTTACTGGGCGTTGATACTTCCGTCAGGTTCTGGGGTAATGTGCATATATTTGATTTATAACTTTTTGATAGATTTTCCTAAAGAGCTGGAAGAAGCCGGTTTAGTGGAAGGTGCTAATATTTTTCAGATACTATGGCATATTGTTCTTCCTTCGGTAAAACCAGTTGTGATTACACAGGCATTCATAACATTTTTAGGTTTATATAACAGTTATTTATGGCCATCGCTTGTTATTAACAAGAATGAGACAAGAACAATTACTTTAGGAATAGCTGCACTTGTGTTAGGTGAAAATTATACAAACCCGGGAATGATGATGGCATCTACAGTTGTATCGGTTATACCAGTAATGATTATATTTATTTTTGCAAACAAATATATAGTAAAGGGATTTACACATTCAGGAATTAAATAAAAGCAAGGGGGATAAAATGAGAAGAACCGAATATCCGCGTCCAAATTTTAAACGGGAAAAATGGAAATGTTTAAATGGAGTTTGGAAGTTTTATTATGGAAATAAAAAGACAGAGATAGAAGTACCATTTGTTTGCCAGAGCCAGTTAAGTGGAATAGGCGAAAGAATCACAGAAGATTTTGTGGTGTACGAAAATGAATTTACAGTGCCAAAGGAATGGAAAGGGGAGGAAATCCGTATTAATTTTGGAGCAGTTGATTATCGATGCTGTGTATATATCAATAACCAATGTGTAGGAACGCATATTGGTGGACAGACTCCTTTTTCATTTCAGATAACAAGGTATTTAAATTGGAATAGAGAGACGATCAGAGTTGAAGTGGAAGATCCGCTGACAGATGAAACGATTCCGCGCGGAAAGCAGTTTTGGGAAGATACATCAAAATTTATTTGGTATACACCAAGTACCGGAATTTGGCAGAGTGTGTGGTTAGAACCCCTGTCGAAAACACATTTTGAATGGATTTATTTTACACCAGATATTGATGAGGGAACGGTTAAAATTGAATATAAGCTATCAGAAGCGTCAAAATTGCCATGCAGAGTACATGTGAAGATCAGTCTGGAACAGAACGAAGTTTTTCATGGAAATATGTTATGTGATGAAAGGCAGAATTCATTGACAGTTGATGTATTTCAAAATAAAGCGTTAAACGGTGCATTCCATTTTGTGGGAAAATATTGGAGTCCTGAAAATCCAATTTTATACGATGTTGTCATGAAAGCGGATGATGGAGATACAGGAAATGCAGCAGATGAGGTTGCAAGTTATTTTGGAATGCGGAAAATCCATATAGAAAATGGAAAAATTTATTTGAATAATCAGCCGTATTATCAAAAATTATTGTTGGATCAGGGGTATTGGAAAGAGAGTCTTATAACAGCACCAACAGATGCAGATTATAAAAATGATATTCAGAAAGCAAAAGCGATGGGATTTAACGGATGTCGTAAACATGAAAAAGTGGAAGATCCGAGGTTTTTGTATTGGGCAGATAAGCTTGGCTTTTTGGTATGGGAAGCAATGGCAAGTTTTTGGGTATATACTCCGCAGGCGGCAGAAACATTCATGAAAGAATGGATGGAGGTGATAAACCGAGATTACAACCACCCATCAATTATTGTATGGGGAATGTTAAATGAAAGCTGGGGAACTCCACAAATATATGATAACAGCCAACAGCAGGATTTTTCAAAGTCACTGTATTACATGGTTAAATCTATTGATTCAACTAGATTGGTAATTTCCAATGACGGTTGGGAAATGACAGTAGGCGATATTTGTGCAATACATAGTTATAAACATGGTGAGAAGGAAGATAAACGTCAACATGAGGTATTTGCACAGTCTTTAAAAAGTTTAAAGACATTAGCAAATATAGTTGATAAAAATCTTTTTGCCAAGGGAAGTGAATATAAAAATCAACCGGTAGTTCTGACAGAATGTGGAGGCATTTCGCTAAAAGAGAAAGCGGCTGATAGTCAGGAAGAACAGAATTGGGGTTATACTACTATAAAAAAAGAAGAATTTATAGAAGAATATGATCGGTTGACAGCTGCTATTTTTGACTCAGAGATTCTCAGTGGGTTCTGTTATACGCAATTTACAGATGTCGAACAGGAGACAAATGGATTACTGACAGATACTCATGAATATAAATTTAAACCTGAAGAAATAAAACGTATTAATGATCAAAAGAAATAGAGACAAATGAATAGAATTGAAATATTAAAAAAAACAAAATTATTTGTTCTTGATATGGATGGAACATTTTATCTTGGTGAACATGTTTTGGATGGTGCATTAGATTTTATTTCCAGTGTAAAAAAAGCTGGAAAAGATTTTATTTTTTTTACAAATAATTCATCAAAATCACCGGAGCTGTATATTGAAAAACTTGCTAAAATGGGTTGCATCATCAGTCGCGAAAAAATAATGACATCTGCAGATGTTACAATAACATATTTAAAAAAATATCATAAAAACGCGAAAATTTATTTGGTTGGAACAGATTCTCTAATTAAGATGTTTGAAGCCGAAAAAATATGTCTGGATGATAAAAAACCTGATATTGTGGTTGTAGGTTTTGATACAACTTTGACATACATAAAATTAGAAAAAGCATGTTCATTTATTCGAAACGGAGCCATATTTTATGCTACCCATCCGGATATTAACTGTCCAGTTGAAAATGGATTTATACCTGATGTAGGCTCTTTTTGTGCAGCCATATCACTTTCTACTGGAGTAACCCCGAAAATATTTGGAAAACCTCATGTTGAAACATTAGAAAGCATATTGGATAATTACAAGAGTAAAAAAGAGGAGATTGCATTTGTCGGAGATAGGTTGTATACAGACGTTGCAGAGGGCGTAGAAAATGGCAGCAGAGGAATACTTGTATTGACAGGGGAAACAAAAAAGGAAGATATACTGTCGTCGGATATTCAACCGGATGCAGTATTTGATTCACTAGGAGAAATGGGCGCTCTTTTGACTCAGATAGCTGATTTGGAAGGAGTGGAAAAATGTCACAAGTTTTGTTCGATAATAAAAACATAGAATATGGAGTCCGGTTGCTTGTTGCATGTATATGTGGAGCCATTATAGGCGTTGAAAGATACAAAAGAAGCAAAGGAGCGGGTATACGTACACATATGCTTGTTGCATTAGGAGCAGCACTTTTTACGATAATATCGAAGTATGGGTTTGAGGATGTTGTTTGTTTAGAAAATATTCAGGCAGATGCAGCCAGAGTTGCATCTAATATCGTTACGGGAGTAAGTTTTCTTGGCGCAGGATTAATATTTGTGCGAGGTGATAAAGTGCAGGGTCTGACAACTGCAGCTGGAATTTGGGTTACGGCTGCAGTAGGTCTAACCATTGGTTGTGGAATGTATACGACAGGTTTTTTTTGTGCGTGTTTTATTTTAGTGACACAAATTATATTTCATCATGGATTTTTTAAGGGAATGGAAAATTATAGCCATAGCAGGGTGGTAATTTCGGTAGAGAATAATGATGAAATACTTTTAAAATTGAAACAGTTATTTCAAAATAAACGTATTACCATTGAGGAAAGCCACGTTAAAAGACATAGAAATGCAGTATTAACATATACAATGGACATAAGTATGCCAGTGGGAATTTTACCGTTGGATGTATTAAAAATTATGCAGGAATGTAAGGAGATAAAATCAATTGGCTTGTGAGGATGAGTAGATGACAATACAATTATTTGATTCATTAAATTTTGAATTTATATTTAGGTGTTTATTGGCAGGATTATGTGGTGGAGTTGCAGGATTTGAGAGAACGAAACATCAGAAAGCGGCCGGACTTCGTACATATATAATTGTTGCTGTTGGAGCAGCGCTTTTTACAATTGCATCGAAATATGGTTTTTTAGATGTTGTGCATAATGGAATAAGGTTAGATGTTTCAAGGGTTGCATGCAATATAGTAACAGGTGTAGGATTTCTTGGAGCTGGAACAATTTTTATGTATGGCAATCAAATAAGAGGATTGGTAACATCGGCAGGAATATGGGTAATGGCAGCTGTTGGAATGGCGGTTGGTGCAGGAATGTATGTGTTGGCAATAATTGCGACTGCAATTACGGTTGTTATCCAAAGTATGTTGTCGAATAAATATTTTTCGTATCTGGATGTCAAAGTTCCCGGAAGACTTCGTGTTTGTATGGATTCGGAAACAAAATCACTTGAAAAGCTGGAAAAAATATTAAGTGATAAAAAAATAGATATTAGATCAAGCAATATGAAACGACGGAAAGATGAATATATAACATATATTTTTGGAATTTCTATGCCTGAGAATATAGATGTTTCAGAAGTAGTAACCGATATTTCTAAAATACATAGTGTAAAATTTGTAGATTTATAGACTTACTTCCAATTATTAGGAATGAAGCGTAAACTATTATGAAGACTGTTGTTTAGCATGAATAAAAATTTGCAAAACAGCAGTCCTTTTATACATTTATTATAGTAATCTGTAAATAATAATCGCGATCACAATTCCCAGAATACCGGCTACTGTGATATCAACCGTAAATCCGAATGTCAGAACCAAAATCCCCAGATCTAACACCATTGGATTGACAAATCCAAAACTCTGACCGTAATTAAGCCAGCCTAAAGCGGGTACACCTGCACATAACTTTCCAATCAGACCGCCTAACACGACACCGACAAGAAGTAAAAGGACTAAAGCCCAGTTATTTTTTCCAACAATACCTTTGCTCATAATAGTTCTCCTTAAGTATTTTCCTTACTTCATCATATCACATTTGTGTGCCTGCCGGTACCGGATAAATGATAAAACAGCAAAAAGCAGGATCACGCCGGCTGCCATTGTGAGGAATACGTTCTTTGTGAATCCGGCAACCAGATAGGCGGCCACGCAGCAGCCACCGACTGTCAGAGCGTAAGGAAGCTGTGTGGATACATGGTCTACATGGTGGCATTGTGCACCGGCGGAGGCCATGATCGTTGTGTCGGAGATCGGTGACATGTGATCTCCGCAGACAGAACCGGCAAGGGAAGCTGCAATACAGACAACGAGCATCGGATCTGTTTCCGGGAACATGGCGGTAACGATCGGAATTAAAATGCCAAACGTTCCCCAGGAAGTACCGGTTGCAAAAGCAAGTCCGCTTCCAACCAGAAATAATATAGCCGGGAAAAGTGAGGTTGCAGTCATATTGCCGGAGAGCATGCTGCTCACAAAGGCGCCGGCTTCTAATTTTGTACTGCAGAAACCGCCTAACGTCCAGGCCAGAACAAGGATCAGGATTGCAGAAACCATCATCTTAAATCCCTGCGGAATACACTCGGCAAATTCACTGAATGTGATCACGCGGCGTGGCAGGTATAACAAAAACACAAACACTAATGTAATGAAGGAACCCATCACAAGTCCCATGGATGCATCGCAGTTTGCAAAAGCGTTGATGAAGCTCTCGCCCTCGAAGAATCCACCTGTATAAATCATGCAGATAATGCAGCTCGCAATCAGGAAAATGACCGGAAGAACAAGGTCGATCACTTTTCCCTTTGCGGAAATAATATTTTCTTTTACATTTTCATAATCATTTTTGCCGGAGAAAAGATCACCTTTTGCAGCATTTTCCTCAAACTTTTTCATCGGACCATAATCAAGGCCGGTCACACCCATAAAAATCACCATCAGAATGGTAAGCCATGCATACAGGTTAAACGGGATTGTCTGCAAAAACAGAGAGAAACCATCTCCGTTTGTGTATCCGGTGACTGCGGCAGCCCAGCTTGAGATCGGTGCGATAATGCAGATCGGAGCTGCAGTTGCGTCAATGATATAAGCCAGTTTCGCACGGGAAATCTTCTGCTTGTCCGTGACAGGACGCATGACATTTCCAACGGTCAGACAGTTGAAATAATCATCGACAAAGATCACGACACCGAGCGCAAATGTGGAAAGCAGTGCGCCGGATCTGGTCTTGATCTTACTGCCTGCCCATTTTCCGTAAGCGGCAGAACCGCCGGCTCTTGTCATCAATGCAACAATAATGCCAAGAAATACGAGGAAAATCAGAATGCCGACGTTCCACGAATCCCCAAGCTTTTCCATCATAACTTCAAAAATTGCCTCGATCGTTCCAACCGGACTGAAATTTGTATATAAAAGAGCTCCGGTTACGACACCGATAAATAACGACATATAAACTTCCTTTGTGATCAGCGCAAGCACAATGGCGATCACCGGCGGAAGCAGCGCCCAGACAGTACCAACAAAATCCATAATTCCTCCTTGTTTTGCATTTCTTGTTTTGCGAAGCAAAAACTCCGAAGCGTTGCCCCGGAGCCAATATTCTATAATAAGTATATATGATTTTGTGTGAAAAGGAAACAAAAATTTGCTTTAATTGATAAAAAATACAAAAGTTTAGTAAAAATATACAAAATGAAGATCTGCAATTCTACAGATCATCAGACTGTCCGTAAGGTATCGGATAGACAGATGTCATTCCGGTAGAAATCAGTTTGCTGATAAGTCTTGCCATCTCCTCCGGCGTCTCCTTTTTGCCATGAGCCAGCCATGACTCGATCAGACCGGAGCAGCCGGAAACGAGAAAACTGCTGAAATATTCATAAGTTGGCAGAAAATCAGCCGAATGATGCGCAACCATCCATTCGTGTATGTATTGGTGTTCAAACAATTTCTTGATCTTGACAGAAAAAGAAATATCGCCATTGGGACTCAGCAGTGCACAGCACAGATTAGAGTTTTGGTCAATGATCTGAAAAATTTCGACAAACAGCGGATAAGGAAAATCCGGAGTATGATCCGGGTGATAATTTTTGAAGACCTGCTCAAACTGTTCTAAAAGCCCCTGCTCGGTCTGCTCCAACATATCATAAATATCTTTGTAGTGCAGGTAAAAAGTGCCGCGGTTGATGTCAACAGACTCGCACAATTCTTTTACGGTGATATCCTTGATACTTTTTTTCAGCATAAGGGAGGTGAGTGCGTGTACAAGCAGATAGCGGGTACGCTTGATACGGCGGTCCGTTTTTGTTTCCATATATAATGTGAGATCCTTTCATATAAAATGTGATGTTATCGTCTGGTATTTTTTCTGGAGTTATGATTAAAAATTTATAATCCTAAAAATTTTCTGAAATAATCAACACAGTGTACATAATATGTCAATTAACAAACAGTTTTGAAAAATATGTTTATTGAGTAAACCAGATGCCCTTATTATAATAATGCAGTATAAAATAATCAACACAATGTTAAGTATAGTGAAATGAATCAGCGGTAAAACAACTGCTGTTTTGCTGTGTAAGAAAAATGATTCAGATGTAACATGAAAGAGGATGAATATGGAAGAAAAACAGGAAAAAGAAAAAGGGAATTTCTGGCTTACCGTCGCTTCCTTTATTGTAAATAAGCGGAAAGCAATCGAAATTCTGTTTGTTTTGGCAATGATTTACAGTGTTCTTTCTATTAATAAGGTGCAGGTCAATCAGGATATCACATCCTATCTGCCGGCAGACAGTGAAACGAGGATCGGGCTGTCACTGATGGAGGAGCAGTTCACAACTTATGGCAGTGCCAAAGTCATGGTCTCGAATATCACCTATGCGCAGGCGGAAGATCTGGTTGACGATCTGGAAAATATTGAGGGCGTGAAGCAGATTGAATTTGATGATTCCAAGGATCATTTTACAGGTGCGGATGCGCTGTTTAGTGTGACGTTTGACGGAACGGAGGATGAACAGATCAGCAAAGATGCGCTTGAGGAAGTAAAAGAGACACTGGATGGTTATGATGTCTATGTTTCTTCCTCTGTCGGTGAGGAGGAGCGCAGTGCAGAGTCTCTTTCGCAGGATATGAATATTATTCTTGTGCTGGCGGTTGTTATCATTGTTGCGGTGTTGATGCTCTCCACAAAAGCATATCTGCAGATCCCGGTATTACTGATCACATTTGGCGTGGCAGCTGTTTTAAACATGGGTACAAACTACTGGTTTGGAACGATCTCCTCTGTCACAAATTCCATTGCTGTCGTGCTTCAGCTGGCACTGGCAATCGATTATGCCATTATTTTGTGTGACCGTTTCATGGAAGAACATGAGACGCTGGATGCAGAGGAAGCGGTGAAAGTGGCACTCTCCAAGGCGATCCCGGAGATCAGCTCGTCCTCCCTTACCACGATTTCCGGCATGGTTGCGATGATGTTTATGCAGTTCCGGCTGGGCTACGATATGGGTATCATTCTGGTAAAAGCGATCATACTCAGCCTGATTTCCGTTTTCTTCCTAATGCCGGGCGTGCTTTTGATTTTTGCAAAAGGAATTGATAAAACCCATCACAAATGCTATGTACCAAAAATTACGTTTGTAGGTAAATTTGCAAATCTGACCAAATACATCATTCCGCCGGTTTTTATCGTGTTTCTGGTATTTGCATTTTGGGAATCTAATCACTGCCAGTATATATATGACACGAATTCCATTGTCAGCGCAAAAAAGAGTGAATCAAAAATTGCAAGTGAAAAAATTGAGAATACCTTTGGTGCCAGCAATCAGTTGGTTGTCATGGTTCCAAAAGGGGATTATGATTCCGAGAAAAAGGTATTGGGAAAAATTGAAAAACTGGATTATGTAAACTCGGCATTGGGACTTGCAAATGTGGCGATCAATGATGATTATATGCTGACGGATAAGCTGAACCCAAGACAGTTTGCAGAGTTGACGGATCTGGATGCAGAAGTTGTACAGATTTTGTATACAGCATATGCATACAATGAGGAGCAGTATGGTCCGGTATTTACCGGCATTGATGATTATGAGGTGCCGATCATTGATATGTTCCTGTTCCTGTATGACCAGTATCAGGAAGGATATGTGACATTAGATGCAGATCTTGACGATCAGCTTACGTCCTTATATGACACGCTGCATGATGCACAATTACAGCTGCAGGGAGATGACTATTCCAGATTTGTATTAGATCTGTCACTTCCGGCGGAAGGACAGGAAACCTACGATGCGATGGATGAAATCCGGGGTATTGCAGCGAAATATTTTGGAAAAGACAATGTCATTCTGGTAGGAAACTCCACGAGTGACCATGATCTGGAATCTTCCTTTGCATCGGATAATATCGTGATCAGCGTATTGACGGCACTATTTGTTATGATCATCCTGTTTTTCACGTTCCAGTCAGCAGGGCTTCCGGTGCTTCTGGTACTCACTATACAGGGAAGTATCTGGATCAACTTTGCAGTTCCGGCAATGAGAGGACAGACAATATTCTTTATTGCGTACCTGATCGTGTCTGCAATTCAGATGGGTGCAACGATCGACTATGCAATCGTTATTTCCAGCAGATACATGGATCTGAAACAGAGAATGCCGATCAAAGATGCGATTACTGAATCCTTAAATCAGGCATTTCCAACTATTTTTACTTCCGGAACGATTTTGACCTGTGCAGGATTTTTGATCGGTGAGATTGCATCCGATCCGACGGTTGCCTCCATTGGTGTGGCTTTGGGACGCGGTACGTTAATATCCATTATTCTGGTTCTTTTTGTGCTGCCGCAGATCCTGCTGTTTGGTGATTTTATCATTGAGAAGACAGCCCTTGCCATGAATATTTCACGACCTCAGAAGGAGGTTGCCGGCAGAGTGAGGGTGACCGGACATGTAAAAGGTTATGTACAGGGAGAAATTGATGCAGATGTTTCCGGTGTATTCCAGGGACAGATGAAAGTGTCGTTAGATTCGCACATACCGGGCAGACATGGAGAAGTCACACATGACGATACACAAAACCCAATGCTGCCGGGAATGACGCAGGATGAAAATGTGGCTGCAGAATCAGAGACAGCCGCAAAGGAAGAGCAGGAGGAGAAAAAGTCATGAAAAAGATGAGAATGAAAGTACTTGCCCTGTGTTTTTCCATGACACTGACCGTTTCTGCTCTGGCAGGAAACGGACGGTTGACCATACAGGCTGCCACCTCACAGGAAAGCAGTGGTACAAAAGAAACTACAGAAAAAGACAGCACAACCAGTGCGGATACGGCAGAAAATAAAAATCAGATCATCGAAATTGCCGATGAAAAGGCATTTGAAGAATTTTTACAGAACTGTCAGTATGACAGCTGGAGTGTTGGAAAAACGGTAAAACTTACCCATAATATTGATCTTTCGAAGGTTGATTTCAATGGTGTTGCATATTTCTCTGGAGATTTTGAGGGCGGCGGTCACACGATCAGTAATGTGAAGCTGCAGGTAAAAGGCTCTGATCACGGATTTTTCCGTTATCTGGGTAAAAGTGCAGTTGTGAATGATCTGAAGATCTCCGGTAAGATCACTTCAGAGGGAAGCTGTAAAAATATTGGCGGAATTGCCGGCGTGAACTATGGTACGATCGGGAACTGTTCCTTTGAAGGAACTGTCAATGGAAAAACAGCAGTCGGAGCGATCGCAGGGATCAACAAACCGACCGGAAAAATTGTAAACTGCAGGAGCAATGCAACAGTGACAGCCACCAATCAGACCGGAGGAATCGTTGGAAATAACGAAGGACTTGTGTCAGAGTGTACATCGGAGTGCAGCATCAATACAGATGAGCTGAAAACCACGATGGATATTGGAGGCGTTGACATTGGTACATTAAATCTCACAGGGCGTGTAATAGACCGGAATGATATTGGCGGAATTGTGGGTGTTTCGACTGGAATTGTCAGTGAATGCATCAATCAGGGAAAAATCGGTTTTGCACACACGGGTTATAACGTGGGTGGAATTGCCGGACGCCAGAGTGGAAAAGTCATCGACTGCCACAATGAAGGGGAAATCTACGGACGAAAAGATGTAGGAGGAATTGTCGGTCAGGCGGAGCCGTATATAGAATCGGAGTATCTGGATGATAAGGTAAATCAGGTGCAGGATTCGGTCAGTTCCATCAACACGACCTTAAGCAACATTGCTTCGACCATGAGTGATACCTCCACAGCAGCAAAGACCTATGTGGACAATCTGTCGGAGCAGTACGATAATTCTTCGAAAACTTTGTCGGAATCTCTGGGTTCCCTCTCAGATTCCATCGGGGAATCAAACCCGGAAGCGCAGCAGTACATGAATAATATTCATAATTCTCTGGATAAAATAGATAGTATCCAGGGAAACAATCATATTTTAAACAAAGAACAGGCAGAGGCGGTTTCAAAAGAATGGCAGAATATCAACAGTAATCTGTCCAACATTCGTGGAACAATCTCCGATTCCAATAAAACGGCAGAAGATTTTGTGGATGATATTTCCAATCAGATAAAAGAAAAAGATACGAACGGCGATATTGATAAGCTGACGAACACAGTGGATGATGGAATCCAGTCTGTCACAAATGATGTGCAGAAGATCAGTAAGCAGATCAAAAGCATTCAGAATACGGTTGGAGATACGCTTTCTGTGGTGACAGGAGATGAGGAGTATATGGAAGATATCTCGTCCGCAGCCAGTGCAAAAGATACAGATGGTGTTGTTTCAGGAAGTGTAAACCGCGGAATGGTCAATGGCGATCTCAATGTGGGTGGAATTGTCGGAACGATGAACATTGAATATGATCTCGATCCGGAGTTTGATCCTGATCTTACAGATTCTACGGACATTACACTCCGTTCTACCGTGAATAATGTTGTCATCCGCTGTAGCAACTATGGGGAAGTGACTTCAAAGAAAAACAGTGTCGGTGGTATTACCGGATTAGAAGAACTTGGTCTGGTCTATGGAAGTGAAAGTTATGGCTCTGTGAAATCTGATACCGGGGATTATGCCGGAGGCATTGCAGGAAACAGTGTCAGTGCAATCGCCAACAGTTACAGTCTCTGTAATATAAATGCAAAGGATTATGTCGGAGGCATTGTCGGAAGCGGATATACCGTGAAAAACTGTGTTTCTGCATCTACGATCACAAGTGATGGGGAAGGTCTGGGAAGCATCGCAGGAACTGTGTCTGAAGAGGGCGAGGTAAAAGGTAACATTTTTGTGGGCGATGACCTTGATGGAATTGACAACATCAACTATGCTGGGATTGCAGATGAAAAAAGTTATGAAGAGGTCATGAAACTTGAGAATATTCCGGAAGGATTCCATAAAGTGAAGATAACTTTCCGGGCAGAAGATAATGTGGATATTGTAAAGACAATCGCATATAATGGAAGCTTCAGTGAATCTGATCTTCCACAGATTCCGGAAAAAGATGGTTACTATGCAGTCTGGCCGGAGGATCTGGTTGGAAAACCAATGACGGAAAATAAAACGGTGGAGGCAGAGTACAGCCGTTGGACAGAGAGTATCGTGGGAACAGAAGTGATAAACGGCGCAAAAACAGAAGATACAGCTAGTGAAAGTTCCGATACAGAAAATGAAAAAGCAGTTTTCCTTCTGGAAGGGAAATTCTATGATGACACTTCCATCCAGATGGCAGAGTGTGACACAGATCTGCCGGACGGAGATGTCGTGTATGCTTACAACTGGAGTCTTGAACACCTGCATGACAAAATATATGATACAGTAAAAGCGCATTTTTATGTGCCGGACACTTCAGGAAAAAATGAGATCTGGTACAGAGAAACAGGCAGTGATGCATGGACATTGGCAGAAACCACAGAGGACGGCAGTTACCTTGTGGCAGACATTCCATATGAGGCAGCGTTTGCACTGGTACATACGGCGGCAGATCACACCTTGTACTATGCCGGCGGCGGTGCAGCGGTTGTACTGCTTTTGATCGTACTGATCATAAGAAAACGCCGGAAGCGTGCACAGAAAAAATAAAATGATTTGATGGGATGCGCATTGAAACATTTACATAGAAATGCTATAGTTAGTGCATTCTTTTATGACGGAGAGGCAGCTATGATATTTGAGACACATGCACATTATGATGATGAAAGTTTTAACGATGACCGTGAAGCATTGATCCGTTCCCTGCCGGAAAAAGGGATCGGCAGGATCATCAATGTCGGGGCTTCGATAGAGACAACAAAGACAACTCTGGAACTTACCGCAAAATATGACTATATTTATGCAGCGGTGGGCGTACATCCAAGTGACATCAGTGGGTTGAATGAAGAGACATTTGCCTGGTTAAAAGAGCAGACATCTCTTCCCAAGACCGTTGCGATTGGTGAGATCGGACTGGATTATTACTGGGATAAAGAGCCAGAGGTGCAGAACGCACAGCGTTACTGGTTCAGACGGCAGATGGAACTTGCCAGGGAAACCAACCTTCCGGTGATCATCCATTCCAGAGATGCAGCAGCCGATACGATGGAAGTGATGAAAGCGGTTCACGCAGAGGAGATACCGGGTGTCATCCACTGCTATTCCTACTCCAGAGAGATGGCACAGGAATTTATCAAAATGGGTTACTACATCGGTGTCGGTGGCGTTGTCACATTCAAAAACGCCAAAAAACTGAAAGAAACAGTGGAGGCAATCCCATTGGAGCGCATTTTGCTTGAGACGGACTGTCCTTACATGGCACCGGAACCGCACCGCGGCATGAGAAACGATTCTTCCAATATTCCGTTTGTGATCGCAAAAATCGCAGAATTAAAAGGAATCACAGCGGAGGAGGTCGAACGTGTGACGGAGGAGAATGCGGGAAGGTTATTCACAAAAGTGTCTTAACTCCACAGAATCCTTCCAGAACCGTTTCGGAATATTCTGTGCCTGTAATTCGGGGTTGGTACGTGCTTCAATCGCAATGCTTTCAAAAAAGGCCAGCCACAATTTCTGGAATCTTGCTTCATTTTCAGAATAGTTCTGAAGAAGTTCGGTATTGATGTCCGAAGCATCTACAAGCATATAATTCTTTCCGGCGCGGTGGACTGCCGCAAGCTGGTGGGTTTCATCGTAAATCATAAAATTTTCCTGCGGAAAACGATCCGTAAAATGCTCTGCTAAAATTGGCAGGGCATTATTTTTGGGATGAATCGTGGAAAACAGAACGCCGTTCTGCAGTTCCGAAAAGCGCAGAAAACCTTTCAGGTGGTGGGCTTCGGAGGCTGTGGCTCTGGACAATTCAAAGACACGGTAAATATAAGGATTACTCAGTAAATCCAATACACGGGCACCCTTTGGTGAATAAAGTGCGGCAACGATCGTCTGATACACGGCGTTCGCTTTGTCCATCTTCTTCTTGCCGGAAAGATCAATGGATAAAATAGCAGTAAGGATTGTCTCGTAAAAATCGTGTCCAAGCTTCCGGTTTAGCGTAGAAACAACTTTTCCGGCTTTTTCAGCGGATGGTGCGACGATGTGGTAGTCGCAAAACAGCTCGTAATTATCCGGCTGGCCGGATACCAGATAAATATCAGCGTGGGAGCATCTTTCCTGAATCTTTAATTCCCAGGCATCGTATACGCCGGTCAATATTCCGTTTGGTGTGTTTTCACAGATAAATACATGCATAATGTCCTGCTCCTGTCTTGAGGAAAATATTCAGGGAAATAAAAGTTTTACATTTATCTACGACAGCGGAAGCGGCTCCGTGGATAAGCCGGTATCGAACAGGCTCAATTGTTGATAACCGCTCTCACGGATCTCACGTGGTATCTGTGTCTTATCGCTCATCAGATTGCGGCAGATATAATCTTCTTCCAGCTTCGTGTGGTACATCATCCTGCCGGAGCAGGTGATAAAATAAAGAGCGCGTTTCAACACAACACCTATCTTCTTCAGATTGGCAAAATCGAGGGTGCTGTGACGTCTTGCTTTTACAATGCGGCTGGCAGACTTATAGCCAATACCCGGGACACGGAGCAGCATATCATAGTCTGCACGGTTGATCTCGACCGGAAAATATTCCAGATGCCGGATCGCCCAGTCACACTTGGGGTCGAGAAAAATGTTAAAGTCCGGCCGCTCCGGACTTAAAAGCTCGTCGGCTTTAAATTTATAATAGCGGAGCAGCCAGTCTGCCTGATACAGACGATGTTCCCGCAGGAGCGGCGGACCGCCGGGCAGTGCAGGAAGATTGCTGTTGTGAGTGACATTCACAAAGGCAGAATAGAACACTCTCTTTAAATCAAATTTCTGATACAGATTCTCGGCAATGCTCACAATCTGGTAATCGTTTTCCGGGGTTGCGCCGATGATCATCTGTGTGCTCTGTCCTGCGGGTACGAACTTCGGGGCGTGCCGGTAAAGAGCGACTTCATTCTTATTTTCCGTAATACCGTTCTGAACCATGCGCATTGGCTTTAAAATGGTATTTCTCGACTTGCAGGGCGCAAGCTTTTTCAGGCTGTCTGCGGTAGGCAGTTCCAGATTGATGCTCATACGGTCAGCCAGAAAACCAGTTTTTTCAATCAGCAGAGGATCAGCGCCGGGAATCGCTTTCACATGGATGTAACCGTTAAAATGGTGCGCTGTGCGCAATTTATAAAGGGTCTGGTATAAAAGTTCCATCGTATAGTTGGGGCTTACCATAATGCCGGAACTTAAAAAAAGACCTTCAATATAATTCCGCCGGTAAAATTCCATCGTCAGTTCGCAGACTTCCTCCGGGGTAAAGGCAGCCCGCCGGACATCGGAGTTACAATTATTCTGGCAGTAAGAGCAGTTAAAAATACATTCGTTTGTAAATAAAATCTTGAGAAGGGAAACACACCGCCCATCTGCGGAAAAAGTATGACAGATCCCACAGGAAATGGAGTTGCCAAGGCCGATACCGTTACCACTGCGGTCCACACCGCTTGACGTGCAGGCGACATCGTATTTTGCAGCGTCTGAGAGAATCGTAAGTTTTTCCATCAGTGACATATTTTGCTGGATTTTCATCTGGATGTGATCTCCTCCAATCAAAGAATAGGATAGAACATATGTTCGATAAAATGAGAATACCACATTCGGAAAAAGAATGCAAGAGAAAAAGACTGCCAATTTCTGGACAAAGCCAGGTGGAGAGCGGAGTGACATTGCTTCTCACCGGAGACGGAAATCTGGATGATCTGTTTTCACACATTGGCTGATGAAACTAATCTTCTAAGCTCGCAGTTTCCGAGCAGCTGATCCCAGAAATGCTCAAGAGGAATCTCTTCATACTGGCAGATCAGGCTGCAGTCTAAGGCTCCATGGGCGACGATCAGTACATTTTTTCCGGAAACAACTTCCGGCGTTAAAACATCGTGGATAAAAGAGCCGCTGCGGGCATACAAATGCTCAAGACTTTCCGCACCATCTACAGCATGATAATGGACAGGATCATGGAACAACGTGTATACCGGACATTCCGGTTTCTGTGTGACATGTTCTGTTCCTTCATACATGCCAAATCCCATCTCGCGGAGGCGGTCGTCCGTCAGGATCGGCGTGCCGCTCCCTTCCAGAAAAATTTCAGCAGTCTCCTGCGCACGCTGTAAGGGAGAACAATAGCAGATATCAAATCGCAGATCTCCATACTTTTTCCTTGCGTCTCTCGCCATCTGGCGGCCTTCTTCATTCAAAGGAATATCTTCGCTTCCCTGCAGGCGGTGGACTGCATTCCAGTCAGTTTTTCCGTGTCTCATGATATATAACATAATAAACAATATCCTTTCCTCTTATAATAGTAAAAATCATAAACGCATTGCCGACTCAATTCCCGGTGCGATTGAATTATATCCTATATTTTGTTAAAATGAAACCCTGATCAGATAACAACAGCGGCACAACGCAGGAAATTGCATGACAGCTATTAATTTTACAGGAAAACTACCGATATATGAGTTAGAAAAATAAGCGTTCCGGCATTTACAGAGATCCGGACCGCAACCATGGAAGAACACAGGCTTATGCACACGGAGGTGTAGAACAATGGCAATAGAGGCTATGAAAGGGGCAGGGATGTCCTACGCGGGAAGTTCATCCGCATCAGATGTAAAAGCAGAGAGTCAGGCAAAAGTGGAAACTGCATCCAACGCAGCAGCTTCTGACGATCTCATGAAGAAAACCATTCAGATCGACACGAAAGAGACTGACAAAAACGGCAAAGACGGAAACCGGGATGACGGTCAGGCAAAGCAGACGATCTCCGAGAATTCCCAGATCAGGAAAGCAGTTGACGAGATCAATAAGAAGGCGCACAATTCCGAGGCAGTCTTCGGAATCCATGAAGCAACCAACCGTGTCACCATCAAGATCGTTGACAAAGACACGAAGAAAGTCCTGAAAGAATATCCGCCGGAGAAAACTCTGGACATGATCGCAAAAGTCTGGGAGATGGCCGGATTATTAGTGGATCAGAAACTGTAGATCACTGTCCAGAAGGCAGGAACAGCAATAGACAAGTGACAGATGCAAACAGAAAAAGATATAAACAAGTTACAAAACTGAAAGGAGCAGGATTATGCCAATCAGAATCACAGGTTTGAACTCAGGATTAGATACCGAAGCAATCATTTCCGCATTAGTATCTTCTTACAGTTACAAGACCAATAAATACAAAAAAGCACAGACCAAGCTCTCTTGGAAACAGGACGCATGGAAGACTTTAAACACAAAAGTTTACAGCTTCTATACAAGCTTGGACAGTCTGCGTTTCTCTAAAAACTACAATTTGAAATCAACCAAAGTATCTGATTCCACAAAAGCGACGGTTACAGCCAGCAGCTCTGCACCAAATGGTACCCAGAAGCTCAACATCCTTAAGGTAGCACAGGCAGGATACTTGACCGGTGGTAAATTAGATGACAGCACTACAACCGGAACCACACTCGCTGAGTTGGGCTACACAGGCGGAAACGGTACGATCACCTTGACAAAAGGTGATGGCACAAAGAAGACTATCGAAGTCAGCCAGGGCACTACGGTCAACAGCTTTATCAATTCTTTGAAAGAAGCCGGCGTGAATGCAAGCTATGATGATATCAACAAACGTATCTTCGTGAGCTCCAAAGATACCGGTAAGGACAATGACTTTACATTGACCGGTGGCAATGTGGATGGGGCGAATGCGTTGACGAAACTGGGATTGAATGTAAAATCAGATGCAACAGACGCAACCTATAAAACCTACATGCAGTATTATGGTGATGGAACGCAGTCAGGTATCACAGCAAAAGTAAATGAAGCGATCAAAGCCTATCAGGATGCCCAGACCGCATATAAGACAGCTGATGCCCAGAATAGCAATATAAGCGCAGGCTATGGTTACGCATCTGCATACGCGGCAATGAAAAATGCATTTGCAAAGAGTAAATTAGATCCAGCACAGCAGGAGCAGTTGACACAGTTACTCCAGATGTCTGCAACAGACCGTGCACAGTCTGTCATGGACAGCAATGGCAATATTTATAAGACTGAAAAGACAAACGATGATGGAAGCGTCATTTATTCTTATACAGATGCAAGTGGGAATAAAAGCTACATCCAGAGTGAGACAACTGATTCTGTAACAAAATATTATACTGCTACAGCAAGTGAAGTAAAATACAACAAGATTACTGCATCAGACGGCAATGAGTACAGTGAAGATGAGAACGGACTTTATGTAGATAAAGACGGAAAAAAATATTTTGTGGACGGCAGCAATTTAGTTGAGACAACCGGAACAAAAGTCAACGGCAGCTGGGAAAAGACAGCTGATGGAAAAACGGTTGCTTTTGAAGACAGCAAAAAAGAAGAGGCGACAAAGACCGTTTATACAAAAGGTTCTGACGAGTTAAGCAACGCAAAATCCGGAACGACCGCTTATACAGATCTGGCAAAAAAGGCACAGGATGAAATGAAATTGTCAGACGAAGATATGAGTTCATATCTTTCTACATTGGCAACGAATGTCGGCACAGTGAATACTTATGAAAATACTTCTGATACCACTTTAGAGGATAGTAATGAGTATTCCAGAAAGAGCATTATCGATAAAGTACATACGGCTTATACCAAAAATGCGGCACAGGGCGTAACAGACCTTACCAATACATTTGCCACTGCTATCGCCACTAACAAAACGACAATGAATACCAGCCAGAAGACCATAGATAATAATCAGGTGCTCGCTGATATTGCCGCAATGGAAGACGGTACAGAAAAAGATGCTGCGATTGCTTCATTTGTAAAACAGGTACAGTCAGCGCATGACATTGCAAATAACACAAGTATTGAATACAATACAGATGCCAAGAAAATCGATGGCTGTGACTCTGAGATTTATTTAAATGGAATCAAATACACAGGAAGCTCTAACAGCTATTCCATCAACGGTTTAAATATTACAGCACAGGTAGTTACCGATACCGATGGAAAGGCAAGTGATGCGAATGCGATCAGTATCACAACATCTACTGACACGCAGGGAATCTATGATAAGATCAAGGACTTCCTGTCACAGTACAACAGCCTGATCAATGAGATCACATCCCTGTACAATGCAGATTCCGCAAAAGGCTATGAACCGCTGACAGATGATGAAAAAGATGCAATGTCTGACACAGAAGTAGAGAAATGGGAGCAGAAAATCAAAGATTCTCTGCTGAGACGTGATGATAATCTGGAAAGCCTTATGAGTGCCATGACTTCTGCAATGAGCGGAGCAGTTGAGGTAAACGGCAAGAAAATGTATTTGTCCAATTTTGGAATCAAGACATTAGGATATCTGAATGCACCGGCAAATCAGCAGAATGCTTATCATATTGATGGCGATGAAGATGATGCTAATTCTTCCGGTAATGCAGATAAGCTGATGACTGCAATTACCAATGATCCGGATACTGTGATTAATTTCATGCAGGGACTGGCAGAAAATCTATATGATTCTATCCATAAAAAAATGCAGTCATCATCATTAAGCAGTATTTATACGGTTTATAATGATAAAGAGATGGCATCAGAGTATAGTGATTATACAAGTATTATTAAAAAGTGGGAAGAAAAATTACAGGACAAAGAAGATTATTATTATAAAAAGTTCTCTTCTATGGAGACGGCACTTTCTAAACTGAATAGCCAGACATCATCATTAAGTGGTTTATTTGGCGGTTGATATTTGGTATAATGGGAAATAGAAATACTTAGAATTATAAGTTAAAAAGCAGAGTGGATAGAATATATCTGCTCTGCTTAATACATAGTGAATATCAGGAGGGTACTATGTTAGCGAATCAGGGATATGCAGCGTATGCTAACAACAAAATCATGACAGCGTCACCGGCGGAGCTGACACTGATGCTGTATGAGGGTGCAATTAAGTTTGCGAATCTTGCAATAACAGCAATAGAAGAAAAGAACATTGAAAAAGCACATATTAACATTGTTAAAGTGGAACATATTATAGAGGAATTTCAAGCAACTTTAAATCACAAATATCCGGTTGCTAAAGATTTTGACGAGGTATATTCGTATCTGATGAATCGGCTTCGTGAAGCTAATATGAAAAAAGACAAAGAGATTATGGAAGAAGTGTTAAAACATCTGCGTACCATGCGCGACACCTGGAAAGAAGTGATGCGTACCGGTAGAACACATTAATTGGAGAATGGTGCTATGGCAGACAACCAGTATATTACAATCATGCTACAAAGCCTTCACAAGAAAGAGAAGGTTTTAAACAGCATCATACAGATCAATAAGCGTCAGAAAGAAGAACTGGAGAATCCATCTTTAGATCCGGATGACTTTGATAAGACAGTAGAAGAAAAGTCAGAACTCATAGAACAGCTAGAGCTGTTGGATAATGGCTTTGAAAAGCTTTATGAAAAAGTACGTGAGGAACTGCAGACGAATAAAGAACTCTATAAGGATGAAATTCTTCAGATGCAGGGCAGCATACGTGCCCTGACAGAAAAAAGCATGGAGATCCAGGCGCAGGAAGCACGCAACAAACAATTGATGGAACAGAAATTTGCCAGCGTAAAAAAACAGGTGAGGGAAATCCGTTCCAGCCAGAAAGTGGTCAATCAATACTACAAGAATATGATGAAAAAAGGCTATGTGGAGCCACATTTTCTGGATAATAAAAAATAATTGATAGAAAAAAAGAAAAAAATCTTTTTTACTATAAAGTATTGGAGAGAATCTCCGATATATAGGTCAAGTAAAGAAAATTACTTGCAGGTGGAAGTTCAAGCAGAGCGTACGGCTGGGAGAATAGAAACCTAATACAACAAAAAACAAGTACATAAAGTACAGATGCAGCATGGACGCTGCATTACATTCAAGGAGGAAAATAATATGGTAGTACAGCACAATATGACCGCAGCTAATGCGAACAGAATGTTAGGAATTACAACTAGCGCACAGGCAAAATCTTCAGAGAAGTTATCTTCTGGTTACAAAATCAACCGTGCAGCAGATGATGCAGCAGGATTAACAATTTCTGAGAAGATGAGAAGTCAGGTTCGTGGATTAAATAAAGCATCTGACAATGCAGAAGATGGTGTATCTTTAATTCAGGTAGCTGAAGGTGCTTTAGGTGAAACTCATTCTATCTTACAGAGAATGAATGAATTGGCAACACAGGCAGCAAACGATACTAATACAACAGCAGATCGTACAGCAATCCAGAAAGAGGTTGATCAGTTAGCATCTGAAATCAGCAGAATCCGTTCTACAACACAGTTCAATACAATGAACTTATTGGACGGTAAATTTGCAACTAAAAATTTACAGGTTGGATCATTATGTGGACAGAAGATTACAGTCAGCATTGATGATATGAGTGCTACATCACTTGGTGTTAATGCATTAAAAGTAACAAGCTTTACAGATGCTGGAGCTGCAATGAAGAGTGTTCAGAGCGCAATTAGTATGGTATCTGGACAGCGTTCTTATTTAGGCGCATTACAGAACAGATTAGAGCATACAATTGCAAATCTGGATAATATTTCTGAAAATACTCAGTCAGCAGAATCTCGTATCCGTGATACAGATATGGCAGAAGAGATGGTTACTTACAGCAAGAACAATATTCTTGCACAGGCAGGACAGTCTATGCTTGCACAGGCTAACCAGTCTACACAGGGTGTATTATCTCTGTTACAGTAATTATATGCAATTTAAAAGCCGGCAGTTTATACTGCCGGCTTTTTTCGTAAAGGGAAAAGAATGAAATTAGAGAATAGATATACAAAAAAGCAGATGATAGAGAATATAAATGAGTGTATTTTGAAATTATATGAAAACGAAAGCAAAAAAGCAATGGAACAGGTCTTAGTTTTATTGGAACAGTTTCAGACAATGATTGAAAATTGTAATGAGGATGACAACTTAAGCGAAAAAAGAAAGGGACTTTCTTTTTTGCATGAGCTTTTAGAACAATATAAATATGGGGATATATTAGCAATTGCAGATTGTTTACAAAAAAATGCAAAACAGTTTATAGAAGAATATTACGAGATAAATCAGAAGGAGAATAGTGGCTTAAGGCATGAATATATTTGAGAATAATATAACAATTTTAGAAAAAAAATATCCTGAAATTGCTCGAAAGATAAAAGAGATAAATATGGAGTCTACTACAGATCAGGTTCGGATTCAAAGGGCGGAAGATGGAGAGAAAGTAATAGAATTATATTGTCGAAAACATTGGTGGAGATTAAACAGTAAAATATCCCCGAAAAATGCAGCCGCTCAATATGCAGAGAGATATGAGATACGAATGTATGGGGTATATTTTGTATATGGAATTGCGGATGGGAAAAGTATTCGTCACTTATCAGAAAAATGTGATGATACAAATGTTATGGTTGTCTGGGAGCCAAATGTAGAAATACTAGCTGTAGCACTGCACAATTTCGATTTTGAAGATTTAATCGCAAATGATAATATTATATTATGTGTTCCGGAAGCTGAAGATAATATTGATGATATTTTACAGAAAGTTGTAAGCTACTCAAATATGAAATTGATTGAGTTTTGCATCCTTCCAAATTATGATGTGATATATACAAAACAATGCGAGAAGTTTATGCAAAGCTGTATTAATAAAATGCAGGATGAGATTGTGCATAAGAGTACGAGATTGGGGTTCAGTCGTATGATACCACAACATATGCTATTTCACATGAAAAACATGATTTCGCAGAGAAATATCATGCAGATTAGAGAGGCATTTTTTACATATCCGGTAAAAGAGATACCGGCAATTATTGTATCTGCGGGTCCATCCTTAGATAAAAATGTAAAAGAACTTCAAAAGGCTCAGGGAAAAGCATTTATTATTGTAGTTGACGCTGCATTAAGAACCGTTTTAAAGGCGGGGGTAAAACCGGATCTTGTATGTACGATAGACCCGGAATCACCGGAACGTTTTTTTGAAGGTATGGATTTGAAAGATATTATATGGATGTATGGAAAGTGGACAAGACCATGGATTTTCCAGCAATACGGTGGAAAAATTTTTTATCAGGGGAATTATACAGGAATGTGGAATACTATTTTGTCTGATGAGTTGGGTTATAAATTTCCAGCGGTGTTGACAGGTGGATCTGTTACCAGTGATGCATTTATGATAGCTGACTATATTGGATTTCGAAAAATCATTCTGGTAGGACAGGATATGGCATTTACTAATGGTATTTCACATACAAGTGGTATAGAGGGGGCATTTGGAGATAATGACGAGTATATTGACAGTAGATATCAGGTCTATGTAGAAGGAATTGATGGACAAAAATTAAAAACAGACTTTCAGATGTGGCGTTATAAAAAGTGGTTTGAAAAAATTATTGAGAAAAATGAAGGCAGGTTTAGAGTCATTAATGCGACGGAGGGTGGGGCTCTCATAAAGGGGACAATTAACCAGAGATTGAGAGAAACCATCAGTTCTGAATGTAAAATAGAGTTTGATGGATATAAAATATTAAATCAGATTGAACCGGCATTTACATCGGAACAGCAGGAAAAACTAGAAAATAAATTATCAGAATTAAAACAGGAAGCATCGGAACTGAAAAATATATTAAAACAGAATATAAAGAATCAAAATGAATTAATAGAGCATTTGGAACAAAACAATCAGAATGGAGCATGGATTGCAGACAAATTAAGAGCTGTAATGGAGCAAAATGCAAAAATAGAACAGTCACTAATCATGGAATTTCTTACTTATTATGCACAAAAGGAAGAATATGAAGTGGGTGATGATATATACGCAGATGAAAATATGAGTATTCCGGATATGATTAGAAAAAGCGTATATTTGCAAAATGGATATTTAAAGGGTGTAGAAATGTTACAGGAGGACATGGATGAATATGCATTAAAAAGTTAGCATTGCTAACTTTTTAATGTATTCAAAATAGCTTTAACACGATGCGAAAAAGTATGAAAATCCTGCATTTTTCCAAAAGCATTTTCAGCAATCTGAGTACGTTCGCAGTCGTGATGCAAATAATAACGAATTTTTAAAATAAAATCTTCTTTATCTTCATAATAAACAAAATCTTCGTTTGGGAAAAAATAATCCCAAAAATCAGCTTGGTAATTTGTAAACAAAAATCCACCACTGCCCATGATATCCATGCAACGGAGTGGGATGCCGGACTGGATGCTTTTTAATGTGATATTTAGGTTAATAAGGCTGTTTCTAAAAACAAGTGGCATAATGGAGTACCAGTCAATAGGACCAACATATTGAGCATTAGGTATATCTTTAGGACGGTTATGTGTGTACAGTTTTAACTGGAATTGCTCTGAAGCGGATTTTAATAAAGAAATCCTTTCATTACTTGTAATTTTTCTGCAAAGAAAATAATTGGCATATACATATGCTGCACTTTCGGTGCCATCTGGTAATGGTGTATAGGGAAGCGCTTTTTGCATGTCATTTAAAATAGGCTGAGTAAGAAGTTCTTCGAGAAAAAAAGAACCGTATACCTGTTGTTGTGCAGCCATAATCGCATTTAAGTAACCTCTTGTATAATCACTTATGGATGTAAGACGTTCAAAAAAATTATGATCTTCGTTATATAGAGATCCGACAAAAGAAACTTCTGAAGATAGTTTAGAACATAGTTCGGGTGGGCAGATAAGTTTGGAAAGTCGTTGTACATTAGCTGCCAGAGGAAGATAAAATACAGTTTGAATACCTGTATTTTTAAAAGTATAATAGGTTACTTTGTCAAACAAAAATACATAATTGCATGAGTTAATAAGACTGCAGGAGTACAGTGAAGTTAACGGACAGTCATAAACATAGGAAACATAAGGTATCCCATATTTTTGACAGCAGTTTGACAAAATCGGAAAATAATTAAAGGAGAAAACAAAACTGTAGTGGTCAGATTCAACAAACTTAAAAAAATCAGATTCAAAGGATGCGTTTACACGATCCTGATAGGAGGGGTGAGAAAATAAGTCACATTGAATTTCATTTTCTTCAAAAGCATCAATCATGTCCTGCTTGGCAAATGCGGGTGTATCTAAAAAAATAATTTTCATAGTTTATGGGTTATCCTTTCGTGTATCCATAGGCTAGTGTAAGCATTTCTAACAGCCTTTGGGGATAGGTATGTTTTTTCGTTATTGTATCGAATCCGTTTTGGGCTATTTCAGTACGTTCTTTATCATGTTCTAAATAATATTCGGCTTTTTTTAACAAATCTTCTTCATCGGTGTAATAAACAATATCATAGCCGGGAGTAAAATAATCGGTTAGTTCAGGCTGATAGTTTGTCAGTAAAAAACCGCCACATCCTAATATGTCAAATATTCGTAAAGGAAGACCATTCCGTATGGCTTTGGCAGTTATGTTTAAGTTGATTTTACTGTGATGAAAAACAAGTGGCATTTCAGTAAGGGTTTTAACAGTGCCACAGTTTTTGACAGACAGGCCGGTTGTATCACTTGCAGTATATAAATTAACTGGAAAGTGTGCGCCTAATAATTTCATGGTTGAAATCCGTTCTATGGCAGAAACAATGGGGTCAAGAAGAAACTGTGCATAGGAAGAACGGGCGTTTTCTGGTGTTACACCTTCGAAGTCACATTGATTTTTTGCGATAGTACTCAGTTCGCTTACAATAGAATCAGATAAAAGAGATTCTAAAAAATGATAGCCATAAACTTTGGATTGTGCCGTCATAATACTGTAAAGATAACCCTGCAGATAATCGGATAGCTGACCTAATTTATGATAATCACATTTTTCAGTGTACAGGGATCCGACAAAGGAAATATCGTTTGAAAATTTTGCTTTATCGTCTGCGCTGCCAGAGTGAATGACAGATGACCAGCGGGCAGGATTGCTTGCAAGGGGAAGATGGAAAATACAATTCGGGTTGTAATGGATAAAGGTATTATATTGTGCGCTGTCAAAAAGAAAAATACGATTCCATTCATTATAAATTGCCGGAGAATATAACTCAGCCACAGGACTGTCAACTGTCCAGCAAAGATATCTTATTTTAAAAATATTACAAACCTCTGAAATAAAGGGATAAAAATTGATACTGAACACAAAATCATAGGTATGCAAAAAAAGGGTATCGGACAAAAGTGATACGCCATCGGAAGGAGTAAAATTTTTATTATAAATTTCAATTGTAATTTCGTCCACAGTGTTACCTAATTGTTTAAAGGCATCAATGATATCTGGCTCACAAATGCTGCCGTAACGGTAAAAAAGTATGTTCATTCTCGGAAATCCCTTTGTATAATTGTTATTTATATGCCGTTATTATATACTAATTTGCAGGCATCTTACAAGCCAATATAAAAGGGAATGAAGGTAAAGTTGAAAATAGAGGTTATGAGAATGCACTAAAAGTTCGATATAAATATAGAATATATAGCAGCAGGATGCTGCAGAGTAAAGCAGGAGGCTTATTTATGTTAAACGGCAAGACAATCTTAGTCACCGGTGGAACCGGCTCTTTTGGCAATCAATTCATTACATATGTTCTAGAACATTATGAACCAAAAAAAATCATTGTATATTCCAGAGATGAATACAAACAATTTATAATGGCAAATAAATTTAAGCAATATAAAGACAAATTACGTTTTTTTATCGGTGATGTAAGAGATAAAGAAAGACTTTATCGTGCATTTGATGGAGTAGATTATGTAGTACACGCAGCAGCTTTAAAGCAGGTGCCGGCATGTGAGTACAACCCAATGGAAGCTGTTAAGACTAATATCAATGGTGCGATGAACATTGTTGACGCAGCACTTGATTGTGGGGTAAAGAGAGTGGTTGCTTTATCCACAGATAAGGCTGTAAATCCGATTAATTTATATGGAGGTACAAAATTAGTTTCAGATAAGCTCTTTATTGCTGCTAATGCATATGCCGGGGCAAAGGATGTATGTTTTTCAATTGTTCGATATGGTAATGTAGCCGGAAGCCGTGGTTCTGTTATTCCGTTCTTTAGAAATATTGTTGCAGATGGTGGAAAAGAACTGCCGATTACAGATTATAGAATGACACGTTTTTGGATTAGTTTAGATGAGGGTGTACAGTTAGTAATAAAAGCTCTGTCTGAGGCAAAAGGTGGCGAAACATTTATTTCTAAAATTCCGTCTTTTAAAATTACTGATTTAGCACAGGCAATTTTACCGGGATGTGAAATGCCGGAAGTAGGTATTCGTGAAGGCGAAAAGCTGCATGAAATTATGGTTACGAGAGAAGATTCGATGATGACATATGAATATGATAAACATTTTATTGTTTATCCACACTTTGACTGGTGGGATGATTCAAAAATTCAGCCGGGAGGAAGAAAAGTCGAATCAGGATTTGAATATAGTTCAGGTAAAAACACAGAGTGGTTGTCTATAGAGGACATTGCAAAAAGATTGGAAAATGTGAAAGAACATTAATAGATGCGAAAGATGGAGGATATTTAAATATGATACAATATTGTAAACGCTGCTGTCTGCCGAGTACAAAACCACATTTGTCATTTGATGAAGAAGGAATTTGTAATGCATGCAGAAATTATGAAAATCGAAAGAATGTAGATTGGGACGAACGAAAAAAAGAATTATTAGATATATTAGATAGGTATAGATCCAAAGATGGAAGTAATTGGGATTGCATTATACCAGTAAGCGGTGGCAAGGATAGTACATATCAGGTTGTTACGATGCTAGAGTTGGGAATGAACCCATTATGTGTAACAGCTACAACCTGTGATTTGACAGAAATCGGAAGAAAAAATATAGAAAACATCAAAAAGATGGGTGTTGATTATATTGAAGTGACAACAAATCGTGTTGTTCGTGCAAAACTGAATCGTATCGGACTGATCGAGGTAGGGGATATTTCATGGCCGGAGCATGTAAGTATTTTTACAGTTCCGGTACGTATGGCGGTTAATTTTAATGTTCCATTGATTATCTGGGGGGAAAATTCTCAAAACGAGTATGGTGGTCCAGCCGCAGCGGTTGAAAATAATGTTTTAGACCGCAGATGGTTAGAGGAATTTGGCGGAATGTTAGGATTGCGTGTAAATGATCTGGTTGGGCAGGAAGGAATTACCAAAAAAGATCTGATTCCATTTACATATCCAACAGATGAGGAGTTGAAACGTGTCGGTGTAACAGGAATTTTCCTTGGATATTATATCCCATGGGAAGGACTGCACAATGTTCTTGTGGCAAAAGCACACGGATTTGAAAGCTGGGGAAAAGTAGTAGAAGGCGATTATGATGATTATGAGAATCTTGATAATTATCAGGCAGGAATTCATGAGTATTTTAAATACTTAAAATTTGGATTTGGTCGATGTACGGATCAGGCATCCATGCATATAAGAAGGGGACGAATATCAAGAGAAGAAGCCATGAGAGTAATAAAAGAACGTGACGGGGCGTTCAGATGGACATATCTTGATAAAAAACTGGAAGACATTTTAGCACCATTAGATATTACTGTTGATGAGTTTATAAAAATTTGTGATGAGTTTACAAATAAAAAATTATTTGTAACTGATAAAAATGGTAAATTAGTGAAAGATAAAAAAGGTAATTTGACAAAGATTAATTATGATAATGTAGATGAGGGTAATTAATAATGGAGACAGCAATTATCGATTATGGAATGGGAAATCTTCTGTCAGTACAGCGAGCATTTGAGAAATGTGGGTCTGATGCCATTATTATCGATAATCCATTGAAACTCCGGGAGACCGAGCATATCGTGCTTCCCGGAGTTGGTGCATTTCCGGATGCAATGGAGAATCTGAACAAGAATGGATGGATAGAAGAATTAAATCATGCAGTGAGAAAAAAAGAAATTCCGTTGTTAGGTATATGCCTTGGTATGCAGCTTCTGGCGGAAAAAGGTTATGAAGTACGGGAGTGCAATGGTTTAGGATATATAGAAGGAGAAATTGTTCGATTTATACCATCAGAAATGAAGGAGAGAATACCACATGTTGGATGGAATAATATTGAAAAAAATTTAGAGATACCATTATTAGATGGAATACCAGACAATACAAATTTCTATTTTGTACATAGCTACTATTTCAAAGCATTACGAGAAGAAAATATAGCGGCGGTAACACCTTATTGTGGAGAGTTTCCTTCTATAGTTGTGAAAGATAATATTGTGGGAACACAGTTTCATCCTGAAAAAAGTCAGAAAGCCGGTTTTAAAGTAATAAAAAATTTTCTCAGGATGTAATGAAAGGATAAGAAATGTTAAAAGTAAGGGTTATCCCAACGTTATTATATAAGTCAGTAGGACTTGTAAAAGGTGTAGGCTTTAATTCCTGGCGCAGAGTGGATACAGTTTTACCAGCGATTAAGGTTTATAATATGAGGGAAGTAGACGAATTAATTCTTCTTGATATTGAGGCAACAAATGAAAATAGAGATCCGGATTATGATGAAATCAGAGATTTTTCGAGAGAATGTTTTGTGCCGTTCTGTGTTGGCGGTGGAATTCACAATATAGAGCAGATTAGGCAGCTATTACGTGCAGGTGCAGACAAGGTTGCAATTAATACAGCAGCGTATAGTAATATTTCGCTTATTACAGAAGGCGCGGATTTGTTTGGCTCACAATGTATAGTTGCAAGTATAGATTGCCGAAAAATAGGAACGGAATACCATTGTTTTTCGCATAACGGTACAGTTGATACAGGATATCAGGTAGAGCAATGGGCAAAAAAAGTGGTAGATGCTGGTGCGGGAGAAATTTTATTGACATCCATAGAACTTGATGGAACTATGGAAGGTTATGATATAGAATTAATAAAAAAGGTAACATCAAGTGTTTTTGTACCTGTTATTGCTTCTGGAGGAGCTGGAAATTATGAGCATATGAGAGAGGCTATAGTTGATGCGGGAGCATCTGCAGTTGCGGCAGCAAGCATTTATCATTTTACAGAGCAGACACCGAAAGAAGCAAAAGAATATTTGCAGGAGCATGGGGTTGAGGTTCGGCTTATTTAGACTTTAAGGATTATAAATATGAAAAAAGTTATAGAAACACAGACCACCGGAATAGATGCAATTGAATTGTTAATGGATGAAACATTATGTGAAGGCAGGATAGTTATTCCTAAAATGATGGTAAAACAGGCAGGTGGAGTGAACCAGAAATTAAAAGCAGGAAAAAAATATGAGCTTATGATGCGTATTGCGGAAATGTTTCCCATTGAACTTATAGAAACGAACGAAAATGCAGTCGCAGATAACAGCATCATATTGGAGGATGATACACCAGAGAAAAAACAGGATTATGGATGGAAAACAGATTGTTATATTGCATCAAAATATGCTGAAGAACTGCAAAAAAGAAATTTATTTGATGTAGTTATTCAGACAATACTAGAAGATGGAAATGTAAGAAAGAACTATAATGAGACAGTATATTTTTTGGAATTAATGCTTAAAAAGAGTGAAGAATATTATCGAATTGATGATATGACAAAACCGATTCTAATTTATAAAGGGGATGATATTTGCCATAATGTGTTGACTGTGTTTGCAGAAGAATTTGGAAATGCATTAGAACAGATGGGAAAAAATGTAATTTATTTTGACATGGCAAAAGAACCGATTGGAAACGTAACACGTTATATGAACCAGCATTTTTGTGCAATTATTGGCGTACAGTCCTACATGTTTTCTATTAAACTGAGTGATGAAAAACATTATATACATGAATATATTTATGGCCCCAAATTTAATTTTATTTTTGACCACCCGATCTGGTTAAAAAATCATTTAAATCATCATTTACAGTATTTTACAGTATTGACACTTGATGATAATTATGTTGACTTCGTAAAAAAACATTTTAAAATGAATGCTATTTTGTTTCCCCCTGCAGGGATAGAGAAGGCAGGAGAGGAACAGAAAAAATATGGACTGACATTTATTGGTACATATAATGATTACAGAAGCCAGCTTCCTGTTATTCATCAAATGAATCGTTCGATGCGTTTTTTCGCAAATCATTTGTTAAGTATTATGAGAAAAAATACTTGGTTAACGGCAGAAGATGCGTTTGATAGGACCGTTAAGGAACGAAGATTAATATTGAGTGAGAACGAATACTTAGATTTATTTTATGAGATGCGTCGGGTATTTTATTGTGTTATTCATTATTATCGTGAGCATGTATTAAAAACCATTGTAGATAATAATATAAAGGTGGATGTGTTTGGAGATAGTTGGAAAGACTCTCTTTTTTACGGTCATCCTAATGTGATATGGCATCAAGATGTTACTGTGGAAGAAAGTATAACAATTTGGAAACAATCGAAGCTCTCGTTAAATATTATGTCATGGCATAAGGCTGGATTTACGGAAAGGATGGCAAATATCATGTTGGCAGAAGCCGTTTTGGTTACGGATGATACAGCATACCTCAACGGTCGCTATAATGAGAATGACATGCTGGTTTTTCAGCTAAACCAATTAGAAAAACTGCCTTCTAAAATTCAGAAGTTGTTGTCAGATGATAAAAAGAGAAGTGAAATTGCAGAAAATGGACGAAAAAAAACGAGGGAAGCGCATACCTGGCAAAAACGAGCCCAGAGTTTTGTAGATTTTTTATCGGAAATAGAATAAAAAATTTATTAAGAGACAGAAGAATTATGCCGATATTAATAATAGTATTTACAGAAAGGAAAAGCTACAGGAGTGGCAGTGTATATCATGGAAGATAACAGAAAAGAACAAATTGAAGCATTACAGGTATTAACTGAATTTAACGGACGTTTAGTAAAAAATATGAGTATCCTTGTTAAAGAATTATCAGGGGAACGCCTTGATGACACGGATAATTTTGAAAAGGCAATTATTGATGCAATTAACTGGGAAATTGAAGTGCTGAATGGAACGATGGAACTGTTAAATGAAGGAAAAGAAAGAATTAATAAAGAATCTTTTAATAAAGCGGTAGTAGCATTAGGAGAAGCGGTTGCTTCAAAAGATGATGCGAAAATGGCAGAGCAGTTTAAAAATATAATTCCTGTGTTTGAAGATTTAGGAAAAGCAGCAGAAGAAGTAATTAAATAAAATGGAAAGGAAAAACCAGCTTTTTAGTTATGTTAAGAAGCTGGTTTTTAATATAGGTTAATGAATGAAAAATTTGACAGTTCAAAATATAATTTAAGCTTGCGTAGGGCAAAGTTGGAGGATGCCGAATTTTTATTTATACTTAGAAACGATAAAACAGTTCGGGAAAATTCTTTTCAGACCAATGTAATTGCGTATGAACAGCATTTAAACTGGTATAAAAACAAAATGCAGGATGAAAAAACACAAATTTACATTTTACAGATAAATAAACAAAATATAGGACAGGTCCGGGTAGATGAGGAAAACTCGGATTTGGAAATTTCCTATGCAATTTGCCAGGAATATCGGGGGAAAGGGTATGCAAAATGGATGTTAGGTACTTTGGAGAAGGAGTTGAGGAAAGTGAAAAACAACATTGGAAAATGTTTGGTAGGAGATGTGAAAAAAGATAATATCAGTTCGCAAAAAGTGTTTCTTTCACTTGGGTATATTGAGTCAAAGATGACCTATGGATTTCAATATAGAAAAAGAATATAGCATACAAATAAAATAAATATATTATTTCATCCGTATGCTATATTAAAATTAATTCCAAAGATTACAAATTGAATATTTTGAGGTAAGGCGCTTTGACATAAAGTCTTTTGGGGTGTCGGAACAATTGGAAGTGAAATATTCAATTGCATCCAGAATATCAGCACAGGAGTTTCCTACATTGGAAAAAACACGCGAGCCTTTTTCACGAACATAAGAAAAAGATTCAGGAAATGAAATTAGTTGTTCCATATCTTTTCTAAGGTTTGCTTTTGTAGATTTAATGACATAATCCATTGGAACAACGGCATAGCGGCTTGGTGTGGTGTCAGGAATGAGCCAATCGGTTACAGCAATACTTGTTTTTCCAAACATTAAGGCTTCTGCCATGACACTGGATTCATCGGAAACAACATAATCACACATTGCAAGCGCAGTCATAATGCTTTCTTCGGGTTCAATATAATATACGTTATCATACTTTCCCTCATGTAAGGCACGCATATTCTTTATATTTTCAATAATATTAGAATATTTTTCAGACCAATGGGCTTGTTTAATGAGTAAGTTTACATTTAAAGAGGAAAGAGCTTTAATAAAATCATCCTCTTTTCCATCATTTTCCCACGATGGTGCATATAAAATAGAAACATCATATTTTAAATGAAACTTATTACGTAATTCTTCAACATGTTGTAAAAGTTCTGGAGAAGAAACCAGGTCGCTTTTCGGATATCCGAGTTCATAAGTACCACACCGTGGATTAGCATAGTATTGGCAGGAACATTGCCTCCACAAATCAGCCCAGAAGTCACCGGGAACAATACCGATATCAAATTTATTCCAACGTTCTAATTCCCATAGATTAGGCCAACGATTATGTCCTTGTGCTAAATCGTGGAGAAGAATTACAGAAAATTTTGAGTTTTCAGGGTGACATACATGCTGGCAATAGATGCCAATTTCTGCTGTGGCAAGGGTGTTATCCGTAAAAGTAATTTTGTAACCGCGTGCTGCAGCTTCATCAGCAATTGGTTTTAAATTATAATATTCGCCCATGTCAGTGTAAAAAAAAGTAATATCTTTTTTGCAGGAAATAAAATTCTCTGTTTTGGTAAAATCACATGCTGTTACAGGAGAAATATCAAAAAAGTTTTGACTTTCATAGTCTGATAAAAGTTTTTGATAATCAGTGTTTAATTCTTCATCAATTAAAGCATTTGTCAGAATGGATGATGCCAAAGGAAGATAAGTATATACAATATTTGCAGAATAAAGTAATTGGTATAAAAGTGCAGTACACTGCATGGAATGAGGAATGCATATATTAAATAAACGTAGTTTCTTTGCATAATCAGCTGATATTAGTAATGTAGATAAATCGCCATATAAGTTTACAGTGTTTGCAAGACTATAAGTTAACAGCTGTTTTCCTTCAAAAATATGGTTGTCAAGCATGTCCTGATAGATAAAGTCAGGGTGGGCGATAATTACGTCATTTTCGTCAATGAAATTGCGTGTGCAGATAACTTCATTAGCAGTTGGAGCTTCTATAAGGAAAGAAATAAGCAGTGAAATACGATTTTTCTCATACTTATGCTTACAGTCAAAAAAACAAATGTATTCGCTTTCTATAGATGTAATACATTGGCAAAATTCTTCTAGCAGATTATCGGCGGAGAGGCAGATAATATCAAGATTTTTGTAATTCTGGAAAGTTTTTACATTTTCAAGACAGGTTTGCGTATCTTCAGAAGATTGTTTGATGTATATAAGTGTTACACTTGGTCCAGTTGACATGATGAGAGAATTCATGCATGTCATATAAAAGTCATCACGCCCGAAGGTAGATTTATATATTTTAAGACATTCATGCGTGGTGTTATAATCTTTTGCGGAGAGACATTGCTCTATTAACTGTATCATTTGAGCTTTTGGGGATAAATTATTCATAATAATATACCAATAAAGAAATTGGTTTGTACCTCCTGGCAAATATATATTTGTTTTTGTATTTAGTATAAAGAAAAATGAGAGATAATTCAATATAAGAGCTAGCAACTTATATATAAATTTGATAAAATTATTTGAGAAAATATTTATAATACGAGGTTATAAAGTAAACTATGAGGATACTTTTTTTTCAATGGCATTCCTTTATGAATAAGGGAATAGAAAGAGCTCTAAGAAAGCTTAATATAGAATATAAAACTTTTTTCTGGCAATTTGAGAATTGGGAAGAAGACCAAAAATTTTTGCAGAAATTGCGGAAGGAAATAGAAAAAGAAAATTTTACAATGGTTCTTTCTGTGAATTATGCACCTCTTGTCTCAAAAATTTGTGAGGAAAAGGGAATACCTTATATTGCATGGGTATATGATGCACCATTACATATTAGAGAGTTGTCATCCTTGAAAAATAAATGTAACTATATTTTCTTTTTTGACAGAGGACAGGCAGAACAGTATAAAAAAATAGGGATAAATGCATTGCATATGCCATTAGCAGTAGATACAGATATATTTGGAGAAGCAATTATAAAAAATAATAGCCGATATCAAACGGACGTATCGCTGGTTGGAAAACTTTATCAGACAGAGTATGCAGGATATACAGGATGCTTATGTGAATACACAAAAGGATATTTAGAGGGAATTATTAATTCACAGTCAAAGATTTATGGGGGATATTTAATACCGGAATTAATTACACAAGAATTATTAAATCAAATTAATGAGGATTATAAACAAAAGAAAATTGATTTTCAAATGGGGTGTAGGGAATTAGAATTTATGCTTGCATGTGAAACAACAGGAAGAGAAAGATATACAGCATTGGCTTTGCTCTCAAATCATTTTAAAGTTGATTTATATTCGACGGATAAAGAAAATAGTCTTCCCAATATCAATTTCAGAGGGTATGCAGATTATTACACACAAATGCCACAGATTTTTTATGGAAGTAAAATTAATTTAAATATTTCATTGAAAACAATTCGGACAGGAATACCGCTTAGGGTAATTGATATTTTGGGATGTAATGGATTTGTAATAACAAATTATCAGGAGGAAATTGCCGAGTATTTTAAAGTAGGTGAGGAGTGTGTTGTGTATGATAATTTAGAAGATTTATATGAAAAAACCAAATATTATTTAGAACATGATATGGCGCGTCAAAAAATAGCAAATGCAGGATACCAGTGTGTAAAAAGAGACTTTACTTTTGAGAATAGATTACAGTGTATGTTCCAAGAGATAAAATAATGAAAGAGGGATAAGAAAAATGTATGATGAATTAATAAAAAAGATGCAACCAAAACCAAAATTTAATTTAAAATGGTATAAAGATGCAGATTTATATTCAGATGGAGATGTAGAGGATAAGATAATACAATTGATAGCAGAAAATGAACCAGAGCATTATACAGATGCTATTTATGATAATTTTAGTTGGGCTACATATTATCATTTAATACATTTACGAAAAAATATTTTAAACTGGTATGATTTTAAAAAGGATAGTGATGTTTTGGAAATTGGATGCGGTATGGGAGCTGTAACAAGTGTGTTGTGCGACAATTGCAAAACGGTCACAGCGGTAGAATTGTCAAAAAGAAGGGCAACAGCAACATTGTTACGTTGCAGGGAAAAGGAAAATTTAGAAATTATTGTAGGAAATTTAAATGATATCCAATTTGATAAAAAATTTGATTATATTACATTAATAGGTGTATTTGAGTATCAGGGATGTTATACAGAATCTGATAATCCATATAAAGATTTTTTGGTCAGGATAAAGCAGCTGCTAAAGCCAGATGGGAAATTATTTATTGCTATTGAAAATCAGTATGGATTAAAATATTGGTGTGGAGCACTGGAAGATCATACAGGTATTCCGTTTGATGGAATGAATCAGTATAAGTTTACAAAACGTGGGGTAAGAACTTTTTCAAAAGAGACATTGAATAGGATAATAAAAGAAAGTGGATTTAAAAAGACATATTTTTATTATCCACTTCCTGATTACAAGCTTCCAACCGTAGTGTATTCAGAAGATTATTTGCCTCAAAATGGAAATATGCAAAACTTACAGTGTTACTATGTGCCAGATAAGTCTACTTTGGTTGCAGATGAAATGAATATGTACAAAGATATCATTGATAATGGAGTGTTTGAATTTTTTGCTAATTCATTTTTAGTAGAGTGTTCAGATAGTGAGGATATCGGAAAAATAACGTTTGCAACAATGGGAAGTGAGCGGAAGGAAAAGTATCGTATTGCTACCAGATTTGTTGAAAATAAGGTTGTTGAAAAAATTGCATTGACAAATTTATGTAGAGAAACACATTTAAAGCAGATAACAAAAAACGAACAGGTATTAAAAAAATACGGAAGAAATGTTTTGGAAAGTAATTGGCATAGAAGTGGGAAGATAGTTTCAAGTTTTGAAAAAAAACCATTGTTGGAGGATAAAGTCTTAGAAGCGTGGGATAAAAAGGATATTGAACAGGTGTTTAACGTCTTTGATATTTTATATAAGGAAATATTGAATTCATCAGAACATGTCGGATGGAAAAATAATATTTTATATACCCTAGGGGCAGGTATCGTTGAAGATGAGCTTGCATATGGACCAATTCTTCGTATTGCATATTTAGATATGATATTAAGAAATGCGTTTGTTGAGGATGGCAAAGTGTGTTGGTTTGATCAGGAATGGATTTTGGAAGATGTGCCAGCTAAATTTGTTTTATGCAGAGCAATAGCACAGCTTTATTATGCATATCCTGAATTTGAAAAATTCTGTTCGATGCAGATTTTATTGGATAAATATGAAATAAAAAGTGCTTATGAAGCGTTTCAGATTTTAGAGCATATGTTTACAGAATTAATATTTGATGAAAAACAGTTAGTAGAAAGTGCAGCATTTCGTGGAACTGATATGAAAGCATGCGTTTCCAATATTAAGAAATTACTTTCTTGGTAAATAATAATTGCAAAGGGAGAGGAAAAGTATGGATGCTGCTATAACAGATAAAGATTTGATTTATTTTTACTTTGAAATGATAAAAAAAAGTGGGGCGTTAAATGTATTAGATGTAGGGATGTTCTTAAAAAGAATAGGTGCTGTATCCAGACAAGCTATGGGGTGTGAGATTGATGCTAAAGTACAGCTTTGCGGAATTGATTTGTATCCAGATGTGCAACTGGCTGTTTATGACAGAATTTATGATATAATATTTCCTCAAAAATTATTTATAAATGAGATTGTAGATAAAAATAAAAGTATAAATTTTGATATAGCAGTGTTGCTTGGCATAGAAAACTACGAAGAAGAATTTATACAGAAAACGTGGAAGTATTCATTGGATAATGTAGCTGCAATCATGACAGAACAGAGAATGGCGGATATGCAGGTGAAAAAAGGTGTGATTACAGGCTATTATCCGGTGTCGACGGGAGAACGGACATATGCATGGATACCAACAATGGAATTGAGAGGAAATTAGGGCGTGGATACAAGAATGTATATTATGGCGCATAAAAAATTCCAGGTGCCAGATAAAAATGGATATATCCCATTACAGGTTGGAAGCGCATTAAATGAAGATTTGGGATATCAGAAAGATGATACCGGTATACAAATTTCAGCAAAGAATAAGACGTATTGTGAATTGACGGGTATGTATTGGATATGGAAAAATATTCAATGCGATAATGTTGGAATTTGTCATTATAGAAGATATTTTGTACAGGATGAATTACTTACTATTGAGTATATGGAACAATGTTTAAAAAAATATGATATTATTGTGCCGGATAGTGGAATGACGATGTATGAAAATGTATATAAACATTATGAAAACAGGCATAAGATAAAAGATTTAAATATTTGTGGTGAGGTGTTATTACAGAAATATCCGAAGGATTATGCTGCATTCAAATGGAGCTTAGAAAGAAATTTTATGTCGTTAGGAAACATGGTAATTACATCCAAAACACTTTATGACGAATATTGTAGCTGGCTGTTTGATATTTTATTTGAAGTAGAAAAAAGAATCAATATTGAAAACTATGATGATTATCAGAAACGTGTATTTGGTTTTTTGTCAGAACGATTATTTCGGACCTGGTTATTAAACAGACCGTTAAAGGTTAGAGAAGAAAGAGTTTTGTTTATAGATGAACAATAAACATAAAATTTTCAGTGAGGGTGAATAGCTATGGAAAAAGCGATTGCAATCATTACAGCACGGGGAGGTAGTAAGCGGATTCCTCGTAAAAATATTAAAGAATTTTGCGGAAAGCCAATTATTGCATATTCAATTGAAGCTGCGAAAAAGAGTGGCAGGTTTTCAGAAATCATGGTATCGACAGATAGTGAAGAGATTGCGGAAATATCAAGAAATTATGGAGCAAATGTTCCGTTTCTTAGGAGTAAAAAAACATCGGATGATTATGCAACAACTGCAGATGTTTTGATGGAAGTGCTTGATGGCTATAAGCAGCGGGAAAGAGAATTTGAATATACTTGCTGCATTTATCCAACGGCACCATTTGTCACGGAAGATAAGTTGATACGTGCCATGGAAATTATGGAAAGACAAAATCCGGTAGCGGTTATGCCGGTGGTGCAATTTTCATATCCACCACAAAGATGTTACGTGGTGGATGAAAATGAACGGATTCATTTTAAATTCCCACAATATGCTGCAGCAAGATCGCAGGATTTAGAAAAGCAATATCATGATGCAGGACAGTTTTATGTATATCAGACAAAAGATTATTTGAAAAATAAAGGAATGGTGTGGGAAAATATTATGCCAATCATTGTTTCTGAATTAGAGGTTCAGGACATAGATAATGAAACGGACTGGGAGCTTGCAGAAATAAAGTACAAGATAATGTGTGAAAAAAATAAAGGAATTTTATAGAATGATACAGTTTAGGGAAAAAATACAAAATGGTATATATGTAATTGCAGAGATGTCTGCAAATCATGCAGGAAAAATAGAAAATGCATTTAAAATTATTGAAGAAGCAGCAAAAGCAGGTGCAGATTGTGTAAAGATCCAGACATACACAGCGGACACACTGACAATCGACTGTGATGATGATGCTTATAGGCTTCATGGTGGTCTGTGGGATGGATATAATTATTATCAATTGTACAAACAGGCATATACACCATGGGAATGGCAGCAAGCCTTGAAGGACAAATGTGAGGAGGTTGGAGTAGATTTTTTATCTACTCCTTTTGACAAAACAGCAGTAGATTTTTTGGAAGAACTTGGAGTTGAATTTTATAAGATAGCGTCTTTTGAATTGGTAGATATTCCATTGATAGAATATGTTGCCAGTAAGGGAAAGCCAATTATTATGTCCTGTGGAATGGGAAGTGAACAGGAGATAAAAGAGGCATTAGATGCATGTCACAGACAGAAAAATTATAATGTTGCATTATTAAAATGTTGTAGTCAGTACCCGGCACAATATGAGGATATGAATGTTTCGGTTATACCCGATATGAAAAAGCGGTTTGGTGTACCAGTAGGATTATCGGATCATTCATTGGGATCTTTGGCAGATGTAGTAGCTGTGTCATTGGGCGCACAGATTATTGAGAAGCATGTATGCCTGAGCAGGCAAATAGATAATCCGGATGCAGGTTTTTCTATGGAATTAAGTGAGTTTGCACAGATGGTCAAAGATGTTAGAAATGCTTATATTATAAAAGGAAAAGCAACTTATGAATTGACGGAGCATGAAAAGAATAGTTTGATTTACCGTCGTTCTCTTGTGGCTGTGAAATCAATTGCGAAAGGAGAAGCTTTTACAGAGGAAAATGTTAGAAGCATCCGACCGGCAATTGGAATTAAACCGAAATATTATTACGAATTATTAAAGAAAACAGCGAAGCAGGAATATCATTTTGGCGAGCCGATTTCCATAAATGAAATAAGTGAACAAAAAATTTTATAGAAGGAAGAATGATGATAGGGTTTCGTGTGGATGCGAATGAAGTAATCGCAACAGGACATTTAATGCGTTGTATCAGCATTGCTTTAGAGTGTAAAAAACGCGGGCAGCAATGTATTTTTTTTATGGCAGAAGACAAAGAGACAGAGCGGTTAAGGAAAGCAGGATTTCAATATTATATATTAAATAGTGACTGGAAAAATCTGGACAATGAAATTTCTGAGTTTCAAAAAATATTAGAAAATTATAAGTTAAATTATTTAGTAGTGGACTCATATCAGGCGACAGCGGGATATTTGGCAGCATTGGAGGAAATTCAGCCTGTATGTTATATTGATGATTTGAAGAGAGAAGTATATGATGTTTCAGTTGTAATTCATTATATAAGTCCGTTTAAAAATGATAGCTATGAAGAAATGTATAGAAATACACATACTGAATTGTTAAATAATATGAAATATGCCCCGCTCAGACCTGAGTTTCATTATAAAAAAGAGAAAGTTATCCGAGAAAAGAGTATTCTTATAACTACAGGGGGGACAGATTTTTATAATGTTGCAGGAAAAGTTGCAGCATTGTGTCAGAACAGCATGCAGATAAAAAGTTATAAAATACATCTTATTATTGGAAGCATGAATCAGCATGAAACGGAACTAGAACAATTAGCGGAGAAATATACGAATATTATTTTACATAAAAATATAACAAATATGAGTGATTATATGAGATTATGTGAGGTGGCGGTATCGGCTGGCGGAACAACATTGTTAGAGTTATGTGCATGCAAAATACCAACAGTCTGTTTTTCTTTTGCAGATAACCAGGTAAAGTTTGCAAATGATATGGGGAAAATTGGTGCAGTAAAATATGTCGGAGATGCGCGGAAAATTGAAGATATAGAAAATAAGATAGTTAAGCAATTGTTAATATTTATAAAGAATGAAGAAGAAAGAAAAAAATATGCAGATTGTATGGGAAAACTAATTGATGGACATGGAACGGAAAGAATAGCTGATGTATTATGTTAGAAGTTGAAATATAAAAATATATTGGAAAAAGGGAAATAAGTAAAAACAAATGAATGATAAAAAGATTGCTTTTATAATTGCAGTAAATAATGAACAGTATTTTGAAGAATGTTGTTTTTATATTCACAGGCTTTCTGTACCGGCTGGATATGATATAGATATTATTGCAATTCGTGAAGCTGATTCTATGTGTGCTGCATATAATGCAGGCATGAATAATAGCGATGCTAAATATAAAGTTTATATGCATCAGGATGTAATGATACGAAATGTACAATTTATTGAAAATATAATTAAAATTTTTAAACAGAATTTGAAAGTCGGAATGATAGGAATGATAGGTGGAACATGTATGCCTGAAACGGGAGTGATTTATCGTGCATGGGATATCGGAATGGTGGATTGCAGGGATCCGGATATGGCATATTATCTGGAAGGACAGCAGAATATGCCAAAGAAAGATGTGATTGTGGAAGCAGTAGATGGACTTTTGATGGCAACACAATATGATATTACATGGAGAGAAGATTTATTTACACATTTTGATTTTTATGATGTATCACAATCATTTGAGATGCGCAAAGCTGGATACCAGGTTTTAGTTCCCTATCAGAAAACACCCTGGGTGATTCATGATAGCGGATTTGCGAAGCTGACTTATTATGATGAAGAGCGAAAAAAATGTAAAAAAGAGTATCCACAGTATTTATATGCAGACAACGGGTTTGAATTTACATATGACAGAGAGTGGAATGAATTGAGTGAACTTCTTGCAGAGCAGGTAAAAAAAATGATTGAAGATAAAAATTGGGAGCAGGTTATTCCAATTATAGATTCTTATGAGAAAGCGGGAAGAAAAAACAGTTCTTTGGAAATGCTAAAAATTTGGAAAAATATATATGAAAAGGAAAGAACAAATAATTTTTTTAGTAATTGTAAGAATTACGAAGGCATGTATACAAAATATACGGCGGTTCGTTTCCTTTTAAGACGTATGGAATTAAACATGGAGGAAGATACGTATTTTGAGTTGATTTCTGCAATAAAGGCAAATGAGATTTCATACGATGCATTAATGGAAATTATATCAAGGGCAGTGGTTGACAAAGGCAATGTGATAAAAAAAATAGGTGATATATATAATAGAAATGGACAGACAGATTATTATAAAAAATGTGAGAAAGTTGAAAAACTGCTAAAAGATAAGTCGATACCGATTGCGTATTGTCAAAAATAATTACATTGAGCAATTATAATTGCTCAATGTAATTATCTAACCAAAATTTATCTATGTCATGTCCAAGCTTTTTATATAATTTCATTTGCATCGGAATTAAATCACTGTAGATTGAAATATTATAATCAGAAACTTCTTTTAGTACAGTAGCCTCTAATTGCTTGAAAAAAGAAAGCGATATTTTAAAATTACGAAGTTTGCCAAAATATATTGTTTCATAAAGATATGTATGAAGAAAATATAATTTGATTTCTTCATAGTATTCACGGAAAAAGGGAGTTCTTTTCATAAAGTTCCAAACAGCAAGTTGGACATTTGCATGCATTTTTAAAGTGTTCTCCTGTTCCATATCATGTCGCATTGTACCTGTATTGTTTTGTCTGTAAAAATAAAGTACATTATCCAGTATAATTATTTTGTTTGCGTAAAATAGAAGCGGATATACAAACAAAGGTTCTTCATAGATTGTATGTTCTGCATAAGAAACATTTGCAAGCTCAATTAAGCTGCGCCGGTATAATTTGTTCCAACAGCCATAAGTAATTTTTTCAGAAACTAATAATTGTTTACGTTCAATGGATGAAGTAATATTTATGACTTCGGGCGAGATGGTACGATTGGAAGAAACAGCTCCTAAATTTTCAGTGTAATAACAATATTCAAACTGAACAAAATCGGCATTATATTCAAGGGCTGCTTTATATACTACTTGAAGGAAATCGGATGTGACAAAATCGTCGGAATCGACAAATGCTATGTATTCTCCAGTTGCGTATTGTAAAGCTATATTTCTGGCACCTCCCTGTCTCATATTTTCTTCTAGTTTTAGTATGAGGATACTTTCTGGGTAGGCACATTCAAATTCTTGAAGCATATTCCAGGTTTCACCGTTATCCGTAGAAGCATCATCTACGAAAATTAATTCTATATTTTCTATTCCTATTGTTTGTTGTACTAGGGATAAGAAACATTTTGGAAGCCATTTTGTTGCATTGAAGCATGGAATAATAACACTTACTTTTTTTGACAATGATATTTACCTCTAAAAAATTGATGATAATATAATAGCGTAGACAGATGGATATTGCAATGTCATGATTGATTTCTTGTGATGATAAATTATAATAAATATAGATTGTAAATCATATCAGAAACAAATGGATATAGATGTAAAAAGGTTGCTTATATTTTGAACATAGGAGGAAAAATAATGATACCATACGGAAGACAGACAATTGAAGAGGATGATATACAGGCAGTTGTAGATGTTTTAAGATCGGATTATCTTACAACTGGTCCAAAGATAGCAGAATTTGAAAAAATGGTTGCGGATTATGTCGGGGCGAAATATGCGGTGGCGATTTCAAACGGAACATCGGCACTTCATGCGGCATGTTTTGCAGCAGGGATTCAGGCGGGGGATGAAGTAATTACAACCCCGTTAACGTTTGCAGCTTCAGCAAACTGTGTTTTATATTGTGGCGGAACACCGGTATTTGCTGATGTCAATCCAAAAACCTATAATATAGACCCGGAAGATATCCGCAGAAAAATTACCAATAAGACAAAAGCAATTATTGCAGTTCATCTTGCAGGACAGCCTTGCGATATGGACGAGATTCATAAAATAGCAAAAGAACATGATTTGATTGTCATTGAGGATGGTGCACATGCACTTGGTTCTGTATATAAAGGGAAAAAAGTAGGAACTTTGTCGGATATGACAACGTTCAGCTTCCACCCGGTAAAACCGATCACAACAGGGGAAGGTGGAATGATCGTCACAGATAATAAAGAATTTTACCAGAAAATGATGTTATTCCGCAGTCATGGCATTACTCGTGACGAAAATCTGATGACACGAAATGATGGTCCATGGTTCTATCAGCAGTTAGATTTGGGATACAACTACCGCATTACAGATATTCAGTGTGCGTTAGGTTGCAGCCAGATGAAAAAACTGGACAGATTTTTGGAACGTAGAAAAGAAATCGTAGCGCGCTATAATGAAGCGTTTGCTGATTGCGAAAATATTATCACACCATATCAGCTGCCGGAGACAGAGAGCGGCTGGCACCTTTATATTGTACAGGTAACAAACTGTGACAGAAGAAAAGTATTTGAGGCATTAAGAGAACACGGAATTGCAGTGAATGTACATTATATTCCTGTTTATATGCACCCTTATTATCAGGAACATGGATATAAAGATGTTCATTGTAGGAATGCAGAGGAGATTTACTCACATATTATCAGTTTACCGTTATATCCGACACTTACAATGGAAGAACAGGATTATGTGATACAACAGGTTTGTGAATGTACAAAGAATGAGTAATAAATTTTATTTTTTATAGGATTGCAAATGAGGGAACGTTATAATGGAAAAAATTGCAAAACAATTGGTGTGGAACGTACTTTTTGAAAAGGCAGTTTCGTATGATGAAAAAGAACAATATATATCGAATTATAGAAATGAATTTCCTGAAGATGTAGATGTATATGCAATGGAAATAGAATTGCTTGTTCAGGGAAATAAATTAGAGGATGCCTACAATATTGCAAAAGTTGCATTAAGAAGAAATCCGTATTTAATTATTGTTCATTTCAATTTGGCAAAAATATGCGAAATGCAGTCAAAATATTTAGAAGCATATAGGCATTATTCTATTACTAAGTTTTTAGCTGGTTATGCAGAGGAAAAGGATATAGTACCGATATGTGAAAAATCAATGCAAACAGTATTGAAACATTTGGAGAAGTCAATTGAATTATTGCCAGAAAAAGAAAGAAAATTATTAATTGAAGAAGCAATTCCCAATATGCTTGGATGTGAGGCAAATCAATTTGGCTATAAAGAGCTTAGATTCTGTTCTTTTCAAAATATAATAGGAGATTATTATTTTGAATATGAAAAAAAATATATTGGGGTATATCAGGTACCTAATTATATTATTAATGCATTAAATAATAAAACGGCAATTGAGTTAAAAACAGAAATTAGAACAGTATTAGAAGATACACATTTACAATTGCCAAAGGAACCAGAAGAGTGGATTGTTCCAATAGCTGTGGAAAAAGTAAATACATTGCATCTGATACATCATGAACAACATGAGGATGTAAAGTGTTTGCAACGTCAGGCTAAGAATTTCTATTATTATCGAGTATGTGGGGGAAGTTCGATTGTATCTTCAGATAAATGTTATTATGGTGAGCCAATACCGATAAGAAAAGACAAGGAAAAAAAGAAACTTATTTTAAGTATTTTTGTGGATGGATTAGCACAGGTATTGTTAAATAATGGAAGATTTGTAGAACTTATGCCAAATACAGCAAGATATTTTGAAAAAGGCTTGATATGTACACAGGCGTATAGTTCTGGAGAATGGACATATCCGAGTATAGCGGGAGCAATGTCGGGGTTATCGACGGTACAGCATATGATGTTTCATAATGAAATCGACTGGAAACTTCCAGATGATGTAAAAACATTAATGGAATACTTTCATCAGGAAGGATACCATACAAGTATTTTTTCAGGGGATCGTCGTATAATTCCATCATATGGATATATAAGGGGGTGTGATCGATTTATTTATCAGCTTCAACATGTAGGATTTTCGGTAGAAAAAATGATAGGGAATGTCATAGATGAGATAGATGCATTGAAAGAGGTAAATCAATTTGTTTGGATGACCATTGGTGATTTACATGATGTTGTAGATGAGTTAATACTTCCAACAAGCGTAGCGACGAGTTTAAATGTAAAAGACAGAGATGTTAAACAAGGTGGAACGACATCTGTAAAACAATCGTATGATAGTTCAAAACAACATCAATACGAAAAAATGATGACATATATAGATAGATATTTAGGTATGTTATTTCAATTTTTAGAAGATACTTATGAAGATGATGAAATAATAATTTCACTATTTTCCGATCATGGTCAGGGATATTTGATACCTGATGGTGGGCAATTTTTAGGACCAGAGAGAAGTAATATTGCCTATATGTTTAGGGATGGACAGCATATTGGTCAAACAAATGAGATAATGTCATTGCTAGACTATACAGCGATTATGTGTAAACTAGCAGGAATAAACTATAACGAAAATAATGTATCAGGAAGACTTCCAAAAATATTTGGAGGGCAAGGAAGAAAATGGACACTTACAGAAAGCTTACACCCAAATGATTACTATCGGGCAGCGTTGGTAAATGAAAATTATAGATTTTACTTTTGTAATCCTAATGAAGCCAGATATGATGGTAGGTTTAAATTGGTTGAATATGTTACATACCTTACAGATAAGGATGGAAAGAGTGTAAATGCGCCAGATGTACAAAAAGAGTGTACGAATATAGTATTAGAGCATATAGCATATTTATGTTTGAATTAAAATAAAATCAGTTAGTTTCAATGGAACCATAGATGAATTTTGCAGAGAAAACAGGAATTTGTTGAGATCATGAAACCTTGTAAAAACTTTTGATTGATTTTGAATTCTGAATCATTCTAATACGAATTATAAAAATTTTGCAATAGACGAGGTTGATATCGAACATATTTATGAACAGTATGGGGTTTATTACATTTCCATGTATTACATGGATTTCTTCCAGAAGAAGCAGCCGTATAGATTTATGGTACAATTTTTCGCACTTTTTTATTTGCAGAATTGTTTTGAAGCATTTGTCTATAGTGGCAGCAAAGGGAAATTAACTTTTTCGGATATTATAGAGATTTATTCAAAAACGGCACGCGTTTATGAACATTCTTATGAAAACAAGAATTTAGAAACTACATACGCTGTTCTTGAAAAAAATGAAATGACATTATTGCCTTTTTTATTAAGTTTAACTTGAGGAAAAAGGCTGTTGCAAAGGTAATTATTTGTTTCATGGCTTATTGAGCGTTACTGTTCTATAAGGATTGAATGGATAGGATTAATTAGATAACTGATATGGGGAGATTGATATATGATGTGTTTAACAAAATACTAGGTTTTGCTGGGCTGGATATCATAGAAAATGTTTGGAGAAAAAATAAATGGATGAAAAAATATTAGTTACACGATCTTCTATGCCTCCCTATGAGGAATATATAGAGGCAATAAAGCCATTATGGGATACGCATTGGATTACCAATATGGGAATGTATCATAAGCAGTTGGAAGAACAACTTAAAGAATATTTAGATGTTTCAGAACTTTCATTAATGGTAAATGGACATATGGCATTGGAACTTGCAATACAAGCATTTGATTTTCCAGAAGGGGCTGAAGTTATAACTACGCCATTTACATTTATATCAACGACACATGCAATTGTAAGAAATCGATTAAAGCCTGTCTTTTGTGATATAAAAATATCAGATGGAACGATTGATGAATCGAAAATAGAAGCATTGATAACAGAAAAAACAGTAGCAATTATACCGGTTCATGTATATGGAAATGTATGTAATATAGAGGAAATACAGAAGATAGCAGATAAATATAATCTGAAAGTAATATATGATGCTGCTCATGCATTTGGAGTAAAGTATAGAGGAAAAGGTATTGGAAGTTACGGGGATGCTTCCATATTTAGTTTTCATGCGACAAAAGTATTTAATACGGTAGAAGGGGGAGCAGTTACTTTTTCTGATCATGCTATGTATAAAAAATTATATGATCTAAAAAATTTTGGCATTCGTGGGGAAGAATTAGTAGTTGATGTTGGAGCAAATGCTAAGATGAACGAATTTTGTGCAATTATGGGGTTGTGCAATCTAAAACATATTAATGAAACGTTACAAGCAAGAAAAATATGTTATGAATATTATTTGGAGCAGTTTCAAAATATAAAAGGAATAGAATTATTTCATAAAAACGCTTCTGCAACATGTAATTATGCATATTTTCCAATTATAATTGGCGATGAATTTAGTTTGACGAGGAACCAATTATATGATTATTTGAAAAAAAATAATATCAATTGCAGAAAGTATTTTTATCCCATTACTGCGGATGCAGCATGTTTTAATAATTGTTATGAAAAACAGAAATTAGATAATGCCAGAGCGATAGCAGGAAAGGTATTAGTAGTACCAATGTATGCAGATTTAAGCTTGTTAGATATAAAAAATATATGTGATATTATAAAAACTGCAAATTAGGGAAGGAAAATATTGTATGAAAATTGCTATAATGCAACCATATTTGTTTCCATATATTGGATATTTTTCGCTTATAAAAAATACTGATTATTTTGTTTTTTTTGATACCCCTCAATATATAAGAAAAGGATGGATAAATAGAAACAGAATATTAAGTACAAATGGAGATGTGACGTATTTTACAGTTCCGATACAAAAGGCAGATAGAAATACGCCAATTAATAAAAGTGTTATTTCTTATAATTATGATTGGAAAGTGAAAATATTAGGTCAGTTAAATATTTATAAAAAAGCACCTAATTATGATAAAGTAATAAATTTAGTTAATGATGTATTTAATACAGATACAATGTTAATATCAGATTTGGCAATTAAAAGTATAGTAAAAACATGTGAGTATCTAGATATTGATATAAAATATGATATTTTTTCGAAAATGAATTTAGCCTTGCCTGAGGTTAAAGAACCGGATGAATGGGCGTTATATATAACGAAAGAATTAGGCTATAATACATATATAAATCCTCCAGGAGGAATGTCTTTTTTTAATAGAGAAAAATATCAGATAAATGATGTTGATCTGCAGTTTTTAGTTCAGGAAATTATTCCATATAGACAAAACAGAGAAGTTTTTATACCCGCATTGTCTATGATTGATGTCATGATGTTTTGCAGTTGTAATGAGATTAATGAAATGTTATGTGAGTATAAAATAGAAAGGTAATTGGTTATGAGCGATTCTGAAAAAATAAATTTATTAAGTACATCAATTATGATTACCGAATTTTGTGATTTGAAATGCAAATTATGTCTGGCATATATTCCATATTATAAAGAACATAAGCATATGGAAGTTGAAGAAATAAAAAAAATGTTAGAAAAATTTTTCAAAATTGTAAATACAGTTGATAAGATGTCAATAACGGGAGGAGAACCATTATTACATCCTGACTTTTGTACAATATTAGATGAAATATTAAAATATGCGAACAGAATAAACAAAGAAATTATTGTTATAACAAATGGGACAATTGAATTTACAGACAGGATTATAAATAGCCTGAAAAAAGACTCTAAAATAAAAGTTATTGTAAACAATTATGAGGAATATTCTATTTATGCAAAAGCTAATTATGAAAATTTATTAAAACATCATATTAATGCTATTTTATATACAGAAGACAATAGATATGGATGGATAGATTGCAGAGATCATAGTCTTAAACATATAAATGTAGATGCCAGGGAAAAACAAGCATCGCAGTGTGCTTTTTTCTGTGGAAAAAAATACGTTATTAAGAGAGGAAAATTACACACGTGTACTAGATCTGCATATCGAATTCAAGAGAACATAATTCCATATTCAAAAGTTGACTATATTGATCTATTAGATGATAGTCAAGGAGTTGAGCAAAGTAAAAAAATATTAAATAATCTTTTGAATGCTAAAAGTACAACTTCATGTGCATATTGTGATGGATTGACAGAACAATCAATTAAATATAAAGCAGCAGAGCAATTGGAAAGGTAAAGTTTTGAATGAAAACAGATATAAAAAGGACAGCACTAAATATTTCAACATTTTGTAATCTTAAATGTAAAAATTGTCTTGCATTTATTCCATATTACAAAGATCCATCAAATATGGAATATAAGGAGGCTTGTTCAATATTAGACAATTATTTCAGAGTGGTAGATTCTGTTGAGCATTTTACAGTTACGGGAGGAGAGCCACTACTTAATAAAGATGTTTGTAAGATATTAAAAGAAGTATATAAGTATAAAAATCAAGTATTTCAGTCGATTGATTTTGTAACAAATGCAACAATTGAAATTCCTACGGAATTATTGGACTTATTTGAAAGAAATAAAGAAAAAACAAAAATTGTTCTAAGTAATTATGGACCACAATTATCAACAAAAATAGATGCTATAGAATGTGCAATAAAGGAAAGAGGAATACCATACAGAATATCAAGGTTTTTTGGAAATAATTTATATTATGATGGTTGGATAGACTTTACAGATCATTCATTAAAATGGAATAACCTCAAAGAGCGAGACAATAATGCACAAAAGTGTATTCATCGAGTAGGAAAATATTTTGTTATTGATAACGGAGAATTGCATTGCTGCTCCAGATCTTTTTGGAGGATGAAGCAGGGGATAATTCCTAAAAGAATAGGTGAGTATGTTCCGTTAATGGATGCAACTCTTAGCATAGAAGAAAAAAGAAAAATATTGATGGAAATGTATGAACAAAAAAGCAGTACATCATGTGCATATTGCGTTGGGTTATGTAATGATGTTGAGAGAGTTGCCCCTGCACAACAATTGGAAAGTAGATAATGGAAGTAGAACAAATGCTTCAGGAGTGGTGAATGAAAAAAATTTTAGTTACAGGTCTATGCACGTTACATTGGGGAAGATTGGAATATGGTAATGTAGGAAATTACTATATTGTAGAACCATTATTTCGATTGATACATAAACATTTTTCAGATTATGAGATATTAACGACGTTTCAGATGACAGAGGAGTTTTCAAGAAAGGAAAAAGTACAAGTCCTCCCAATGGAAATATATTATAATTGGGATTTGGAAAAAGACGTAGAAAATGCCTATTATGATGTTGAAAAAGCAAGACAGTATCGCAATGGGGGCGATATAACTTTATCAAAGTATGATGAAATTGTATTGGAGTGTGATCTGCTCATAAACGTATCAGGAGATATGTGGGGGGATAATGCGGAACATGTAGGGCAGCAGAGATTTTTGGTTGATTGTCTGAAAATGAAAGCTGCTCAGTTGCTTGGCATAAAGACAATATTATATGCTGTAACACCAGGTCCATTTGACAAGGTGGATGATAGAAACCTTGCATTAGAAGTATTTAAACAATTTGACTTAGTGGTAATAAGAGAAAAGCTATCAAAACATAATCTCGAAAAGTGGGGCTTTCCAACAAAAAAGGTTGTGTGGGCGCCATGTCCTTCTTTTTTATTTGAGGCTAATTTGGCATATCAGTCAAAATGGACGGAGTATATTGAAAATGCACATAAAAACAAAAGAAAGGTTGTTGGTATAACTTTTGGTGGTTTCAATATGCCGGTTGGACCATACGATATGTGGCCGAGAGATCCTGAACAATATAAAGTTTTTTTGGAATTAGCAAAATATATAATACAAAATCTTAATTTAGATATTGTTATTTTTTCACATACAAACGGATTCGATTTGCCACCAAACTTTAAATTAAAAAATGGTCGAGATTATATAATATTAAAAGAGTTTTATGAGTTACTAATAGAAAAAGATGAAAATTACAGAAAACATGTTGCATTGGTTGATGAACCATTGCTTCCATGTGATATAAAGGCACTTATTGGTAAATTAGATATGTTAATTACCGGTAGAGTACATGCTTCGGTTGCAGCAACAAGCCAATGTATTCCAACAGTATATATTGAATATGATAGGCGGGTTATATATAGTGACAAAATGTATGGCTTTTCGTCGTTACTTAACATGGATAAATATGTATGTGTGCCGGGAGATTTAGAAGGATTAATTCAAACTGTTACTGAGTGTTACAATAATTTAGAACAAATTAAAAAGAAATTGGAAAAAACGATACCACAAATCAAACAATGCGCGGATTTAATTTATGAGGATATAAAAAAATATGTTTGAAAATGCTTTTTTATATGAATGGTGTAACGGAATTGAGTACAATAAGAGAATTAGGACTTTTTTAAGAGAGGTCGATGATATAATAATTCCGACATTGACAAACCGCGTTGATATAGATGGATATGCTTGTAAATTGTCGTTTAATGCAGATACTATATTTATAGTAAAGGATGCATGTGATATTGCATCGTGTTCTATTTATTGTAATTTACAAGATGCCTTTATATCTTCAATTGCAGTAAAACGAGAATTTTTACATACAGGTATTGGAACTTTTATGTTAAATAATGTTATTGAGCATAGTCGAAAAAAGAAATGTAAAAAAATATTATTAAAAGTGCATAATAATAATTTCAGTGCCATCCATTTTTATGAAAAAAATGGATTTTGCATTACGGAAATTGCAGATAATTGGAATACAATGGAATTAAATTTGTAACTGATGTATAACAAGGGAAATTTTATTTTGGGAGGAAAATAGTGTGGATAAGAAAGTCACAATTATAATGTCCGCATATAATCACGAAGATTATATTGAAAGCGCCATTAGAAGTGTTTTAAATCAGACATATAAAAATTATAAATTTATTGTCGCTGATGATGCATCTACAGATCATACAGCAGAAATACTTATGAAATATGAAAATAGTATAGATGAGATTCATTTATATGATAAAAATTCCGGACATGGAAGGGGAAGAGAGTTTATTTTACAAGCGGATACAGAATATACTGCAATAATTAGTTCGGATGATTTTTGGGAACAACAGAAATTAGAAAGACAAATAGATTACATGGAACAACACCCGGAGTGTGGGGCATGCTTTACCTGGTGTGATGAAATTGACGAAGAGGGAAAATTAACAGATATTCAAATATTTAGAGTAAAGAATAGATCAAAAGAGGAGTGGATGTTTCATTTTTGGAAAAATGGGAATTGTCTAGCACATCCATCCATACTAATCAGAACAGAAGTATACCAATTTTTGTGTAAAAAAAACATTAGTGTTTTCAGACAACTTCCGGATTTTTATATGTGGGTGAAATTGATTCAAAATTGGGAAATTCATATTATTGAGGAACCACTTGTGAAATTTTGCCATCATAAAAACAATCAGAATGTAAGTGCTTTTACAGCTGTAAATTGTATTAGAACAGATATGGAAAACGAGTATATTTGGTACAAAATCATGAAAGAAATGAGTGATGAGTATTTTAAAGAAGCGTTTCGGACTATGTTAATAAATCCTAAGGCTGCGAGTAGGGAAGAAATAATTTGCGAAAAATTTTTTGTGTTATGTATGTCTCCAGTTATGGCAATACAAAGTGCAGCAGCATTGTATTTTTATGATGTGTTTGAAAATCCAGATTATTATAAGGTTCTGTGTGAAAAATATGGGTATACCAATAAAATGTTTTATGAACAGGAAATGCAGATTGGAAAAGGAAGGTATCAATTGGAACTTCTAAAAGAAAGTAGTGTGAGAAAATAATGGAGGATAAATATAGTGTGGAAATGTAAAATAAATCCTACATTTGAACAAAATTCATTTTTAAAGATATTTTTACAACCAGAAATTTGTGTAGAATATAATGAGACACTAAAAACAAATGAAATTGAAATATTGAACGGAAACAGTACAATCAAATATCAGTGGAAGGATATATTTTCTTATTTTGAAACTTATGCAATAGAAAATTGGATAAAAAATTATGATTATTATTATCTGCAAAATGCATTAAAAGACTGGGAGAGAGGAAATTATGACACTTTGGTAGTAGGATCTTCCTATGCATGCTTTGGTTATGATGATAAAATAGAGAGTGAGCATACAAAGAATTTGGCATTACCGTCGCAGGATTTGTACTATGCTTTGAAAATTATAGAAGAATGTAAAAGAAGAACACAGTATTCAATTAAAAATATTATAATTGGACTAGGATATTATTCTTTTTATTCAGACTTATCAAAAACAGAGAATGAAGATGAATTGTCGAGGATATCGAATGTATATAAACCGATATTTGGAGATGAACACAATGCAATTATTCTTCCGCCACAAATAGAAACAAAACAAAGTGTAATATGGAATATACCGAGCATTTTAAGTTATTTCTCAAATCAGATTTATAATACAATATTTGGAGAGTATTTTTCTGTGCTCCACGAACGGAAAAAATGGAAAACTATAATGTGGGATGATAAAACGAAGGAATGGAATGAATTATTAGCAGTAGAGAGGGAGGAGGCGGGAAAAAAGAGGGCAGAATTACATAACAAAAAAATTAGATATTATGAAAGTTATATAGAAAATACTCAGTTATTGAGCCAATTGGCAAGCTGCTGTGAAAAAAATTTTGTTAAATTATATATATGTATTTTTCCGGTAACAAAAGAATATTGGAATTACATAGACAAACAAATGATTGATAATTTTTATAATGCACTCTCAGATATAAAAGGGAAAATACAAGTGCTAGATTTAAATGAATGTAAGTGTTGGGGCATAGATGATTTTAATGATATGGATCATTTAAGTGCGGTTGGTGCTAAAAAAGCAACTACGTTAATTAATAAAGCAATTGGAATATCTACGAAATTATAACAGAAGAGGAGAGAAATGTACAAAGCGGTTATTATTTATATGGGAGCAGCCTATGAGAATACATTAAATGCAATAAAATATCAGGAATTATTAGGAAAGATAAAGATTTTAGGTGTCGGTGTGCAATCCCCATTTGCCAGTTATATGGATGGGTATCCGCTATTCTCATTAGAAGCTGCATTAAAAAAAGAATGGGATTATATCTTGATTGCAGGACAAGAAGCAAATTTTGAACAAATGAAACATCTTCTAATGCGTATAGGGATTAATGGAGAAAAAGTATTTTCTGTGAATATATTTTTGATACCAGAATTTGATTTTGAAAAATATGTAGAGTTAATGAATCAAAAAGTAAGTATTTTATCAAATCATTGCTGGGCAGGTTTTACATATCATATGTTGCGAGCAGAATTTTTATCACCTTTTATTAATATGTTTATAGAAGGAACAGACTATATCAAACTTTTAGGAAATTTTGAAGAGTACATGAGTTTAGATGTTAGCTATTATGGCAGTGCTTATGAACCAAATTTAAAAAGAGAGTATCCAATTGGATTACTTGGAGATGTAAAACTACATTTTAATCATTATCAAACATTTGAAGATGCAAAAGAAAAATGGAAGATAAGAAAACAGCGTATAAATTTCAATTCACTTTTTGTGGAAATGTGGACTGAAAGTGAAGAAATTGCAGAGAAATTTAGTGAGTTGCCATTTAAGCAAAAAATAATTTTTGTTCCATTTGAAACAAAGTTTGAAAATGCAATTAGCTTAAAATGCCTTGATGCAATGTGGGAGGGTGAATTTTATTCAAGAGTTAATGGAATTGCAAATGGACAATTGGGATATTATGATTTGTTGAAATTATTGAATGGTGAAAAGAACTTTGGTAGATATCAGTAGGGTATAATGTGGTGAATGAAAAAAAGATAGCTTTTATTGTTTGTGTGAATAATGAACAATATTTTAATGAATGTGTGTGGTATATTAATAGACATTCATGAAAAGGAACTAGCATCGGAAGAAAAAATTAGTTTTTTTACAGGGTGTTCAAATTTTCAGAGTATCTATGAAAAGTACAATACGGTACGTTTTTTGCTGCGTCGAATGGAACTTGGATTTGAAAAAGAAAGTTATGCAGAACTTAGAAGTGCAGCGTTATGTGAAGAAATTTCATGTGAGGCTTTAGTGGAAATTGTACTCCATGCTGTTGTGGATAAGGCAATTGTAATGCAGGGGTTAGAAAGTATTTATCTAGAAGCTGGAGCAGAAAAGAATGCACAAAAATGCCGGCAAATTTATGAACTTGTATGTGCTAAACCTTTGCCAGTAGCATATTGCCAAAAAAATGATGAATGCTGTTAGAGTATATTGGAAATATAGCTTTAGAGGCAAAATTTTCATTGAAGCACGAAAAATGTTTTATAGAACGGAATGGAGAAGGGAGTTAGATTATGAAAAAGAAGAAGTATCTTCAAATTGATGAAAAATTTTTACCTTATTTACGAGAAAAGGGATGTAATCATCGTTCTTACAAAATGTATAGTACGATTGATATAGTGAATTCAATTATAGAAAATAAAGCATTATATTTATCAAGTGGATATAACTGGAATGATAAAGTTGATAGAGAAAACTTTAATAATGATAAACTGACAATGCTGAATTTTGGACGTTGTTTCTCTTATTCCACTTCAGAAAGTGTAGCTATGTGGATGTTGTATGGTGGAATGAAGCATAGAGGAGCTATGATAGAGTTTGACAAATTTGCTATGCTAGAAATTTTTAATAATACTAAACAGATAGAGGTTGGATATTTTGAAGAAGGAGCATTTGTTTCATTAAAGACTTTGGGAAAAGATAAATTCAAAATACAGTTAATAGATGTTGTTTATGTTGAAAAGAAGAATAATGATTTTATAGTCAGAAGACCTGTGGGAGATATATGGAGCATTGGGACGGAGAGTAATATTTTTAATAATGAGAATTATTCGTTCGTTCATAAAAGCAAGGCATGGGATTATGAACAAGAATGTCGTTTGATTGTTTCAATCGAAAAGAAAAAACTTAAGGATTTAGCAGATTATAAAAAAATTCAAATGATTAAAATAGATATACAAGGAATTGATTGGATACATGTGCAAAGAATATATGCTCCTAATGTATTAAGTGAGGAAAAGGAAAAACTAAAGTCTAATGAATTCAAGGAAAGCATTTTAACGGATGAGGTTGAGCGGAAAAAGCCTGCTTATGGACAAATTAAAGAATTCGAGGATAGTATTTTAACCGGTGAGGTTGAGTGGGATTTATGTCTTAATTGCAAGTAAAGCATTATTTCCTGATTTTAATGATTAGCTATTTATGAATAAGATATAAAGGAAATATATATGAACATATCAGTTTGTATAATTGTAAAAAACGAGCAGAACAATATAGAACATTGCTTGAAATGTCTGACACCATATATGCCAGAAATCATTGTCGTAGATACAGGCTCAACAGACAATACAAAGGCGATTGCATCCCAATATACAGATAGAGTATATGATTTTCCATGGATAAATGATTTCGCAGCAGCTAAGAATTTTGCAATTTCCAAAGCAACAAATTCATATGTCATGGTGTTAGACAGTGATGAATTTATCGAAAGCTTGGATATTCAAAAATTGCAGGAAGAGTTGCAGAAACATCCATATCAGGTAGGACGTATTTTCAGAAGAAATGTATTTGAGCGGAATGGCATCCAACAGGAAAATACGGAGTGGATTAATCGGATTTTTTCAAAAGAATTATTTCATTATGAAGGTTGCATTCATGAGCAGGTAACCGCTATAAATGGCGAAGCTTACAAGACGTATCAGACACCGGTAGTGATTTTACATACTGGTTATGATTTGCCAGAAGGAGAACGCAAACAAAAGGCAGAGCGTAACATTATATTATTAAGGCAGGAATTACAGCGCCTGCTAATAGCTTTTTTACAAAAAGCAGATTTGTCTGATAATGCGAATAAGACATTTGTACCAGTTGAATCAGAGTATGATGAGAATCAATGCGTGAATAAGATTTTATCAATAATTGAAGCAGGAGATGATTTATCAGACACGTTACAGCATGAGGAGCAATTGCCATATATTCTGTATCAGTTGGGAAAAGGATATTATATGGCAGGAAATTATGCAGAGGCGTGTGTCTATTTTTCCTGTGCATTATCTTTTGATCTAAACCCAAAACTGGAATATGTAATTGATATGGTAGAAACATATGGATATGCATTGATTAACAATGGACAGGCTTCTGATACACTTTTCTTTGAAAGTATACAGAATGAATTTGGAAATACAGCGGATTTTCAATTCCTTATGGGACTTATCTATATGAATAATGCCAGATTTGGGGAGGCGGTTGCAGCCTTCTTGAAGGCGACAAAGTATAAAGAGAGCAGAAATGTTGGTGCAAACTCATATATGGCATTTTATAATATAGGTGTGATTTATGAGTGCCTTGGAATGACAGATAAAGCAAAGCAATATTATGAGATGTGTGGCGAGTATGGACCGGCGGAGGAAAGGTTGAAGGGATTTTGTTGTTCGGATGAGGGCAGTTCTGTTGTTTAATTATTATTTTCAGAAATATTTAAATGATAACAGTGACTGTACAGAGCTATTTGATATGTTTGCTTCAACAGATTCCGTTTTGGCACTTACAGAAAAAATAAATCATTCAAATACGAATTATAATTCTAGAAAGTCATTGTTTCTTATAGTGGCTCAAAATATTTCTAAGATTACAGCAAATCAACCAATTAATAAATACCTTGCTTCGAGAATTGAATTTTTGCAAAAATAAGACAAAAAAGAGATAGAGCAATTTTGGAACTATAAAAGTTATTCAGCAGGCGAGGAGGATATCTCACATATTCATGAACAGTATGGGGTATATTACATTTCCATGTATTACATGGATTTCTTCCAGTAACCGGCACTTCTTAAATTAAGTAATACAGCAGGAGGAAAGAATGAAGGCACTTGATTTATTAGCAACGGAAGAAAATATATATACAACATTTATCGATGATGCAATTGGTAGAGATGCAGATGTGTTTTCATTTGTATCATTTTTAAATTCTTTGGATAGTGGAAATGTAATTGCACTTAATGCTAGATGGGGTGAAGGAAAAACTTTCTTTGTAAAACAAACGAAGTTGGTACTGGAAGCGTTTAACCCATATTATGAGAATATTGAACATAGAGAAGAAATAAAAAAAACATGGGAAAAACTAAGAAAAAAACAGGAGATAGAAATACAACCGTTCGTAACAGTATATTATGATGCGTGGATGAATGACAATGATGAGGATCCAGTACTTTCCTTGGTATTGGCGATTTTGCAGGAAATTGATGGGCTGACAAGTCTGGAAAATGAAAGAGGAATATTGGATTTAGCAGGAAATGTATTGGATTGTTTTACAGGCAGAACAGTAAAAGGCGTTTTGGATTCATTGAGGGGAACACCTCCATTGGAAAACATAAAAAAAGCAAAAGATTTGGAATCGAAGATAGCTGCGTTTTTTGAATCTATATTGCCGGAACGAGGCAATAGAATGGTTGTCTTTATAGATGAATTGGATAGATGTAAGCCGGATTATGCTATTCACCTGCTTGAGCGAATAAAACATTATTTTGGGAATGAAAGAATAACGTTCATATTTTCTCTCAACATGGATGAATTGCAACATACGATACGTAAATTTTATGGTAATGACTTTGATGCATGCAGATATTTGGAAAGATTTTTTGATTTTAGAATAGAATTGCCTAAACCGGATATGCGTAGATTTTATGATGGCATAGGTTTGGAAAATGGTTCGTGGGTATATGAAAGTGTATGTAAGCAAGTTGTAGAGATGTTCAATATGGGACTGAGAGAAATTGCAAAGTTTTATAGAGTGGCAAAGACTGTTGCATATAAACCAACGCATAAGGAACATGACCAATGGTTATTCGCATTTTCAGATGGAACAGGTAGACAATTTTGCTTTTTATGTATTGTACCACTCATGATTGGATTGAACATGTGTGATAGACCTAGATATAATAAATTTATACAAGGGCGAGACGGTTCGCCGTTGATAGAGTTACTTAGTGATACGAATATAGCAATTTCTATGTGTTCACAGTTACTAAATGAAAAAGAAGCATATTCTAATCTTGACAACAGCTCAGAGCTAATTGTTGTAAAGAGAGAGGACAAGCTAAGAGAAGTATATAATGCAATATTTGTAAAGAAGTATGATGGCCGTTCTTATGAAACAACGATAGGAAAAGTATTATTTGGGGAAGAAACTAAAAACGAGTTACTTAAAATTATAAGTGGGTTGACGGAATATGCTGATTATGAGATATAAAGGTGAATGCTTGGCTTAGAGATTGTTCATGTGCAAGAAGAAATCAATAATATTCGATGAAGGTGTTGTAAGAACAAGACTTCTTCCAGTGTTCAAATATGTTAAAGGACAAAATATTCCAGCGGAAGGAAAACTGGCGATATACATTCAAGAGCATAATTCTAATGAAAGAAAAGCTAGTGAACCTTTCCTGGTATAACCAAGAACATCGCTAGCTTTTCTCTTTCATGTTAAAGAACATTTAATGTTCTATGTTCTCTTAATTATTATATACACCGAACAAGGAATTGATTCTCTTGTTTGTCGGCTTGGTTTATTATACATAAGAACAGAAGATACGTCAATCAAAATTTCCAATATATGAGAAAATTCATTTTAGGAAAAATATAAAGTTTTTATGGGAACTATTTCATTTGCGAATAAGATGGGTTATACTACTATAAACGATAATTAACTAAAAAGGTATGGAGTAACGACAGTTTTATGTTGGAGGAGTTTTGATTTGCCAGAAAGAAATACTATGAAAAAAATTCAGGAATTACAACAGGTAAAAGGTGATGCATACGATTACTACATTGCCGGAAATGAAGATACAGATCTGTTTGAAAAAATATTTTTGGTAGACGATATTGTAGAAGAAATTTGCAAACCGGATAAATATTTTTTGATTGGAGAAAAAGGATCTGGAAAAACAGCATATTCGGTGTATATGTCGAAATCTGATAAGATAAATAGTTTTTGTTCCATTTCACTTGTAGAAAATACGCTTTATCAGAGATTTCTTAATATGAAAAGACAGAAAGCATTGGAACTTTCAAGTTTCAAAGATGTATGGATTAATTTGATTTATTTGATTCTTGCAGAAAAGATCAGAAAAGAATATGGTGAGACTTTTTTCAGCAGCATGAAGTATAAACAATTATCGAAGGCAATAGATGTTTTTTATAGTGATGCTTTTAAACCGGAATTTGTGAATGCCTTTGAATTTGTTGACAATGCCTCTGCATCTATTAATTCGATGATGAAACAGGGCTTGTTTTCAACTGGAACTAAGGCATCTGCGGAAACGTCCCAGAAGTATGTGGAACAGAGTTTTCAGATTAGTCTTTTGAAGATAAGAGATGGTTTTGAAAAAGCATTTATGAGTGTTAATTTGAAAAAACCAACGATTTTGTTTGTGGATGGCATTGATGCAAGACCAAGAGATATTGATAATGAGCAGTATTTTGAGTGTTTGGTTGGACTGGTAAATGCAGTTTTAGAAATGAATCAATCATTCCTGAAAGAGAAACAGATCAAAATTATGTTGCTGATCCGACCGGACATTATGTATAAAATGCCAGTTCATAATATGAATCAGAAGCTTAGAAATAATTCGGTGTTGTTAAATTGGGTAACTTCTTATCGCAAATATATTGATTCAAAGTTATTTAAGATTGCAGACGATTATTTTATGAAGCAGCAGGATTATTCATATGAACTGGGAGAATGCTGGAATTATTATTTTCCATACAAGGTGGAATATCAGGAAAAATGGAAAGCACCAGATAATCCGTTTGTTGAATTCTTGAGGTATTCCTTATACAAACCAAGAGATATTTTAACCATGTTAAACGAGATGGTTGATGCAACAAGTGGTACGCAGTTTAAACATTCTGATTTTGAAGGTATTTTATCCAATTATTCGACGTATTTAAAAGGCGAATTGAAAGATTATATGTTAATTTATATGGATGATTCAGATTATAATAATTTTAGTATATTCTTTGATTATTTTCAGGGGCATAGAAATTTCAATTATAAATTTTTTGAGGAAAAACATTTAGAATATATAAAGTATTTAAGAGAATTAGGACGGAAGATTCCACCGTTTATGGAGACTGCGAGTGAAGCCTTACAGCTTTTATATGATACGAATATCATTTGTTATAAAATATATGAAACTTTGCCAAATGGCAAGCGGAAGAATAAAATGTTTTGGTCATATAAGGAACGTAATTATGCAAATATGCAGCCTGAAGTAAAGAAGGGCGGCGAATATTCATTTCATATGGCATATGCGAGAGCCTTTCGATTGTTTTAAAGTAAATATCATAGGATGATCACAAGGCCTTTAGATTATAATAAGTCTAAAGGCTTTCTTCAAAGATAGCAAAAAGGAGGCAGAATATGTCAGTGAATGTTGCGATTGGAGTGCAGGATTTTTCAACATTGATAGAAAACCATTATTTTTATGTGGATAAAACAGCGTTTTTAAAGGAATGGTGGGATAGTGGTGACAGTGTTACGCTGATCACGAGACCAAGACGTTTTGGAAAGACATTGACAATGAGCATGACGGAGCAGTTTTTTTCAATGGAATATGCAGGACGCTCTGATCTGTTTGAAAATCTGCAAATCTGGAAAGAGGAGAAATACCGCAATTTGCAGGGAACATATCCTGTCATTAGTCTTTCATTTGCAAATATAAAAGAACCAACCTATGAATTGACACAAAAGAAAATCTGCGACCTTATTGCACAATTATATTTCAAATTTGATTTTATAACAGAGAGCAATGCTTTGATTAAGGAAGAAGTGAATCTGTATAAGAAAATCATGAATCATATGGACTATGTAGATGCTACGCTGTCATTAAACTATTTATCAGGATTTTTATATAAATATTATGGGAAAAAAGTGATCATTTTATTGGATGAATATGATACTCCAATGCAGGAAGCTTTTGTAGATGGTTACTGGGACGAACTGGTGACATTTACAAGAAGTCTTTTTAATTCAACTTTCAAGACAAATCCGGCATTGGAACGTGGTATTATGACAGGCATCACACGGGTGAGCAAGGAGTCCATTTTTTCCGATTTGAATAATCTGAAAGTAGTTACAACGACATCTGATGAATATGCCACAACATTTGGTTTCACAGAGCCAGAGGTCTTTGAAGCATTGGGAAAGTGCGGATTAGACAGTGAAAAGAGCGAAGTGAAAAGATGGTATGATGGTTTTATTTTCGGGGAATATAAAGATATTTATAATCCGTGGTCAATTTTAAATTATCTTGATTCACAGCAGTACACAACATATTGGGCAAATACAAGTGCAAACAGTCTGGTGGCAAAATTAGTCCGTGAGGGAAACCGCAATATCAAGAGTAAATTCGAAAAGCTGCTTTGCGGAGAGTGTATATGGTCAGAAATTGATGAACAGATTGTTTATGATCAGCTCAACGGTAATGAGCAGGCAGTGTGGAGCCTTCTGCTGGCAAGTGGTTACTTAAAAGTCCTCTCTTATGAAAAGTACAAGGATATTCCGGAGGGAACTGAGCCAAAGTATCAGCTGGCACTTACGAATCTGGAAGTGAAACTGATGTTCCATCGAATGATTCATGACTGGTTCGCAATGGCGAGACCGGATTACAACGACTTTATTAAAGCAATGTTTGCCGGTGATGTGGATGCGATGAATGAATATATGAACCGGGTGGCCTTGCAGACATTCAGTTATTTTGATACCGGAGACAGAGCATCGGGAGCAGAACCGGAACGGTTTTATCATGGATTTGTGTTAGGTTTGCTTGTTGATCTGCAGGACAGGTATTATCTGAAATCGAACTGGGAAAGTGGTTTTGGAAGATATGATGTCATGCTTGAACCAAAGAACCCGGGAAAGGATAACGCAGTGATTCTGGAATTTAAAGTGCGCAGCACAAGAAAAGAAAAAAGTCTGGAAGAGACAGCGCAGTCTGCAATCACACAGATTCGGGAAAGAAAATACAGCGAAGAACTGAAAATGAAAGGAATTACAGAAGATCAGATTAAAGAGTACGGCTTTGCATTTGAAGGAAAGACAGTGTTGATCGTGGACTGATCGTCACAGCAAAGGAGGTCAAAATGGGACTTTATTTGAATCCGGGGAATGAAGAATTTCGAAATGCAGCGATTCATTCTAAAATATATGTTGATAAAACTGAGATGATTAAATTTACAAATTCACAACTTTTTGGTGAACATAAAAACATCTGTGTCAGCAGACCACGGCGTTTTGGAAAATCAATGGCAGCCAATATGCTGGTGGCATATTACAGCAAAGGCTGCGATTCGAAGGAATTGTTTGAAAATTTTAAAATAGCAGATGACAGCAGTTTTAAAGAACATTTAAATAAATATAATGTCATTCATTTAAACATCCAGCAGTTTTTGGGGCGGACAGAGACAATACATGAGATGTTGGAATTGCTTTCACGAAAAGTAACACGCGAATTGAAGCGGGAATTTGCAGATGTGACGTACTACGAAGAAGACTTAGTGTCTGTGATAGAAGAGATTTATGCACAGACACACAGCTTTTTTGTTTTTATTATTGATGAGTGGGATTGCATTTTCCGTGTAAAAGGGGAAGATACAGAAGCACAAAAATTGTATCTGAATTTCCTGAGAGATTTGTTAAAGAACCAGCCTTATTGCATTTTGGCTTATATGACCGGAATCCTTCCGATTAAAAAATACGGAGAACATTCTGCCCTGAATATGTTTGATGAATATTCCATGACCAATCAGCGCGAGCTGGCAGAATTTACAGGATTTACGGAGCAGGAAGTGCAGGAATTGTGCCCGCAGTATGACATGTCATATGATAAAATGAAACAGTGGTATGATGGTTATGATTTAAAGGGAATACAGATTTATAATCCGCGCTCAGTCGTGATGTCACTTTCAGGACATGATTTTGACAGCTATTGGACCAAAACAGAGACTTATGAGGCATTAAAAAAGTATATCCAGATGGATATGTATAATTTGAAAGAACTTGTAACCAGACTGATTGCGGGAAGCTCTATTGAGATAAATCCAGATAAATTTCAGAATGATATGACTACATTTGCAAGTGCAGATGATGTCTTGACACTTCTGGTACATCTGGGATATCTGACTTATGATTTTGATACATGTACCGTTCATATCCCGAATCAGGAAGTGCAGAAGGAATTTATTAATTGTATTGAAGATGGTGGCTGGGAACCGGTTATGGACGCAATCCGGAAATCCGAAGAGCTGCTTGCAGCCACAATCCGCGGTGAGGAAGAAACGGTTGCCCGGATGATAGAGAATGCACATCAGGAGAATACATCCATACTTGCCTATAATGATGAAAATTCATTGGCATGTGTGATCTCGCTTGCGTATTATTCAGCGAAGAAGAATTATGTAGTATACCGGGCACTTGCCGGAGGAAAAGGATTTGCAGATATGGTGTTTGTTCCAAGAAAAACGACACAGACACCGGCGATCGTTGTAGAGCTGAAATGGAATCAGACAGCGGAAGCAGCGATCACACAGATCAAAAGAAAACAGTATGTCGAAAGCCTGAAGGATTACAGGGGCGAAGTGATACTTGTTGGGATCAATTATGAGAGCAAAGAGTTAAAGAAGGACGATTATAAAAAACATTCCTGCAAAATTGAGCGGATCACCATGGCATAATGGAGGGAAGGACAGGAGTTTCAGATATGGATGACGCACAGGCACAGCAGACCAATCCATTATTTGGTATTATTCCAAAAGAATTTTTCACACCGCTGGCATCGCCGAACAGACTTGTATATTGGGACTGTCTGTGCCGGTTGTTTCAGGCAATGAGTGCACAGCTTTCCTTTGGGATCGAGAGAGAAATCCTTGTGGATGAATTACAGTTTTATTTTGAACAGAATCAGGCAGCGGAATTTGAGGAAGATGACATAAATGGCATGGATTCCAGAAAAAAGGCAAATGAGATGCTGCGCTTATTGGAGAAGTACGGCTGGCTTGAGGTTGAGACGGATAAGAGTTATGTGCAGAGAGTCAATTTTTATGATTATGCCGTAAAAGTCATGAAAACGCTTCTTGAGATTTCAGACGGACGAAAGGTGGAATATCAGGGCTATATTTATACCATTTACAGCCTTGTGCGGACCAATACGGACCATCCGGCTGTTGTGTTACAGCAGATCCGGGATAATACGGATATGCTGATCACAGGACTAAAGAACCTTAATTCGAATATCAAGCATTACATAGATGAACTGACAAAGCATAAGACCGTAGCGGAGATTATGAATGCGCTGTTTAATGATTATATTACGAATATTGTAGATAAGGCTTACCACAGATTACTAACTTCAGACAATGTGTCAAAGTTCCGGCCGGAGATCATAGAGCGGCTGGAAGCACATGGGCATAGTTCACGTTATATCACAAAGACGTCGGAAGAGTTGGCAGCGATCCGGGAGATACCGGTCGGGCAGGCAGAAGAACTGGTATATCAGACATTGCATGAGATTGTGGAAGCGTTCCGGAATATGGATGATATTCTGGCAGAGATCAACCGGAAAAACACACAATACCAGAGGGCGGCGGTAAACCGTGCAAAGTTTCTGCTGGCAGGGACGGAAGATGTCAGAGGACAGATGAAAGAAATCCTTTTATACATTGGAGAGCAGATGGAACAGAGCCAGCTGGATTTGAATGGGATTTATGAGATCGAGTATCTGGACAATCTGGTGAGGCTGTTTGGAAGCAGTTTTATTGATGAGAAATCGTTTTACAGCCCGATCGAGGGAAAGAAAGAGTTTCATCCTCAGGAGCTGATAGAAGCTATGCCGGATGTGGAACTCCGGCAGGAAAAGCTTCGGAAGATGACCGAAAAGATGCAGCGCATCTTAAGTCCGGAACGGATAGAGCGGTTTGTAGAAGAACAATTAGGAGACAGGGAAAAAATCTATGCATCTGAACTTCCGATGGAAACAATGGATGATTTTATCAGGCTGATTTATGTCAGACTGTATGGCTCCAGAAAAAGGATGCGATATCGGATTGAAAAGGCAGAAGGTGCGAATAAAATCAGTGGAGAGTTTGATTTCCCGGATTTTACGATCATAAAACGCTGACAGCGTATAGCAGAGGGAGAGCAGAATGGATTTATTAAATGGCATGCTGCAGAAGGATCAGGATGAATTCCGCAGAATATGTAATAAACTGATCAATGTTTGTTTTATATGCAGGCAGAATCAGGCAACAAGAAGTGACTTCTATTTTATACAAAAGTACAAAGAAAAGTTTGAAGAATTACTTGGAGTACTCGGCTACAGATTAGAAATAAACGAAGAATACGGCGTTGTTCAGCTCACGAATGCCCTGAACACAAACCGACAGAATTTAAAATTATATGAGTCCGTTATTTTGCTGATATTACGCATTTTGTTTGATGAGAAAAAAAGAGAATTGTCAGAGAGCGATGAAGTCATTGTGAATCTGGGCGATATTCAGGACAAGTTCTTAAGCCTGAAGATCCGTGACAAAATGATCGACAAAACAACGATGGGAAATGCGCTTCGTCTTTTCCGGAGATATCAGCTGATCGAGCTGCTGGATTCGGATCTGAAAAATGAGGAGTCCAGAGTTTTGATCTATAATTCCATCCTGATGGCAGTGCGGGTTGAGGACATCAAAAGTGTCTATGAAAAAGTTGACAGTTATAGGAAAGGAAAATTAAAAGATGAAGAAGCTGACCAGACTGAAACTGATTAATTGGCATCGTTTCTCGGATGTCACGATAGATTTTGGGGACTCAACTCTGATTTCCGGCGAAAATGGAGCCGGAAAATCCACACTTTTAGATGCGATCCAATTTGTTGTGACCTGCTCCACAAATCATTTTAATAAGGCTGCCCATGAGAACGGCAAGAGAAAGCTGACCGGCTATATCCGGTGTAAGACCGGACGTGAAAATCATCCTTATGAGAGAACCGGAGAGATCAGTGCGCATGTCGCATTGGAATTTTATGAGGAGAGCAAGGAAAAGTATTTTGTCATCGGAGCAGTGATAGATTCGGCGACTGAGGGGCAGGAGACAGTCGTGCGTTATCTCATGGACAATGTGATGTTAGAGGATGAGATGTTTAAGATCGGAAACAGACCACGGACCATCACAGAATTCAGGTCGTTTAACAATAAAAACATCAAATTATTTGCAAAGACGAACGCAGAAGGCAAAAAAATGATCAAACAGCGTTTTGGAAGAATCGAGGATAAGTTCTTCCAGCTGATCCCAAAGGCGCTGGCGTTTAAACCAATTGATGATATCAAGGACTTTGTCTATTCCTATGTGCTGGATGAAAAAGAAGTCAATATTGACAATCTGCGCGAAAATGTAAGAAGCTATCAGGAACTGGAAAAAACGCTGGAGGGTGTGAAAAACAGGATAGAAAAACTGTCAGAGATCGAATACCACCACAAAGCAGTGGTGGATTGTATACAATCTGACCGGATGTATGAGTATTTTATGGCACAGTCGGATCTGGACATGACCAAAGACCGGATCAGTGCTCTGCAGGATGAAATCAGGCGCGAAAGTTACCGTCTGGAACAGCTGAATGCAAAGTGCAGCAGCATGAAAAAGGAACTGGAGAATAAGGAGGAAGTCCGCACACTGCTTTTAGCGGAACTGAACGCCAACTCAGATTTCCAGACGTTGGAAAAGCAGAAAAAATATCTGAAAGAATTACAGGAAAAAGAAGAAATACAATATCAGGAAAAGAAAAGACTGTTAGAGAGCGGAAAAAAAGCAGGACAGAAAGTAAAAAGACTGCTTGAAATACCGGATGTGGATGAATGCATGAAGCAGTATGATGAGCTGCTGCACCGGCTGAAGGATACGGAGGACGTTGTTAGTGCACAGGAACTGATTGACCGGGCGATCGCTTACAAGAAGCATATGAGTACAAAACTGCAGAGGAAAAATTTAGAGATCCAAAGCCGGCTGAATGAGATCGCAGCAGACCTGCAGGAGACAGAGCAGCGGATCAGTAATCTGAAACAGCACCGGTTTTCCTATCCCTCGGCAGTCGAGCTTCTGATGTCGCGTGTGGAGCAGGAATTGCTCAAGATCGGAAGGACGGCAAAGCCGAGGATTTTGTGTGAAATGTTAGAAATCACGGATGAGACATGGAGAAATGCAGTGGAGGGCTATCTGAATACACAGCGATTTTATGTGTTGGTAGAGCCGGAACATTTTGACATTGCCCTTGGTATTTACGAAAAACTGAGAAGAGAAAAGAAAGCATACGGTGTGGGACTGATCAATTCCGGCAAACTCGAGGAATATGACATTGCACCAGCAGGAAGTCTGGCAACAGTTGTGGAGTCGAAGAGTATTTATGCGAAGCGGTATGTGAATATGGTTCTTGGCAAGGTACATATGTGTAAGAGAGTGGATGAATTAAAACAGTATCCGGTTTCTATCACACCAAATTGTATGCGCTATCAGAATCATGTCGCATCTGCGATCAGACCGGAAATCTATACAACTCCATTTATCGGCAAGAATGCATTTAAAGTCCAGTATGAGCAGGCACTGCAGAAAAAGGAGGATTTAAACCGGCAGAAAATAGAATGCAAAGACCGTATGACACATATGGAAGCGACGCTGCAATGGCTCGAGTGGGATGATGATACAGATGTGAAGTATAGAATTACAATTGTATCAGAACTGAAAAGGACAGGACTTGAGATTGAAAAATGTGAGACGGAGATCCGGAATCTGCATCAGAATACGACCATGATCGAAAAGCAGATCCGCGCGGACGAAATGCGGAAAGAGTGTGAGGAACTGAAAAGCCACATTTCCAAAAGTGACAGGGAAAGCGGAGCCTGCGAACTGAAAATAAGCAATGCAAAAGACAGGCTTGTGGAGTGCGAGGATGAGTGCATACACAAGAATGAACTGATCACAGACATTGCCCAGAAAGCAGAAAACGAGATCGTGCTCTGGAAGAAAGAATACGAAAAACAGACCGGTGATAAGACATTAGAGCAGTTCCGGCAGAATTTTGACAGGAGACGTAAGGCGAATAATACAACAAAAGAGAATGCGGATAAGAAAATGACAAGTGCGATGTACGATTACAAAACGGCATTTGATTTTGGTGCAGCAGCTACGTTAGAAGCATATCCGGAGTATGCGGCAGTTCAGGAGAGACTGGTGAACTCCGAGCTTCTGAATTATGAAGAAAAAGTAAGAAAAGCAAAATTATCGGCAGAGGAAGAATTCCGGGAACAGTTTTTATCCAAGCTTCAGGAAAATATGAAGCAGGCACAGGGAGAGTTTAAAGAACTCAATAAGGCATTGAAAGATATCACCTTCAGCAATGAAAGATATGAATTTTTATATTTGCCGAGCAAAAGCTATGGAAAATATTACGATATGATCATGGACGATTTCAATGTAGTGCAGGGAGAGTCCATTTTCAGCGGTCTGTTTCATGAGAATCATAAGGAAGTCATTGATGAACTATTTTCAAAGCTTGCACTGGATCAGGACAATGGGATCAAGGCATTAGATGAATTTACGGATTACCGCACCTATATGGATTATGATATTAAGATTACCCATGAGGATGGCAGCTATTCTCTTTACTCTAAGGTTTGTGAGGAAAAGAGCGGAGGCGAGACACAGACACCGTTCTATGTGACGGTAGCAGCCTCATTTGTCCAGTTATACAATAATAATATCGGTGGAGAGGCGATCGGGCTGGTGATGTTTGATGAGGCATTTAACAATATGGATGATGAGAGGATCGGAGCAGTTCTTGAGTTTATGAACAGACTTCCGCTTCAGATCGTGATCGCAGCGCCACCGGATAAAATCCAGTATATCGGTCCGAAAATGCAGGAGACATTATTAGTACTGACAGACGATAAAGTAAGCTTCGTGGAGGAGTATCGTTATGCATCCGGTCGAAAATAAGATATTGAATTATCTTCTGGACAAATACGAAAACAGTAAGCTTTCCAGAGGAGAAAACCAGAGAGCGATCCATATTGCATTTCCGTTCAATAAGAAGACGATGCCAAAGTATTTCGATGAGAGCTCGCTTGAGATAGAAACCATTCACGCAGCCGCAGAACAGATGGAGCGTGAGGGACTGGTCACGATCGCATGGAAAAACCAGAAGCCCGGATATATTATCGAGAAGCTTGTACTCTGTGAGAATCGTGTGGAAGATGCATATGAGAAGCTTGACAGGAAGCCGAAGTGGGAAGCTGAGGCACGTACAAAACAGATTTTGGAGCAGTTTTATCAGAAAACGCAGGGTGAGATAACAAGAAGCTTTTTGTCCCACATGATAATGCGGCTGGAAAGAGAACAGTCAGTAAAAGAATATCTCGATATCATGGATCACAGGAAAACAGAGCAACTGATCGACACCTTAGATAAAGTAGAGCAGAATAGGAAAGAATGTTATATCAGGGAATTTTCCATAGAACATTTTCATGACAGCAAAGTATTCGAGACACTGATCCCAAAAATCTGTAAAATATTCCGGGAGGAAAATGAAGAACTGACAGGATTTGAAAATGAAGAAATTCTTGCGGAGTATCAGATTTATAAAACACCGGGCTATGTGTATATGAAGGGAAACGTACAGATTTACAGCGCCGGAAAGCAGGCTGCAGATATCAGTGCTTTCCCGGAAGGAATCGCTGTTGCGGTGGGGAGTGAGGAGGATACGCCGGATATCTGTCCGGATCAGACGATTGATAAAGTATTCACAATTGAAAATCTGACTTCTTTTTACCGTTTTAAACAGGAACACAGTCTGGTGATCTATCTTGGCGGTTATCATAACCACAGCAGACGAAATCTGCTGATGCAGATTTATCAGAAATTGCCGGATGCACAATATTATCATTTTGGAGATTTGGATGCAGGCGGATTTTATATTTTAGAACACTTGAAAAGAAAAACAGGGATCCCATTTCAAATGTTTCAAATGGACATTGAAACATTGAAAAAGTATGAGGATTATGCGAAACCATTGACAGAAAACGACAAAAAGCGGTTGATGCAGTTAGAAAAAATGGAGCTGCCGGACGAAGAGAGAAAACTCATCACTTATATGTTACAAAAAGGAATAAAGCTGGAACAGGAATGTATTTCCGAATCCCGGTAAGGAGCATAGATCATGTGGAAACTAAAACAGATTTTTGATGGAGAATACGGCTGCGAAGAGCGGCAGTCGGGAGAAAAAGAAAAATGTCTTGTGATTCTCGCAAATGAAGAGGGAGAAGAAAAGACATTTGAGGCGAATGAGGACTGGATTGCGGCAATCGAAAAGCTGTCAGCAAATCCGCTCATGAAAATAATTATCAGTAAGCCGATGGCGAAAGACTGCCAGTACAAAAAGATTGTGGTGGAGAAGAAAGGCGATGGTTATCAGGCGGCAAAGTATACAGAGAAACAGGTGTTTCACGATAATTTTGGCGCAGAAGATCTGCAGGGCTTTTTGATGGAAGCCATACATGATACATTCCTGCAGGTAAATGCATGGGATGAGAAAAAAGAATACAGTCTTCTGATCTCGAAGAAAGGTGCGGTGACACTCAGGGCGAAAGCTTCAAAAGAAGCACCAGACACAGTCACAGAACATAACCGGAAGAAAAATTATATTTTGGATGAGGGACAGGTGATCCCTCCGCTGGTGGATATGGGTATTTTTACCGGAGAGGGAAAAGTAGTAAAGTCCATGTATGATAAGTTCCGCCAGATCAACCGTTTTATCGAGATGATCGATGATGCGATCCGGGAATATAAAGGTGAGGAAATACACATCATTGATTTCGGATGCGGAAAGTCTTACCTGACCTTTATCATGTATTATTATTTTACAGAGATCCGGCATATGAAAGTGCAGATGCTTGGACTCGACCTGAAAAAAGATGTCATCGAAAAATGCAACCGGGCGGCGGAGAAATATGGCTATGACAATCTGCGCTTTGAGCTAGGTGACATCAATGGATTTCAGACGCCGTTTGACGTGGATATGGTCGTGACGCTCCATGCCTGTGATACTGCGACTGATTTTGCACTCTACAATGCAATCACATGGAATGCAAAAATGATTTTTTCCGTACCATGCTGTCAGCATGAGGTGAATAAGCAGATCCAGAGTGAGGAGTATTCCCTGCTCACAAGATACGGCATTATCAAAGAGCGTTTTTCAGCGCTGACAACAGATGCGATCCGGGCGAATCTTTTGGAGTGCTGCGGATACAAAACCCAGCTGCTGGAATTTATTGACTTTGAACACACACCGAAAAATATTTTGATCCGTGCGGTCCGCCGCCCGGTCTTACCGTCCTCTGCGAAGAAAAAATATTTAGCGGAAGTGGAAAACATGTGCAGGGAATTTCACTTAGAGCCAACCCTGTATACATTATTGCGGAACGATTGCAAAGTATGATAGTATAAATGGAGCAGAAAACACAAAGGAGCGCAGGTATGGAAGATATTTTAGCAGCATTTCCGGATAGAGAAACATTTGACCGTTACTGGGAGGAAAATTATGTTCCGGTAACTTATGAGGATGTAAAAGAGGCATTTGAGGATTTCGTGACCTCCGCAGGCGGACACATCTTTTTGTCCGATTACGAGGAGGGTGGATGCATTTCCAAAGAGGATTTTAAGGACAATCTTTCCCAGGAGGCGCAGTTTGCCTTTCAGGATGGTCTGACAGAAGTATTTTATGACAAAAACCCGGATTTATATGAGACAGCCTTTGCTATTTTTGAGGAGGCACAGATGTCTGGAAATCAGGATGTAAATGTGGCAGTTACGTTTCATGAAACATTTAACCGCCTGTATGCAGAGTTTTTAGATCGTTTATTTGAAGAGAAAGGCAGTATATGGCAACGTTAGGAATTCCACAGAATACCATAGAGGTTTTACAGAAATATAATTTTAATTTTCAGAAGAAGTTTGGACAGAACTTTCTGATCGATACGCATGTGCTTGAGAAGATTATTGAGGAGTCCGGAATCACAAAGGATGATTTTGTTTTGGAGATCGGGCCTGGAATCGGCACAATGACGCAGTATCTCTGCGAGAATGCAAGAGAAGTGGCAGCAGTGGAGATTGACAAAAATCTGATCCCGATCCTGGCAGACACACTCAGCGCATACGACAATGTGGAAGTCATCAATGATGATATTTTAAAAGTAGATATTAATAAGCTGGCAGAGGAAAAAAACGGAGGAAAGCCGATCAAAGTTGTGGCGAATCTTCCATATTATATCACGACACCAATCATTATGGGATTATTTGAAAGCCATGTGCCGATCGACAGCATTACGATCATGGTGCAGAAAGAAGTGGCAGACCGTATGCAGGTGGGACCGGGAACGAAAGAATATGGGGCACTCTCCCTTGCAGTGCAGTATTATGCGAAACCCGAGATTGTTGCGATCGTTCCGCCAAACTGTTTTATGCCTCGCCCGAATGTCGGAAGCGCAGTGATCCGTCTCACAAGACATAAAGAAGTGCCGGTGCAGGTGAATGACGAAAAATTAATGTTTAAGATCATCCGTGCATCCTTCAATCAGCGCAGAAAGACGCTTACCAATGGCTTGAATAATGCGCCGGACATTCATCTTTCCAAAGAAGTGATTCAGGAAAGCATTGAGGAACTTGGCGTTCCGGTCACCATCCGTGGCGAAGCACTGACACTTCAGCAGTTCGCGCAGCTCAGCAACATCATTGGCAGCAAAATATAATAGAAGTCAGGAGTTCCTGTGGAAAGTTTATGACTGACCTCAAGGATTCTGTTGTCTGATCATAACGTAAAAATACACCAATACGAATATGGCAGGTGCTTTCGAATGAAAATTCGTGAGGATTGTGTAAATTTGTCCGATGTCATGTTTGGACTGACGGTTTATGTACATTCATAGCTGAACACTCCGCGTCAAATGTGCGCCCGGGACAAACTCAACTCAAGAATCTGGCAGGAGTAAATACAGCTATCAGCATTGTTTATAACCAGTCAAAAATTAAGCTGTTCAGATAATTTTTGACTGGACAACTGCTGATATTGCTGTATTAACTCCTGCACGATTCTTTCGCAATGAGTTTGTCCCGGGCGCACATTTGGCGTGAAGTGTCCAGCTCTGAATGAACATAAATAATCAGAAAGTCCAAACATGACATCAGACAAATCAACAAGCCGAACATTTTCATTCGAAAGCACCTGCCATATTCGTATCGGTGTATCATAACTTTTTGCAGACAACAGAATCCCTGAGGTCAGGCATAAACTTTCCACAGGAACTCCTGATAAAATTTGATTCATAAAAGCTGACTCCGTCTCATATACTTGTATATGGGATGGAGATTTTTTATGCACAGAAAAAACTTGGCAAAAAGAATAAACACGATGCTGACCATACTTCTGCTCTTGCTGCTCATACCACTTTTTCTCACCATTTTTTGCCAGAAAATGCAGCTGGAAGAATTGCTGGGAAATGTAAACCGGACAGCGGAAACAGAGGAGGATGCGGACATGCTTTTTTGCATTGTCGCAAAGGAGATAAGCGCAGATGCACCGGAGGAATGTATCAAAGCCCAGTGTGTGATCGCCCGCACAAACCTCAAGGCAGCAGAGGAGATGGGGACAGAACTTCCGGGGAGTATGACAATGGGCGAATTACAGGAGCTGTGGGGCGACTATTTTTCCGAGGCGGAAGGAAAGATAAGGGAGGCGATACAGGAGACAGACGGAGAGACGCTGCAGTATCGGAACCATTACATATATGCGGCATACCATGCAGTGAGTGCAGGAAATACAAGAAATATGGAAGAATTATATCCGGATTCGGATATGCCATATCTTTCAGGTGTGGCATGTTATGAGGATGCACAGGCGCCGGATTATCTTTCGGTGTTGTATCTGGATCAGGAGATCACGATCGAAGAGAAGGATAGTGCCGGGTATGTCACAAAGGCGCAGATGAATGGGAAATCCTACACAGGAGAGGAACTGCGTGGGGAACTTGGGTTAAAATCCGCAAATTTCAACGTGACAGAACTGGAACCTGGCAAGATCCGGATCGTAACGAAGGGACATGGACACGGATTTGGCCTGAGCCAGTATACAGCACAGAAAATGGCTGAAAAAGGGGAGGATTACAGAAAAATTTTACAGTATTTTTTTCCCGGCGCAGAGGTGAAATCTGTGGAATGAAAAACGATTCCAATTACTGTGAATAAACCGTCTGAATGTGGCAACACTATTGTTAATAGCAGGAAATGTATTCTGCTAAATAAACAATGGACGGTGAAAAATATGAGAAAGAATCACGGATGGGCAGCCTTCTGGCAGAAAAAACAGTATATCATTGCAGGCACGCTGGTAATCCTTGCAGCAGTCGGCATGACTGTTTTATATAGCAGAGGACAGGAACAGGAGAGAAAGCAGTTAGAACAGGAAATTGCAGCAGAGATGGACACGGAGAACCAGAATGTGGCAATGGAGGAAGAGACAGAAGCAGATCAGGTTGCTTCTATTTTAAAACCGCAGACACAGAGCACAGAGACAGCAGAGGTAGAAAAGGAGAGTGAGGAAGCAGACAGTGGACAGGAAGAGGTGGCACCGACAGGAAACACTTCCCAGGCACTTCATTTTGCTGCGGAAGATGGCATCTTATGGCCGATGGAAGGAAATGTGATCTTAGATTACAGCATGGACTCGACGGTGTATTTTGCGACGTTAGACCAGTACAAATACAATCCGGCAGTCATTATTGCCGGAGATGTCAACAGCAAAGTTTATGCGGTAGCAAAAGGAAAAATCCAGAGTATTGAGACAAATGAAGTGACAGGATGTACCGTGACAGAGGATTTGGGAGATGGGTATCTCGCAGTTTACGGACAGCTTAAGGAACCGGAGTTTGCAGTGGGAGACTATGTGGAGGCAGGTCATGTGATTGGTTATGTGACGGAACCGACAAAATATTATTCGGTTGAGGGCAGTAACCTGTATTTTGAACTTCGAAAAGATGGGGTACCGGTCGATCCGATCGAATTCTTTGAATAGCAAAAATTTCCTTTTTCTTGAACACACGGTATTTCTGGATTATAATAAAATTTAGTGAGATACTGAAAACAGGCAGAAAGGAACAGACTGCATGGGAGTTCATGGATCAAATGACGTGGTAAACGCATGGAAACAGGAAGTTTTGAACAGCAGAGGAAAGGACGCAGAGCATACACTCAAATGCTGTCTTGAGATAGAATGGTATGCAAAGGAGCATAAAGATGCGGCACTTCTTGGTTTTGCATATTTTTACAGTGGGGAAACTTACTATCTGCTGAATGATGTGGAACACATGTTCCACAACATTGCGCAGGCAATCCATCTGTTAGGACAGACCGGACAGTGGGAGCTGATTGCAAGGTCTTACAACCTGATGGCAATCTCTTCTGTCAACAAGGGAAATGTGTCTGCAGCGATGGATTACTATCTGACAGGATTGAATTACTGCCGTAAATATGGGATTACTAAGATGGAGATCAGCATCATGCAGAATCTTGGTAATCTGTACATGGAAAATGGTGTGTATCACGAGGCACAAAGTTATTTCGAAAAGGCTCATTCATATTGCAAAAGTAATCCGGATGTAAAAGAAAATTATGTCGGACTGATGGCCAGTTACGTGAATCTGGCACGCTGCTATATGCTGCAGGGGATGTTAGATAAGACACATGTTTATATAGAAAAACTGGATGCGGAATGTGCGTCTTATTATGAGGATATTGACATTTTATATGTGGACTGCCTGAAGGCAAGATATTATCATCTGACTCATAATTATGTGAGACGCGATGCACAGATCCAGGAGATTGTAGAAATAATCAATAAAAATGTGCAGATCATGGAGGTGTTTGACGACCTTTGTGATTTTTGCGGGCTGATGCTGGAGATCGGCCGGGATGATGTGTTGTGGATGATCGTTGAGAAGCTGGATCGGATCGTGAAGAATTCAGGTGTGATCAATCTGCAGCGCAGAGTCATTTCCATTAAGATCAAAGGCTACCGCAAGAATCAGGACAATGCAGGTTATCTGCAGGCGGCTGGCCTGTATTATGAGCTTTCCGAGATCATGGAGCGCGAGAACAAAGATATGATCGTCAACATGCTTTATGTCAGAAGTTCTCTCGAACGTGCAAATGAGAGCCGCAGGGAGATGGAAGCAGTCAATGTGAAGCTGCTGAAACAGTCGGAGACAGATCAGATGACCGGACTGGCAAACCGTTACCGCCTGAATGCTTATTCGGAAAAAGTATTAGATTACTGTTATGAGCACCGACTTCCACTTGCAATGGAGATTTTAGATATTGACTTTTTCAAGCAGTATAATGACAATTATGGACATCAGCAGGGCGACGAGTGCATTATTGCAATTGCAAATGAGCTGAAAAAGATGGAAGATGGGCAGACATTCTGCGCGAGATATGGCGGAGATGAATTTATTATCATTTATGCGGGTATAAGTGCGGAGGAAGTGTATGCGAAGGCAGGCGCGCTGCGGCAGAATATTATGAATCTCAAACTGGAGCATTTATATTCCAATGCATTGCCGATCGTGACGATTTCCCAGGGAATTTCGTATGGAATTCCGGAGAACGGAAACAGGAGCTGGGATTTTCTACATACTGCAGATATGCTGTTATATCAGGTAAAGAAGAAAAGCAGAAATGATATCTGTATTGCGGATATCCGCGGACAGGAGTTGGATTTATCCTCAAAACAGGAAAAAGTGGAACCTTAGAGGAAAATTGGCATAAGTTATAATGAGCAATCCGCAATCGAACTATTGCTACGGCAGCTTTTTTTAGAGGTGACGGCGCATATCACATTTTTACAGGGGAAAAACAGAAATACATGTGGAGTGTACGACGACTGGATTTTGCTTGGATATGGATGAAAAACAGGGAGTATTCGATTGCTTTTCATATTAACCCAGCTTTCTTTTTCATGGAAGCCGGGGTACATAGATCGTGCCGGATGTGATACGGGTATTCTGACAAAATAGTTGACAAAATGGCGACAATATGCTAACGTATACGACTGCGCATTCGCACGAAAGGAAAATATATGGAAACAGTAAGATTTGATGAATTAGATTTATATCCACAGGTACTCCGTGCTATCAAAGAGATGGGATTTGAAGAGGCGACTCCAATCCAGAGTCAGGCGATCCCGGTAGTGATGTCAGGAGTCGATGTGATCGGACAGGCACAGACAGGAACCGGAAAGACAGCATCTTTTGGTATCCCGGTGCTTCACAAAGTAGACCCAAATAATAAAAAGACACAGGTGATCATCCTTTCACCAACCAGAGAGCTTGCGATCCAGGTGTCGGAAGAAATCCGTAAATTAAGCAAATATATGCATGGTGTGAAAATCCTTCCGGTATACGGCGGACAGGATATCAACCGTCAGATCAAGGCATTAAAAGGCGGTGCACAGATCATTATCGGTACACCGGGACGTGTCATGGATCATCTCCGCAGAAAAACAATCCGCTGCGAGGCAGTCAATACGATTGTTTTAGACGAGGCGGACGAGATGCTGAACATGGGATTCCGTGAGGATATCGAGACGATTTTGGAATATATCCCGGAAGAGGGAAGACAGACGGTTCTGTTTTCTGCGACCATGCCAAAGCCGATTTTAGACATCACAAAGAAATATCAGCATGACGCAGTGACCATTAAGGTGGTAAAAAAAGAACTGACCGTGCCAAGCATCGAGCAGTATTATTATGATGTCAAACGCAAGGACAAGACCGAAGTCCTGACAAGACTGTTAGATTACTACAATCCAAAGCTTTCCCTCGTATTCTGTAATACCAAGAAAATGGTAGACGAGCTTTCCGAGGAGTTAAAGAGCCGCGGTTATATGGCAGAGGGGCTTCACGGCGATATGAAGCAGGCACAGCGTGACCGTGTCATGAAAGCATTCCGCTCCGGACGTGTGGAGATCCTGATTGCAACAGATGTTGCTGCGAGAGGAATTGACGTTGATGATGTGGAAGCAGTATTCAATTATGATATTCCACAGGATGATGAGTATTATGTACACCGTATCGGACGTACCGGACGTGCAGGACGTACCGGACGTGCGTTCACTTTTGTAAAAGGAAAAGAGGTTTACAAGTTAAAAGATATCATGCGTTACTGCAAGACCAAGATCCTTGCAATGCCAATCCCATCTTCCGATGATGTGGCACAGATCAAGGCAGAGAAAGTGATGCAGGGAATCGGTGAGATCATTGAGAATGAAGATTTAAAAGAGATGATCGAGATCATCGAAAAGCAGGTCAATGATTCCGATTACACCGCAATGGATATCGCAGCAGCCTTCTTAAAACAGGCACTCGGTCAGGTGAATCTGGAAAACGACAGAGAGAATGGCGAGATCGACTGGGATAACACCGGAGCCGAAGAAGGTATGGTTCGTCTCTTTATTAACATCGGTAAAAAAGACCGCGTGAAACCGGGCGATATCTTAGGTGCCATCGCTGGAGAGTCAGGAATGCCTGGAAAACTCGTCGGTGCGATCGATATGTACGACAAATACACTTTTGTGGAAGTGCCGAGAGAGTATGGCAAAGAAGTATTAGAAGCCATGAAGAATGTGAAGATCAAAGGACGTTCCGTCAATATGGAACCGGCAAATCAGAAATAGAAAATAAAAAGAGAGTCTCTTTTGTGAAATTTTTAAGCAAAATTTCGAAAGAGACTCTTTTTTTGGTGTATTGCACTACTTGAATTCGATTACATTTAATAGTATAATTTTTCACGGTTGTATAAATAAAAGGCAAAACAAGGAGTAAAATCCTCTGCTCCTGCAAGGGCAGTCGCATTTTGCTTCGCAAAACAAGGAGGAT
>OOBK01000012.1_pt1 | contig 141503 bp, 120 predicted proteins | sample 1671541 | NCBI WGS metagenome assembly OOBK01 (sample SAMN06348167, study PRJEB24527) | human gut metagenome | biome: human gut; feature: ankylosing spondylitis patient; material: feces | host: Homo sapiens | place: China | collected 2015-10 | reverse complement strand
CATACTGGAGTGCCGCTATGAGAGAATTGGTTGTGCTATTTGGTGACCGAATCACTCCCTACATCGATTAACCTTGAACGAGCCGCCCACAAAAAATTACACACCCTCGAAGAATCGAAAATCCTTGATAATCGCTCTCTTTGCCTCTGGTAGAACCGACTTTCTGAGTCCTTCGGTTTTGTCTCTCACAAACTCTTTCCAAGGTACATTTTTTTCAATATTATCTTTAGGTAATTATGTTTAGGTAAATTCTTGTAGACCCATACAGACGTAAACAGCACAGGGACCGTCCGCAGGTACGGTAAACGTTATAACTGGCTGACGCCTGACTTCCTCATTAAGGCCAAAACCTATGTACCACTATTCTTTGGTGGACCTGCTGCTTTTCTCCGCTGTCGCTGAAGAGTCCTGTCTCACACGCGGAGCCAGAAAGGCACATCTCTCGCTTCCATCCGCCTCTCTCAGAATGAAATCGCTTGAGGAGGCGCTCCACGTGACGCTCTTTAACCGGAAGCCGCGTGGCATTGAATTGACTCCGGCGGGCGAGATCCTGAATCAGCATGTGAATGAGATCAAGCAGACACTCGCCCGGATGGAGAACGAAATCGCACCGTATGCCCGTCTGAGAAGCGGCGTCATCCGGATCGCGGCGAACTATGGCGCGATGCTTGATTTCCTCCCAGTCGATATCCCGTCGTTCCTCAAAGCGAATCCTGGCGTACAGGCGCATCTTGAACAGAAGACATCGCCTGAAGTCGTGGAAGAGATCGCCCGTGGGCGTGCTGACATCGGCGTGACCGCCTTTGAAGGCCCTACGAGGGCGTGAAGTTCAGGGATTACCGGAAGGCTGAGCTGATCCTCGCGGTGCCAGCGGATCACCCGCTGAAGGATCGTGAGACAGTCGACTTCTCTGAGGCGCTTGAATACGAATTCGTGACGTTCGATCGGGACTTCGCGATGCAGAAGTTTCTCTATGAGAAAGCAGACGAAATCGGCCGCGTTCTGAAGTCCCGTCTTGAGGTTGAGGATCCGCTGATCCTGCTGCGTCTTGTGAGTGAGGGCCTTGGTATCGGTGTTCTCAGTCGCAAAGCCTTTACATCGCTCTCAGCGTACGCGAAGGCGGTTCCGGTACGTCTTTCCAACTCCTGGGCTCAGAGAGAGCTCAGAATCGCCGTCAATGAGGATCCCGCGCTCCGAGGTCCCTGGACATCTGCTCTTATCAGTCATCTGACCCGGGACTCGTCCGATAACGTTTACCGTACCCAGCTTCTTTGATTTCCTCTATTAATTTCTAATAGAAGCTAATAGCTCCTGATAGTTTCTTCATAAAACCTATCAGGAGCTATTTTTATTTCCGTCTCAAGCGAAAAATCCTCTTCCGGATCTTTCGCACGATGCAGCAAGATTGATCTCTCAGAATTCAGAGCCAGTAAATCCTATTATTTTCTAATAGCTTCTAATAAATTCTATTAGGAACTATCAGAAACCAATAGAACTTATGTGGGTTCTATGAGAAACGATTGTTGGTTTTACAGCTAGGAAAGAAACCTAAGATCAGACGGCGGTGAAACGTGAGAGAAAGAGAAGAGCCCTGGCGAGAAAGAGGAGAGAGGTCAGAAAGAATCGAAAGGAGGGGAACGCCCCTGCTATCAGAAACTCATAGAAGCTAATAGCATCTAATAAAAAATATTAAATCCTGATAGAAACTCATAGCTTCTATCAGGATTCATGGGCCGAAGGATGAAACAACAGAATCAGAGTCCGTCTTCGAGGATCTTCACGATCGCGAGATTGATGATGCCGGAGCGGGTCTGCGCTTTCTTTTCGCAGAAACGATCCAGTTCTTCAAGCAGGGGAACCGGGATCATGAAGGAGCACATCTTTCTCTGAACCGGGGCGTGCTTCTTACGGGCACGTTCCGCCTTCTGAGGGGCAGCCTTCTGAACGAAATCGCGGATCTGTTCGCGGTTATCAGGCTCTTCTTCAGCCTTCTTCTGTACAGCCGGTTTATTCGTAACGCTAAGATCGATAGACATTGCCGTCTCCTTTGGCTCGTATTTTACTTGGCTAAGACCGTCTGATTCACAAGATGGCGGACTTCAGCGCACGCCTTCTCATTTCTCGGCTTCATCTCGTAGACAGAGAGACCGTGATTTCCAGCCTCCTCAAACACGACACGCGAGGTGAGCTTCGCGTCCACGTATTTGATGTCATCAAGGCTCCGCAGGAACTGCACCACCTCATGGTCGTTCTTCGTCATGCGGGTATGCGCCTGGGAGATGAAGACGAAGGCCTTGAACTTTGCGCCAGCCTCTTCACGAGCCTTCTGAATGACATCGCGGATATTAAGCGTGAAAGCGAGCAGGTCGAGCCCAGTCGGACGGCACGGAATGAGGAGCGTGTCGCAGATCGCCATGGAAGCGCGGAGAGCATCCGTCTCTCGGCCGCCGACATCAATCACCACATACTCGTACTTCTCATTCAGTTTCGGAACGCGGGTCAGGATCTCACCGCCATCCGTGATGACCTCAGTCCTCAGCTTCGGCGAAACGAGGTTCTTTTCCCGCGACTGAATCGCGAGATTGGAGGAACCCTGCACGTCCGCGTCAACCAGGCAGACTTTCGCTTTTTTCTGCACCAGCAGGTAAAGCGCTACCTGCAGAGCGGCCGTGGTTTTCCCCGTTCCGCCCTTAGTGGATGCAACCGCAATGATCATTCGAGCCCCCAGAAAAATGTTTTTTACGATCTGTGCTGTAGATGTCAATTTCTAATAGATGCTAATAGCATCTATTAGAATTTATAGATGTTATTCATAAATATTAATATTTATTGAATAAATCAGATTGTATGCAAAATCCAAAAGCAGCGCAAACAGAGGGAAAAAAACCTACTTAAACGGACACTTCCTGAGGCCATCCTGAGGTCCCTTCATTGGCCGAGGAGACTTCGCGAATTTATTAAAAACGATCAAATCCTGGTACGGTAAACGTTATCGGACGACAAAATGACGCATGGTCGGCTCTTATGTTCTATCCCGATCTTTTCTCGCATGGACTCAGAGAGTTGGACACTGCTTTTCAATCATTCCTTCAGCTTCGGTAAAAAACGCCCTGAAAGGCCTCCAACGGGTTCCGCTATACCGTTTACCGTACCCAAATTCGATCTCTTTCAGGATCACTTTGGATAGAGAAGGAGACCCTTGTTATAACGTTTGCCGTACCTGTTTTCTGGCGGAATCCAGATATAACAGCAAAGCCTCGCCGCAGCCTCTGAATCAGGTTCAGATATAACGGAAACCGTACCTGACTGCTTGGATGAAGAGTTTCTGTTTTTTATCTAGTTAAAACAATGTGTTGTGATTGATGTTTATTGAAGATAGGCCATCAATCGATAACAGATTCCGTACTTTAATCGCGGTGTTTTTTGGGGCAGATATAACACTTACCGTACCTTGTTACCGCAAAAGAGACATATACCAGTCAAAAGCTGAAAAAATGATGGCAAAGCCCCCCAGTTATACCGTTTACCGTACCAGAGGAAAGCGCGGAATCCGGTTGAGTCGCTTGGCTCTTTTCTTTTATCGGTAACACTTTCCGTACTTCAGACAATTGATTTTTTCTAATCAATTTTTGTTTAAAATAAACAGAGAGTTAAGGAACGCATCTTCAGGTAATGGACAATCTTCACGATAACGTTTACCGTACCCTGATGGCTCTGTCGGTATAACGTTTGCCGTACCGGTTTTTCGCTTTCTTCTGATCAAAAAACGGTGCATTTAAATCCGATAGATCGATCGAGAGGACATATAGAAAAATTTAAAGCCTCTTAAATGAACATTTTTCGGGGGTCTGAAAGACACTGATATAACGGAAACCGTACCCTGGATCTTCTGGAACCGGTTATAACGTTTACCGTACCCGAAAAGAAGGTCTCAAAAACGGACGGTGTTTTTCTCTCAGAGTGAATTCTTTTGCATAAAGTCGGATACAGTTCAGGATCTTGCATTGATCTTTGCTACACGATTTATCTTTTGCTAGCAGCGTTTGCTCAACGTTAGCCGGAGGAAGACTGAACGCCGTTCAATGGATCGGTTTCTGACTCACCAGGATCCGGATTTCTTAGTGTCTTTGGTCTTTTGATTTGTTAGATACCTGTTTTTTCAATTCTTTTTAGTCACTGATAACGGATACCGTACCCATAAAGTGAAGGGATAAAGGCAGCCGTTTCTCTTTTTTCTTCTCTTTTCTATCCGCTTTTATCGTTCTATCTTATTGAAAGCACATTAGAAATATTGAATAACGTTTACCGTACCATTTTTCTTTTCTGTTGTTTTTTCAGTCAGATATAACGGAAACCGTACCCGCTACCACACTTCACTTAGGTTGTCCACAGAAATTTGCGGGAATGGTTTCTTTTCTTAATTTTTATCTTTTTAAAACCTTTTCTATATAGAGGGGCCTCAGAAGCAACGTTTACCGTACCCTTGAGGTAACTTCTGCCGTACCCTTCGATAACTTTTCCCGTACTTCACGGATAACATAGACCGTACTGGGTTATTTTTGAGACTTATCCACAGGCTTTTTAATGTTTTTTTCGGTTCTGAGGTGATTTTGAGTGTGAGTGTCTGTTGACAGGTATAACGTTAACCGTACCTTAATGACGATTTTTAAAGAAAAAGCCTGTGTCTTTGGGTTATCCACAGGCTCTGTTCTTTTCTTACTTTTTATCTTTTTAAATTCTTTTTCTATATAGAGGGTGGCCAGAAGCAACGTTTACCGTACCCCTGGTGCAGCGTCTGCCGTACCTTTCGATAACGGAAGCCGTACCGCTGCTGCAACGTCTTCCGTACCAGCCCCTTTTTTTCGGGTTTGAAGGGAGGGGGCAGATTTATGAATTTCGGCTGGAATTTTCTTCTCTTAGCTAGTACTATGTAATCGGAAGTGTCACCGTTATGCACAGGTTCCCACCAAAAAAATGAGCGGAAAGGCCATCACCTTTCGGCTCGTTTTGTTTATGGGGATTTGAGTTATAACGTTTACCGTACCTGTCAATTTTCCTTGTGGATCTGGGCTATGGCTGAAAAACCGAAGACAAAATACGTTGAATCGAAGGTTGTTCGCTATTCGAATCCGCTCAATCTCACGTCGTATCACCTGGATCTTTTCCAGCTGCGCGTGGTGATGAGCGCGATCGCGAATGTGTCCAACGTCGACGCCATTGATCCGAACAAGACTTACTTCGTGAACGCCACCGACATCATGGCTCTCGGTACCCGAAAGCAGGAGGTGTACGCGGCGCTTCGCAAGGTGTCGGATTCGCTCTTCAACGGATTCGCCACGATTCAGATGCGGTCGATTCAGAATTTCCCGGAACTGCAGGCGGCGTTCAAGAGTTCGTACGACCTCTTCCGAAAGGATCCGACAAAGCCGGTTTTCGAGCGTTTCCACTTCCTCACGTCAGTCACGTACGCGGAAGGGCACGGTCAGATCGGATTCCGTTTCACGCCGGCCTTTATCCCCTTTGTTCAGCGCCTGAAAGAGCAGTTCACTGAGTTCAATCTCATGGAACTCACGGGTCTGCGGAGTGTGTTCGCGATCCGCATCTACACGATGTGCCTTCAGTACCAGAACCATCCGGACCGGACGTTCTTCACGACGTTTGAGGAACTCCGCAATCTCCTTGATTTAAAAGACGCTTATACGCGGTTTGGGAACTTCAAGCAGCGGGTGCTCGACGTCGCTATCCGCCAGATCAACAGCTCGGAATTCACGCGTTTCAGCGTGGAACTTGAGCTGATCCGGGGGGCCCACAACAAGGTGACACAGCTGAAATTCCACCTGTCGCCGAAGAATCATGTGCAGCTCGCGCGGGATGACGATGATTCGAAGAAATCCCGCCGCCGCAAGACTTCTGTCATGGATTCGCTGGAACTCGATGATCACCAGGCCGTGCTCACCGCGCGCCAGGTGTCGTACTACGCGGATCTGCTTGGCGGCGCGAATGAGGCGTACGCGGAGAAGAAGGGCTACAAGTCCCACGAATTTTTTAACTGGCTTCGCGCGAATAAGTTCGCTCCGAAGGGCCATTCGATCGAGGAATTTGTCGAATGGCTGAAACTGCACCTCGCGGAACCCGCTTTTGTGCAGAAAGTCTATGTGCCGTGGCTGAAACAGCTCGGGTTCAAGCCTCGTAAGCCTAAGGTAGACGCGGCGGCGAAGCGGGCGGCCCAGAAAGCGGCGGCTGAACTCGCGGAACAGATGGCTGCTGAAGCCGCGGCGATGGAACCGATTCTCGAACCAGAAATCGTGGAAGAGACGCCGAAAGTGAAGAAGACCGCGGTGAAGAAAACCCGGACCACCAAGGCGAAAACCACGGCCGCGGCGAAAACCTCGAAAACGGCTAAACCCGTGAAAACCACGGTCGCGAAAACAGCGAAGAAAGCGGCTGCTTCCAAAACCGCGGTGAAAGCGGAGACAAAAAACACGAAGACCGCAAAAACCGTGAAGACCGTCAAGGCGAAAACCACGCGGACCGCGAAAAAGAAGACTGAAGAGTAAAAGGCTCTGAAGCGAAGACCGTCAGAAATCACCTGACGGTCTTTTTTTATCGGAGGAGATCGGGGAGTTCGAGAAGCCGGATTCCAGCGGTTTCCGCGAAATTCCGGGCCTCATCCGTGTACCCCGCGAGGCTCGATGCCGCAAGGTCCGTGCGGCGGTCATCCCGGCCTTTCAGCGCGTGAAGCGCGAAGCCCCGCAGCGCCGCCTCTCCCACGGGGGTCGGATCAGCTGACGCGAGACCGATCAGCCAATCCGTTTTCGAGGCGTCTGTCAGGGCGAAAAGGGTACCGGAATCGCTCTGAACCCCTTCCAGCAGCCCGCTTTCCTCCGGCATAAAACGGAGCCTGGAACGGCGTCCCAGACGCGTCAGCGCGTCAGAGGATGCCAGAGCGAGGGGTTCACCGAGAATCGCATTTAAACGCGTTTTAAGCCCGCTGGCACCGTTTCCCGAACCCATGAAGAGGCACCGGTACCAAAGCTTCAGCGCGGGGCTGGAAAGCCGGTAAAGGCCCTTTCTGCCGTCCTTCGGAACACCGCAGGGGAAGATCTTCGTGACGAGACCTGACCGGACGAGTCCTGAGAGGTATTTGCCGCATTTCGCCTCGGTTTCACCGATCCAGGCGGCAATCTTCCCCGGGGTGTCGCAATCACGAGCGACAGCCGACATGATGGAGTGATAGATCCGGGGTTCCCGGAAAGGGGTTTCGGTCGCGAGCCGAACCGCGAAGTCAAAGACACTCCCTCGGGTGAGAAGACGCGAGAGATTGGTGTCCAGCGTTTCCTCCCGATTGAAGAGCGCGAGAACACCGGGAACGCCGCCGAAAAGCGCCCAGACGGTGAACTGATCGGCTGGCGTCCACCCGGGGAAGAACGCTGGCATATCGCGAAGCGAGAGCCCCGAGAGTTCGATTGTCGTATTCGGAAGGCCGTAAAGCGGGCTCTTGAAGCCGGAAACCGTTTCCCGCATCCAGGCGACACCGCCGCCAGAGAGGATGAGAGGGCAGGGGGAGGGAGTTCGGACGGACTGAAAGACCTCACGAAGCACGGCGGGGAATTCCGGCACCGCGCCGCAGAGCGCTTCAAACCGGTCAAAAGCGATAGCGGACCCCGTTTGGAGAGACGCCTCAAACACCGATTTCAGGGCGTCTTCCCAGGAAGGGAATTCCGCTTCATTCTTCCCGAAGAACTGATTGAAGTCCGAAGTAAAGCTTCTGAGGAGCAGCCGGCTATTCATGTCCGCGGCCTCAAAACGGAAGAGACGCCGTTCTTTCGCGGCCTCTTCAAGGAGTGCGGTTTTACCGACACCGGTCTCTCCTCGCACCGTAATGAGGTGAGGTCCTGGCGCTGAAAGCAATTCCTTCAGTCTTTCGGTTTCGCGGCTTCTGCCGATTTTCTGGCGATAAGACATGTTTTCATGTTTAAAAAATACTTATAAGTAATATACCAAATAGTAAAAGTCCATTTCCACCCATTTTTCAGTTCTTTTCGGGTCAGGCGGAATCTGCTCAGAATGACAGAAATTTAATAGGAACTAATAGAAAATATTAAATAACATAAAATCAAATAGTTAAACGATACTTCAAAAGTCCCGTGAAAAGTGTCTGTATTTCACGTGAAACATTGATAATGTATAACTATTTGATTACAAAAAAGTTTATTGATTTAAAAAGTTCAAAAAACAGTGTCGGGTGAGGCATTCGGATTTTTTTAAGCTCCAGATATAACGGAAACCGTACCCATTCAGACACGAAAAGGTCTTCGACCACCTGTGTCGATGCCGTGAACGGCAGCCAAAGCGCGATTGTCCCAAAAAGAAAAGCGAAATGGATAGCGGTCAGAAGTGTCAGGACTGCCGACGCCAGGTGTGGAGGCGATTAATGGTCGAATCCCCATCATTTATCAGCATCTAATACATACTGATAGATACGAATAGTTTCTATTAAACAGGTACGGAATTCGTTATTCCTCAGTCAGGAGCGACAGGCAACGGAGTAATTGAGGGGATCATGATGAAGAAGGACGTCACGGAGGCAGGACTCTTTCAGATATAACGGAAACCGTACCCATAGCTGAAGATCTTCTGACACGCGACTGTTACTTCGGTACCTCGATCCTGAGAGGACGATGTGAATCGGATCGACGTGAAACTCTTCGAGACGGCTGACTAGCAGATATGCGAGCCCCGTGATCGATAACGTTTACCGTACCTAATAAGAAGACAAAGGAAGAGCCGACGGTCTCAGTCTGAATGAGAGGCTTCTCTTTCGATATAACGGAAACCGTACCCATCAAAAAAACGGTCTGCGTAAGGCTCAGGATCCCGGTCTGGAGGGGAGAAGTCCGCCGCCCGTGGTCACCACACCTTGTCTCGGGATGTGATGGTCTTCAGGACGGTACTGGAAAAGGAGGGCGCGGAGGATCCGTGTCCGTGCCAAAAGGCTTGAGCCTCCAATTCCGTTTGGGAAAGGGCGGGTGCCTGCCCGTTATCAGTTTCTGATAGAAGCTAATAGAAGCTATTAATGAGGCGGCAGTTCAGCGTGATCTCGTCAGAAATAACGGAAACCGTACCCTGAATCGAAATCAGAGAGAAAACGGAGAGAAACCAGTTGCAGCGGAGACCGTACCGGATCAGAAAGCGAGCGGGCGCTCAATTCCCCGTTATAACGTTTACCGTACCCGAAGCGAGATCGGTCTACGTTTCCTCCGGGATCTGGTTCACCAACTAGCTCTCTATTAGTTTCTATTAGCAAATCATAGAAACGCATAGAAGCTATCAATCAGGAAAAAGACTCCCGAAGGGATCGGGAAAAGCAGGGGTGGGTCAGTATTTGTCCACGAGCATTGGAACGACCGCCCTAAAGAACAGTCGCAACCCTTTCAGGTACGGTAAACGTTATCGGACGAAATGAACCCGATATAACGGAAACCGTACCCTATACCGATTGGAAACCGGTATCTCAATGAAGGTTCAAGCCTAAGAGCTTCTATTAGCTTCTAATAGAAACTCATAAGGGCGAACTGGAAATAAGCCACGTTCCAAATGCGAAATATGCTGTGTGGAGTCTCAAAGGGACGCGGCCATAGAGGAACTATCAGCTAATCATAAATACTAATAGAATCTAATAGAAAATATTAAAAGATAGATGAGTAAACCGGTCCAGCCAGAAATCGGCGCGGACGGTGGATTTCAGGATTGGAGCACGGAAGCCGGCGATTAGGGTGTATGAATCCGTTATAACGGATACCGTACCCGGAAGCCGATCCGGTTCAGCAGCCTTACCCGGAACGAGGCTATCGAGCAGGGGGCGGAATCAGCACGATTCCTGTCTTCAGATCAATTAATAGAAACTAATAGAAGCTATCAGCATCTATCAATGACACACGTTGCTCTGGAAACAATCAAGTCGGCACGAATCCCGCTCCGTTGAAGACCCGCGAGCCACAACACAAGGTTCAAATCCCACTTATAACGTTTACCGTACCCTGCAAAAGAGACTGATGCGCCTTGGTTACTCCCAGACTCTGACTTACGGCTGGAGTCACCGTGATCTGCATGGTGTTAATAGATACTGATAGAAAATATTAGTATCTATCAGAAAATCATAAGAAACTATGAGAAGTGAGGTCAGTCCCGGCTTTATGACAAAATGACGGCTCAAAAGTGATTCAAAGCAATGGAAGAAAGATGGAACTCTTTGTGAAGACGCTCCAAGAGCTGACGCCAGAGGAGCTCTTTGAGATTTATAAGCTCCGGGTCTCGGTGTTTGTTGTGGAGCAGAAGTGCCCGTATCAGGAAGTGGATGACGCCGATAAGGTCGCGTATCACGTGTGGATGAAAGACGAGGACGGCATTCAGGCTTACCTCCGCGTGCTCCCGAAAGGCGCGACGTTTGATGAATGCTCAATTGGCCGCGTGATCGCGGTGAAACGACGCTGCGGCCTGGGGACGAAGATTCTCGACGCCGGTATCCAGGTGGCGAAGGAAAAGCTTCACGCCGAGAGTCTCACGATTGAGGCTCAGGTCTACGCAAGAAAGCTCTACGAGAACGCTGGCTTCGTTCAGGTGTCGGATGAGTTCCTCGAGGATGGAATTCCGCATATCAAAATGCGTCTGACACTCTGAGTTGAACCGCACGGCTGATCAGCCGCGTGTGAAAAGGCTTTGGCCCGGAGGCCGAAGCCTTTTCTATTAGGAACTATGAGTTTTTATAGAGACACTGATAGCTGCTATCAGAAATCGGAACCGATCTTCGTCTCAAGCCAGTGACTCTTTCCGCCGGGGATTTTGGTTCCGCTCCTATCAGTATTGCTTTTCTATCAGAAACTCATAAAAACTAATAGTATTTAATAGATACTAATAGAAACTGATAAGAAATCCACCAACAGCTCTTTTGTAGATTCCTGCAGAGAAAGTCATTTTCAATGCGACATAAAGTGACGCACCAACGTGTATGGCTGACAGTTATTGTCTCTCTGCCTCATCGAACAGTGATGCGGATATAGGTGCGGGTTCTGCCGGCCGTTGGCACCTGGCGATGTTAACCGTATATGAAATCTATGATTTGCTATTAGCTGCTAATAGAAAATCATAAGAACTGATAGTTATTGAATAACTTTTGGGATTACCGATAGCGCCTCTGCGGATACGGACAGATAGAAGAAACACACTGTACAAACAAATAGGTTCGTCTGAAGGACTACCTTTTCCGATACGATTGTGAGACACTAAGCCGTTTGAATTTTTCGCATTGGAGAACGGAGTGTGACCATCGCTCTTTTCTCCTGATCTCAACAGTAAACGGAGCTCTCGTATGAAATACGAAGTTGCAATCGAACCGGGCAGCGGCGCCTATGCTTTCAGTCTCACTGTTCCGGATCTGCCGGGCTGCTACGCTGTCGGCAAGACGCTTGAAGAAGCAATGCGTAATCTCAAGGAAGCCTCTGTGATTTGGGTTAAAGGTGAACGCGAAGCCGGACGCCCGATTCCGCCTCCGTCTGACCTCAGCGCGCTGAAGAAGCATGAGGAATATGCCCATCAGACGTGGACCGAAATCAATATCGACACCCAGGGACCGGAAGAAGTGATCGCCGGTATCTGAGGCACGGCTGAAACGTAAAGAAAGATTTCTCTTCAGATCGGCTTCAGATAGCTGTGATGTACTGTCCTTAATTGAACCTTTTCAAAGTTAAGGAGAAACTCATGGCTGATGTTGTAGTCCTGCTCGAAGTCACTCTGCTTGAGGGACAGAAAGACGGTTTCCTCGCTAAGGCCGAGCAGATTCAGTCTCACCTCGCTCATGTTCCGGGCTTCGTTCGAGCTGAACGTTTCCAGTCCGTGTCCGAACCGAACAAGGTCCTGAGCCTCTCGGTCTGGAAGGATAACGAATCCGTTAAGGCCTTCCTCACCTCTGAAGAACATCGCAAAGCCCAGCGCGAATCGATGGAAGGCGTGTTCTCGGATTATCGGATTACGGTTGCTTCCGCGGATCGTGTCTTCTCGCCGCACGAGCACCACTGATAAACCATTCATTGGTTGACCTGAGCAAAGAACCGGCACTCTTTTCGAGTGCCGGTTTTTTTGTCTCTGGAGGTCACTGAATGTCAGTCTGATATAAAAACTATCAGCTGCTAATAGCAGCTATCAGGATTTATGGAGAATCTCATAGAACTTAATGAAAGTGAGGAGATAAGGCGCATCTCGGATGAGGGAGTTGGATGATCAATCCCGGGGTCTGAGTTCCCGATGGAGATCTTCCCTGCCGCTGCAAACAGATCATCGGTCTTTCTAGTTCCAATCTATAAAAACTAATAGCAAATATTAGGAAATATCAGAAACTCATAAAAACTGATAGAAACTATTGGATTTCTGATAAATAGCTGCGATGATTCCGAATCAGATTCCTGATCTCGCAGAATGTCGTTTCAGGTTCTATTAATGTCGTTTAAACGACAACCCCCGTACATAAACTGACTCCATCTGAAAGATTCAGGTCCGCGTTGGAGGGACCAAAAAGATGGACTCAAAAAATCAAACTGCCGCGATGGGGATTCTGCTCACCATCAGCGCGGCGCATTTCCTGAACGATCTGCTTCAGTCGGTGATCCCGGCATCGCTCCCTGTCCTGAAGGAAGCGAACGCCCTCACGTTCGCTGAGGTGGGTCTCATCACGCTCACCGTGCAGATCACGTCGTCACTTCTGCAGCCTTTCGTCGGGGCAGTGAGTGACCGGCACCCGATGCCGGCAGCGCTCCCCTGCGGAATGCTGCTCTCAGGTCTTGGTCTCATTCTTCTCGCTCACGCGGCGACGCTCCCCGCCATCCTGATTTCGGTCGCTCTGATCGGATGCGGCTCTGCGGTGTTTCACCCGGAATCCTCCCGCACCGCTCAGGATGTCTCGGGCGGCAGGCGGGGGTTCGCTCAGGCCGTGTTCCAGGTGGGAGGGAATGCCGGTTCCGCGATGGGACCGATCGCAGCTGCCCTTGTCGTGATTCCGTATGGGCAGTCAAGCATCGGTTGGTTCAGCCTCTCCGCCGCGCTCGCGTTCCTCCTTCTCGTCGGTGTCGCGAAGACCTATCACCGGGCACCGCCTGAAGCCGTGAAAAGCGCGGCGGCTGCCTCGGGTTCAGGAACCGCCTGGAACGTAAAGTTCATCTTCGCGATCCTCTTCATTCTGATGTTCTCGAAGCAGGTCTATATCTCGTCCCTCACGAACTTCCTCACGTTTTACGTCATGGAGAAATTCCATGTGGATCCGGTGACCGCTCAGTACGCGCTCTTCGCGTTCCTTGGCGCGGGAGCCGCGGGGACGCTGCTCGGCGGTCCGATTACCGATCGCTTTGGCCGCAGGAAGGTGATTTTCGGGTCGATCTTCGGCGCGGCGCCGTTCGCGCTCCTGGTGCCCTACGTGGGTTTCTGGGGTGTCATCGCGCTCGTGATCCTCGTGTCCTTTGTGATCTCGTCCGCCTTCTCCGCGATTCTCGTCTGCGCGCTTGATGTCGCGCCGCGGCACACCGGTATGGTGTCCGGTGTCTTCTTCGGGCTGACGTTTGGTCTTGGCGGCGCGGCCGCCGCGTTTTTCGGGTGGCTCGCTGACATCATCGGAATTGAGAATGTGTTCCTCGCGGCATCCTTCATGCCGCTCGCCGGGATCTTCGCGCTCGCGCTTCCGAAGAAGCTCTGAGCCGTAAGAAATTAGAAGCTAACCTCCCTCAGCCGCTGACCGGTGTTTTTGGTCAGCGGTCTTTTTGTTTCCCGAGAGACTGAACGAGTGAACCGGGAGTCAGACCAAAGAATTTCGTGAAAGCGGCGCTGAAGGGGCCGGGGCCAGAGAACCCGAGGTGAAGCGCGGTCTGCTTGATCGACATCCCTTTCGCGAGGCAGTCGAGCGCGGAGCAGAGACGGGCTGCGGATTTCCAGGCCTTAAAGGTCATCCCTGTGTCCTTCAGGAACTTTCGCTCGAAGGTTTTGGGCGTCAGGTGAACCTCATCACAGAGTGTCTCAAGCGGCACAGCCCAGCGGCTTTCCCGCAGGATTCCTTCCGCGGCGGATCGGAGCATGGGATCCGTGGGGAGCGGGAGGGGATCCGCGGTGGGTGCCGTTCCATGGAGAAGACTCAGTACCAGGCGGCTCATCTGCTTCTGGACGGACGGCGGATAGGTGTTCCTGAAGAGCTCCGCGATCAGATCCCGGAGGAGATCAGACACTTCCATCGCGCGGATCGAACCGGAAACCCGTTTTGAAGATTCAGCGGGGAAGTAGAGCGTCCGAAGCCGCGTCTCCGTAATAAAGGTGAGAGAGTGCGGGATGCCAGCCGGAATCCAAAGCGCCTGATGGGGCGGCACGAGCCGCGGGATGCCTTCGGACACGAGGAGCATGACACCCGATTCCGCATAGAGAAGCTGCGCCACGTCATGCACGTGTTCAGGCCGGGAGTGACCGGCTTCCGAATTCCGGGCAAAGACCACCCAGTCCTTCTGTTCAGAAAGATTCTCAGAGAGAAAAGCTTTTCGGATCTCAGATGTCATAGTGACAGGGCTTCACACGGTTCGAGTTAACAGATGCTGATAGCGGATTCATAAAAACTCATAGCAGCTAATAGATTTTATAGAACGGCTGATAGGCACAATAAAGCGGCTCAGGGCACGCTGGGGGTCAGTTTCGTGTTGTAGGCATGCCAACTACAAAAGTAGTTTACAAGTAAAAGCTATGACCATATTTAGATATTACTTTTATCTATGAATCAATCAGACAACTCCGAGCGCGAAGAAATTTAAGCCAGATCGGGCTTTGCGGTTCTCCGATTTTCCGGGATCAGGAAAAATAGTGAACGCTTCCGTTCACAGCAGACAAAAGTGTCATAAGAGATCAAATCAGATACTTTGTGAACATTTGGCTGTAGGGTGAACGATCGGCGAAGGATCCTGGAATTGAATGTGGACGGTTCAAGGCGGTTAGCGAAAACCGATTCAAGGATGGCAGGGGAAGAGGTTCCTGATAGTTCCTAAGATTTTCTAATAGTTTTTATTGAGAAACTATCAGCTGCTGATAGATACGCATAGCGGGAAGGAACAACGGGAGCTGCGGTCCGCTCATCCGTCCCCTGGGGCATCGGAAACGAAAAAAGGTGACCCGGAAAGACCCCGGATCACCTCAACTTTTTAAGTGTAGATCACTGAATCTCTTGGGACAACAGGATTTTCGATGAGGCGAAAAGTGGGGTTCGGAAGCATAATAGTTATGCGCACGGAGAGATCTGGAACAGTTAGAGGTTCCGCAAAGATCTGCTCCCGCATCAGCCCCGGGAAAAGCCAGTAGGGCATCTAACCACCGGGGCTCTCAATTCGAAGGACCGGCGATGTAAGACAGCTAACTCCGCTGCGATCGCCCCTTCCGCAAAGCCCGCGCGAGCCGCCTCCGCGGGCTTTGCTCTTGTCTGAACACTCAAAACCTCCCCGCGTTCTCTCAGTTCCCACACTGAAGCCTTCTATGAGTCTTTACTCAAAAAATAATAGCAGCTGATAGAAAAGGCATAAAAACTATCAGTTCCTGATAGAAGGAAACGAACGAAGATCTTGGATGCGTTTCTTTAAACGGATTCCTGCAACAGGCGGTGTTTCTCTGGCTGAGGTGGGTCAATTTCTGGCGCTGATGAAGCGACTCTCAGAAACGCAGCTCTTTTGAGAAGAACCTGTCCTGGCAAAGCCCTCACAATAGATGCGTCCGGAGGCACGGGCTTTCTTACGTGTCGGTAATAGCGGTGTGAGGGGCGCCAAGAATCGGGGTAATAAAATAAAATCAATCGCTTAAGAGAAAATCGCAGGAAGACTCGATATACCTACAAAGGATAATTTTTATACACGCGTGCATAAGTTAAAAACGAGTTTATGCACGCGTGTATAAATTTATCGAGAGAAGCTATGCTTTTTCTCCGAAAAGCATTTCGCCAGCAGACGGTGAAAAGACTCTCAACGGCCAGGAGGGTTCGCCTTGTCCGGCATTCCTAAGCGATTCTTTCCTCTCTTATTTTTCCGATACAGAACTTGTCGGACAATAGTCCGGCAGGGCTGCTGTAAAGCACAATAGGAGTCATCACGTATGCACGCATTTATGCACGCGTGCATAAATTTTTCAAGAAAAGAGATTCCTTTTGTCCGAAAAGCCCTTCGCCTGCAGACGGCAAAAGACCAGGTCGAAATTCCTGAAAATGTCGGGCAGCATATAAAGGCCTCTCCATGCCCAACACTCAAACAGCTTCGCAGCAGGCATCGTCCCTAAGCGCCACATCACCACAGCCGTAATCGGGGCCAGCGTTGGCTTTGGCGCTTCCGTGACAAACCCGCCGTCTCAGGCTCAGTAACAGAGAGTCTTTTCTGCCCAGGCACTAGCGTCGCTTCGCAATGCGCGGCTCACCGGTGAGCGGTTCCCATCGGTATGAGAAATGATTGAGAAACTGATAGATTTTGATAGTTTTTATTGAAGATCTATCAGCAGCTAATAGAAACTGATAGAAGAGACTGCGAATGTCAAAGCAATTGCGTCAATAGAGCAGGTGCTAGAGGGCAAAAGAAAAGGAGGTGATCAGGCTCCCCTGAATCACCCCCAATTTTTCCAGTTTATAAGAGATAAACCTCTGAAACAACAGGATTTTCGATGAGGCGAAAAAGAGGCTCCGGAAGCATAATAGTTATGCGAACGGAGAGATCTGGAACAGTTAAAGGTTCCGGCAAGATCTGCTCCCGCATCAGCCCTGGAAAAAGCCCGTAGCTGGCATCTAACCTCCAGGGCTCTCAATTCGAAGGACCGGCGATGTAAGACAGCTAACTCCGCTGCGGTCGCCCCTTCCGCAAAGCCCGCGCGAGCCGCCTCCGCGGGCTTTGCTTTTGTCTGATGAACGCCGTTTCCTGATTCCTGCCCAACCCCTACCCAGGCTTCTGTCCTTTTCGCGCTTTCCCGCTTTTCGATCGATCTGGCCGCCGGCGCTCACTATGAGTTTTGTATGAAGTTCTATCAGCAGCTAATATTTTTTAAGGAAGCCCTATCAGCATCTGATAGGAACTGATAGCAACTCGGGGAGTGAGCCCAATTGTCTAAGCACCCGCCGAACCGAGCTTCACTCTCAACTCCATTTCCCGCATTCATCCCCCATCAGGGCGATTCGGCGAGAGGTTCACCGTATGAGGTTTTAAAGAAATCCTGATAGCTGCTAATAGGATTTATGGAAGATCTATCAGGAACTGATAGATACGCATAGCGGGATAGCAGAGAGGAAGGGCAAGAACTGCTCTGAAAGCGGCGGAAATGCGGGAAGCGTTTAAGGTGCCTTTTCCTGTGGGGGAGTGAGGAAGCGAAACCTGGACCGCTTTTAAAAGCGCGCACGAAAAAGGAGGTGAACGGGCTCCCCCGAATCACCTCCAACTTTTCAAGTATAGAACAAATAACTCACTGAAACAACAGGATTTTCGATAGGGCAAAAGCGGGTCTGAAGAGCGATAATAGTTATGCGCACGGGAGATCTGGAACAGTTAGAGGTTCCGGCAAGATCTGCTCCCGCATCAGCCCCGGAAAAAGCCCATAGCTGGCATCTAACCCCCGGGGCTCTCAATTCGGAGGATCGGCGATGTAAGACAGCTGCTCCGGCCGCAATCGCCCCTCCATGCAAAGCCCGCGCGAGCCGCCTCCGCGGGTTTTGCGCTGTCTGGGGTATGCGATTTCTCCTTTCTCCTTGATTCTCAAACCCAGTCTCTCAGCGTTATGAATTTCCGTTTACGATAGCGTCCTGAAATCCCGGGAGCCGGTGCTCCCGGTCGAAAAAAGGACAGAAATGAAAATAACAGCCGCTCTGTGTGCACTGAGCGCACTCCTGATTCCAGCCTCAGCTATGGCGGTGACACCGGCGGACGGTGACGTCTTCGCCCGCTCCACCGCGAGAACTTATCTGTCGGATCCTCTTCCGAAAGCCACTCTTGATACGCTGACCGCCGCCGCGTTTTCCGCTCCGACCGCGGTCAATCAGCGGTCGCTCGAATTCGTTTGGGTGACGGATAAAGCGGTGATGAAGAACCTCAAAGCCGCGTCGCCCTTCGCCTCCGCGCTCTCGACCGCTCCCGCGGTGCTCGTGATCTGCGCGAATCTGAAAGACACGCGGATTGAGGACCTCGTGCAGTTTGACGCGGGGGCCGCGGCCGAAGCCGTGCTCGCAGAGGCAGGGCACCTGGGACTCCACTCGGTCCCGATGAGTCTCGCGCCGGTGAAGTCCCGTATCACCGCGTCTCAGAAGGCGCTCGGGCTCCCCGCTGACGTTATTCCTGAAATCATGGTGGCAGTCGGCAAAGTCCCGGCTGACGCCGTTTCAGGCGCGAGCGCCTTCCGCCACAACCCCGCCCGTATCCACTCGAACACCTGGAAAGGAAAGAACCGAAATGACTGACCCGATTTTTACCCGAGTAAGCGTCCGTGAGTTCCGCGATCTCCCGGTCGATGACGCCCTTATCACCCGTCTCCTCAAAGCCGCGATGCAGGCGCCGTCCGCGGGCGATCAGCGCCCGTGGGAATTCTGGGTAGTGACGGACCCGAAGACGAAAGAGGCGCTGTCGCTTGCCTCCCCCTACGCGGAAGCCGCGGCGAAGGCCCCGGTCGTGATCGTCCCGTGCCTCGTGAAGCCGAAACTCATCTACCCCGAAAACTGCCAGATGGATCTCTCGGCCGCGACACTCTCGATCCTTCTGGAAGCGGAGCAGCTCGATCTCGGCGGCACCTGGATGAGCCTCATGCCGCTAGAGGACCGGATGGATAAAGTGACGGAAATTCTGTCGCTCCCCTCCACCGTGGTCCCCTTCGCGCTCGTCGCGATTGGCTATCCCCTTGATGACCACCCGCAGGAAAAGCGCTTTGATCCTTCCCGCGTTCACTATGTGAAGTAAGCGTCGAACGGGTTTCCGACCGAACTCCGGGCTTTACTCTGTAAAGCGCCGGAATTTTTTTGGGGTTCAAAGATCCTGGCGGATAGATCCTGTCAATAAAAAAGGAGCCCGAAGGCTCCTTCTGTTTCCGGGTTCTGACCGGCTCGCGGATCAGTTCCGGGGTTTCAGCGCGAAGCTCCCCGCGAAGAGCAGCAACGCCATCGTGAACGGGATAAAGAACGCCGTATCCAGACCCACATGCTCAGCGACGGAGCCGAGAAGCGGCGGGATAAAGAGAAGCGTCCCGTAGCCAAGCGTTGAGACCGTCGCGCAGGCGGCACCCGGATCCACTCCGGGGTACGTTCCCGCGCGGCTCATGATGACCGGGACCGCGGGGGCGATGCCGGCTCCGATCATCGCGAAACCGACGAGGCACACCCAGGGGTTTGAGACGAAGATCGAAAGGAGGAACCCAGCCGCGGCAAGAAGCGCCCCGCCCCCGATCAGCTTCTGATCCCCGATTTTTTCGCGAAGCGAGTCGCTCTGCGTCCGGACGAGCGTCATCGCGAGCGCGCAGACACCGAAACTCAGCGCCGCGGTCGCCTCAGTCGCCCCCTTCGCGGAGTGAAGGAAGATTGAGCCCCAGTCGCCGATCGAGCCTTCGCCCGTAAAGGCGAGGATTTCAAGAAGCCCGCAGAAATAGATAAAAAGCGGCATCCGGCCCCGCTTCTCCGTTTTCTGACGCGGGAGGTCATCCTTCAGATGCCGGAACGCGAAGCTCCAGAAGAAGAGCGTCGTGAGAGAAAAGGCGAGGAACGTGACAAAGGGGGAGAGCGCGAAGTAAGCGAACAGGGCGCCGACGAGGGCCCCCAGGATGCAGCCGAAGCTGTAGCCCGCCTGCATTTTCCCCATATAGCGGCCATGCGTCTCGATTTCAAGGAGCAGCGCCTGAGCGTTCATGCAGACATCCCAGATCGCGATCGCGAGCCCGAGACACGCTGTCACGAGGTAAAGCGTCACGGCGTTCGGGGCGAGACCCGCGAACGGGACGATGAGGCAGAGGGCGACCGATGACACCTGAAGGAGGCGGCGCGACGTGAAACGCTCAATCAGTCGGCCGCAGAAAATGAGACCAGTGACGGATGCGATCCCGAGCGTGAGAAGCGAAATTCCCACCTCGGCGTCTCCGATTCCGGTTTCCGCCTTGATGGCCGGAAGCCGGGACGTGAAAAGGGCGTAGTAGACACCCACCATCAGAAAATAGAAAAAGCAGCTGAGCGTATCCGCCCGGAGCTTCAGTTTTGCTGACATTACTCACCTAAGGTTTTTAAAGCCGCTCAAAATTTTGAGCAAATGGCTCCATTCTATCGATTTGATTTCTAAAATGTTGGCTTCGGTGCCGGGATAGAGAAAAAAGAACTCAGCCCCGGGGTCGGGTATCTATCGGAGACAGGTGTGGCGAACGACATTGCGGAGAAGGAAGAGCGGCTGAAGCGCCAGCTCGACTTCTGCCTTGAGATTGATAAAGAGAAGACGATTGTCCGGGAAACGTATCTCGCGGATGAGTCGCGGAAAGAGACGGATGCCGAGCACGCGTGGCATATGGCCGTGATGGCGATGGTGCTTTCCGAATACGCGAACAAAAAAGTCGACACCGGCCGCGTGATCCAGATGCTCCTGATCCACGACCTCGTGGAGATCTACGCCGGGGACACGTTCGCGTACGACGCGGCGGGCGCAGCGACGCAGAAAACGCGGGAAACGAGCGGCGCGGACCGCCTCTTCTCGAAGCTCCCCGAGGATCAGGGGAAGACAATGCGCGCTCTCTGGGAAGAGTTTGAGGCGTGGGAAACGCCTGAAGCGAAATTCGCGCGGTCGCTTGACCGGTTCCAGCCGATGATGCTGAACGCGGCGACGGATGGCCGCGCCTGGAACGAGCACGGCGTGAAGGTCTCGCAGGTGATGAAGCGGAATGCCCGGACGCACGAGGGATCCGAAGCGCTCTGGGCCTGGCAGCTCGAGCACTTTATTAAGCCCAACGCCGCGAAGGGCCGGCTGAAGGAAGACTGAGAGCGAGAACCAGCGCCTCAATCCCCTTAGGCGCTCAAGGCCATCAAAAAAGCCTCTTTCTATCGGAAGAAAGAGGCTTTTTATTTGGGAAGAAACCCGGTCCGGTCAGGCGGCGGGTTTCGCGGGCTCCGGTTTCACTTCGGCTGCCAGAGTCCCCGCGGGCTTCTTCGGGATGAAGTAGGAGATCAGATGAGCGGCGAGGGCGAGCACCACAAGGAGCCCCATCGTGAACGCGATCCCAAACTTGTCCCCGAACCACCCAAGGCCCGGCGCGAGAATGCCGCCCGCGCTGAACGAGATCCCAAGCGTAATGCCGGACGCGAACCCGACACTCTTCGCGAGGAAGTTCTGCCCGAGAACGACAAACGGGGAGTAGGTGATATTGAACGCGAGACTGATCGGGATCAGCATCGCGTAGACCCAGAAGAGGCTATGCGGAAGGACGGCAAGCGCGATCGCGGGCACAAGGAGCAGGCTCCCGATCCGGATCATCTTCGCGTAGCCGAAGCGGTCGGCGAGCGGCCCCCCAAGGAACGTGCAGAAGATGCCGGCAAAGGCAAGCACCGACACCGTCGCGCTCGCGGCGGAGTGAGAGGCCCCAAGGGAATAAATGCAGTAGAGCGGAAGGAAGCTATTGATCCCGGTGTAGCAGGCGGACCGAAGGACGATAAAGACCGTGAGTTTCGAGAACGACTTCCAGTCGTTCGCCTGAGGATCTTCCGCGACCGCCGCTGCGGCTTTCACAGGCTTAACGCCTTCGTTTGGCACCTTGATTCTGGAGCTGAAGAGTAGAAGCGGCACCCCGACCGCGAGCGCCATGATCGCGTAGAACGCCATGCCGTGGAGCCCGAACGCCGTGATGAGCGCCACCGCGAGAAGCGGCCCCGCGCCGAAGCCGCCGTTCCCGCCCACTGAAAAGACGCTCATTCCCATGCCGCGCTTCGCGCCAGAAATCGCGTTCACGAGTTTCGCGGCCTCGGGGTGGAAGATCGCGCTTCCGACACCGGAGAGCAGGATCGCGGCGAAAATCGCCCAGTAGTTCGTGAAGAACCCGGCGAGCGCGAACGAGATCCCGCAGATCAGGAGCCCGAGCCCCATGAACCAGTGGCGGGGGCCTTTATCGGCGAGCCACCCGAAAAACGGCTGCACGATGGTGCTAAGGCAGCTCGACGCGAACATGAGCCCGGCGACCGACTTGTAGTCAAACCCATAGACCGTCACGAAAAACGGGAGCACGGCGGGGAGCGACCCAAGATTCAGGTCGGTCACAAAGTGCGACGTAGCGAGTATCGCAAGCGACTTCTTTTCCATCGCGGGAAACCTCTTTCTTTTTATTAAGCGCGAAACTGATGAGAGCGATTGTAAAGAGAGTTCGGGAACTCCGGTATACCGGGCAGCGCCACCCTAAATCCGCTAGGATAAAAAGATATCCAATAGAAAAAGTCCGAATTCGGAATGAAGAAAATCAAATTCAAGAAGGTGGATACCTGGAGCCTCTACTACACGCTCGCTCCCGTGATTCTGAAGGGGCTGAAGAAGTTCCGGAAGTCTTCCCGCCGCACGTTCCCCGATGCCTTTGAGAGCCAGAAGGCGTGGAACGAGGTGCTGGATGCCATGATCTGGAGCTTCAAGGAAATCAAGAAGGATGAGCGTCATTCGCCGCTCGTGAAGTGGTACGAGAAGTCGGAAGCGGGGAGCCTGGATCCCATTCCGGACGCGGTGCTGGAAGCGGAAAAGGCGTATCAGGAGCGTGTTCAGAAGGGACTCGACCTCTTCGCCCGTAATTACCGCGAGCTCTGGGGCTGAGTTACACGCGGGGCTGAATTCCCGCTCCTCAGCACCCCCGTTCTCTGACGGATCCTGCCCTTTAATTAGGGTTATTACGCATACATTTAGTTAGATATCTAACTAATATAACGGTCATGGCAATCAACTTCATCGCTCAGCAGGCGGGCCGCATTGTTGCTCACGCGAACCGCTTTCTCGTTTCCGAGCTCCGCCGGCGCGGAGTGACGGATATTGTGCCGAGCCACGGCGACATTCTGAATTACCTGCTGCGTCACGACGGGGCTACGAGCACCGATATCGCGGTTGGGTCTCACAGAACGAAGCCGACCGTCACGGTGCTCGTCGATAAGCTGATCGCGGCGGGCTACGTCGAACGCCGCCGGAGCACGAAGGACCGGCGGGAGACCGAAGTGTGGCTCACCGAAAAGGGCCGCGCGCTCGAACCCATGTTTTACGAGGTGTCAGAAGCGCTCTCGGAAGAAATCGCGCGGAACCTGACGCCAGAAGAAACCCAGACGCTTGAGCTGCTCCTTAAAAAGGCGGCCGGCGCGTAGGAATTCGGAAAGACTGAATTTTTCAGTCTGATTAATAGTTAGACGTCTAATAATAAGACGCCAAATAAATACACTGGAGATACTGCAATGGCTAATTACAAGCTCGTCCACTCTGAACCCGCTCCCCGCGTTGAACTCCACGAGGCGCTGGGCCTCACGGGCGCTGAGGTGTCGATTAACACCGTTCCCCCGAACGGCGGCGTGCCTTTCGTTCATGTTCACATGAATAACGAAGAGCTTTACATCGTGCTGGAAGGGAAGGGCGAACTCTGGATCGACGGCGAGACGCTCCCCATTCAGGCGGGCGACAGCTTCCGTATCGACCCGGCCGGTAAGCGCGCGATCCGCGCCGCGGCGGATTCCTCTCTCAAATACATCTGCATCCAGACGAAGGCTCACAGCCTCGGCGGCTTCACGATGACGGACGCGAAGCTCGTGGACGACAAGGCGCCCTGGATGAAGTAATCCGGCTTTGCCGCGAGGCAGAGAAACGAAAAAAGAGGCAGATCCCGGTGAATGGAATCTGCCTCTTTCGCTATTCAGACGCCCTTATATAAAGAGGGCGTTTTTTATTAAAGCGAGATGCCGTTCGACTGTTCGCCCTTCGCGGGAGTGCCGAGCTTATCCTTGAAGAACCGCACGATACGGTCGATCACCGGCTGCTGGAACCAGGGAAGATCGCCATGCTTCGCGTTCTTCACGAGAACGAACTTCACGTCGTCGTTCTTCGCCTTCAGCGCGGTGTAGAGCTTTGAGCTCTGAAGCGGGGAGACGAGAGGATCAATCACGCCGTGCATCAGGAGGAACGGGGGTTCCTTGCCCTTCACGTGGCGAATCGCGCTCGCGTAATCCGCGGCCTTCGGATCCGAGAGGATCGAGCCGCCAGGAGAAGTGCCGAAGGAGAAGCCGTTCACGAGAATCGCTTCGGTCGCGGACGGCGACTTGTGGCTCTCAACCACCTTGGGCGAGAAGCCTTCACCGATATCCTTGAGGTCCGAGATGCCGTACATCGAAACGACGGCCTGAACGTCAGAGGACTGATCGAGCCAGTCACCCTTATCAAAGGCCTTTTCGCCGTTCGTCGTGCCGAGCATATCAACGAGATAGCCGCCCGCCGAGTCGCCGATCACGCCGATGTGGTTCGGGTCAATGCCGAACTCCTTCGCGTGGGCGCGAAGGAACCGGACCGCTGCCTTGCCGTCATTCACGAGACCCGGGAACTTCGTCGGGATCGGACGGTATTCCGCGGCCGCGACAACGAACCCGGCCCGGGCGAGGGCGTAACGCACCTCAGTGAACTTCTCATACGCTGCCGAAGTGAAGCCGCCGCCCGGGAAGTAGACGATCGCGGGCTTCTTCGCGTTGTTACGCGGGATCATCAGCGTCATGCGGAGACCCTGAACGTTACGGGGGGTCTTCACCTGGCTGTAAATCACGCCCGACATCGTATCGATGATGCCGTCCTTCACGGGAACCGTAATGATTTCGGCGCCCTGGGTTTTAACGACTTCAGAGGCCGCGTCAGCCCACGCGGTCTGTACCGTCATCGCGAGCGCGATGGCGATCGGCAGAATGATTTTCTTCATACTTCGGTAATGTTTTGTGGTTAGTTGATGAATAGACGGCTAACTATTCTAAGCATAAAGGGATAGGGTCCACCCCTGAGCCACGCTTTGCAACGCCTCTTTACGTAAACTTTCAGTAAGCTTTGATGGAATACCGAGGCGCGTGAGAGGGAGGTGAGCCAGATGACGACTGAATTTGAGCGGATGCGGCAGGGCGAGGTTTATGACTTCATGGATCCTGAGATCCACGCGAGTCTCACGCACGCGCGGAAGGCGTGCGCCGCGTTCCGGAAGCTCGACACGCTGCACAGCGCGGAGTACCGCGCGGCGCTCCTCGACCTGATCCCCGGGTGCCCCGAGAGCTCGATGGTGAGCCCGCCGTTCCTCTGTGACCACGGGAACGGGATCCGGATGGGAGAGAACGTCTTCGTGAATTACGGCTGCGTGTTCCTCGATCAGGCGCCGATCACGCTGGGTGACTGGGTGAAGATCGGCCCGAACTGTCAGCTTTACACCGTGAATCACCCCGTGAACTATCTCGAACGCCGGAAGACGATTGAGAAGGCGCGCCCGATCACGATCGGTGAGGATACGTGGCTCGGGGGCGGCGTGATCGTGTGCCCCGGGGTCACGATCGGGAAACGCTGCATCATCGCGGCGGGCTCTGTCGTGACTCGGGACATTCCGGATGACTCACTCGCCGCCGGGAACCCCGCGGTCGTGAAGAAAACGATACCGCGGGAGTAATCTCTTCTTCACCTTCTATATAGAGAACGATAAGGAACAGAAAGCATGAAGCGCTTCGCAATCGCGGCTGCCCTCACTCTGACACTCTTAGGCACGGGGAACGCGGTCCTCGTTGCCCCCGTGGTGCCGCTGCAGACGGACGAACTCGAATCCGGGAAGTTCGCTGACGCGAATGGCTGGGATCCCCGCTGGGTGGATCGCCAGAACGGGTTCTACCGGATGATCAAGGCGGGAACGGGTGACACCGCGTACGTGATGGAAACGGTGTTTACGGGCGGGAAGCTCCCCGCGAACCCGGACGCCAAATCCGCCGTGAACACGTTCCGGATTCAGTGCGGGGCGAGGAAGATCGCCTATACCGGTGTCACGTTCTACGCGGACCGTTACGGGAAAGGCGCGGCGCTCGCGTCCAAAACCTACCCTGAATCCTGGGTTGGCGCGGATCCGGGTTCTGTCGCCTCTGTGCTGATCGACCTGAAATGCTCGAAGTAAAGGGGAACCCGCGTCCCTGTTTATCGGTGTTTCACGGCGATGCCTAAAAATTAGGCAGTGTGCCAAAGTTGCTGTTTTATAAGGAAAAGTTATTGACTCACTCAAACCTTTTCCACCACAACTGTGGATAGCCATAAAAAAATGTTTCACGGATGACCGGAGGATTGTCGCGATTCTCCGGTTTTTCTTTATGAATCAAGGCTCTGACGGTTTTTTGTTACTGCGGTCAGATGAGAATCATTCTATTCTCTTGAAAAGACAGCCTTTTTTAGGGCGTCAGAGAATGGACCCCTGAGGCGCCTTTTGTCCTTGAAAATCCAGACAAAACAGAGGTTTACCCTGTTTTTCAATGGGATATCTTAAGCGCGGATGAAGCCGGGATATCTTTTGTTACACGGGCCGTTTGTTTGTTGCAAATCCGCATAACTTTTTTTCAGGGTCGGTCGGTATAGTTCTCCTTAACCGAAAGGAATGAAGGAATTGGAACCCCCTTCATTCTGAGCCCCCTCCGTCTCTGGGCACAGGTTTGCAGTTGGATCAAGACGACTCTCCTTTGAATGACAAGTAGTTGATTTTCGGCAGATTTTTTTGAAATCTGCCGATTTTTTTTGCCTGCGCGAGGGGGTGAAATAAGTGCCGCCGCGCTGAAAAATTTCCGCTTCCAGCTCGGAGTTTATACGCGTTCCCCGCGGTAACGAATCCAGGGTTCAGAAGAGCCCGTTACGCGCGATGCCAGCCGTAAAAGCGGCCGTGCTCAGCCGTGATTTCGGCGTGATCGTCTTCGGTGAGGAGAATCATGTTGTCAGGGGTATCGGCGCCGCCCTCAGATAGAGGCACGATGTGGTGAACCTCGTACCCGTCCGGGACGCCGTCGTAGCCGTTCTCTTCGAGGAACGCGTCGCGCGAAGCGAGGCTCCGCGTGATGTCCTCGCTCTCAATGTGATCGGTATCCTCGAGTTCGCCCGCCTTCGCTAAATCCGATAGGTCGCCGCTGTCGCCATCAAACATGCCGTCTTCGGTCGGGATCGAAGAGAGGTCAGAAGCGAGGAGGCCGCCAGACGTTTCATTCCCACCGTCAAACCCCAGGTCATCCGGGAGGACTGAAGAGACGAGTGAGCCGCCCGCCGCGACCACGAGACCCGCTGTCGCGAGACTTGTCAGACGCTCGGTATTCTCGTCCGTCAAGAACGGGCGGTCAGAATCCATGGCACAGGCGCCGAGTTCGTCGAGAAGCGTCGCGGCGGTTTTGACCTGGGATTCAATGCCGGAAACGGCTCCGGAAATCCGGCGTTCGGCGACGTTTTCAATGGGCGTTAAATCGAGCCGGGTGAGACCGGACACGATTTCCTGCGCGTCTCCCACCGCGGCAGCTGCCCCACGGACCGTGTTCACGGCTACGCCCCCTGCTACTGAAAGGGTAACCCCCGCGACTTTTAACGTGGTGTCGAGAATATCGTCGAAAAGTCCCATCTGTTTCTCCGCGCGTCTTTTTCGCGCTTCTGTTGTCTAACCTGATAAATACATTCTATCGGCCAGAACGGATGAAATCAGCAACGGCAATGTTGTCATCAGAAGAACGGTGAAGGCGAGGCCTTTCTCCTGATCCTTCGCTTTTCTGAAGGCGACGGAGTTAATGGCGATCGCCGCGGGCCTCAGTTTCTTCAGACACAAAACCGCCTCTCTTTAAGTTACTTGCCTCTCGTTTCCGCCTTGGTAAAAGACAAACCAATCCTTCAGAAAAAACGAATTGTGGTCACGGTATCTCCTCCGTAAGATTAAGCGTGACTTAAGAAAGAACCAAAAATAACGAATTAAATCAGCGCCATGCCTCTTATCGGGAGGAGGGGGAACGATTGCCCGGCGACACGGGAAAGAGCCCTCTCTTCAGCCTGGGAGAAGGGTCGCGGCGCTCTGCAGCACCTTAGGAGAGAACGATGAAGAGAACGATCGTGATGCTCGCGCTCGGATTTCTCGCGGCCGCCGCCATGGCGGCTGGAGAATCCCCGGCAGCCGTCCAGAATCTCGCGGACCGCCATATCGCGCGCGGATTGAAGTGTGAATCCTGCCACGCGGACGCGGCGCACCCCGCGCCGGTCAAAAAAGAGAAGTGTCTGTCCTGCCACGGCGGAAGCTACGAAAAACTTGCCGAGCAGACAGACAGCCTCGAAATCAATCCCCACGATTCCCATCTCGGAAAGATCGAATGCACGAAGTGCCACCGGGGGCATAAGCCCGCGGTGCTCGAATGCGCCCGCTGCCACGATTTCAGCCGCGAGCTGCATATCCGGTAGCGCCGCCACTGACAAAAGCCGGACCTGCGGATTCGAAACCGGCTTACCGGCGCGCTGCCGATTTTTACCTTGTCAGAAGGAGAGAAGACCATGACTGCTATTTCCAAGCGGACAATTCTGAAATTCGCGGCCGCGGGGGCGGCCGCGGTTCCCGCGTCGCCGCTGCTCGCGGCTGACGCCAAGGCGGAACCGAAGACTCACTGGGACACCGAGACCGATGTCCTCGTGATCGGCTACGGCGGAGCGGGCGGTGCCGCCGCGATTACGGCGCATGACGCCGGGGCAAAGGTTCTCGTGATCGAGAAGATGAAGGATGGGGGCGGCAATACCCGGGCGTCCGGCGGCGGCTTCATCATTCCGAAGAACGCGGATGAGGCGTACCAGTATCTCGAGAAGACCTTCCTTTTCGCGGATAACGAAATGGATGGGGCGCTCGTGAGGACGTTCTGCGAGCGGGCGGTGAAGCTCCCGTAATTCTTTAAGCGGATCGCGCCCGCGTCCAAGCTCCGCGTCACAGGTCACGCGAATTATCCCTATCTGCCGTTCGCGGAGAACATCACGAAGTACCGCGTGGGAGGCCATCAGCCGGGCGGCATCGAGCTCTTCAAGGTTCTCAGAACCGCGGTGGAGACAGACCGGAAGATCCCGGTCTGGCTCGGAAGCCCGGCAAAGGAACTGATCCGCGAGGGGAACACGGTGGTCGGCGCTCTCGTCGAGCATGACGGAAAACTCGTCCGGGTCAGGGCCCGGAGAGGCGTGATTCTCGCCTGCGGCGGCTATGAATACGACCCCCAGTCGCTTCAGAATTTCGCCCAGGGGACGAAGATCCTCGGGCTCGGGAACCCGGGAAACACGGGTGACGGTCTCCGGATGGCGGCCTCAATGGGAGCGCGTCTCTGGCACATGACCTCTTACTCCTGCCCGCTAGGCATCAAGGTGCCGGGATGCAAGGCAGCGGTATTTGTCACGATGATGACGCCGAACTACATCATGGTGAATCAGGACGGAAAGCGGTTCTGCAACGAAGCGGGGGTCGATTTCCATGGCTTTATCTATGCCGTGAATCCGCTGAACGGGGTGGAGCATAAGTATCCGGCGATTCCCTGCTACATCGTGATGGATGAGGCGGGGCGGCTTGCCGGGCGGCCCACGCACTTCAAGTATGGATACGCGGCGGGGATCGAAGGCTATCACTGGAGCGAAGACAGCTCGGCTGAAATTAAGAGCGGTGTCGTGAAGAAAGCGGATACGCTTGAGGAGCTTGCGAAGCAGATCCACGTGCCGGCAGACGCCCTGAAAGCCCAGGTCGCGAAGTGGAACGCCGATATCCGGGCGGGCCGCGACACCGAGTTCGGTCGGAAGATCAAGAAGACCGGGAAGTCCGCGTTTATTGGAACCGATGTGCCGACACTCTCGGCTCCCTTGTCTGAGAAGGGACCGTATTACGCGATTGAGGCGTACCCCGCGCTTCTTAACACTCAGGGGGGACCGAAGCGCGACGTGAAGGCGCACGTGATGGATGTATTTGACCGTCCGGTCCCCCGCCTCTATGTCGCGGGAGAGCTCGGATCCATCTGGGGCTCGATCTATCAGGGCTCTTCTAACGTCTGCGAGGCGCTGGTTTATGGCCAGATCGCGGGTGAGTCCGCCGCGGCCGAGAAGCCTCTCAGTTAAGAATTCACGCCGGGCGATTCCCTTTTCCCAGGTCTCTCCTCAGCCAGGGAAGGGGGAACCGTCCGGGAGTGAACTCTTTCCTACTGTCAGCCGACACACAGATACAGATCGATAAAGAAGAAGTGAATCGATACCACGCTGAATTCAATACAGAAACCACTCGGAAGGAAGAAAGTTTCTTTAAGGCCTGTGTTGCAACAGACATAATTTTGTTGCAATTCGGGTTCTTTCTTTGCGGAGAAGAGGAATAAGCTTTTCTTACGCATTGAGGAAGACACAAAAAATCTTCTTTAACGGGTACCGCGCGCCGCGGTCCCTGAAAGCGAAGGCGACATCTCTCCGATGGATTGTGAATTTTCCCGTGCCGGTCTCTCCTGAGCGCCGGCATTTTTTTGTCCTTAAAAAACAGTAACTAATCGGATTTCAGGGATAGGGGCGGCAAAGTGTCTCAGACGCGTTGCATCAGACACAATTCTGTTGCAATTCGCGGCAGAACTTTGCAGGTTTCGGTACTACATTATTCTCATGCGATGAGGAACACGCAGCGGTGTTTCCCATTCAGTTTTGCGCCACGGCAGAGCTGTGAAGAGCATAAGTGAATTTTCTCCTTTGAACGTGTTTTTTAATTCCGGCTTTCTTATAGATTGCCGGAATTTTTTATTTAAATCAATATATTAAATTTATAGCAAAACTAAATAAAAACATAACTATATGGGGTAAATCTGGATAAAAATTTACGCTTGAGTTGCTTTTTAGGTGATGCGAATTCCCGTGATCTGGAGTAAAGTGAGGTCAGACGTTGAGATACATTGTGGTGTTCTCAATCAGCTCCGGGCCGCTTCGGAGCTGCTCTGGTCAAACGGTGTTTTGCCTTTAATGTGATAACGAAACTTTGATTCCGGCGTTTCCCTTACGGGTTCGCCGGATTTTTTTTAGATCACGGGCCAGGATCTTAGTAAAGATTTACTGTTTCACGGAATTAGGCTCTGCCCCGCTATCTGCGGAAGGCCGCCAGAATTTCCAGAAACTATTCCGTTCTGGGTTCAGCGCAAGCCGGAAAGGCAGATGCTTTTGTTTTACGGAGACGACATAGCGAGGATCAGCTCGTCAGGCGATCCGTATGGGGGCAGCAGAGGGTAGATCGTGAAAAGTTTCTTCGCCAATCGACGTGAGACCAAGCAAACTCTGGGTGGCTGTTCGATGTCCCACAGCTGCTCTGAGTAGAAAAAGTGACCGCCCGTAAGGTTTTCCCCTGACCGGGAAACCCGAAAGAGAATAAACGCACTGCCATACGGATTGTCGCCAAAGGCAATTTGAAGCCAGATTCGATCGTTTTGATGGTTCTTCAGAAAGCCGACGATCGCATTATTCAAATGCATATGCAATCCATCAGCCCGTGCCTCGGCTAGAAGATCTTCCTGAACTAAAACCGGATGAGTAACGTCGTCGGGATCAACGAAGGAAATCGTGGCTGAGCCTCCGAAATACAAACGCGCTGCTCTATCCCAATGCCTCTCGAAATCGGTCACGCTGATAACCGTATCAATCATTTCTTTAAGAGAAACCTCAACCGGGAAAGGTGGATTTTCAATTTCAGAAACCGTGTGAAAGCCGTATGTGTCGAACAGCCCTCCTTCGACAGTGACGTCAAACGAGGAAGGAATCGGCAAATATAAAAAATAAAAATCGGATACGCGGATGGAAAACCGAATCCGTAATTGATCATTAGTATTGCGATGAATGAATTGCAGTATCTCCTCATCGAGATAAATTCGCATTTCATCGCCTATGAATTCGATAGGCATGCCGGCCCTTTCGAATACGGGGCAGGCATCGCTGCGGGGATCAATAAAAGCGACATCAGCCAACTCATCAGCAAAAGGCCCATATTCCTGGGGGAGGCCTTTCACCTGAATAAAAATGGTTCGCTTGGGCCTAATCATGCCCTTCGGCGTTAAGGTATAGGACTTTATGATGTCGCTCGGAAACGCGTGCGATGCAAGGTCCACGGAGAAGACGCGATCGCTCTCAATATGCCGGCGGCGGATAGAGGTATCAAGCCGCTTATGCTGCGAGACAGCCCCTTTAGCGGTTATCAGCCGATAGTCGACTGTTCCATCTTCTCTCTTGTGGGTGAGCACCAGGCTCTGCCTTGTGTAATAGGACATGAATTTCTGTCGGCAGAGCGCGGCCATTATCGGGGGTATGGGGAAATTCGGGTCGGTTTGAATTTCCGCAACAGCTTTATCGCATCGGGTTCCGAAACGTTCAGCGAAGTACGTTTTCTCACTTTGCGTCGTGCCGCAAGGCAATAAAGCAAAAGAGTCTTTGAACTCATTGGCCAGTTCGTCAAGAATCTCGGGATGCCGGGCTTGTAAGTCACAAAAAAGACCTGAAAGCGTGTAGCTGGCAAAACTGATTTTGTCCTCAGACATATGGCACCCCGATGGCTGTTCACCTTGCGGTTTCTATTATCTCAGGTGAATGAATTGCTATTGATGAACTGGCGGACCGCAGAGACGATGCTGATCGGCATGATATCCCCGAGTTTTTAGAGTTGATCGTCAGCTGATTGAGGATTACCAGTCGCCGTCAGTCACTTCAACGGGTTTAAGACCGGCGAGCCTATTGCTTCCCGAAACCGCGCTCTCTTCAGAGTAGTAATCGAACCAAGGAAGCCCAGCCTTGATGTAGTCCTCCGCGGATACAGGTTTGCGGGGCATTGGAAGCCCTGTGATTCTTGACCAATCGGCTGAGTTTACGAGATGGACATAGGCCCGTGCCGACCGGGTTGTATCGTAGTCCGAGACCTCACGGCGGTCTTTGTAGATTTCCTGATGAATGCGGCCGCCGGCGCCGAGTCCCATTTCTGACGGTTTGAGAGTTGACCTGCTGCAGAGGACGAAATCTTCCTGATACGAGGAGAAGCTTCTTTCTTCCACCCGCTTTTCCTTTTTAAGCGGATAAACCTGAATCTGGATGCCGCCAAACTCTGACTTGCCAGTCAGCTGTTCCTCCGCGGTTTGACCTTCGCCGAGCCGGGCGGCGACAAACTGCCGAATGCCCCCCTTTTCTACACAGAAGCCGTCGATCCAGGGTTGGGCGGGAACGGGAAGGTAATTCTGAAGATTCTGTTCTTTGCCGCCATCAACCCGTGTGCCCTTAACGAGACCGGGCTTCCATTCATCCCCGGTCACCGCGCAGATTTTGCCTGCCGCGATTCGGACCGCGAACGGATATTCTCTGGGGCTCCTGAAGGAGATCCACATGGCTTCAGCCTGGTACATTGGCAGCATAAGTCCGCCGTGCTCCAGCCATTTCTGAGGAATCCTGCCTTCATAGTCTTCGACGTGTTCGAGTTCAAACCGGTCTAGTCCGGGCGGAAGATTATTGACTTCATCATCAGGAACTCGCAGGGTGCGTTGGAAATTCATGCGCAGTATGCAGTCTTTGCCAATCGCGGGAAAGGCGAATTCCAGTTCGTTATTGTCAATTAAACGAACGCTGCTGCGGGGCTTATGGGTACGGAGTTGTACTTGGACAGTGTGGCCTTTCTCAGACATGGAGGACCTCCTTCAGTTATCACCAATCGCCGTCTTTCACTTCACGGCTGATCTCCAGAATCGCATCGTCCGGCATCTGCTTCATCTGCCTGAGAACCTGGGCGAAAAGCTTTGGCCGGGCGGTAATAATGGCCTTGAGGTCGCTGGATAGCTTGCCTGCCATGGCGAGAAGAACATCTTTGTCTTCGTGAAGCTCCTGGGCGATTAACACAATCGTTTCTTCAGATGGAGGAGGAAATATGCCTCGCTCAATCTTGGAAAGATAGGATGGCTCGATGCCGACTCGTTCAGCGACCTGGCGCAGCGAATAGGTGCGTCGGTCTTCCTCTTGGAGTCTGAGCCGTGCTTCGCGAATGTATGTTCCAAAGTCCATGGTATTAGCCTGTGTAGCAGTTACTCCACATTTTAGCTAAACCAAAAACGACCCAAAACCATCAGCAATCGTTATTACTTGCGGGAAGTGTAGAGTAAATACTACACACTTGTCAAAAGTATTTGACGCGGGCAGAGGAGAGTGCTGTCCCGCTTTCAGTAACACTTCTGTTTCATTTTCCTGAGCCATCTTTGCAGTCAGCGGGCATAAAGTAGCGAAGCGCGCTGAGGTCCATTCTTTTCTGCGCTTGGCAGCCTCAGCTGTCCGGGTAGCCTCCGGACGCGGTCTCTGTGTGTCGCGCGCAGGCATGCATTTGTTTTAAACGAGATTTGCCCGACGTTTCTTTCTGGAATCGCCGGGCTTTTTTTTGTTCTCTTCGAACGAATCAGTGATTACGGCACCGGAAGCCCCGCCTATTCATGTTTCTTAGCAGAAACACTTCCTTGTTTAATCCGCTGTTATTAGGAAATCAGTCTCCAGAAAGATTGGCGCAACCGCCTCCCGACAGGTGACTCGCGGCGTTGGCACTGACCTGGGCGGCTGATAGCCTCGCGCCGATATCCGCTGTCTGAAGATTGAAACTTCAATCGTCGCCTCAGATAAGCCTGAGGATGAGTCTTACGGGCGGAATCTCGTTAAGTCTGTGATAACTCGAATCGTTGCTTTAACACATCGAATTTTTGAAAATACAAGCAGAAAAAACGTCGATTCGTTTCACTTCAACCCAAATGTAACAAAATATTTTTACACGAAAACCCATTTAAATCAGGTAAGAGAATTGGATTGTGCTCGCGGGGACGATTTTTCGGACCCTTATGAAAATTATTAAACGTAACTACTAAAACGTTATTTTTAGTAATTAATGGAGCGGGCTTTTCTATGTCATGAAACTCAAAAAGGAATTGAACACCTGAAGGAAAGGTGTCTGTTCCTGATTTGATCTAACGGAGCTGTAAATGGGAACGTCATCTCAATATTATGTTGTCGAGCTTCCGCTTCGAATCGGCGATGAAGAGTCGCGGAGGCTCGCGATGGCTTTTGAGTTTGGGCGAACTATTTACAACGCCACGCTCGGTCAGGCACTGGGAAAGCTGACACATATGCGCCAGAGCACCGAATGGAAGAACGCTTTCCTCATCAAGAAGGTGTCGGATCGGAACGCTGAACTCAAACGAATTCAGAAAAAATACGGACTCAATGAGTTCGGTCTTGGTGATATGGCCGCTAACCACCGCAAAGCGTCTGGCAAAACCAATCTGATTGGCTTTACTGAAGCTAAGTTCATCGGTTTTACCGTGTGGCGGGCACTGGAGCGCTATATCTATGCTAAGGGCGGACGTCCCCGATTTAAAACCAAGCGGCGCGGACTTCATTCCATGTACTGCTGCGGCAACAGAGGAATTATATGGAAACCGCAGCTGCAGTCTGTGGTCTGGAGGGGTTATCGGTTTCCGGCTCTTGTAAAGCACACGGCTTACTTTCAGGAAGCGCTTGGGTCGGAAGACAGCCCGAGGCAGGTCAAGATCTGCCGCATTGTCCGTCGGATTCTTAATTGCAGAGAACGGTGGTTCGTCCAGCTTGTCATGGTTGGTTTGCCACCCGTGCGCCATGTGTACGCTCCGAAGAGCGAGACGATAGGCCTTGATATCGGCCCTTCCAAGGTGGCGATGGTCAGCCCGAATTTCGCCGGATTTACGTTCCTTTCCCCTTACGGAGAAATACCCTGGGCAAAGATCAGGAATCTGCGAAGGAAGATGGCTCGGTCACTTCGGGCAATGAATCCGGACAATTACGAACCCAGCGGAGCGACTAAAAAAGGAGCACGAGAATGGAAGCGTTCCAATCACTATGAAAAACTGTTACGAGAATTGGCTGACCTGTATCGCCGAGCGGCAGAGACACGAAAGCGCGACCACGGAGCACTGATTAACTCGATTTTTGAGCAGGCTGGAACGGTCAATCTTGAAACAATCAGCTATAGGAGCTATCAACGTAATTTTGGAAGAAGCGCTCAGCGCCAGGCATCGGGATTATTTGTTCAGCGACTCAAGAGGAAGGCTGAAAGTGCTGCCTTGACGGTAAATGAACTGGATACCCGGAAACTGCGTATGAGCCAGTATGACCATAGAACGCAGACCTATACCAGGAAACCGCTGCAACAGCGATGGCATTCATTGGGCGGCAGCGATACGCTGGTGTCCCGAGACATCTACAGCGCACTCCTGGCCTGCTGCGTTAAGAACGGCGAGCACGACCCGGTCAGCATTGAGAGGTGCTGGCAGGCTGTGGAACATCAGCTTAAGTCTGCGGGGTTTGTGCGCGACATTAAACTGCCAAAGGGTCCTGACAGGGAGAGATTCCTGTCGCGGCTCGTGCGGGACCCATCGCCGGGTTTCACATCAGAGGCAGTGCAGACGAAAATTTTCCGTGTCCACAGTGACGTCCGACCGCGCGAGTCTTTCCAAACTTGCTTCGTCGGAAAAGCTGCTGATGTATCGGAATCTCCTGAATAATCAGGCAGTTGTTCGATCTCCTTTGAATGTGTTGGAAATTTTCCGGCAGTCCCACGAGAAACGCCGGAATTTATCTGATCTGTTGGAGGTAATCCAGGTGATTACACGAAAACCCCGATATCGCTCCGGAAGTCCCGTCCGTGCTGTTCCCGCTTGTTGTTAAAAGATTTTGTTGCAATTGATGGAAGAATGTTGCAGGCAATTCGAATAGAGTTTTAATTACGCAAGAGGTGCGGGTTTGCAGACCCCGCAGCGACAGCCAGTCTCGGTGAGTACCCGAGGCGCAGAGTGTGATGAAGTATCTCTCTCCTTTGAACTAACTAAGTGTTTGATTTTCCGGCGTTTTCACGAGAAATGCCGGAATTTTTTTATCCGCAGGCGGGCAAAATACGTCATCTGCCGCTATTTGTATCCGAAATGCGAAAAACTTCGCTCACTGCATCGTTTGGTTGCAATTGATCCGCGCGCAATCACGGAAAGCGCCTATTGTTGATTCTGCAAGGGGATGATCTGTAAGGAAAATCTCCGAGCAGCCCCAACGTGCAAAGCAGTGCAGTGGGGGCAGCGTGTAGTGTGTGACTTCTTTCCTTTGACTCCAGTCTTATCCGGCTAATCGTGTTTCTGATCAGCCGGTTTTTTTTGACTTTGAGAAAGAGGAACGGTGTCAGCGGGGATTGGCCGCGGCGAAAAGCGCCTTCGCGCGTTCCGCGATACGGGCGGCACCTGAGAGGATCTCTCTTTCCGTAAACGTTCCAAATCCGAGAAGGAGCCCATTCGTTCCGGCAGGAGCGTCCGTGAAACTGCTGATCGCTCTTGCGGTGATCCCGTCACGCTCAAGCGCGGCCTGCAATGCGGTATCAGGGATAGTGGGATCAAGAAGGAGCGCGAGGTGAGGGCCGGCTTCAGTTTCTGACACCCGGCCAAGAGGTCCGAGTGACGAGCGAAGAGCATCCCGGAGGAGCGCGAAGCGCTTCCGGTAGTCCCGCGCCATCTTCCGGATGTGATGAGCGGAGCCGGGGCTCTCGAGATATTCGGCGAGAGCTGCCTGGAGCGATTCCGACGTAAAGCGATCCGTGAGAAGCTTTGCGCCGGCGAGTGCCTCTGCCTGCGGTTCCGGGAGCACGGCGTAGGCGAGCCTCAGCCCCGGGAACACCTGCAGCGTAAAGCTCTCCATATAGATCACGGCTTCATCCGCGCGTGGGAGCGACCGGATGGGAAAGCGGGGTTTGGCGCCCAGCGTCACAACCCCATCCGTATCCTCTTCGAGAATCCAGGCTCCCGTATCAAGCGCCAAGCGTAGGATCGCGGCTCGCCGCGCGTCCGCCATCGGGACCGACATCGGCATCTGGCTCGCCGGGGTGACGAGGATTCCCTTCGGTTTCAGGACGCCTTCCGGCGCCGTAAACACCATGCCTTCCCGATCGACCGGCACCGGGATCCGGCGGAGCCCCGCGAAATCGAGCACCTTCGCGTCAAGCGGGAGCATCGGGGCTTCAGTGAGAATGGCGTCGCCCGGCGTGAAAAGCGTGCCGGCGATAAGCGAGAGACTCTGCACGCTTCCCGTCGTAATGACGATGTTCTCCTCTCCGCACACGATTCCTCGCGTTTCCCGGAGCTTCGCCGCGATCACTTTCCGTAAGGGAGCGTAGCCGGCAGGAGGGCTGTAAAAGGTGTGCCGCCAAGGGCTTCGGGCGGTAGACGCGGCGATCTTCACCCAGTCCCGTTCGACCGTCTTCTCCATCGCAGACCCATAGATCTTGAACGGGCGGTTCTCAAAGTTTCCGGTACCCGCGGCCGCCGCGGCGCTCCGGGCCGCTTCCGCTTTCCGCGTCAAGGGGCGGGCGTGAACCGGCGGGTGTACGGGGCGAGGGGGTTCCGGGATCGGTTTTGTTTCCGCGACGAAGTAGCCGGAGGCGGGTTTTGAGACGGCGAACCCCGTCGCGGAGAGTTCCGCGTAGGCGCCGGCAACGGTGTTCGGGGCGACGCCGAGGTCAGACGCGAGACTCCGGATCCCAGGGAGCCTGTCCCCGGGTTTCAGCGCCCCGCGGCTCCGAAGCCGGATCAGTTCCCGCGTGATCTGCTTCCCGACCGGGAGTTTCCCGTTTTTCCGGATATGAATGGGGACTGACACCACCGGTTTTTTCTTTGCTTCCACGGGAACTTCCTTTATTGCTATCTGTATCAGTGAGATAGTACCAAACTGTATCAGTCGCACGCAAAGTCCCTAGGTAGAATGTCTGTCATCAGAGTCGTTCCCGGACTCACCCCACCCTATGAGGATTCCATCATGAATTTCGTTTGCACCTGCTGCGGAAAGAAGGTTTCGACCGATACGAAGGCGCCGGCGTGTGACTGCGGCGGACTGTTTGAGCTCGACTTCGTGCCTCCGGCCTGGGACGACTCGAAGATTGACCGCGATACCTGGAGCCTCTTCCGGTACCGGGCGTTCATGGCGCTCGAAGGAGACGCGTGGAAAGAGGTCACGATGGGAGAAGGAATGTCGCCTGTGATCCCCTTCTCGGACGACGTCCTCGTAAAAATGGATTACTGCATGCCGACCTTGTCTTTCAAGGACCGCGGAGCGGCAGCGCTCGTCGCTCACATGAAGTCGATCGGGGTTAAGAAGTGCGTGCAGGACTCGTCCGGCAACGCCGGGATCGCGGTCGCGGCCTATGGGGCGCGCGCCGGGATCGAGTGCGAGATCTACGTGCCTGAAGGCACCAGCCCGAAAAAGATCGCGATGATCGAGGCGTTCGGGGCGAAGGCGGTGGTGGTGCCGGGTGACCGTGACCACTGCGCCGATGTCTGCCGCGCGAAGGTTCGGGATGAAGGCGCGTACTACGCGAACCACGTTTTCAACCCCTTCTTCTATGAAGGAACGAAGACCTACATTTACGAGGTCTTTGAGCAGCTGCACCGGATGCCCGAAAACATCTTTATCGAGCTTGGGAACGGGACACTCTTTATCGGTGCCGTGAAGGCGCTTGAGCACCTCTACGCCTCGGGCGCGATCGATCACTTCCCGCAGGTGATCGCGGTCCAGGGCGCGAACTGCGCGCCGTTCGCCGAAACGATCGCGGAGGGCGCCGAACATATCGTCTCTATTACCCCGAAGCCCACGATGGCGGAAGGGATCGCGATCGGGAAGCCCGCGAGGGCGGACGAAATCCTCGCGATGATCCGGAAGCATAAGATCCGCATCGTCTGCGCCGCGGAAGAGGATATCCTCCCCGCCCGGGCGGAACTCGCGCACCGCGGGATCTACGCGGAGCACACGACCGCCGCGTCGCTCGCCGCTTACTACACGTACTGCCGGCAGTATGGCCCGACGCATGACGCGCTGCTTTCGATGTGCAGCGCCGGGATCAAGAGCGATCACTGAGAACCGAAAAAAAATGGCGCGGACGCCTTAGAAAGCGCCGCGCCGAGTCTGAATAACAAAAAGAGCGCCTCAATGAAGAGGCGTCATAAAAACATATCCTTTGAGGGGCTTAAAGAAAAAACCCGCGGCGCGCCTGGGTGAGGCGTATCGCGGGTTCTTTTTGTCTTCCAGTTTTTACGGTGGAGGACCGCCGCTCAGATTAGCGCTCCGATCAATCGATCGAAATCATCTGCTTCGCGGCCTTTTCTTCCTTCGTGACCTTCGGGATGCAGACAGTCAGGATGCCGTTTTCGTAGGCGGCCTTGCAGTCAGACTGCTTCACGCCTTCACCCACATAGAACGTACGGGCGCAGGAGCCGGAAGAGCGTTCCTGACGGATCAGGTGACCTTCCTTCTTCTCTTCTTCCTTGTGGCTCTTGGAGGCGGAAACCGTAAGATAGCCGTCCTTCAGTTCAGCGGAGATTTCTTCCTTCTTGAAGCCCGGGAGGTCGATCGCGAGCTCATAGCCCTTGTCGGTCTCGCGGATATCAGTCTTCATCAGGCGGTCAGCGTTCTTGCCAAAAACCGTAGTGGAAGGATCCGGGAATTTGAAACCAGAGAACACATCAAACGGATCAAAAATGTTCAGAGGGGATTCATCAAAAATAGTAGGAACATTTGCCATAATTATCACTCCATTATGGCCGTCGTCTGAGCGGTCAACACTTGATTAACAGGGACTTAACCCTGATTTGTATAGGGGGATGAGCGGATGTTTGTACTTCTTTTCATCCCCCTGCAATAAATATTATGGGGGCGGTTTTTATTTTTTCAAGGGGTCAGAAAATTTTTTTATAAGACACGGAAAATTTCTTTCCTGAATCACGGTAAAAGAGAAAAAGGTAACGAAGAAACGACAGAGGCAAAAAAAGCGCGCCGGGGAAAACCGACGCGCTTTATGTTTCCGACGCGCCCTGTCGGGAGCAGGGCACTGCGGATTTTTATTGCCGATTACTTGCCGACGTAAGAGGCGGCGCTGTTACCGGAAATACGGCCGAAGGTGACGATGTCAGCCACAGCGTTGCCGCCGATGCGGTTTCCGCCGTGCACGCCGCCCGTCACTTCGCCAGCCGCGAAGAGACCCGGGATCGGCTTCTTCTGCTTATTCAGCACTTCAGCCTTCGGGTCGATCGTCACGCCGCCCATCGTGTGATGGATGCCGGGGGTGACTTCAGCGACATAGAACGGAGCCTTATCAAGGCGGATCACCATTTCGGGACGGCCAAAGAGATCGTCCTTCTTGTTGTCGTAGGCCTTCCAGTACTGATCAAAGCTCGCCTGGACGACCTTCGGATCAGCGCCGATCATCTTCGCGACGTCAGCCACCGTGTCGCACTTCTTCATGAGACCTTCGGAGACGTAGCTGCGGAGCATCTTGTTCTTCTTGTAGATCGAGTCATCGACCACGAGGTAGGCGATACCGCCCGGCTGCTTCAATTCGTTAGCGGACACCACGTCGCGCGTCAAGAGCTCGTTCGTGAAGCGCTTGCCGTTCTTATTCAGCAGGAACCCGCCGCGGGCACGCATGGATTCAGAGATCAGAGCGCCGTTCTTCTTGATGACGGTCGGGTGAATCTGAATCTGCTCGATATCAGTGAGCGACGCGCCGACCTGCTGCGCGAGGACGATACCGTCACCCGTCGCGCCCGGGTGGTTCGTCGTCGAGAAGCCCTTCAGTTCAGGACGATACTTTTCCACCATCTTGTGGTTCGCGCCGAAACCACCGGTCGCAAGCACCACGGCCTTCGCGTGAATCACTTCTTTGCCCTTCGGGGTCTGGACCTCGACACCGGCAACCTTCCCGTTCTTCATCAGGATCTTCGTCACGCGGTTATTGAGACGCATATCGATATGGTCTTTATCCGCGCGTTCACCGAGGACCCGCATCAGTTCAATACCGACCGGAGACCCATCGCACGGTCCATGACCGCGGGCCTTCGTTTGTCCCCCGCCGCGACCCATGCGGTGGCAGAACTTGGCGCCAAGCGACAGGAGCCACTCTTCAGCGCCCGCGGCGTTTTCGGTCAGCGTCTTCAGAAGCGCCGGGTTATTGAGGTTGTGGCCGCCTTTCATTGTGTCGGCGTAGAAAATGGCAGGCGAATCGTCCGTCACGCCGTCCGCGATCTGCTGCTTCGTGCCGGCCGCGTTCATGCCGCCTTCGGAGCGGTTGGAGTTACCGCCGAAGTAAGCCATCTTCTCAAGGACGATGACCTTCGCGCCGCGCTCAGTCGCGGTGATGGCGGACGACAGTCCCGCGCCGCCCGAACCCACGACCACGATGTCAGCGGATTCAGCCGCAAAAGCCGGGCTCGCGACCAGCATGGAAAGAGCAGCCGCAATCAGAGTTTTTTTCATCTTCTCTCCTCTTGATTTATAGGAATACAGCAATAACTATCTTACGTTAGCTATATCGATTTTTGAAATATTTTTTAACAGTCATTGACGTAAAAGCAACAATCAAACGGGGTTTGCGTTTTCAGGAACAGAAATTCGATTGGGAGAGAAGAGATTTCATCGAAGAAGAAGGCTGATTTCATCGAGACAAAGCCGTTCCTATGCTCCGCTTTGTCGAGAATTTCCCGTGTACACGGTTATTCCCTGTTAAATATTCATGAATGTACCGGTAAAAATTACGTCATGAAGAGCCGTGTCACCTGTTCCTTAAACCCGTACATAAGAGGGGAATCCGAGCCGTTCCTCGGGGCGCTCGGACCGGGTTCCCGGGCTCCCTTTGTTTCAGCCTGTAAAAGAGAGGGTTTTTCCGTATCGGGCGGACATAAGATTGAAGATCTGTGAAACGGGGAAAGACGTATGGAGTTCCGGCTTTCCCCTCAGATACCCCGACGAAAAAAAGGAAAAAGAATGCAGAAGACTCTCTCGCGCCGGAGCGCGATCACCCTTTCCGCCGCCGCTGCCGCCGCTATCGCGGCCCGCCCCGCGGCTGCCCGTCCGGCTGTTGTCCCCGTGATCTGGGACGGAAAGAAAATGTATGAGACGTTCAAGGCTCAGGGCACCGGTTTCTCCTACCCCGGTCCCGCGGACCGTCCGGTCGCCTATGTGGCGATTGACCCCCAGTGCCCGGACTGCATGAAGTTCACGGAAAACGTGAAGCCGCTGCTTTCGAAGGTGAACGTGATCTTTTTCCCGATCGCGTTCCTGAACATCAATTCCGAACCCCAGGGCAGCACGATCCTCGCGTCGAAGGAACCGTGGAAGAAGTATGAGGAGCAGCATGAGCATTTCCGCGATCCCGAGTTCCGCGGTATCCGCTATGACCTTTCGAAGCTCCCCGATGACCTTCGGAACAAGGTCTGGCTGAACACGAAGCTGCACCGCCGTGCGGGCTGCCGCGCGGTGCCGTACGGCGTCTTCAAGAATTCGAAGGGCGAATATAAGCCGTTTGATGAGAACCTCTCGACCGAGGAACTCGCCGCGCTCTTTGAAGTGAAGCTCTGATTAAAAAACTGAAGCTGCGTTAAAAAACGGGAGAACTCTTGATTGAGCTCTCCCGTTTTGTTTTGGACACCATTGTCTCAGAGGCCGGTCTTTCCCACATACGCCGCGGACTTCGCGCCGGCAATGAGACCGAACGTGACAGCGTCTGTCAATCCGTTCCCCGGCATCATGTTGCCGCCGTGCACGCCGCCCGTCACTTCCCCCGCGGCGTAGAGCCCCGGGATCGGGGTGTTGCCGGACCTGAGAACCTCAGCGCGGTCATTGATTTTGATTCCCCCGAGTGTCGCGAGAACGCCGGGCTTGACGGCCGCGACGTACCAGGGGCCCTGATCAAGCCGAACCCGCATTTCGTAGCGCGCGAAATCCTGATCGAACTTCCGGTCGTAGGCCCGGGAGTAGCGGTTGAGGCTTGATTTCACGGCGGCTGAGTTCGCGCCGATCGCCTTCGCGACCGCGGCGACCGTCCCGCAGCGCTTCATGAGCCCCTGGTCCACATAGGTTTGAAGATTTTTATCGGCGTCAAAAATCGCGCTGTCGATCACGAGGTACGCCGAGTGCCCGGACTGCTTCAGGATGTCCTGAGAGACGATATCCCGGATCCCGGTTTCGTCCGTAAAACGCTTCCCCGATTTATTAAGGAGGATTCCGCCCCGGGCCCGCAGGGCTTCCTCGATTGGCACATTTCCTTTCACGCTCACGGTCGGGCGGATCTCGAGCTGATCCATATCGATGAGCGCCGCGCCCGCTCCCCGCGCGATCACGAGCCCGTCCCCTGTCGCGCCCCGGAATCCGACGGGCGCGATCCCTTTAAGAGACGGATGGACCTGGTTCACGAGCGACGAGTACGCGGCAAACCCTCCGGTCGCGAGGACCACGGCTTTCGCTTTGATCTGATAGCGGCCTTTCGGGGTCTGTACCTCGATTCCGTCTACCTTTTGACCAGAGAGGAGGAGTTTTGTCGCGCGGGCTTGGGTCCTGAGGTCGACCTGGCTCTGAAGCGCCTTCGCTTTCAGAACCTGGATGAGGAGAGGACCAACCGCGGTTCCGTCGCATGGCGCCATGAGGCGCGGCCGCGCCTCGCTCCCCACCGGGGTGATCCGGAGGCAGAGTTTCGCGCCAAGGGTTTCGAGCCACGCGAGCGCCGGAGCGGAAGTCACGGTCATCGCGCGGACGAGCGCCGCGTCATTGAATTGATGTCCGTATCGGATCGTGTCCGCGGCGAAAAGCGTCGCCGAGTCCCCCATGATCCGGGCGGCTGCCTGATCGGGAGTCGCGGCGGCGTTGAGCCCAAGAGAGGCAAAAGCGGTGTTCCCGCCCGCGTCCCCCGTTTTTTCAAGCAGAATCACTTTCGCGCCGCGCGCTGCCGCCCCGATCGAGGCGGAGAGGCCGGCCGCGCCCGCTCCGACCACGACCACATCCGCGGTTTCCGCGGCAAGGACCGCGGGGGAGACAAGCGAAAGCGCCAGGGCGGCCGCGAGAACAGTCTCTTTCATGAGCCGATTCCTCAGGACAAAGTGAAAGTTCTTTAAATAATAGCGCCTGAGGGGCGGGGGAAAATCGGGCAAAAAAAAGCCGCAGCGATCTGAGGAGAGAGAAAGATCGCGTGCGGTCCTAGCAAAACACTACAAAGCACTACTGGAGAAAATTGAGCACCGCATGAAGCGGTTCACGCGGTGCTCACTTCGGAGACCTCCGGGATGGACCTTTGGAGAGAGAGTCGGTCCTCCCGGATTGTTTGAAGCTTTGACTTCGCTCTTACTTGCCGATGTACTTCAGAGCGGAGTTAGCGGAGATGCGGCCGAAGGTGATGATGTCAGCCACAGCGTTGCCGCCGATACGGTTGCCGCCGTGCACACCGCCCGTCACTTCACCCGCGGCGAAGAGGCCAGGGATCGGCTTCTTTTCGGGGGTCAGGACTTCAGCCTGCGGGTCGATCTTCACGCCGCCCATCGTGTGATGGATGCCGGGGGTGACTTCAGCGACGAAGTACGGAGCCTGGTCCATACGGATCAGCATCTCGGGACGCCCGAAGAGATCATCCTTCTTGTTATCGAACGCCTTGTGGTACTGATCGAAGCTCGCCTGGACAACCTTCTCATCCACACCGATCAGCTTCGCGACGTCAGCGATCGTGTCGCACTTCGTCATCAGCTTCTCAGCCGTGTAGTTCTGAGCCATCTTGTTCTTCGAGTAGATGGAGTTGTCGATCACGAGGTAAGCGATTCCGCCCGGCTGCTTCAGTTCGTTCGCGGAAACGACGTCGCGCGTCAGGAGCTCGTTCGTGAAGCGCTTGCCGTTCTTATTCAGGAGGAAGCCGCCGCGGGCACGCATCGATTCAGAGATCAGAGCGCCGTTCTTCTTGATAACGGTCGGGTGAATCTGGATCTGCTCGATGTCGGTAAGGCCAGCGCCAACCTGCTGGGCGAGGATGATGCCGTCACCGGTAGCGCCCGGGTGGTTCGTCGTGGAGAAGCCCTTCAGTTCAGGACGATACTTCTCAACCATCTTGTGGTTCGCGCCGAAACCGCCGGTCGCGAGAATCACAGCCTTGGCGTTGATCGTCTCCATTCCCTTCGGAGTCTTCACCTGGACGCCGGACACCTTGCCGTTCTTCATCAGGATCTTCGTCACGCGGTTATTGAGACGCATGTCGATATGATCCTTATCCGCGCGTTCGCCGAGCACACGCATGATTTCGATACCGACAGGCGACCCATCGCAAGGACCATGACCGCGGGCACGGGTCTGGCCGCCGCCGCGACCCATACGATGGCAGAAGTGAGCGCCGAGGTCGAGGAGCCATTCTTCAGCGGAGGCAGCGTTTTCCGTCAGAGCCTTGACGAGCGCCGGGTCATTCAGACCGTGGCCGCCGCGGATCGTATCAGCGGCGAAGCGTTCCGGCGTGTCGTCCGTGATGCCGTGAGCCTTCTGCTGCTTCGTGCCGGCGGCGTTCATTTCACCTTCGGAGCGGTTGGAGTTGCCGCCGAAGTAGGCCATCTTCTCAAGCACGATAACCTTGGCGCCCTTTTCGGTCGCGGTGATGGCGGAGGACAGGCCAGCGCCGCCCGAACCGATAATGACGATGTCGGTGGATTCAGCGGCGAACGCGGGGGTCGCCATCATGACGGCAAGCATGCTTGCCAGAATGGTCTTTTTCATTTTCTCTCCCAGAGATTTGAGTTCATAGACGGTTAAAAAAGTTCGTATGGATTAGTTCGTCCGTCTATGTAGAACGGATTATTCCGGAAAAAATAGGGTATTTCTGTGATAAAAGTCACGGTAATTTTTCGTGTACGGGACATAACGGACAAAACCGAGCCGGAAACTGCCTGAAAACATGGGGTCACGGGACGGGTTATCAAGGAAAACCCGAACAGGTGTTTTTTATTGGCAAATGGGGGAAAACCGCGTGACGGGTTCCCTTGAGGCAGAGAGCGGGGGGATCGAAAGGGGTTCGCTTACCCCATTCGGAATCCGCCGTAAAGCCCCGTGCGTCAGGGGTTTCCAAGAAAAATCAAAGCGGAAAAGAACGTTTCATAAATCATTTAGTTACTTTCGCTATATCCGATAGATAACACGGTTATTTCTGTAGACCGGACGCGAATCCGGGCGTTAATATCGACGTATCTGAAATAAGAACCGCGGGGTCTCTTCCGAGGAGCCGCGGTCTCTGAAGGACTGAGTGATGATCGAGATATCGCGCAGAAAACTATTGGCGGCCGGGGCCGCGGGTGCCGCGGCGGCGGGCGCAGCGGAAGCGCTTCCGACCCGGCCCTGGATCCGCTATCAGGCGGAACGGGCCACCGCGAACGCGAGGGCCCGGTGGCGTGCGGATATGATCCGCGAAACCTATCGGATGGTGTGGGTCGCGCCGGATTGGAACGCGAAGGAGATGTTCGAGGCGTTTATCGGGCCGGATGGAATCCCGACTCACGGCGCGGCCTGCGTGACGTACCCGGGAGACCCGGGGAGACGGATGGCGTTTGTCGCGATCGATACGCAGGACCCGAACTCGATCACCATGCTGCGGACCTTCAAAAAGCTTTCGCACCTCATCGACTTTCATATCTTTCCGCTCGCTTTCCTCGGCCCCGTGTCCGAGTTTCAGGGGGCGACAATCCTCGGAGCGCCGAACCGGGCGCTCGCGATGGACGATCAGATCACGCTCTTCAGCCAGAAAGGCTCGAACGGCATTGAGTACGACGTGAGCCGGATCTCGGAAGATTCCGAACGGAAAATCTGGGCGAACACGAACCTCTTCCGGGCGACCCGCGGCGTTGATGTGCCCTTTGGGGTCTATCTCGGGATGGATGGGGGATACCGCCCCTTCAATAACCAGCCGGACTGGGATCACTATCTCGCGCTCTTCGATCTCGTGAAGGCGAAGTAGGAGGGGACGGAAGATGATGGAAGAAAAGAAACAGGAAGAGCGAGGTGTTTCCCGCCGGATGGCGGCCGGGACGGTCCTCGCCGCGGCGGCGGGCCTCGTGATCGCGAAAGACGCGGCCGCGAGCCAGCTCGCGACCGGGTCGTCTGTGGTGCCTTACGCCGAACTGATTGACGGGGCGCTGGAATCCGCCTCCTGGGCAGAGGCGCATACCCGGGTGGATCCCCACTACGCGATCCTGAAGAAAGTGATGATCCCGTTTGGCTGGAACGGGAAAAAGATGATCGACGCGTTTTCGGGCCAGGTCCCGATGCTGCAGCAGGGGTCGCGGGGGTTCTCGTACCCGGGACCCGAAGGGCGGCCCGTGGCGTACTTCGTCTTTGACACGCAGGGCGAGAACTCTATTCGGATGATCGAGCGGCTGAAGCCGCTGCTTCACGACATCGATATCCACTTCTACCCGGTCGCGTACCTCAACTGGCGCTCCGGCCCTCAGGGGGCGCAGATACTCGGGGCGGCGGAACCGTGGCGGGCGCTCGATCACCACATCGTTCGCTTCAGTGATCCGGAGACCCGAGGGCTCCGCGTGAGCCGGACGGGGGACAGGCCCGCGATGGAATCCGCGGTCTGGGCGAACGGCAAGGTGTACCGGGAGGTCGGAGGCCGCGACGTTCCGTTCGGCGTCTTTAAGAGCGGCCCGAACCGCTATGTGCCGTTTGACGGGTCGCTTACGGAGGAAGATCTCCGGACGGTTCTCCGGAAGGGTGATAGCCCCTACTACTCGCCGCGGAAATAAGGATTGGGGGACGCTATGACGAAACGCTATTCACGCCGGGACGCGCTCCTCACCGGAGCCGCGCTCCTCACGCTGCCAGCCGCTTCCCGGGCTTTCACTTTTGGCGAAAGAGATCAGTGGGAGGATTATGCGGGTCTCAGCTCCCGCGCGTCTTCGTACTCCGGTATGAGCGGCACTGCCGGGGGGTTCGAGTATCCAGGCGGCTCGGGGCGCAGGAACGCCTACGTCTTTTTTGACCCGCAGGATCCGGTGAGTATCCGGCTCTGCCGCCACGTGAGACCGTATGTCGGAATCGTGGATGTCATTTTTTTCCCCATCGCGGCCCTTGGAGAGGAATCCCAGCGTCAGGCTGAAACGATCATGCTGAGCCATCCGCAGTGGCGGGCGATGGATGAGCACCTGAGTCTCTTCGATGATGAGAAGCGGGGCGGGATCGGCGTAAAGAATGATCTCTTCCGGAACGCGGATATAAACAAACTCGATTTCGTTCATCGGTATATCAAAGCGAATACGGAGCCATTCACTCGGGCGAATGACCCTTATACCTATCCCTATGCCTTCTTTCTCCCGGGTGACATCGGTGAACTCCGGACCTTTACCGTCAAGGAAACACCGGCGGAACTCGACCGCCTTTTCGGCGTAGCGCGGGAGTCGTTCTACGGTCCCGATAAGTAATCCGGGAACGAATGGAGGAGGGGACGCGAAAGACGGGATTCAACAAAAAGGTTAATATTACGTCCGAAAATTAATCTAATTGTTATCAGGCAGCACCCGCTCATGAATGACACGCTTCTCCGTATCGCGCTCCTCCTCATCGATACGATCATTCCGATTTCGCTCGGCTACATTCTTCATAAAAAAGGCATCGTCACCCAGGAAGGGACGAAAAAGGTCATCACGTTTAATGTCCGCGTGGTCTTTACGGTTCTCGCGGTGATCTCGTTCTGGAGCCTTCATATCGGTCCCGCGATCTTCTGGGTGCCGGTGATCGCGCTCGTGATCACGTTCCTCCCGTACTTCATCATGATGGCGGCGACGAAGAAGAACCCCGATCCCCGGGAGCGGGGGGCGCTGGTGACAGCCGGCATGCTCGGGAACACAGGGACGCTCGGGGGTCTTGTCTGCTATCTGCTTCTCGGCCCCGCCGCGTTCGCATACGTGCAGATCGTCGCCGTGATCCAGAACGTGCTTCTCATCACGTTTAACTTCCCGGTCGCGCAGAAGTTCCACGATATGGCGGTGGCGGGGGAAGGCAAAGCGCCGATGAAGAAGCGCTCGTTCGCTGAACTCTTCTTCACCTGGAATCAGGTCGCGCTGATCGGGATGATCGTGGGGGCGGGGCTGTCGCTCGCGCACGTGCCGCAGCCCGAATGGCTTCAGATGGTGTTTAAGCCGCTCGTTCATATTTCGGCCTGGATCGCGTTCCTCCCGGTGGGGCTGCTGCTCGACTTTGAGGCGGCCCGCCGCGAGATGCCGAAGACGCTGTGGCTCATGCCCCTTAAATTCATCCTGATGCCGCTTGTCGTCTGGGCGCTCTGCGCCGCGGTCGTGACGAACCCCGTGATGGCGGCAACGCTCATCATCGTCTCCTCCTGCCCGACGGCCATTAATTCGGTGCTCACGTGCGCGCTCTATGGGCTCAAAACCAACATCGCGGTTTCGTCCTTCATGACAAGCACCACGGTTTTCGCGCTCGTCATGTGCCCGATCTACTTCTTCCTCTTCCGGTAAAAACCGGTTCCGGTTTTTGCCGCTCTGAACTCCTGAAACACTGGGTTACCTTGACCCGGTGTTTCTTTTTTGCCTTTCCGGTATAAATCGTCAGTCGCGGACCGAAGTGAAGGTCTGTATTTATTTTTCTGGAGGTCTTCAATGAAGATCCATCCGTCTGCCGTGGCGATCACCGCGGCGCTTATTGTTGCCTCCGTGCTTCTCGCGCCGTCGCGCGCTCACGCCTGCACGCTCTACGCCGCGGCGGGGACGGCGGTCGATGACGGCGGCGTCATGATTTCAAAAGTCCGGGACTGGCGTCCGAGCGAGGAGACGTTTGTCCGGGTGACCCCGAAATCGGGCGAAGGGTACGCCTACGTCGGACTCGCGACCGGGAAGTACCAGAACTTCAACATGGGCGTGAATGAGAAGGGGCTCGCGCTCGGGCTCTCCACCGCGGGCTCGATCCCGAAGAAAGAGCGCCTCGCGATGCCGCATTTCAGGTCGAAGGACGGCTTCACGTCTCCCGCGTACCTGCTCCGGCACTGCGCGACCGTGGAAGAGGCGATACGAGCGACTGAAGCGTACGTCGAACCCGTGAACTTTATCCTCGCGGATAAAACTGAAGCCGCGGTGATCGAGGTGATGCCAGGCGGCAAGCGCACCGTGAAGCGGATTCAGACCGGCACGATTGCCCACACGAATCACTATATCGAGCCCGAGTCCGAAGCCTTTAACCAGAAGATCGGGAAGAGCTCGGAAGTACGGCTCGCGAGGATCCAGGCGCTGCTCGCGGACTCCACCGCTAATGGAAAGACCCTCACGTTTGACGAATTCAAGACTCTCGGTCACGACCGGAACGCCGGACCCGATCACAGCATCTGGCGCACGGGAAGCGAGCCCGACGGCACTCAGACCGTCGCCTATATGGCGGTGAAGTTCCCGAAGGCGGGCGGATCCCCGATCCTGCACCTTGAGTGGCGCGCGAAGGCGGACGACCCCGCGTCGCTCCAGGTGATCGAGGAACCGGTGACGTTTAACCATTAACCCGGTTCCGCGTCTTAATCGAAACCCGAGGCACACCGCCCCGGGTTTTTTATTGGCCGAAAGAAAGGACCCGTAAACGGAACCCAGCCAGCCGGGCGTCTTCAAATGGTGCAGCGTCTGCCGTACCCAGTTCGGATGGATTTTTATTTAATAGTTGCTGATAGAAATAAGGGAAAAACTCATAGCAGCTAATAGTTCCTGATACTCCCTATGCGCTTCTATCAGAAGCTATGAGAAAACCGCTGTAACGGATACCGTACCCGAAGATGGCGGGAGAGGGTGCTCACTGAGAGAGCGGGAGGTGTTTTTCCGTGTTCTGGAAGCGGGAAAAGGGTCGGGGGGAGAGCAGATCAGAAACGCCCCCGGTGATGCCCTGAAAACTCATAGTTTCTAATAGGATTTATCAGTTGCTATCAGCAACTATCAGGAACTATGAGAAAAGGGATAACGGAAACCGTACCCGGAAGAGCGAGGATCGTTCCGTTGATTTCTCTTTCACGGTTTCTCGTGTAGAGTCGAAGAGAGTGACGTTTCTCTTTTTTTTCCATTCACCATGATCCGGAAACTCTGTGCCGCGGTTCTCTGTGTCGCCGTGATCGGGACCTCGGGGGCTGACCCCGTGCTCCCGAAGGCACCGCCTGTGCGTCTTGCTGTGGTGAATAGCTATGGAGAGGCGCTCTCGGTCCGCTACTTCTCGGCGACCGTCGACGCGATCGCGCGGGCGGTGGAGCCGCGGCAGCTCCTGATCCATGAGTACGATCCGCCATCGTTCCTCAAAGCCGCGAAAACGAACGCCTTCGATATCTCGATCGCGTCGAGCGGCCTGAGTTCCCTCATGCTCGAAAGGACGAACGGCTCAGCGCTTCTTACCCTTACGTCGTTCCGGGCCAAAGACCCGAATCACGCGAACGGCGCCGCGGTCGTCGTGCGGGGAGACCGGACGGACCTTCAGACAAAGGGCGATCTTGCGGGGAAGGATCTCGCGATCGTCGGACGTCAGGCGTTCGCCGGGTGGCAGGTGCCGGCGGGGGACATGATCCGTCAGGGGCTCGACCCCGAGCATTACTTCGGGTCAGTGACGGAAGTCGGCATGCCGATGACGAATGTATTGGATGCCGTCAAGTCAGGGAAGGCGGACGGGGGTTTCGTGATCACGTGTCTCCTTGAGGAGCTCGAATCCGAAGGGAAGGTGAAGCCAGGCGACTTCCGGGTGATCGGGGAGCGGAAAGGGGACAGCGGTTTCCGCTGCCGCCACTCCACGATGCTTTACCCGGGCTGGTTCCTCTCCGTGAAACCGAGTCTTGGGTCCGCGGACGCGAGACGCGTCTTAAAGGCGCTTCTCGATCTCCCGCCATCCGGCCGCTCCGGTCTCTACTGGACCGTCGCGAGTGACCGGAAAACGATGCGGGATCTCTTTACGCTCATGAATCTTGAGCCCGAGCCCCGGGGGATCCGGTGGGCGCTCCGCGAATACTGGCAGTACGTGTTTGGGGCCGCGATTCTTCTTGTGATCCTGATCCTCTATTCGTCCGTCATTACCGGGATGACGCGGAAACGCACGGTCGCCCTCATGAAGTCAGAGGAAGACCGGCTGCGGGCGGAGCTCGAACTCAAGAAGCAATCCGAAAAGATCGGGTCACTTGAAAAAGTGCGGGCGGTTGGATTGATCTCCAGCATGCTCGCGCATGAATTGAAGCAGCCGCTCGCGGTCATCATGAATTACGCGCAGGGGCTTGAGATGCGGCTTTCCCGCGGGACGATGAAAGAAGAGGCGCTCCGGCATTCGCTTTCCGAAATCGAGAAGGCGGGCGAAGAAGCGGACGCGATCGTGGACCGGGTGCGGAACTTCGTGAAGGGGAAGGATAGCGCGCACGTGCCGCTAGATCTCACGTCCGAAGTGAACCGGACAGTCGAGACCTTCAGACGGCACACGGATTCTCCTATAACGGTTACCGTACCCTGGAGCCCGACCCTCATCGTCTGCGGGGACCCCGTGGAACTCGGGATCATCTTCATGAATCTCCTCCGGAACGCGGAGACCGCGACGTCGAAAAACGACCCGGGGCACCCGCCCCGGATCACGATCACGATGCGGCGGGAAGGGGAGAGGGCGGTCGCGGAGGTGGCGGATAACGGGCCGAGGCTCACGGATGAAGCGTTTTCGCGGCTCTCGGAACTCGGGAAATCAACCCGGAAGGAAGGTCTCGGTCTCGGGCTTGGGATCACGAAGGAACTCGCGGAGGGGCTCGGAGGCTCGATCAAATTCGAGCGCCGCTCTGAGCGAGGCCTTACGGTAACGGTTACCGTACCGCTTTGCCCCGAGGACAAGGTGAAAGCCTATTGGAGTGAACAGAAAACGAAGAACGCGTAAGAATTAAGACACCGGGCACGCTCGCCCCCGACAGTTTCCCACCCGGCTCCGGCCTTCCCCGAAGAGGCACGAGAAGCCAAAAAACACAAAAGGAAACCGCCGGATGCGCCCGCGTTGGAATCAAAGGAGAAGCAAGGCATGGCTGATATGCGAGAGGAGGCGGCGATCCGCGTCGTGGATGACGAGGCGTCGGTACGCCACTCCTGGGAATTTATTCTGGAAAGCGCCGGGTGGACCGTGCGGTCCTACGCGAGCGCGGAGGCGTTTCTGAAGCTTGACGACCCGCATATTCCGGGGTGCGTCGTGCTCGACGTGCAGATGCCGGGAATGAGCGGGATTGAATTGATGCGGGAACTCGCGTCCCGCAGTAACCGCCTCCCCGTGATCTTCGCGACCGCGCATGGCGACATCGATATGGCGGTGCAGGCGCTGAAAGACGGGGCGTCGGACTTCCTTCCGAAGCCCGTGAAAGCCGACCGTCTGATCGCGGCGATTGAGAAAGCGGTGAAGGCGGATCTCGAGCGCCGGAAGGCGGAGGACGGGATCGCTGCGGCCCGGACGCTCTGGGACACACTGACGCCCCGCGAAAAAGAAGTGGCGAAGGGCGTTGCCGCGGGCGACCTCAATAAGCAGGTCGCGGACCGCCTCGGAATTACGGAGAAGACCGTCCAGGCGCACCGGAGCTCGCTCCTCCGGAAGCTCGGGCTCCGGGGGAGCGCTGAACTCGCGTCTTTCCTCATTTCAATCGGGGAACGCTGAACCGCGTTTCCGCTTTGTTCCTTTCAAAAAATCCATCCCCTAAAGGCGATACCTTTCAGGGGGTTATCTTTTCGTATTATAAGAAACCCCCTGATACTACCCCCGGCATTCCTCCAATACGGTGTCGGGACGAATATCGGATTTATCTGTTTTTAAAAGAAAAATATCATCTAAACGTGAGGTCTGAGGTGAGACCGGAGAGGCACGGCCCCGATATAAAAAAGCTTGCCGGCACTTGAAGGCTCCTTCGAAAGACCTATTTCGGGAGATATTGGAGATGGAAACCAGAACTGAAAGGAGAACCGGGGTCGGTCTGTCCCGGCGAACGCTGCTCGCGGGTACGGCAGCCGCTGCCGGCGCGTCCGCGATTTCATGGAAAGTGATCGCGGAGCAGATTGAAACCCTGAAGAAAGAAGGGTGGGAAGCAAACCCCGTCGCCTGCAAGGTTTGCGGCGGCGGATGCGGTCTCATCATCATGAAGAAGACGGGCGTGAAGCCGAGTCTCGCGACGGTGCGCGTGTTCCCGAATCCGACGCATCCGCAGCGCGGCATGTGCGGGCGCGCGTCTCAGGCCGCGATGCTCTGGGCAAGCCCCTACCGGCTGAAGAAGCCGCTGAAGCGGGTCGGCGCCCGGGGCGAAGGAAAGTTTAAGGAAGTCTCGTGGGACGAGGCGCTCGACGGGATCGCGAAGCAATTGAAGCCGATCGTCGAGAAGTATGGCGAATCCTCCGTCGTCTACACGAGCCACACGCTCTCCGGCATTCAGAAGTGGGCGTCCTTTACGCTTGGGACGATCAATCAGATCGGGCACGAGGCAACCTGCAACACAGCGGGGAACGCCGGCCGGATTCTCGCGTTCGGAAAGAAGTATCAGGGAAAGAAAAAGATCGACCCGGATTACGATCACGCGTCCGTGATCATGCTCGTCGGCCGCTCGATCAACTGCCCGATGGGGGTCGCGCACCGGCTCGTGGAAGCGAAGGACCGAGGCGCGAAGGTGATCTTCGTGAACCCCTGGCAGCCTGATCCCGCACTCGGAACCGCGGACTGGATCCCGGTGGTGCCGGGGACGGATGGCGCTCTCATTTTCTCGATGCTCCAGGTGATGATCCGGGAGAAGCTTTACGACGCCGAGTTCCTCGCGCGGCAGACGAACGCCGCGTACCTCGTGAGCTCGGACGACGGTCACCCGATCACGAAGGCCGAATTGACTGGCACGGACTCGGACGCCGATAAGGCGCTCTACGCGATGAGGACGAAGGCAGGGACGGTCGTCTTCCGCGGCGTGAAAACCGAGAAGGTGACGGATCCCGCGACGGGGAAGGAAAAGGAGGTTCAGTCCTTTATTGAGAACGCCTCAGACGTCCCGGAACTTGAGTGGAAGGGTGAGCTGAAGACGAAGGCTGGAGCCGTGATCCCCGTGAAGACCGTTTTCACGGCGTACGCGGAAGAGGCATCGAAATACGAACCCGCGGCCGCAGCGAAGATCACCGGCATTGCCGCGGACCGCATTGTCCGTCTCGCCCGCCTCATGGCGACGAAGAAGGGGGTCTTTGAGGACAACTGGTACTCGAGCCGGAACGGCAACGATGTCGAACTCTGCCACCTCCTCTGCGCCGCGAACGCTTTTATCGGAAACGTCGATCAGCAGGGCGGTCTCTGTGTGGAAGAGGGGTCCGGACTCACCTCCTCCGCGATCAAGTTTGACGGGAAGACGAAGACCTGCACCGCGCCTAACGGCACTACGTGGGAAATCACGAACACCCTTCGCGCGGACCACGCTTACTTCCCCGAGGCTCCGGGGTCGTTCTTCGCGCTGCAGAAGGAACTCGAAGAAGAGAAGCCTTACCCCGTGAAGGCGCTCTTTGTGACCGCGTCGAATCTGCTTCAGCGTGAGGCGAACACCGACCGCATGAGAAAGATGCTGATGAAGTTCGATCTCGTCGTGGTGCAGGACGTGATGCCGCAGGAAACGTGTGACTACGCGGACTATGTCCTCCCCGCCACGATGTTCCTCGAAAAGGGCGGCGTGACTGGGATTGAATTCGCGCGCGAGATGGGGGGCGCTATTCAGCGTAACGCCCCGGGGCTTCCGATTCCGGACGGGAATGAGTCCCGTGACGACCTCTTCCCGCTGCTCGAAGTCATCCGCCGCGCGTGGCCTGAACGCGCCGCGCGGCTTGGATACACGAAAGAATGCAAGACGAATGCCGATTTCCGGAAGTGGAATAAGACATTGTCAGAAGGCTACGGGCTCCCGAAACTGATGGCGGATCTCGAAGCGAAGGATCCGGAGAAGGCGAAGGCCGTGAAGGAGTCGCTTGACGCGAACGGGTGGGCGCTCGTGAAACCGAAGGCCTACGGGACCTATCCCTACAAGAAGCCCTTCGACACGCCGACCGGGAAGATGGAGATTTACGCGTTCTGGCCGTACCTCAAAGCGAACCGGAAGGGTGTCCCCGGGCTCCCCGCCTGGGAACCCGTGAAGGCGTACACGCTCCCCTCGAAGCCGAACGAGTTCTACATGGTGTCCGGCAAGAACCTCCAGGGGAACTCGGGTCTCGGGATGTTCGGCCCAGGGTCGCACGCGAATTCGGAACGCCGCGCCGTGATGAATCCGGATGACGCCTCGCGTCTCGGAGTGAAAGAAAACGCGCTGCTCGAGATCCGCGCGATCGATACGGGGTTTACCGAGAAGTCCCGCGTGCATCTCTCCTACCGCATCAAGCAGGGGTGCCTCCACATGCCGGGGTTCTCAGGCGGCACACGATCGAAACTCTTACGCGCCATGAGCCCCGAGACCGCGGACTGGATGGAAGAGGGTGTGAATCCCAACTGGTTCGCGACCGGTTATGCGAGTCCCGTCTTCGGGCCGCTCGCGAATAACGGGTCCGTCTCGGTGAAGGTCCTTTCTGACTAGAGGAGCGCGAAAAATGACTGAAATGAAACCGAAGAAGCAGCTCGCGCATCTCTTCAACGCGACGCGCTGCATTGGGTGCACGGCCTGCATGAATGCCTGTGCGCAGACGAATTACGGCGATGTGATGGCGTCCGGAAAGCCGATCCACGGCCGCGTGATGCCGGGGAACATCCAGAAGATCGTGATGGACGGAAACCGCCGTCCGTTCCAGATCATGAGCCAGTGCCAGCAGTGCACGGACGCGCCCTGCATCAAGGCGTGTCCGTTCGGCGCGAATTACCGGGATCCGGAAACGGGCCAGGTGAAGATCGACCCGAAGCGCTGCATGGGCTGCAACTACTGCATTACGGCGTGCCCGTATGACGCTCGGTGGAGCAATCCGCTGACAGGCCTCCCTGAGAAGTGCATGGGGGAGGGGTGCCAGAAACTCGTGGCGGAAGGGAAGGACCCGGCGTGCGTCGCCGCGTGCCCCACGAACGCCCGCGTGTTCGGCGACATCCTGGATCCGGAAAGCGCGATTTCGCGCGAGATCGCTTCCAGCCGTACCGTGAAGCTCCTTGAGGAAAAAGGCACGCTTCCTAACTTCTTTGTCGAGGTGGCGAAATGACAGACGCAGGTTTTCTCTCGCTTACGCCGCAGCTCGCGGCGGCACACTGGGGATGGACGATCGCGTTCTTCCTCTGGTTCATCGGTCTCTCCGGGATGCTGATGGCGCTTTTCTACTTCGTGCGGGATAAACGGATCGCGCTCGTCTCTTTCATCGCGTCGATCCTTGGCTGCGTCTTTGTGCTCTCGCACCTCGCGCGCCTCACGAATCTCCCGTTCGCGGCGTTTAACGCGTTGATCAGCGGAAGCCTCAACTTCGGCTCCTGGATGCTGATCGGTATCTGCCTCTTAGGCGTGCAGGCGGTGCTGACGCTCGTTGCCACCGCGGTGCTCTACGGGAAAGTGAAGCCCGATTGGGCTCCGATCTTTACGGAACGGAAGGCGGTCCCGGTGCTGCTTGCCGTGGTCGGTGTCGCGGTCACGGTGTACTCCGGGTTCCTGCTGACACAGGCGTCCGGCGTCACCTTCTGGCACACGGCGCTGATCCCGATCCTCTGGGTGCTTTCGGGTCTCGGCTGCGCGCTCGCGGTCTGGGAGTTCCTCGGGTTCCGGGATAAGAAGGCGCTTCCGGGCACGGCCCGGACGGCCGGCATCGTGATCGAGGTCTCGGAGCTTCTCGCGCTCTTCGCGCTCCTGCAGGTCGCGGCGAGTTTCTCGACCCCAGGCGCTAAGGCCGGTGCTATGAGCCTGATTTCCGGTGACTGGGCCGCGATGTTCTGGATCGGCGCTGTGGCAGCCGGCATCCTCCTCCCGCTCGCGATCCGGGTGTTTGGGGAAAAGGCGCGGTTCGCGGCTCCGCTCTGCGCGGTTCTCGCGCTCGCGGGCGCCCTTTGCATCCGGGCGTCGGTGCTCTTTGCCGGATACTTTGATCCGCTCGTCTAATGGTGTTTCCCCGGCGGCGTTGGGGGACAGGGCCGCCGGGGTTTTTTAACGATTCACTGATTGATTGACCTATCCTTTGCTTGACTTGAAGGGCCCAGGGGCGCGCCGCCCGGGGCCCTCTTTTTTTGGTGTCGCCTATAGGGTCAGACCGATGACGCCGGCGTTAAAAATAACGTTGTATGGCTAATTTCTGGTTATGAAAAGAAAATTTCTGTCAACTGAGGACAGCGTTAAATATTGAAAAAAACCGGTTTCCATTTGAAAGAAATAACAGAATTGCAAAAAGTCTCGCTTTCCGGAAATTTCTCCAATACCATATGGCACATAAGTGGTAAGCAGAAACCCCCGATTCCCACAGAATCGATTAAACCGGCCCAACGGCTTAACTGACAAAAAAGGCGCAGACATGAAGAAAAGCGTTTTCCTGATGATCCTGATCACCGTCCTCGCGTGGGGCGCAACCCTCTGGCTCGATCCCCCGGCCCCGAATATGCGGAGCCTGATGCACGAGGTCTATTACCTGGATGGACTCCTCGCCTGGGAGGCATTCGCGGGCGCGATCCTTCTCATGACACAGCCGCGGCTCGTTGCCGGGCTCACCGGAGCGAGCTTCCCGGAGATCGGTTTCTGGCATAAGGCGCTCGGCGTCTCCGCGATCCTCCTCTCCCTCATCCACTGGGGCACCCGCATGATCTTCTCGCCGCTCGTTGAGCCGTTCGCGACGGAACCCGTGCCGCATATCGCGCGTCACGCGGCGGAAGGCGGCTTCTCCGCGTTCTGGGGTGCGCTGCGGCCGTTCGCTGAGACGAGCGGTCTCGTGCTCACGATCGCGGCCTGTGTTCTTGTGATTCTCGCTGTGATCCCGCTCCTCAAAGGCAAATACCTCTGGATGCAGGTTCACCGGCTGCTTGGCATTGTCTTCATCGCGCTCACGATCCACTCGATCCGCCTCATTGAGACGTCGGATCTCCTGATGCCGCTCGGGATCCTCACGATCCTCGTCACGATCGTCGGCGTGATCTGCTCGGTGACCGCGTTCCTTCCGAAGAAATACTGATCAGGCGTTTCTTTAAAAGCCAAAAAAGATCCCGCGGATTCTGTCCAATCCGCGGGATCTTTTTTCGCCGGAAGGAAAGACCGGCGTGATTTTGGAAAGCAAAAAAGCTTCTTCAGCGAGGTGAACTGAAGAGGATAAGCGAAACGGGTTCCAGGGACAGAGGAGACCCGTTTTATGAATCAGAGAGACGCTGACTGAGTGTCGCGGACCGAGGAGACCGCGGTTCTCGTGCGGCGATGACGCCAGGGGTGCGTGAAGCGCTGTAGAGTCCGCAGCGGGAACTTCAGCCCGGTTCTTTCCTCAAGAATCGGGAGCATCGCGGTGCAGCGTTTATTGCAGGAATTGAAGATCGCTCTCACTTCCGCGCGGTTATTGCGCAGATAAGCGAGCTGCGGTGTTTCATATCCCTTGAATTCTGTCTCACGGAGATACCGTCTGACAGTATTCCTGGAGATATTGAGGATCTTGCAGATCGTTTTGATTGACGCGTGCTCTTTTTCGTAGAGTTCGTGGATCCGGGCTACTTTATTTTTCTTCAGCATCTCGCCTCCTATGGAGGTAATGTTCTTAACACTATGATAGAACAATTTTTTTATGTTTTTTGTTACGGTAGGGTAAATTCTCTCGTTATGGGTAGTTTCCTACTCCCCGATTCGGGTGATGCAGGGTTCGTTTCCTGTTCTTTGAAACAGAACCGTCCCCACAGTTCTGTACGGCACCAAAGCCTTATTTTTAACACGGAATACCGGTTTTAAGGGGTTTTGGAGGTTGATAGCGTCGGTAGCATGAAGATAACTAGCGACGATAGTAGTTCTGTAAAAAACAGGAACTATTACCATTTACAAAGAAAAAAGCGAAGTGAAACTGCCAGAAAGTGTTGCGTTTCCGGGGGTGCCTGAGCGCTTCAGGTTGACGGTTTCGGATGGATCATCGGGATCACGATAAAGCGAAACCCGAGGTTCCCCAAGGTATAGCTGAGAGACCGAAAGAAAGGCGTATTCCGGGGACCTTTGAGGAAAAAAAGAGGTCCGGTTCGTGTGAGAACCGGACCCGGATCAAGAAATCCCCGGCAGGGGAGATCATTCAGTAAAAGGCGGCGCGGAAGAGCCTTATTCGGGAGCTCATTTCCTTTTTGCAGATCCGCGCCGCGGGCAAAAGAGTCGGTTCAGGCCTCGTCCATCACCGCCTGACCGCAGATGCGGCCGTTCACGAGGCAGTCAAGCACCGCGCAGGAGCCGAGGCGCACTGCGCCATGCACGCCGCCCGTTGACTCACCGGCGGCGTAGAGCCCCGGAATCGGCTTATCGTTCGTGCAGTCAAGCGCCCGGCCCTTCATGTCGGTGAGGATGACGCCCATGCAGTGGTGGACCTTGGGAGACAGCTTCGAGCAGTACCAGGGACCGTTCACCATCGGCTTGCAGTCTTTGTTGATATAGCGGTTCAGCGGATCCTTCCCGGCTTTGAGACCGGCGTTATATTCATCGACCGTCTTCTGCAGCGCGGCTTCCGGAATATTGAATTTCTCGGCCATCGCTTTGAGAGTCGGGAACTCGTACACCACGCCGCGCTCCAGCTGCTTCGCGAGGATGTTGTGGTGGATCTGCTGCATCATCTCAATCCCTTCCTTATTCGCGACCGCGATGCAGAGCTGGCCCTTGTTCGCCGCGTTGATCACGGCGTCCGCCCGGACCTTGCGGTTCGCGAGCTCATCGACGAAGCGCTTGCCGGTCGCGCAGTTCACCCAGATACCAAACATCGCGGCGGCGCTCTGCGCGAAGTAGAGCGCGATCCCCATGCCTTTTTCATCCGGGCTGTTCCAGGGACCGCACTGAATCCAATCCGCCTGAATGATCTGGCAGCCGATGCGGTTCGCCTCACGCCAGCCTTCGCTTGTCGCGCCCGGCTGATTCGTGGTCTGGAACTTATCGGTGAGTTTCGGATCCTGATGCATGCGGTAGGCGACATCCGCGCCGAAACCGCCGTAGCAGAGAATGACGCCTTTCTTCGCGCGGATGTATTTCACGCGGCCCGAGGTGTTATCGCGGAACTTGTAGCCCTCACGGACTTTGAGTCCCTTCACGCGGCCATCGGTGTCCCGGATGATCGTTTCCATGAAGACACGGGTGCGGAGCGGTATCCCGAGCTCTTTGCACTTCGCGATCTGCTTTGTCACGATCGCGGAGCCGGAGCCGTTTCCGGTAATCGCGCAGCGGGGGACGGAGTGGCCGCCTTCCTGCACGAGGTGATCCATATTCCATTCAACCCCGAGCTCATCCCGCGTCCACTGCCAGGTGGGAAGCGCCTGGTTCACGAGCGTGCGGACCTTGTTGGGGTCGTTGAGCCCCTGGCCTTCCCGCAGCATGTCTTCAGCGAGGAGCTCCGGCGTATCTTTGATCCCATTCTTCTTCTGCATCGGAGAACCGGGAACCGCCATGATGCCGCCGTTAATGATGGAGTTGCCGCCAAGCGTCCGCATCTTTTCGAGAACGACGACGTTCGCGTTCTTCTTCTTCGCTTCAAGCGCCGCGGCAAGCCCGGCAAACCCCGAGCCGACGATCAGCACGTCCACCTCTTCATCCCACTTCGCGGGCATCGGGTCGTAGGGTTTCGCCTCCGCGGCCGGTGCCAGCATCGCGCCAAGCCCCATTGCCGTACCGGTCCCCAGGAACGCTCTTCTCGAAAGATCCGCCATATCCATCTCCTCTCAATACTTCAGTGTCTGGGGCGCGCGGACTTCTCACGAGATCGCGCGCCGTTAGAAAAAAGTGTACGAAGCGAGGACTGGCGGAGGTACAGCGATTCTGCGTGAAGAGATTGTGATTTTAACAATCTCTGAAGCCAAAACCTCGTAAAAAAGGATTAGAAAAACGGAGAGGCAAGCGGTTCAGTGAGAGAGTCTGAAACCTTAAAGACTCAATGGATATCGGTTTCTCCGCCGAATTTAAGGAACATCGGCTTCCACCGCGCGACATTGTCGATCGTTTCACGTTCCACAATCCAGCGGCAGAACTGCATCAGTCGCTCATTATCCTGAAGGCGCGCCGTCATGACGAACGTCATCTCCCAGGGGAGCCTGTGCCAGCCGTTCAGCACGGGAACGAGGTCGCCCCGGAGGATTTCCTGCCGGCAGAGATCAAACGACAGGTCCATTGCGATCCCGGCGTCCGACATCAGAGCGGCCTTGCAGGAGAGGGCGTCACCCGTAAACACCACGTGCTTCGTGATGAGAGGCGCTTTCTCATTCCCGCGGGAGAGGAAGTAGGAGGGCGGGTAGTTGCGCCCGGTGCGGAGAATGAGATTGTGGTTTGTGAGGTCTTCCGGCTTCTCCGGCGTCCCGTGGCGTTTCAGGTATGCCGGGGTCGCGAGCGGAAAGTTGAGTCCCTTTCCCACGGACCACATCACGAGACCTTTGGACGGCGGCCGGTAGGGGAGGAGCGCGATATCGACTCGCCCCGAAAGCACATCCTCATGATCACACTCGCTCATCAGATCGAATTCGAGGAGCGGATCAATCTTCTTATAGTCATTCAGCTGCTCAATAAGGTTTGAGCGTCCGACGTTCAGCGGATAACAGAGCTTGTAGCGGACCGCGTTTCCGGAGAGTGACCGAGCGATTTCGTTCACCTGGCTGAAGTACGCGAGGAGCTGCTCCGCGTGGTGGACGAGTGACTGGCCGCGCTCAGTGAGCGCCATGGGGCGCGAATGCCGGTCAAAGAACGGGAACCCGAGATCGGTTTCGAGTGACGAGAGGAGACGGGACGCCGCCGACATATCGAGGTTCTGCTCGATCGCCGTTTCCTTAATGCTTCCCGTGCGGGCAACGGAAACGAAAACGCGCCACGCTTCGAGGTTGTCCTTCGTCTGCATGAATGATTCCTTCAGAAATCCGCTCTGAACCGGAAAAGTATACCGAACTGGTTTCGGTTTCAGGGTACGGTAAACGTTATACCGGGAGAAAGATTAAAGGCATCTCAGAACCGGAAATGGCTATCAGTTTTTATATAGATCCTGATAGTTCCTGATAGATACGCATAGCTTCTATCAGAATCTGATAATTTTTGCGATCTGCTCCAAAGTCTTTGCTGTGGCACGGAACGGAAGCAGCATGCACACTGCCCTGCCTCAGTCGTATTGTTTGATACTATTCACCTTCGTTTCTCTTTTCTTATAGGCGCAGGCGCTTCAAATGCAGATGTTCTTCGTTGTTGTTCTCGCGATTCTTACCGTGATCTCGTGGTACGGATTTATCCGCTGCATGGTGAATCCGAATTGGCTGAGGCAGAAGGGCGAGGAGGCGCACGGCCGCCGTTACTACGCGATCAAGCTCCTGCCGCTCGCGCTCATCGCGACAGCAGTCTTAATCTCAGAGGCGCTGACGATCTGGCACTGAGTGAGCCTGATAGCAGCTGATAGAACCTTAATAATTTCTATTGCCCTTTCAGACTTCGGGGCAAACGAAAACCCCGTTTTGGAAGAACCAAAGCGGGGTTTAATCGTTATTTGGGGTTCTATCAGCAGTGCCGGTACTTGAAGAGCGTGAGCCCGAACTTCACGGCGAACCAAATCCCGGAACCGGTCTTTGGCAGCCCCTGCCAGAAAAGCGCCGGCGTGTATTCCGGGCACCAGACTTTCGCCATCAGCTTCCGGTCCGCGGGAACCGCGCGGTGATGCAGAATCCCGTAGAAGTGGCGGGTCTCAAACGCCGCGTGGCGGATCAGGGCGTCCGCGACATCCGGGTGTTCAGGACGCAGGCGATTCGCGAGCCGCACGATCGACCGGATGATATGCATGTAGGAATAGCCTTGGCGCTTACCGACGCGGGGCTTCTTCGAATTGCTCGTCGACGCGCTCCAGACGCGGTACGCGACGAAGATATCGCGCGAAAACACCATGATGGGATTCTCGGCCGCGAGGTCCGCGGTCCAGAAAATATCCTGATGGAAGACGTTTCTCGGGGGAAAGCGGAAGTGATGCGCCTCAACCCAGGATCGTCTCGCGAACTGAATCCAGCAGTAGTGAACCCAGTGGTGACGGTCAATCGCGTCCTTCATCCAGTCAAACGCCCGCATCCGGGTGCCGGTGGGCGGCATCTCGGGGATCCGGGTTTCTAGCCCCTCGGGCGTCGTCGGAGCCGGAGCCCCGTCCCGATGATCCGTGAATTCGGCGTAGCTCCCGAAGATCCAGTTGACGTCCGGTTCAGCTCCAAGCTTCAGGACTTTGTCGAGCGTTCCCGGCATCAGGATATCGTCACCGTCCAGGAACCCGACCCAGTCGCCTGCCGCGGCATCGAGACCGGTGTTGCGCGCCGGACCGCAGCCGCGGTTTCTCTGATGCAGAACCTTGAACCGGGGATCGGTCGCCGCGAACGCCTTCGCGACTTCGAGCGTGTTATCGCGGCTTCCGTCGTCCACAATCAGGAACTCGAAGCGCGAGTCATCCTTCGGGCCCTGGCCCGCGAGTGACCGCAGCGTTTCCTCGAGCTTCTCCCCGACGTTATAGGCCGGGACAATGACTGAAATCAGCGGATGAGAAACGGGAGACGCCATCAGTTGTTTCCAAAGAGGTCGCGCGTAAAGACTTTATCCTTCACGTCCGCGAGATCCGGGCTGTTTCGGTTCGTGATGATGAGGTCGCAGTGCGACTTGAACGCCGCGAGATCGTGCTCCACCGGGGTGTCGAGGAACGTATCCGCGTCAAGCGTCGGCTCATAGACCTCAAGCGCGATGCCCTTTTCCTTCAGGCGGCGCATGATGCCCTGGATCGAGGACGCGCGGAAGTTGTCCGACCCCGACTTCATGATGAGGCGGTATACGCCGACACGCTTCGGATTCTTCTTCGCGATCTCTTCCGCGATGAAGTCCTTCCGGATCCGGTTCGAGTCCACGATCGCGTGGATCAGGGTTTCCGGGACGTCCTTATAGTTCGCGAGGAGCTGCTTCGTGTCTTTCGGGAGGCAGTAGCCGCCGTAGCCGAAAGACGGATTCCGGTAGTGCGTGCCGATGCGGGGGTCGAGACCGACGCCCTCGATAATCTCGCGGGAGTCGAGCCCCTTGCTCATCGCGTAGGTGTCGAGCTCATTAAAGAACGCGACACGCATCGCGAGGTAGGTGTTCGAGAAAAGCTTGATCGCCTCGGCTTCGGTGGAATTCGTGAAAAGCACCGGCACGTCCTTATCCTCAGCCCCTTCAACGAGGAGGGTCGCGAAGACATGGGCCTTGTCGCCGTGGTCACCGATCACGATGCGGGAGGGGTGGAGGTTATCGTGGAGCGCGTGCCCCTCGCGGAGGAACTCCGGAATGAAGATCACGTTCTCAATCCCGAGGCGTTCTTTGAGTGCCGCGGTGTAGCCCACCGGAATCGTCGACTTGATGATGATCGTGGTGTCCGGGTTGATCGCGAGGATGTCATCGATCACGGACTCCACGGACGACGTATTAAAGAAATTCGTCTTCGGGTCGTAATCCGTCGGCGTCGCGACCACCACGAAGTCCGCTCCCTCGTACGCTTCCTTTTTATCGGTCGTCGCGCGGAGGTGAAGGGGTTTGGACGCGAGGAATTCCTCGATCTCGCGGTCCACGATGGGGCTCTTATGAGCGTTGATCAGGTCAACCTTATGCGGCACGATATCGAGCGCCACCACATCGTGATGCTGCGCGAGAAGCACCGCGTTCGAGAGACCCACGTAGCCGATTCCGACTGCTGCGATTTTCATCTTGACTTCTTATCCCTTCTTAATGCTTTTTGGAGTCCGCGCTCTTCGCGGATTCGGCCTTCCACCACTTGAACCACTCGACAAACTTCGGAATGCCGACGGAGAGCGGCGTCACGGGCTTGAACCCGACCGCGGCCTCAAGCTTCGCGGTGTCGGCGTACGTCACCGGGACGTCACCCGCCTGCATCGGAAGCATGATCTTTTCGGCCTCTCGCCCGCACGCCTTCTCGATCTCGTGGATGAAGTCCATGAGGCGGACCGGCGAATGGTTCCCGATATTGAAGATCTCGTACGGGAAGTCACCCTGAGGCACCCGGCCAATGACGCGCACCACGCCTTCCACGATGTCGTCAATAAAGGTGAAGTCACGCATCATGTCGCCGTTATTGAAGACCTTGATCGGGCGTCCGGCGAGGATCGCGTCCGTGAAGAGCCAGGGAGCCATATCGGGGCGTCCCCTGGGGCCGTACACGGTGAAGAAGCGGAGACCGGTGAGCGGAAGCTTATAGAGGTTCGCGTAGCTCGCGGCCATCAGTTCATTCGCTTTCTTCGTCGCCGCGTAGTAGCTCACCGGAAAGTCGACGCGGTCGTCTTCAGAAAACGGCACCTTTTTATTCTTTCCGTAGACGGAGGAGGAGCTCGCGAAAACGAAGTGCCCGACCTTGTGGTGCCGGCAGCATTCGAGGAGATTCGCGAACCCGACGAGGTTTGAGCGCGTATACGCGTCCGGGTTCTCGATTGAATAGCGGACACCGGCCTGCGCCGCGAGATTCACGACCGCCTCAGGCTCATAGTCCGAGAAGACTTTCTCCAGGAGCGCCTTATCGCTGATATCCCCGCGCACGAGCGTAAAAGCCGGGTTCGGACCGATATCCGCGACGCGCGCTTCCTTCAGCTCCACCGGGTAGTAGGAGTTGAAGTCATCGATACCAATCACGCGGCAGCCTTCAGAGAGAAGGCGCTTCGAAAGCGCGCTGCCGATAAAGCCAGCGGCGCCCGTTACGAGAATGGTCCTGGGTAGTGCTGAAGTCATCTGTATTGCCTATTCAATCGGAAAAAACCGAATCAATCGATTGTAGTGCCAAAATGCCCGCCGCTCCTCAAAAAGCGGCTTGTTTCGGTGTAGCAAAACCGTTTCATTTTTATTCCGTCGGATAGTGGTCGTGCGCGTAGCTGAGGAGAAGCGACCGAAGCCATTGATTCAGTGGATCGCGCTCATCACGCGCGGCCCAGAAGAGGCGGGAAGTAAAGACCGAGCGGTTTTCCCCGGCGAGCGGAATCACGGTGAAGAGCCCGGTGCCTTCCCACTCCGCGGCAAGCGGCGACGGAATCCACTCTACGGCGTCTGTCCGCTTCACGACAAAGGGGGGAACATTGAAGTAGTTGCAGGCGATCACGGGGGCTCCCATCGCCATGACGTCGAGCCACGGGCGGTTGTAGCCGCCCTGCCGCGTCGACGGAATGAACTGCGGGAAGCGCGCGATTTCTTCAAGCGTCACGCGGCCCTCCGCCTGATAGATCGCTTCAAGCGGATGCCCCTGCCGCACCATGAGCCGGTATTCCACCTTCCCGAGCGGCTGCGACACCACGTCACTCTGATTGAGGAGCCCCGGGTTGATGCAGAGATCCGCTTTCCCGAGCCTCAGCTCATTCAGCGCGAACTCACGGCTCTCGAGAAAATCCACATTGATCCGAAGTCCCGGGGACTCAGTCTGAAGCCTCGGAACCACGGGAAGCACGAACGCGAGGTACCCCATGTCGTACGTGAGGATCCGGATATCGCGTTTCGCGGTCGCGGGGTCAAACACCGCGGGTTTCCGGAGCGAATCCACGGCGTCGATGATCGATTCAAGCTTCGGGAGGAGCTCTTTCATCGCGGAGGTCGGCGCGAGCCCTTTATCGGTCCTGCGGAAGAGGGGGTCTCCCGCGGCGTCCTTCAGCACCGAAAGCTGATGGCTCGCGGCGGAGAGCGACATCCCGAGTCCCTTCGCCGCTTCCGTGAGTGACTTCTTACGGCAAACCGCTACCAGAAGCCGCATCGAGGGGATGCTTTCCAACGCTTTTTCAGCGGAATTTTTAGCCATGCCTGTGATTCATAAGGAAATTCAATGTTGAGATTATAGCGAAGAGGCTGTTGAACGAAACCGCAACAGAGAAAGAGAAATTCTCCATATGGAAAATAACCCGCCGCGGGTAATATTTTCCCTGTCAGGGTTCAGATGTTTGATTCCGCAAGGAAAAAAATGTTGGAACTTCGTGGCATTTACTCTCTGAAATGAATTGAGTCTGAGGGCTGACGTCTAACAGGTGGTTTCGTCAGCCCCTTTTTTTGTCCGCGTTTCGCGGAACCAGCCATCGTCCCGCTTTCTTCTGTTTCTTAAAAAAACAGCAGGCATAAAAAAGATCTCCCTCAATTCTGAAGGAGATCCATGTGTTCGCCCTGAACCCGATGCCGGAGAAGTCACTCTCCGGCGGCCGCCTCAATCAGTCCTTGAACGTCACGACGCGGTCAACGAGTTCACGCACCGTGTGGAGCTGATTCAATTTATCGTCAGACTCGTAGCCAAGAGCGACACCGACCACAATGTCGTCCGTCTCCGGAACGTCGAGATAACGGCGAAGCACTTCAGGGTGCTTCACGAGGTTATACGCGGCGATGGAGCCGAGGCCCTTATTGAAGGCGGAAAGCTGCATCGTCTGGGTGAAACCGCCGAGGTCGAGCACCGCCCAGCGGGAAGCGCCCTTCGGCATCGTGATGAAAGCCACAGCCGGCGCGTTGAAGAGCATGTCTTCGACACCCGCCATCGTCTGGCCGACGCCTTCAGCGGCGATCAGATTGTGGAACCCGGCCATATGCTCCTGAGCGAGCTTCGACCACTCTTCGCGGTGCGGCATGCCGTAGTCTGCCATCCCCTGGTCGCCCTTTTCGGCGAGCGCCATGTATTCAGCGCGGATGTTCTTCAGCGTCTTCTCGGTCGCCATGTACACATGCCACTCCTGAGCATTCACCCAGGACGGCGCGCGGCCAGCGTCCTCAACAATCTTCCGCAGAATGTCGCGGGTCACAGGCTTCTCGGAAAAGACGCGGACGGAGTGACGTGAACGCAGAACCAGATCGAAATCCATATATGTTTCTCCTCTACCCGGAAAGCCCGGTTACTACAATAATTATGCTCCTTATAGAGCGAAAACTATATGTGTGTTTGAAAAAAAAGAGCAGATGGGGCCGATTCTGCGGTTTTGGCCCCATCTGCCGCCTGAAAAAAACACTTCTGAGCAGAGAGTGGTATGTGAGTACCGGTTGTCTTATTCCTTCTCAGTTTTCAGGCAAAAGGGGGACGGTGAGCGATCCTTCCGGCATCAGGATGACAGACGGATGCTCGCCCACAATCGGGCGGACGAGAGCAAGCGCTTCCTCAATCGTCGTCACGCAGCCCGCGAACATGAGTTCCTTCGCAAGCTTCGGGTCGAGGGAAGACACGAGGAAGTAGGGCGCTTTCTGCATATTCCGCGTGACCGCGAACGCCTTATTCGCGCCCATCACGAAGTGTTCCTTCAGTTCCTTCACGATCGCGTCGTAGCTCCCAAGCCGCCGGCAGGTGTCCTCAAACTTCTGATTCCCGCTTCCCTCGCGGCACTCGGCGACAAGAATCACGGCTCCGCCCTTCTTCACCGCGATCCTCGCGTTATCCATCGTTTTCTGCATCTGATACGCGTTGATGTCCTTTGGGTACCCGCCGCAGCTCACGATCACGAGATCGGCTTCCCGCGGGATGGGAACGCCGTAGACCTCGCGGACAAACTTGCAGGCTTCGAGATGCGCCTTCACCCAGTGCCCGGCGTACATCCGGAGGAACTCGTGCTTCGCGTTCAGCACCGCGTTGAAGAGGAAGAGGTCGCGGCCCTTCGCGAACCGCTCCACGCCTTCCACCTGGTCCTCGTAACAGGGGTTGCCTGTGGTGATCCCGAGCCCCACGCGGTCATCCATCATCCACTGGTGATTCATGCGGATCGTTTCCATCGCCGCGCACCCCGGGAGAATCGCCTTCCGGCCTCCCCCGAACCCCGCGAAGTAGTGGAAGACGATCGTTCCCGTGAGAATCACGTGGTCGACGTCGCAGAGCAGTTTATTGATGAGCACCGGCGTCCCGCGCGTCGTCTGCCCGAAGTACTCGAAATCCTGGTCCGCGTAGCAGTCGGAATTAAACATCGGGACACGGGCGGCAACCTCTTCCCCCACCGCTTCCGCCATCTCGTCCCGCGTCATCTTCCGGTGGGCTCCGAGCGAAAAGACGATCTTCATGTGGTCATCCGGGACCCCGAGGCGGTTCAGTTCATCCAGGAACACCGGCATGAAGTCGAACGAATTCGCGACGCGGGTGAGGTCGTTACAGATAAAGCAGACGGTGTCGCCAGGTTTCACCCGTTCGTCGAGCGGTCCGATCCCAATCGGGTTCCGGATCGCTTCGAGGATCTTCGATTTCACCGCTTCCTTCGGGATCGGGGTGAAGGACTTCGTCCGGACTTCAGCGATTACTTCGTCCTCCGGCAGCGCCACGGTTTTCACGGTGTCGCCATACGGGAGCTCATACGTCTTCAGCGTCATTTTTCCATTCCTATCAATAGAGACCGATTACCTTCCACCAGGCGATGCCGACCGCAAGCATCACGACCACATCCATCGTGATCACGGCGAAATTAAGGGCATAGAACCTGGGGCGCTCGAAGTACCCCTGACCGAAGTAGAGCGGGCCAGGGCCGGAACCGTATTCCGTGAGACCCCACATCGGGTTAGAGAAGATGCAGAACGCGATCGCGACGAGTCCCACCGGCGCGCCGCAGGCAATGGCGACCGCGGCGAACGGTACATACATAGCGATCACGTGAGCTGCCACCGTCGCGAAGAGGTAATGCGTGTAGACATAGATCACGAGGAGGAGCAGGAACGCGGCGATCCAGGCGGAACCCGCGAGCTGCGCCGAGACCACACCCGTGAACCACTTGATGAAGCCGAGTTTCGAGAGACCGGTCGCGAGTGAAATGAAGACACCGAACCACACCACCGTGTCCCAGGCGGCTTTTTCAGCGAGGGCGTCCTTCCACTCAAGGGCCTTTGTGACCATCAGGTACGCGACCACAGCGATACCGATCGCGTTCGCGTTGAAGCCCGTGAGGATCGCGGTGCCCCAGCCAAGGAGCGCGAGGATGAAGCCCACCGCGACCTTCTTCTCCTGCGTGGAGAGCGGTCCAAGCTCCGCGAGCATTTCTTTCCCGTGCACCTTCACTTCCGGCGTGTGATTCATCGTCGGGCGGATGAGGAGCTTCGTGAACCAGGGGAGAATGAGGAACGCGGCGACGCAGGGCGCGAAGGCGGCGAGCGTCCACCCGCCCCAGGTGAGCTGGATCCCAAGCTGATCCTTCGCGAGCTGCACGGCGAGCAGATTCGCCGCCATACCGGTCATGAAGAGGCCGCCCGTGATCGGCGTGACCTGGAAGCAGGTCATCATGAGGTAGTCACCGATCTTCTTTCCGGATTCACCTGGCTCCGACCCCATCACACGGCAGATGGAACGTGCGACCGGCATGATGATGCCGCCGCCTCGGGCGGTGACAGACGGCATCGCGGACGCCATGATGAGGTCAGCGAGACCGAGCGAATAGGCGATACCGGTAGAGCTGCCGCCGAATTTCGAGAGCATGAAGTACGCGATCCGCTTTCCGAGACCGGACTTCACGAAGCCAAGCGACAGAATGTAGGCCGAGAAAATGAGCCACACGGTGCCGGACGAGAACCCCGCGAGGTCTTCTTTGAGCGTGAGCGTCCCGGTGAAGTAGGCGACCGTGAGCGCGATAAACATGATCGCGCCGGTTGGAAGCGGCGCGGTGAGGATACTCACAATCGTCGCCGCGAAAATCGCGAACATGTGCATGCCCTTGGCGCTCAGGCCATCCGGCAGCGGGCAGAACCAGAGAATGAGGAGCACCGCGAGCGGAATCGCCGCTCGCCACCACTCCGTTTTAGAGGGCTGAGGCTGGGGTGCTTCATTACTTTTTGTATCAGACATGGTAGGCATCCGATCAGAAAATCCGCCCGAACCGCGAATTTAGGGACGCCTGCCCCTGGCCTGGTCCGATATCGAAGTAACGGACCCGGGCGGAGAGGGAAGCCAGGGGAGGCGTGGGGGGGTGCCGCTAGCCGGGCCCGAAACCGCCGGGACCCGACTCGCGGCCTTTCATGGATTACCGGTACTCAGGCGAATACATGTAGTCCGTCACGTACTGATCGAGGTCAGCCGGGATATCGGTTCTCGCGCAGCGTCCGGTCTTCTGGGCGTTGCGGATCACGTTCACCGCGATGTCGTGGCTGATCTTCCGCATGAAGGAAGAGGGCGGGAAGAGCGACCCCTGAGCGAGATCCGCGTCTGTCACGCAGTCCGCGACCGTGTGGCTCGCGAGAAGCAGGACTTCAGGCGGAATCCCGGTGCAGCCAGAGAGAATCGCGCCAAGCCCGATCCCCGGGAAGATGAAGTAGTTGTTGCCCTGGCGCGGCACAAAGGTCTTCCTGTTATAGGTGACGGGCTCGAACGGGGAGCCTGAGCAGAAGAGCGCCCGGCCGTCGGTCCACTCGTAAGCCTGTTCCGCGGAGCATTCGGAGTGCGAGTTCGGGTTCGAGAGCGCGAAGATGATTGGGCGGTCGTTCATCGCGGCCATCTTCCGGACAATCGACTCAGTGAACGCGCCGCCGCAGGTGGAGAGTCCGACAATCGCGGTGGGCTTCACGAGGTCGACATAGGCTTCGAACGTCAGGCTCGGATCCACGTCCTTCGCGAAGGGCTTCATGTAGTCCGCGATATCGCTGCGGCGCGTCGAAATCGGGCCATTGATATCGAAGAGCCAGATCTTCGAGCGGGCTTCTTCTTCCGTGAGCCCCTCTTCCTTCATCGCCTCGACAAGGAGCCGAGAGGAACCCGTGCCGGATTCACCGGCCCCGAGGAACATGATCCGTTCGTCTGACACCTTCGTGCCCTTCGCGCGGCAGGCGGAGAAGAAACCGGCGACGACCGCTCCGGCGGTCCCCTGAATGTCGTCCGAGAAGCAGGCGTAGCGGTTACGGTAGCGGTCAAGGAGCCGGAACGCGTTCTGGTTCGCGAAGTCCTCGAACTGAATCGCGCAGTTCGGCCACTTCGCCTTCACGGCCTGGAAGAACTCCTCAATAAATTCGTCGTATTCCTTCCCGCGGACACGCTCATGACGGTGGCCGAGGTAGAGCGGATCCTTGAGATAACGCTCGCGGTTCGTGCCGACATCAAGCGTGATCCCGAGGCACTTCGCCGGGTCCACGCCCGCGCAGACGGTGTAGAAAACGAGCTTCCCGACCGGGATCCCGTGACCATTGATGCCGAGGTCCCCGAGACCGAGGATACGTTCACCGTCTGTCACCACGATCATGTCCACTTCTTTCTGCGGGGCGTTATTGAGGATCTCCGCGAGATGCCCCTTATCCTCGATCGAGAGGAACATGCCGCGGGGGAAGCGGAGGAGATGGCTGTACTGCTTGCAGAAGTCACCGACGGTCGGCGTGTAGACCACGGGGAGCAGCTCATCCACGTTATCCATCAGCATGCGGAAGAAGAGCGTCTCGTTCGCCGCGCGGAGCGCGTCGAGGAAGATGCTCTTCTGAAGCGGTGTGGAGAAGCTGTGATAGACCTCCATCATCGCTTCTTCCTGCATGCCGATCGAGGCTGGCATCGGGGGGAGAAGTCCCGTGAGTCCGAGCGCCTTCCGCTCTTCCGCCGTATAAGCCGTTCCTTTGCTGAGTGTCCCGTTCTGAAGCAGGGCATTGCCTTTCAGAGTTTCAGTCATCTTTATTTCCCGTCCTTCAAGATTGAGAGTTGGGGAATCGGGCCGGAAGCCCGATGAATCAGGCTTCGGCGCTTTTCTCCGTTACTGGACAATATATGTAGTCCGAAAGAATTAGTGAATGACAAAGCGGCAAACTTTACTTGCTGATTTAACAAGCTAGAATGAGAGCGTCAGACGTAACGCCGGGAAGGCCCGAAAGATGAGGAAAACCGATAATTTTGAAGCCTGGTCGCTGCTCTCCGCCTGCCGGAAAACCGGCGGGCTCGCGAAAGCCGCGGCCGCGGAGTCGCTTGATCTTTCTGTCGCGAGCCGCCTCATCGCGGGGCTTGAGACGGAACTCGGGGTCGGAATTCTGGACCGCCGCGTGCGGCCCGCGGTGCTCACTGAAACCGGGACACGGCTCGCCGTTTTCGCGCAGAAGATGGTGAAGGCGAGGCGTGACGCGCTGGAACTCGCAAGTGAAGTCCACGCGCTTGAAGCCCGGGAAGGCGAAAAGCGGACACTGCGGCTCAGTCTCCCGATGAATCTCAACCGCGTGACCCTCATCAGCCAGATCATGACGTACGAAGACCGGCACCCGGACGTCCGGGTCGAGATCTCAGCGGACTCGGGGCTCCCGGCGCTGATCGCGGGGAAAACCGATGTGTCACTCGGGAGCTACTACCGGCCGGATCCGAGGCTCTTCGCGCTTCCCGCCGGCATCTGCTACTCCTTCATCATGGCGACGAAGAAGTACGAGCGGAAGTACGGGCTCCCGGAAACGATTGAGGATCTGAAGCACCACACAATCCTCCTTCGCTACACGCAGAACCTTGGGTACTCGAATAAGCTCGAGAACGGAACCGAGACCTATTACATCGACCGGGGTCACCGGGTGCAGCACGGGGACGCCGCGGCGTGCCGCGAGATGCTGCTCGCGGGTGAAGGCCTCGCGATTGACCTCACGCCCGGCTTTGTGTCGGATTACCTTGCGAGCGGCTTTGTCTTCCCGGTGCTGAAAGGGTGGCATCGCGAGCCCTGGCACTATCACGTCTACTGCCGGGCGGGGTCGCAGGACGACAAGGTGCTCCGGGAACTCATGGCGTACGTGGAGCGAGGCGTCTTCGCGACCTTCGCGAACCAGTGGCAGTTCTGGTACGGGAAGCTTGGGATTCCGATGCCCGAAGGTTTCGTACCCCAATCAAAATCGTAAAAAGCCGCGTTATTTTCTTTTAACGCGTGTATCCTTTCGGTCAATTCAGAGAGAAACGCTCGGAATTACGCGTTTTCTCACGTTTCACAACACAACCCGAAAGGAACCAAAGAACATGAGCGATAACGGAAGCTGGGAACTTTCTGCAGATGAACTCTCTCTCGCGGCGAACCGGCCTCTTATCACGGAGCTTGCCGGTCTGGGTGTTGTCCGCGCGAGCGGCAAGGACGCCGTGGATCTTCTCGATAAGCTTTTCTGCGTCCGTGTGACGGGTCTCGGCGACGCGATGAAACTCGCGGGCTGGGCCGAAGTGAAGGGGCGGCTGCTCGCGACCCCGCGTATCGTGATGGAGAACGAGGAGTCTGTGTTCCTCGTGGTGCCGCGCGAAACGCTGCCGGAGTTTGTGAAACGGATCAGCATCTATATCTTCCGCTCCAAGGTGAAGTTCGAGGACGTCTCGGACACGGTGAAGGTCGCGGGCGTGATGGGGTCGAACGACGATCTGAAAGCCGCTCTCGCCCCCGCCGGGCTCGAAGTGCCGCCCTGCCTCTGGACCACCGCCCGCGCGAATGGCGCGATCGCGGGCCGCGTGATTCCGACGGAGGAACCCGTCCCCGGCTTTGAAACCCCGGCGGAACGCCTCCTCGTTCTTGGGGCCGCGGATCAGATCGCGGCTCTCGCCGGCACCCGCGTTCCCGAAGCCTTCTGGTGGCTCGCTGAAATCTCCGCCGGCGTTCCGACGGTGTTCACGAGCTCCATGTCGAAATTTGTCCCGCAGGCGATCAATTACGACACGCTCGGCGGCGTGACCTACAACAAGGGCTGCTACCCGGGACAGGAAGTGATCTCGCGCGTCCATAACAACATGGCGAAATTCGGGAAGACGATGGTCTTCGCGAAGACCGAGGGTGATGTCCCGGCCGCGGGCTCTGACTTCACGTTTGAGGAGAAGCTCGGAATCGTCGTCGAGTCCGTGAAGGCGGCCGGCACCACGTACTTCCTCTTCCAGACGACGAAGTAAGCGGCTTTAAGTTTCATTGATTGATTGACGAAAGCGGAGTTCCTTCAGAGGGAACTCCGCTTTCTATTTTGGGGTGAAGAAGAGCGGTCTTCGGATGAAAGCGATCTTTATCCGATCGGCACTCCCATCGCGGTCGCGACGATGATGAGGATGACGACCGCGATCATCGCGTACTTGATCCATCGGGTGTCCGCCGCGCCGTTTGCCGTGAAGTCCGGCATCACCATCGCGCCCCGCGCGTCGTAGTACTCCGTCGCTCCGTCATAAAACTCCACCGCGACCTGCGTCTGACTGAACGCCCGAAGCCGCCCCTTCTTCGTGAAGAGGAGGCGCTCCGCGGTGTCAGGATCCGACGTCTCCCGTCCGTACACCAGGACTTCACCCGATTTTTCTTCGCAGCGCGTGATGATGAGAGTCGTGGTGTCTGGCATAGCGATCCTGAATTCAGAAGAAATGAGGAGAAAGGGCAGGCGGAAGCCGCCCTGATAACCGGTTAGTTTACTGATGATAGATGTATTACCTCGGAAACCACAGTTTCCCGGGTTACTCCGGGATTCGGCGCATGTCGCCGCGGTTATGATTGCTTCCTATGCAGACCCTTCCTGCAGAACACTAAAAAGCGAGAAAGAGAATGGCAGTCACAATTCGTAAGTCTGTTGAGAGCGATCTTCCCGCGCTCCTCGACATCTATAACCACGAGGTGGAGCACGGCGTCGCGACGTTTGACCTGAAGCCGCTGACGCTTGAAGAGCGGGCGGTGTGGTTTTACGAGCATAACAAGGAGAATCATCCGCTGATCACGGCGGAACTCGACGGGAAGCCTGTCGGCTACGCGTCACTCTCTTCCTTCTCCTCAAAAGCCGCGTATCACAGCACGGTGGAGCTCTCCATCTATGTGGCCCCCGACTGCCGCGGTCACCGCATAGGGACGCTTCTCATGGAAGCGATCCTGAATCTCGCGAAAGAGGATCCCGAGACGCATCTCGTCGTGTCCCTGATTACCGGTGTCAACGAGCCGAGCATCGCGCTTCATAAGAAATACGGGTTCAAGTACGTCGGGACGATCCACGAGTCCGGAAAGAAATTCGGGAAGTGGCTTGACGTCCAGTACTGGGAGCTTCAGGTCTGAAGCCTGGGTGTGAGAGTAACAGCCCTCTAAGCGCCGTTCCGATACCGGAGCGGCGTTGTTTTTAAGCACTTCTTGAAGGCGGAAATGAAGTAGCTTGCGCTTGCGAACCCGCATTCCGTCGCGATGTCCTCGACCGACAGCCCGGTTTCGCGGAGGAGCTTCGACGCCTGCGTGATGCGGTAGAGCCGGATATAGGAGAAGATCGTGTCGTGGGTGACCCGCTTAAAAAGCCGGCAGCATTCGCCCGGGCTGTAGTGAACCGCCTCCGCGATCGAGTCGATCGTGATCTCTTCCTTATAGTGCGCCTGAACGTACGTCATGATCGCGCGGGCAACAGCGTCGTTCCTCGCCCGGCTGACGACCGTCTTCTTCGCGGCGTCGGGCCTGAAATTCTGAAGGAGCGAGAGCCAGATCTGCATCAGGCACTCGGCGACCTGGTACTCGTAGCCAAAGAGTTTCGACTCCGCGAGATCCGCGATCGTCTGAAGCCTCGTGAGAATCTCATCCTGCCAGGGGACGGAAGGCCTGAACGCCATCTCGGCAAACGCCGGGTTCCCGACATAGGGGTCGATATAGCGCTTTTCGAAAATGGAGCCGGGGAAGAGTGAGAGGAGTGCCGGAAGAAAGTCGATGCAGTAGTAGGTGCTGTCCGGGTCTTCCACCGGGGCGATCATGTGCAGCATGCCGCTATTGATGAAACAGCCTTCGCCTGCTTTCAGTTCGAGCTTCTTATCGGAGAGACAGACATACACCGCGCCGCTCTTCACAAGACAGAGCTGCATCTCAGAGTGCCAGTGCCAGTCCGCCCGATGACTCGCGTTCCGGGAGAGTTTGGACTCATAGAGCGCGAAAGGAAACTCATCGGATCCGTGAGGAGTTTTGTCCTCCTGGTCAGGACCGATCGGAAAGTTAGGTATCTGCATGCGTCGCGGTAAAGTTCCGAATGCGAAAGAAAATAATAACCGTTTAGCCTAAAAGCCATAGCGGCAGTCGAAAGAATACCAGAATAGAAGAAACCGCCTGAGGCTTAGGGCGCTTCGGTGTCTTACCTTGGAGGTACGAGAAAGCCGGCGTGCGGGGATATCTCTGATTTTATGTATTAATTTCTGTTCGGAATTCCGGGGGCAGAGAGGCTGATTAGCGATCTTTACGAGGATTTACCTGAGCGACAAAAAAATAACCTCCGGGGGCTCAGAAACCTCTCGGAAAACAGTCACCATAGCAAGGATATCGGAGAAACGCGGGAAAGTTTCCGCTCCGCGTGCCGGAAGAGCGGCGACTGAGCTGCGGAAAGCCGCACAAAAACGCTCGCCTGAGGAGTTAAACAAAACAAAATGACACAGCAATTGGGACTGTCGTTATGTCAATACATAACGTCATAGGATCAGCTGCGTCGGCTTGAACACCGTGCTTTATCCTGCTGATCAGTCAGCGTTTTGTTGGTAGTGCAATTGTCTTACTTTCCTTTAAATAGGCAATCTTATCGACAGTTTGCCTACGCTATCTTTTAAAAACGTTATTTAAATAGCTTATTTTTGAATCCGTGGTTATGTTTTTATGAGTACTGTTTTTTGATCTAATCGATATAAAAATAAACAGGAATGTATAAAATAACGCTATCCATGTTAACTGAATATGCAGGATAAGCGTATGTCTGAATCTTCGACCGTCCACTCTTCCCCGATTCAGGGGTCTTCTGCTCCGACCTCCATCCCCCAGGAAAGCAATAAGATGGAGAATCTCGCCAAGATGACGCTGATCGAGACGCGTCTTTCAAACGAGAAGAAGTCCGTGTTCCTCGCCTACGTGCTCTGGTTCTTCTTTGGCTCTTTCGGTGTCCACTGCTTCTATCTCGGAAAGCCGATGAGCGGACTCTTCCGTATCGCGTCGATCTGGCTTGGAATCATCCTCGTCTTCGCGATTGGATCTGACGGCCCCGGCCTCATCAACGGGGTGGGCGCGCTGTTCCTCGTTATCGGAAGCCTGCTGCTTCTGATTGATATCTTCCGTATCCCGGGTTTTGCCCGCGCTTACCTCGATAACCGCCGCATGATTTATGAACGGAATCTTCTGAGGTAAGAAACAGAGGATCCAGTGTGTGTGATAAACGGCATCTTCGGGTGCCGTTTTTTTATGGGAAGCGGAAGCGCGATGGTCTTTCGTTGAACAAAAAGGGAGCGGCTTTTTTGAAGCCGCTCCTTTAAGTGAGAGAGCGATACCTATTTCAGAAGAAACCGCGGATCAAAGGCTTCCAGGCTTTGTATTCTCAGAGCGGGACATCCTTCAGCCACTTGGAAGGACCCATATCCTGCACTTCGTGAATGCTTTTCCCGGTTACCCACTTGGAAGCGCCGCGGGCCTTGCCGGTGATTTCCTCAATATCGACACGCCAGACCTGAGCCATGGGACCGCGCACTTTCATCTGAACCTCATTGCGGACCGCGCTGTTTTTCGGCGCGTGGCGCTTGAGGATGGCGGCGAAGGCATCCGCGAATTCCTTGGGATCCGTGACCGGATAGGCTTTCCCGGTAACAATCGCTGAGGCGTAATCAACGGAATACCACTCCGGCAGCGTCGTCGCCTTTCCAACGTAGGAAATTGACACGTTGGGATTCATCAGCATGTTGTCGGTCTTACGGCCGCCCGGCATCCCGGTTCCATGGAAATAAATTTTGTTTCCGACTCTCACGGGGGTAATCGGCACTCCGTAAGGATGTCCGTCCAGATCGCAGGTGCTGAGAACCGCGTGTTCCATGAAATCGATCACTTCTTTTGCCTGATCCAGGGTCAGTTCACGGGCCTTGCGGCGGAGAGGACGATGGGCGGTGCATTTTTTCTCATCCGGGGCAGATTCAGCTGCCGAGGCGACAGCGCTGAGTGCGGAAAGACCGCCGGCAATAAGGACTTCTCTTCGAGTTGACATCTTTTCTCCTTTTATGATTCCTCGAAACTCTGTCCTTATTGAACCATCGGATTAATTCAAAAGATCTAGACGGTTTTTGAAAATTTGATGGGGACAGTCGGAGATCTGTCTTCCATTTGGGCAGAATTATTCTTGGAGGGAAATATGCCGCGAAAAATTCTGCCGCCGCTCGACTGGCAAATCGGTGAGGATGAGCCTAAAGCTGAAGGTCTTAAAAAGAGACTCTTAAGTTTCATCGGGAAAGGAATGCTTCCTGAAGGAACCCGGCTGCCGTCAGTGAGACAGATGACGGCGTCAAGCGGCGTGTCCAAAAACACCGTTGAGCGGGTGTACGCTGAGCTGAAGGACGAAGGCGTTATTGCTGTCAGACCCGGTTCCGGGTTTTGGGTGGCAGAGAGACTTCCGGTCATCTGTCCGCCAGAGATCGGGGCTATCGCGGCGGAAGACTACCATGTCAATATGCCGATTACTTCGGCCGCAAAGGAAGCGGCTGACGCTCTTCCCTTTTTCAGGCGTCACACCAGTTGGCCTCTTTCCTGCCGCTGTTCCGTGATGGATATATTCCCGGAAAAGCGCTGGGGGGCGATCAATGCCCAGATAGCGAGATCTCCCTGGCTCTATACCAACTATTCGGATCCCAAAGGCTACTTCCCGCTTCGGGAAATGATTTGCCGGAACCTCTTCAAGTACCGTTCTATTTCGGCGAAGCCTGAGAACGTCGTCATCACGAACGGCACGATCAATACGATCGGCCTCGTTATCGATCTGGTACTGGAGGCAGGTCAGAGAATCGCGCTTGAGTCTCCCGCGAATAACCTGATTTCGTCTCTTATCCGATATCACGGGAAGAAAATCCAGTGGCTGAAAAGCGATTCCGAGGGCGTGATTCCGGAAGCGGGAAATATTTCGGCGCTGCTCGTCACTCCGTCAATTCAGGTGCCTGCGGGGTTCAGGATGTCTCTCGCGAGGCGGGAGGAAGTCCTTTCAGTCTGCAGAAAAAAGGGAGTCTGGCTCCTTGAGAATGACTTCGACACCGAATTTGGTCTGCTGAATGACCCGCTGCCCGCAATCCGTTCGCTTCCTGGGGCGGAAGACTGCACGATTTATTCCGGAACGTTTTCATCGATTATTTTCCCGGGTATCCGAATCGGCTATGCGGTTGTACCGGAAACACTGGCAGACGCGTTAGCCGGAAGCCGTTTTTTAAACGATCGCTTTTCTTCTGAAAGCCGGCAGGCGGCGCTCGCGGAGTTTATCCGCTCAGGAGAGTACGAGACGCATGTCAGGAAAGTCGCTACTGTCTTTAATCAGAGGAGGGAGTTCCTGATGAATCTGCTGAAAGAGAAGGCGGACCGATGGGGGCATGTTTCATCAAACGCCATCGGCTCACACATTACTTTTTCGTTGGATGACTGTATCTCCGATAAAGCTATCGCGGCGAAGGCCTTTGAACGGAAGCATGAGTTCATCGCCTGTTCGAGTTTCGACGGAGACTATCAGATCAATGGGCTGATGCTGGGATTTGGAGCATTCCCGACTCCGACAATCGCGGAATCAGTTGAACTATTAATCTCGATCCTGAAGGATTCAGTCCGAGCTTAGTTCTATCGCCACGCGCTTTGCGGTGGAGTTTCCTGAGATAAGAAGCTCGGATTCCGGTCACCGGAATGAGATCTTTGGGTGCCGTTTTTTTATGCTGCACAGAGGCTCCGGTACACTGTCCGGAGTGAAAGATGGGAAGGTTTGGTGAGGTGAAGTGATGTCAGAAAAAGAAAGCGGCAATACGGGAGCGGCTGAAAGCTGCCTCTTCTGCGCGATTCAGACAGACGACCGGAAGCGGATCGTGGAAGAGAATGACTACGCGTACGCCATCCGTGACGGATTCCCGGTGACGCCGGGGCACACGCTTTTTATCCCGAAACGCCACGTCCCGGACTATTTCGGCCTCACTCAGGAAGAGCGTGACGCGATTAATCTGCTGATTCACTCGCAGAAAAAGATTCTTGAAACCGAAGACCCGACGATCGAAGGCTGGAATATCGGGATCAACAACGGTTTTGTGAGCGGTCAGACGGTCTTCCACTGCCACGTGCACCTGATTCCGCGCCGGAAGGGCGACGTGGAGAATCCGCGGGGCGGCGTCCGGCACGTCATTCCGTCCAAAGGCTCCTACTGAAATCAACAAGCGGACGGATTTCTGTCGGATTCTTCGGACAACCAATATCCTGTCAGTCTGTTTTTATGTCTGAGTTTCGGAAGCTTCTGTTTGCTGCTCCTCGCGTGAATCGGACTGTTTTGCGGGGCAGGCGGGTTAAGAGTTTCAAACTTTTCGGAAAGAAAGCTGGTTAAATAACAGAAACTTCCAGTCTCGGCTGGCAATAATGCAGGTCAGCCATCCAAGCGGTTTTTAATTGATTTAGGTGGCGGTCCAGCACCTCAACGGCGATCGAGTAGGAGGCCGGAATGGCGTCCACAGTCGCGGCCGTCCGGGTAATGATGATGCTGTTCTGAAGCAGCTTCACGGGGCTGCCGCTGGCATCAAAGGCGGAAACGCGGAAGAGGTTGAGGCCGGGCTTCGGGAGCGTGAGCGTTACGGACGCGCCCGCCGTGAGCTGAATGCGGCCGGAGGTCCAGCCGGTATCCGTGCTGTCAATCTGGAACTCGTACCCCGCGGGGATCTCGTCCTTCGACTGCACCATGACCTTCGCGGTCGCGGAAGGCGTACGCGCGATGTAGTTCAGCGTGAGATTCAGTTCGCCGCCGGCTTCAAGACGGCCGCGGGAGGTCTTCCGGGAGTTGTCCTTTGAGCTCCAGTCGATCGACTCGGCGAAGAGCGAGGCGCCCTCAGCGACGGCGGTCATCGGGTTCACTTCCGTGCTGCCCTCGACACCGAGCTCCTGACAGACCTTGTCGCGGATCGGCTTATAGTTCGTCGGACCGCCGACAAACACGATGCGTTCCAGATCAAAGGGCGAGAGACCGGCCTTTTCCAGGGCGTCGCGCGCGGCCTGAATCGACTGCTCGACGCGGTCCGCGATCAGCTGATTAAAGGTGTCGCGCGTGAGATCGCAGTCGAGGTAGATTTCGTCGCCATTTTCATCGAGGCACCCGGTTTCGGCTTCCGAGAGGTTGATCGTCGCGGTATCTTTCGCGGAAAGCTCAATCTTCGCGCGTTCCGCGGCGAGCGCGGCCATACGCATCAGGCGCTTGTACTTCGTGTTAATCGCGAAGTCTTCCGGCAGCTCAAAGTTCTCGATGAGCCAGGGCTTCACGACGCTGTCCATCACGCGGCGGTCGAAGTCGCGGCCGCCGCAAAGCGCGATGCCGCCGTGCGAAAGCAGGTTCACGCGGCCCCCGATGCTTTCCGCGATAGCGATATCCAGCGTTCCGCCGCCCAGGTCATAAATGAGGAACGTGCCGTCACTGTTATGCGCTTTCATCACGCTCATCACGGCGGCAACCGGTTCCTGCATGAGGGCGACACGGCCGATGCCGGCCATATTCGCGGCCTGAGTGGTCGCGTCACGCTGCATCTGATTAAACGCGGCCGGCACGGTGATCACGGTTCCGGTTTCAGGATCCTTGCGGATTTCCTCCGGGAGGTAGCCGAAAAGCGTCCGCAGAATCTCAGCCGAGCACTCTTCAGGCGTCATGTCTTTGCCAAGCGCCTTGATATGAATCGGGGTTGAGGTACCCATCAGACGCTTAAAGAACACCGCCGCGTTATCGGGGTTCGCGGCAGCGGCCTGATAGGCGCGCTGACCGACGAGACGGTTGCCGCGGCGGTCGTAGGAAATCGCGGACGGCGTGACGTCATTCTGTTCGGGGCTCTTCCAGATCCGTGTTTCTTTGCCGTCATAGGAACAGATGGCGCTGTTAGTCGTGCCGAGGTCAATGCCAATGTAATAACTCATTTATTTACCTTTGCGAGAATCACGGAACCGATGTGGGTGATGTGGTTTTGGGAATCGAGAATTGTGGGTTCGAGAATCTGCTGAATAATCAGCTGATCATCGGGCTCAAATTCGTCGAGATTGACTGCTGTCACGGGAAGCCCCGGATCGTAGGGGAGTCCAAGCGGGATTTCCGCGATTTTCATGTCGGCGGCTTCAAGTCCTTCCAGCGTTTTCTTGAAAAACCATTGGAACTGGCTGTCACCGCGCTTCTGCCCGGCGAAATCGAGTTTGACGCGGAGTCGCTGATAGACGCCGGCGAAACGCCAGGCCTCGACCACCATGCTGACGATGGAATTTTTCAGCTCTGCTTCTGACATGAAATTTCCCCTGATCTGAGGTTGTTTTCGTGGTTACAAATGATAATGCGGAGATAGCCCCGGCGCTATCGGTGTGACGCGGCCGGATTGCCGGATACGAGGCTTACCGGACCGATCTCCGGACCTCCGGCGGGCATCAGTCCGCCAGAGGAAAAGACAGGTAACGAATGACAGATCTTTCGTTATGCTTCAGCCGCGGAGAATGTTCGCGTCTGAAGCAAGATCCGCGTCATCCGATCCGTCCCGAAATACGATCGAATTCAGCTCATAGACAATTTCCCGCAGCTCGTCATAATTCCGATTGGCGATACTGCCGCAGCCGCGCTTCAGCAGCTCCTGGAAGCGGGCTTTGTCGCGGTACCAATGCGGGTTATCGGTGTAGTAGCGGAAGTACGAGACCACGTACTTCGGGTCACGCCACCGGATCCTGAAGGTGTTCGAGCGGATCCGTCTGAGGCATCCCTCAAACCCCGGCTCATTGCGGTCAATAATCCGCTGCGCGGCCTGCTGCTGATACTCGAACGACTGAATTTCGGTCGGGTTCGCGTCAGCGCGGGCGAAGTCGTTGAACTCCCGGACTTCATCATCAAGCTCAGCCTGGCGGATTTCCTTCAGGTGAGCCTTCCGGATAGAGGCGAGTTTGCGGCGTGACTCGAGCACCGTTTCCATCGCTTCCTGCGTGTCCTCAGTCTGTGCCTTATCGGGATTCAGGCTGCGGACCCGGGTGAGGCGCCGTGTCAGACGGTCAAGCTCCGGGTCGATCACCACGTCACTGATCCGCTTCACGCGTTCCAGCGTGCTGTCAGCGTCATTCACGACCAGCTCCGCGGCGTCCGAGTAGTTGATGGCGCTTTCCTGGCGGGAGTAGAAATTGTGGCCGGCAGAGAAGACACCGCTTACGCTTGGCACCGAGACCTCAAGACGGATGGTGCCTGAGTCATCGATCTCATACTCACAGATCAGATCGGCGCCTGTCTCAATGATCCCGTTCTCAAAGTCATCGCCCTCGATCTTCAGGACGCCGATCGGGCGGTTATCCGTGATCGGGTCTTCGATTTCACCTTCCCAGATCTTGATGTTGATGGACTCGTTAGAGCCGGCTTTCAGAGTCCGCGCGGCCTTGAAGACCTTTTTCCCCTTCTTTGGGAGCGGGTCACCGGCACGGATAAGGAAGTCGAGTGACGGATCCCCGCCGACCTTATCGAGCACTTCAACCCCAATCGAATAGGAGGCCGGGATCGCTTCGATCGTGGCCGCGGTCCTCGTGATCATGATGGAGGACTGGGCGAGCTTCAGCGGGTTGCCTTCAGCGTCAAACGCCGAAACACTGAAAATATTGATGTTCGGTTTCGGGAGCATCACCGTGATGAAGGCGCCGTTCGCGAGCGGCACGCGGCCCGAGGTCCACCCCGTATCGAGGCTGTCAATCTGGAATTCGCATCCCGGAGGAATCGGCTCCCCGCTCTGCACCATGACCCGGGCACTCGTTTCAGGCGTCCTCGCGATGTAGTTCAGCGTGAGTTTGAGATCGCCTCCCGTGGAAAGAGAGCCTTTCGAGGATTTCCGGGCATTATCCTTCGTGGTCCAGTCGATGGACTCAGCGAAGATTGCCGCCCCTTCCGCCACGGCGGTCATCGGGTTCACTTCCGTGCTCCCTTCCACACCGAGCTCCTGACAGACCTTATCGCGGAGCGGCTTATAGTTCGTGGGCCCCCCGATGAACACGATCCGCTCAATATCAAACGGCGAAAGCCCGGCCTTCTGGATCGCTTCGCGGGCCGCCGTGATTGACTTATCAACGCAGTCAGCGATCAGCTGGTTGAAATCATCGCGCGTCAGATCGCAGTCGATATAGATTTCGCTCCCGCACTCGTCGGCGCACTGCGTCTCCGCTTCAGAGAGGCTGATCGTGGCGGAGTCTTTCGCTGAGAGCTCAATCTTCGCGCGTTCCACCGCGAGGGCTGCCATCCGCATCAGACGGCGGTATTTCGGATGAATCGAGAAGTCTTCGGGAAGGTCAAAGTTGGCCGTGAGCCAGGGCTTCACGATGCTTTCCCTCACGCGGCGATCAAAGTCCCGGCCGCCGCAGAGCGCGATGCCGCCGTGCGAGAGAAGACTCACGCGGCCCGCGGTGCTTTGCGCGATCGCGATATCGAGGGTTCCGCCGCCCAGGTCATAAATGAGGAATGTGCCATCGATCTGATGAGCCTTCATAACGCTCATCACGGCGGCAACCGGCTCCTGCATCAGCGCCACGCGGCCGATACCGGCCATTCGGGCGGCCTCTGTCGTCGCGTCGCGTCGCGCTGCATCTGATTGAAGGCCGCGGGCACCGTGATCACGGTGCCGAGATCCGGCGCGTTTCGGATTTCTTCCGGAAGGTAGCTGAACAGCGTTCTCAGCACCTCCGCGGAGCACTCCTCAGGCGTCAAATCCTTTCCCAGCGCCCGGATATGGATCGGGGTTGAGGTTCCCATGAGGCGCTTGAAAAGCACTGCGGCATTATCGGGGTTCGCGGCCGCGGCCTGATAGGCGCGCTGGCCGACCAGGCGGTTTCCGCGGCGGTCATAGGAAATGGCGGACGGAGTCACGTCATTCTGTTCAGGGCTCTTCCAGATCCGGGTTTCCGCTCCGTCATAGGAACAGAGGGCGCTGTTCGTCGTGCCGAGATCGATTCCAATATACGTACTCATTTGGCGGCTTTCTCCAGAATGACGGAACCAACATGGGCAATGCGGTCATCGGAGGCCAGAATCGTGGGTTCCAGAATCTGCTTGATCACGAGCGGGTCGCCAGGCTGGAAATCTTCAAGATTCACGGCGGAAATCTTGAGTCCCGGGTCAAATGCCATGCCAACCGGGAATTCCGCGACCCGAAGCCCCGCGGACTCGAGTCCCTCAGCCGCCTTTTTGAAGTACCAGTTGAATTGATTCAGATAGCGTTTCTGTTCAGCCGGCTTAAGTCCTGTAAGCAGCCGCTCATAGTTGCCCTTGAACCGCCAGGCCTCAATCACCATGCTGATGATGGCGTTTGTCAGCTCAGTTTCTGAAGACATTCTCATTCCCCGATTGCTTGATAGGTATTGATTCAGCGAGACATAGACAGTATATGGGATTTTGCTGTTATTAAATAAAACACTAAACGAAATGCCTTCTGACCCCGGGTGCGGACTGAATCAAAGTTTCTTCGTTTAAGGCTTCGGAATATAAGAGAAAAATATCGGTATGAAGGGAACGGTGTGACAGGAAAAAAACGCCGCGGCCCTGGTGGACTCAGAGCCGCGGTGAAGGAGAGAAGGGGTTTGCTTTCGTTAGTTCTTTAATCAGGGATGCTTCAGCGGCGCGTGGATCACGAGATTCGGGTGAGTCGCGGCCGGCTGCGGAAGCGGGTAAATCGTGTCGACGTTCCCGTGCTTCTTCCGGAGTTCCTCAATATCCCCGAATTCGAGCGCGCGCTGCGGGCACGCCTCAACGCAGATCGGCTGAAGGCCCTGTTCGAGCCGGTTGAGACACGCGTCGCACTTCGTCATTTTGTGAGCCTTTTCATCAAGCTCCGGCGCGCCGTAGGGGCAGGCCTTCGCGCAGTTCCCGCACCCGATGCACTTATCGGTGTTGATGACGACCAGCCCGTCCTCCGTCCGCGTGTGGTGTGCGCCCGTCGGGCACGCCTTCACGCAGGCGGGGTCTGAGCAGTGATTGCAGGCGATCGAGAGGTAGTACGCGTAGACGTTCTGCTTCCAGGCACCGGACTTCGGGTCTTTCGACCACTTGCCATCCGTCACTTCCAGCACGTGGCGGAAATTCCGCCCGACCGGCAGGTTATGGGCGTCCTTGCAGGCGACTACGCACGTTTTGCATCCGTTGCAGCGCCTTGCGTCAAAGAAAAATCCAAGCTGCTTCATGTTGTTTCTCCAGTTCAGGCGCTGATCGGTTCAATCTGCACGAGGTTCGTGTGCGAGGGATTGCCCTTCGCGAGCGGACTCGGGCGGGGGCTTGTGAGCGTATTGATGCAGCCTCCGATATCCACCGTCTTCCCGTTCTTCTTCACCGGGCGGTACCACGCGCCCTGCGGGAGCGCGCAGACACCCGGAATGATGCGGGGCGTGATGTGGACCGCGATCTCAATCGCGCCGCGGTCATTGAACACACGCACCTTCTGCCCCTCAAAGAGCCCCCGTTCCTCGGCGTTCACCGGATTCACAAGAACGCGGTCCGGGTGGGCCTCGCGCACCCAGGGGAGGTTATGGAAGGAAGAGTGAACGCGGCCGTGACCGTGGTAGCCGTAGCACTGGAGCGGATAGGTCTTCGCCTTTGGGTCTCCCGCCATTTCCCACGTGCGGACAAATTTCGGGAGCGCCGTGATCACGTCGCCCTTCGGAAGCGTCCACGTTTCCGCGATCTTCGCGAGCTGCTCGGAATAGATCTCAATCTTGCCGGACGGGGTCTTCAGCGGATGCATCGCGGGGTCCGCCCGGAAGTCCGAGAACGCGATCCGGTCCCACTTGAGGTGCAGGAGCTGATGCGGCCCCGTGGCCCAGAAGGTCTTGAAGTCCGGGAGCTCAGGATTCTGCTTCCGGTTCTGCTCGTACGCCCACTCAATCCACCCCCGCTGCGTGCGGCCTTCGGTGTAGGCGGCTTCAAGCCCCATCTTCTCCGCGATCCCGCGGCAGATTTCCCAGGTAGACCGCTGTTCCCACTGCGGGTTCACGGCTTTGTGGATCGGCGTGATAAAGGCGGTCTCACCCATCGAGTCGCCGTTTCCGACGAGATCCTCGGTTTCGTTTCCGAGGGTATCCGGGAGGAGCACATCCGCATACCGGCAGGACGCGGTCATCATGTTGTCGCAGACCACGATGAATTCGCATTTCGACGTGTCGCGGAGGATCTTATCCGTGCGGCCGCAGTCGCTATGCTGGTTGATGAGGATGTTGCCGCCCGAATTGATCACCATCTTGATGTCGTTCTTCAGCCGGTCGACACCCTTCACACCGTCGTGCGTTGCCGTCATCTCGTGCCCCCGCAGAATCGCCTCTGTCCACATGAAGCTCGGGATCGAGGCTTTCACGGGGTTATTGCCGCGGGGGATTCCGATTGGCCACCAGTCGGTGCCGCACTCTTCCATGCCGCTTGACGTGCCGGGGAGACCCACCTGACCAAGAAGAATCGGAAGCATCGCGATTGCCCGTGCCGTTTCCTCGCCGTTTGCGCGGCGCTGCGGCCCGAGTCCCTGGGCGACAAAGACAGGCTTTGTTGTTCCCATCTCGCGGGCAAGGGCGATGATTGTTTCTTCAGGAATACCGGTAATGGCCGAGGCGTACGCCGGGGTCTTCGCGACGCCGTCCGCCTTCCCGAGGATGTAGGACTTGTAGTCGCCGTTCTTCGGGGCGCTCTTCGGGAGGGTCTTCTCGTCGTAGCCGACGCAGTACTTATCGAGGAACTCCTGATCCACCCAGTTGTGGGTGATGAATTCGTAGGCGAGCGCTTCGCAGAGCGCGGCGTCTGTCCCGGGGAGGATCGGGATCCACTGATTCACTTTCCCCGCCACCGTATCCGTGCAGATCGGATCAATCACGATCGTCTTCACGTGGTTCTTCTCAATCGCCTGCAGGAACTGCCAGGACATCGAGCCGCCGGAAATCCGGGTGACAGAGAGGTTGTCACCGAACGACACGTAGAGCTTCGCGTGGGCGATTTCGGTGGGAGAGGACGCGACCTTGCGGCCGTAGGTCATCGGGAAGGCCGCAGTGATCTGGGCGGAGGAGTAGGAACCTTTCCAATTCAGGTAGCCGCCCGTGAGGTTCGCGAGACGCTTCCAGCAGTTCGAGCCGCTGACCGACGTCTGCTGCGCCGTCGCGTAGTTGATGTAAACGGAGTCCGGGCCGTAGTTCTTCAGGATCCGCTGCCAGTTATCGGCGATCAGCTGATAGGCCTCATCCCACGAGATCCGCTCAAATTTCGCTTCTCCCCGCTCGCCGACCCGCTTCATCGGGAACTTCAGGCGATCGGGGTTATAGAGGCGCTGCCGCATGGAGCGGCCTCTGAGGCACGCCCGCAGCTGATAGGGCTGGGGGCAGCAGGGGTTCGATGTGTTATCGGTCTCGATCCGGATCACCTGGCCGTTCTTCGTAAAGACACGGAGGGCGCAGCGGTTGCCGCAGTTCACCACGCAGGCACCCCAATACATGTCAGGCATCGCGTCAATCGCTTTTTTGACACCTGACGCCACGGCGGTAAGCGGACAGACGCTTCCGGCAAGCGTGATGCCGGCTCCCTGCAGCAGGGCTCGGCGAGTCAGTTGGAAGGTCATTTTGTTTTCCTGTTGTTTTATTTATGAATTGCTGTTCTGGACGAGATGAGATTCATCTCTTGGGGGCGGATTCTATGGAGAACGAACCGATTTTTGAATGACAGATTGACAACAAAAACTTGCTAACCAAGCAAGTAAATCAAAATTAATCAAATGAGAATGATTTACGGAGATCCCCGGAAACAGGGGAAAACCGGGTGATGCCGCTGAAAAGAAAGGGAAATACGGGAGGGCGGAAATCAAAGCGCGGCACGGTGAAAAATGAGAGGTCAATTACCCGCGATCGTTTTTAATAGGAAATATGAGTTCCTATAGAGGATCTATCAGTAACTATCAGAATCTATGAAACGGTGGGAGAGCGGATAAAGAAACGCCGCGGTTCCTTAGGGGAATCGCGGCGGGTGTCAGTGTTCTTTTAAAAGCGGTCAGGCGGGTTCTGACGTGGCATTGAATTCCGCTGCCGTCGCGAGCGTCGCCGATCCGATATGGGCGATCCGGTTATCCGCCGTGAGAATCGTGGGTTCGAGCACCTGCTCGATCACGATGTCATCCCCCGGCTCAAATTCATCCATATTGACAGCCGTGATCTTGAGACTGGGATTAAAGGGCATTCCTTCCGGAATGTCAGCGACATGAAGCCCCGCGGTCGCGAGCGCTTCCTTTGTTCTCTGAAGAGACCACTTCAGCTGGTTCCGATAGCGCACCTGATCCTCGGGCTTTGCCTTCGCGATCATCTGCTCAAAAGCTTCCTTGAAATGCCAGGCTTCCACCGCCATGTTGATAATGGCTTTGGTCAGCTGCTGTTCAGAAGGCATTGATGTACTCCTCTGTGGCGATTGTTGTTATGTCAGGTTGTTCTCAGCAACTTTTTTAAAGGACAGTGCCGGGGAGAGCGGCTGGAAACGGTGGTGTGAAGCTTGATCGAGCCGCTATCCCCTGCCGCCCGGAGTGACCTTCGGGCGGTCTTTCTCTTACCCGTTACTTCGCGGTCTTCCCGAGACTCAGGGCGTCCCAGGCGGCGCCTTCACCAGCGATGCGGCCGAAGACGAGGATATCTGCGTAGGCGTTGCCGCCGAGGCGGTTCGTGCCGTGCGTGACACCGGTCACTTCGCCCGCGGCATAGAGCCCCGGAATCACCTTGCCGTTCTTATCGAGCGCCTGGGACTTCGGATTGATGCGGATGCCGCCCATCGTGTGGTGAATCGACGGAACGGCCTTCACGACGTAGTACTTGCCCTGCGACATATCGACGAGGCCGCCGCGGTTATGGAAGTCCTTGTCGTTCCCCGGCCCCGTCATCGAATCCACGCGGTCAATCGTCGCCTTGAGGTTGGAGTAAGGGATCTTCGTGAATTCCGCGATGCACTTCAGGTCACCGCAGGTCTTCATCGTGCCGGTCTTCGTGAAGACGGAGTATTCGTCCGGGTGAGCCTCGACGGTCTTCGAAATATTCCCGATCTTGTCGTTCCAGAGAACCCAGCAGTAGGAGCCTGGCTGCGCGAGGATCGCGTGCGAGATCACGTCGCGGCGCCCGAGTTCTTCAACGAAACGCTGTCCCTTCTGGTTGATCAGAATGGCGCCGTCAAACCGGGCGTCGGCGATCAGCTCAATCGAGCCCGAGACCGGGTCGCAGATCGGGTAGGTCTGGATGTACTGCATGTTGACGAGTTCCGCCCCGGCGCGTTCCGCCATGTAGAGCGCTTCGCCCGTCGCGGACGGGGAGTCCGTGGACTTAAAGCGTTCATCGAGCGACGGGTCGTACTTCTTCACCATCGCGGCATTGTGACCGAAGCCGCCCGTCGCGAGCACCACGCCGCCCTTCGCGTCGAACTCGTAATTCTGCCCATTCATCGTCGCCTTCACGCCGACCACGCGGCCTGAGGCATCCTTGATAAGTTCCACGGCTTTCATATTGGTGATGACCGGGATCTTGAGTTCGTTCGCCTTCGCGTAGAGCTTCGTGATGAATTCGGTGCCGGTCTGGCCGTACGGGATCAGGGCGCGCTTACGGGTGTGGCCGCCGAACATGAAGAGGTTATCGGGTTCAAACCGGACGCCGATATAGTCGCGGGCCCACTTGGCGGCGGAAAGCGCGTTCCCCGTCATCGTGCGGATCACTTCAAGGTCGCCCTTCTTGTCGCCCCCGATATAGGTGTCCTGAGCGTGGCGTTCGGCGGAGTCATCAAGAATCCCGAGTTTCGGCTGGACCCAGTTCCGAGCGGCATTCATTTCAGCGCCGGAGATCAGGGAGTTGCCGCCGACTGTCGGCATCTTTTCCAGCATCACGACGCTCGCCCCGGTGTTCTTCGCCTCAATCGCGGCCGCGAACCCAGCGCCGCCGGCACCCACGACGACCACGTCATAGGTGCTCTTCGCCGGAATCATCGAGGCCGCTTTCTTAAGCGACTTCTGTCCGTCCTTCGTGAGCGTCACGCCCGCCTTCTTCGCCGCGTCCTTCACGGCCGCGAGAAAGCCTTTCGATGAGAACGTGGCGCCTGAGATGGCGTCGAGATCCGTGGAATTCGTTTTGACAACGTTGTCTTTAAGATCTGTAAAGACCTTCTCCGCGAGAACCGGGTTCTCGTTCTGAGAGAGGACCTTGATTGACTGGATCTTATTCGCGTCAAAGGTCACCTGAACCTTGATATCGCCGTCCTTCCCAACACCGGTGCCGGTCGTGGTTACGGTCGCGGCGGATGCCTGGAAAGCAAAGGCTCCGATCACGGCTGCCATCACGGCGGCAAAACGAATGGATTTGGTATTCATCACGCTGTTTCTCCCCTCAAACCTGTCAAATTGACTTGTCAATTTTTGATTGCAACGTCATTAAAAGACAGTTAACCGCCTAAGTCAATATCCTTATCTCTTTAGTGATATAGATAAATCGAAACAAAACGTGTTTGGGTCAATAAGGCGTGCTTTTTCCTGACAGAATGGGGGAAAGAGGGTTCTCTGGAATCCACGGGAAATCAGCGGTTTCCGTGAAGTGGATTCCGGTGACCCGGCTCAGAAACCATTACTGTGACGCGGATGAATCAAAGGGAGGATCCCGTGATGACAGCCTGTGAGAAAGCGATCCGGTATCTGCTCGCCAAAATGGATGAGGAGTCAGGAGACGTCATGACGCTTCCGGTGCTTCAGAAACTCCTCTATTACAGTCAGGGATTTTCTTTGACGATGACCGGAAAGCCGCTTTTCGAAGAGGATTTCGAAGTGTGGCAGATGGGACCCGTGATTCCGGCGCTTTTTGAGAAATATGGGAAAGAGCCAGGGTTCAGGATTCTGAACTCCTCGGAGACCGGAGACCCGGGACTCACGGCAGATGAGAAAGAGGGGCTCGATCAGGTGTACCTCGTCTACGGGCAGTTTTCTGGCTGGAAACTGCGGGACCTGGTTCTCGCGGATCCATTGATTGCCGGAGCTCCCATCCCGTCCGTGATTCCGAAAGCCGCGATGAGGGATGCGTTTCTCGCGAGGCTCGAGGTGAGCGGCGCGTACGAGGCGGATTTCTAGAGCGAGAGGAAAAGACCGCCAGACGCCCTAAAATAGGGACTTTCAGCATCCGGTATAAATCAAGGCAATCCATCTATGGCAGCAGATAACGCTTTTTCGTTTGCGAACATAGCGTCTCCAAAAGGACGCCAGCTCGAGCAGATGGTTGCTGATGTTTCCGCCAGCTATAAATATTATTGGCTGCTTTCTCTTGTCAAAATCGTTTCTGAGGGCAAAACCGGGTTTATTTCCAATCAGGAAATGGCTGCCCGCATGATCGCGGCCGCCTGGTACCCAGTCGTTTATTTCCGTCTGAAGTTTGGTTACTCAGATAAGTTAGAGGAAAAGATTCGGCTCGTTCAAAAAGAATGCGCCTTGTCGGATGACGCCTCTTATGAGGAAATCATTGAGGCAATTTTGCAAAGCAGGAATTCAGAGCTGAAAAGCAAACTCAGTAAGTTGACCCGCTATGTCCCTTCTCGGTTTATTGGATCCTTGTTTGATGATCAGCTCGCGATAAGCAAGCGGCAGTATGGCTCGTCTTTTGAAGGTCATAAAGATAATGATGTCAAGATTTTCAGCCAAGAGGCGGGTAATAAATCTCAGGCGCCCTATGTGATTGAGAAAGGCGGCATAACGCTGATGCCAGACTGGATACAGTTCTTTCTGGATTACAGCCAGATGATTACGGACAGCACGTATTTCAAGCTGACCCAGTTCGTTCAGCGGAGGAATCCTAACGTTCCGGCTGTTTCTGAAAAGCTGATAAGACCGACGGAGAGAAAGGAAACCGAGGAATTCAAAAGCGCAAGAAATTACTGGAAGCGGGCTATCAAGTCGAATGAACAGGTGTATGACATCTACACGAAGAACCCATTCACCGAAAATGCTTTAAATCGTCTGGGCGGATTGGCAATCGATCACTTTGTGCCCTGGAGATTTGTTCTTCACGACCGGCTTTGGAATCTTGTGCCAACCTTTGGCAGACCGAACAGCAGTAAAAGCGACAATTTACCTGACAGGGATTTTCTGGATGATTTTTGCAATATTCAGATCCTGGGGCTTAAAGCCAATATAGATTGGGAAAAGCCCGAGAATATTGAAAAAAACAAAAAAAAGAAAAAAGCGGATCCGATTATGGATGCTTACCGTGATCTGATGCCAAATGCGAAAAGTATCGCTGATCTCCTTAAACACGAGGCGCAGCTGCGGGAGAAGCTGCAGGACGCGGTTGGGGCTCTTCTCCTGCAGGCAAAAATTCAGGGCTTTTCGAAGTGGCAATCCGACTACATATCCGGGAACGATCTGCGTCTGTAGCCTGCTGATGGCGGGGAGATTCTTTCCGACTCCAGGGTGGTTGGTTCCATGAGAAAGCCCCATTCCTTTTCCTGCACCAGTACGCCCTAAAATAGGGCAATCCGCATCTGGAATTTATCAAGGCATTCCACGCATGGCATCAGATAACGTGTTTTCATTCGCGATCGCGACGGCGTCTCCGAAAGGGGGGACGCTTGAGCAGATGCTGGCCAATACGACGAACTGCTACAAGTACGTCTGGATGCTCGCGCTCCTCAGGATCGCGTCTGAAAACAAACGCGAATTCGTTTCCTTTAAAGAGATGACGGCCCGCATGGTGGCAGCCGCCTGGTACCCGGTGATCTATTTCCGTCTGAATCTCGGGTACTCAGATCAGCTCGCGGAACTGATCTATGCCGTGAGGGAAGAGTGCCATCTGCCGGATGATTCGTCGTACGACGATATCGTGGCCGCGGTTATGGGGATCCAGAATCCGGATGTGGAGAAAAAGATCCGGATGATGACGCGCTATGTTCCGCAGCGCTTTATCGCCGCGGTGTTCAATGACCAGTACGCGGAGTACCGGAAGGAATTCGGGAAGTCCTTTGAGTCGAAGAAGGATAACCTCACGCGCGACCTGAGCCAGAAAGCGATGAACGCCGGCCGGACGCCTTACGTGATCAGTAAGGATGGCATTCAGCTGACGCCTGAGTGGACGCGGTACTTTATCGAAAATAATCCGATCATCACGGAGTGCACGTACTTCAAGCTCACGCAGTTCCTGCAGCAGAAGAACCCGAGCGTCCCGGCGATTTCAGAGAAACTCATTCAGCCGACCAGCCGGAACAGTCTTGATTTCTCCCGTGCGAAGGACTACTGGCGTTCAGCGATCGAGCGGGATGGCGATGTTTACGACATCTACACGCTCCGTCACTTCACGAAGGACGCGCTTGAGAGCCTGGGACCGATGTCGGTTGACCACTTTGTCCCCTGGAAATTCGTGCTGCATGACCAGATCTGGAATCTGGTACCTACGTTCAGGAGCCCAAACAGCAGCAAAAACGACAATCTTCCGGATACGGCGTACCTTGATGACTTCTGCTCAGTGCAGTTCATCGGGCTTACCGCGAACCGGGAGACTCAGCATTTCAGGAAAGTGATTGAGTCTTACCGCGACGTGATTCCGAACGCGGAGCAGTTCGTCGCGACGCTTGAAAACAAAGAAGCTTTCAGCGAGAAGCTTAAAAACGCGATTCTCCCGCTTCTGCTGCAGGCGAAGAATCAAGGGTTCACGGACTGGACGAATACGTACCGCGGCGTGTAGTTCCGCGTCGGATATGAAGGGAGATTGTCAGAGCCTGATGACTCTTCGGCGGGGAACCGTAGATAACGTCACCAGGCTCTGCCAGGTTACGAGGCTTGTTCGGGACCAGTCACCGGCTTGGCGATAGCACTCTTCTCTTTGATCCAATTGGTAACGATATTAGGGTCAGCAAGGAACTTGGCGAGCGGCCAATGCATGGAGCAGAACTCAAATTGAGGACATTTGCCACTTTGCTGCCAATCAGGTTGAAGAGGGGGCCTGTCAGCTTCTTTAACCATTTTCCAGTCGCTTTCCTGCAGGCAACGGTACAGATTGACTTCAACCACTGCCTCCTTGCCAGACATTTCCAAAGGATCGGGCTTGGTATTCTTACCTGCACGCAAGTCTGAGTCACTGCGGAAATCGTAGTCGATATAGTTGCGGAAAATCAGCGCTTTATCGCCTTTTACTGCCTTGCTGTATGTCTTGTCCCGGTAGGCATGAGTCGAAGCAAACAGCGGCAGATAGCACCATGCCGAAGTGCCGGATGGGGGATATGTATCGCGGGGAGGGGTGTAAGTTTCGGTGGGCTCCCAGAACCAGAACTCGGAGTACAGCGTCTGATAGGCGATCGTATCGAATAGCGGGAGGATACGCATGTAGAAAGCGGCCGCGAGTCTGTGGGCCTGCTGCAGCTGGGTAACCAGCTTGGTGGTTTGCTGAAGATCGTATTTCATTGCGGCATCCTTAGCCAAAGTCAGTGATTCAAAAAGGAGAAATCGTGGGGAGAGAGGCGCAGTGGCCCGGCATAGTCGACCAGGGCGGCCCAGTCAGCAGTGTGTTCAGTCGGTGAGGTCAGGATGGGAAACGACTTCACCCCGCAACCCAAGTTCACCTCGTTTGCAGAGTAGGCAAACAAGAGCTTCCACTCGGGTATTACTGGTGCCATACCAAAGAGCTCAAATGCCCGCATCCACTCTTCACGAATGGCGCGATCCTGTCGGCAGGAGTCAAACTCGGGGGCGGTTTGCAGAAAGTAGCGGAGCGATCCCCATTCACGCAGCGTCATTCGGCGAAAACGTTGGGGCAGCTCCTCGCGAGTCAGCGGGGCGGTAGGAGTATGGCCGAGCGCCACGTAGTAAAGCCGGTCTGCATATTTGTCAAAACTGTTATCGCCGACCACCGCTTTGGTCTGGCGCTGCCACTGATCCTGATACTGATAGCCCCCGAATGAGGGCTTGACCTCGATAACCACCAATGAGTTTTCAAAGCGAAGCATCACATCGGGCTCAACATGTTCAGGCTCCCGCTCAGGGTCAGCATGTTCAGGCTTCAATTCCAGGTATGGCCACAGCTCCAGCTTGTCAAAGGTGGAAGGATCTATCGGATTGTCGTCACCGAGCAGAAAGCGCAGAACCGCGCCCAAGGCATCGTCCGAAAGGTGAGGCACGCGGCCAAAAAAGACGGCAGTCAGCAGATCCTCGCGCCGTTTGAACGCGTCACGCCAGCTGATAGATTCCCCGTCCTGTTCGATACGGCCAGCCTTGCCATGCAGAATCGCCTGCAGCATCGCAGCTCCTTGTGAAGTTGATGTCTCCCGTGAACCTGTTTCAGGATTTCAGGATGAACTCTGGAATTCTGAAGAACAGCCATTGCCGCCTGCTTCTGGGCTTCCGTACGTTCACGAATGAAAATCAAGTATGTAAAAAGAGTACGTAAAAAGTGTACTCGCCCGTCATTTATGAATCAAGTGAAATCGGTTCAAAGGGCGGGTCAATTTCTGTCCGCGGCTGAAACGGTAAGGGAAAGCGGGTCTACGGTCTGAAAGTTTCGGACAGCAGAAAACCGCCTCATGACGCATAGTCATGCGGAGAGTGGCATTGGCTCAAAGGAGTCTCAGACGAAAGCTCACAATCGAAGCTCTGTCTTTTTGTTGATTCAGACGGGAGGCATCCGGAATCGCGCGCATGGATTCAGGGGGCCGCGGGTCTATCTTGAAACGCGCTTATCAGATTGAAGAAACCTGATGTTGCGGTAATGGAGTGAAGCGTAAATCTTTGAAGGAAGTAACGAGGGAACTCTTAAGTTTTGTGCCGTTCCCTCTACTCCATGAAGATCGCTTCAAGGCTGAGGCACATTCGGAAATCGATCGTTTTACTGTGACACTTCATTTTGGCTGCTCCTATTCGCGAAAGTCTCTTTTCGATCCGGTCTTAGATGCAGACACCGGAGAGGAGGCTCAGAACGTCGATACCCTGGCGGGTCTTGCGGGGAGCGGCGGCCTGTTCGTGGGGCTGGGAGGCGAAGGTGCTCTTCGTCTGGGTTTCCGCCTTGGTGAGGGTGACGGAGCCGTCAGCCGCGATGCGGAACTCAACCTGGTTGCCGCTCGCGAGATTCAGGAAATCGCGGATTTCCTTCGGAATAGTGACCTGACCCTTGATAGTAAGACGATTTGCCATTTTATTTCTTCCCTTTCGATTTACACGTATAAAAAAAGACAGAGCCGCAATTTTGTTTGCGGCTCTGTCTAAGTTGAATCTCTGTTCTGCGGAACTTATCTTTCTAACGGGTGTGCAGAACGAGACGCCTTAGCTCTGGAGAGCCGCGTCAGTCGCATGCACATGCACATGCTGTCAACGATGAACAGCTGGTTAGACATTTGGAAAAGTTCCTGTAACAAGTAAAAACGTATAAGTAACCGTACCCGAGCGATTTTGAAAAGTCAAAATTTTGATTTCGGATAAGGTTTTTGTCGTAGAGACTCTAAGGAAAAGCGCCCATTATTCGGCCGCTTTGCCGGTCATTCCTTCCTTCTTCGCCCATTCACGGACTTCTTCGCTGATCCGCATGGAGCAGAATTTCGGGCCGCACATCGAGCAGAAGTGCGCTTTCTTCATGCTGTCCTTCGGAAGCGTTTCGTCATGCATCGCATGCGCGGTCTCGGGGTCGAAGCCGATGTTGAACTGGTCTTCCCAGCGGAACTCGAATCGCGCCTTGCTCATCGCGTTGTCGCGGATCTGAGCGCCGGGGAGCCCCTTCGCGAGGTCAGAGGCGTGAGCGGCGATCTTATAGGCGATGATGCCGGCCTTCACGTCGTCACGGTCCGGAAGACCGAGGTGCTCCTTCGGCGTCACGTAGCAAAGCATCGCGGTGCCGCGCCAGCCGATCATCGCGGCGCCGATCGCGCTCGTGATGTGGTCGTAGCCCGGGGCGCAGTCCGTGACGAGCGGTCCAAGGGTGTAGAACGGGGCGCTGTCGCAGGCTTCGATCTCTTCCTCGACGTTTTCCATCACGCGCTGCATCGGGACGTGGCCGGGGCCTTCAATGATCACCTGCACGCCCTTCGCGCGGGCTTTCTTCGCGAGTTCGCCGAGCGTCCGGAGTTCGGCGATCTGCGCCTCGTCACACGCGTCGTAGATGGAGCCCGGGCGGAGACCGTCTCCAAGGCTCACCGCGACGTCATACTTCGCGAGGATGTCGCAGATCTCGTCAAAGTGCGAGTAGAGGAAGTTTTCCGCGTGATGCGTGATGCACCAGCCGGCCATGATCGAGCCGCCGCGGGAAACGATGCCGGTGAGGCGGTCCACCGTCAGCGGAATATGGCTGAAGCGGAGACCCGCGTGGATCGTGAAGTAGTCAACGCCCTGCTCCGCCTGCTCGATCAGCGTATCGCGGTAAACCTCCCAGGAGAGCTTTGAGGCGTCGCCCTTCACCTTTTCGAGTGTCTGATAGAGCGGCACGGTGCCGATCGGCACCGGGGAATTGCGGATGATCCACTCGCGCGTCTCATGAATGTTCTTCCCGGTCGAGAGATCCATCACGGTGTCCGCGCCCCACTTGATCGACCAGAGGAGCTTCTCCACTTCTTCCGAAATCCCGGAGCTCACGGCGGAGTTACCGATATTCGCGTTGATCTTCGTGAGGAAGTTGCGGCCGATTACCATCGGTTCCGATTCCGGGTGATTGATGTTCGCGGGAAGCACGGCGCGGCCCTCGGCGATCTCCTTCCGGACAAATTCCCCGGTCACGGTTTCCGGCATCTGCATTTCAAACGGGGTCCCCGCGTGCTGCGCGAGGAGAATCCGGCGGGAGCGGGGCGAGACCGCGTCAAGGCTCTTCACGTAAGCCGCGCGGTTCTGATTCTCGCGGATCGCGGCGAATTCCATTTCAGGGGTCACGATCCCGGCTCGGGCGTAGTCGAGCTGCGTGATTTTTTTCCCGGGTTTCGCGGCGAGCACCGGACGGGTGCGGTGGAAGCGGTAGGAGAGCGTTGAGTGGTCTTCCTCACGCTCGACGCCGTACTGGCTCGTGAGACCGGGGAGCACCTCGGTGTCCGCTCGTTCCTCGATCCACTTCTCGCGAAGCGCCGGGAGGCCCTTCGTGATATCGACCTTTTTCGCGGGGTCACCGAAGTCACCCGCCGTATCGTAGACAAAGATCGGGGGATTCTTTTCGGTTTTCCCTTCGGGGAGGCTGGAATCCTCGAGCGTGATTTCCCGCATCGGGACCTGGATATCGGGGCGCGACCCCTCAACATAGATGCGGCGGCTCGCGGGCAGGGGATCAAGCCCCGCCATCAGGCTCTCATCCGGCCGCGTGTCGCGGGTGTCTTCTGTAATTTCAATCTTCCGGCTATCCATAGCTCCTAGTCCTCTTTATAGGCGGCGAGAAAGACGGAGGGAATAACAGCCGGTATGCAGGGTGGGGTCTTGAGACGTCTCTCAAAAAGAACGCCTTCCGGGAGTTCTCTTAATTCCGGAAAGCGTCCCGGCTCCCGCACCGCTGCATATTCGTTTCCCTCCGACGGTATCAGCCGCATCAGGTTCCACGGGTGTTTCTCAATCAGGAACGCGTTTTCGTGACAGACCGCGTGTCCTGATACCCCGAACGTGCGCACCATTCTAAACGGGGTTGGGATCCGAGAGGAGGGGATGAAAAGAAGTTTTACTCGTTTCGGCGCGAGACGAGCCGCCTGATCGAGCGGTCGTGAATTCCCGTTAAGAAGAGCATCGAGAAGACCGCACCCACAAGACACCACGCCATATCTTTCTGCGTGTCCCAGGGGTCGCCCTGCGTGCCGAGAAACGCGTCCGCTTCCTCGTGAATGATTTCGGCGGTTGCCCACTCAAAAATTTCGTAGAGCGCGGCGATCGACAGACACACCGTAATCGAGAAAAACGCGGCCCAGGCTTTGGAGCGGGCGGCGCGCGTCCGGAGGATGATTTCCCGCGCGATGATCGCGGGGAACGCCCCTTGAGCGAAATGACCGACCTTGTCGTAATTGTTGCGCGCGAAGTGAAGCGGCCCCTCAAGCCACGTGAAGAGCGGGACTTCGGCATACGTGTACTTCGCGCCGATAAAGAGGATCACGCAGTGGATCGCGATCAGCGCGTAGCAGAAGCGTGAGAAGCGGAATTTCCCCCAGGTGAGGGCGAGGAGCGCGAAGCCGATCAGCCCCGGCGTACATTCGAGCCACCACGTGAGACGGTCATGCGGATTGATGCCGGACCAGACGAGCACCGCGAGCCAGATGGCGAGCAGCACCGCGTGGAACGTCGAAAACCGTTCCCCCATTCCTTTTTCGTACCAATCCATAAGCCGGACTCCTTTTTCCGTCGAATCGTATCACGGGAAAGGCGCGCCGGCACGGGGAATCGGCGGGAAATGTGCGCTGGAACCCCCGCTCACCGGGGGCTTTGCGGAACTTTACGAGGAGGCGCTCTTCGGAACGTCGCGCCACCAGGCCGGGAACTCGATCGTGAGATCCCCGATCGGGACCACGTCCCCCACCTTCGGCGTGAGGAGCTTCCAGTCCGCGAGGTGAGACGCCATCCGGATCCGCTCCAGCGGATCGTACCAGGCGTGGCGCGCGAGCGCGTAGCGGCAGTTGTGGATCGGGATCACGGATTTCGCGCCGACTTCGGTCGCGGCTTTGACGGAGCCTTCAGGTGCCATATGGATTTCCGCCCAGTCCGCGTTGTACTGACCGTCCTCGATAAAGGCGAGATCGAAGCCACCCGAATCGCGGAAGAGGTCGCCGATTTCCTTGAAGTGCGGGCCGTTGCCGCCGTCACCCGAGAGGTACAGGCGCTTGCCGCCCGCCTCAATCACGTAAGACCCCCAGAGTGTCTGATCGCGCTTCAGCGTGCGGCCTGAGAAGTGACGGGACGGGAAGAAGTAGATCGCGGGGGCCTGAAGCGCGCCGGATTTCCATTCAGCGGGCTGCAGGCGCTTTTCCGGTTTATGGAACGGGTGCACCACCTCAGGCTTCGGTTCCGTGAACCGCGCGGCGTCGTACCAGTCGAAAACGAGGATCTTATCCGGGTTAATGCCCCAGGCGAGGAGATGCGAATTCACGCCAAGCGGCACCGCGTAGCGCTTCACCTTGTGGTCGAGCGCCTTGATCGTCTCGCAGTCGAGGTGATCCCAGTGGTCGTGCGTGAGGATCAGAAGGTCGATTGGAGGCGTGGTCTTCGCGGTAAAGGGATAGCCGCTCCGGAACTCAAAGCTTTTATTGATAAACGACACCGGCGACGCGTACGCCGAATACACCGGATCCACGAGGAACCGGAGACCGGCGAGCTGGAAATAGAGCCCCGAGTGCCCGAGCCACACCGCGATATCGCGGCTGGGATCGAGAGCTGAGAGATCGGTGTGCGTGCAGGGGAGAGGCGCCGCGGGTTTCAGATCCGGCGTGGAATTCGTGAGAAACTTCCACCAGGCTTCCACAAAGCCGTCCTTTCCGACCATGACGGACGTGGGCTGCTGGTTACGGAATTCCCCGTCAATCCAGTTGGGGGACGTATGGATACTCTCCGCGAGCTTCCCCTCGGGGATCTCGCCAAAGCGGTTCACGAAGGAGCAGCCGGGCGTCATCACGACGGCTCCCGCGATCGCGCCGCCGAAGAGCGCCCGGCGCGTGCATTTCGCGACGGGACTCTGTTTAAACGGTTCATGCATAGCGGCTGAAAAAGGATTCAATGATGGATTTCCGCTTATGCTACTGCAGGCACCGTTCCCCGCTGATCTTTAAACGTTAAAAAAACGTGAAAAAGTGCGACAGGCGTGAGCCGGGAACCCCGGACGGCGGGATCAGAAAGTTCCGGGCAAGAAAAATCCGGCAGAAAACTGACCCTGCCGGAGAAAAATGATTCCGTTCTATTCTGGTAGAACAGAGATAAATACTACATAAATCACCCTATATAATCTAATATTATTTCTGACTGTTAAAATAAACATAAAAGTTAATTCTATGGAGAAAGCCCTGTGCGCCGAGCTCTGATGCATATTGAAGCGATTCTGGAAAGCGGTTCGATCCGAAGCGCGTCGAGGCGGCTCTTCGTGTCGCAGCCCTCGCTTTCGCAGTACGTGAAGCGGCTCGAGGACACACTCGGCTGCCCGATTTTTGACCGCTCGAAGTCGCCCTGGACACTCACTGAGGAAGGGAAGTATTTCGTTGAGACGGAACGCCGGATCGACGCGATTGAGGAAGAGCGGAAGCACTATTACGAGGACCGGCGGGATGTGAAATCCGGGGAAGTCGTGATCGGGTCGACGCAGAACCGGACAGTCGCGGTGCTGACTCACATCCTCCCCGCGTTCAGGCGTGAGGCCCCGGGGGTCCGGATCCAGATCCGGGAATTCACGTCGGGGCAATTGGCGGAAGCGGTGACCAACGGCGAAGTGGACTGCGCGTTTCTCGCGAGTACGCTGAAGAGCCCCGGTCTCACCGGGTTCAAGGTGGAGCGGGAAAAGATTCTGCTTGCGGTCCCCGAGGGGCACAGGCTTGCGAAACGCGCGAAAAAGGGCGACCCCTTCGAGCCCCCGTTCCCGGAAGTGAGCTTCAAGGAATTGGAGGGTGAGCCCTTCATCATTCTGAATAAAGAGCAGGTGATGCGGCTTTACTTCGATCAGCTGGTGCAGGAGACCGGTGTCCATCCGAACCCCGTTGTGGAAACGGAGACCGTCGCGGCCGTCAGTTCCTTTGTGCGAGAGGGGGTGGGGCTTTCCTTCATTCCGGACGCGGTGGTCCGGAATCAGAAACCGACGGGTGTCGTGTTCTTCACGATCGCCGGGAAATCTCCCGAGCTTGACTTCTCCGTCTTCTGGCGCGAGGACCGGTATCTCTCGAAAGCCGCGCAGGCCTTTATCGACTGCGTGCGGAGGACGATCACGCCGATCGAGGACTGACAGGATCGTTCCAGAAACAAGAAAGGCGCTTCAGATGAAGCGCCTTTCGTTTATCCGATGAGCTCCAAACTCACTCTTCGTGATTATGGTGCTCAAAGCCGCCCGGATGCGTGTGGCGGTGGATATGGGTTTCCGGTTTCCCGCAGGCGACGACCTGACCCCCCTCTGGTTTCGACTCAATCGTCGCGAAGGTGTCCGAGACCTCCATGAGGAAGTCCCAGTCATGCGACACCACGATCCGGGGGAGGTTAATGAGTTTGAGGACGTGGATCAGCTGCTCACGCGCTTTTTCATCCAAACCGGTGGTCGGTTCATCGAGGAGCAGCGCGCGCGGCTTCATCGCGAGCACGGTCGCGATCGAGACGAGCTTCTTTTCGCCGCCTGAAAGCCGGTCGCTTGACCGGTGCGCGAAAGCGGAGAGCCCGAGGGTTTCCAGCGTCTCCTCGGCGTCTTTCAGAGCCTCTGCCTGGCTGCGGCCGAGATTCAGCGGGCCGAACGACACATCCTCAATCACCTCGGGGAAGAAAAGCTGATCCTCGGCGTTCTGAAGCACGTAGCCGACTGCGCAGCGAAGGCTCCGGAATTCCGCTTCCGTTTTCACCGGGGTTCCCTCGAAACACACGTCACCAGCTTGAGGCGTGAGGAGCCCCGTGATGAGCTTGAGGAGCGTCGTCTTTCCGCAGCCATTCGGTCCATAGAGGCCGATTTTTTCGGAGTCCGTGAGTGAAAAGTTGAGATCCCGGAAAACCGGCTTCCCCCGGCCGGCGTTTCCCATGGCGTCCGGCCACGAAAACGCGAGATTCCGAAGTTCAAAAATAGGGGCAGAGGCAGTCATTTAATCAGCAGTCCAAGGGATCAGCGGCTCTTTGTTTCAGAACGGCCGCAGAATCATAAGTGACGCGAGAATCGCGATTTCAAGCACGGCAAACGATATTAATGCAAGGTTCTGCCGCGCGTCTGACGTACCGGCCCATTCGAGGCACCGGAGGTTCACGCCGTCAAACCCCCGGAGCCGCATCGCCTCCCCCGTCCGCTCCGCCCGGTCAAAGGCTCGGACGAAAAGCTGCCCCATGAGGGTCGCGTAGACGCGATACGTGAAAAGCGTTGTTTTCGGGGCGAAGCCGCGGAGCCGCGCGGCGTCCCGGAGCCGCTTATATTCCTGCGAGAACGACTCGATATAGCGCCCCGTGAAGAGGAGAAGCATCACGAGTTTCGGGGGGAGGCCGAGTTTCTGCAGCGCCATCGCGGATTCAGAAAGCGTGAGCCCGGCGGTAAGCGAAAAAAGCGACGCGATGATCGCGTTGCATTTAAGCGTCACGAGGAGCGAGAGGCGCACACCGGCGTCTGTCGCCGTAAGCGGCCCGATCGACCACACCGGCGTTCCCGGCGTCGTGAACGGCGTAAAGACCCAGAGGAAGAGAATGAAGGCGTTCGCGGCGAGGAGCCGCTTCTTCAATTCTTTCGCGTTCGGGCGGAAAAGCGCGATGAGAACGAGAGACAGCAAAACCGCCGCGATCGCGTCCGGAATGCCGGTCGCGAAGGCGACGGAGAAAGAGATGAGCGCGGCCGCGAGGAACCGGGTTTTCGGATCCGTGTGGCGGACAGAGGAAGCGGGGCCGTCGGTGGTCATGCGGCGTTGTCCTTTTTATTGCCTTCCGCTTCGCCCTTTTCCTTGCCCTTCTTGTAGCCGAGCGCCGCGGCACCCGCGATACCGAAGATCCAGCCAAGCCCCCCGATCACGTCTTTCGCGGAGGGGTTCGGGTTCGAGAGCTCAGCGATCTTCTGACGCAGCGGCGCGACCTTCTCTTCCACCGCGGACTGGGCGATCAGCGTGATTTCGTCCTTTGTGAGACCGGGTTCCACGGGGACCGTGGCGTTTTCGACCTGCTGAGCGGTCGGCTTGGCGGCCGGAGCGGCAGCCTTCACCGGAGCTTTCGCTTCCGCTTTCACCGGGGCCTTCGTGGCCGCGGGCTTCGCTTCAGCTTTGGGTTCTGATTTCACCGCGGGCTTCGCCGCGGGTTCGGGTTTCGGAGCCGGGGCGGCGGTCACCGTCTTCGGGAGATCCGACGGAGTCATTTCCCAGGTGGCGGCGTGGCCTTCACCCGCGGCGACCGCGACCGTGACGCCCTTTTCCGAGCGGTAGCCCGCGGGGAGTGTGAAGCGCCAGGTACCGGTGTCAGACGTTTTCCCGGATGCGAGCACCTTTCCGGTCGCCGTATCGGTGACGGTGAGTTTTCCGCCCTTCACCGGGGTCGAGTCACTGAATTTCGACTCCACCTGGACGGCGTTTCCTTCACTCCACGCGAAAAGATTCACGCGGTGCGCCGCGGCCGAGAACGACAGGGTAAGAAGAGCGGCAAGCGCGGCGGTGTGCTTCAGAATCGGTTTCACAGCAAAGGACCTTTGTAGAAAATAACTAAATCTAAATAAATTCGTTATTCCGCTATGCGCTACTCGGCGGGCGGAATCATCCCGGCGAGCTTGAGGCGCGTGGTTTCAGGGAGCAGCGCCGGGCGGACACGGGCGATAAAGGACACCGCGACCGCGGTCACGATTCCCTCAATCAGCATCACGGGGAGGTGAGCGGCAAGCAGCATCACGGCGGACGCCTTAAATCCTTCGTCCGTAAACGCGAGCGCGAGCGCGGTGAGGACCGCGGCGATCGCGACACCGCAGGCACCGGAGACGAACCCCGAGACCGCCGCCGCTTTCTTCGCGCCAAGCGGCTTAAGGACGGAGAGGAGCCCGCCGAAGATATACCAACTCAGCACCGCCCCGAGCCCCATCGTCGCGGTGTTGACCCCAAGCACCGTGAGACCGCCGAAACCGTAGAGGATCGCCTGCAGGAGCAGCCCCACAAAGATCACCGGGACCGCGCTCCAGCCAAGCAGCACCCCGAGAAGCCCGTTCAGCAATAAGTGCACCGAACTCGGTCCCACCGGGATGTGGATCAGGGAAGCGACAAAGAACGCCGCGCCGAGAATCGCCGCCATCATCACCTGCCGGGGATCGAGTTTCTTAAGACCGTAAGCCACGGCACCGGCTGCCACGACGGCACCCGTAATGAGGACAGGGGCGGAAAGTACGCCTTCAGCGATATGCATTTCTTCGAGCTTCCCTAATCGGAAAAGGTTTTACGCGCGTTACTTCGCGAGCTGGGACGGAACCCTCGTGAAGTGAGTCCAGAGCACAGCGCCCCGCTCCACGTCCTTCATCTTGCCGTCCTTTGCCATCTTCGGGGCGTCACCCAGCGCGGCGAATCCCCACCAGCCGGCAAACGGGGCGGTGAAAGCGAATTCACCGTTCGCGCCGGTCACGGCCTGAAGTGTAATCAGATAATCGTTCGGGAGCTTCGCTTTTGAGCCGTTCCAGAACTCGATCTCGATCGGCGTCCCTTCAGGAGCGGGCTTCCCGTCAAAGAGAACACGGCCCCGGAACTCGGCTCCGGCCCAGTTCGCGAAGGGGCGGGTGAGCGGCACGATTTCAGCCGGGAGCCCGAGCGGCTTCTCCCAGCCCTCTTCGTCCCCCATCGCGCCCACCACGACCTTCGTGTAGTGGACGATGAACTTATCTTCCGCGGGTTCCCAGTAGGGCTTCGGCGTGAAGGCGAACGAGTACGTCCCTGGGCGCGTCACCGTGAAGGTGGACTTCCACGCCTCGTGCTTCAGGACCTGGGTTTCTTTAAGCGTATTCAGAAGCGACGTCTTCTTCCCGTTCTGCCACACGTCAAACGCTTCCGGCTTCGCGAGATTCATGCCGTTCTGTTCCACCGGGTGGCAGAACGCGAGCGTGAGTTCGAGCGGCGTCTTCGGGCGGTTCACGAGCTCTGATCCCGGCATCAGCACACCGAAATGCGCGTAGGCGGGAAGAGCGGTGAGGGCAATGGCGGCAGCTGTGGCAAGAGCGCGGAGTCGCATGACGGGAGGTCTCCTTAAGTGACGGAATGGGAGGGAAAGAAAACGGAATTTCCGGACGGGAGCCCGGAGCGATCACCAGAAGAAGAGCTTAAAACGCGGAGGCCGCCCGCCGGAACACCGTCGTTATAGCACCGTTTTCATACGATTTCCAGAAAAGTATTCACTTCCGTGAGCGCCGCTTAACCGTATCTGTTTAAAAAACTCCGGGTACGTTTCCTTATAAAAGGGGAATTCGGTGTCAGAAAAGATTTTTGCGCAATAAATTGATATTTTCTGCGAATGAAACGCTATTTCTGACTTTTTTGGCGCATAGAATCTCAATTATCGGAAGGATCGTCAGGGTCCGGACTGTCTTTTTTATTCTTTTGAGATTCCCACTTTATGTTTGGCATTGAAAATTACGCCGGGTTCCTCGCGGCTGGAGTGCTCCTCAATATGCTCCCGGGGGTGGATTCCGTCTATGTCTTAACGCGAAGCGCCGCGGAAGGGAAGCGGGTCGGGGTCGCGTCGGTGTTTGGGATCTCGACAGGCGTCCTCTTTCATACGACGCTCGTCGCGCTCGGGCTTTCCGCCGTGCTTGCCGCGAGCCCGAAGGCGTTTTTCGCCGTGAAGCTCGCCGGAGCGGCGTACCTCCTCTGGCTCGGGATCAAGACATTCCGGGAGAAGGGGAGTTTCATTCCGACGGAAAGCGCGGAACCGAAAAAGACCGGGCTCTGGGGCGCGTACCTGCAGGGGTTCCTCACGAACGCCCTGAACCCGAAAGTGGCGCTCTTTTTCCTTGCCTTCATGCCGGCCTTTGTGTCCCCCACGAACACCTACGGGCCGCTTCCGTTCCTGCTCCTCGGGCTCACGTTCTTCGTGACGGGGACGCTCTGGTGCCTTGTGCTCGTCGCGGCCGGGGCCGCGTTAAAGAAACTCTTGGAGCGCAGCGCCACCGCCGCCCGCCGCACGAAAAACGCGTCAGCCGCGATTTACTGCCTTCTCGGGCTTAACGTCCTCTTCGCCCGGGCGGGGTGAAGGGTATTTCCGTCAGCCGCAAAAAGAGAGAGTCCGGTGTGTGTAAACGGACTCTCTTTTTTTGACCGTGTGACGGGGTTTCATCGGAGTGCTTTCCGAAGTTCCGCGAGACCGCGGTCCGAAATAAAGGCGGCGGACCGGGTTTCGTGCCTCGCCCGGCTCCGGATCCGGAAGAACGCCACGGCGTCGCCGTTTGGAAGCACCCGATTGATCGCGTAGGCGGCGGCGAGCGCCATGTCTTCATTTTGCTTCACCGTGCCCCAGAGCCGGATCGGGATGAGGGTGCCAAGCGTCAATTCCTCATCGTCCTTAAACCCAAAGAGCCGCCGGGTAAAGGCGATGAATTCAGGGGACAGCGCTTCAAAATACGTGTCCCCAAGGACCAGCAGCCGATGCCGGCAGCCGTCCTTCGCCTCCGCCCCGCAGAACGGGCAGTGGAGCTTGATCAGTTCATACGCCTCTTCATCGAACTTTGTCGGAATCAGGCGCGGATAGTCTTTCAGGTCTTCCATCTCAGGTTTTATCAGTCGGTTTTCAGGCGATTATGCGCCGGATTGGCTCCCGGCCGACGCTTTTTCTCATTCTTGGGTTCTCAGATCCGGCTGCCTCCGGAACCGGGCGCAAAAAAATCCCGGAGGCTCTGATGAGCCGCCGGGAGAAGTCCACCCAATAGACTTAAATACAACAAAAACAAAAAAGAAAAGACAAACAACAAAACCAATCAGAGCGCCGCGAGCTTCCCCGCGAACCCAAGGAACAGACTCCCGAGGAGCGTGTTTCCGACTTTCGACATCAGGGGGCTGCCGCTCACAAAGCGCTGGATCGAGGCTCCGGAGAGCGCGAGTGTCGACATCCAGCAGATGCTGAACGCTTCAAGGATCGACGCCATCACGAGGTACGGGATCCAGGTGCGGTCAAACCCCGGGTTGATGAACTGAGAAAAGAACGCGACGTAGAAGAGAATCGCTTTCGGGTTCGTAAGCGACAGCACCAGCGCCGTGCGGAAGGGCTTCACGGAGTCCGGTAGCGTTTCCGGTTTCGCGTTTCCGGCCTTTTTCCCGCGGTACGTGGAAATCAGCACCGAGAGCCCGAGGTACGCGAGGTACGCCGCGCCCGCGATCCGGACCGCCGCGAAAAGCATCGGGTGCGAGGCGAGCGCCGCCGCGACCCCGAGGTACGCGAGGAAGATCAGGGCAGCGTCCCCGAGGAACACCGCGAGTGCCGCGTGGAACGCGGGCTTCGACCCGTACTGAATCGAGGTCTTGAAAACGAAAATAGAATTCGGACCCGGCGCGAGCACGAGTGCGAGAGCTCCGAGGGCATAAAGCCCGGCATTCATGACACCAAAGCTTTCCAGCATTTCTGTTTCAACCGAAAAAGTGTTTTTGAGAAAAAGAAAAAACTTTTTTGAACCGAGACTCAGGCGAGCTCGAAACCCATACGCAGACACCGCGCGGCGGCGCAGGAGGCATTCAGTCGGGTTGAAACGGCGGAAACTTCAGTGACCGGACGGAAGTGAATCCGGGAAATGTGACCGGGCGGAACCGCCGCAGCGTAAATACGGGTTGCGTCGTGAGTCATGCCTTCACCTTGGTTCAAGCGAAAACTCTTTAAGTCTGTCCGCAATCCAGAATGCGTCTTGTCGCGGGACAGCCTTGAAGAGAGGTTGTTCGAAACTAGATGCATGCAGGAGAGCAAAAACGCAGCCCCATTCTGTCTTCCAGTGTTACATACCCGCTCCCCGCGAGAATGGTGGCGGGAAGCAAGTGACGTGAATTATACAAAAATCAGCCTGATGCGGAAGGCTTAACCCGGAGCTCCCCCCGTAGATCAGAAATTCCGTTTGCCCTGCGTCAAAAGAGATATTTCCTCTTTACACGCTCAGGGGGCTTCGGGCTCCGGGACACCGGTTTCAGCAGGGGTCGGGGGGAGATGAAGAAGCCGGGACCGGGGTGGTTTGTGTGCATCCCCTCCGCGAATCCTGAGCGCTTCCCTGTCTTTTCCGTGATCGGAAGAGAGGAAATGCCGGTCTCTCTTTCAGAAAGAAAACCCCAGCGGGCCGCCAGGCGACTCCTTAAAAAAGTTTCTTTTTCCTCGGATTGGTATTAGTTTTCCTACTATGTAAAGAGAAAGCTCTTGACTTACCCCCGCCGTCTCTCCGTCCGGAGACAGCCTCGTTTGAAGGAATATCCATGCGTTTGATGAATCGTTTCGCGAAAGCCGCGGTTTTCGCTCTCTGCGCGTCCCTCATGTCGTCCTTTGCCTGGGCGGGGGCCTTTGACCTCCCGTCAGACGGCAAAATCCTCACCGGGACGGCGCAGCAGACTTATATCAGCGGTCGGATGCATGACCTTCGATCCGGGAAGGTGAAGATCACGTTTTCCGTCACGGACGGGTGGGAGAAGCAGATGCTGAAGGCGGGTGAGGCGGATCTCGAGCGCTATGACTATCCGGCCGCGAAAACGAACCGTATCCTCCTGCAGCTGCATGGCGGCGCGTATGTGCAGAAGCTCGATGACCTCTACCGCATCACGGCGTTGACGCAGGGGAAACTGATCGGCGCCCGGACGGTCTATTCGCTCGACTACCGGGTCGCCCCCGAGGCCGTTTACCCCGCGGTGCTGGAAGAAGCGCTTGCCGCGTACCGCGGGATTCTGGCTTCCGGTGCCAGGCCGTCCGACATCATCGTGGTCGGCGATTCGGCGGGCGGAAATCTCGCGCTGGAACTCGCTCTCGCGCTGAAAGAAAAGGGGCTTCCGCAGCCCGCGGCGCTGATCCTTCAGTCCCCCTGGACCGATATGGGAACAAGCCGCGTGTCACGCGTCACGAACTTTAAGAAGGACCTGATTCTCGGAGAGGGGACGCCGTTCAGCGGCCCCGTGGTTGAGGCCGCCTACGCCGGGAAACTGCCGGTGGATGATCCCCGTCTCTCCCCCGTGAACGCCGATCTCCGGGGGCTTCCTCCGATGCTCATTCAGGCGGGCAGCTATGAAGTGTTTCTCTCTGAAATCGAGGATCTTGCGAGGAAAGCGGGGGAAGCGGGCGTCCTGACGACCCTCACCGTGTACCCCGGGATGTCACACGACTTCGCGCTCTGCCTCCCGGAACTCCAGGAGTCAATCGATTCACTCAAAGAAATCCGCGATTTCGTGAACCGGATTGACCGCGCGAAATAAACAGTTATTCGGAAAATCGAGGGTCGGGATGGATGTCACCCGCTCCATCGAGGCTTTCTTTTCCGGTTTTACTTCTCCTGCCCCAGCTTCCCGGAGACGAGTTCCTTGAGTGTTGATCGGATGATCTGCATGCCGGGGTCGGTGTGCGTTCTCACATGCCACCCCATGTAGACCGTGAGTTTCGGGGCCTTATCCGTGATCGGGAGGAAATCGAGTTTCCTCCCGTCAAACGCCATCTCCGCGGTCGCCTTCGGGACGATCGCATAGCAATCCGTTTCATAGAGGCAGAGCGGCACCGAGAGGAAAAAGGGCACCACAAGCGCGATTTTCTCGGGATCCGTCGGGTTGAACCACCCGTTCGCGGGGCTATTCGGGGCGCGGTAGCGGTCCGGCTGCGCGTTGATCAGCACCTGACGCCAGTGATCGAGATCCGCCTTATCAAGGCTCCCGAATTTCACAGCCTTTTTTGTTAATGGATGCCCCTTCCGCACAACGCAGACATAGGGTTCCGTGACGAGCGGAATGGAGCGGAGCTGCGGGTGCAGTCCCTGGCGCGCGAAGAAAACGAGATCCAGCCGATTCGCCCGGAGATCATCAAACAAATGTTCGTCCGCCTGCGTCACGTGGAAGCGGACGAGCGGCAGGCGCTTCTCAAACTCTGAAAATACCGACGCGATCCCGAGCGTAAAGGCGTTGTCGTACGTCGCGAGCCGCACGGTGCGCTTCAGATGCAGCGGATCAATCCGGTCCTCATGCTGGAGGTCTTCCAGGGTGTTCATCAGACCGAGGACGCGGGCGTAGCGCTTCTTCGCGCTTTCGGTTGGCTGCATCAGGAACCCGCTTCTCGTAAAAAGAGGGTCGTTCCAGTACGTCCTCAGCTTCGCGAGCATCCGGTTCGCGGATGAGAGGCTCACCCCCATCTGCTCCGCGGCCCGCGGGAGCGACCCCGCGCGGTAGAGCGTGAGAAAGAAGTAGAGCGACTCCGCGTCGATCCCCCGGACAGAGGCGGGGAGGGCTCCGGCCGCGGTGTCCGTCTCCCGTTCTGACACTCCCTTTTTCTTCAGTACCGTTTTTTCTGACATGGAGTCACTTCGATTTCTGACATTGAGAAGAGAAGATTAACGGATTTTCAGAGAGGGAGCCGATCCCTAGAATTTTTTCCGAACCATAGAAAAGGCGGGAGCGGTTGAGAGGAAACGCTCCTTTGCCTCAGACAACCAAAGGAGAAAAGAAGAAATGACAGCCATTCAGAATTTCAGCGAACCGAAAACGCTGAAGCGGATCGCGGCGCTCGTCGTCGCGGCCGGAGTCCTTACCGCGGGGAGCGCCTCCGCGATGACGGCCGGCACCTACACGTCGACGGTCCAGGGCCGTAACGGCAATATCACGGTCGAAGTGAAGGTGAGCGCGACGAAGATTGAGAGCGTCCGCGTGACCGATCAGAAAGAAACCCCTGGGATCGGGTCGCTTGCCGTGAAGAGCATTCCGGAAGCGGTGGTCGCGGGTCAGACCGCGCAGGTGGATAACGTCTCGGGTGCCTCGATCACATCGCAGGCGCTCCGGAAAGGGATCCGCGAAGCGCTCGTGAAGGCGGGCGCGGACCGCGCGATGCTCGACCGCAAGGCGATCAGGAAGCAGTCCGCCGCGGCGCAGACGCTTGTGCATTCGGCCGACGTGATCGTCGTTGGCGGCGGCGGAGCCGGCATGGTGGCAGCCGCGACCACGGTGGATGGCGGCGCGAAGGTGATCGTCCTTGAAAAAATGGCGATGATCGGCGGGAACACGGCGCGCTCTGAAGGCAACATGTCCGCGATGGATCCGGAACCCGAGAAGCTCCTTCCGATGACCCCGGCGGTCCGCGACATCGTGAAGAAGTACACCGATCAGAAGCCCTGCACGAAGGAAGTGGCTGAACTTCAGAAGACTGTGAAAGATCAGCTGAAGGCGCATGACGCCGCCGGCAAGAAGTACATCTTCGATTCTCCTGAACTCTTCGCCCTTCAGACGCTTGAAGGCGGTGACTGCCATAACGACCCGAAACTCGTTCTCACGATGACCCGGAACGCGACGGCCGCGATGGAGTGGCTTGAGAAGCAGTCCGATATGAAGTGGTACCACGTGCCGCGCCACTGGGTGGACGTCGGTATCGGCGGCATTTATCCCCGCGGCCAGTGGCCCCGTCAGGCGGACGGGAAGACCCCGATCTCGACCTACGACGCCTACATTTCGCCGCTCGCGGATAAGGTGACGAAGGCGGGCGGCCATATCTACACGCAGATGAAAGTGACGCAGATCGTGCGTGGGAAGGACGGCCGTGTCACGGGTGTGATCGCCGTTGATAAGAACGGCAAGAATCAGGCCTTCAATGGCAAAAACGTGATTCTCGCCGCGGGCGGCTACGGCGCGAATCTCAAGATGGTGAAGAAGTACAACAACATCAACGTGATCGCGACCTCTAACCAGCCTGGCACCACGGGTGAGGTGCTGGAAGAAGCCGTGAAGGTCGGGGCTGGACTCACCGGCATGAAGTGGATTCAGATCCATCCGCATGGGAATCCGAAGAACGGCGAACTCGAATCCGCGATCGCGGGGCGGCCCTCTGACACCCCCTACGTCAACGTGAACGGCGACCGGTTTGTGGATGAGACGGGGCGGCGTGATGACATCTCGCACGGGATCCTCGCGCAGCCTGGCCAGGTGGTCTACGCGATCTTCGATCAGAAGACCATTGATCAGAAGAAAGTGCGTGACGACCTGATGCAGATCGCGCTCGGCCACGGCTACGCCTATAAGGCGGATACCCTTTCTGACCTCGCGAAGGCGGCCGGCATCAACCAGGCCGAATTCGCGAAGACGATGGCGGCCTATAACGAGGCCTCCCGCACCCAGAACACGAAGTCGCTTCCGGTGCCGAAGATCCTGATCGGCATGCCGGTCGACAAGGCTCCGTTCTACAGCGTCCCGATCACGACGACGATCCATCACACGATGGGCGGTCTCCGGATCAATGAGAAGACTCAGGTGCTCGACGAAAAGGGCCGCGTGATCCCCGGTCTCTACGCCGCGGGTGAAATCACGGGCGGCATCCACGGCGGCAATCGCCTTGGCCGCAACGCCCTCACGGACCTCCTTGTGTTCGGCCACATCGCCGGGATGCAGGTTAGCCCTAAACCCTAAGCCCATAGTCCTAATTCGGGTGCATAATAGAGATACTTCGGCGGGATACCTTAGGAGAGAACCAGGGACCCGCCGGGGTGTAGCAGCAACCACCACCAAAACATTCAAGAGAAGAGAGTCATCATGCGCTTCATGCAAACTGCGGCCGCTGCGGCCATTGCTTCCGCGTTTTTCTGCGGCTCCGCCTTCGCGGAGACCCCGACCGTCACGCTGTACGGCATCGTGAATACCGGTCTTTCCTATACGCATCAGAAGACCGCCCCGGGTAAGTCCACTGACACGGTTCAGATGGATAGCGGCAACTACCTCGGGAGCCGCTTTGGTTTGAAGGGTGAGGAGAAGATTACGGATACGACGTCCGTCGGCTTCATCCTTGAGAATGGTTTCTCGAGCGACACCGGTACGGAGTCGGACGACAACCGGATCTTCGGCCGTGAGGCGTCCCTCTACGCGAAGAACACGAATTTCGGTACCCTCCGGTTCGGCCGCCTCACGCAGCTCACCGGTTCCACCGGGTCTTCCAGCATCATGGGCGGGAAGTTCTCCGCGCTCAGCACCGGCTGGGGCATCGTCTATGGCCACAACGCCGTGTTCGCGGGCAAGTTCGCGCGCTTTGATAACGTCATCAACTACTCCACCCCGACCTGGAACGGCTTTGACCTGCATCTGCAGTATTCGGGCGGCATTGATATGAAGTCCGAAACCCCGACGGGGCGTGAAAACACCGGATCCACCACCCGCTACGGCGCGATCGGTGCCCGCTACATGAAGGGCGCTTTCAGCACGATCGGCGTGGTCGATACGTATCACTACGCGAATACACAGGATGACGCGGGCTACACCGCGAACCTGAGTGTCGCCTACGACTTCAATGTCGCGAAGGTGTTCCTCGCCGGCCAGTACTTCAAGGATATGCGTTACCTCGGCAAGGCCGCGATTAACGACACGGTTTCAGGCGCCGCGGTCTTCGGCAGCTCCACCGCCAAAGACGGCTGGGGCATCAACCTCGGCGCGACGGCTCCGGCTTTCGGCGGCAAGTTCTACGCCGCGGTGGGCTACATGGACGCCGATCATTCAGACGACACCGCCGGCAAACTGAAGCGCTACACGGTGTCCCTCGGCTACGACTATTCGCTCTCCAAGCGGACCCTCGTCTACGCCGGCGCTGGCTACATGCACGACAAGTATGACGACTTCGCCGCGACCACCGTCGGCTCCGCCTACAACTACGGCGTGACCGCGGGTCTCGTCCACAAGTTCTGAAATTAGACCAGTAAGAGTCATCTCTCCTTAGCAGTAAAGAGCAGCAAATTTGAAGGGCTCCTTCCAGTCCCATCCCAGGAAGGAGCCCCTTTTTTTGTCCGCGTTTTCTGCTGACGGTTTGTCTGTATAGCTGCCGGGGAATCAGAGCGGCGTGTGGTGAATGACGGTGGGCTTGCGGTTCATGAGCCGGTACTGGATGAGACCGGAGGCGAGCTCCGCCGCGGTGATAAGCGCGATCCCGGCCCAGGTGAGCACCTGCGGGGTATCAGACGTGATCGCCCATCCGAGGAGCGCGGCAAACGGCACCGCGGAGAATTGAAGGGACGCCGAGAGAAGCGGTTTTCCGTGGCCCCAGCCCTGAGTCTGCGCGAGCTGGCTTCCGACCGTCGTGAGTCCGATCGCGAGCATCACAGGTTCGGTGAAGAGAGACAGCGCGGATTCCGTGGAGAAGAGACTGAACATGACGATCCCGGCCGCGAGGCACCCGATCGCGAACCAAGTGACGGTCCGAATGATGGGCTCACCCAGAGACCCAAGTTTCCGGAGCGTAAGACCGGTCGCGGCGGAGCAGAGCCCGGAAAAGAGCCCAAGCGCGATAAAGGGGAGTGACCCGTCAGCGCCGCCAGGGCGCATCACAAGGAGCACCCCGATAAAGCCAGCCGCGATCGTGATGAGCAGCCCCGGGTCCGGGAAGCGCTTCAGAAGGGCCCCGCGCGCCATCCCAAACGCAGCGACAAAGAGCGGAGCGGTGAAGACGAGCGTCTGAAAGAGGACGACCGACATATGCTGCACCGCGATGATATTCACGCAGAGCGCGGTGACGCCGCAGAGAATCCGGAAACACTGAAGCCCGGGGTGGCGGGTTTTGAGGCTCGTCTTTGAGACCGCCGCAATCACAAGGATCACAAGCGCCATGAAGGCGGAGCGGACGAGAAAAATGTCATAAAACGCGGTCCCCTCCGGCGCGAGCTTCACGAGCGCATAGGTGAGCGTCGTGAGAAACGTGGATAGCAGTAACCAGAAAGACTGCACGGGGAAGGGCTCCGGGGACCGGGAAGGGGATTTTTAGGACGATAGACCTAATCATAACGATGGAAAATCCAAAGTCCATGAAATGAATGAAAGGAATTGGAGAGTCTCTGCGGGAGGTCAGGAGCTGACCGTCATCTTTGCCTTTCGGCCACAGAGAAGGATCGGGTTTTGCCCGCAGAATCGGTAAAAAAGAAAATGAGAATCGGATAAATCGGTAAAAGGTCTTTAGCCGATTTGTTCGATTCGCCGAGCGGCTTTTGAGAAAACGTCACCATTTTTCAGAATTGATGACGAAAAACGCCGGCACCTTCTTATCAGCCGCGGAAATCAGGGCTCTTCAGCGTTTTTAGCGGTTTTGTTTTTAAGAGGATTGCGGTTCGCGCGATGCCGTTTCAGTCCCGAATCGGTAAAAAAGAAAACAGGAATCGGATAAATCGGTAAAAGGTCTTTTACCGATTTGACCGATTCGGGAAGAGGTCTCTCAGCCCGTGATTTTCTTTTTAGGGACCTGAATCGATAAAAGCCGGTATCGCCAGCGGCGGCCATCAGAGGTCTCCAATCGGCATAACGAATTTATCTGCGGCGTGTAGGCAGAAAGCGATTGAAATACATCATCTATTTTCGTATAAAGAAATTAAAATAGTTACTTCGTTAACGACGGAGTTCCGGATATGTATCAGATCAGCAAAAATCACATCGCAGTTCCGCCAGGAGAAACCATCAAGGAGCAGCTGGAGATTTGGGAGATCACAAAGGCCGAATTTCTCTCCCGAATGGGTATGACAGAAGATGAGATCGAGGCGCTTCTCGAAGGTGACATGGCGCTGACGCCGGACATCGCCTCACGTCTGGAATCCGCGTTATCCATTGATAAGGGGTTCTGGCTCGGGCTTGAGGGCTTGTACCGCGAGGACCTCAAAAAAGTGGAAGAGGAAAACGCCCGGATGAAGAAACGAACCCGCTCCTGAATCCCGCGGATTATGATGACGGGCTCCAGCAACTTGAAACCCTGCAGAAAGAGAATGAAGGTAAAACCGATTCCCGAGAAAACCGCTCTGCCGCCCGGATCAATGATCGGAGAGATGCTTGCGATGCAGCAGATCTCGCTCTCAAGCTTTGCCTCAGCGCTTGAGATAACGGAAACCGATGCCGAGGCGCTCCTCGCGGGCGGCCTGCCGCTCACGGAAGAGATCGCGGGAAAGCTTGAGACGCTTCTCGACCTCCCAGCCCACTTCTGGCTCGGCCTTGAAGCGAGCTACCGCCCGGATCTCAAAAAATAAAGACGGCGTCAGAGACTGACCCCGCCTCCTCAGACAATTTTCCGTGTCAGAAAAAAAGAAGACCTCCATTCCGTGAGTAATCAGAGAATGGAGGTCTTCCCGTGCGGAAGAGCGTGTCAGCGTGCGGTTTTAACGCCCTTCATGGCACCCGGAACTGCTGCACTTCTGGAAATTTTCCATATGGTGACAGCCGTAGCAATAGTCTACATTCGCCGGCTTGATTTTGCTCTTATCCGGCGGAATTCCGTGATCCGTGTGACACTTGAGACAGTCCGGAAGGACCTTGCTCTTATGCGGGTTCGCGGCGAGCTTATCGATGTAGACATGAGGGTTCACCGTTTCGCCTGACGGAGCCTTGTAGTTCTTCGTCTGAGCCGCAAGGCTTTCAAGCGTGCCGCCGTGGCACTTCAGGCATTCCTCAGGCTTCGGGGCTGCCGATGCCGCGGCGCACAGACTGATGGCGGCAAGAGCCGTCAGTAAGGCAGGTATCAGGCGCATGGTTTATTTCCTCTTCGCGATCTGCTGACCGATGATGTAGCCCTGCGTCACGCAGCGGCCGAGACCGTGCTGTGAGCAGCCGCCGGCGCTTTCGCCGCCGCAGTAAAGCCCATCGATCACTTTGCCCTGGAAGTCGAGAACCTGGCAGGCCTCGTTGATCCGGAGACCGGCGTAGGAGTCATGCGCGACAAAGGTCGCCCAGGCGGCGTAGAAGGGGCCCGTCTTGATCGGGAACTTCGGAGCGGGCTTATCAAAGTCCGCGTCCTTCCCGGCCGCGACAAAGCCGTTATAGCGATCCACGGTTTCCTTCAGCACCGATCCCTTGATCTTGTACTTCTGCCAAGAGGAGGTGTTGATCTTCTCCGCGAGCTCCTCAATCGTGTCTGCCTTGAAGAAGAGGTTCGGGTCCGCGGAATTCGCGCCGATCCTCATATGCTCACGCTTCACGGCTTCAGAGTCGAAGATCGCCCACTGGGGGCCCGCGGAAAAGTCAGGAGCGGTCGATCCCTCGTTGATCTGCAGCGCCGCGTCGATATAGTTGCGGGGCTTATAAGGCTTACGGGTGGTGTTCCGCCAGTCACCGTGGACGTAAGGCTTCCCATCATTAAAGAACCCTTCATGAGACCCGTTCGGGTAGCCGTTCTCGAGCTCGTTATAGAAGCGGCGTCCGGCCTGGTTCACGATGATCGCGTTCTGCCAGTTCCGGATATAGAGACCGGTGTATTTGACGAGCGGGAAGAGGGGAGAGCGGGGCGTCCAGTGAATGTAGTTTGTCCTCACACCGACGAGCGGGCGCTTGCGGAGGCTCCCGTTCCGGTCCATCGCCTGGTTCGCCGCGCCCCAGAGCGACGCGCCGATCGCTACAGCCGCGAGTTCCCCGGACCCATCCTGAGGCGAATATTCACCCGCGGCGCAGGCGATTTCTTCAGTGAGTCTCGGATCGAAGATGCGGCGGAAGTTCACGTTCCCGGAGTTGCCGCCCGTCGCGACGACCACTGCCTTATTCGCGTGCACCGTCACTTCCTTCGCGGTGGTGTCAATGTTCCCGTCCGTGAGGAAGCTCTTCAGCGGTTCTTTCGTCGTCGGATTGATTTTCGGCGTATAGGACGCGCGGATACCGATCACGCGGCCCTTCTCATCCCGGAAGAGCTCATCCATGTGGTGATTGAGGATGAATTTCACGCCCTTCGCGCGGGCGGACTTCTCAAGACCTCTCATCAGGTCCGTGCCGCCGGCACCCGCGGGGCTTTCAGCCGACTGCCCTTCAGCCCAGATGCAGTGATGCTCACGCTTCGCGCTGAGGCCGACCGCGTGGCCGCCCACATTGTCCGGTGCCTTGTCGACAAACTTCACGCCGTTCTTCAGCAGAAATTCAAAGGTCGGAGCCTCGTTATAGGCGAGCGCGTGCTGCACCGCGCGGTCGTTATAGCGGTAGTCCGGCTGACCGCCGCTCTCCACGATGCTCCAGTCCGTCAGATCCTTGAAGAGCGTTTCCGGATCATCCTTGATTCCGTACTTCTTCTGGAAGGAGGTGCCGCCGCCAAGCGGCACATTGCCGCCAGACGTAATCGCGTGGCCGCCGATATCGTAGTTCGTATCGATCACGAGGACGGAAAGACCCGCGTCACGGGCTCCGATCGCGGCCGGGAGTCCGGTCGCGCCGGCACCGATCACGACGACATCCGCGGTGTAGTCCCACTTCTCGGGAAGCTTCTGGGGTTCCGAAGCGAAGGTCGGGGCGATAGCGCCAAACAGCGCGCCGCCGATGCTGCCAGCCAGAAATTCACGACGATTTGCCATAGTTCTCTCTCCTATTCGACAAAAACGGTGAAGGAAAAATAGGAACGAACCTATAGTTCCTGAATTCCATATTACCCCGGTGGAACTACTTAAGATCTACCTAAAATTGCTTATATTTTCGGTAATACCTATAAAAACCAGAATTTCTGTGGTCTTTTTATTTATTAATCCCTGTTGGATGAAAGCTATTGGGGCGGGAATAACGAAATTTTTGGATTTAGTAGACAAAGAAGGCCATAAAACCGCGTTTCGCGGAAACAAAAAGGGACCTCGGCAGGGTCCCTTGTCTTTGGATACGGCAAACAGTCACTCAGAGTTTTTCATTCCCGGCTGACCCCGGACTCTCCGTCCTTACCAGTCGCGCAGCTTATATTTCCCGTCCGAATCCGCGGTGAGGCTCTGTCTTGTCACCGGGTTGTAGTAGGCGGGTTTTCCGTTCACTTCGCCATTGGCGCGGAACTTGCTGTTCTTGATCATCTCTTCAAGCTTCTGCTGATTCTCTTCCGCCTGCTTTTTCAGCTGCTCCAGCTGATACTCCGGAGTCCGCGTATAGGCGGTGCCTTGGATGTAGCTTTCGTTCCAGTACCGGCGTCGCGCGGCGGTGAGGTGGACATTCTTATCGTGAATACCGCCGAATTTATCGTACGTCGTGATGGTTTCGTATTTGTCGTCGAGGCAGCAGCTTGAGGAGGGCTCCCGATACTGAATCCGGAAGTTCTTGATGCTCGCGGTGTCCCACCTCGGATAAGCGACATTCAGGTATGTCCGTTTCTCCGGGGCCGGCGCTTTGTAACCGCCCATCACGCCCCGGGCGGAATCAAGCAGCGAATACGCGTCGTAGCCCTTCGCGAGCGCGGTCTCTGCCGGCGTGAGGCTCACACCGAGCAGCGCGGCGCTTAAGAGAATCCAGGGTTTCATGACGCGGAGCCTCCATGAAGAAAAACATGCAGGTGGGATGAGGGCAGAGCGCCCAGGTATCCCTTCCTTTATCTCCATTATAAAAATAAGAACAGAGAGAATCGGTTCCGCTTCTGTACGACAGGCGTTCCGTAACGAAAGGTGTTCTCTTTTGTAATGATGCTCTATTTAGAGACCGAGACATCCACGTCCGGCGTGATCTGGAAGCTGTACTCGGGGTAAGCGGAGCGCATCTCGTCATAAATCTCGCGCAGCCCGTCCTCCGGCTTGATATCAAAACTCATCACCACATCAAACCGGATCGCTTTCTTCGCTTCATCGAGGTAGAACCCGTGGCTCTGCACAACCCAGGGGTGAGCGGCAAGGCGCTTCCGGATATCGTCCCGGATCCGTTTCGCCTTGTCGTCATGAGTGTTGTACGAATAGACGCCGACACCGGCGAGCAGCACGCCCGTTTCTTTCATCACCCGGGATTCGACGCGGCGTGTCAATGCGTCCACTTCCTTCACGGTCATCGTGTCGGGAAGCTCAAGGTGGACAGAGGCGAGATTCTTGCTCGGGCCGAAGTTATAAACCACGAGGTCATACGCCCCATGTACCTTCGGTTCCTCGCAGAGGATCTTCGTGATCTGATCGGTAACCTCGGAGTTTTCACGTTTCCCGAGGATGTCGTTCAGCGTGTCCACGATCATCCCGATACCGGCCTTGATAATGACAAGTGAGATCACCGCGCCCACATAGGCTTCAAGCGATATCCCGGTCGCGATGAAGAAAAGGGCGGAAGCGAGGACCGAGGCCGAGAGCACCGCGTCAAACATGGCGTCCGCCCCCGAGGCTTTCAGCGCCCCGGAGTTCACCGATTCCCCCTTCGCCTTAACGTAGCGCCCGAGGAAGATTTTCACCGCGATCGCGACCGCGATAATGAGGAGCGACACCGCGCTGTAGTCCGGCGTCGCGGGATTGATGATTTTCTTAACGGATTCGACGGCTGACGTGATACCGGCGTAGAGCACGAGCCCCGCGACGATGAGCGCGGTGAGGTATTCGACACGCCCGAACCCGAGCGGGTGCGCTTTATCGGGCTTCCGGGCGGAGAGCTTCGTGCCGCCGATCGTGACAATCGATGAGATCGCGTCCGTGAGATTATTCACGGCGTCGAGAATCACGGCGATCGAATTCGCGGTGAGTCCCACGGCGGCCTTGAAGGCCGCGAGAAGGACATTCACGACGATCCCGACAATCCCGGTGCGGACAATAACGGCTTCTCTATTCATGCTCATGCAGCGCCCTTCTTTTCAATCACTTCCGTATTGTCTCGGCATTGTAGCGAGCGGGGGGCGGCGTGACCAGATTTTTGGGGATGTCGGGGGAAAATCCGCTATTCAGCCGCCCCAAGCGTCTTTTCGCGCTCGGTGAGCCGCTGCTTCGCGTTCGCGAGGTGACGCTGCATCAGATTCCTGGCGTCATCCGCCCTCTGATCCCGGATCGCGTCAAAGATCGCCTGATGGAAGGTGAGCGATTCTTCCCTCCGCTCCGGGCTCCAGAGCGTGAGGCGGCGGGACGCTTCGAGGAGCTCCGCGAAGAAGTGCCAGAGAATGATGAGGAGGCGGTTCCCCGCCATCGCAGCGATTTCCTGATGAAACCGGTGAGAGGCTTCTTCAGCGGACTTCTCATCCCTAATGGAGGCATTCAGCAGGTCGAGTGACGCCTGAAGCGTCTTAAGATCCGCGTCGGTCCGGTTTTTCGCGGCGAGTTCCGCCGCGTACCCTTCGAAAAGAATCCGGAGGTCGAAGAGTTCGGAGAGGGTCGCGGCATCCGGCGGCGCGAGGAACGGCCCGATCTTCGCGAGGACTTCGCCCGGATCCGTCTTCTGCACGAAAACGCCTTTCCCCCGCACCTGTTTCACGATCCCGAGGTACTCAAGCGACTTCATCGCTTCGCGGACCGGGATGCGGCTGACGCCAAGCGACTCCGAGATATCGCGTTCGCTCGGGAGCGCGTCCCCGGGTTTATATTCGCCGGTCACGATTTTCTCGCGCCAGATCTCCGCGATCTGACGGTACAGCGTGTCGCTCTCGCGGTGCAGAGCGGGTGTGGCGGTGTCACTCATGGTTGTTACTCTCTTATTTTTTATCTATAAAAAAGCCCGGCTTCTTTGGGGTGGTCCAAAGCGTTTGCCGGGCTTTCCTTTGTCCTTCCTCAGAAAGTCATTCTAAGAGGAGAACGGCGGCCAGAGCGTTTTGAGGATTTCTTCCTCAACCGCCTGGGCGTGCGCCTGCACGTCGTCATAGCGGCTCTTCCCGTAAGAGTCCATGGTGATCAGGAACGGGCCGAAATGCTTCGTCTGAAGCGGCCACATGGCTTCCGGCATCCCGCACTCGTACCAGTACGGATCCTTCGTGCCGGTCACGCCCTTCGCGAGCACCACGGCGCAGCCAGGAACCGCCTGCGCGTAGACCTGCTTATATTTCTGCATCGCCTTCCGGGTGCCTTCCGCCATGCCGCCTTTGCCGATCAGGATCTTCACGCCGATACGGCCGATGAAGTCCGCGTACGGTTCCATACGGATGGAGGTCGTGGGGCCGATCACGGAGAGATACCAGTGACCCGCCTCATCCTTCTTCATCACGGGGCCGGCGTGGAAGATCGCCGCGCACTTCAGGTCCTCGGGGAAAGGCTTTCCTGCTTCATCCAGCGCCTTAAGCCGCAGGTGCGCCTGATCGCGCGCCGTACAGACCTGGCCATTCAGATAAATGATGTCGCCGACATGCAGCTTCTCAATCGTCTCGTTATCAACGGGGAGCGTCAGTTCATACACTGCCATTTTTATTCTCCAACCTGAAAGAGTTCTTCCGTGTGACCGTCCGGGTAGAAGCGGATGCCGAAGCGCCGCGCGACCCAGCAGTGGAAGTTGATGACGACAGGGAGAATGGCGGTGTGGGTGGAAGCCCAGCCGATCTTCACGGCAAGCGCCGATGTGTCGCCGCCGATGCCCGCGGGGCCGTTCCCGAGCTTATTGATGTCAGCGAGCAGCTCCTGCTCAAGTTCATCAAAGAGCGGATCCGGGTTGTGGTCAAGCCAGTTGCGGGTCGAGATGGCTTCACGCGAGAGCTTAGCCGCGACGTCCATCTGGCCGCCGAGACCGATACCAAGCGAGAACGGCGGGCAGGGGTAGCCGTGGGCGCCCACCTGGCCCCGGGCTCCGGTGACCGTGTCAAGCACCAGCTGCTTCAGGCCCTTGAAGTCTTTCCCGAGCGTCGCGGGCGTCAGGATCTTCGCGACATTCGGAAGCTCCGCGCCGCAGCCCTTCGCGCTCACGATGATTTCGCAGTAGGGGAGGTCCTTCTCGTAGCGGAGCTCGTAATTCGGAACGCCGCGGCCCGTGGAATCGCCCGGGTTGAAACGGGTGAGCGGATGCACGATCGAGGGGCGGATGTAGCCCTGCTTCGTCGCGTCGACGACGGACCGCGTGATGTTATCGATGAGGTTCGAGAGGTTCGGCTCATAGGCTTCGCCCCAGCGGATCCAGACAGACGGGTATCCAGGCGACTGGCACACCGGCTTATCCTCGATCCCGGCGAGGCGTTCGTTCTCCACCATCGTTTCGAGGAACGTCTTCGCCGCGGGGTTCGTTTCCTTCTTCGCTGCTTCCGTGAGCAGGTAAAGGACGTCCGGCGAAATGCGGGTGCACATCTTGTGAGTCAGGTCGAAGACCTGCTCGTACGGCAGTTCTAATTTAGCCATAGTGTCTCTTCTAGTTGGTTATGAGGCTTGTCAGCGGAGCTGAGAGGAGGTGTGTGACTCCGGTCAGCGTGTTTCTCCTGCCTCAGAAGGCCAGCGTGTGAATCAGGGCCGCAGGCTCTGAGACCGCTGTCCGGTTCGTACGCCCGGACAGGCTTAAAGCACAGAATACACAGACTTCCCGTCGCCGGTATGCCTGTTTTTTCCCTTTATGGGATACCGGTATACCAGTTGGCGCACGTTCAATATAGCTCGAAAGGATTAGAAAATCCAGACCGAAAGAATGATATGAGAACGGAAAATGTGACTTTGTATAGCGTTGATCCCTGAAAAACAGGGGTTTCAGACGAATGAAGATCGTTCTCAATCCGTTTTGCGTAATACAGAAGAAATCCGTCTTCTGAAACTTTTTGAAACGGAAAAGAAGCGGGGGCAGCTGGCGGCTCACAGGAAGAGGGGATGAGGCTGAGGGAACCGGTTTCTGTATTACATCAACAACTTCAGTTATCAAATAATATTTGATAACTGAAGTTTGCGACTTAAATAACAGACTGAAATTGAACACGAACCCGGAATCCATTTTCGTTAGCGGAAAACCGATTTTCGTTAGCCCGTAGACCGAAATACAAAAGAGCGCGAAAACGTTATTTCCGCGTCCGTTACTGAACTGAATATCAGGGTCAGATTACGAAATCAATTCTATTAGTTATGTCTCGATCTCGGATGAAGAGCCGCGAGGAACGGGGAGGAGTTTTCTCTCGTTTTGAGTGACCGCGGAAGACCCCGGAATTACGATGGTTTCCGTGAAATGTAACAAATTTTAAACACCGTCAATCGGGTTAAAATCGCAGGGTAAGTTATACCGAGTTCCAATCTATCCGACGCACGCAGGAACCGACAGAGACGGGGGTGGAATGTCTCCCGTTCTGGTTCCTGAAAGATGTGAAAATCAGTACTAACCGGAGTAGCATTGGAATACGGCTCCGGGATCATCGTTCCCGGACCCGATCAACCCCTTTTCATTGAAGCTGAAACCGAAAATGATTATCGACTTAGTCAAGTGGGACACACGAAACCCGAAGCTTCTCGCGTGGAAATTCCCGTCACAGGAACTCTCCACATGGACGCAGCTGATCGTTAACGAGACGCAGGAAGCGTATCTCGTCAGCGGCGGCGTCTACGAGGGGCCGTATGAGGGAGGCCGCCACACCCTCTCGACGCAGAATATCCCGATTCTCCGGAATCTCCTCGGGATCCCGTTCGGAGGGCAGTCGCCCTTCACGGCTGAGGTCTGGTACATCAACAAAGCCGCGATCCTCGACCTCAAGTGGGGAACGCCGGACCCGATCCAGCTGAAGGATCCGCTTTACGGCGTGATGGTGCCGGTGCGGGCGTTCGGGCAGTACGGTATCCGGATCCGGGACGGGAAGAAGTTCCTCCTGAAACTCGTGGGAACGCTCCCGAGTTTTGACGCCGAGTCACTCAACAACTACTTCAAGGGCATCTTCATCCGGAAAACGAAGACCCTGATCTCTGAAACGATCATTCAGAAAAAGATCTCAGTGCTCGATATCTCGATGTATCTCGATGAGATCTCGGATAGCCTCCGGAATCTTTTCGCGGAAGAGCTTGATCAGTACGGGATTGAGATTGTCCGGTTCGACGTGATGTCGATCAGCGTGCCGGAAGATGACCCCTCTGTGATCTCGCTTAAGGCTGCGCTCGCCCGCAGGGCCGAGCTCGGGATCCTCGGGAACAACTATCAGCAGGTCCGGAGCTTTGACGTGCTGGAAGCCGCGGCGAAGAACGAAGGGACCACGGGAGCCTTTGTCGGGATGGGACTCGGAACGGGTCTTGGCGGCGCGATGAACCCGATGGCGCAGGGTTCCGGTGCCGGCGCGGTGATCAACACGAATCCGCCTGCGGCTCCTGAAGCCGCTCCTGCCGCTCCTAAGGCTGAGACGATCAGCTTCAAGGAAAAGATTGAGATGCTGAAGCAGCTCGGGGAACTGCGCGCCCAGGGCGTGCTGACCGAAGAAGAGTTTGCGACTGAAAAGAAAAGGATTCTGGGATGAACGACATCAAGCTGAAGTTCGTATTTCTGTCGATCCTCGCGTTCGTCGCGGTGATCTTTATTCTCGCGGTGCTGGTGCCCTCTGACCTTCGGAACGGGTACTTCTACGCCGCGGCGTTCCTCACGGCGCTGAGTGTCGCGTATCTCTTCATTATTTCGACCTGCCCGGGGAAGAAGGGGATGGATTCCGCGCTCGCGGGGCTCGGGATTGGGATTTTCTTTGGCGGGCTGCTCGCGGCGGTCGCGCTGCTCTCACTTGTCTTTTCGCTCTGCGGGTTCCTGAAGCTGTCGCTCGCGACCGACGCTCTCTGGGTGCTCGGGCTCGGCTGCCACTTCGTGTTCAGCAATGTCACGATGAAGCAGGTGTCCAAGCTCGCCGAGGAAACGAACGCGTTCCCGTGGAATAAGCAGGTCGCGTCTGAACTCCGCACGATTCAGGCGAAAGCGAAGGATGACGAGGATAAGAAAATCCTCGAGCGCCTGATTGACGCCGCCGCGTTTTCGAACCCGAAGCAGTATCCGGCGTCCGAATCGCTTGAGAAGCAGATCGTCGCAGCTGTGGGCGAACTCGAATCGAGCCTCGGCGACGCGAAGGCCCTGAATGATAAGGCGCAGGCCCTCTTCCGGCTCTTCAATCAGCGGAACATTCTCGTCAAAAACGAATTCAATAAAGGCTGAGTGACATGGCTGACTTGAAAATCCGCTGCGACAAATGCGGATCCGAACTCACTTATAAGCCCGGCACCGAGACGCTGGTCTGCGCGTACTGCGGGAATACGGTGAGAATCCCGACTCAGGTCGTGAATCCGGAAGATATTACGGATACCGACCTCATCATCCCGCTTCAGATCCAGGGGGACGCCCTTACGAACGCCACCCGTGTCTATATGACACAGGGCCAGTTCACGCCGGATGATCTCGTGCAGAAAGCGACGATCACGAAGCAGTGGCTGAAGTACGTGCCGTTCTACCTCTATCACGGCGAATTCCACGCGAACTGGACCGCGTCCTTTGGCTATAACCGGCGCGAAGGGTCCGGGAGCAACAGCCGCACCGTGACGGACTGGCGTCCGGCAAGCGGCACCGTGAGCGGCCCCTTCAGTCTCCTCGGCTACGCGGGGAACGAGGTCGACAGGAACTGCGCTGATCTTCTCGCGGATCAGGACCGGTCGAAACTCGTGCCGTATGACGCCAAATTCATGACGGGGTTCCCGAACGACAAATTCGCGCTTTCGGAGCGTGAAGCCTATCAGACGTATGTCGAAGATCGGGTTGCCGCCCTGGTGGCCTCTGAAGTGAAGGCCAACGCGCAGGGCGACGAGCAGAAAGACTGGCACTGGAGCGGCTCTCAGTCTTACGAAACGAAAACGCTTTATCTCCCGGTTGGTCTCAGTGTCTTTGAGTACGAGGGGAAGGAGTACAAGGTCTGGGTGGACGGCGTGGATCCCACACGGTTCACGGGAGATCCTCTTCCGGTAGACGATAAGAAGCAGAAGTCGTCTTACTATGGCTGGATCCCGTTTGGTCTCACTCTGGTCTTCTCGATCGCGTATCTCTTCGGGAAAGACGCCGCGCACGCCTCAGGCTGGATGGGAGCCGCTCTCCTTCTTACCGCGCTTTATGCCCTGATCCGGAAGTTCGTGATGAGCTCCTACTCGAAGAAACTCCGGAAAGCGTTTCTCACGCAGGTTCAGGCGGCGGATATTGATACGTCGCACGCTACTCAGGAGCAGCTTGCGGAAATCTCAAAGAGCTACAAGCTCCCCGAGAAGCCGTTCATCGCGAATACGGCGAACGACAAGTTCATTCTCCCGATTCTTTCAATCGCGGGCCTTGCCTGTATCGTGGGACCTGGAGCGGTGGAAACGACGGGGAGTGGTCCCGCAGTGACGGCGTCCGCTCCGGCGCGCGCACCGAAAACCGCTGCGCTAGCCGAAACCGCGAGCTCTCCCGCTGTTTCCGAAAGCGAGAAGCCTTCGGAAAGCGACTCGGCTCCGCAGCCTGAGCAGGCGACTGTGCGGCTTGCCCCGAATGTCGCGGAGGCCATCGCACCGTATCCGCTTGCTGAGACGTCAGGGAATGTCGCGAAGATGCTGGGGAGCATGAGTGAAGGGTCTCCGTTCGTTCAGACCTACGCGAACCAGATCCGCGAGCTGCCCCTTCCTCCGAAGGGGGACCGGAAGACCGCGCGGGCCCTGAACGCCGAAGGTCTGAAGCTTGTTCATAGTGGAGACGCCAGCGCCGCGGTCGATAAGTTCGCGGATGCCGTAAAGGCGGATCCGACCGATGTGGAAGCGGTCGAGAATCTCGGTTTCGCGCTCATGAAAGACAATCGGGCAGGGGAGGCCGCTTACGTTCTGATCGCCGCTCTGGCGCTCGACCCGAATCGGGCCACGGCCTGGTTTAATTTCGGTGACGCGCTCGCGCGGGATGGTCACGAATCTGACGCGCCGTACGCCATGATGGTTGGCTACAGGTACTGCAACGCCGCCCGTCAGCAGAAGACGAAGCAGCTCTGGAAACGGCTGATCTCGGATCCGGGTACCAGCCCGGAAGTGGCGGGAGCCATGAAGGCCGCTCTCAGCATGATTCAGCAGCGTGAAAGCGGTCAGCAGTAAAAGAAGTCAAAGACCGCACTCTTAGCGGTCCGCGTCAGAAAAAAGCCCTGAAGAATCTCTTCAGGGCTCTTTTGTCTATGGGGAAATTCGGCGAGGACTGAATTCCCGCCTTGTTTACGGCGAATCTCAGTTAGTGAAGCGGTAAATCTTTTGGAACTCCGCATCTTCTTTTTCGGGGCTGATGATGTATTTCCCGCGCTCGTTTGCGGAGATGCGGAAAGAATCAGTGCCTGCCGCGAAATGATGCATCAGACGGCTGCTTCTCTCATCGCACTGGGTTTCAAAGAGCGAGCACCCGAGGAAATACTGTTCCGTCTTTCGGATTCCCAGCACGTCAAGAAGCGTCGGGGCAAGGCTGATGCTGGTTGTGCCTTTGGCGTCCACAATCTGCGGCTTCACCATCTTTCCATACAGAATGAGTGGAATCTCAAAATTCGAGTGCTCAGTCTTCTGATGGAAGGACCGCCGGTATTCGGGGGTCGGAATCACGACTCCATGGTCTGAGGTGATGACGAGAAGCGTGTTGTCGTAATACGGGCTCCTTTGGAACCAGGCAATAAAGTCCCCGAGCCAGTGATCGAGGTTATGGAATTTGTTGTAGTAGCTGTTTGACCCATCGCCGTACGTCAGGTCCGGGCTGTCAACGCCATGATGCGTGCCGGCGGTGTATATGCCGATAAAGAAGGGCTTATCGCTCTTGTACTTCGTGAGCACCTGCTTCAGGCTCTGGAAAGCGAATTTATCACTCCGCGGGGGATCTCCCGTCCAGCCTAAGTCATCAGCGCCGTACACCCGGGTGAAAGCGAAAGTTTTTAAGTACGAGGTCATGTTGCCCGTACTGAGTTCGTTTGATAGGAAGTACGTATTGAAGTGATGCTGATTCAGAATTTCAGGCACTGACACCAAACCCGAATCAGTCAGTTTATGAATCTTCTCGTGATCCATCTCGCCGAATCCGGGTGAATTGGGATTCAGATAAAACCCGCCCTTAAACTGCCATAACGAATACAGCTGCCCCCGGAGTCCTCGGTAGGTGGCATAGGTGTGGTTGTAATAATGATCAAATGCCAGGCTGTTTTTATACAGCTGGTCATACGTGGGGGTCAGATTACGGGATGAGTGATTTTTGTAATCCACGACCTCAGCTGAAAATCCCTCAACAAAAATCACAATGACATTTTTGATCGGTGTGTCAGGTGAGAAATAACCTGCCCCGGCGGTTTCGAGCTGGCTCTGGCCGACAACCGCGGGCTTCCGATATTGCTCACGGATGGCGGCATTTTGTTTGGGGACGAAATAAACGTCGTGAAGAACGGCTTTCGCGAGATGCTTGGTGCTCTTCAGAACGCTGTTTTGAGTGAATGCCAGAACGATCATCAGTACGCTGACCACCGATCCGGCCGCCATATAGATTTTCTTCTTCACTTTCACGTTTTTCGTGGAAAAAATGGCGAAGAAGGAGGGGAAAAATACGACGGCGAAAATAAAAGCGAGCCAGATCTGTGCTTTGACCCCGATCGCGTTGTGAGACGACAGGTTCATCACGGTGAGCGGCACGATATAGATGCCGGTTGACACGATAGAGCACATCTGAAGAGCGACAATGAACTGAAAGATGCCCCAGAGCGCGGCGCGGATGATGAACGGGAAGAGCAGAACCGCCGCGTACACCAGGGTCGCCTCCGCGCAGTATTTGGCGAAGTGGAGGTCAGTTCCTGAAAGCTTGAAAACCGCCAGGACCGTGAGAAGCGTGACGATTAGGGGAAGCAGCAGCCTTGCGCAGATTTCGGATCGAAGAGACATGAGTGAAGCAGATGATCAGAGATCATGAAGTGAACTGTAGAACAAAACGCTAGATAATAAGTCATTATGAAAAAAATGTAAATGATCAATTTGGCAGGGGTCGGATAATTTTCGCTTTGGCTGATTCAAAATCAGTGGATCCCGGCTTTCTGAAGATGAATTGGCTTTGAAGCGGCAGCAAATCAGTAATAACAGAGTCTGGCGGAATGACTCGTTTTCGGCATTACTATTTGGATCATTAAAGCAGGCATTAAAAACCCCGGAGGCTTTCACACCTTCGGGGTTCGCTGTTAAATCTCTGTGATTTGAAATCAGGAGTACGTCGGGAACCGATCGTTCGGCCCGTAGACCGTTTTCCGGTAGGCGTCCGGAATATCGCGGTGCTCAAGGAGTTCATTTGCCGCTTCCATCACATCCTCAACCCGGATTTCCCGCATGCATTCGCTGATCCCGCAGCGGCCGCAGCCGCGCTGTTCGCAGAAGTGGCAGCGCCCGGGGCTGATCACGACGCGGCTCGCGTTGTTTTCCCACGGTCTCCAGCGGCCAGGGATCGTCGCGCCGAAGAGAATTACTTCAGGGGTCTGGAGGGCAGCCGCCATATGAGCCGGCGCGGAGTCAACCCCAATGAGGAGCTTCGCGTCATCAATCAGCGCGGCAAAAGTTTTCATGGAAGGGGTCTTGCCGATCAGAACAATCGGCTTCGCGACTTTAAGAAGCGAGACGATCTTTTCAATCATCGTCCGTTCTTCGTCAGAGGGCCCCGACGTGATCACGATCTTTTCACCCTGGCTCGCGAGGCGATCGAGCATCTCGGCGGTCCTCTCTTCGGTCCAGCACTTGAAGAAGAAACGCGCAGCGGGGTGGACGAGCACATAGTCCTTGAGCCCCCCGACGAGTTTCGCGGCTTCAGCGCGCGCTTCATCCGGAATCGTGAGCTTCAGTCCCGGCACCTCTTCCTCCGGCACCACGACACCGAGCGCCCGGAGGTGATCCATGTTGAACTGCGCGATGTGGCGTTCACGCGGGAGCACAAGGCTCGCCATGTGGGTAAAGCTCTTGTTATAGAAGTTCAGCCCCCCGAAGTGCTTTGGGCAGGAGATGCTCCGCTTCGGCTTCAGGATGCGGGCGAGCCACATGCCGCGGTTATGCGTCGTGAGGTGAAGAAGCGTGTCGTAGTGATTCGCTTTCAGTGTCTTCAGAAGATTGATTTCGGCTGAGAGCTGCTTCTTCACGCCCATCTTCTTCCACTTCTGATCGATCGTGTAAACGTTATCGAGATCCGGGTTCCCGGTCAGCATCTCGCGCGTGCTGTGATACACCAGTGCGTCAATCCTCGCGTTCGGGTACTTCTTCCGCAGAAAGCCGATGAGCGGCGTGGTGAGGAGGACGTCTCCGAAGTAGCGGAGTTCCGTAATCAGTATGCGTTCGAGTTCCACAGCGGTGCGGTCCGGATTGATAAGAAAGAGGGACGGCGGGGCAGGAGAGAGCGTTTGTTGCTTCTCTGTCCGCAGAGTCCCCCGATTTTAATAGATACGGGCAGGAGTGACGGCGGACGGTATCCCGCGGTTCAGAGAAGCAGCTGCAGAGTCTGCCGAATCACATTTTCAAGATGGAAGAGCTTCGCGTACGCTGTGAGCCGGTTCAGATCCTTATCCCGTCTCGCGGCGTAGGCTTTCAGAACGGCCGTGAAGTCCTGGATCTCGATTGTGCTTCGGCTCCGGAAGAGGTCGCAGATGGTCCTTTCAAGGTCATACATTGGGATCGCGTTCCCGCAATTATCCCGAACCATCGTTCTGCCGACCGGGAGCAGTTCTTTTTTGACCGTATAAACCTTGCACCTTCCGTCTGCCACCAGACGGTGAGCGTTGTAGCCGCTATAGAGCGTCACGGTGTGGAGAAGCGGTTCGCGTTCCGATAAACCGTAGTGGTAGAACGCTTCATCGTGTGAAAACACGAGCTGCGGAGACCGGAGGTGAAGAAGGTAAAGCTCATCCACCCAGGCGTCTTTTGGGGCGTAGACTCCGCGCCTGACCTGTTCCCAGCCGTGTTCACGCAGGGACTGGTAAAAGTGAAATCGAGTGACGCCAGCTTTTTCTGCGTCACGAGGTGTCAGGTACTCATGATCCTTGATCAGTCTTTCCATCGCGTCCATAGAGGTCCCCATTCATTCGTGCTTATTTTACTTTTCAAATAAGCACATTTGTTTGGAATCTCTGGAGTAACGGCTCGTCAGAACGGGGCGAAGACAGCAGGGTAGTTGCCGCGAGGCAATAAAAAGGCGCTGTCTCCAGGGAGGTAGACAGCGCCGTCTCGCTCTAAGCGGATGCCTTACAGGTCATCCACCAGAGCTGAGCTCTTCGCGTAAGCGGTGACGCGGGCTTCAAAGAAGTCGGTCTTCACCATGTTTGCGTTCGCGTATTGGCTGACCCACTGCATGGAAGCCGGTTCCTGAGCGTGGCTCGGATCATAGGGCTCGTAGCCAAGCGTCATCCAGCGGAGATTGCCGAGGTAGTTGATGTAGTCGGTGATCATGCCGGGCGTGAGGCCGCGGACCTTGTCGCCGATCACATAGTGACCCCATTCGATTTCCTGACGGACGCCTTCCTTCAGCATATCAAGAAGCTCGGCCTTCAGGTCGTCCGTAAACCACTCAGGGTGCTCCTTCTGCAGCTCACGGAAGATATTCCGGAAGAGCCAGAGGTGCGTATTCTCGTCGCGGTTGATGTAGCGGATTTCCTGGGCGGACCCCGGCATCTTCTCGTTCCGGCTCAGGTTATAGAAGAACGAGAAGCCGGAGTAGAAGTAGATGCCTTCAAGGATGTAGTTCGCCATCACGACACGGATGAAGTTGTGCTCATCCGGGTGATTCAGGAACTCGTTATATTGCTCGCCGATGAAGGTGTTCCGCTTCAAGAGATGCTTATCTTCCTTCCACTGGTAGAGAATCGAGTTCCGCTCTTCAGGCGAGCAGATCGTGTCGAGCATATAGCTGTAGCTCTGCGAGTGGATGCACTCCTGGAACGTCTGAATGTTGAGGCAGAGGTTCACTTCGCTCGATGTGATGTAGCTCGAGATGTTCGGGAGATTCGCGGACTGCAGCGAATCAAGGAACACGAGGAAGCTCAGAATCTTGTTATACGCGTTCCGCTCCGGCTCCTCGAGATTCGGGTAGTCCTTCACGTCCTGCGCGAGATTGATTTCCTCCGGCACCCAGAAGTTATTCATCGCCTGGCGGTACCAGTCGGAGACCCACGGGTACTTATGGTTATTGAAGTCGTTCAGGTTCGTCGGGTTTCCGCCCACGATCTGAATCGCGCCGATATCAGTATCCCCCTGGGGGTTGAACAACGGTTTTTTCTTGAACATTTCTTTACTTCACTCCATCAGGACGAGCAGGACTCGCACTCTTCAACTTCAAGCGACTTGCTGCGGATGTAATAGATCGTCTTTACGCCGCACTTCCACGCTTCGAGGTAGAGGTTAAGGACCTTTCTCATCGTAAAGTCGTTCGTGATGTAGAGATTGATACTCTGCGCCTGGTCAATGTGACGCTGACGGACGCCGCAGGCCCGGATCGACCAGTTCTGATCGATGAGGTGCGCGTTCTTGTAGAGCCACCAGGTGTCGGACGACAGATCCGGCGCTACGCGCGGGAGCAGCCCGTTCTTCTTCTCTTCGAGGAAGTAGCGGTTCATGATCGGGTCGATGCCAGGCGTCGTCCCGGCAATAATGCTCGTGCTTCCGGTTGGCGCGATCGCCATGAGGTAACCGTTTCGCATGCCGTACTTCGCGACATCCGCCTTCACGTCATCCCAGTACGGGGTGTTGTAGCCGCGCTTCTCGAAGAACGCGCCGGTGTCCCAGTCGCTTCCCTTATACATGCCGTACGTGCCCTTGTCCTTCGCGTTGAGAGCGCTCGTCTCGATCGCGGAGTGCGCGATGCGCTCAAACACCTTGTCGACAAAGGCGAGATGCTCCTCGCTCTCCCAGCGGATGCCGTGCTTCGCGAGCATGTGGTGATAGCCGCTCACGCCAAGCCCGATCGCGCGGTAACGCTTCGACGTGATCTCGGCGTACGGGGTCGGGTAGAAATTGAGGTCTATCACGTTATCGAGCGCGCGGACGACGCTTGACGTCAGGTGCTCGAGGTACCCCGGCTCATCCACCGGAATGCGGCCGAGGTTAAGGCTCGCGAGGTTGCAGACCACGAAGTCACCCGGTTTCGTCGTGGTGACCACTTCAACCGTGCCTTCAGAGGTCTTGATCTCGCGGCTCACGCTCTGAATCGGAGCCGTGTTCTGCGCGATTTCCGTGCAGAGGTTCGAGGAATAGATGTGACCGCAGTGGGCGTTCGGGTTCATCGCGTTCACGAGGTCGCGGTTGAAGATAAACGGGGTACCCGTTTCCACCACGGACTTCAGGAACAGACGCACCAGATCCTTCAGGCTGATCTCACGCTTCGTGATGCGATTATCGTGCACGCACTCGAGGTAACGCTTCGTCCACTCCTCTCCAAAGCTGTCCTCAAGGTTGTAGCCGCGGACCTGGCTGATCTCATGCGGACACATCAGGTACCAGACACCGTTGAAGTTGTCGCGGACCTGCTGCCAGAAGTAATCCGGGACGCAGAGCGCGGGGAAGGTGTCGTGCGCCTTCAGACGGTCATCGCCGTTATTCGTCCGCATCTGAAGGAATTCGGGGATATCGCGGTGCCAGATATCGAGGTAAACCGCCACGGCGCCCTGACGGACACCGAGCTGATCCACCGCAACCGCCGTGTCATTCACGAGCTTGATCCAGCGGGAGACGCCGCCCGCCGCCCCCTTGAAACCGCGGATGTCGCTTCCGCGGGCACGGACCTTGCCGAAGTAAAGCCCCATGCCGCCGCCGAACTTGCTCACCTGAGCGAAGTTATCGAGGCTCCGGTAGATGCCGGCAAGGCTGTCAGGCACGGTATCGATGAAGCAGGACGAGAGCTGGTGGTACGGCTTACGGGCGTTCGCGAGGGTCGGCGTCGCCATCGTCACTTCGAGTTTCGAGAGCATGTCGTAGAACCGCTTCACGTACTGCATCCGGACATCTTTCTTTTCCGGCATCGCGAGGTGAAGCGCCACGCCGAGGAACAGCTCCTGCGGGCTCTCGAGGATCTCGTTATTGTGGCTCTTGATCACGTAGCGCTCGAGCACGAGCTGAAGGCCGGAGTAGTTGAAGAGCTTATTCCGGTTCTCATCGATCAGGCCCGCGGCCTCATCAATCTCTTCCTTCGTGTAGTTCTCGAGGATGTACTTCCCGTAGAGGCCGTGCTCCGTGAGGAACATGAGCTTCGTATAGAAGTCCGTCAGACCGAGGTTCTGCTCACGCTGCGCGAGCTTCCGCTTGAAGCTGTGGCAGAGCAGCCGCCCGGCGATCTGCTCGTAGCGCGGCGCGTTCTGCGTCGTGAGTTCCACGGCGGAACGGATCAGGGTGTCGAGCTTCTCGTCGACACTCGCGGTGGGCGACACCTGGGAATTGAACTTCGCGGTGAGGACTTCAAGCGAATACTCAGGCGCTTTGAAGTCATTCTGGATCTCGAAGAGGCAGCCATCGAGGTCGCTGTCACCCGTCGCGACAGAAAGCGCGAGGCGGCAGGTACGGAGTTCCGTCCGCTTCTCGCGGTACAGAATGAAGTTCTTCGCGACCTGGTAGTGGCCGCGCTGCATCAGAGCTTCTTCGACACGGTCCTGAATAGTTTCAACGGAGCAGCCCGGTGTCACGAGAATCTGCTTTTCCACGAGATCAAGCAGCTCGTCGAGATCGTCGGGTTGTTCAATGCCTGTGCTCTTAAACGCTTTCGTAATAGCAAGGGCGATTTTTTTGCGATCGTACTCTTCGGTTTGACCGCTTCTTTTAGTTATCAGCATTGAGTAACCTACTGTCAGAGTGGTTAGGATGAGAATTGGCTTTTCAGCTGTGTGTGAGTGAGCATTTTACTAGGGAATGTTAATCCGCGCTTAATAAAACCTAGATCTAGTGCTTATGGGGGCAGAGCGAACACCAACTGAAAAGGGACGGAAGAGCCGTTTTTCACTACGGATCAGAGATCGCCTGTGTGACCGGATAAGGGACGGAAAAACAGCGGGATGCAGTCCGAGACGAGACTTTCCCAGGGCGACATCTCAAAAGACATTCTCTTCACAACTGACACCGTTTCTCACCCTCCTCAAGGGGTAGAACCGAGGGGGAATTGCGGAAGTTCCGGCAAAGTGCCGGATGAATTTCAGACTACAAAAAAGCGGAAACACTGAAAAACGCGGGCAACGAAAAAGCCCCAGGGGGTAGATGTCATAGGCCATATAGGCGGACTTTTCCTGGGGCTGTTGCTGGAAGAGATGCTCGCAGTTCGAGGCTTTACCGGCCCGACTGGAGATTCTTCCGATCGCAAGAAAAGTATCGCTCTTTTCGAAGAAAACCGCATCAAGGAAAATCCGCTTTTAAGTCTCGGATAAGAATGCGATAATAAAAAGATATGCTGTTGAAAATAAATAAAAATAAAGACCCGAACTGAAGCTCTCAGACTCCCCGCCTCTGCGCCATAATGGTTGAGACACAGAGCGCCCCGGAAGGCTTCTCTCTTTCGGGGCACAAAACTCACAAATTACAGGAGTCAGACATGACGAAAGCCCCGATTTTCGAGATCAATGATTCAGACGGCAAGCCCTTCAAGATGGAAGATCACTTTCCGATGGTGCTCTACTTCTATCCGAAGGACAGCACCTCCGGCTGTACTACAGAAGCGAAGGAATTCACCGCTCTGATTCCGGAGTTCCAGAAGCTCGGGTACGACGTGGTCGGTGTCTCGCGCGACTCCGAAAAGAGCCACCAGAACTTCATCTGCCGCTACACCCTCGCGATCACGCTCCTCTCTGACCCGGAAGAAAAGGCCTGCAAGGCGTACGACGTGATCAAAGAGAAGAATATGTACGGAAAGAAGGTGATGGGTGTTGTTCGGAGCACATTCCTGATCGACAAAGACGGGAACCTCGTGAAGGAATGGCGGAAAGTGAAGGCGGCTGGCCACGCCCAGGCGGTTCTCGACTTCATTAAGAATCCGGAAGCCGCGGAAGCTTAATCGCAGATAGTTTCGCTTTTCTTAAAACCCAGACGGTTCTAAAAAACCGCCTGGGTTTTTGTTTGAGTGATGTATGGATTCGCGCGGAGACTGTGCGTGAAAGGCGTTCTGAAAAGTAGCGCTATTCTTATCGTTTGTATTTGCTATTACATAAACTCACGATTATCGATTGATGTGTGATTTGTTGTAACATAATGATTTAACATTGCTATTTAAAAATATTCAAGGGTATTGAATTATATTTACGCTGATAAATACGCAAAACATAATGAAAAAATAGAGAATAGTTATTCTTGTGGTACGGAAAATAGAACATCCATTCTTGTATCCCAAAAGTTCTGCAATAGAGCCACGAAAGCCTTCGTGGCTCTGGCTCATCAAAT
>OOBK01000010.1_pt1 | contig 151111 bp, 147 predicted proteins | sample 1671541 | NCBI WGS metagenome assembly OOBK01 (sample SAMN06348167, study PRJEB24527) | human gut metagenome | biome: human gut; feature: ankylosing spondylitis patient; material: feces | host: Homo sapiens | place: China | collected 2015-10 | reverse complement strand
GGCACGACGACCGCGCAATCGCGATTGTTGACCGCTTCCACGCAGACGAAGCCGCGCCATTCGCCCTCATCCAAATCGCCGATGGCGTTTCCGGCTTGTTCTCCCGGATTCCACACCACGGTCTGCGCCGCACCCTGCTTGGAAACAACGACGGTGCGTTTCAGCACAGGATCGCGCAGCTCAAGCGTGTGAGCCGAATAGTAGATGCGGTCAACCATGCCTTGGAAGGTCACAGGTTCATCACCTTGGCTGCAACGGGGATCGCCGTCCAATACGGTATCGAGATAATCGGTGCCTTCCAGCCCGCACACCTGCGACTGTTCGGCGTCTCCAACCTGCAGATACGTATGCAGTGCCTCTTCGTAAGACAATGGCTCGTCTCCATCGTTATATACGGTAAGCGACATCGTCAACTCACAGCCGACTTCAATGGTGTAAACGGCATGAAATTGAGGATTCGGTCCAGAAACAAACTGGGAAAGTATATCTGCGTTGATCTCGCTGGAATCCAATGTATAGCGCAACAAGGCATCGGAAGAACCTTCCTTGTCATAATGCCAGAAGCTATTGCGGGCAAAACCATGCTTGGGCTTCTTCGAAGCCACATGCCCGCCTTCGAAACCGGAATTGAACCAAGGGAAAATAATCGGAACACCGCCGCGGATGGCAGTTCCTTCCTTAAGATGAATCGCCTTTGGCCGCCAAACCACAGCCTGTTCGCCGGCAGGTGCCCAGGAAAGCACATGCGCACCGTAATCGCTGACTGATGCCGTTGCGTCTTCGTTGACAATATCTCTGATAGTGAAAGTGCTACTCATACGACCAGTATAAACAAGACAACGTTGAAGCGGGATTGTGGAAAGAAGGACTTTGCAGGATTGCGGAATTTCTTGGATTTTTCGGCTTTGCACGTGAAGGAAAAAGAGGATTGCGGCAACACGCGCTTGTAGGCTTCTGCTAGTATCATCCATGAAAGTACAAGGAAGATAGCCGGTTCGTTCCAACTTGCGTGATGGAGGGTGAATCAAGGCTGTGAAAAGCTGAAGATTTCCAGAATCCGAACGATTACAAGTAACGGCATCGAATCAGTCCAGGACCAGGTTGGGGTTTGTGAGACCGGCTTTGGGTGTGACAGTGGAAAGAGACCGACATGTCTGCAGAAAAGACTACGGAACCGGACGAAGTGCTCACCGACGATGAACTTCAGGCTGCCGCAGCGCCTGAGCAGTCCATCGAGGAAGATGACAAACCTCGCAAGCGTACCGTCGTCGTGGCCGAAGACGAATCCGTGAACCGTATGGATTTGGTTGCCATGCTGGAAGATAGTGGCTACGAGGTTGTGGGCGAAGCCGCTAACGGTGAGGAAGCAGTCGAATTGACCCGCAAGTTCCGTCCAAGCGTGGTATGCATGGACGTCAAGATGCCTCGTATGGATGGCATCGAAGCGGCGGGCATCATCTGTGATGAGAATATCGCTCCGGTCGTTATGCTTACGGCATTCTCCCAGTCCGATCTGGTCAAGAAGGCCACGGGTGCAGGTGCCATGGCATACGTCACCAAGCCGTATGAGGAATCCAAGCTGCTTCCGGCTCTGGAAGTGGCCATGGGCCGTTTCGCCGAAATCAACGATCTGCTCGACAATGTGGAGCGCAGCGAATCCAAGCTGCACGAAACCGAAGAGCAGCTGAAGAAGGCGGAAGAGCAGCTGAAGAAGGCTGAGGAAACCCTCGAGGAACGTAAGCTTGTCGACCGTGCCAAGGGCCTGCTGATGGATAAGGCTGACTTCTCCGAGCAGGGCGCGTTCCGTTGGATTCAGAAGACCTCCATGGACCAGCGCATCCCGAAGAAGCGTCTGGCTATGGCCATCATCGCCAAGTACGGTGATCAGAAGTCGGAAGCAGAGGATGAGCGCTAACACAGCAACTGTGGAAGGCACTACGCGCGGGACGCTATTGGTCGTTGACGGCCATTCCTTGGCGTTCCGCGCTTTTTTTGCCTTGCCCGTAGAGAATTTCAGTACATCCGCAGGTCAGGCGACCAACGCCGTCTGGGGCTTCGCCACCATGCTTTCGCAGGTGATCGACGTGGAGCATCCGGATCATCTTGCCGTCGCTTTCGATGTCAAAGGCGGTACCTTCCGCAATACGATGTTGCCGCAGTACAAAGGCACGCGAGATGCGGCTCCGGAAGATCTATTGACCCAGCTGCCGTTGATTCAACGGATGCTGACGGCCCTTGGCGTCACGTTCATCGAAAAACCTGGATACGAGGGCGATGATGTGATTGGCACGTTGGCGAGCATGGGAGACAAAGCAGGCTATCGCACGCTGGTGCTATCCGGCGATCGTGACGCGTTCCAGCTCATCAACGACAACATCACCGTGTTGTATCCGGGGCATCATTTCAAAGATTTGAAGCATATGACTCCCGACGCGGTGGTGGAGAAATACCACGTCACGCCGGAGCAATATCCGGATCTTGCCGCGCTTCGTGGCGAAACCGCCGACAACATCCCCGGCGTTCCCGGCGTGGGCGATGGATTCGCGGCCAAATGGATCAACCTGTATGGCGGACTTGACCAGATCATTGAGCATGCCGACGAAATCGGCGGCAAAAAAGGCGAGGCGTTGCGGGCCAATATCGATCAGGTCAAACTGAATCGTTCCGTGAATGCCTTGGTGCGTGACCTTGACCTTGGCGTGTCCATCGAGGATTTGACTTTCGGCCAGGTGGACGCCAACCAGCTCAACGAACTGTTCACCAGACTTGAGTTCGGCATACGCACCAAAAACCGTGTGCTGAGAACATTCAATGCGGGGAAGCCCACCAACGATCCCGTGCAGCAAGACGAGTCCGGCAAGCTTGAAATACCTCAGTATGAAACGGTTGATTCGCCGGAAGCATTGGAAGCATGGGTACGAGACAATCTGCCAATGCCGAACGGGCATCTGCATGACGAACGTGAAATCGCGCCGAAGACGACTCCCTCCGGCTTCGCCATTGATCATACGAAGCAGTGTGCGCAGTCCGTGGCGCATTCGTGGGTGTTGCAGGTGGAAGGCGAAAGCAAGCCGGGGAACGCGGCCTATGCGTCTCTGATGATCGCTGCACATGATAAAGCGATTCGTATCAATCGTGTTGACCGTGACATGGCGTCCCAGCTGCAAACGGTACTTGACGAACACCACCAATCCATGGTGGTGCATGGCTATAAGGAACAGTCCCATCTGTTGGGAAGCACCGGCGTGAAACTGCCGGAACCGTTGTTCGATACCAAACTTGCCGGATATCTGGTCCATCCCGATTTCCATGCAGACACGCTGGAACAGGCGGCGGCTCATTTCCTGGATCTGCATGTCGAGGAGCAGTCCGAAAGCGCGACGCAAGGAACGCTTGATTTCGACGAGCCTGAAGAATCCGTGCAACAGAAAGACGATCAGCTTCCGCGCCACACGGCGATTGTGGGGCTGCTGGCGCGAAATCTGGCGAATTCGCTGGATCAGCGTGAACAGTTCGCCTTGTTGGAATCCGTGGAGATTCCAGTATCTCGTGTGCTGTATGGCATGGAACATGCCGGTGCGCAAGTCGACATGAACAGGCTGATGAACATGCGTGAGCAGCTTGCCTCCGATGCGAATCATGCGCAGGAAACGGCATGGCAGTATGCGGGCGAGCGTGTGAATCTGCAAAGTCCCAAACAGTTGCAGAAAATCCTGTTTGAGGATATGGGTTTGAAACCCACAAAGAAGACCAAAACCGGTTCGTATACCACGAATGCGGCGGCTTTGCAGGCGTTGCGCGATCGTTCGTATGATAATGACAGCGCATGCCAGTTCCTTGATGCATTGTTGCTGCATCGCGAGAAGAACAAGCTCAAGCAGATTGTGCAGACGTTGATCGATGCGACCAACGGGTCTGACGGACGCATCCATACGACGTTTGAGCAGACTGTGGCTGCGACCGGTCGATTAAGCTCGGTCGATCCGAATTTGCAGAACATTCCGAATCGTGATCCTGCTGGTCGTGAGATTCGTTCGGCTTTTGTGCCCGGTGAGGGTTTTGAGTCGTTGTTGAGTTCGGATTATTCTCAGGTTGAGTTGCGTATTATGGCCGATCTTTCCGGTGATGAGGCGTTGATTGAGGCGTTCCGTTCCGGTAGGGATTTTCATAAGTATGTGGCGAGCTTGGTGTATGGCGTTCCTGTGGATGAGATTACGTCTGATCAGCGCAGTCATGTTAAGGCGATGAGCTATGGCTTGGCGTATGGGTTGAGCACGTATGGGCTTTCGCAGCAGCTTGGCATTAAGCCGGGTGAGGCCGAGTCATTGAAGCAGCAGTATTTTGCGACGTTCGGCAAGGTCCATGAGTATTTGGAGTCGTTGGTTTCCACGGCCCGTGAAAAGGGATATACGGAGACGATTTATGGTCGTCGTAGGTATTTCCCGGGCTTGAAGTCGCCGAATCGTGCGGTACGTGACGCTGCGGAGCGTGCTGCGCTGAATGCGCCTATTCAGGGTTCCGCCGCGGATATTATGAAGATCGCTATGATTCGTGCTGATGATGCGTTGCATGAGGCTGGTCTTGCCAGTCGGATTATTTTGCAAATTCATGATGAACTTGTGGTGGAGGTTGCGTCGGGCGAGGCGGAGCGTGTCACTGCGTTGGTGAAGGATGCCATGGAGCATGCGGTCGATATGGCGGTTCCGTTGGATGTTTCCACGGGTATTGGTTCGGATTGGCAGCTTGCCGCGCACTGATACGGTACTGGGTTTCGTGTGTGTTGCGGATGTGCGTGGTCGAGCAATGGCATAAGGAGGAATGATGGCAACGCTGAAGCAGGTTGTGGATGTGCTGGAAACGTTGTATCCGCTTCGCTATGCGGAGCAGTGGGATGAGCCTGGTCTTATCGTGGGTGATTTGCGTCAGCCTGTGCGCGGTATCGCTTTTGCGGCTGATCCCTCTATGGCGGTGGTTGATCAGGCGATTGCCGGTGGTGTTGATTTGCTGGTTTGCCATCATCCGTTGTTCTTCCGTTCCGTTCATGCGGTGTCGGGATTGGGTTTCCGCGGTGAGATTGTGCGTAAGCTCAATCTTGCCGGATGTGCGTTGTGGGTGGGGCATACGAATGCCGATGCGGCGTATCGTGGCGTCGGCATGGCTGCGGCTGACATGTTCGGTTTGGTGGATCAGCGTCCGCTGGTGCCCATCGATGATCCGGATGCCGAGCATCCGGTCGGTTTGGGGCGTGTGGGGCGTCTTGCCGAACCTGTGGCGTTGCGTGATTTCGCCAGTCGAGTAGCTGGCGCGCTGCCGTACACCGAGCTTGGCGTGCAGGTTTGCGGCGATCTGGACGTTCCGGTCAGCACGGTGGCGGTGCTTCCGGGTTCCGGTGATTCCTTGTTCGATGAGGTGCGTGCGGCCGGTGCCGACGTGTATGTGACCAGTGATCTGCGGCATCATCCGGTGACGGACGCCATAGAGCAGGCCCGCTATGAGGCTTCCATGCGTGCTTCCGGCGTTGCCATGGGCCATGGTGACGGGCGTGTGCGTCCGGCGTTCGTCAACACTCCGCACAGCGCTATCGAATCCATGTGGTTCCAGTATGCGATGGAAGACGTTCCCCATGCGGTTGCGGAAGCGACCGGCGACATTCCTGCCGTGCGTTGGATTTCCATGAATACCGATCCATGGAATATGGTATTTCCTTCGAGCGGGCAGGAACGGTGACGCGTCATGTGTGACGAGGCGGTAGACGGAACCCAGGTGGACGTATTGCTGGATGAATCCAGCGATGGCGTGGACATGTCCGGTATGGTCACGGTGCTTGACAGCAGGCATGTGTATCAGGGTGCGATTTTCGGCGTCGACGACCTGCGGATCGCATTGCCGATGCGTGACGGAGGGCAAACGGTGATTCGCCGTCAGGTGATGCGTCACGCGCCTTGCGTGGTCATGCTGGTGCATGATTGCGCGAATGACCTGTATCTGATCGAACGGGAATACCGTATCGGCTGCGACGCCTTCGCCTACGGTCTGCCGGCTGGACTCATCGACGGGGGAGAGGACGTGGAGGAGGCCGCGCTGCGCGAACTTCGCGAGGAGACCGGTGTGGAACCCACCGGGCATGACGGCATTGAATTCGACCATGTGGGGCAGTTCTACTCGTCCGAAGGCATGACCGACGAGCTCGCCAACATCATGGTGCTTCACCTGCGCGCGTGGCATCCCGTCGAACGTCACTTCGACGGCGATGAGCACGTCGAATCGGCGTGGATTTCCTGGCAGCGGCTACGCGACACTCGCATCACCGCATCCAATTCCATGATCGCCATTCTTCACGAGCAAATTCGGAGAAACCGGCAAAATACAGCCAAAAGTTCTTTCGAATCGTAAAAATAATCGCCGAACAACACGAAATTACGATTTGGGGGCTAAAACGTGAGATACTTGAATCATGCAAATCAGACCCGGATCGATGTATCCGCTCGGCGCAAGCTATGACGGCGCCGGCGTGAATTTTGCCCTCTTTTCCCAAGTGGCACAAAAGGTCGAGCTTTGTCTTTTCGATGAGGAAGACAACGAAACTCGAATCGAAATGACCGAGCAGAACTCTTATGTCTGGCACAACTATCTGCCCGGAATCCAACCGGGGCAGCGTTACGGCTATCGCGTGTACGGTCCATACGACCCGACGCAAGGCCTGCGCTGCAACCCGAACAAACTGCTGCTTGACCCCTACGCTAAAGCCATCGAAGGCAACATCGACGGCGATGAGAGCCTCTACTCGTACTGGTTCAGAAGCCCCGATGACGTTACCAGCATGAACACGCTCGACTCGGCCGCCCATACCATGAAAGCGGCCGTGGTGAACCCCTATTTCGACTGGGGCAACGACCAGCATCCGAACATCTCATATCACGATTCCGTGATTTACGAAGCCCACGTACGCGGCATGACCAACCTCAACATGGACGTGCCGCCGGACATTCGCGGAACCTATGCGGGTCTGGCGTACCCCTCGGTAATCGAATACCTGAAGAAGCTGGGCGTCACGGCCATCGAGCTCATGCCCATCCACCAGTTCGTCAACGACAGCTTCCTTCAGGAAAAAGGCCTGAGCAACTACTGGGGATACAACACCATCGGCTTCTTCGCCCCGCACAACGCGTATTCCAGCTCCGGACAGCGCGGCGAACAGGTCAACGAATTCAAATCCATGGTCAAGGCATACCATCATGCCGGCATGGAAGTCATCCTCGACGTGGTGTACAACCACACCGCCGAAGGCAACAACCGTGGACCGACCCTCAGCTTCAAGGGCATCGACAACGGCGCCTACTACCGTCTGGTCGACAACGACCGCAGACACTACTTCGACACCACAGGCACCGGCAACTCGCTGCTGATGCGCTCGCCGCACGCCCTGCAGCTCATCACCGACAGCCTGCGCTACTGGGTCACTGAAATGCACGTCGACGGATTCCGATTCGATCTTGCCGCCACATTGGCCCGTCAGTTCCAGGAAGTCGACAAACTGTCGGCCTTCTTCGACATCGTCGAACAGGATCCGGTGATCTCCCGCGTCAAGCTGATCGCGGAACCATGGGATCTCGGCTCTGGCGGCTATCAGGTGGGCGGCTTCCCGTCCAGCTGGTCCGAATGGAACGGCCGCTACCGTGATTGCGTGCGCGACTTCTGGCGCTCGCAGCCGTCCACGTTGCCGGAATTCGCCAGCCGATTCATGGGCAGTTCCGATCTGTACCAGATGAACGGGCGTCGACCGGTCGCATCCGTGAACTTCATCACCGCGCACGACGGCTTCACCATGAACGATCTGGTGAGCTACAACGAAAAGCATAATGAAGCCAACGGCGAAGGCAACAGGGACGGTGAAAGCAACAATCGTTCCTGGAACTGCGGCGTAGAAGGGCCGACCACCATCAAGGACGTCAACGAGCTGAGGCAACAGCAGATGCGCAACATGTTCGCCACGTTGCTGCTCAGCCAGGGCATTCCGATGATCTGCGGAGGCGACGAGGTGGCGCGTACCCAGCAGGGCAACAACAACGCCTACTGCCAGGACAATGCGATTTCGTGGACGAACTGGGATCTGGACGAGGATCAGAAGGATCTGCTCGAATTCGTGTCGAAGCTGATTCACCTGAGACTGGACCATCCGGTGCTGCATCGCCGTCGCTTCTTCTCCGGACGTGAGCCCGGAGACGACAGCAACATGATTCCGCAGGTCGAATGGATGGACCATACCGGTTCCATTATGGATATGGACGACTGGTCAAACACACACGCCTTCACTGTGATGATCTATCTGAACGGTTCCGATATTCCGGAAACCGACTGGTACGGCAATCAGATGGTCGACAATGATTTCATTCTGATTTTCAACGCGCATTACGAGCCGATCATGTTCACCCTGCCCGATGAGCAATATGGCAAGAAATGGCGCTTAATTGTCGACACGCATAATCCAAAAGGGCCAGAACTCAATTATGAGGCCGGTTTTGCGATTACTGCGCAATCAAGAAGCTTCCTGCTGTTGATGAGCGACAAGAAGCCGTCCAACAAGCACTACAACTTCTGACGGCGCACTCGCGTTATGCCGTCAGAATCTAGTGGGGTGGAGTCGTCGCCAATGCGATGGCTCCACCCCACTGGTATGTATATGTTGAAATCCGGCGGTTGCCGGTCAGCCTTGCATCAGACTTGTGCGGCGAGCCTCGAAACTGTGTCGGGAACAGTTTCGCTGACTTCCGCAAGATCCTCGACGGAGCGTGGTCTCTCAGATTGCGCCAGTATCAGCTGCGTCTGCACGCGATCCGCTTCGATGGCGGCGATCTGACGCGAGAAAATGATGAACCAGCCAAGGAACATCATGCCGGCCAACGCCTCCACATTCGTCAGCGTGTTATGCCCGCTCAGCCATTGGAATCCGGCATAAGCCCCAATCGCAATCGCAAGATCGGAAACCACGTATACGACCTTTGAGAGTTGCGGGGCAAGCCAAGGCAGGGCAATCATCAGCACGCTCATCAAACATGGCAGGCCGCGGGCGAACACGTTGTGCAAAATCGGATGCGGCGTGTAACGGAACATGCCGATACCTACGAAAGCGATGCCGGCCAACGTCAACATGATTGACAGCAGCAGAATCCTCGTACGAAAATGCTTCGGCGTCTCATTGATGGCATTGGAATCCAGATACTGCAATTGCAGACGATACGTGGTGATGAGCTCGGAAACGGCGAAATAGCTGATGATCACAATGCAGATGCCCGCGAGCGTCAGCGTCGAATTGAACATACGCGCGGCGAACGTCGTACGGTCGCCCAATTGAGAGAAATTATTGTTGTACCAGTACGGATCGTCGGACGTCAATCCTGCGATACTCACGCCAGACACCACGAAAAACGGCAGTAGGGAAGCGATCGTTTTGGCATTCATAAGTTCCGCCTGCACGAAAGTGATATAGCCTACAACGCCTGCGATGGCCGCGCATAGGATTGGCAGATAGCCTTTCAGCGTGCGGATGCCCATCATGTTGTTGATGATGGACAACATCATGAACGATGTGACGAAAATGGTCGAAGCATACACCATGGAAAGCGCGAGGATCTCGAAAATACGACGGACCGGAATAGCCCAACCATGTTTGAGTGTCAGCGAACGTGATTTTCGTGCGTAACCCAAACTGAATGAAACGACTCCGCATCCTGCCACGATTCCCGCGCAGACGGTGAACAGACGCTGCGTGACACGCCAGATGGCCGGGGCGAACTGCATGTATGCGTTCATGGCGAACCAGGCGATAATGGCGCATGTCACAAAGGAGATGATGCCTGACGATTCGGCCTGCTGGTGACGTCCCATGCCGTTCTCCTTTCCGAAACGCTATTGTAAGCCTGTCGTTGTCCAACCATACGCTATAATAAAAACTCGTGTTCACTTGATGCGATTCCGTGAGGCGGATTCGCGGGGTGTGAACGTGAACGGGCTGTAGCGCAGTTTGGTAGCGCGTCTGCTTTGGGAGCAGAATGTCGCAGGTTCAAATCCTGTCAGCCCGACGAAAATCGTTGGAAACAAAGGCGTTTCAGACGGTTTGAAAAACCTTTTCCGGTTTCGGTACAAAACGGTATAAACATGGCAACGCAGAAAAACCTCGTGACCTTTTGCGATGTTCACATGGTTTCGTCCGTCTGGGTTTTCAAACGGAAATGGTATGGACGGAGTCCAATTGCCGAGATCGAGCAAGATACGCACGCTACATGGCGAGATTGAAGCGTTGTTTTCCTCGGGTTTTGGATACGATAAGCCCTATGAACGCATCTCAAGAGAATCTTTGGCCGGCGCCGTTTGCCAGCAAGTCGCTTGACGCCACCGTTGTGGTGCCGGGCAGCAAATCCCTGTCGAACCGTTATCTCATTCTTGCGGCTCTCGGGCATCGTCCTGTGCGATTGGTCGGTCTGTTGCGCTCGCGCGATACCGAGCTGATGATGGACGCGCTGCGTTCGTTGGGAGTGCGCTGCGAAATCGATGAGCAGGTCGACACCACGGTTACGGTGGTGCCGCCGTCCGGCGGCCGGTTCCACGGTGGTACGAAGGTGTTCTGCGGTCTTGCGGGAACAGTGATGCGCTTTGTGCCCGGTCTTGCCATGTTCGCGGACGGTCCTGTGGATTTCGACGGTGACGAGCAGGCGTACGCGCGTCCGATGAAGCCGGTGTTGGACGGTCTTGAACAGTTGGGGGCATGCATCGAATACCACGGCGAGGAAGGGCGCCTGCCATTTACAATCACTCCACCTCAAACGGTGAGCCAGCGCGTCAAGCCGAGCGTAGTCAGCATTGATTCTTCGGGATCCTCGCAGTTCATTTCAGGACTATTGCTCATCGGCTCTCGAGTGCCAGGCGGTTTGGAACTGCATCACACGGGGGAGAAGACACCGAGTTTACCGCATATTCGCATGACCGTGGCCGATCTGCAAGGTTCCGGCGTGCGCGCCAACGCCGACGAACACGCCCGCGTGTGGACCGTGCAGCCGGGAGCCGTGCAGTTGCCCAAAACGGTGACGGTAGAACCTGACCTGTCGAATGCCGCCCCGTTCCTTGGCGCAGCGCTCATCGCCGGAGGAGCCGTGCGCGTGCCCCATTGGCCGGAATCCACCACGCAACCCGGAGGCCTGCTTCCGGGATATTTGGAACGTATGGGAGCCGAAATCAGCTTTCCGGTGATTGACGGCGTCCGGTACTGCGAAGTGACCGGCGACGGCCATGTCAGCGGCCTAGGTGATTTCGACCTGACGGCGGCAGGTGAGATCTCGCCATCATTGGCCGCGATCCTGGTCTTCGCCGATACTCCGACGCGCATGCTGGGCATCGGTCATCTGCGTGGCCATGAGACGAACCGCTTGGAAGCATTGGTCAACGAGATCACCAGAGTCGGGGGAGAGGCCCGAGAGCTTCCCGACGGGCTGGAGATCGCGCCGGTGCCGGCAGCGAATCTCAGGCCGGCTGAAATGGAAACCTATGCGGACCATCGCATGGCGACGTTCGCCGCGATGCTGGGGCTGAAAATCAACGGCATTCTAATCAAGAACATCGCCACCACTGCGAAAACGCTTCCTGATTTCGCAAACATGTGGACCAACATGCTGGCCTAGCAATGATTGTCCAGGATAATCCGCAAATAATATTGAAAACGGTATGAAAATGTCCTTCCTCCGCAAAAACGGAGGAAGGACATTCTACGTTTGCACAGGATCGTAATCATTCTGCGGATGCCGCTATGTCAAGCCACGATGGTTCTTAGCTTTCCTGACACGGCTTGGCCTTGTCCGGCCCAACATGGCAGTAGTGGCGCTCGCAAACGTCATAATGCCTACGAAAAACACGGAACCAATGGAAACCTGACACCGTACGTAAAGAGGTAAGCAGCGACGAGGCGTCCGACACCTTGAGGGGTGTTATCTGGCTCGAGCCTAGAAGGCGGAAAGCATGATGAAGCCCCCGGAAGTTTCGCACTTTCGGGGGGCTTCATCATATTGATTGCGATTTTGCGTTCAGTAACGAATCAGCTTGGAATCACTCCCACTCACTTGTTTGAACTGGGAGAGGCATTTTGCGCCCCCTCTGAGCAAAAATTTTTCAACTTTTTTGAAAATAAAAAAAGCCGCCTGTTTTAAATTCGAGGTCAACAGATGGCGGGTAGAAATTTTCATATTTATGATGTATAATATGTGATATTAAAGATTGATAAATCAGAATTTGTAGGTGCGATTGATGAAAATTATTGAAGTTAAAGAAAATAAAAAAACAATATCTTGATTTGCTCCTATTAGCAGATGAGCAGGAAGATATGGTTGACCGTTATCTTGATAACGGCAAGATGTATGTACTTGATGATAATGGGGTCAAGTGTGAGTGTGTCATAACCGATAAAGAAGATGACATACTTGAAATCAAGAACATTGCGACGGTTCCAGAATATCAAGGGAAAGGTTATGCAAGAGCCTTAATTGAGTTTATTGTTAATAATTACAGAGAGCAATATGCCATTCTGCAAGTGGGAACGGGCGATAGCCCACTGACAATACCATTTTATGAAAAGTGTGGTTTTGTCCGTTCGCATATCATATCAAATTTCTTTATAGATAATTATGACCACCCAATCTATGAGAGTGGAATACAGTTGGTAGATATGGTGTATTTGCAAAGACCGTTATAATTTAAATTCAAGTTTATCGAACTAAAACATAAGACCGCTTACATCGTGTAGGCGGTCTTATGTCGTGGCAAGATTATTTGATTTTGAGCTTTCTTTTCTTGGTAGAAAGCACTTTGCAGAGAACATCATCGACGGCATCGGTGTATCTGCCTTGTTCAATCAATTTGTTTTTTTAGATTTATAAGGAAAGCAACAATTTCGTTTCTTTCTTTTGTACTTAAATATATATGGTTTTTTCTGTTTTCATACTATCCACCTCGCTGTTTTATCTGATTTGATGATATATTAAAGAGAAAATTTTATCAAATATGCAAAAAGGCTTCTGCCCAAAACAGGGCAAAAGCCTTAAAAATTATGCGATTTTTAGGTTTAGTTGCAAGCCAAGGGGGACTATTTCATCTGTTGCAAAATCGGTTGCCCGAAAAGTACCAAGTCCCGAAACCCGCATAAATACTGGGTTTTTCGGCACATCTAAACCAAGGGGAACTACTCCCACTCGATGGTTGCCGGCGGCTTGGAGGTGCAGTCGAGCACCACACGGTTGATCTGACGGCATTCATTGGTGATACGCGTCGAAATCGTGGCAAGCACATCGTACGGAATACGGGACCAATCGGCGGTCATGGCGTCTTCGGAAGAAACCGGACGAAGCACGATCGGCGAACCATACGTGCGCTCGTCGCCCTGCACGCCCACGGAATGCACATCGGCAAGGAGCACGACCGGGCACTGCCAGATGTCACGGTCAAGACCAGCCTTGGAAAGCTCCTCGCGAGCGATGGCGTCGGCCTCGCGAAGTAGATCCAGACGCTCCTTGGTGATCTCGCCGATGATGCGGATGCCGAGGCCCGGGCCAGGGAACGGCTGACGCCAGACGATTTCGTCCGGCAATCCAAGTTCGGTACCGATGGCACGAACCTCATCCTTGAACAAGGTACGCAGTGGCTCGACGAGCTGGAACTTGATGTCGTCCGGCAGGCCACCCACATTGTGGTGCGACTTGATGTTGGCCGCGCCGTCGCCACCGCCGGATTCCACAACATCCGGGTAGAGGGTGCCCTGAACGAGGAACTTGACTTCCTTGCCGGAAGCACCCGCCTCTTCGATGACCTGGCGCTGAGCCTTCTCGAACGTGCGAATGAACTTTTCGCCGATGATCTTGCGCTTCTTCTCCGGCTCGCTCACACCCTTCAGGGCGGTGAGGAAGTCTTCGGAGGCGTCCACGGCGATGAGCTTGATGCCGGTCGCCTCGACGAAATCATGCTTGACCTGCTCGGCCTCGCCCTTGCGCAGCAGACCGTGGTCCACGAACACGCAGGTGAGCTGATCGCCGATGGCCTTGTGCACGAGAGCCGCCGCGACTGCGGAATCAACGCCGCCGGACAGGCCGCAAATCACCTGTGCGTCGCCGACCTTCTCGCGGATCTTCGCGACCTGATCCTCGATGATGCTGGAGGCATCCCAGTTGTTGCCGAGCCCTGCGCACTTGTGCAGGAAGGTCTCGATGAGCTGCTGGCCCATCGGGGTGTGCTTGACTTCAGGATGCCACTGCACGCCGTACAGTTTGCGGGATTCGTCCTGCATGGCGGCAACGGGCGCGCCCTCGGTATGCGCCAGCACTTCAAAGCCCTCCGGCGCGGTCTTGACGGCCACGCCATGGCTCATCCACGTGTTCTGATCGGCGGGGGAGCCTTCGAGCAGGCCTTCCGACTTGTCGATGAAGGTCTCGGTCTTGCCATATTCGCCAAGGGCGGCCTTGTCGACATCCGCGCCCAAGGCATAGGCCATGGCCTGGAAGCCGTAGCAGATGCCCAGTACGGGAACGCCGGCCTCGAACAGTTTCTTGTCCACACGCGGCGCGCCCGGTTCGAACACCGAAGCCGGACCACCGGAAAGGATGATGGCCTGCGGATCCTTGGCCAGCATCTCGTCGACCGGCATGGAATGCGGCACAAGCTCCGAATAAACATTGGCTTCACGCACGCGACGTGCGATCAGCTGGGCGTACTGGGCTCCGAAATCAACAACGAGCACAGGACCTGCAGCCATAACACTCTCCCTTTTGATATGAGGTATGAAGAAGCAACAATACTAACTGTTCTATTGTGGCGACGCGAGCAGACATTGGAAACGCTGTGAACAGAAAGTGAACAAACCTCACAATTGCTTACTACGCATGGTTCAACACGCCGCATGCAAGTATTGCAAAACGAACGTGAAAAAGGTGCGAAGGTAGCTCAATATCGTTGATATTGAGCCGTTTATCAATCTTTTTGATACCATGTGAAGTATTCACAAATCTCCCGATAAAAGTTCTCATTTTCTAACAGAAACGACACACTTGCGCACACAGTCGCAAAAAAACAGCAAAAAGTCGCACCTCGCTCGTAATATGCTCAAGTGATTGGGAATGAATCGTTCCGCGGAACCGCAAGGTTTTGCGAGATTCAGGACCGAATGAAAATAAACAATCGCACAACACAGTGCAGGAGTACAGGAGTACACATGACGAGTCCTGTTATTGGCACCCCTTGGAAGAAGCTGAACGCTCCGGTTTCCGAGGAAGCTATCGAAGGCGTGGATAAGTACTGGCGTGCAGCCAACTACCTCTCCATCGGCCAGATCTATCTGCGTAGCAACCCGCTGATGAAGGAGCCTTTCACCCGCGAAGACGTCAAGCACCGTCTGGTCGGTCACTGGGGCACCACCCCGGGCCTGAACTTCCTCATCGGCCACATCAACCGTCTCATCGCTGATCACCAGCAGAACACTGTGATCATCATGGGCCCGGGCCACGGCGGCCCGGCTGGTACCGCTCAGTCCTACCTGGACGGCACCTACACTGAGACCTTCCCGAAGATCACCAAGGACGAAGCTGGTCTGCAGAAGTTCTTCCGCCAGTTCTCCTACCCGGGCGGCATCCCGTCCCACTACGCTCCGGAGACTCCGGGCTCCATCCACGAAGGTGGCGAGCTGGGTTACGCCCTGTCTCACGCCTACGGTGCTGTGATGAACAACCCGAGCCTGTTCGTTCCGGCCATCGTCGGCGACGGCGAAGCTGAGACCGGCCCGCTGGCCACCGGCTGGCAGTCCAACAAGCTCGTCAACCCGCGCACTGACGGTATCGTGCTGCCGATCCTGCACCTCAACGGCTACAAGATCGCCAACCCGACCATCCTGTCCCGCATCTCCGACGAAGAGCTCCACGAGTTCTTCCACGGCATGGGCTATGAGCCGTACGAGTTCGTCGCTGGCTTCGACAACGAGGATCACCTGTCGATCCACCGTCGTTTCGCCGAGCTGTTCGAGACCGTCTTCGACGAGATCTGCGACATCAAGGCCGCAGCCCAGACCGACGACATGACTCGTCCGTTCTACCCGATGATCATCTTCCGCACCCCGAAGGGCTGGACCTGCCCGAAGTTCATCGACGGCAAGAAGACCGAAGGCTCCTGGCGTTCCCACCAGGTCCCGCTGGCTTCCGCTCGCGATACCGAGGCTCACTTCGAAGTCCTCAAGAACTGGCTCGAGTCCTACAAGCCGGAAGAACTGTTCGACGAGAACGGTGCCGTGAAGCCGGAAGTCACCGCCTTCATGCCGACCGGCGAACTGCGCATCGGTGCCAACCCGAATGCCAACGGTGGTGTGATCCGCGAAGAGCTGAACCTGCCGGCCCTCGAAGACTACGAGGTCAAGGAAGTCGCCGAGTACGGCCACGGCTGGGGCCAGCTCGAAGCCACCCGTCGTCTGGGCGTCTACACTCGCGACATCATCAAGAACAACCCGGACTCCTTCCGCATCTTCGGACCGGACGAGACCGCTTCCAACCGTCTGCAGGCCGCTTACGACGTCACCAACAAGCAGTGGGACGCCGGCTACCTGTCCTCCCAGGTTGACGAGCACATGGCTGTCACCGGCCAGGTCACTGAGCAGCTCTCCGAGCACCAGATGGAAGGCTTCCTCGAGGCCTACCTGCTCACCGGTCGTCACGGCATCTGGAGCTCCTACGAGTCCTTCGTGCACGTGATCGACTCCATGCTGAACCAGCACGCCAAGTGGCTTGAGGCTACCGTCCGCGAGATTCCGTGGCGCAAGCCGATCGCCTCCATGAACCTGCTGGTCTCCTCCCATGTTTGGCGTCAGGACCACAACGGCTTCTCCCACCAGGATCCGGGTGTCACCTCCGTCCTGCTGAACAAGTGCTTCAACAACGATCACGTGATCGGCATCTACTTCCCGGTGGATTCCAACATGCTGCTCGCTGTGGCTGAGAAGTGCTACAAGTCCACCAACATGATCAACGCGATCATTGCTGGTAAGCAGCCGGCCGCTACCTGGCTGACCCTGGACGAAGCTCGCGCTGAGCTCGAGAAGGGCGCTGCCGAGTGGGAGTGGGCTTCCACCGCCAAGTCCAACGACGAAGCCCAGATCGTGCTCGCCTCCGCTGGCGACGTTCCGGCTCAGGAGATCATGGCTGCTGCCGACAAGCTCAACGAGCTCGGCATCAAGTTCAAGGTCGTCAACGTTGTGGATCTGGTCAAGCTGCAGTCCACCAAGGAGAACGATCAGGCTATCTCCGACGCTGACTTCGCTGACCTGTTCACCGAAGACAAGCCGGTCCTGTTCGCTTACCACTCCTACGCTCGCGACGTGCGTGGTCTGATCTACGATCGCCCGAACCACGACAACTTCAACGTCCACGGCTACGAGGAGCAGGGCTCCACCACCACCCCGTACGACATGGTTCGCGTGAACAACATCGACCGCTACGAGCTCGTTGCCGAAGCTCTGCGCATGATCGATGCTGACAAGTACGCCGACAAGATCAACGAGCTCGAAGCCTTCCGTCAGGAAGCCTTCCAGTTCGCAGTCGACAACGGCTACGATCACCCGGATTACACCGATTGGGTCTACTCCGGCGTCAACACCACCAAGCAGGGTGCTGTCTCCGCTACCGCCGCAACCGCTGGCGATAACGAGTGAGTCTAGCCTCTATAGGCTGATCGCTTGAAGAAAACCCCAGAGGATTCGTCCTCTGGGGTTTTCTGTTTACTCTTCACCGTCTGTTCGCAACACCGTTTCATGAGATGCGTGTCTGTTACCGTTCACGCATTACAATGGCACATGGTGCGAAACAGCGCAGTCACACACCTTAAAAACAACGAATAGGAGCAGACATCGTGAGTCTAACCAGCGTCACCATTATCAGCCCTGAAGCAGCAAACGGCCGCAACGTCGTGGCCCTTGGCGTCACCAAGGCATTCGCAGCTGCCAAGAAGACGGCCGTGTTCCGTCCGGCGGTTTGTCGCAAGGAAACCTTCACCGACGTTCTTCTTGAAGCAAGCAACTCGGGGCTGAGCCGTGAACAATCCGTCGGTGTTTGCCCGAAGCGTGCACGCACCGACAAGGAAGGTTCCCGGGCCGATATCGTGGCCGCCTACACGGAAGCCATCGAAACCGCCCAGCCTGAAGCCGTGGTTGTTGTCGGAACGGACAAATCCGCCATCAACGACCCGTCCATCTTTGCGTTCAATGCTGACGTAGCCGCTGATCTTAAGTCTGTCGTGCTTCTTGCCGTATGCACCATCAACCGCACTCCGGAACAGGTCCTGGGCACTGTCGAGGCGTCGAAGACCATCATCGAGAATGCAGGCAGCAAGGTCGCCGGCGTGTTCATCACCGGATGCAAAGACGAACAGGTGGAACCTCTCAAGGAGGAGTTCGCAGCTTACGAGGTGCCGGTGTGGACGTTACCCGCCGTTGATTTTGACGAGGAAGACGCCGTGACCAAAGCCACGGAGGCATTCGAGGCGAATGTCAACGCCGAAGAGCTTATCTCCGCTGTTGAGGCTCCATTCGAGGCGCCGACCACGCCATACGCATTCCAGTACAGTCTGCTGGGCAAGGCCAAGGCGGACAAGAGAACCATCGTGCTTCCGGAAGGATCCGAAGACCGCATCATCAAGGCGGCCGACTATCTGCTTGAGCGTGATATCGTCGATCTGATCATCGTCGGAGACAGGGAAGGCATTCTCGCCCGCGGCGAGGAGCTTGGTCTCAAATTCCTTGAAAAGGCGCAGTTCCAGGCCAAGGATGACGAGGAAGTGCTCGCTCCGATGGTCGCCAAGCTGTGCGAACTGCGCGCCAAGAAGGGCATGACCGAGGAACAGGCTCGCAAGCAGCTCGCCGACGACAGCTACTTCGGTACCATGCTTGTGGTGCTCGGCAAGGCTGACGGTCTGGTTTCCGGATCCATCAACTCCACGGCCAACACCGTACGCCCGGCCCTGCAGGTCATTAAGACCAAGCCGGGATCCTCCCTCGTGTCCGGTGCGTTTCTCATGTGCTTCAAGGACCATGTCGCAGTGTTCTCCGATTGCGCCATCAACCTGAACCCGTCCGCTGAGCAGCTTGCGGAAATCGCCATCCAGTCCGCCGAAACGGCAAAGGCGTTCGGCCTCGATCCGAAGGTCGGCATGCTGTCGTATTCCACGCTGGGATCCGGCAAGGGACCGGACGTCGATCTCGTGGAGGAAGCAACCGCACTCGTGAAGGAGAAGGCTCCGGACCTCGCGGTCGTCGGTTCCATCCAGTTCGACGCGGCTTGGTCGCCGACCGTTGCAGCCACCAAGGCCAAGGGCAACGATGTGGCTGGCCATGTCAATGTGTTCGTGTTTCCGGATCTGTGCGCGGGCAACATCGGGTACAAGGCCGTCCAGCGTTCCTCCGGCGCAGTGGCCGTCGGTCCGGTGCTGCAGGGACTGAACCGACCGGTCAACGACCTGAGCCGAGGCGCAACCGTGCAGGACATCATCAACACGGTTGCCCTGACCGCCATCGAAGCCCAGTAAAACGCTATTTTGTAGCAAGCAAAGAGTAATCTAAAGTTTGGAAAGTCGCGCAAGCGGCACATCGATTAACACATGGAGGATGCCCACAATGGCGAAAACCGTCCTTGTCATCAATTCCGGTTCCAGCTCTATCAAGTATCAGCTGGTTGATCTTGAAACCGGTGAAGGTATTGCTTCCGGCCTGGTCGAGAAGATCGGCGAGCCGGTTGACGGCCACTACAAGCACGAGTTCAACGGCGAGAAGCATGAGCTGGAAGAGCCGATCCACGACCACGAGCAGGGTCTGAAGCGCGTGCTCGGCTTCTTCAACGAGTTCGGTCCGAAGCTGGACGAGGCCGGCATCGTGGCTGTTGGTCACCGCGTGGTGCAGGGTGGTTCCATCTTCCCGAACCCGGCTCTGGTCACCGACAAGACCATCAACCAGGTCAAGGACCTCGCCGTGCTCGCGCCGCTGCACAACGGTCCGGAAGCCAAGGGTGCTGAAGTCATGCGCGCGCTCCTGCCGGACGTCCCGCAGATCTTCGTGTTCGATTCCTCCTTCTTCTTCCAGCTGCCGAAGGCCGCAAGCACCTACGCGCTGAACAAGGAAATCGCCGACCAGTACCACATCCGCCGTTACGGCGCCCATGGCACCTCCCACGAGTTCATCTCCTCCGTGGTGCCGAGCGTCATCGGTAAGCCGGCTGAAGGCCTCAAGCAGATCGTGCTGCATATCGGCAACGGCGCTTCCGCCTCCGCCGAAGTTTCCGGCAAGCCGGTCGAGACCTCCATGGGCCTGACTCCGCTCGAAGGCCTCATGATGGGTGGCCGTACCGGCGATATCGATCCGGCCGTCGTCTTCCACCTGATCCGCAACGCCCACATGAACGTGGACGAGCTCGACGCTCTGTTCAACAAGCGTTCCGGCATGATGGGCATGACCGGCTTCGGCGACCTCCGTGAGGTTCACCGTCTGGTCGCCGAAGGCAACGAGGACGCCAAGCTGGCTCTCGACGTCTACGTACACCGCATCGTCGGCTACATCGGCAACTACACCGCTCAGATGGGCGGCGTAGACGTGATCACCTTCACCGCAGGCGTCGGCGAGAACGATGACGTGGTCCGCAAGATGGTGTGCGACAAGCTCGCCCCGTTCGGCGTCAAGCTGGACGAAGAGAAGAACGCCACCCGTTCCAAGGAACCGCGCATCATCTCCACCCCGGATTCCAAGATCACCATCTGCGTCATTCCGACCAACGAGGAGCTGGCAATCGCCCGCAAGTCCGCGGCAATCGCAGAAGCAGGCGAAGACACTTACGGCAACGTCTTCTCCAAGTGAGCGAGGAGATCCCGCAGTCAAATGATTGACGGGACCGTATGAAGAGGACCATACGTTCCATTGGAATCAAATCCAATGCCAATGGGACGTACGGTCCTTTCTTTTTCGAATAATCCTTATGTTTCACCGCTTTTAAGGTTTCGATCGCCGAACGTTTCCAATCGTCCCAGACAACACCTTTCCATATCCGTTCATGATCCGCATAATGGGGGAGGGGCTGGTAGTACGATACGAAACGTTGTGCCTAACGCGCATACGTCGCATGTTGAGAGAAGCGGTTGATTGTTGTGGTAAGACGTCGTTTTGTCGGTCTGAATGGCCTCAAGGGCATCGCCTTGATCGCGATAGTGTTGTATCACTGCGACCAGGGCACTCTGCGGGGCGGATTCCTAGGTGTTGACATATTCTTCACCATTTCAGGTTTTCTGATTTTCTCGTCGTTGCTGAATCATATTGATTCCGGCAAGGGAATAGGTTTCAAGGAATATTACCTCAAGCGTCTGCGCAGAATATACCCGGCGTTGATTCTGATGATTCCCGTCACCGTATCGTTGGCATGGTTCATCAACCAAGACATGTTGGTGGACATTAACAACCAGATAGTGACGGCTATGCTGGGTTGTTACAACTGGTATGCCATCGGCAGTGGCGCCAACTATTTCTCGCAGATGAATCCAGACATGTTCCGTCATCTGTGGTTCATGTCGGTGCTGATGCAGTTCTATCTGTTGGCTCCTTTGCTGATCTACCTGCTTCGAAAAATTCTGGTACGTTGGGTGCCGGTGGCGGTACTTGCCGGACTTGCCGTGTGCAGTGCGCTTTCCATGGGATTGCAGTATCACCCGGGAACCGATCCAACCAGAGTGTATTTCGGTTCGGACACACATGCCATGGGACTTTGGCTAGGTGCCATGCTGGCATGGCTGCTGATGATCATACGGCGTGGCAACGGTCGTCCGGAAGAAACGGCGATCATGGAACGCGCTCGTCTGGTCTGGAGCAAGATCGGCCCTGCGGCGGCTTTTGTGGCATTACTGATTCTGTTATGGATGATGCAGCACGTTGAGCAGGGTCCTGCTGCCTTCTATGGAGGGATTTTCGCGGCTTCGCTACTTTCAGTGGTTCTGGTCGCCGGTTCCATTCCTTTCGGATCTTGGATGCAGGATCTGCTGGTGTTCAAACCATTTGATGTGGCCGGCCGATATTCATACGGCATTTACCTGTGGCATTGGCCTTTATGGTTGTTCACCAAGGCGATGTTCCCCCAGTGGGGTGCTCGGCATCTGGGATGGATGCTGCTAATCACACTCGCTCTTACCGCATGTTGTACCGCCATGTCGTGGAAGTTGGTAGAACAGCCCGTCGCCCGTGGCGGATTTATCGCCATGATTCGCCCGCTGCCAGAAAACGGAATGTGGGATGTAACCAGATGCTGGATTACGATCGCCGTGGTATTGAGTACATGCTTGATGTCCGGATACGCGGTAGCCAACGCACCAAAGCAGACCAGTGTGGAACGCGCGTTGGAAGAGAATGCGAAAATGCTGAAAGAGCAGCAGGGCATGCACCTCGACTTCGATAGGAAGCATCCGCCAGCGCCCAAGAAACCCGCATACACCATGCCTGACGGGCAGCAGATGGTCGCATTCGGTGACTCGGTGATGCTTGCCTCCAGTAAAGGTTTGCAATCCGTTTTTCCCGGAATCACTGTTGATGCGGAAACCTCACGTTCGATGACCAAGGCATTGGGACTTATAGACCAAGCCAAAAGCCAGCCGGAAGGATTGCGCCAATGGGTGCTGGTCGGCTTGGCTACGAATTCAGCGGTGACCGATGGCCAACTCAATGACATACTGAACGACATTGGACCGGATCATGTGCTTGTGCTGATTAATGCGCATGCCCCCGTGTCTTGGGTCCCCGGAACGAACGACGCGTTGAGCAACTTCGCGGCCGCCCATTCCGACAACGTTGTTCTCGTTGACTGGGACGCTACGATTTCGGCGCATCCTGATGAGCTTGCCGGAGATGGTATTCACCCTGGCATGTCCAATACGCTGTACGCCCAGGCTGTCAAGGATGCGATTGCGAACTGGATCAAGCAAGGGCACTGAAACATCCTTCTTGCGAATCGCGGCAAAGCAGTTTTGCGATGAATATGAGGAATCCCCCTGACTCGTTTGAGCAGGGGGATTCCTCATAACCTTTTAGGATCTGAACGGACTCAGTCTTCCTGATGCTGCGGAGCCGACAGAAAATGCTCTTCACTCGGCAGCAGAGCATTCAACAGCACGGCCACAACGAACGCCACGGCGATGCAATTGGATGCGAAGATGGACTGGAACAGCGGCGGGAAGTTGACGAAAATGTCGCCGACCTGCGTGAAACCGATACCGATGGTGAGACTCAACGCCGCAATGGTGATGTTGCGCTGCGTATAGCCGGCCTCGGAAATCATCTGGAAGCCAGACAGGATGATGTTACCGAACATCATGATGGTGCAGCCACCAAGCACGGCCTGCGGCAGGGAATTGAACACTTCCGCCACGGCAGGCACGAAGCTGGCTATCACCAGAATCAGACCACCGGAAAGAATCACCTTACGGTTGACGACCTTGGTCATGGCGACCAAGCCGATATTCTGTGCGAACGACGTCAACGGCAAGCAGCCGAACAGGCCGGAGACGGAGGAGATGAGACCGTCGCCTGCAATGGCGCCCGCAGTCTCCTTATCGGTAGGCTGACGGTCGAGACCAACCTTGGTGAGCGCAGCGGTATCACCCAGCACCTCAACGGAAGACACGACATACAGCAGGGCGAAGGAGATGATCGCGCCCGGATCGAATTCAAGCTGGAACGGCATGAAATGCGGCACGGACACAGCCTGCAGATTCGCGAAACCAGAGAAATCGACCTTGCCCATGAAAATCGCGACAACATAGCCGACAACCAAGCCGAACAGCACGGAAAGCTGCTTGGCAGTACCCTTCATCAGCAGCTGGAACGCCAAGCAGGCGACCAGCGAAATCAGACCGAGCGTGAGATTCTGCCAGCTTCCGAAATCCTCAGCGCCGGAACCGCCGCCGAAACTGGTGGCACCAACGGAAAGCAGTGAGAAACCAATCGACGTAACCACAATCGCGGATACGATCGGCGGCACGAAGCGACGCCAATACTTGGCCGTCAAACCAAGCACAACCTCCAACAGGCCACCAAGCACAACCGCGCCGGCGACCGCGCCGTAGCCTTGGTTCTGGGCGATCGACATGGCAGCAGCCACATAGGTGAAGGAAATGCCAGTGACCATCGGCAGGCGGGAGCCGATCAGCCACACGCCATACAGCTGAAGGCAGGTGCCCAGACCTGCCACCAGCAGACCGGCCTGAATAATCGTGGCAGACTGCTCGGCACTCATGTTGGCGGCGGAAGCCACCAAGAAAATCGGAGCCAGATTGGCCACGAACATCGCCATGACATGCTGCAGGCCGAACGGGATGCCCTTCCAGAACGAAACAGGCGCGTCCAGGCTGCTAAGCGCTTCAAAGGAAACGCCCTTCTTCTCGTTCGTGTTGTCTTTCTTCTTCTCTTCTCTCACAATGAATCCTCTCTTATTCATGCTGCGATGAGTAACAGGTTGTAATGGTTTCTGATGCGCGCCCGTGAGATGCGACGATCAGGAGCGGAATTCGATGGTACCGGTTTCCGGATCCATCGACTCCACGATTGCCAGGGAATCAACGTCGTATCCCGCTGCGCGCAGCTCATCGCCGCCGCCTTGGAAACCCTTCTCCACCGCGATGCCGATGCCCTCGACCGTCGCTCCGGCATCATGGCACAGATTGATCAGGCCCTTCAGAGCCTTGCCGTTGGCCAGGAAGTCATCAAGCAACAGCACATGGTCGCCCTCGTTGAGATACCTCTTGGACACGATGACGGGGAATTCCTTCTGCTTGGTGAAGGAGTAGACGGTGGTGGTGTACTGGTCGCCATCGAGATTGATGGACTGCGCCTTCTTGGCGAACACCACAGGCGCATTGCCGAAATGACGCGCGGCAACACAGGCGATACCAATGCCGGAAGCTTCAATGGTCAGGATCTTGTTGATGGTTTTACCGGCAAAATGTTCCGCCCAAGCGGCACCCATGTGGTCGAACAATTCGACATCGCACTGGTGGTTGAGGAAAGCATCCACTTTCAGCACATTACCTGGCTTGACGGTACCCTGCAGGCGAATGCGCTCTTCGAGCTCCTTCATGAATCCCCTTAGATTGTTGGCCGCATAAGGCGGCGTTGATGTTGACATACGGTGAACCGCATATAAACGTTCAGCATACGCGCGTCAATTGACCATGCGAGTGTTGCGCTGACCTGCATGTGTGATAGACATGAATTTCGCAGTAATCGACTTCGAATCTTCATGGAAAGAGGAACCGGTGGAGCAGAATATGGGACCAGTCCTGTGCGATCCGCAAAGTCTGATCAAGGACCTCAATCCGCAGCAAATGGAAGCGGTGAAGTACTACGGACAAGCCCTGCTCATCGGAGCTGGTGCCGGATCCGGTAAGACCCGCGTGCTCACCAGACGCATCGCATGGCTGCTGGCACACGGTTTTTGGGCGAGCAGCATTCTCGCCATCACCTTTACGAACAAGGCCGCGGCCGAAATGCGCGAACGCCTTGCGGCCCTCGTAGGGCCTGAAGCCGAACACATGTGGATCTCCACCTTCCATTCCGCGTGCGTGCGCATCCTCCGACGTGACGGCAAGGAAATCGGTCTTACCTCAGGATTTTCCATTTATGACACGGCTGATTGCGAACGTTTGGTCAAGCTCATCAGCGGCGATTTGAACATCGATACGAAGCGGTATACGCCGCGCATGCTATTGGGCAAGATCTCGGATTGCAAGAATTCGTTGATTTCATGGCAGGACCAGCTGAAAAGCGTGAACTGCGACTACAAGCCCGGCCAGCGCGGATATCAGGTTTCGGCCGGCGACGTCGACGAGCTGGTCGCCGTGATGTATGCGGAGTACCAGTACCGTCTGGCCATGGCGAATGCCGTGGATTTTGACGATCTGATCATGCGCACCGTCGAATTGTTCCAGCGTTGCCCACAGGTGAGCGAATATTACCGGCATAAGTTCCGTTATATTTTCGTGGACGAGTATCAGGACACCAACCATGCGCAATATGTGCTCGTACGTGAGCTTTCCGGCATTGATTCGGGAGAACAGCCCGATCCACATATGCGAGGGGCAGGCCGTGTCGGACCGTCTTGGATTACGGTGGTGGGCGATTCCGACCAGTCGATTTATGCGTTCCGAGGCGCGGATATTCGTAATATTCAGGATTTCGAGCAGGATTTCCCTAACGCGAAAACCATCATGCTCGAACAGAATTATCGTTCGACGCAGACCATTCTCGACGCAGCCAATGCGGTGATCGCAAGAAATGAAAATCGTAAGCCGAAAAAACTGTGGACGGCACTTGGCGAAGGCGACAAAATCGTCGGATACGCGGCCGACAACGCGCAACAGGAAGCCGGATGGATCGCCAACGAAATCGCACGAATCCACAACGAGGAAGGCGTGGCGTATCGCGACATCGCCATCATGTATCGAGCCAACGCGCAATCACGCTCGCTCGAAGAGGCCATGATCAATGCCAACCTGCCGTATCAGCTCGTCGGCGGCACCAAATTCTACGAACGCAGGGAAATCAAGGATGCGCTCGCGTATTTGCAGGCCATCGTGAATCCTGCGGACAATGTGAACGTTCGACGTATCCTCAATGTGCCGAAGCGCGGACTGGGCGTTCGTGCGGAAGGACTCGTTGCCTCGTATGCTGATGCCCATGGCACCACTTTTTTCGAAGCGATCGAACATATGGAACAGATCGAAGGCATGTCCACGCGCACGACGAAACCGTTGAGTGCGTTCCGAGACATGATGCATGAGCTTGCGGCTTTTGCGAAGGACCATGACACGAAGCCATCCGAAGTGGTTGCCGAAGTGCTTGCCAAGAGTGGGATTTTGGAAGAGCTGCAGCGCTCCGAGGATCCGCAGGACGCTTCCCGCGTCGATAATCTTTCCCAGCTGCAATCAGTGGCGGCGGAATTCGAGCAGAACACGCCAGACGCCACATTGGCGGGATTTTTGGAAACCACCGCGTTGGTGGCCGATTCCGACCAATTGCCAAGGGAGAACGAAGATTCCGGCAAGGTGACGATGATGACCCTGCATACCGCAAAGGGTCTGGAATACCCGTATGTGTTCCTGACCGGCATGGAGCAAGGCACATTCCCACACCAGCGTGCCATGGAAGACACCAGCGAACTGGCAGAGGAGCGCCGTCTCGCCTACGTGGGCATCACTCGCGCGAAGCGACGCCTGTATGTGACACGCGCGGCCGTACGCGCGCAATGGGGGCAAGCCAGCGACATGATGCCCAGTCAGTTCCTCGATGAGATTCCAGACGAACTGATTGATTGGAAAAGACGCGAAGCCGGCGTCGAACGCATGCGTGCCAGCTGGCAGGATGACGACGACGAGTTCGGCGGCTGGGACGATGATGACGATTTCGGATCGATGTCATTCGGCGGTTCCTCGTATGGAAAGTCGGATTATGGTTCCTCATACGGTTCCGGCTCGCGGTGGTCTCGTTCCTCATACGGATCGTCTTCATATGGGGCAGGGCGCTCGCAGTACGGCGGCCCGGCTACGCAGGGCTCATCATCCTCGTATGGTTCCACATCCCGGCGCTCGTGCGGAGGATCGGGAACCGGTTCCTCATACGGCTCGTATGGTTCGTATGGCTCCGGCAAGTCAGGAGGGAAATCGGGCAAGGTCACCACGCGACGTGTCAAGCCGAAAAACAAGCCTGTGGATTTAACCAAATCCTCATCCGCAAGCCCGGCCGGTAGCCATAATGATCTGAACATTGCAGACGTGCATGTCGGCGACAAGCTTACGCATGATCATTTCGGGTTGGGTACGGTCATTGAAACGCAGGACAAGGGCATGAATTCGGTCATTACCGTTGATTTTGGCAATGGTGAGGTCAAGCGTCTGCTGTTGCGTATGGCACCCATTGAAATGCTATGACGGAGATGAAGAACGGATGAAATCTCCTCTGTAGCACGAAAAGGAGGAAAAAACAAGACTTTCTTTTTCAAAGAGACCCTGCAATAATCGGCGGTGTTTGTCTTATTTTGAGAGGAAGCTATGAATAAGAAACTGTACGCAGGCATTTCGCAGATCGTGCTCGGCATCTTGATCGCCATCGCGCCGCAGACCTTCGCTCACGTATGCGCGGTCAAAGAAACGCCGATGGCATGTCATTACACGGCTCAGGCCGCGCTCGGCATCGGCATCGTGATCGTGGCGCTTGGCATTGTCGGCCTGTTCGTATCCGATCAGACCCGCGCCGGTCTTGACCTCGCCAATGCGGTGCTCGGCGTGCTGACCATCGCCGTGCCGACCGTGCTCATCGGCGTGTGCAAGGGTGCCATGATGCGCTGCCATATGGTCACCTTGCCGACGCTGATCGTGCTCGGCGTGCTGCTGGCTGTACTTGCGGCAATCGCGGCATATCTCGATCTCAAGCCGGCGAAGCGCGCCTGACCCAATATGACGCAACACATCACCCTTGGCGGGTTGCCCCTGGTCAATCTCAAACGCAAACCGTTTCGTACCGCGGCGCTCACCATCGTCGTCGCCATGCTTACCGTGGCCTTCTATGGTGGTTCACTGCTGTCCATGAACCTTGAAGCCGGCTTGAACAGCATGCAGGAACGTATGGGCGCCGATCTCATGGTCACGCCGCAAAACACCAAAAACGAAGCCGAAGCGTTGCTGACCAACGGATCGGCAAGCACGTTCTACTTCACCAACGAGATCACCGACGAAGTGGCAAAAGCCGACGGCATCGACGAAATCACGGAACAAACATATATCTCATCGTTGGCCGCCGCATGCTGCGACGAGAAAGTCCAGATCATCGGATTCAACCCCGATACCGACTTCGTGATCACCCCTTGGATCGCATCGCAGTTCGACGGCACGCTCCAGCGCGGCCAGATCGTTGCAGGAGCCAGCATCAGCGTGTCGGGCAACAACACGGTCAAACTCTATGGGCACGAATTCCCCGTGGCGGCGCAACTCGCCAATACCGGCACGTCGCTCGACAATTCCGTGTTCGTGAACATGCAGACCGTTCCCGACGTGGTCGGATATTCCGCCAAGGTGGGGCATGCCGCCATTCCGGAAGAATATGCCGACAAAGCCGTTTCCGCCGTGCTCATCAAGGTCAAGGACGGTTACTCCGCCCAGCAGGTCGCTTCGAACATCACCAAAACAACAGGAATCAAAAGCCTCGGATACGTGTATCCGGGGGGCATCACAGCCACAACGAAATCCAATCTGAACGTGATCATTCGCTACGTGACCCTTTTCGTCGCGGTGTTCTGGGTCATGGGGCTGATCGTGCTGCTTGCTGTGTTCTCGTCCGCCATGAACGAACGCAAACGTGAATTCGCCGCGTATCGCATTCTTGGTGCCAATCGTTCCACTTTGGTCGGCATCATCGTGAAGGAATCGGCCATGATCGGAGCTTTGGGCGGTGTGATAGGCATTGCGGTCGCGTCGCTGGCGATTTTCCCGTTCAGCACGCTTATCGGACGGCAGCTGCAGTTGCCGTATCTGCAAACCAACATGTGGAATGTGTTGGCATTGATCGCAGTGAGTTTCGTGTTCGCAGTGCTTACCGGACTGCTCGCCTCCGTGACGACGGCGGTGAAACTTTCCGCTCCCGAAACCTATCTGACTTTGAGAGAAGGTGAATGATGGCGGAAAACACGGTTCTCGAAGTACAAGAGCTCACTCGCGAGTTCACCCGTCGCGGCAAACCGTTCGCAGCCGTGGACCATGTGGATTTCAGGCTGGGCCAAGGCGAGTTCGTGGCGATCGTCGGCCGTTCGGGCAATGGCAAAAGCACATTGTTGAATCTCATCACCGGACTGCTGAAACCCACATCGGGCTCTATCGACTTGGACGGCAATGACGTGACGCGGTTGAACGACAAACAAATGTCAGTCGTACGCAATCGGATCGTCGGATTCGTCACGCAAAGCCAGACATTGCTGCCGAATCTCACGGCACTCGACAATGTGATTCTTCCTTCCGTGCTGTGCAACGGCAAAACGGCGCAGCGCGATGTTGAGATACCTGCGGATTCGTCTGATGCGAAATCAGTGGAAGAAACCGTATCCGACGCATCTTCCGAACAGACGGTTGACGACGGACTTCCGGACGTCATCGCGGCGGCTCCGGTATCGAAAACACACAACGATCCCGTTCAGGACCATGCCATGGAACGTGCGCACGCATTGCTGCGCCGACTGCAGGTCGACGATTTGGCGGAATGCTACCCGAAAGAGCTTTCCGGCGGCGAAATGAGACGCGTCAGCATAGCGCGAGCTCTGATGAATGGTCCGAAACTTCTGATAGCGGACGAACCCACCGGAGATCTGGATGCCGAAAGCACTGCCATCGTCATGCGGCTGCTGCAGGAAGTGGCGCACGACGGCACCGCAGTGTTGATGGTCACCCATGATCCGGATGCCTTGACGTATGTGGATCGAATCTATCGCATGGACAGGGGAGTGCTGGCTGAAGCATAGCGGCGCCATGATGGCATGACATGCCGAAGAGGGCGAAACGACGAGCTCGTCCCGCCCTCATGTGTATTATTAACGATTGGTGTGCGCCCGCAAGGGAGCATACCGTCTGGAGTCTTAGCCCATCAGTGGGTCGGCGGCCGATACGAGCTGTTTACGGCACGTGTTCAAGTCGTTCGTGCGCATGCACGAAGAAGCACTGGAGAGGCTGGCTCAGCGCATATCGGAAACCGGTGTGCGCTCCGTTCAGACAACGACAGAACAAACAAAGGATTAAACCAATGACGAACGTTCAGCGTTCTCGCCGTCAGGTGCGCCTTTCCCGCGCCCTCGGCATCGCTCTGACCCCTAAGGCTCAGCGCATCTTCGAAAAGCGTCCGTACGCTCCGGGTGAGCACGGCCGCACCCGCCGTCGCACTGAGTCCGATTACGCAGTGCGTCTGCGCGAAAAGCAGCGTCTTCGCGCTCAGTATGGCATCTCTGAGAAGCAGCTTCGCGCCGCTTACGAGAAGGGCACCCACACCGCCGGCCAGACCGGTAACGCCATGCTGATCGATCTCGAGACCCGTCTCGACGCCCTGGTCCTGCGTGCAGGCTTCGCCCGCACCACCGCTCAGGCACGTCAGTTCGTGGTTCACCGCCACATCCTCGTTGACGGCAACATCGTCGACCGCCCGTCCTATCGCGTCAAGCCTGGCCAGACCATTCAGGTCAAGGCCAAGAGCCAGACCATGGTTCCGTTCCAGATTGCGGCCGAAGGCACTCACCGCGATGTGCTGCCGCCGGTTCCGGGCTATCTGGACGTCAACCTGCCTTCCCTGAAGGCCACCCTGACTCGCAAGCCTGAAGCCGAGGAAATCCCGGTGCAGGTCAACATCCAGTACGTGGTCGAATTCTACGCCCGCTGATCTGGATCTACATACTGTAAGAACATACAGTATAAGGACATACAGCAAGAGCCTCGCAATCGTCAGGATTGCGAGGCTCTTCGCTATCTCAGCATGTGCGGCCTTTTTAAGCAACGGGAAGCCTTCAGTCGCCGATGATGCCGCCTACTATGCCGCTCACAATCGTCATAACAAGTGAGCCAAGCACAGACCATGCGAATCCGTCAATAGTGACGCCCACAGAGAAAAACGACAGCGCCAACCATGACGCAAGCTGCATGAACAGCCAATTGATCACCAGTGCGACCAGTCCGAACGAAACAATCGAGAACGGCAACGCTATGACATGGATAATCGGCTTTATGGAAGCATTGATAAGCGCCATGAACAAGGCGAACGCCGCGATGCCAAGCACAGGGGGCTCGCCAATGGCGTGCATGCCGGGCAGAACCGCAACCATAACGCCCGCCGCGACGGTAAGAATTAGCCAACGTGAAATAAAATGACCCATAACAACATCGTATAGCACGGATTTGCTCAAACCGTGAGGGTAGCATGGAACCCATGTTGCTTCATCTTCATCTTGTCCGACACGGGCAGACGTTTTTCAACCGATATAACAGGTTGCAGGGCTGGTCTAATTCTCCATTGACGGAATCTGGCATCGCCGACGCAGACAAAGCCGCAAACAAACTGAAGGAGTTCGATTTTGCCGCGGCATATTGCTCCGACACCACGCGTGCGCAAATGACAGCCCAGCGCATCCTCGACGTGAATGAGGCCGCAGGACACACCCGCCCCCAACTGGTCAGTGACATGCATTTCCGCGAACAGTTCTACGGCTATTTCGAAGGCCAGGATATGGGCGTGGCGTGGACCGCCGCGGGAGGGCCGCACGGTGCGAAGAACTACAACGACATCGTCGCAAAGTTCGGTCTTGGTGCGACCCGCGACTTCCTTAAGGAAGCGGATCCATTCCACGATGCCGAGTCCGACGTGGAATATTGGTCGAGAGTCGAGGAGGGATTCGCGCTGATCGCTTCGAATCCTGCGCTGAGGGACAGTGATGACGTGTTGCAGATTTCCCACGGCAACACGCTGCTGAGCCTTATGCACCGTTTCGCGCCGGAAGGCTATGACCTCAGCGAACGCCCTGCGAACGGATCGGTCACCACGCTCGATTTCGACACCAGTAAGCCTATCGCTGAAGCGGTAACCGTCGTATCGTATAACCAGTGACCGGCGGACGAAACTTGCCTTAGGTCTGGGCTTTTTACTACTGTTATGCGCGTGTTGTGTTCGCGGGCAACCGTGGGACTGAAAAGAGGTACAAGATGGGTGTTGGAGAAATCGCCGGTCTGATTGCGGCAATCGCTTTCGCGATTCTTGCCGGTTTCATGATCTACCCGTTGATTCGTCTCGGCAAACTGTTCGACCAGCTCGCCGAGACAGTCAAAGAAACGGGAGATCATGCGATTCCTGCGCTTGATGAGAGTGTGACCACGGTGCAGCAGGTCAACAAGTCGCTGGAAGACGTCAACAAGATTTCCGCAGCGGCTTCCACAACCGCCAATAATGTCAGCGCCCTGACCGATCTGTATGGATCCTTCTTGGGCAAGCCGGTTATCAAGGTTGCTTCCGCTGCATATGCCCTGAAAACCACCGCGCAGTCCTTCATGAACAAGAAGAACGTCAACAGCAATAACAAGGGGGAGTGATGTTCAAGCGTCTCTTCTGGATCTCCATTGGTGTGGGCATCGGTGCGGTGGCAGTGACCAAAGCACAGGCGTACGTCAAGGCCAACACCCCTGATGCGGCTCGACAATTTCTGTTCGGGCCGGATCAAGATCATGTCGCCGTGCGCACCCTTGAAGGTTTGTTCAATGAGTTCAACGAAACGCGTCGAGCCCGCGAGGCTGAACTTAATACCAAATACGCGGATAAGATCAGCTGATCTTATTCCCGTAACGTACGTTCGGACAACAATCACGAATTCGTTTGAAAGGCACCAGGCCTTTCAGCAAAAAAGGAGCTTAATCTCATATGCGCACTTCTGAAATCGCGAAGCGCTATCTTGATTATTTCGAAAAGCACGGCCATCTTATCGTGCCTTCGGCATCGCTGATCTCTCCAAACCCGACCACCCTGTTCACCATCGCAGGCATGGTCCCGTTCATCCCGTACCTCATGGGCGAGCAGACTCCGCCGAAGAGCCGCATGGCATCCAATCAGAAGTGCGTGCGTACCTTGGACATTGACGAGGTCGGCAAAACCACCCGTCACGGCACGTTCTTCCAGATGCTGGGCAATTTCTCCTTTGGTGATTACTTCAAGGAAGAAGCCATCCACTATGCGTATGAGCTGCTGACCACCCCGCAAGACAAGGGCGGCTACGGCTTCGATCCGGAGAAGCTGTGGATGACCACCTTCACCGACGACGAGGAAGCTCGTTCAATGTGGAAGAACGAGGGCGTTGACCCCGAACACATCCAGATCATGGGCATGGAGGACAACTTCTGGACCACCGGCGGCCCTGGCCCTGGCGGTCCGTGCTCCGAGATCTACGTGGATCGCGGACCTGAATACGGTGTGGAAGGCGGCCCGATCGCCGACGAGAACCGTTACATCGAAATCTGGGATCTCGTGTTCGAAAACTACGAGGTCGACAACGTCAAGTCCAAGACCGACCTGCACATCGTTGGCGAGCTCGAGAACAAGAACATCGATACCGGTGCCGGCTTGGAGCGTCTTGCCTATCTGATGCAGGGTAAGCAGAACATCTATGAGACCGACGAGGTCTTCCCGGTCATCGAAGCCGCCCAGAAGCTGTCCGGCCGCACGTATGGCGATGACGAAGCCATGGATGTGCGTTTCCGCATCGTGGCTGACCATGTGCGTTCCGCATTGATGATCATGTCCGATGGCGTACGTCCGTCCAACAACGGTCGCGGCTACGTGCTGCGCCGACTGCTTCGCCGCACAGTCAAGGCCATGCGCGAGCTCGGCGTGACCGATCCGGTCATGCCGACCCTGCTGCCGACCTCCAAGGCAGCTATGGAGCCGAGCTATCCGGAACTCAATGACACCTTCCACGATGTGTCCGAAGCCGCATATGGTGAAGAGGACGCGTTCCGTCGCACGCTGGAATCCGGCACCGAGATTTTTGACCTCGCTGTGGCCAAGGCCAAGGAATCCGGATCCGACGCCGTTTCCGGCGAAGATGCGTTCAAGCTGCACGACACCTACGGCTTCCCGATTGAGATCACCCTCGAAATGGCCGCCGATCAGGGCGTCAAGGTCGATGAGGCGAAGTTCCGCGAGCTCATGGCCGAGCAGAAGAGCCGTGCCCGTGCAGATGCCCTGAAGAAGCGTCACAATGTGGATCTGTCGGTCTATGACGATTTCAAGAAGACGCTGGTCCAGCCCATCGACTTCCTTGGTTACACCGACATGTCCGCCCGCGCCAAGGTGCTGGGCATCATGCAGGAAGGCAAGGGCTCCGTCCCCGCAGTCACCGGTCCGGCCACCGTCGAAGTCATTCTCGACCGCACTCCGTTCTATGCGCAGGCCGGTGGCCAGCTCGCCGATCAGGGCGAGATCCTTTCCGACGATGGTGCTGTGCTCGAAGTCGACGATGTGCAGAAGCCGATCAAGGACCTCATCGTGCACCAGTGCCGCCTGACCGAAGGCACGTTGGTTGTCGGCGCCGAAGTCAACGCCAACATCGACCTTGACCGACGCGGTGCCATCGCCCGCGCGCATACCGCGACCCACATGGTGCACAAGGCGCTGCGTGAGGAGCTTGGCCCGCAGGCCACCCAGCGCGGCTCTGAAGACGCGCCGAACCGTTTGCGTTTCGACTTCCAATGGTCCAGCGCCCCGAGCAAGGATGCGATGAACTCCGTCGAGGCGCGTGTCAACGAGAAGCTGCGCGAAAACCTTGCCGTCACCACGCAGGAGATGAAGTTCGACGACGCCATCGCCTTGGGTGCCATGCACCTGTTCGGCGAGAAGTATGGCGACGTCGTGCGCGTGGTCTCCATCGGCGAAGATGGATGGAGCCGTGAGCTTTGTGGTGGTACCCATATCGACCATGTGGGCAAGATCGGTGCCATCAACATCATGTCCGAAGCCTCCATCGGCTCCGGCGTGCGTCGTGTCGATGCGGTTGTGGGCGAAAGCGCTTATGAGTTCAACGCTCGCGAGCATGCGCTGGTCTCACAGCTTTCCGACATGGTCAATGCCCGTCCGGACGAGCTTGCCGACCGTGTGAACGCACTGCTTGCCAGGCTCAAGGAATCCGACCGTCGTCTTGCGACCATGTACGAATCCCAGCTTGCGGCTTCCGTGCCTGCTTTGGTTTCCGAAACCAAGGCATCCCAGGCTCCGGTCAAGGTGGCAGCGAAGAACGTCGAGCACTTCGGCTCTTTCGACGCGCTGCGCAAGACCGTGCTGGATGTGCGCGGACAGCTTGGTGAGGAATTCCCGGTTGTGGTGGCTCTCGCCGGTGTGAACGAGGAAGGCAAGCCTATGGTTGCCGTGGCCACTAACGAGGCTGCACGCAAGCAGGGTATCAAGGCCGGCGATTTGGTTCGTGGCGCTTCCAAGATCCTTGGCGGTGGTGGCGGCGGCAAGCCGGACTTCGCCCAGGGTGGCGGCGCGGATGCCACCAAGATCAATGAGGCGCTTGAGGCTTTGGCCAATCAGGCCATGAAGGGCTGAACCACCAAGCATGGTTTGGCTTGGCATTGATTTAGGTGATGCCAGGGTTGGACTCGCACTGTCTGATCCTGGCATCACTCTTGCACACCCCGCAGGCAATATTCAGGTCTACGGGGATTCGTTCCGTGCATTGGACGAGGTCGTGGACGTCATCGAAGACGAATCGGTCGACCATGTGGTAGTCGGATTGCCGTTGCTACTAAGCGGAGAAGAAGGCAAAAGCGCGAAAAAAGCACGGCGATGGACTGTTAATCTTGAGAAGAGACTGCGTGTCGCAGTAGATGATGAGAACTATGCGCTAAAGGAAGTGCCGTCCATCGAATTGGTGGATGAGCGTCTAACTACGGTGACTGCACATCATCAGCTATTCGATGCGCAGGTCGGTGGACGAAAGCACCGTCCGATGGTCGACCAGCAGTCTGCAGTGGTGATATTGCAGACGGCCATCGACCGAAGAGAGAGACCAGAGGAGAGAGGCCTGTGACTGATAATCTCGACGATTTTTTCTCCGATAACGCGCAATGGGTGAATTCGTCGGATGATGCATCCTTCGTTTCGGCAATGCCTCCGCAACCACCGAAATCACGTAAGGACATGCGTCGTCACCGTGAGCAGAAGCGTCGTCGCCGCTATATCACCATTATCGCCGCTCTGGTGGTGATCGTGCTGATCGGTGTCGGCGGATTCTTCGGCGTGCGCGCGCTGAAACATTGGAAGGCCGTGAACGAAGCGAATTCTCAAAGCCAAATTGAGGATTACACGGGCCCAGGCGATAAAGGCGTGACGTTTGTCGTGGAATCCGGGCAGGGAGCCGCGGAAATCGCGGACAACCTTGTTAAAGCTAAAATCGTCAAATCCGCAGCCGCTTTCACTTCCGCAGTAAGCGGAGCTGGCGCCACGTTGTATCCGGGATCATACGCATTGAGGACGCATATGAGGGCGTCCGATGTGGTCAAGGTGCTTTCTGACCAAAGCCAGGCCGGCGGTTTTGCCGAAGTGCGTGCGGGTGAACGTGTGTCGGACGTCATCGAAAATGCGGCGAGTGTGTCCGGCTTGGATGTTTCACAGTTCCAAGCCGTGATGGACGGTGGCGGTGCTGGAATCCTTCCTGACGAGGCCGGCGGCAAATTCGAGGGATGGCTTGAACCAGGCAGCTACAATGTGCAAAACAAGTCAGCGGAAGACATCATCAAGGAAATGGTCGACGCGCGAGTGAGCAAACTCGATTCCTTGGGCGTACCTACAGGCAGCGAACGTGAGCGCATCCTGAATATCGCATCCATCGCGGAGGCGGAAGTCGGCAGCGAAAAATACTACGGCCAGGTGGCAAGAGTGATTCTCAACCGTCTTGACGCCGATATGGCTCTCGGCATGGATACCACGGTCGCCTACGGTCTTGGTATTTCCGCAAGCCAGTTGACCGATGACCAGTTGGGCGATGACAGCAACGCGTACAACACCAGAATCCACAAGGGACTGCCGCCCACGCCAATCAGCAACCCTGGAGATGGCGCGATCACAGCAGCCGTCAATCCTCCGGACGGCAAGTGGCTGTACTTTGTCACCACAAACCTGCAGACCGGCGAAACGAAATTCGTGGAAACCGAAGATGAGTTCTGGCAGATTCGCGACGAGTACAAGAACAACAACGAGAACGCGAACTGATCTCAGAATAAAACGCCAATCGCAATGCCTATCGCCCCAGCTGCCACAAGCGCTGGGGCGAACGGCGTTTTACCGGCATATGCGGTATGCTTCTGCGGATCGAAACGTGTCCACAAAACGAGCCATAACAAGCCGACCACACCAATCGCAAGCCACCAAAACACCACGGCGAACAGACCGAACATGCCGACTGCCAATCCCATCAGCAAGGTGGCGGTGACATCGCCAAAACCCAATGAACCAGGTTTCACCAAAGCGAGCGCGCATTGCAGTACGGCCGACAGTACGGCGAAGAGTATTGCCTGCAATGCCAGGTACAGAGTGTTGATGGAAAGCGCGTATATGAGGTTTACGATGATTTGCGCTGTGCATCCGGTGGCGATCCAGGCGCGTGGAATGCGGCGTGAACGGATGTCTTCAACGCTGATGGCCAGTCCACAAAGCAGACTTGGCAGGCAAATCATATACCACATACCGTTAAGATAGTCCACTAGTTGCATTCGTGAGAAAAGGAGTTGGCATGTTGCGTTGGCAGACAGCAGGCGAGTCGCATGGTGAGGCGCTTGTCGCCATGATTGAAGGATTGCCCGCGGGCGTTCATATCACCACGGAGGATATTGTTGGCGCGTTGGCGCGTCGTCGTCTTGGGTATGGTCGTGGCGCGCGTATGAAGTTCGAGCAGGACAAGGTTCGTATGCTGACTGGTGTGCGTTTTGGTGAGACGATTGGTTCTCCGGTGGCCATCGAGATCGCCAACACCGAGTGGCCGAAGTGGACTGAGGTGATGAGTGCGGATCCGCTTGATCATGAGCTTGCTCGTGAGGGCCGCAATGCCCCGTTGTCTCGCCCGCGTCCGGGGCATGCGGATTTGACTGGCATGCGTAAGTATGGTTTTGATGATGCTCGTCCGGTGTTGGAGCGTTCTTCCGCGCGTGAGACGGCTTCGCGTGTGGCGTTGGGTGAGGTTGCCAAGCAGTTCTTGGAGCAGGCGTTCGGTATTCGTACCGTTTCGCATGTGCTTTCCATTGGTGGCGCAGGTATTACCGATCCGCAGCAGGCCACGCTTCCCAAGCCGGAGGATCTTGAGGCGTTGGACGCTTCTCCGGTGCGCACTCTTGACAAGAATGCGGAAGAGCGGATGATTGCCCGTATTGATGAGGCGAAGGAGAACGCCGATACGTTGGGCGGTGTGATCGAGGTTGTGGTGTACGGCGTTCCCGCAGGCGTGGGCACGTATGTTGAATCGGATCGTCGTCTTGATGCTGCTCTTGCCAGTGCGGTGATGGGTATTCAGGCCATCAAGGGCGTGGAGATCGGTGATGGTTTCCTTGAGGCCATGCGTCCGGGTTCTCAGGCTCATGACGAAATGGTGGTGGGCGATGACGGCCGTATTGCGCGTCTAAGCAACCGTGCGGGTGGTATCGAGGGTGGCATGTCGAATGGGCAGCCGATCGTCGTACGTGCGGCGATGAAGCCGATTCCTTCCATTCCGAAGGCGTTGCGTACCGTCGATGTGACCACGGGCGAGCCGGCGCAGGCCATTAACCAGCGTTCCGACAATACTGCGGTTCCGGCGGCGGCTGTTGTTGCCGAGGCGATGGTGCGTTTGACCATCGCGCAGTATGTGCTTGAGAAGTTTGGCGGCGATTGCGTTGCCGAAACCAAGCGTAACGCCGAGCAGTACGTTGCCTCATGGCCTGAGCATATGAGGTGATTCGTCTATGAGTGGTATGCGTAGGCCTGTCGCCGTGATCATCGGCATGATGGGGGCGGGCAAGACTCGTGTCGGCAAGGAAGTGGCGCAGATGATGAATCTGCCGTTCGCCGATGCGGACAATGAGATTGAGCATGATGCCGGAATGCGGATTCCCGAGTACTTCGAAAAGTATGGGGAACCGGAATTCCGGAGGCTGGAAAGCGACGTCGTGCTTGATATGCTCGAGGATTTCGACGGTATCTTTTCCTTGGGCGGGGGAGCGCCGATGACGCCTTCCATTCAGGAAGGATTGGCGCAGTATATCGCGGACGGCGGCAAGGTCGTGTATCTTATGGCCGATCCTGAGGAAGCCATGGAGCGGGCAAATCGCGGTGGAGGCCGTCCGATGCTTAATGGCGATGCCAATGAGCGTTGGAAGAAGCTCTACAAGGAACGTGACCCGGTGTTCAGGAGCGTGGCGAACGTGCATGTGGGCACGCGTGGCCAGTCTCCCCAAGCCGCGGCGAGAAAGCTGATGGAAATGATTGATCAACGTATAGTCCATGTCACCGGTTCCACCATCGAACCATACGATGTTCGTATCGGAGAGGGTGTGATGGGCCAGCTTGCGCAGGTGTTGGGAAGCAAGCCTGCCAAAGTGGCGCTTATCCACACCCAGCCGGTGCAGCGTCATTCGGACCGTGCGCGTACTTTGTTGCGTCAGGCGGGCTATGATGCGTACGATATTGTGATTCCCGACGCGGAGGCCGGCAAGACCATTGAAGTGGCCAATGGTATCTGGCAGCGTTTGGGGGATGAGGGTTTCACTCGTTCTGACGCGATCGTCGGCCTTGGTGGTGGCGCGGCAACCGATTTGGCGGGGTTTGTGGCTGCCACATGGATGCGTGGCATTCGCTACGTGAACTGCCCGACGTCGTTGCTGGCCATGGTTGACGCTTCGACCGGCGGTAAAACCGGCATCAATACCTCTCAGGGGAAGAACCTGGTCGGCTCTTTCTATACGCCTGCCGGAGTGCTTGCCGATCTGAAATCGCTTGCGTCACTGCCGAACGACATCTTCATCGAAGGATTGGGCGAGGTCGCCAAGTCCGGTTTCATCATGGACCCGGAGATTCTGCAGATCCTCGAGGACCATGCCGGTGAATTGCGTGCCTTCGACGGGTCGACGTTCTTGGATTCCGGCCTGAAGGATGTGGTCGCGGAGCTGATCGAACATACCGTGAGCGTGAAGGCCTACCATGTGTCCGCCGACCTTAAAGAGGCGGGATTGCGCGAATTCCTCAACTATGGGCATACGCTCGGTCATGCCATCGAGAAGCTTGAGCATTTCCGCTGGCGTCATGGTAATGCGGTGGCGGTCGGTTGCGTGTATGCGGCCGAACTGTCGCATCTTCTGGGGTACATCGATCAGGATCTCGTGGACTATCATCGTTCGTTGTTGGGATCTCTGGGGCTGCCTACGTCCTGGAACAATGGCACATGGGATGATGTGCTCGCATTGATGCACCGGGATAAGAAGGCTCGCGGCAATAAGCTTCGTTTCGTGGTGCTTGAGGGCGTCGGCCATCCGATTCATCTTGAGGATCCGCCTGCGGACGCCGTTGAAGAGGCGTTCCGTCGTATTCAGCAGTAAACAAGGTAGGGAAGTGGAATATGACTAAAGTAGTGGTCGTCAATGGGCCGAATCTTGGCCGTCTTGGCGTGCGTCAGCCTGACGTGTATGGCAAGCAGGATCTTGAAACCCTGCGTACCCTGTGCGCGCAGTGGGGCAGCGAGCTTGGTCTTGACGTGGAAGTGCGTCAAAGCGATGACGAAGCCGAGATGATCGGCTGGATGCACCAGGCCGCCGACGAGAAGACCCCGGTCGTGATGAATCCGGCGGCTTTCACCCATTACTCCTACGGTCTGGCCGATGCCGCGCATATGGTGATCGATGAGGGATTGCCGCTGATGGAGGTTCACATCTCCAATCCATCCGCACGCGACGAATTTCGCAAGCGTTCCGTGATCTCGCCAGTAGCGACGGGCACTATCACCGGTATGGGGTTCTATGGCTACAAGCTGGCGTTGGATGCGGTGGCGCATCTGTTGGAATCGAAGTGATGATTTTCCGATTTCCCCTTGAGATAGTCTCGGAGGAACTATGAATGCCGGATGCTCTTGATGGGCATCCGGTTTTCACATAGCATTGCATTCGTTTGCAGAAAAGCTGCAACAATCGCAAATATGATTGCCGTTTTGCGCAACACAATGAATTGTTGCTGAAAGCATTTTCTTTCGCTTGTCCTTTTTTCCGTATATTGCAATCGGTCACGCTGTTTCATTGCGATGCGCAGCATCTACTGTACGATGAACCCCGATCTAGGGTGCAAACGTATGCACATTCATCGCAGAGTGTGTCTTAGATGATCCGCAGGTAACGCGGATGACCATGGCGCATACGTTGTCGAAGGGCGGAACCTGCCATGGGGGCCGGAATTCGATCTCAACGATGAGAACGGAGAACAATGGTCGTTCAGCGAATGAATCGGCCGGCTAGCCGTGCGGTGGCCATAGGCGTCGCCGCCGCCATGGCGTGCGCCACCTTGGTGGCGGTACCGCATATGGCTCAGGCTCAGCCCGAGGCGCAAACGAATGCGAAGAAAGACGTGCAGGTCATCGCCTTCCAGCAGACATGGAACACGGTCGCCAAGGAATGCACGAGCACATACGGTCCGGAAGACGTGGCATACGTCGAGGTGTCGCCGCCGCAGGAATCCATCCAAGGCACGCAATGGTGGACGTCCTACCAGCCGGTAAGCTACAAGCTCGATTCCAAGCTCGGCACGGAAGCCGAATTCAAAAACATGATCAAGCAGTGCAATGCCGTCGGCGTTGACATCATCGCCGACGTTGTGCTGAACCAGACCACCGGTGCCGACGTGGCCGACGGCAAGCAGACCGGCGTCGCAGGAACCGAATACAACGGTTCGACCGGCGACTACCCGGGATTTGCCACCGAACAGTATCCGGAAGGCATCACGGCCTCCGACTTCCACAGCTGCTCCAAGAACATCTCCAACTACGCCAACCAGCAGGAAGTCCAGGAATGCCGCCTGAGCTCCATGTGGGACTTCGACTCCGAGAGCGAAAAGGTCCAGGATATTCAATCTGACTATCTTGCCGCCCTGTGGAATGCTGGTGTTCGCGGCTTCCGTATGGATGCCGTCAAGCACATCCACACGGACAGCATGAAGGCCATCAAGGAGAAGTTCGCAAAGAAGATCGGCGTGAATGCCGACAGCATCTACTGGATCCAGGAGGTCATCGGGAACTCCTCCGAAGCCGCGGGCATCCAGCCGAGCAACTACGTGCAAAACGGCACGGTGACCGAATTCGGCTTCAAGTCCGAAATGAACCAGACCTTCAAAGACAAGATCGCAAACCTCAAGGGACTTAATGAGCGGTTGAGCAAGGATCTCGCCTCCGAAGACGCCAACGTGTTCGTCACCAACTGGGACACCGCGCGCAACGAGGGCGCCCTGACCTACAAGGACGGTGCCAAGTATCAGCTGGCCAACGCATTCATGCTTGCCTACGACTACGGCACGCCGCGTCTGCTTTCCGACTACAAGTGGGATGAGAACGACAACGGCGCACCGGGAGCCACCGCCACATCCGTTCCGGACGTGAACATGGACGAGGTCTGTTCCACCAACAGCTCCGACTGGAACTGCGAGCAGCGCTGGACCTCCACCCGAGGCATGATCGCCTTCCGCAACTACGTCAACGGCACCAAGGTCGCCGACTGGCAGGATGACGGCGGCGACAACATCGCCTTCTCCCGCGGGGATAAGGGCTTCATCGCCATCAACAACGGCAAGACCGACAAGGACGCCTCCTACACGACATCGCTCGCCGACGGCGAATACTGCAACGTGTACGCCACCATGGACTGCTCCCAGACTGTAAGCGTCAAGAACGGCAAGGTCGAGACCACGGTACCGGCGCATTCCGCCATCGCACTGTATGCAGGCGCCACCAAGGACAGCCACCCGGCATCCAGCGTGGCCAACGACCCGTCCGATCCTGACGTGAACCAGGAAGGGGACGAGACCCTGCCCGACGACAGAAGCGTCACCATCTACTACAAGCCCGCCGATTCCAGCTGGAAGAGCCCGAAGGTCCACTACGGTCTTGGCGATGACTGGAACCAGCCGGAAGCCGACATGACCCTCGACGAGCAGGGGTACTATCGCGTCACCATCGACACCAGGGGCAAGAAGATCGACTTCGTGTTTCACGATACCGGCACCGACCAGTGGGAGAACCCGAAGGGCGGCGGCAACTACCACGCCAACGCGGGCATCACGCACGTGGGTGTGGCCGATCAGGCCGCGACCGTGGGTAATCCGGAATCCGTCAACGGCCAGACCCGACTCGTCGTGCACTACAAGCCAGCCAGCGATTCCGATAATCGCGGCGTGTACGTGTGGGGCACAGACGCTGGCGGCTCGAGCCTCTCGGCAGTCAACCATCCCTTCACCGGAGCTGACTGCTGGGGCAAGGTGGCTACGCTGACCTTCGGCGGCAAGTTCGACAAGTTCGGCTTCATCGTCACCACCGCAGACTGGAACAAGTACGGTGGCGACCGTAGCGCCACGGTGAACGCCGACGGCACAGCCGAAGTGTGGATCGACGGCACCAAATATGAGGATCAAGGCGAATCGACCACCGTCGAAACCCTCGACTCCGCTCCGAGCGACTACGAATGCAAGGCCAACACCGTTACCGTGAAGGTCCACTACAACCGTGATGACGGCCTGTACTACAACGCCGAAGACACCTCGGTCACCGTTCCCCAGTGGGACATCTGGACCTGGGCTTCCAATTGGAACGGCGGAGCCGCCACCTTCACCACCCACGATGACTGGGGCGAGGTCGCGGAATACTCCTTCGCCAACTACACCTACTACAACGTCGACGGAGCCTCCGACATCGGCATGCTGCGCCGTTACGGAAAGGATGCGTGGAAGGCCAAGGATCCGGATGACGCCGATTACAAGATCCCGTCAAACGCCTTGGTGTTCAACGAATCGGACGGCACCGCATCGGCCGAAGTGTGGCTGATGGGCGGCGACGCCACCGTGTATTCCTCACGTCCATCGTTGGGAGCGTCCATGAAGTCCGTTGAAATCTCCGACGTCAACAAGCTGACCGCAAGACTGTCCAAAAAGGTCACTTCGGATGAGCTTGAAGGCAAGGTCTCCGTCACTGACGCCGACGGCAAGGCTGTAGATGTCAAGAACATCAAGACCGACGGCACCAAGGTGATCATCACCACGGCCAAGGATCTTGACGTGCGAGGCAAGTACACCGTCGAAGTCAAGGGCTTCGGTTCGCAGGACGCCATTGCGGGCTCGGTGGTGCGTACGGATGCCTTCGACAAGAAGTACGCCTATGACGGCGACGATCTGGGCGCCACTTACACGAGCGCGAAGACCGGATTCAAGGTGTGGGCTCCAACCGCCACCAAGGTTGAGCTTGTCACCTACCAGTCCGACGATGTGAATGCCGAAGTCGACAAGACCATTGACATGGCCTCTGAAGACAAGGGTATGTGGAGCGCCCTGGTGAAGAACCTTGCTAGCGGCACGGCCTACTCCTACAAGCTCACCTTCGCGGACGGCACGGTGAACGTCTCCGCCGACCCGTACGCGACCGCTGCGGTCGCCAACGGCGAACGTTCCGTGGTGCTCTCCAGCGAAGACATGGGCTCCGCAGGCGACCGCATGCCGGAATTCGGCAAGACCACTGACGCCACCATCGCCGAAATGAACATCCGCGACTTCTCCATCAACCCGAATTCCGGAATCTCCGCCGACAAGCGGGGCAAGTATCTGGGTGTTGTGGAATCCGGAACGAAGACGGCGAACGGCGCCACCTCCGGTCTTGACTATCTCAAGCAGTTGGGCGTCAGCCACGTGCAGATCATGCCGATGTACGACTACGGTTCCGTTGATGAGACCGGCGATCTGAGCTACAACGCGCAAGGTGCGCAGAACTGGGGCTACGATCCGGAGAACTACAACGTGCCGGAAGGCTCGTATTCCTCCGATCCATCCGACCCCGCCTCTCGCGTCACCGAAATGAAGCAGATGGTCAAGGGACTGCACGAGAACGACATTCGCGTGATCATGGATGTGGTGTACAACCACGTCTACAATGCCGCCAACCACTCGTTCAACAAGACCGTTCCCGGCTACTACTTCCGTTATGATGACAACGGTTCCCTGGTCAACAACTCCGGCTGCGGCAACGATACGGCCTCCGAGCGCAAGATGATGCGCAAGTACATCGTCGATTCGGTGACGTATTGGGCGAAGAACTACAACGTCGACGGCTTCCGATTCGATCTCATGGGTCTGATCGACACCGAAACGATGAAGGAAGTGCGTGCAGCGCTCGACGAGATCGACCCGTCCATCATCATCCTCGGCGAAGGCTGGGATATGAACACCACCATGGACGAGGGCGAGATGACCATCCAGCCGAACGCGTACCAGGTCGCGTCCGACGGCACGAACAATGGCATCGCGTTCTTCAACGATTCCGTGCGTGACGGCTTGAAGGGATCCGTGTTCTCCGACACCGACACCGGTTTCGTTTCCGGCAAGGCCGACCAGGAGAGCCTGATCGCCCACAACGTGCTCGGCTGCCAGTACGACGAGAACGCGACCACGACCTGCTGGAACGGCAACGCGCAGGATCACTACGCCGATGCCGGACAGGTGGTCAACTATGCCGAAATCCACGACAACATGACCCTGTACGACAAGCTCAGGAAGTCCGTCCCGACGGATGACGACGCCACGACCGTGGCACGTGCCAAGCTTGCCGACTCCGTCGTGTATCTGTCGGAAGGCATCCCCGCGATCCAGCTCGGCCAAGAGTTCCTGCGCACCAAGGGCGGAGACGGCAACAGCTACAACACGGGCGACGCGGTGAACGCCATCGATTGGGACCGCACCACCCAGTACGCCGATTCCGTCGACTACGTCAAGGGCCTGATCAAGCTGCGCAAGCAGATCAACGCGCTGCGTCTGACCGACTACAACGACATCAACGCCAACGTGACGATGCTCAAGTCCGCTGACGGCGTCGTGGCCTACCAGGCCGAGCAGTCCGACGGCACCTACGTGGTGATCTTCAACGCCAACGCAGACAAGACCGCGATCGAAGGCTTGGCAAACGGCTCCTACCAAGTGCTTGCAGCCGACGGCAAGGTCTACTCCGATGATGCTATCGCCAATGTCGATCTCGCCGAAGGGGCCTCGTACGAAGCGGGCGCACTGTCTGCCACTGTGCTGAAACTCGACAGCAGCACCAAGCCCGATACCGACAGCGCGCCTGTCATCAAGGGTCTGGTGGCTTCCGACAGCGTGACTCTGGGATCAAAGTTCGATCCGATGTCCGGCGTCAGCGCATGGGATGAGGTTGACGGCGATCTGACCGACAAGATCACGGTCGAAGGTTCGGTCGATACCTCTAAGGAAGGCGAATACACGCTCGTGTACTCGGTGACCAACAGCAGGGGCAAGACCGCCACCTTCACGCGCACGGTAACCGTGCGCAAACCCGCGGTCCAGCCAGCTTCCGACAAGAAGAGCGATGCTGTGCAAAGCCCGAATACTGGTTCCGCCATCACCGGTTTCGCACTGGCCGCGGTGGCTCTTGCCATCGCATCCGTGTTCGCGTTCGCGGCCTCCCGCAGAAAGGAGGACTGATCTCATAAGCCAATGATTGACTGAATGTATCTCCTATTCCTGCTAGGCGGGGCCATCAAGGCAATGATGGCCCCGCCTTTTTGTATTGAAGGAAACACGCCGCGTCTCATGCCGCTGATAGACTGAAGTTCCATGGTTAGAAGACAACATGGCAATTCTCAAGAGCACGTTACCAAGCATATTTTCGTCACCGGTGGCGTCGTTTCCTCTCTCGGCAAAGGCCTGACCGCCTCCTCCCTCGGCCGCCTGCTTCGTAGCCGCGGCATCAAGGTTTTGCAGCAGAAGCTCGATCCGTACATCAACGTGGATCCGGGCACGATGAATCCATTCCAGCATGGTGAAGTCTATGTCACCGAAGACGGTGCCGAAACCGATCTCGACATCGGCCACTATGAGCGTTTCCTTGACGTGTACCTGAGCCAGAAGGCAAACGTCACCACCGGCCAGATCTACCAGGAAGTGCTGCGCAAGGAACGCGCCGGCGAATACCTTGGACAATGCGTGCAGGTCATCCCGCACATCACCAACGAAATCAAGTCCCGCATGCGTGCGCAGGCGTCCGATGACGTCGACGTGATCATCACCGAAATCGGTGGCACCGTCGGCGATATCGAATCCCAGCCGTTCCTGGAGGCCGCGCGTGAGGTCCGCCGCGATCTGGGCGCCGAGAACTGCATGTTCGTGCACGTCTCCTTGGTACCGTACATTGCCGCCGCCCATGAGCTCAAGACCAAGCCGACCCAGCACTCCGTCATGATGCTGCGTCAGCTGGGCATCTCCCCGGACGCGCTGGTGCTTCGTTCCGACCGCCCGCTGAACCAGTCCATCAAGGACAAGATCTCCCTGATGTGCGACGTGGATTCCGAAGGCGTGGTCAACTGTGTGGACGCCCCGAGCATCTATGACGTGCCGAAGACCCTGTTCGACGAAGGCCTCGACGCCTATGTCGTGCGCGAGCTCGGCCTGCCGTTCCACGATGTCGATTGGGACGAGTGGGAGGACCTGCTGGAGCGTGTGCACCACCCGAAGCATGAGGTGAACATCGCCATCGTCGGCAAGTACATCGATTTGCCGGATGCCTACCTGTCCGTCACCGAAGCCATTAAGGCCGGTGGTTTCGCCAACTATGCCAAGGTGAACGTCAAGTGGGTCGCCGCCGATAAGTGCGAGACCGAGGAGGGCGCGGCCGCCGCGCTCGACCAGGTCGACGGCATCGTCGTTCCCGGAGGCTTCGGCATCCGTGGCATCGACGGCAAGATCGGTGCCCTGAAGTTCGCCCGTGAGAACAAGCTGCCGGCCCTCGGCCTGTGCCTCGGCCTGCAGTCCATGGTCATCGAATACGCCCGCCACGTCCTCGGCTTGGAGGACGCGAACTCCACCGAGTTCGAGCCCGATTGCGCGACCCCAGTCATCGCAACCATGGAGGAGCAGAAAGACATCGTCGCCGGCAATGGTGACATGGGACACACCATGCGTCTTGGCTCCTATCCGGCTGAGCTTGAAGAAGGTTCCATCGTCGCGGAACTGTACGGCACCACGCATGTCACTGAACGTCATCGTCACCGTTACGAAGTGAACGTGGCATATAAGGACCGTCTGCGTGAAGCGGGTCTGCGCATTTCCGGCCAGAGTCCGGACGGCGAACTCACCGAGTTCGTCGAGCTTCCTCGCGAGGTGCACCCGTTCTATGTGTCCACTCAGGCTCATCCTGAGTTCAAGTCCCGCCCGACCAAGCCGCACCCGCTGTTCGCAGGTCTGGTCAAGGCCGCTCTGGACCACCAGCAGGAGCGCTAAATCGACGAATTGTGATTAACGTCGGATAACCCGATATGCAACATGGTCATGAGTCCAAAGGAGTTCATGGCCATGTTGCATAATAAGGGCTTGGCCTTGAATTATCAACAAGACGTATTCGTAATGAAAAACCTTTACGAGGGAGCATGAGCTTGAACGATATGGATTCTCCGGAAAGCGGCAACGGTAAGTTCGCCTTCCCGAACATGGGCGATGAACCAAAAGTCATCTCGCAGGTGAGCTTGGATTCGTTTGCCGAAACGGCCGATTCCATTGATGATGGTGCAGCGTTGACTGTGAATGCCAGCAAGAAGCGCCACCTGTTGTGGCTGTGGATTGTTCTTGCGGTGATGCTTCTTCTCGGTGCCGTGGCCGGCGGCGGATACTGGTTCTTCCAGTCACATGCGTTGCCAGGTGTCACGCTCTGGGGCAAGTCCATGACAGGACAATCCCGAGATCATATCATCCAAGAGATTTCCGATACGGCGGAATCATTAACGGTTCCCGTTTCCTATGAGGGAACGAGCAAGAAAGTCACGTTGAAGGATCTTGGCGTCGCCATTGACGCGGAATCCATCGCCGAAAATGTGATGAACGCGAAACGTGATGATTCCTTCTTTCAGAAGTATGCATTCTGGACCCGTGAGGATGTCGACGTCGAGTCTTTCGATGATTCTCGAGTCAGCGCCCAGACGGTAGGTGACATGTTGGGAGTGCAGTCCGTGTCCGCCACCAACCCGTCGCTACAGCTCAACGCGGATGGTACCGCTTTCGATGTGACGCCAGGTCAGCAGGGGACTGGTATCGATGTGACGGATATCGTCAAAGAAGCCAAGAACGTGCTTGAGTCCTTTGGCAAGCAGACCGCTCAAATGGTGAATCTTAAAAGTAAGGTTACTGATCCCGTCATCACGGATGACCAAGCCAACGAGGCCAAGGCTTCTGCTGACGCGTGGATAGCGAAGCCGGTGGCTATCAAGATCGGCGACCATAAAGTGGCGGAATTCGGTGCGCAGTCCATTGCATCGGCCATCACGCTTGGACCGGATAGTGAGAAGCTCGGCGATAATCAAACCCGAAATGGCTCTTTGATTATCGATGGTGACAAATTGCAGCAATACTATAACGATTCCATCAAATCGAACTTCCATGCTGATCGAGTTGACGGTGATGTCATCGTTAATAGTGTCGGTGATGTGCTGCAAACCAATGTAGCTGGGCATGATGGTATAACCGTTACTGATGGTAGCGACACCAATGTTGGCCGTGATGCCGCTGAGGCGTTTGCCAAAGGTTCTGATTCAGTAAGTATTCAAGGCACTTGCGACCCACAGAATGAGAAAAAAACCACGCGTACCGTGGTAGTCAGCTTGTCTTCGCATACCGTTACAGCCATTGAAAATGGGCAGACCGTCCGTGTCATGCATATGTCTGCCGGTCAGGGCAATGATTATCAGACGGGCCAGTGCCAGCCGAGCGGCGACTTGTGCACGCCAACCTACTGCGATCCGAACTCCTACGACAACTGCACGCCTGACGGTGACTTCAAAGTGTGGCTCAAGTACCAGTCCCAAGATATGAGCGGCACCCTTACCCTATCGGATGGAAACACCGAGAAGTGGGATGTCAAGGATGTTGGATTCGTCAACTATTTCTCGAAAACAGGTTGCGCGATTCATCGCATCGCCACTCAAAGTGCGTTTAACGACAGCAGTATTCAGGCTATGGGGAAGAACACGTCCCATGGTTGCGTCGGCGTCGGCTGGGATCAGGCTGAATGGTTCTACAATTGGTGCCTGATGGGAACGACGGTTCACGTTCAGGCCTGATATGCGGGCTAACGGCAGAAAGACGCAAAGGCGGAAGACTGAATGTTCGGTTTCCGCCTTTACGCTATGTAAGATAAATCACGACAAATCATTGCCGAATAGCGAAAGGGGCGCTAGTGTTTAGCCCCACGTTCTGTTAGGTTGTCATAGGTACAAACGAGTGATTGGAGGCAGCGTACGGTGGCAGAGAACCAAGCGCCCAACGCCGCGGCTGACGTGGAGATGAGCCAGTATGTGGCTGATCGCACGCGAGTGAATGAAGACAAGATCAAGCAGGATGACGAGATCATCCAGCAGTTCGGCGACTATACGTACGGATGGCATGACACGGATTTCGCCGGAGAAGCGGCAAAAAAAGGCATTGACGAGAATGTCGTGCGCGCTATTTCCGCAGATAAGAACGAGCCGGAATGGATGCTGGAAAAGCGATTGGAAGGCTATCGCGATTTCATCAACCGTCCGATGCCTCAATGGGGTGTCGATCTGAAGGATTTCGACGCCGACGATTTCAAGTATTACGTCAAGCCGATCGACAAGCAGGCCACGACTTGGGAGGAATTGCCTGACGAGATCCGTGCGACGTATGACAAGCTCGGTATTCCCGAAGCGGAAAAAAGCCGTCTTGTCTCCGGCATCGCGGCACAGTACGAATCCGAGGTCATCTACAACTCAATCCAGAAGGATCTTGAAGACCAAGGCGTGATTTTCGTCGACACCGACACCGCGGTGCAGAAGTATCCGGAAATCGTCAAGAAGTATTTCGGCAAGTGCATTCCGAGCAACGACAACAAATTCTCGGCATTGAACACCGCCGCATGGTCGGGCGGATCGTTCGTCTACGTGCCGAAGGGTGTGCATGTCGATATTCCGTTGCAGGCATACTTCCGTATCAATACGCCGAATATGGGTCAGTTCGAGCGCACGTTGATCATTGCCGACGAGGGATCGTACGTGCATTATGTGGAAGGCTGCACCGCACCGATCTACTCGACCGATTCGTTGCATTCCGGCGTGGTGGAGATTTTCGTCGAGCCGCATGCCCGCGTGCGCTACACCACCGTGCAGAACTGGTCGAACAACGTTTACAATCTGGTGACGCAGCGTGCCTACGTGCGTGAAGGCGGCACCATGGAATGGGTCGATGGCAACATTGGTTCCAAGGCAACCATGAAGTATCCGGCCTGCATTCTCGCCGAGCCGTATGCGAAGGCCAGCACCATGTCGCTCGGCTTCGCAGGCAAGGGCCAGTATCAGGATACCGGTGCGAAGATGATCCATCTTGCCCCGCATACCAGCTCCACCATTGTGGCGAAGTCGATTTCCCGCGGCGGTGGACGTTCCGCATACCGTGGTCTCGTCAAAATCGTCAAGGGTGCCGAAGGATCGTCCAACTCGACGGTATGCGATGCACTGCTTGTAGATGAGTTCAGCCGCTCCGACACCTACCCGCATGTGGACGTGCGCGAAGATGACGTTTCCATGGCACATGAGGCTACGGTTTCCAAGGTTTCCGAAGACCAGCTGTTCTACCTGATGAGCCGCGGTCTTTCCGAAGAGGAGGCCATGGGCATGATCGTGCGAGGCTTCGTGGAGCCTATCAGCCGTGAGCTGCCGATGGAATATGCGCTTGAACTGAACCGACTGGTGGAATTGCAGATGGAAGGATCGGTGGGCTGATTACCATGGCACAAACTCAGGAAATCAATATTCCCGTTGCGGATCCGAACGATCCGTATGCGAATCCGGCAGCCATGCCCTCTTCGGCGGATCGCTCGCCGCGGTCATTTGATGTGGACGCATTTGAAGTGCCCGACCGCAAGCAGGATGATTGGCGTTATACCCCTGTGGAACGTGTCGAAGAGTTCTTCAACGCGTTCACGCCGTCGAACGAAACCCAGATTGCCGTCACTATGATCGACGGCACGGCTCTTACTGAAGGCGTGACCTATAGCGAGGGCAAGCCGGGAGACGCCGATACGGGCATCGTTTCCAAGCCCTGCGATCGTGTGTCCGCAGTGGAATGGAACTCCGCCTCCCGTGCCGGAATTCTGCGTATCGACGGTGAAATCAGCCAGCCGATACTCGTTAAGATTCATGGTGCCGGAACGGATCTGGACGCATTCCACCTGGTGATCATTGCCGCCGATCGCGCCCACGCTGACGTTGTGGTAGAGCATGACGGCGATGCACGTATCGCCGAAGGTGTGGAGATTCTCACAGGTAGGGACTCCCATGTGTCCACCACGTTCATTCAAGAGTGGAACAAGGGCTCCAAGCATGTGGGCAACCAGCGTATCCACTTGGGGGAGGGTGCGTCCCTGCGCCATTCCGTGGTCACGCTTGGCGGCGATGTCGTTCGGATTCGTATGGATCAGGATTTTGGCGGCGATCAAGGCGATCTCAACATGCTTGGCATCTACTTTGTGGATCCGGGCGAGCATATCGAACATCGCACCATGATTGTGCACAACCATCCCGAGTGCAAGAGTCGTGTGGTATATAAAGGCGCTCTTGACGGCAAGGGCGCGCACTCCACATGGGTCGGCAACGCGCTGATTGCTCCGACCGCGCCGGGTACCGACTCGTATGAGCTCAACCGCAATTTGGTACTTACTCCGGGCGCGATCGCCGATTCCGAACCGAATCTGGAAATCGAAAACGGCAACATCATCGGAGCCGGACATGCCTCTTCCGTCGGGCGCTTTGACGATGAGGAGCTGTTCTATCTGCAGTCTCGCGGCATTCCGGAAACCGAAGCCCGCAAACTTGTGGTGCGAGGCTTTTTTGGCGAACTCGTCGAGGAAATCGGCATTCCCGCAATCAGCGAACATCTCATGAACGTTATCGACAAGCGCCTGGCACGCGGCGAGAACGACGCGATCGCCCAGGTGTTGGAAGAGAAGTAGAACGTAGGAGCGAAAACCATGTCAACTCTTGAAATCAAAGATCTGTACGCGCACGTCGAAACCAAGGACGGCATCAAGCCGATCCTCAAAGGCGTGAACCTGACCGTCAACTCCGGTGAAACCCATGCCATCATGGGGCCGAACGGATCCGGCAAATCCACGCTGGCCTACACGCTGGCGGGCCACCCCAAGTACGTGGTCGATTCCGGACAGGTGCTGCTCGACGGCGAAGACATCCTCAAGATGACCCCGGACGAGCGAGCCAAGGCAGGCATCTTCCTAGCCATGCAGTATCCGGTCGAAGTGCCGGGCGTGTCGATGACCAACTTCCTGCGCACCGCAAAAACCGAAGTCGACGGCAAGGCTCCGGCCATCCGCACGTGGACCAAGGAACTGTCCGAGGCGATGAAGCGCCTGAAGATGGATCCGAAGTTCGCCACCCGTTCCGTGAACGAGGGTTTCTCCGGCGGCGAGAAGAAGCGTGCCGAAGTGCTGCAGCTCGAACTGCTCAAGCCGAAGTTCGCCATCCTCGACGAAACCGACTCCGGCCTTGACGTTGACGCGTTGCGCATTGTCTCCGAAGGTGTGAACCGCGCCAAGGAAGCCAACCAGTTCGGTATTCTCATGGTCACGCACTACACGCGAATCCTCAAGTACATCAAGCCGGACATCGTGCATGTGTTCGCAGCCGGTCACTTCGTCAAGACCGGCGGCCCTGAACTGGCCGATGAGCTCGAGGAATCCGGCTATGACGCATACCTGCCGGAAGGATCCGATTCCGAAAGCGCGCTGGCATGACCGATTTTGCAGCGATTCGCAAGGAATTTCCGATCCTTGATCAGGAGATCCACGGCCATCCGCTCGTGTATTTGGATTCCGCGGCGACTTCTCAGAAGCCGCAATGCGTGATCGACGCCGAAAGCGATTTTTACCGCACCATCAACGCCGGCGTGCATCGTGGAGCGCATGAGCTTGCCGCACGCAGCACCATGGCGTTCGAAGAGGCACGTGCCAAAGTCGCACGTCTTGTCGGCGCCAACTCCGCTGAAGGCGAAGAGGAGATCGTTGTCACCTCCGGCGCCACCGCAGGACTGAATCTGCTAGCCACCGCATTCGGCAACGCATCGCTGGGACGTGGGGGAGAAGCGGCACGACGTTTCGCTGTGAAGCCGGGAGACGAAATCGTCGTATCCAAGGCCGAACACCACTCCGTGCTATTGCCATTCCAGGAGCTTGCCGCACGTACCGGAGCGACACTGAAATGGTTTGATCTGGACGATGAAGGACGAATCCTTGCCAACACTGCGGACGAGGTGATCACCGAACGCACAAAGATCGTGGCCGTCACCCATGTGGGCAACACCACCGGTGCCATCACCGACATCGCGCCGATGGTGAAACGTGCGCACGAGGTAGGCGCGGTGGTTGTGCTCGACGCATGCCAGTCCGTACCGCACCTGAAGATCGACCTCCACGCTTTGGACGTTGACTTCGCGGCATGGAGCGCGCATAAGATGTACGGCCCGACCGGTGTCGGCTTCCTCTACGGCAAGCGCGACATGTTGGAGGCGTTGCCACCGGCGAATTTCGGTGGATCCATGGTGGAACTTGCCTGGATGGATCAGGAAGCCCAATACATGGCTCCTCCTGCGCGTTTCGAGGCGGGCACGCAGCCGGTCGCGCAGGTCGTTGCGGCCGGTGTCGCAGCCGAATGGCTGATGAATATCGGCATGGAGAATCTCGAAGCCCACGAGCGCGTTATCGCAGGCGAACTCCTCAAGATGGGGCAGATCGACGGCGTGCGCATTCTCGGACCGCAGACCAACGAGCAGCGCATCGGCACGGTGGCTTTTGAAATCGACGGCGTGCATCCGCATGATGTTGGACAGTTCATCGATGCGCAGGGCATCGCCATTCGTGTCGGACATCATTGCGCACAGCCGGTCCACCGTCACTTCGGCGTGTACGCATCCAACCGCGCATCCAGTGGCATCTACAATTCCGTCGAAGACGCGCAGGCATTGGTTGAGGCGTTGAAGAAGGTCCGTCCGTTTTTTGGAGTTGAGTAACGCATATGAGTGATTTTGCAATGTCTGGCGACGATCTCGAGCAGATGTACCAAGAGGTCATTCTCGAAGCCTCGAAGAATCCGCATGGCAAGGAGCATTTCGCTCCGGATCTGGCTTCCGAAAACGCCTCCCAGGCGGGAAAGACCACGGTTCAGGCAACCCACGAGTATTGCACTCCCGGCGAGTCCCACCAGTTCAATCCGACCTGCGGAGACGAGGCCACCGTGCATGTGGAGGTTTCCGACCAGGAGCCGCACGTTATCGAACGACTGGTGTGGGACGGTCACGGCTGCTCCATTTCACAGGCCAGCCTTTCGGTGATGGTGGATCTGGTGGAAGGCAAAACCGTGGATGAGGCCATGGAATTGGCCGGAACGTTCCATAAGCTCATGGAATCACGCGGCAAAGGCTTGGACGATGAATCCGCCGAGGAATCGTTGGAAGACGGCATCGTGTTCCAAGGAGTGTCCAAGTATCCAATGCGTATCAAGTGCGCGCTGCTCGGATGGGAAGGCATGAAGGACTCCGTGGCCAAGGCATTGGCCGCGAAAGCCTGACAAGTATTGTTCTATGGTGGAAAGCAGGATGTCTCCCGTGCTTCGTGCGCCGCGTTCTACAACGGGCGAAACACGTGAGACAAACTCCAGCCAACGCGATAGGCTACTCAACGGAACATATTCGAATCATATATGGAGCGACAATGAGCGATACCTTGGTACCTGAACCGCAAGCCTCGATTTTCGATTCCGTGGCCAAGGCATTGGGCAATGACGAGGCCGCGGCGCGTCGCGTCATGCTTAACCCAAATCTCGCCAAAGGATTCAAGGACGGCAAATCAGTGGAAATCGAACACGAAGACACCAAGCAGGACGCTTGTGGCTGCGGCAATCAGGCTGGAGCATGCGGTTGTTCCGAAGAACAGGATGACGGCATCGCGTTGAAGGCTATTGACGACATTGGTCGAGCTACTGCGGCCGACGTGAAGGAAGCGTTGCATCAGGTCATTGATCCTGAACTTGGCATTGATGTGATTGATTTGGGATTGGTGTATGGCATTGAGATCGATGAGCTTGGTCGTGCCATTATCACGATGACATTGACCACTCCGGCATGCCCGTTGACTGATCTGATCGAAGACGAGTGCGCGAGCACGCTTGCCGGCCTCGTCGAGGAATTCCGTATCGACTGGACGTGGCAGCCGCGTTGGAGCATGGAAAAGATCACGCCGGAAGGTCGCGAGCAGTTGGCTGCGCTCGGCTTCAATTTCGACAATCTGCCAAAATACTGACAGAAAATCTGTGATATATCAACCTGATATTGCTGATATGTTGATTCCGCAGCGAAACTGCATGTTCGTTGCGGAATTTTTGTTTTTGTAAAACAGATTTTGATGATATTTGATTGGATATCATCATCAAGAAAAAATGGCACAGAAAAAGCGTGCTCCCGACGCCGGGAAGCACGCTTTTGTTCTGTGTGCGGCAGAACGTCAGTCGTCGACCACGGTACCCTTCGGCACCACGGTGATGCCTTCCGGCGTGACGGTGAAGCCACGGGCCAGATCATGTTCGGTATCGATACCGACGGTCGAATTCTCGGTAAGCACAACATTCTTGTCGAGGATCGCCTTGTAGACGCGTGCTCGACGATTGATGGTCACGCCGTCGAACAGAATCGAATCGACGACCTGGGACCACGAGTGGATACGCACGTTCGGCGAAAGCACGGAATGATGCACTTCACCGCCCGATACGATGACGCCAGGGGAGACGATCGAGTCGGTGGCGTGTCCGAGACGGTCGCGACCGGCATGGACGAACTTCGCTGGCGGCAGATTGCCGGACAGCGTGTAAATCGGCCATTCGGTGTTGTACAGGTTGAATTCCGGCACATACGAGATCAGATCCATATGCGCATCGTAGAACTGCTTCAGAGTACCCACGTCGCGCCAGTAGGCATGATCGGTCGGCGTCGCTCCCGGAATCTCGTTGGAGTTGAAGTCGTACACGCCAGCCTCGTTACGGGCCGCGAAGTACGGTGCGATATCGCCGCCCATATCATGCTTGGTGTCTTCGGCCTTCTCGTCAAGCGCCAAAGCTTCGAACAGGGCGTCGGTGTTGGCCACGTAGTTGCCCATGGAAGCAAGAATGGAGTTCGGATCATCTGGCAGGCCGGTCGTGGTCTGCGGCTTCTCCTGGAAGCTCTTGATCATATTTGGGTGCTCCGGATCAACCTCGATCACGCCGAACTGGTTGGACTGGCTGATCGGCTGACGAATACCCGCCACCGTGAACTCCGCGCCGGATTCGATATGCTGCTGCACCATCTGCTGGAAATCCATGCGGTAGACGTGGTCGGCGCCGACGATCACCACAATATCCGGCTGCACGTCCTCGATGATGTTGATGGTCTGGTAGATGGCGTCGGCAGAGCCGAGATACCAGTGCTTGCCAAGTCGCTGCTGAGCCGGAACAGGGGAGACGTAGTTGCCGAGCAACGGCGAAAAACGCCACACCGTGGAAATATGACGGTCAAGCGAATGGGACTTGTACTGGGTGAGCACCACGGTCTGCATATAGCCTGAATTGACCAAATTGCTCAGCGGGAAATCAATCAGACGGAACACGCCGCCGAACGGGACGGCGGGCTTTGCCCGGTCTCTGGTCAAAGGCATCAGACGAGTGCCTTCGCCTCCTGCAAGCACGATGGAAAGAATTTTCGGATTCTTTGCCATGAGAACTCCTCTCCTAGAGCGTCGTTACGACACCGCACACATTGGTCGGTCTGCATCATCGCAAACCACTTACGCACTCAATAATTGCATATTTTCTGCAACATGCAAGGAGTTTGCATCGCGAGTCTTGAAAATTTGCTGACTGTTTCAGTGAACAGCTGTTGAATAGAAGGCCACGGCGCTCGATGCGGCGACGTTAAGACTGTCCACTCCGTGGCTCATGGGAATCTTGACCGTCAGGTCGGCGCGGGAGATGGTGTGATGCGACAGACCGTCGCCTTCGGTGCCGAAAATCAGCGCCAATTTGTCGATATGGTCCTTTTCGTCGTTGTCGTTGTTCAAACGACGAACAAGCTCCTCCAGCGAAATGGAATCGTCTTCAAGGGCCATCGCAACGGTGGTGAACCCAAGATCGCGCAATTCCTGCATGCCGGTGAATGGCCAGTAGTGTTTATCATCTCCGCCGATACGAGTCCACGGAATCTGAAACACCGTGCCCATCGACACGCGGGCGGCGCGTCGATACAACGGATCGCCGCAGGAGGGCGTCACCAACACTGCATCGACGTTCAACGCGGCGGCTGATCGCATGAGGGCTCCGACATTGGTGTGGTCAACGATGTTTTCCATGACCGCGATGCGTCGTGCGCCGCGACACACCTCCTCGACGCTGGGCAGTGGCCAGCGTTTCATCGCGGCCAGGGCGCCACGATGCAAGCGGTAGCCGGTCAGCTGCTTGAGCTGTTCAGGGGATGCCACGTACACGGGAATGTCGGTGCCCCAACGTTGGTCGATGCGTGCGAAGGTTTCCGACATGCCTCCGATCCACGGTTCTTCGACAAGCAGGGAAATCGGTTCCCGGTCGGCGGTCAGCGCGCGATCGATGACTTTCGGCGATTCCGCGATGAACAGGCCCTTGCTGGGTTCAAGCTTGTTGCGAAGCTGGATTTCCGTGAGATTCGTGTATGCCGACACGCGCTCGTCGTCAATGGAATCAAGATGGATGAACTGCATGTGATCGATCTTTCGCCGAATAGCTTTCAGATACAAGAAAACCCCTTGTTTCCAAGGGGTTTGCTGGTGTCCGGAGCGGGACTTGAACCCGCACGCCTGTATAAATAGGCACTAGCACCTCAAGCTAGCGCGTCTACCATTCCGCCACCCGGACAGGTGCGTTGCTCAGCGGCAACAAACGAAAACTATAGCAGATGCTCGGTGTGATGCAAGTCTCGGCGTGTCGCGCGGAATTACGCCATTGGTATCCGAGGTGCTGGTAGGCTCTGAAACTATGACTGATGCCCTTTTCCTGCTTGATACGGAACATGATGATGTGCCGGTGAACAGTGACGAATTGAACGCCGGATGGAAATTGACGTTGCCCCAGTCGGTGCGTCGACATGCCATTCAGGCCATGCGTCTGAAAGACGGTGACGAATTGCAGCTTTCCGACGGTAAAGGGCTACGTATCCACGCGGTGTTGCGCTATGCGCAACAAGGAATCGCGGAAGTGTCGAGCTTCGGCAAAGAACCGCAGCCTACCACCAAACTCGCTTTGATCCAAGCGCTGGCGAAAACAGGACACGATGAGCAGGCCATCGACACCGCAACGCAGATCGGTGTGGATGAGGTGATTCCATGGCAGGCTGATCGTTCCATCGCCAAATGGAAGGCGGGTCGCACCGATAAGAAGTGGCGGCAAGTGCTTGATGCCGCCACTGAACAATCCCGACGCTCCTGGAGACCGGAATTGGGGGAGTGCGTGACCAGCAAGCAGTTGATTGCCATTTGCAAGCGTGCCTGTGTGCACGGCGACATGGTGATTGTGCTGCACCAGGATGCTACCAAAACTTGGAGCCAGCTGGAGGAAGCGATCGCGGTGCTTTCCGACAAATGCTTGCAGGACGGGCGCCAGCGCACCGTGTACGTGGTGGTCGGCCCGGAAGGCGGCATCAGCGATGCTGAAATCGAATCCTTCACCAATGCGGGAGCTGAAGCATGCGTGCTTGGAAGCAATATTCTGCGAGCGTCGACAGCTGGTCCCGTCGCGTTATCGCTGCTCGCACGGGCGTTGGGACGATTCATCTGACGCCACACGCCGGCGAAATGCGGCGGATTATCCCGGTTGCGCAATAGCATGGGTACCGAAGGACAACCAGCATTAAGGAGCATTATGAGCGACAAGGATTGCCTGTTCTGCAAGATCATCGCAGGAGAAATTCCAAGCGAAAAAGTGTATGAGGACGATACCACCTACGCATTCAAGGACATCAATCCGAAAGCCAAAGTACATGTGCTCGTGGTGCCTCGCAAGCATTATGCGAACGTGGCCGAGCTTGCGACGGCCGATCCCCAGCAGCTCGCCCACATGGCTCAGGTCGCGCAAAAAATCGCCGACCAGGAATTCCACGGTGCCTTCCGCCTGATCTTCAACACCGGAATTGATGCTGGCCAGACGGTATTCCACGTGCATGCTCACGTGCTGACCGGCGAAAAGCTTGACGAATAATCTTCCCTTTCCCCATATATCGACGTCAGAAGAGGTTTTGTGGCCACTACTACACGTACCATCGCGATTCCGCAGCAGCTTGACCCGGTGACCGTGCTCGGACCGGTCGACGAGGTCCTTCGGGAAGTGGAACGTGCGTTCCCCGACTTGACCATTATCGTCAGAGGCAACCGCATCGCGATCATGTCACGTTCCAGCAAATCCGAATCCCAAGCCGCACAGGCCGAGCATGTGATCGAAAACATCATCCAAGCCGCATATACGGCTCCGATGGACGCCGATACGGTGCGACGCATGCTCGATCAAAACGTGTTGAAAAATCCTGTGCGTGCTACTCGCCCGGGCCATGGACATGTAGTGGAGGAACTACGGCTGGCCGATCGGCAACAGGAGCATACCTCCAATCGCGAGAATCATGCGGACCGACGCAAACCGCATGTGCCCGGAGTGATCACCTTTGCGCTCGGCAAGCCGGTGCGTGCCAAAACGGCTGGTCAGATCACATATGTCAATGCCATCGAATCACATACCATCACATTTGCCATCGGACCGGCAGGCACCGGCAAAACATACCTTGCAGTGGCGAAAGCGGTACGCGCATTCCAAGATAGGCAGGTGCGCCGCATTATCCTGACCAGACCAGCCGTCGAGGCGGGAGAAAGCCTTGGTTTTCTTCCCGGCACATTGAACGAAAAAGTCGATCCATATCTGCGTCCGCTATATGATGCGCTTTCTGACATGCTCGGGGCGGACCAGCTCAAGCGCTACATGGACGACGGCACCATCGAAGTCGCACCGCTCGCATATATGCGTGGACGCACGCTCAACGATGCATTCGTGATCCTCGATGAAGCGCAGAACACCACCGAACAACAAATGAAGATGTTCCTGACCCGACTAGGCTTCAATACGAAAATGATTATCACCGGCGACGTGACGCAGGTCGATCTGACAGTACCGAAATCCGGGCTCGCCACCATCGAACGCATCCTTGACGGCATTGACGACATCGCATTCGCCCACCTCAAACCGGAAGACGTAGTGCGACACGCGCTTGTCGGCAAAATCGTCGCAGCGTACGACCGGCACGCGGCCATTGCCGGCGACCACAGCAGACACGCCACGGGCAAAACCACATCCAGGCAAACAAGCGAGCAAATCGAAAGGAACGCTGAATGAGCGTCGAGGTAACCAACGAAACCGTCTGGCAAATTGACGGCAAGGTGTTCTCCGATCTTGGCATATGGGTGATGGACCAAATGCGGGTCAGCACGCAATCCGACCTGACCATCATGTTCGTAGACCCCGATCCCATCGCCCAACTGCACATGCGTTGGATGAATCTTGAAGGCCCCACCGACGTGATGAGCTTCCCCATGGACGAGCTGCGCCCAGGAGACGGCCGAACTGTGATGGAAGGCGTGCTTGGAGATATCGTGATTTGCCCGTGGGTGGCTGCGCAGCAGGCGCTCGCGGCCGGACATAACACCATGGAGGAAATGATGCTGCTGACGATTCATGGCATCCTCCACCTACTCGGATACGACCATGCCACCCCAGAACAGGAGCGTCAGATGTTCGGTCTGCAGCGACAGCTGCTACTCACCTTCTTCGCGCTTCGCCAGGGAGCGGGGACGCAGGCCATCCTTCCGCCGGATACGCCGGATGCGCTCGCCGAATGGGATAGGCAGCATGGCACGGGACGGCAGATCGCCAAATAATGATTGACGTTGCCGGTAGCATATCGTCCGGCATGATGGGGGCTGAATTATGCAGGCAACAATGATTGCGATGATCGTGGTGCTCGCCGTGGTGGCGCTGCTGTTGGTCTGGCTGTCGCTTTCAATGGCCGCGACTGAAGGCGCTGTGGGACGTGTGACCAGGGCGAGCCTGAATAACCTTATTCTCGAAATTCAAACGGATGCCGAGCTTTCGCAATTCATACGCGACAAGAAAATCAGGCGCATTCATAAGGTTCAGCGGTTGGTGGCCGATCGCTATGCCACCGCCGGATCGTGCGCGTTCTTCCGCATCTGCTGCAATGTGGTTGATGGTGTGCTCGTGACGGTGATTGCGGGCATGTTGGACGCTCCACTATGGGCCGAATTACTTGCCGGATTTGTTTTTGCCATCGTCATTGCGGTGATTTCGCTGTTGGTGCGTCCGCGTAGTGCCGGGGCATCCAAGCCAGTCGACATTATGCTGCAGCATGTGGATGCTGTTTCCATTGCGGTTCTATTAACCCCATTCGCAAAAATCGGGGGGCAAAAAGGCGCGAAGCGTCGCGGCAGTGATCTTTCCGACGACGAGGAGCTCGAAAAAATCCAGATCGAACAAGGACGGGCAACCATTGACCGTCTGGTCGAAGCCAACGATTTCGATCCTGAAGTTTCCGAAATGCTGCGCAATGTGCTCACGCTTTCCGAAACGCTGACTCGTGAGATCATGGTGCCGCGCACCGACATGATTTGCATCGAGCGAGACGAAACGTTGGAGAATATGCTTAAGCTTTGCTCCCGTTCCGGATTCTCACGTGTGCCGGTCATCGGCGACGATGTGGACGATCTGGTCGGCGTGGCTTATTTGAAAGATGCCGTGCGCGCGACGGCCTTCAACCATGCGGCGATGACACGCGAAGTCGAATCGATAGTTCGTGACCCCATGCTCGTGCCGGAATCCAAGCCGGTCGACGATCTTTTCCACCAAATGCAGCGCACACGCCAGCATGTCGCCATTGTGGTGGATGAATATGGCGGAATCGCGGGCATGGTCACCATCGAAGATGCCATCGAGCAGATTGTGGGCGAACTGGAAGACGAACATGATCGCACGCAACATGCCGATCCGGAACGGATCGGTGACAAGAAATGGAGCATGCCCGCACGCACGCCTATCGCCGACTTGGAAGAGATTTTCGAAATCGACATTGACGAGGATGATGTCGACACCGTTTACGGCTTGCTGACCAAGCTGTTGGGACGTGTGCCGATCGTCGGATCCTCCGCAGTCACTCGAGGCTTGCGCATGACCGCGGTCGACTCCGCAGGACGCCGCAAAAAAGTGTCGACCATTGTGGTGGAGCCGGCCCACGTCGAGGGCGTGGACGAAACTGAAACACGTAACGAAGAACATGCGGATGATGCCGAAAAGGCATCCGACAACGATAAGGATTCCAAAGACAAGCATGACTGACGCAGCAACAACCGAGACGACTTCCGACCATTCCGATTCCGCCACGCCCGTTCCATATCGGTCCGGTTTCGTTGCCGTGGTCGGGCGTCCTAACGTGGGCAAGTCGACGTTGATCAACGCGTTGATCGGTACGCAGATCGCCATCGCATCATCTCGCCCGGAAACCACTCGTAAAGCCATTCGTGGCATTTTAACCACGGATAATGCGCAGATCGTTTTGGTTGATACGCCTGGCATCCATCGACCGCGCACACTACTTGGGCAGCGTCTGAACGATGTTGTGGACGAGTCGCTCGCCGACGTGGACGCCGTTGCTTTCCTGCTGCCTGGTAATCAGGAGATTGGTCCCGGCGACAAGCGCATTTTGAGCCGTCTGCGTTCTGATTTCGCAGTCAAGCGAGATGATGGCACATTCAAATGGAAGGTGCCGCTGGTTGCCATCGTTACCAAGATTGACGAATTAAGCCGTGACGGGCTGATCAATAAGCTCATTGAAATCAACGAATTCGCCGACTTCACCGATATTGTGCCAGTCAGCGCGCTGAAGCATGACAATCTTGCGGAAGTCAAGAACGTGCTTATCGAGAACATGCCGGAAGGCCCGCAAATGTACCCGGCCGAGCAGATCACCGAAGAGCGTCCGGAAGAAACCATTGCGGAACTGGTCCGTGGCGCTTTCCTGGAAGAATTGGATGACGAGTTGCCGCATTCACTGGCCGTAGTCGTGGATTCCATCGAATATCCGGAAGACAACGATAGTGGCGAAGCTTACGATGGCAAAGCCCACGTGATTGTGTCGATTTATGTGGAACGCGATTCCCAGAAACCGATCATCATCGGCAAGGGAGCGGAACATCTTGTGCGTGTCAAGAAGAAGTTGCGTACGCCGGTCAACCGTATTGTTGGACAGAAAGCCAAACTCGATTTGCATGTCAAGGTTGCCAAGGGATGGCAGTCGGATCCTAAACAGCTCGAGAAGCTAGGCTTCTGATCTGCTTAGGATCCGCTTCGCAGCGAAGCTGCTCACTTCACCTAAGGACAGTCCACTGGACTGTCCTTTTGACGGTTCAGCCAAACAGCTCGAGAAGCTAGGCTTCTGATCTGCTTAGGATCCGCTTCGCAACGATTGCGTGGAAAATAATAAATGAGGTCTGATTCCCGTAGGAGTCAGACCTCATTCTGCTGTTTCGAAGACTACTTCTTCTTGGTGTACATCTGCGTATTCAGCAAAGTGGCATAACGCTTGATGACCTTCGGACGAATCACCTTCATGGAAGCGGTCATCAAACCATTCTCCTGAGTGAATTCCTCCGGCAGAATGATGAACTTACGTACGGACTCCGCACGGGAAACACCTTCGTTGGCCTGATCGACCCACTTCTGCACTTCCGCACGGACGGCGGCATTGTTGGCGGCCTCCTCCATGGGTATGTCGCGATTCAGCCCCTTGCTTTCCAACCACGGACGCAAGGATTCCTCGTCAAGCGTAACAAGTGCGGAAATGAATGGACGCTTGTCGCCAAGCACCAAGGCCTGGGAAACGAATTCGCAACGCTTGATAACCTCTTCGATCGGACCGGGCGAGACATTCTTGCCGCCTGCGGTGATGATGAGATCCTTCTTACGTCCGATGATATACAGGAAGCCGTCATCGTCGATACGTCCCAAATCGCCGGTACGATACCAGCCGTCTTCAGTGAATGAATCCTCGGAGGCTTCCTCGTTCTTGTGGTACTTCGGGAACACGGCGGTACCCTTGACCTGAATCTCCTCATCTTCGGCGATACGCAGCTCGAAGCCAGGGAAAGCCACGCCGACGGAACCCTGATGATAGGGCACACCAAGCGGATTGAACGCGCAAGGAGCCGTGGTCTCGGTCAAGCCATAACCCTCATACACGGGCACTCCGGCGCCACGGAAGAACGCCATAAGTTCCGGGTCAAGAGGAGCGCCGCCCGCCACGATCCACTGGGCACGTCCGCCGAGCACCTCGCGTAGCGAAGCGTAGACCACCGGGTCGAACGCCATACGGCGAGCCTTGGCCAAAGCTCCGGCCTTACCCTTCGCACTGACCTCCTTCATGTAATTCTGGGCTGCCACAACGGCTGCGGCGAACGCCACGCCCTTGGCGCCATGACCAGCCTTCTGCGAGGCCGCGTTATACACCTTCTCAAGAACACGCGGAACAACGATCATGACGGACGGCTTGGCGACCTGAAGATCGGCGATCAGCGTCTTGATGCCCTGCGCGATGTAAATATGCAGTTCGCTGGCTACGCAAATGTAGTTGATGGCACGTGCGAAAGAGTGCGCCTGTGGAAGGAACAGCAGCACGCTGTTCTTCCTCTCATGCAGCAGTTTCGGCATATACGCCGGAAGATTCAACGCGGTGGTGCAATAATGCTCATGGGTCATCTCCACACCCTTCGGCGCGGCGGTGGAACCAGAAGTATACACAATGGAGCACAGGTCGGTTTTCTTGATGGAAGCGATGCGCTCGTCAAGCTCTTCGTCGCTCACGCCGGAGCCGTAGGCCATGATTTCGTCGAGACCGCCGTTCTCGAAGCAGATAATGTGTTCCAGTGCCGGGCATTCCTTATCGGCACCATCGGCTTTGGCGCGCATATCGGTGGTCTCGACCACCAGCAGGCGGGAATCGGAATTATTGACGATATTACGGATCTGCTCCGCGGAATCCGTGTCGTAGATCGTGGCGAGCACACCACCACATGCCATGACGGCCGCGTCGAACACATCCCACTCGTACGAGGTACGGCACATGAACGCCACGCCGTCGCCCTTCTTAAGACCGTAATGCATCAGACCCTTGGCGATCTGACGAATATCGGCGAGCACCTCGTTGCCGGTTTTGGTCACCCATTCGCCGTTCGTCTTATAGGTGTAGAGCGGCTCGTCACCCATACGCTCGGCTCGATCGGCGTAAATATCGTAGATGGTGGTGCCCTCGTCCAGCGGCGGCTTGCCCTCGGTTTTGGTGGTCAACAGACCGGTTTCCGGATCGAGGAACGTGGTGGATGGGAATCCTTCGCCCCATTCGACGGTGTGCGGAAGGTCGATATGGCCGTCGGGGGAGATGATGTTGTTCGGATCGTTGTAATCCGGAGTGTTGCCGGAATCGTCGCTGACGGGGTGAACGAAGTCACCTCCCAAACGCAGTGCCTTCTGCGCAAGATTTGCAGCTCGCTTGTTCAAAGAGGTGATGACGGACACGTGACTCTCCTACACATTTAAATCCAATATCTGTAGGAATGATAGACCCATGAATGCGACACGTCACCTTACGGTAGCGTAGGGAAAGTGCGCATCCAGCGGGGCCTGCGTAAAGGAATTGCCATGCGATGCCATTCAATAGGTGAACTTTTCTTCATACAAAGGTGTGACCTACGTTACACTGGTGCGCTGTATCTGTTCATTTTGATTTCTTTAACGAGGAAGAAAGGGCACCTATGGCTGAAACAGCTGAAGCCACCGTGGTCTTCGGAGTTCTCAATGAGACCTCCGAACACGAGTCTCGTGTTGCTCTGACACCGGATATCGTAACGAGGTTGCGTAAATCGGGTGTTAACTGCCTGATCGAATCCGGTGCGGGCGTCGCATCGCATTATGTTGATGAGGATTATAGTAAGGCCGGAGCGCAGGTCGTCTCCGCCGATGAAGTGATTGCGCGTGCCGACGTGCTTGGTTTCGTCGATCGTCCGAGCAGCGCGCTGCTCGGACGCGTTAAGCAGGGTACCTGGATTATCGGTATGCTCGGTTCGTTCACCGACGCCGATTATGTCACTGCGATTGAAAAGGCCGGTCTGGTCGGTGTTGCCATGGAGAAGCTGCCGCGTCAGTTGAGCTCCGCGCAGTCTATGGACGAGATGACTTCTCAGAATTCCGTAATGGGTTATAAGGCGGCCATCGTGGCGGCCAACGCGTACGGTTCGTTCCTGCCGATGATGACCACCGCCGCTGGCACGATCCGCCCGGCCAAGGTGCTTATTCTTGGCGCAGGCATCGCGGGTCTGCAGGCCATCGGCACCGCCAAGCGTCTTGGCGCGGTTGTCACCGCGTACGATGTGCGTCCGGCTTCCAAGGGCGAAGTTGAATCCTTGGGCGCGAAGTTCCTGGATCTGGGTCTTGACTTCTCCAAGGGTCAGGGCGAGGGCGGCTATGCCCGTGCGCTGAGTGCCGAAGAGCAGGCCCAGCAGCAGGCTGCCGTCGATCAGAAGGCTGCCGGCTTCGATATCGTCATCACCACCGCCAAGGTTCCCGGCCGCAAGCCTCCGGTTCTGCTGACCAAGGCTGGCGTGGCCGGACTGCACCGTGGCGCTGTGATCGTCGACTGCGCGGCAAGCGACCTCGGCGGCAACGTCGAAGGTTCCACCGTCGGCACCCAAGTCACTGAAAACGGCGTGACCGTCATCGGCGCTCCGTACCTGTCAAGCGGCGTTTCCACTACCGCATCCAACCTGCTGAGCCGCAATGTGGCCGATGTGCTTGCGCATTTCGTGCGTGACGGCAAGCTGGCCATCGATCTGAATGAAGAGCTTGACAACGCCATGGTCGTGGCCGGCCGCGGCGAGGAAGCCAAGAAGGAAGGGGAGTAAGCAATGGATATCGTTGTTGCGATTACTCTGTTCGTCCTCGCGCTGCTGATCGGCGTTGAGGTTATCGGCAAGGTGCCGGCCACCTTGCATACTCCGTTGATGTCGGGCGCGAACTCGATCCACGGCATCGTCATCGCCGGCGTTGTTATCGTCGCCGCGCATGCCACCAGCCCGCTCGCCTGGGTGTTCATCTTCCTGGCTGCAGTGCTGGGCACGATGAACGTGGTCGGCGGCTATGTCGTCACCGACCGCATGCTGGAGATGTTCAAGTCCGACAAGGGCAAGAAGAAGGAAGAGGAGGCCAAGTAAATGGGTACCATGGCTGAAATGCTGAGCACGCCGCTCGGCGTCATCGAATGGTTCGTCTATCTGCTGGCCGCCGTGATGTTCGTTATCGGCCTGCACTTGATGAACTCTCCGAAGACCGCTCGCAAGGGCAATATGGTCTCCGCTGTCGGCATGATCCTTGCCGTGGTCATGGCGTTCATTGTGCTGTTCGCAGGTGAGATCTCCAACGGATTCCAGCATGGCGTTGCCGTTGTGCTGCTGATAGCCGGCATCATCATCGGTGCCGTCGCCGGTGTGGTTTCCGCCAAGAAGGTCAAGATGACCGACATGCCGCAGCTCGTTTCCGTATTCAACACCGTGGGTGGCGGCGCCGCCGCGCTCGTGGCTTTGAACGACATTCTGACCTCCGAGGGCACGCCTTCCATCGTGGTGTTGATCACCGCTGGTTTGGGCATCATGATCGGTTCCGTCACGTTCTCCGGCTCTCTGATCGCAGCCGGCAAGCTGCAGGGCATCAAGTGGGTGAAGAAGCTGAACTTGCCGGGCAAGGGCTTCTGGAACATTCTGTTCGCCGTACTGACCGTCGTATCCTTCGTCATGCTGTGCGTGCAGCCGGGCCAGCGTCTGCTGTGGTCCGTGCTCACCACCGTGTTCGCGCTGTGCTACGGTCTCGTGTTCGTCATCCCGATCGGCGGCGCCGATATGCCGGTGGTCATTTCCGTACTCAACGCCTGCACCGGTACTGCAGTGGCCATGTCCGGCTTGGCTATCAATAACATCGCTCTGATCGTGGCCGGCGCACTGGTTGGTGCCGCCGGTGTGACCCTGTCCATCGCCATGTCCAAGGCCATGAACCGTCCGCTGCTGTCCGTGCTTGCAGGCGGTTTCGGTGGTGCCAATGCCGCCGCTGGCGCTGGTGAGGGTCCGGAAGGCAGCATGAAGGAAACTTCCGCGGACGATCTGGCCGTACAGCTCGTATACGCCGAAAAGGTCATCTTCGTGCCGGGCTTCGGTCTGGCCCAGGCTCAGGCCCAGCGCGAGCTTGCTGATCTTGGTGTGCTCCTCAAGAACCACGGCGTCGAAGTCTCCTACGCCATCCATCCGGTGGCAGGCCGTATGCCTGGCCACATGAACGTGCTGCTCGCCGAAGCCAACGTGCCGTACGAGGAGCTCGTCGATCTGGATGACATCAATCCGCAGTTCCCGCAGGCCAACGTGGCTCTTGTGGTCGGCGCCAACGATGTGACCAACCCGGCCGCACGCAAGCCGGGCACCCCGGTCTCCGGCATGCCGATCCTCGACGTCGACAAGGCCCAGAATGTGGTGGTCATGAAGCGCGGTCGCGGTACCGGTTATGCCGGTATCCAGAACGAACTGTACTTCGAAGACAACACGCAGATGCTTTTCGGCGACGCCAAGGCAAGCCTGCAGGCCGTTATCGCGGCAGTCAAGGAGCTCATCAACTAACAGCTGAAACGTTGCGTTGATGCTTTTCCTGAAAGGTCTCTTCCGGTGAGGGAAGGGACCTTTTTGCATATGGTGATTTTCGTAAGATCAGGTCTGTTGCATGCGAATTGTGAGTTATCCACAGTCGTTATTCGCCTGTGGATATGGGTGGAGTTTTCCACATATCCACAGATTTTCAAGGTTCGGTGGCGCAAGATGATTTGAATATGAGACAGTAGGTGCACCCTACAACAAAGGAGTTGCACATGGCGGAAATAATCACTGGCCCGTTCCATATGGATGAACAGGGATTTTTGGCAACGATCGAAGAACTTATCGAGCGGTTTGATGGATACAGTTCTGGCAAATATCTTGCGGAATTGGGAAAAATCCACGATGAATACGGTGAGATCGGATCTCTTTCGCTTTTTGACGAAAAAGTCTGTGAACTGGGGAAGGAATTATTCTGCAGCACATCATGGGTGGCGAATCTGGCGTGGGCCATGATTTCGTTCGATTATGATCTGGTTGAGCATGATGCGAATTTTCTTGATGGATGCCGTAACATCGTGCGTAAGTACGGTATGAGCGTTTGGCTCTATGAAATGATCAATGACGCTTCGATAGCGGTGGCTTTGCAAAGGCCCAGCAGCAGAATGCCATTCCAGATTGGATTGACCTACACCAAGGATGTGTTTCGGAGAAGCAAGAAAAAGGGTGGAAAATACGCTACCAGCAAAAAGAAGAGACTGGCCTGCATGGCTGAATATTTGCAGGAAGTATATTGGCTGGCCGCGTACAGTCTGCTACGTTGGGGTGAGGAAGAGCCGCGTGCGGCCGATGTTGCGTTGATGGTGCTTGGATATGGCGGTATCGGCATGTGCATGCTGAGGGACGATCCGAAAGTGGTGGATTCCGGATGTGATGAAGACTTCTCCTATCGAAATCTGTGCGACCATCTGCGCGATCTTAGAATTCAAGCCGATCTGGACTATGCTTGCAATGCCGACCTTGCAGAATCCATGTTGCTTGAATATCCCGCGTGTATGGATGCGCGATATCTGTACGATGCGGGGAAAATCGTGGAAGCGTATCGTGCTTTGTGGAACAAGCAGACTGAATCAGCTTCGCAAATCATGGAACGCGTTTACCAGAAGGGCGCGTATCAGGTAACGAACATTTGGGAGGATCCGCTGTACCTGCATGATCTTGCCCTGTCGCTGTTGGGGGCAGTTGGCTCGCGGCCCCTTACTGAAGGGTTCCGGACTCGTGATGACAAGATGTTCCAGCAGGGAGTGGAAAGTCTGAGACGAACGACTGAATCCGTTAAAGGGATGGGGTTGGCGATGACATTGGGAGGGTATATCTACTTCCCGGAACCGGAAAGTAGGGATGATGCGCTTTTCGCACCGCGAAAGGAGAAGAAACGATTAATGGACGCCTGTAACGGGCTTAGGGATTTGTCGGCAATGGTTGCGCTCTACCGTTTTCCAAGGGATATCGAATCCCTGCGTGCAACGCGTGCGCTTCTCGCTCATGACGCGAAGGGATATATCGATCTGATGGGTCCATACATGGGAAGCGCGGATGAGACGGGAGGAAACGAGGGGAGGCCGGTTTCAATCGGCGACTGATCGGCCTCTCAGATCGCGAACGTCAAAGCGTATGTATCATGGTTGTGCCGAGATTGAATGGCGGAACGTTCAGATGAACTTTGTCTCTTCGATCTCGGTGCATGCTATGCCGTATTGCTCCAACAATTCGCGAAATGCTTTTACGTATCTATCTGTGGCGAACTTCTGTGTGAATGACAGACAGAAGTTCTCGTTTACGTAATTCACTTCCACCAGCGTGGACGTCCAATCCGCATAGGCGTAACAATTTTGGACATGCCGTGCCAAAGAACCCCGATCGAACATTCCTGTATAACTGATGTCAGCCGTTGAACATCGCATGCTGATAACTTGTCTGCACATCTGTTTCTGGGCTTCCAGATTCGGCAGGCTCTCAAGATAGTGATTCAGCCAAGTGGTTCCTGCCAGCTTGGGAATCAGTGTTTCAATATCGCACTCGTCTACCTGTTCATGGGGTATTTTCAGCTTGGTCCGGCAGATGCGGTCCTTGGCACAATCTTTGCACAGACCATCAGTGTGATCGTCGCGCTGGTGGTGATTCGTTGCAAGCAGAAAGGCATTCGTTTAAGGAAGGCTGATTTCAAGCCGAATCGCAATATGTTGGGCGGCATTCTCAGCATACGGACGTTCGTATATCGGCTTCATTACCCTGCCTTACTTGGAAATCGTATCGTCAAGGTGCGCAAACAGTGGGCGAGCCAACCATGCCAAGGGTAGTGATGCCAGTGCTGAAATTAGCAGAATAAGCCAAACCGTGCAATGTGCGTGCAGCCATCCGTAAAGCATTTGCCCGAGTGGCTGGGCGCATATCGTCAATGATGAAATAATGGCCATGACCTTGCCTGTAAGCGCGGTTGGTGTCCTCATCTGAATAGATGGTACGAGAATGAGGTTCAAGAAATCAACGGCGATTATGACTGCCGCAGTGCAGAGCACCAGCATGATGAGCTTGGTTTGCGTTGAACATGGAAGCAGGAAGGCGATGGCCGGCGGAAGCAGCATAAGACTTTCCACGAACAACAACGAAGGGGCGTTTCGTGATTTCAAACGGTTGGCGAAACAGCCAGCGATGAATGTTCCCGCTATGCCGGCAATGCCGATAATGCCATCGCATAGACCATATGTCGCCGCATCGTAGCCTAACGTAGTTCGAATAATGTAAGGAAAGCTTACTGAACTGAATCCAGTCAGTATCAGATTGATCCATGTGCAAACACCGGCTAATCGTGCTACGGTCGGCTCCTTGCGAAGCAGGAAAGCGGTCGCCGAATGCATATCGCCAATGATGACGTCGAGCAGGCAGATGCCGGCATCATCTTGATTCGATAGGGGCTTTGCGAGTCTGATGAAGCATTCAACCATGGCTGCCGACAGAAGACATGCTGCGGTGATGAGCATCATCGGTCGAATGCCGACCAGCCCGTACATCACGCCACCTAGGAAACTCGGGAGTAATTGGCTGAGCTGCTGCACTTGGTTGATGATGGCCGCGCCTCGGCGAAGATCAGTGGAGGACTCTCTTCCGATGATTTGTGGCAGTGCGGATTGCACGACGGGAGTTTCCATGGCATCGAGTACTGCCAACACTACCTGCATGATGGCGATGGCGAGAATGTTGAATCCGGATAGTGCGAAAAACACAGTCGCGAGCAGCGTGACGATTCCTGAGATGATATCGAGCGCCACCATCATGGCACGTTTGCTTACTCGGTCGGCCATAACACCTCCGAATGGGCTAATAAGTATGGTCGGGATGACGGATATGGCCAGCACGGTGGCGAAGGTCGTGGATGATGCGGTTTCGTCCAGTACCCACATGGACATGGCAAATCGGAGCATGGTATTGCCGAACAAGGAAATGCCTTGACCGAGTACAAGCAGGATGAAGTTTGCGGAGCGCAAGCTGGATTGGAGTGTCTTTGCTGACGAGTTTTTCATGACTATTCCTTTCGATACCGACTGACGGTATGTAAAAAAGGTACAAATTAAGATAGATTGACATTGCCGAGCTTTTATTGCGGATTACTGGCGAGTAGGAAGAAGCCTTCCGCAAGCCGATCTTCCATATCACTGTCGTGATCGATAAGTGGAACTCCGAGCGAGTCCATAATCAATCCAAGACAGTGGATGCGATGCTTGAATTCACTTAGGGTAGTGATGGGGTAGAAGTTTGGGGCTAGCCAGTAATTGAACAGCAGTGAAAAAAGTTCCGCGGCTTCTTGAGGGTATTCGGTTGTGATTGAACCGTCCCTTAACCCCTCCTGGATGAAGTCGTACGCGATTTTGGTGCTGTCGGTTCGCCAGATGCGAAGATTTTCGGCGAGGATTTTCGGGTCGTTCAGCAGGGGAAACGCATCGCGCATGAGGGTCATATGTTCGGTGTCGGTAATCTGCATCATGAGCGAATTGCGTAGTTTCTGCAATCCGTTTCGTGAGCCATCCTCTTGATTTGCCTGGGGAAGAAGTCGTTCGTTGTCGGAATCTATCAGCGCATGCAGCATCGCTTCTTTGTTTTTGAAATGATGGTAGATAGCGCCTTTGCTGAGGTCTTCGAGCTCGTCGAGAATATCTTGAATCGTGGTACGCTCATACCCCTTTTGCGCGAACAGCTTTTTCGCGGCGTCAAGGATTCGCTGTCGCGTCACTTCAGGGTGCGCATTGCGCGCCATATGTCTCTCCTTCAATGATGGAGTCGAATACACCAACATTATACATACCGTTGGTCGGTGTGGTATGTCGGATATCTCCCAGCTCGGTCGAAGAGGTACCGAAAGAATCTCTGCAGATTTCTGCGAAGAAACCTGAATCTGCGTTGCCGGGGTGCGGGAGTCTGTCTTTTCTGCGGTTGGTGCATGATTGGGTGTCCAAGGTCAACTTGAGTGAGTGACGGCTGGGTTCCCGAAGGGAATAAGACCCTGGTTCCTATATGCCTTTTTATGGCATGGGGATTTCGGTGAAGAACGATTGCATCCGATGTGAAAAATCCCACAAATCCGGCCCACGTCCTGCTCTAGAACTTCAAAACTGTTGCCAATACTGGAAACACGCCGTATATAGTGTTTGAAAATGTGACGAGACACTGTATGTTGTGGTCTTGATTTTTATTTTCGTTCGGATAATGTGTGCCACATACCAACGACGTACGGTTGTGAAAGGACGTGGAACATGAACATTACGTTATACACCAAAGCAAACTGCCCGCAATGCACGGCGACGAAACGCCAATTGGACAAACGAGGCCTTCCCTATACGACTGTCGACATTACGGCCAACGCACGTATTTCCGACAGATTGCGGAACGAAGGATGGCGGCAGATGCCAGTCATCATCGCAGACGACGAATCCTGGTCCGGGTATCGTCCCGACAAAATCCACGAGCTGGAGGCTCGCTGCCGGTGAGCGCGTTGGTGTACTTCTCGTCGGCATCGGGCAATACGACACGCTTCGTCGAAGGATGCCGATTGGATGAATTCGGCATTCATACAATGCGCATCCCGCTGCGGCCGGACGAGCCGGAGCTGCATGTGGATGAGCCCTACGTCTTGCTGACACCCACATACGGCGGAGGAACAATCGGCAAAGCAGTGCCCGTGCAAGTCAAACGATTCCTCAATGATGAACGCAACCGCAGTGGCATCATCGGCGTCATCGCATCGGGTAACACCAACTTCGGCGAAGCCTACGGCATCGCAGGCGACATCATTGCGGCTAAATGCCGCGTGCCGCTACTCTACCGGTTCGAACTGATGGGCACTTCAGAAGACACCGCGACCGTGCGCGAAGGACTGCGCAGATTTTTCGACGAATACACACAACAGGAACAACGATAACCATGCCAGAAGATTCAACGACACCACACGCAGCAACCGACGTCATAGCCTCCTACGATCGCGCCCATGACTGGCACTCGCTCAACGCGATGCTGAATCTCTACGACAAGCAGGGGCGCATCCAATTTGATAAAGACATCCAAGCCGTACGCGAGTACGTCGAAAAGCACGTGCTGCCGAACACCGTCCACTTCAACTCCACACAAGACAGACTCAGCCGGCTCATCGCAGACGGCTATTACGACGAATCCGTATTTGCCCAATATGATGCCGAATTCCTTGACAGGTTCTACCGCAACGTGGATGACTGCGGATTCGAATTCGATACATTCCTTGGAGCTTTCAAGTTCCACCGCTCATACGCATTGAAAACCTTTGACGGCAAACAGTACCTGGAGAACTTCCCGCAACGCGCGGCCGCCGTTGCGCTCGCGCTTGCCGCCGGCGACCATGCGGCCGCCGAATCGTATTTCGAAGAACTTATATCAGGACGTTTCCAACCGGCGACGCCCACTTTCCTCAACCTCGGCAAAGCGCAGCGCGGAGAGGCGGTCAGCTGTTTTCTCGTACGTATCGAAGACAACATGGAGTCCATATCGCGTGGCATCAACGCCGCATTGCAGCTGAGCAAACGAGGTGGAGGCGTCGCGCTGTTGCTTAGCAATCTGCGCGAGGCCGGCGCGCCCATCAAGCGCATCAAACACCAGTCCAGCGGCGTTGTGCCTGTGATGAAACTGCTTGAGGACTCTTTCAGCTACGCCAACCAGTTGGGCGCTAGACAGGGTGCCGGTGCGGTGTACCTCAACGCTCATCATCCGGACATCATGCATTTCCTCGATACCAAACGCGAGAACGCGGATGAGAAGATCCGTATCAAATCTTTGGCTCTTGGAGTAGTGATACCCGACATCACATTCGAGCTGGCGAAGAGACACGAACCTATGGCCCTGTTCAGCCCATATGACGTCGAACGCGTCATGGGTAGACCCTTCGCCGATGTCTCCATCAGCGAAAACTACCGGAATATGGTGGACGATGAACGCATCGGGAAAACCTACATCGACGCACGAGAGTTCTTCATGACTTTGGCCGAATTGCAATTCGAATCCGGATACCCGTACATGGTGTTCGAAGATACTGTGAACCGAGCCAACCCGATCGACGGACGAATCGCCATGAGCAACCTGTGCTCGGAGATCCTCCAAGTGCAGGAGCCAAGCACCTATCATGAGGATCTGTCCTACAATCACGTGGGACGTGACGTGTCCTGCAATCTTGGATCGCTCAACATCGCCAAAGCGATGGACGGTGATTTGGGACGAACCGTGGAACGTGCGATTCGCGCATTGACCTCGGTGTCGGAACATACGGACATCGCGTGTGTGCCATCCATCCGACGCGCCAACGACGAAGGTCATGCCATCGGCCTGGGACAGATGAACCTCCATGGATTCCTTGCCAGAGAATCGATCATGTACGGTTCACCGGAAGCCCTCGACTTCACCGACATGTACTTCATGACCGTTGCGTACCATGCCTACCGTGCCTCGCATGAGCTCGCAGTCGAACGCGGAACACGGTTTGCAGGCTTCGAACGGTCCGCCTATGCGAAGCCTGCAGGCGCAGGCAACTATTTCGACAAATATACGAACGGCGAGCGATCGCTGGCGCCGAAGACCGAAAAAATCGCGTCGCTGTTCGCACGGCAGGGCATCCATATCCCCAACGAGGATGATTGGCGTCGTCTGCGTGACGACATCATACGTGACGGTATCTTCAACCAATATCTACAGGCCGTGCCGCCCACCGGGTCAATTTCGTACATCAATCATTCCACGAGCTCCATCCATCCTATCGCCTCGAAGATTGAGATTCGCAAGGAAGGCAAGATTGGACGGATCTACTATCCAGCTCCGTATATGACCAACGACAATCTCCAGTATTTCGCGGATGCGTACGAAATCGGATGGAAGGCCATTGTTGATACGTATGCCGAGGCAACGCGGCATGTCGATCAAGGCCTGTCGTTGACCTTGTTCTTCCCCGATACGGCGACTACCCGAGATTTGAACAAGGCGCAGATTTATGCATGGCGCAAAGGCATCAAAACGCTGTATTACATCCGCATTCGTCAGCAGGCGTTGTCTGGCACCGAAGTACAAGGCTGCGTCAGTTGCATGTTGTGAAACCTGTGACTTGAAAGGAAAAGAAAAGACATGTCTCGTTTGGTTTACCGCGCGATGCTTCGTCTGACGGCTCCGGACGAATACAGGCGGTTATACGGCCGCGACGATAAGACGACGATTAGAAAGGACGACCATCATGGCGCCGATATCCGTACCTCGACAGAGGATTAAGCTCATTGACCGTGTGAGTGCCATCAACTGGAACAAACTTGAGGATGACAAGGACCTTGAGGTATGGGACAGGTTGACCGGCAATTTTTGGCTGCCGGAGAAAGTGCCCGTCTCCAATGATTTGCCCGTTTGGCGCACAATGAGCGAGGCCGAGCATACGTTGACCATGCGCGTGTTCACCGGTCTCACCTTGCTTGACACCATCCAGGGAACCGTTGGCGCGGTCAGCCTCATACCCGATGCGCTTACCCCGCATGAGGAAGCCGTCTATACGAACATCGCGTTCATGGAGTCAGTGCACGCCAAGAGCTATTCCTCGATTTTCTCCACCTTGTGTTCCACCCGACAGATCGACGAGGCGTTCTCTTGGAGTGAGGAGAACGAGTATCTGCAAAGGAAAGCGCGCATCGTGCTCGACTATTACGAGGGGGATAGTCCACTCAAGCGCAAAGTGGCCTCCACGCTGCTGGAATCGTTCCTGTTCTACTCAGGCTTCTATCTACCGATGTATTTCTCCGCGCATGCCAAACTCACCAACACCGCCGACGTGATCCGTCTTATTATCCGCGACGAAGCCGTGCATGGTTATTACATCGGATACAAATATCAAAAAGGGCTTGAGCGGGTCAGCGAGGACAAACGCGGCGAACTGCGCGACTACACCTACGACCTGCTCAACGAGTTGTATGACAACGAGGTGGAGTACACGCGCAGCCTCTACGAGCCTGTCGGATTGACGCAAGATGTCGAAAAGTTCCTGCGATACAACGGCAACAAGGCGTTGATGAATCTCGGATATCCAGCGCTTTTCCCACAAGAGATCTGCGACGTGAACCCGTCGATCCTTGCCGCGTTAAGTCCGAACGCCGATGAGAACCATGACTTCTTCTCCGGTTCGGGAAGCTCGTACGTAATGGGCAAATCAGTCGAGACCGACGACGATGACTGGGATTTCTGACTGTATCCCAGACAACCCCGAGGAAAGCAGCTATGGGAAACCGTCACGGGCGAGTTCGCGTCGGATCATCCACGCAGATATCTGCCCGTGACGCTGTCAGGACAGGCACGGACCGTTTCCGGTGTTCCCTCGCATACGATGCGACCGCCGGCCATGCCTCCGCCCGGACCCATGTCGATGAGATAATCCGCGTTCGCGATTACATCAAGATCATGTTCAATTACTACAACTGTCGCCCCAGAAGCCACCAACGAGTCGAACACGCGTAGTAATACCAGCACATCCAACGGGTGTAGCCCGATCGTCGGCTCGTCGAACACGAATACCGAACCGGACTGTCCGCGTCCCATTTCGCTGGCCAGCTTCAGCCGTTGCGCTTCGCCGCCTGATAACGCAGGAGTCGGCTCGCCAAGTGTCAGATACCCCAGGCCAAGCTCATGCAGTGTGGCCAGTTTCGATCGAACGGGGCGTAGGAAATCCAATAGAGGCATCATCTCGTCGACGCTTAGCAACATCAATTCCGGCAGTGAACGGGCGACGCTGTCCGCGCAAACCAATCGAATGTCATCGGCGGTCTGTGCATACCGTGTCCCATGGCAATCGGGACACGTGACGTCAACATCGGGCAGGAACTGCACGTCCAACGAAATGGTACCGGTTCCATCGCAAGTGGAGCAGCGCAATTTGCCCGTGTTGTATGAGAATGCGCCAGGTTTGAGATTCTTCTTATGGGCATCGGAAGTCTTCGCAAACGCACGACGCAGATCATCGTGAACACCGCAATATGTCGCCACGGTCGAACGGATGTTTGCTCCAATGGGCGTGGCATCGATCAGTTCCACTTTCGAAATGCCATCCGCGTCAATCAGACGAATCGAGCTCGGGGAAACGGTACCATCAGCGGCCGAGCGCAACGCAGGGACCAGTGTCTCCAATACCATCGTCGTCTTACCGGAACCCGACACGCCAGACACCACAGTGAGACGTCCTCGCGGAATGTCCACCAATAACGGATGCACCGTATGCACGGTATTCGTCTCCAAATGAATCCGACCCTTGGCGAACATCGCATCTAAGTCAATCTGCGGCCGCGCCCGCTCATGTATTTTGCCACCATCACGCAGAAAAGGCGCTATCTGAGAACCAGGTGCCGTCATAACATCCGCCACCGCACCCTGAGCGATCACATGACCGCCTTCGGCACCGGCCGTTGGACCCATCTCCACCAAATGATCCATCGCGGCAAGCACACGGGTATCATGATCGACCACAACCACCGAATTGCCGTCAGCCACCAAATCGCGCATCACGCCCAACAGTCCATCCACATTCGCCGGATGCAATCCGATAGACGGTTCATCCAGCACATACAGCACGCCTGTAGTGCGGTTACGCACCGAACGGGCCAACTGCACACGTTGGCGCTCGCCGGTGGACAGTGTCGCACCTGCGCGGTCAAGCGACAAATAGCATAATCCGAGTTCCACGAGCCGCTCGGCCGTATCCTCGAACGATTCGCAGATGGCTGTGGCCATCGCACGCATCTCCTGCGGTAATGACTTGGGTACTGAACGCACCCAACGTATCGTTTCGTCAAGTGTCATCGCCGTGGCTTGTGCCAGATTAATACCGAGAATCTGCGGTTGACGAGCCTGCTGTGAAAGCCTCGTACCGGAACAATCCGGACATGGTTGCTCGCTGAGGAATCTCGACACGCGTTTGATACCCTTCTCATCCTTGGCTTTGGCGAGCGCGTTCTCCACGGTATACACGGCGTTGAAGTACGTGAAGTCAAGTTCGGCGAAATCATTGCCTTTCTTCGGTTTGTATAGAATATGCTTCTTGACGGCCGGGCCGTTGAACACGATGTCCCGCTCGGCGTCGGTCAGCTGGTTGAATGGAATGTTCGTGCGCACTCCCATCGCGCCGCACACCTGCTTCATCAGATCCCACATCAACGATCCCCATGGTAATACTGCGCCGGCGTCGATGCTTTTGGTCTCGTCTGGTACCAGGGAAGCACGGTCGACGGTTCGCACGATGCCTGTTCCGGAGCAGGTCGGGCATGCGCCGGCGGAATTGAACGACAGCTGTTCGGCGGATGGTGGGTGCATGAGTTGATTGCAGGATGTGCATCGTATAGGCAACTCGGCCGCCACGTTCATTGTGGGACGGTTGCGTTCGCCACAATGCTCGCAGACATGTGAGGCGCAACGGGAGAACAACAGACGCAGACTGTTGAGCAGCTCCGTCATCGTGCCGAACGTGGATCGCACGCCGGGCACTGAAGGTCTTTGATGGAGGGCGAGAGCCGCGGGCACATGACGTATGTCGACTACCTGCGCTCGACTCGCTTGGGTGAGACGTCGCCTGGTATACGTCGACAAAGCCTCCAGATAACGTCGGGATCCTTCAGCGTATAGCACACCTAAAGCGAGAGAGCTCTTTCCGGACCCGGAGATACCGGCGATGCCGACTAATTTGTTCAACGGAATGTCGACGTCGACGTTCTTGAGATTATGTACGCAGGCACCGCGCACTTCGATGCGGGACGGCGGGAAAGCTCCAGATGATTGTTCCATACCCACTACAGTACCTGTGTGGCGGAAAACACGCGGGCAGGGGAACCTTGTTCGTCATGGTATTGCTGCAATTGTGGTATCTGATCCATATATTCGACCGCAACGGAGGGGATGCCATTGTTTTTCACGGCTACCGTCAGCGTACGTGAATCGGAAGGCGATGCGGTGGAATACGGGGAAATGGATTGGGAAAGGAAAGAATCATATACATCGTATATATCAATGGGAAGAAGTTCGCCGGGGAGCGGAACCAGAGTCTGTTCCCCGGCGCAGGGCGGCTAACAAGCGAATGCCCAGAACATCCGCATAAGGCGTTGATGGGCTCATCCGCCGTGTCAGCGTGTTGAACGATGTATCATGCCGCTCAACGTGATGATAAGGCGTTGGCGCCCTTGCCTTTCGTGGCGAGCGTCACGGCGATGATGGACGCGAGAGCGACGGCGTACAGTACGGTGATGATCGGAATCAGCGCGCTGTATCGGTGGGCCGCATCCGTCGCATGAGAGACGACGAAGGATGCCAACTGGTTGCCGGACAATCCGGCGAACGCCCACGCGCTCAAAGCCAGTCCGTGCACGGTGGACACTGACTTCATGCCAAAGTGCTGCTCAAGCAGCACCGGCAGCGTTGAACACGGCATCGACGGTCAGGATGACGCTGATGCTTCCCGCGATGGCCTTGGCCAGACCGAATCCCGCGACGGCGATGCCGGTGGCGAGACCTTTGGCGAACCACAGCATTAGGTTCTTCACCGGCGTCAGATAGCCGACGCCCAATCCAATGCCCATGATTACGCCATAGAAGATGAGCACGCCGGGGGCATCCTGCCGCGATACTGGCTCCGGTACCGGCGAACCTGCAGGCGAAGCAGACCGTTGAGATCAAAGCCGATTTCTTGATGTCCTTTTCGACGAAGGGTCCAAGGAAGTCGGCCGACATGCCAAGGATGTTGATTGGCCATGTAATATTCGTTCCTCTCTGTTGTTTGTTCGCCCTGCGACGAACAAACAACAAGATAATGGTGAAGTATTCCGTGGCCTTGAGCGTGCCGGGAGGCGGCAGAAGTGGGTAAGCCGTTGATTTCATTGGATTTTCCAACAAATGAACATTGTGTATGTTCACCTTGGGGATAAGCATGAGGAAAATCTCATGTGAACCTTGACACAGTTTTCATGGCTCACAATTCGAATGCGCGTTTGATGAAGGCATTGACGGTGTTCCAATACAGTTCGGGATCCACGACGGATGCTTCCATATGGCGTGCGTCGGGAACCATGAGCTTTTCTCGATCGATGCTCGAGCACGCTTCGTAATTGATCTTGAGAAAACGTGAGCTCACGATGTCGTCCTGTTCGCCATGAATGAACAGCATCGGAATGACAGTATGTCTGAGCGACTGCAGACAGGTGGCTTCCGAAAAATCGTACCCTGCATAATGTTTGCAGAACAATCCCGCGGCATCCACACATACCGCGGCAAGCGGTTTCGGCAGACGCGACGAATGCCGAAGGCTGTCGATGAACACCATGCGCGCAGACGTGTAGCCGCTATCGACAATCGCGGACACCACATTGCGCGGCAGACGCGGGTCTCCCGTCGTCATCATCACCGTTGCCGCGCCCATCGAACCGCCATACAGCAGGATACGGGCGTCGGCGTCACTCGACGCGATAAGGTCGATCCAATTCAGTAGATCATTGCGTTCAAGCCAGCCCATGCCGACGTACCGTCCCTCGCTCAAGTCTTGGGCACGCTGTGACGGAACCAATACGGTGAAGCCCATGCGGGCGTAACGATGTGCCCATTTCGCGGTTTCCTCCGGTACACCGGTATAACCATGCATGCAGATTGCGTACAGGTGTGGTTTTGGTGCAGTGCAATCCGGATCGAACAGCCATCCATGCAGTCGAAGTCCATCATCGCTGGTAATCGTCACAGGCTGTTTGGCTTGCGCGAACCATTCTCCTGCTTCCTGTGCCTCACCCTGCTGAAGTTTTTCGATACGCTCCGGCGCAATCAGCGATTGATGGAAAACGGAACGTTTCCATTGCGTATCGATGCAGAAATGGAACAGGTATTTCGCAGTCGTAGCCAACGATGCGATACAGGCAGCCGTCACGGCTCCCGTGGCGATGCAAATGTCGCGAACGATTGTGTCATTGTCATGCTTCATTGCTGTCTCGTTTCCTTGCGATTGACGGATTGTTCACAATTACTATCGATTGTACGTGCGTACGGCGTTTTCGTGGGCTTTGACAGATTTTTTCATTTTTGATGTGAGACGTTTTTCGATAATGTCCGCCCTCGCCGTATACTGGTTAACTGTTGTCTTGGCGAGGGAAGCGTATGGCTTCCGTAATCGACTCGGCGTGTGATTGTAGGCTCCTTGTGGGTTGATTCACGGCTCGTTGATGCGCCGAAACAGAATGAACGAATAAAGCATAAGGAGAAATAGCCCATGGCTACCACCATTACCCTCGAAGGCGCTGCCCGTACCGAGTTCGGCAAGGGCGCTGCCCGCCGCATGCGCGTCGCCAACCTTATTCCGGCCACCGTGTACGCAGGCGGCGAAGAGCCGGTCTTCGTGCAGCTGCCGATGAAGGAAACCACCCTGTCCCTGCGTCACACCAACGCTCTGTTCACCATCAAGTTCGGTGACGAGACCAAGATGGCCGTCGTCAAGGACGTTCAGCGCAACCCGGTGAAGCGCATCGTCGAGCACGTTGACTTCTACGAGGTCAAGGCCGGCGAGAAGATCGACGTCGAGGTGCCGGTGTTCGTCGAGGGCACCCCGAAGGGCGCTGCCGTCGCATTCGTCGACATTCAGGAGCTCAAGGTTCGCGCCGATGTCGCCAACCTGCCGGAGAAGATCGTGGTCAACGTTGACGGCCTGACCGACGGTTCCAAGGTCTTCGCCAAGGACGTCGTGCTGCCGGAAGGCGTTGTGCTCGACGTCGAGGATCCGGAAGAGTCCGTCGTCACCGTCGAGGTGCCGGAAGACGCTGCCGATGAGGCTGCTCCGGTCGAAACCGCTCCGGCTGAAAACGCTGAGTGAGTTCAGATAGCTTAAGGAAGCAAACTTCCATTCTACGGTTTTGAACAACCGTAAGAGATGATGAAAAGCCCATGTGCTCAGACGCGCATGGGCTTTTTCATACCCGGCAACACCCGTTCTATGAGCTGGAAGACATAAGAGACTGACGGCAAATCCTGCATTCCTTACGCAATATTGATACAACGGGTGGATACGGACTATACTCGCCTATACGTTCAGTGAACCCGTATGGCACTGTCGGGTACGAAGGGAGCGATTGCGTACTGCCGGAGACGGACTGCGTGACGATCCGTTTTCCCGGCAGCCATCCTGATGCCGCACATTAATGGACTATATCGAGAATCATCATTTGACGGTGGTAGGCTTCCCACGTGAGATCACACTGATCGACAATGATCTGACGCAGGATTCCAGCAAATACGTGACATGCATCAGCATTCCAATCGAATAACGACTAGCATGACTGACGATGCATGGAAACAATGCACGAGAGACAAAGTGAGACGGTGCGGAAGAGAGAAACATTTGAATAAGCATATTATTCGGCTTGATGTGGTAACGGTGGTATTCCTTGGCGGATGCGTCGGCACGGGACTGCGGTATGCGAGCTCGTCCATTGCAGACGTGGGCGGCTTCCATGTCGGTACGTTCGCGGCCAATATGGTGGCCTGCTTCGTATATGCGGCGCTTTCCGCATGGCTGGGATCTTCCAGCCTGTTGAAAGGCCGTGCAAAAGAATACGTGAATCGTGGATTCGGCATGGGCATGTGCGGAGGCCTTTCCACCATGTCCACGCTCGCATTGGAAGAATTCATGATGATTGACGATCACGCGATTCCCAGAGTACTCACCTATTGCTGCGCAACGTTCATTGTCGGTTTTTCGCTCGCCTACGCCGGTGCCTTATGCGGTTCGTGGTTGGCGGAACGAAACAAAGACGAACATGCTGACAAGGAGGCGATCCGATGAGCGCAATGCTTGCGATCGGCGTATGCGCATGCGGTGGCGTCGGCGCGGCCGCACGCTATATCTGCGATTCGTATATCAAGGCATTGTGGCGCAAAACGTTCCCGCTTTCGACGTTTGCCATCAATGTTGTGGCCGGTCTGCTTGCCGGCTTGGTGGCGGGATTGTTCGCGGCGAACACCATAAGCCCCGACTGCCGCCTACTGCTCGCAACAGGATTTCTCGGCGGTTTCTCAACGTTCTCAACCATGATGAACGAGACGGTTACGCTCCTGCGCAATGGGAAAATCGCTTGTTTCATCGGTTATGCTCTGGCTTCGATCGTCGTGCCCGTCATGGCCGTTGCGTGCGGTTACTGGCTGGCCTGAGCCAACGTAAACGTGATTCCAAAATCACGTCCGAATGCAGAGACTGGCTTCAGTCCGCGCGTAGCATGCAACCACGCTCGGGGCTATGGGAATCACGTATACCGATGAAAAGAAGTTCACCAAAGAACAGACGCAGCAACTGTTCCGATCCGTAGGATGGGTGTCAGGCAAATATCCGGAACGTCTGTACAAGGCTCTGATGGGATCGTCCACCGTGTTCAGCGCATGGGACGGTGACCGCTTGGTAGGCTTGGTGCGCGTGCTCGATGACACTGAGATGGTGGCTTATATGCATTACGTGCTGGTCGATCCGGAATATCAGGGTCATGGCATCGCAGGCCACCTGGTGGGCATGGTCAAAGAGAGATATCGCGACTACCTTTATATTGAAGTCATGCCGGAAGAAAGCAAGAACGCCACCTTCTACCAGAAGCACGGCTTCTCAATCATGGAAGACGGCGCGGCCATGCAGATCTGCAATCCGGGAGAACGCCGCTGAAACAAGCATCGTGACGCCAACAATCTTATTGCCCCCGTCTAATGACGGGGGGTATTGCTTTTTCGAGTATCCGCCAATACATCGGAGGGTTGGCTTGCATGCTTCACCCGAAAGGATCGCAGCATGACCGAAAGCGACGAACGGAACACGCAGAACGCGACGAGCGTTGGGAAGGCTGCGTTTCCAGCGCCTTCCGCCATGAAGTCTCCTCACCCCAATAGGCGACAGCGGCATGTTGTACTACGACGTCGAAACTACTCGCCCCATCATTCTCACCCACATCCCGCTGTCAGAGACCTGAACGTCATAATGGTGTTTTGGGGAATGAGGCACAGTCATTTTTTGAACAATTCAGAATACGTTCCGAGTCTATAGAGCATCAATCAGGCGTGAGGGCGGCGACTTTTTCGCAGGATGTTTCTTCCTATCTCATATCGCGAACGCTTGTAATCGAAAGAGATTATGATGTGGGAAAGTTACTAACCAGAACTGGTGCCACAAGCACTGGGATACCAACAACCGCGGGCCGCTTTCGGGCGGCTGCAACAAGAAGAAGTAAAGAATGACTGAACAGAATCATCACGATCCGGCAGAGCTTGACAAGCTTACCGAGAAGTTCACCGTGCTCCCGAACGAAAACCCGGCATCCGACGCCAAACGTGCCGAACTCATCGACAAGCCGGCATTCGGTCAGGTCTTCTCCGACAACATGGCCCACATGACTTGGACCAAGGGCGAAGGCTGGGGAGACCGCCGCATCGAGCCGTATGCGCCGCTGAAGATGGATCCGGGCGCATCCGTTCTGCACTATGCTCAGGAATGCTTCGAAGGTCTGAAGGCCTACCGTCATGCCGATGGCTCCACCTGGCTGTTCCGTCCGGATGCGAACGCCGAGCGTTTCCAGAACTCTGCCAAGCGTCTGTACCTGCCGGAACTGCCGATCGACGATTTCATCGGTTCCGTGGCCGCCCTCGTCAAGCGTGACGTGAACTGGGTTCCGACCCGCCGCGAGTACACCCTGTACATGCGTCCGTTCATGTTCGCTTCCGAGCCGTTCCTCGGCGTGCGTGCTCCGCAGGAAGTGGACTACTGCGTGATCGCATCCCCGTCCGGCCCGTACTTCCCAGGCGGCGTGAAGCCGGTCAGCATCTGGGTTGAAGACAAGTGGTTCCGCACCGGCCCTGGCGGCACCGGCTTCGCCAAGTGCGGTGGCAACTACGCCGCATCCCTGCTGGGCGAATACACCGGCATCGACCACGGCTGCGAGCAGGTCTGCTTCGTCGACGCCGCTACCAAGACCTACCTCGAGGAGCTTGGCGGCATGAACATGATGGTCGTGCACAAGGACGGCCACGTAGAGACCCCGTCTCTGACCGGCAACATTCTGCCGGGCGTGACCCGTCGCTCCCTGATTCAGCTCATCCAGGACAACGGCCACGACGTGGTCGAAACCATGATCGCTCTGGACCAGTTGCTCGAAGACATCAAGTCCGGCGAAGTCACCGAGGTGTTCGCTTGCGGTACCGCAGCCATCATCACCCCGATCGGTCGTTTCAAGTCCGAGAAGTTCGACGTGACCGTTGCCGACGGCAACTCCGGCGAATTCACCGTGAACCTGCGCAACCAGCTGCTGGGCATCCAGCTTGGCGAGATCGAGGATCCGCACAACTGGATGTGGAAGGTCTGCTGATTTTTCGCGACTGACTTATAGTTCAAAGTCCGCCGAGGGGCGGGGAACATGGTATTCGACACACTCAAGGCCGTTCGGCCAAGCCTACGGTCGAACACCATGTTCCCCGCCCCTCGGCTTATTGTGTACGATGGGAAGTCGCGAAATCCGAGAGTGAGGGAAGTGAGGGAAGGGAAAAGGATGGGAAAGCATGTCGGTGGCGTTGGAGAGTAATGCCTTCTTTTGGGGGATTGAATATTTGGCGACGTTCTGCTGCGGCATGTGCGGCGGACTTGCCGCCGTGCGCAAAGGCTACGATATCTTCGCGATTCTCGTCACCACATGGCTCACCGCATTGGGCGGAGGAATCATCCGTGACGTGCTGCTGGGCATCGCGCCACCGGTAGGCGTGTCGGATAAAGGACTGGTGATCGTTGCTCTGCTGGCTTCGGTGGCCGTCGCGGTGTGCCATCCCGAAATCAACAGGCTCAAATGGTCCATGCTGTCGTTGGATGCTCTGGCATTGGGATTGTATGCGGTCAACGGTACCAGTAAAGCCATGATGTACCACACGTCAGGCATGACCGCGGTTTTTCTCGGCATGTTCACCGCGCTTGGAGGTGGCCTGATTCGAGACATGCTCATCAACGAAGTGCCGATGGTGATTCGTGACAAACATTGGTATGCGGTTCCATCTGCCGTGGGGTGCGTACTGACGGTGCTTGTCTGCAAAGGCGTGGACGCTGGAATCGTCAGTTTTCCAGTCGAAGTGGTGCTTGATCTGCTGATCGTCGCATTGATGGTCAGCATGCGATTGGTATCGGTGATTTTCGACATTCAGCTTCCGGGAGCGTTGGTGCGTCATAATACATATCTGCCAAGTGAAGCGAAATATTTGAAACGACCGGTCATTCATTCTGATAAGGATTCCGACAAACGCAAGTGTGACAAGCGTAGGTAGCGACAGTGAGATGGTAATTAAACGGAAGACATTTGCGTAACAAAAAATCCCGCAGGAAAAACCTGCGGGATTTTCGTTAGCTGTGAGCTTCTAAAACTCAGAGAGCGTTGATGGCCACGGCAAGACCGGACTTGCGGTTAGCAGCCTGGTTCTTGTGAATCACGCCAGCGCCAGCAGCCTTGTCGAGCTTCTGAGCTGCGACCTTGTAGGCGGCTTCTGCTGCGGACTTATCGCCGGCGGCGATAGCTTCACGGGTGGCGCGAACGGCAGTCTTCAGGCTGGACTTCACGGCCACGTTGCGCTTGTGGGCCTTCTCGTTGGTGAGAACGCGCTTCTTCTGCGACTTAATGTTTGCCACTATTTCTCCAAACGACGTTTTCTATAAGGACATACAAACGATGATGATAACATGGCGCGCGGATAAATTGCCAACGGGCTTAGGAGTGTCGCGACTCACCATGCCGATACTAGCAGTTAGAATCGTTTGCGTCGAATATTTCAAGAGGAGGATGGCGTGGGCCAGCAGCATAACCAGCCCGGTTTCACCGATCAGTCGTTGATTCGCAATTTCTGCATCATCGCGCATATCGATCACGGCAAGTCCACGGTGGCAGACCGTATTCTGCAGCTCAGCGGCATCGTGCCCGAACGTGAGATGCGTGATCGTTTCCTGGATCGTATGGATATTGAGCAGGAGCGTGGCATCACCATCAAATCGCAGGCTGTGCGCGTGCCGTGGACGTTCGACGGCACTGAATATACCCTCGGCATGATCGACACTCCAGGCCACGTCGATTTCACTTATGAGGTTTCCCGCGCTCTCGCCGCATGCGAAGGCGCAGTGCTGCTTGTCGACGCGACGCAGGGCATCGAAGCGCAGACCCTGTCGAACCTGTATATGGCCATCGACCATGATCTGGCCATCATTCCTGTACTGAACAAAATCGATCTTCCCAGCGCGGAACCAGACAAGCATGCCGAGGAAATCGCAGGCCTGATTGGTTGCGATCCTTCCGAAGTGCTGCGCGTGTCCGGTAAAACCGGTGAAGGCGTGACCGAACTGCTCGACCGCATTGTTGCCGACGTTCCTGCACCAACCGGCGATCCGGAAGCTCCCGCGCGTGCGCTGATCTTCGACTCCGTCTACGACTCCTACCGCGGCATCGTCACCTACATTCGTATGGTCGATGGCGAGTTGCGTTCCCGTGAGAAACTGCACATGATGGGTATCGGCATGACCCATGATCCGATTGAAATCGGCGTGATCAGCCCAGACATGATGCCTACGAAGGCGCTTGGTGCGGGTGAGGTCGGTTATGTTATCACCGGCGCGAAAGACGTCAGCCAGTCCAAGGTGGGCGACACCATCACTTCCGCGCTCAAGCCTGCGGCCGATCCGCTCGAAGGCTATCGTGACCCGCAGCCCATGGTCTACGCTGGCCTGTTCCCAATCGACAACGCGCAGTATCCGGAACTTCGTGAGGCGCTCGACAAGCTCAAGCTCAACGACGCGGCTTTGATCTACGAGCCGGAAACGTCCGTGGCGTTGGGCTTCGGTTTCCGCTGCGGCTTCCTTGGCCTGCTGCATATGGAAATCGTGACCGAACGACTGAGCCGCGAATTCGATCTCGACTTGATCTCCACCGCACCGAACGTGCCATACGAGGTCACCGCGGAAGACAATTCCGTGCATCGTGTGACCAATCCGAGCGAATTCCCCGACGGCAAGATCAAGCAGATCGTCGAACCGGTGGTTGCCGCCGACATCATCACTCCGAAGGAATTCATCGGCGCGGTTATGGACTTGTGCCAGGACCATCGTGGACAGATGGGCACTATGGAATATATTTCCGCCGACCGTGTGGAAATGCATTATCGCATTCCGTTGGCCGAAATCGTGTTCGACTTCTTCGACCAGTTGAAGAGCCGCACCAAGGGCTATGCGTCGCTCGACTACCATGAGGACGGCGAACAGTCCGCCGATCTGGTGAAGGTCGATATTCTCATCCAGGGTGAGAAGGTCGATGCGTTCAGCGCCATCGTGCATAAGGATAAGGCGTATTCCTACGGCGTGATGATGACGAAGAAGTTGCGTGAGCTCATTCCTCGCCAGCAGTTCGAAATTCCGATTCAGGCCGCCATCGGCTCCCGCATTATCGCACGTGAGAACATTCGCGCACTGCGCAAGGACGTGCTCGCCAAGTGTTATGGCGGCGATATTTCCCGTAAGCGCAAGCTGCTCGAAAAGCAGAAGGCCGGCAAGAAGCGTATGAAGATGCTCGGCCATGTCGAGGTGCCGCAGGAGGCGTTCATCGCCGCATTGTCGACCGGAGACGCAGGCAACGACCGCGACACCAAAGACAAGATTCGCGCCGCCCAGAAAACCGAAGGCTGATGTTCGAAGCCTACATTCATGTGCCGTTCTGCATACGGCGCTGTGGGTACTGTGATTTCAACACGTATACCGCTGTCGACATGGGAGCGGGCGCTTCGCGTGGCAATTACGCCAATATGGTGATTCGCGAGATGTCAATCGTCCATGATTGGCAGATCGCGCATGGCGTTAACGAACCGGAAGCGGCCACCGTCTTTTTCGGCGGTGGCACTCCCACGATTCTGAAAGCCTCGGATCTGGTCGCCATGTTGAATGCCGTGCGTGACACGTGGGGCATTGCCGACAATGCGGAAATCACCACCGAAGCGAATCCGGACACGGTGAACGCCGATTACGTGAAGGAACTCGCGGACGGCGGATTCAACCGCATCTCTTTCGGCATGCAGTCGGCTGTGCCAAGCGTGCTGAAAACATTGGATCGTACGCATACCCCGGCCAATGTGGCGGCGGGAATCGCAGCGGCAAATGCTGCCGGCATGCGTTCCAGCGTGGATTTGATTTACGGTGCGCCGGGGGAGAGTCTCGACGATTGGCGTGTTTCCGTACGGACGGCGATCGACTTGGGTGTTGACCATATTTCGGCATATGCGTTGACCGTCGCACCGAACACGAAAATGGGACGTCAGATTGCTGTTGGAACCTTGCCAACGCCTGATGATGACGATGAGGCGACCAAGTATGAGATTGCCGACGATCTACTGAGCGCAGCCGGTCTTGAATGGTATGAGATCAGCAATTGGGCACGTCCTGGTTATGAATCGCAACATAATCTTGGCTATTGGCGCAATGTTGATTGGGCGGGGCTCGGTCCCGGCGCACACAGCCATTACGGCAATGTGATGGATGTTGAACAGTCCACGTCGGCTGAAACATCTGAAACGGTCAAATCGTCGGGCTTGCGCAGCTGGGATATTGCGCATCCTCGCATGTGGGGGCAGGCTATCAACGATGATAATGTGCCATGGTCGGGAAGCGAACGAATCTCCAACGAGGAGAACCTCGAAGAAATCATCATGCTTGGTCTGCGCATACGTGAGGGTCTGGATTTGAGTCGCTTTGGAAACATGGTTGATATGGCTCGCATCCAGCCCATGGAAGACGAAGGCCTTATCGTTATCCGTGACGGACGTGTGATTCCAACCCGAACCGGACGCTTGCTCAACGACACCGTCATCGAGCGTTTCTTCGACGCCTGCTCGTTGTAATGCCGATAATCCTCTGACGAATTGGTTTTAGATGATCCATCTTGGTATGGGTGGATACAGTGTGCAGATTGAAACGGGCCTCGGATGCAGGTTGTTGCATTCCAGGCCCGATGGCATAGAGCCTAGAACGAGGCTGTCACCGGATGTTCGTAATCAGCGCATCGTGAGTCCGCCATCGACATGCAACGTCTGACCGGTGACGAAACGAGCGTCCTCGCCAACCAGCATCGCCACACCGCCCGCAATATCATCAGCCGTGGCAAGCCTGCCCAAAGGCGTCTGCGCGATGATGCGCTCGCGGACGTCTTCGGTGGTGGCGCGGCTCGAATCCGTGCCCACGGTCAAACCGGCCGCGATGGCGTTCACCGTGACGCCCCACGCTCCGGCCTCCTGCGCCAGCGAGCGCGTGAATCCGATGAGTGCTCCTTTGGCTGCGATGTAGTCGTGGTAGGGGACGATCGGGCTGTCTACGAGGTTGCTGGAGATGTTGACGATGCGTCCCCATGATTGGCGTCGCATGTAGGGCAGCGCGGTCGTGCAGGTGTTGTAGGTGCCTTTGAGACATCCTTCGAGTTGGGTCGCGTAGTCGTTCCAGCTGGTGTTGCTGAAGGTGTTGCGGTTGCGTGGGTCGAACGAGTAGTGGCTGAGCGCGTTGTTGATGAGGATGTCGATGCCGCCGAAGGTGTTGGCTGTGGTTTGTGCGAGTTCGTTGACTTGGGTTTCGTCGGTCACGTCGGCTTTGCATGTGATGACGCGTCCTTGTGCGTCCGCTTCGTTTTCGATGTGTTGCTTGGTGTGTTGGGCGCGTTCGTCGTTGCTTAGGTAGTCGATGGTCACGTTGGCGCCGAGTTGTGCGAGTCTGAGTGCGATTGCGGCGCCGATGCCTCGGCTTGCGCCGGTGATGATGGCGGTTTTGCCGGTGAGTGTCCGGTGTTCGGATTGCTGGTTCACGTAAGGTCCTTTGGGATTATTCGTAGTCGATGTCGAAGGTGTCGGCGTAACGGTCGGTGTTGCGTTCGATGTCGACGGCTCTGACGAGGTCGAGGATGTTGAATCCGCCGTCGTGGTGCCATCCGGATTTCGCGCGGTTCATTTCTCCGACGGGGCAGATGCGGTCGATGCCGTATTCGCCCACTTGTTGCGCGAGTGCGAACAGTCTGGATGAGCTTGTGGCGATCGCACAGGTTTGCAGCCACTCGCGGTAGGGTTTCAGTGTGGGCAGCGCGTGTTTGAGTTGGTCCACGGCGACGATGTTAATGGTGCGGTTGAGCGGTGTCCCCAACGAGGGGAGACTGCTGGTATTGGGGTAGTAGAGCACGGTCCAGTCGGTGCCTTGCGGCGATTCGATGACGAACGGTGCCTGTGGGTCGGCCTGTGCGGCGCTGTCTGGAGTCATGGACGTCATGAACAGCGCTTGCATCTCGGTTTGAGAGCGTGCCCTGCGGATGGCGAGGGATTCCGTGTCGGAAGGGGTTGATCGTGGATATTTGTGTTGTTGCGAGTCGAGTTCGCTGGCGAGCAGTTCCGCTGTCTGAGCGGGGGAGATGGCTCCGCCGCATTCCACGAAGATGGTTTGCGGCGCCAGGCAGCTTTGCTGGTCGTAGGTGGCCACGTCCACGGCCATACGGTGCACGGTTTGCACGTGAGTGTCCGCGCGTAGCGCTTCACGTCCGATGAGTGAGAAGCCGATGCGTGCGCCATAGCTGAGGAACGGTTTGCCCGCGCTCACGCGTGGACGGATCGCCTCGGTGGTGTGCGACGAACCGTAGGCGATCACGGCGTTCGCTTCGCCGATCGCCACGTCTTCAAGCTCTACCGTGCCGCCGCGCCACGGCACTATGGCCAATACGTCGGCGAGATCCGGGTTGATCTGTGTCAGAGAACGAGCGAACAGTACGGGCATCAGTGGTTCGTCGAACGATGATTTGCCGATGATCGCGCTTTTCGTCAGCAGACTCATGGTCATGCTCCATACGGGAATGCCGGGAACATTGCTGGAAAACACGTGGAATGTCAAGTCCGGCCCGTACAGGCGCGTGTATCCGCCGGACTTGTTCGGTCGGTATTCGTCCAGCATGCGCGGGCTTGGCAGTTCGTCATCAAGAAAACGCAATAGTTCGCGTCTGCGGAACATGCGCATGTAACGTTTCAGTTCGATACGCGTCATCGTCGCGTCATAGCCGGTGATGGAGGGAATCAGAGACTCCGCTATCTGGCGGCCCTCATAATCGGGATTCGTCCACAATTCCACCGCCTCGCCGATGATGTCGACGATGTGTTCGACGGAATATGCTGCCAATGTCTGCGATCGATTGCAACGCGTTGTCTCGCACAAATCTTGGACAGTCTCAGGCGTGAGTACCGGATAACGCAACGTGACCTCACCGCGGTCGGTGAGAACGCCGCGTGTTTCGAAATCCTCAAATACGAAGCCGCGCGGCGCATGGAAAATGTCGATGACGCTCATGCGTTTGCCGCCATCACCTCGTCGACGGCGATGGAGCAGCCGCGTGCCTCCGCACCCTTCGCACGACCGTTGAGCTCGTAACCGGAATCGGTGCGCACGCCAAGATCTTCGGTCAGAATCGCCAGACAGGAATTCCAATTCGCCAAATCGTAATGCGCGATCACCCCCTGCTCGCCATCGGCGACAGGCGTGAGCGTCGCCGGATCGAGGAACACGGAACGAACCCACGACGGCGTCGCCTTCAGATAATTCGACGAACCATCCGTATAGTACGACAGCAGATTCTGATCGTAAATCTGCGAACTCAACTCCGTCATACCGTACATGTTCACGCAATGCGTGCGTGCGACGCCAAACACCTCAAGGAACTTCGCATACAAATCATCGACGGTCATATCGGTTTTCGTACTCTTGAAACCACCGGTATCGAAAACACGCGAATCCTTCGCCAACGCATAGGTTTTGCCCCGCTCGGCAAGATAGTCAAGCAGATACAGATACGCGGACGAAGCGCCCATCAGCATCACCGGCTCGCCGTCCGCCACCGACTGATCAAGGAACTTTTCCACACCAGCGAAGTCCAAACCATCCTCATGGAAGAAGAAGCCGCTGCCCTCGCTGCCGCACTGCTCCACCGCACGCGTCAGATAACGGGCCAACGAACCATTATGATTCATCTCCCAGGCAGGGGAGAGCACCGCGATACGCATGCGCTCACGGTCAGGCATGATGAAATGACGGAACGGGCCGATCATCGACGCATCCCACACCTCAAGATCAGGATGATAGTTGCGTCCACGCTGACCCGGATGCGTAGTGCCGCTGGTCATGAACACTGCCTCGCAATCATCTTCAGGCACCGAAGTGAGCGTCAGCATCTTGAACCCATCCACCGGCATCGGCGGAATATCCATCCAATCCGACAACATCTGCGGAGTCACCCTACGAGACATGCAATACGCGCGATACTGCATGTTATGGGCAAACTGGAAAGCGAAAATCTTATGTGCGAGCGCGTCGAACGCCTCATCCGGAGCGACCTCGCAACCATACTTTTCGATGAACTCAAGCACGTTTGCCTTGACTTCCTGCGCGTCGGCACCCAACGACATTGATGTCATATGCGGTATTCCTTTCTATAAACGATACTGATATTCGAAAGCAAATCAGATCTGCGACGGAACTTCAGCTTCGCTGTTTCCTTTACGACGATTGATCAGATTCGGCAGGTCGATCAGCAGTGCCTTGAGAATCACCACACAGAACGCCCCGACCAGAATCGAATTGGAGAAGAACACGTGAGCGCCGCCCTCCAAGCCGCTCAACGCGCTCGGCAGCGCGATGCCCAACAGCAGGGACAATCCAATGACCGCCTGGGAACGGTCGTCCGACTCCACCTTGCGCAGCGTATTGAAGCCCGTGCTGATCAGGCTTGCCGCGGCCGGCAGGAAAATGCCGCCGATCACAGGGGAAGGAATCAACGACAATACCGCTCCGGCCTTCGGAATGAAACCAAGAACCACAAACACCACGCCGGCGATGATCACCGGCACACGGGTACGGGTCTTGCCCTCATCCGTGACCTTAAGCAACGCGACATTCTGCGGATACGCGGTAGTGGTGAAACCGCCGATCAGCGAAGAAATCGCGGAACCGGCAGCCTCGCCGGCCAAACCATAACGAACCTGACGATCCTCAAGCTTGACGCCCTGGATCTCACTGGCCGCCTGATACACGCCAAGCGCCTCCATAATCGCAACCATATACGCGATGAAGAACGGCACAAACACCGCCGCATCAAAGTCAAAACCGCCATACGGCATAATCTGAGGAAGACCAAACCAAGGCTTCGACGCGACACCGGAAAAATCAGCCATGCCAAATACCATCGAAAGCGCAGTGCCGGCAACCAGAGCAATCAGATAGGAAAGCGCCCTGACCATACCCTTGCCGAACTGGGAAAGCACCACCACCAGCACGCAAGTCACGATAGACACGGCCAACGTCTTCGGATCGGCAAAACCATCATCGCCGGGAGCGCCACCAAGAAACTCGCTCAACGTGAAACTCGACAGCGAAACGCCAACCAGAAAAATAATCACGCCCGACACCATCGGCGCGAACAGAAAACGCATCTTCTCAATCACACGGGTCAGACACAGCACCAAGAAAATCAGCGAACTGACAAAAATCGACGTACCAGCGGCAGCCAACGAACCAGCAGTGCCCGCAGCGATCATCAACGCATCGAACGCGGCGGACGGACCCTGCACAATCGGCAAACGCACCAACCTCGTGGCCTGAATCAATGTGACCAAACCAGACACAATGAAAATGGCATTCACCATATTTGACGACAACGCCAACGGCAAGCCAATGGCACCAGCCACAAACACCGGATCAAGCCACACATTGGACACCAACACATGCTGCAAACCCAGCAGCACATTCTTCGGAGTCAACTTCTTCGAACCCGAACCAAGCTGCTCAGGCACCTGCGACGCATCAGACACGCCAAATCCCTTCTCTTTCCACGAAACACACGGCCAAACACCAGCCGTCAGCACAGAGAAGACGCGCACGCGCACCGTTCGTAACATCCCTACGCAGGCACTACCCTGTTCAGGTCATAAGGGTCCGGGCAAACGCCCATCTCAGCCACATCGGCTCCCCTGTACTCTTCGGACAACCACCAGCATAACGACACGCATCGATACCGGCAACCAACACAACCCAACACATATCCTCCACATTTTCCCAAGAAAAAACAGTCTTGACTTTTCCGAGTATTCGTTATATGGACACGCGAAACGTATTTGATACAGGGGCGCGGTATTCTAAACCACGCATTAAAGAACCGCAAGACTTTTCTTGCCCAAAAACATTGAAGGTGGTTTCGGTGACTTTCCACGCCCCGTTAGATCTCACGATCCATGATTCCCAAGGTATGTACGATCCCGGCGCCGAGCACGACGCCTGCGGCGTGGGTATGGTCACCACCCTCAACAAGCGCCCCGAACGCAAAATCGTCGACGACGCCATCGAAGTGCTCGTCAACCTCAACCACCGCGGAGCCGTAGGCGCCGAAGAAAACACCGGCGACGGCGCAGGCATCCTCATGAGCATGCCCGACGAATTCATGCGCGCCACCGCAGGCGTCGAACTGCCCGAAGAAGGCCACTACGCCGCCGGCATCGCATTCCTCGACCGCGACATCGCCACCTCCGGACAACAAGAACAAGCCATCGCCAAAATCGTGCGCGAAGAAGGCCTCGAAGTACTCGCATGGCGCGTCGTACCCACCAACCCGGACGGACTCGGACTGCAGGCGCTCGCCAGCATGCCCGCGTTCAAGACGCTGGTCGTGGCCGACCCCGAAGGCCAGCTCGCAGGCATCGAACTGGACCGCAAGACCTTCCGCATCCGCAAGCGCGTCGAACACGAGGTGGGCATCTACTTCGCGTCCCTGTCCGCACGCACCATCACCTACAAGGGCATGCTCACCACCATGCAGCTCAAGCCCTTCTTCCTGGATCTTTCCGACGAGCGCATGAAGGCGAAGATCGCCATCGTGCACTCCCGCTTCTCCACCAACACGTTCCCGAGCTGGCCGCTGGCCCAGCCGTTCCGCCAGCTGGCCCATAACGGCGAGATCAACACCATCCAGGGCAACCGCAACTGGTTGTCCGCACGTGAAGGCCGCCTAAGCTCCGAACTGCTCGGCGAATTCAAGCCGCTGCTGCCGATCGCTACCCCGGGCTACTCCGATTCCGGCACGTTCGACGAATGCCTCGAACTGCTGCACCTGTCCGGACGTTCCATGCCACATGCCATCTCCATGATGCTGCCGCCGGCATGGGAGAAGAACGACCAGCTTGACCCCGATGTCAGGGCGTTCTACGAATACAACAATACGCTGATCGAACCGTGGGACGGTCCGGCGCACATCATCTTCACTGACGGCACCCAGGTCGGCGCGCTGCTCGACCGCAACGGCTTCCGCCCCGGCCGCTGGCAGCTTACCGACGACGGCTACATCGTGCTCGCATCCGAAACCGGCGTGCTCCCGGAGAACGCCGAGGAACACATCGTGTCCAAGGGCCGCCTGGAACCGGGCAAGATGTTCCTCGTCGATACCAAGGAAGGCCGCATCATCCCGGACGAGGAGATCAAGAAGTCCCTCGCGTCCCAGCATCCGTACCGTCAGTGGGTCGAAGGCAACACCGTCGAGATGAGCCAGCTGCCCAAGCGCGAGCACGTCAACCACTCCGGCCAGTCCGTGCAACGCCGCCAGCGCGCCTTCGGCTACACCGAAGAGGATCTGAAGCTGCTGCTCGCCCCGATGGCCAACACCGGCAAGGAGCCGCTCGGATCCATGGGCAATGACGCGCCTATGGCCGCGCTTTCCTCCCGCAGCCGCATGCTGTTCGACTACTTCACCCAGAAGTTCGCGCAGGTCACCAATCCGCCGCTCGACTGGGAGCGTGAAAAGATCGTGACCTGCCTTGAATCCGCCATCGGTCCCGAGCCGAACCTGCTGGCCGATTCCGAACTGCATGCCAAGAAGATCCTCATTCCGTTGCCGGTGCTCAACTCCGACGAGATGGCGCAGCTCAAGCGCCTCGACCGCGCCAAGATCCTCGGCGGCTACTATAAGCCGTTCGTCGTCAAGGGTCTTTATCAGGTCGCTGGCGGCGGCAAGGCGCTGAAGGAACGTCTCGACGAGATCTTCCAGGAAGTCGACGAAGCCATCGAAAACGGATCCAACTTCCTCGTGCTCTCCGATCGCGACTCCAACTACACGTGGGGACCGATTCCGTCGCTGCTGCTCACCTCCGCGGTGCAGCACCATCTGCTGCGCAGACACACGCGCACCCAGATCTCCATGGTCGTCGAGGCCGGCGATGTGCGTGAAATCCACCATGTCGCTCTGCTGATCGCCTATGGCGCGGCGGCCGTCAACCCGTATCTGGCGTTCGAATCCGTCGAAGACCTGTCCCGCAAGGGCTATCTCAACGTCGATGCCGAAACCGCGGTGAAGAACCTGACCAACGCGTTGTCGACCGGCGTGCTCAAGATCATGGCGAAAATGGGCGTCTCCACCATCATGAGCTACCGTGGCGCACAGCTGTTCGAAGCCATCGGCCTGAACAAGGACGTCATCGACGAATACTTCACCGGCACCACCTCCCGCGTCGGAGGCGTCGGACTCGACGAACTGGCCGAAGAGGTCGCCATCCGCCATCGCGTGGCCTACCCGTCGCAGTGGACCGCCCGCCCGCACCGCAACCTGCGCACCGGCGGCGAATACAAGTGGCGTCGTACCGGCGAAGACCACCTCAACGACCCTGAAGCCATCTTCCTGCTGCAGCAGTCCACCCAGCGCGGTGACTACGACATGTTCAAGAAGTACTCGGCGCACATCAACGACACCTCCAACCGTTTGATGACGCTGCGCGGCCTGATGAAGTTCAAGTCCGATCGCAAGCCGATCGACATCAGCGAGGTCGAACCGGCCAGCGAGATCGTCAAGCGTTTCTCCACCGGCGCCATGAGCTATGGCTCCATCTCCCAGGAGGCGCACGAGACCCTCGCGATCGCCATGAACACCATCGGCGCACGTTCCAACTCCGGTGAAGGCGGCGAATCCGAAGACCGCATCAATGATCCGCTGCGCTACAGCAAGATCAAGCAGATCGCATCGGCACGTTTCGGCGTGACCAGCGACTACTTGGTGCACGCCACCGACCTGCAGATCAAGCTCGCCCAAGGCGCCAAGCCTGGCGAAGGCGGACATCTTCCTGGCGCCAAGGTTCCGCCGTGGATCGCCAAGGTGCGTCACGCGACTCCGGGCGTCGAGCTCATCTCCCCGCCGCCGCACCATGACATCTACTCCATCGAGGATCTGAAGCAGCTGATCAACGACGCGAAGATGGCCAATCCGAAGGCCCGCGTGCACGTCAAGCTCGTTTCCGAGTTCGGTGTGGGCACCATCGCCGCAGGCGTTGCCAAGTGCCATGCCGACGTGGTGCTGATCTCCGGCTACGACGGCGGCACTGGCGCGGCTCCGCTCAACGCCATCAAGCACGCCGGCACCCCGTGGGAGATCGGCCTGTCCGAAACCCAGCAGACGCTCGTGCTCAACGGCCTGCGTTCCCGCATCACCGTGCAATGTGACGGCGAGCTCAAGACGGGCCGCGACGTGGTGATCGCAGCCCTGCTCGGCGCCGAGGAATTCGGTTTCGCCACCGCCGCGCTGATCGTCGAAGGCTGCGTCATGATGCGCGCCTGCCAGAAGAACACCTGCCCGCAGGGCATCGCAACCCAGGATCCCGAACTGCGCGCACGCTTCAAGGGCAAGCCGGAACATGTCATCAACTTCTTCATGTTCATCGCCGAGGAAGTACGCGAGCTGCTCGCCCAGCTCGGCTTCCGCACCTTGGAAGAGGCCGTCGGCCATGTCGAATGCCTCGACCAGAACGAAGCGATCAAGCGTTGGAAGTCTGACGGCATCGACCTGAGCAACGTGCTCATGCAGCCGGGACCGGTGCCGGGAACCATCCTGCACCAGACCATCGAGCAGAACCACGAGCTCGACAAGGCGCTCGACAACAAGCTCATCGAGCTCGCGCAGCCCGCCCTTGAGAAGAAGGAGCCGGTGCGCATCGAGATGCCGATCCGTAACGTGTACCGTACGCTCGGCACCATGGTCGGCTACGAGATCACCAAGCGTTACGGCGAGGAAGGCCTGCCTGACGACACCATCGACATGACGTTCCATGGTGCGGGCGGCCAGTCCATCGGCGCGTTCATTCCGCGTGGCGAGACCATCCGCGTGTACGGCGAAGTCAACGACTACGCGGGCAAGGGACTTTCCGGCGGACGCATGGTCGTGCGTCCGGAGGCGGGCATCACCTTCGATCCGCATGAGAACGTGATCGCGGGCAACGTCACCGGCTTCGGTGCCACTTCCGGCCAGATGTTCGTGGCAGGTCGTGCAGGCGAACGCTTCGGCGTGCGCAACGGCGGCGCCACCTTCGTGGTGGAGGGCGTCGGCGACCATGGTTGCGAATACATGACCGGCGGCACCGTCGTGATCCTCGGTCCCACGGGTCGCAACCTCGGCGCAGGCTTCTCCGGTGGCCACGTGTACGTGCTCGACCTTGACATGAAGCAGGTCAACCCGGCTGCCGCCGCCAACGGCGCGTTGCTGTTCGAACCGCTCGACAGTGAGTCGAACGAAATCGTGCACGGTCTGGTCAAGCAGCATGCCGAAGAAACAGGCTCCGCATTCGCGGCCGGACTGCTCGCCGACTGGGAGAACGCATCCAAGCGATTCACACACATCGTTCCGAAGCACTTCCTCGCCATGCAGAAGGCGATGAAGAACGCCGAAGAGAACAACATCGATTTCAATACGCCCGGCGTCTGGGAACAGGTGTACGAGCAGGTTATGGAAGGAGCGCGCTGACATGGGAGATCCACGTGGATTCCTGAAGGTCCGTACCCGTCGCGAACTGGCCGAACGCCCCGTCGAGGAGCGAATCAAGGATTGGTTCGACGTCCACGCCGAATCCGGCCTGCAGCCTTGGACCACCGAACAGGCGGCCCGATGCATGGACTGCGGCACGCCGTTCTGCATGAGCGGCTGCCCGCTGGGCAACATCATCCCAGAATTCAACGATCTGGTGCGCCAGGAGAAGTGGGAGGACGCGTACAACCGCCTGTCCGAAACGAACAACTTCCCCGAAGTCACAGGCCGCATCTGCCCCGCGTTGTGCGAGGCAGCCTGCGTGCTCGGCATTCACCAGCCGCCGACCATGATCAAGAACGACGAATGCACGATCATCGATCAGGCTTGGGAACTCGACTACGTCAAGCCATTGCCTCCGCAGCGCCTGACCGACCAGACCGTCGCCGTGGTCGGCTCCGGCCCGTCCGGTCTGGCATGCGCCCAGCAGCTTACCCGCGCAGGCCACACCGTGGTCGTATACGAGCGTGATGACGCCATCGGCGGCCTGATGCGCTACGGTATCCCGAACTTCAAACTCGACAAGCGACTCATCGACCGCCGCGTGGAACAGATGGAAGCCGAAGGCACCGTGTTCCGCACCGGCGTGGAGATCGGCAAAGACATCTCATGGGACGATCTGCGATCCCGCTACGATGCCGTGGTCGTCGCCATCGGCTCCACCGTGCCGCGCGACATGAAGATTCCGGGCCGTGAACTCAAGGGCATCCACTTTGCCATGGAATTCCTGCCCGACGCGACCCGCCGCGTCTACGGCGTCAAGCCAGTCAACGACATCACCGCTGAAGGCAAGCACGTCGTGATCATCGGTGGCGGCGACACCGGATCCGACTGCCTGGGCACGTCCATCCGCCAAGGCGCCAAGGACGTCACTGTGCTGCAGATCATGCCGCAGGAACCAAGCGAACGCCCGGCCAACCAGCCATGGCCGACCTTCGCGCGCCTGTACCAGAAGACCTCCTCCATGGAAGAAGGCTTCGAAACCCAGCGCGCCGAGTACGTGTACAGCACGGATTCTGTGAACTTCGTCGGTACCGAAGAGGAACAGGCCAAGGTGAAGGTGGAGCACTCCACCGCTACTGAAGGCTTCGTGGCCGATGAGAACGGACATGTGACCGGTCTCAAGGTAGTGAACGTTGCACCCGGCGAAAACGGACCGTTCACCCGTCAGCCCGGCACCGAACGCGTGATTCCGGCTGATTTGGTGCTCATCTCCGTCGGCTTCCTGCACCCGGACACCACCACGCTCGTGGACCAGCTGCCCGTCGACCTCGACGGACGCGGCAATGTGGCGCGCAACGACAAGTTCGCCACCAGCCAGGACGGCGTGTTCGCCTGTGGTGACGCCGGACGCGGTCAGAGCCTCGTGGTGTGGGCCATCTCCGAAGGCCGTTCCTGCGCGGCCGCCGTGGACGAATACCTCACCGGCGCCACCGAACTGCCGGCACCCATCGTCGCATCCAAAAGGCCGATGATGCTGCCGCGCTGAACATAAGCAGTTAACGTAACAGAAAAATCGTCCGATTCTCCGCCAAAACGGAATCGGACGATTTTTCATATCCCCACTTCCCGGAACCTCGAACAATACAGACGCGGCATAAACGTCCGAATGACGTGCCGTTCGGCGAAAAACCGGCAGTCATGCAGTAAAGTGAACTGCAGCACATCGCAACAAAGGAGTGACCCAATGCCAAATCGTGCAGAACGTCGAGCGCAGGCAAAGAACAACCGCAGGGGAGTGCCGCAGCAGTACGACCAAACCCATGGCCGCGCACGTTCCGGAATGCTGGACGAATACCAGCTGCAGGAAAAGTCCCGCCGACTGCAAGACGGTACCGATGGACCTTGGAAGCCGACCGGCGGCACCATCGAAGAAACCGAAAGCCTGCTGACCACCAGCCCGAACTACACGAACCCGAAGATGTTCAAGGCACCGCATTCCGCACGCCAATGGTTCCGCGTGATCAGCTGGCTGCTCATCGCACTGTCCGCAATCGCATTCCTGGTGATCATGTGGCTGCCGTCACATCCCATGTGGTTGGTCGCCACGGTCTCCATCGTCTTCGCTGTCGGTGTGCTTAGCCTGTTCTTCACGGCGGGTAACCCGAAGCATAATCCGAACCTCGATCAGAATGGTACGGCCGTCTGATAGCAAGGCGATGAACGTAAAGCGGGGCTGCATCCGATGGAAGGATGCAGCCCCGCTTTCACATGCGAGTCACGAATGACGGCACTATTCGTTCCTGGTTTATTGACCTCCTTGTCTGCATTTTTAGGAAAGATGCAAAACTTTGTGACACGAATGAAACAATCAGGCGTTTCATTGAAAAATTGCCTTACAGTAGTGATGGAACAACTGCCTGACTCGAAGAGGAGAGCACAGATATGAAGGTTGACATCCTTTCCCGTGAATATCCGCCCAAGGTGTATGGCGGCGCAGGCGTGCACGCGGAGGAGCTTTCCAAAGTTCTGGCGGAACGCGTGGATGTGACGGTCCGTGCGTTTGACGGACCACGTGCCGAGAATGAGATTCCCGAAATCCCGGGTGACAATCCGAAAGGTTCGCTCAAGGTCGTCGGATACGACGTTCCCAAGGAACTCCAGGAAGCAAACGGCGCGCTGAAGACGTTCGGCGTCGATCTGCAGATCGCCGACGATGTGGACGCCGACATTATCCACGCGCACACGTGGTATGCATGCTTGGCCGGATACCTTGCCAAGATGCTGCACGGAACGCCGCTGGTCATCACCGCGCATTCCCTCGAACCGTTCCGCCCATGGAAGCGTGAACAGCTGGGTGGCGGCTACGATTTGAGCTCGTGGGCCGAGCGTGACGCATACGAGCATGCCGACCGCGTGATCGCCGTGTCCGCAGGAATGCGCGAAGACATCCTGAGCGCCTATCCGAATCTTGACCCCGACAAGGTGGTCGTGGTGCACAACGGTATCACCATGAGCCAGTTCGAAACCCCATCCGACGACGATCCGGGCTGGAAGGTGTTCGAACGCTACAATATCGACCGCAACAAGCCCACGCTGCTGTTCGTCGGACGTATCACCCGGCAGAAGGGCCTGCCATACCTGCTTCAGGCGTTGCATTTCGTCGATCCGGGCATCCAGATCGTGCTATGCGCGGGCGCGCCCGACACTCCGGAGATCATGAACGAGGTCAAAACCGCGTTCGCCAAGCTTGACGAGGAGCGCGGCAACATCATCTGGATTGAGGAGATGCTGCCGAAGCCGGAGCTCAACGCGCTTGAGCACGGTTGCGACGCGTTCATCTGCCCATCCATCTACGAGCCACTCGGTATCGTGAACTTGGAGGCCATGGCGTGTGGCCTTCCGGTGGTGGCCTCCGCGACCGGCGGCATTCCCGAAGTCGTCGTCGATGGCGAAACCGGATATCTCGTGCCTGTCGACCAGCTGCACGACGGCACCGGCACTCCGACCAATCCAGACAAGTTCGTGCATGACATGGCCGACGCTATCAACCGCATCATGGCCGATCCTGAAAAGGCGAAGCAGATGGGACAGGCCGGTTACGAGCGTGCGCGCGACCACTTCAGCTGGGAGTCGATCGCCGACAAGACCGTCAAGGTCTATGAAGACGTGCTTGCCGAGCAGGGCAAAACCGCCGAATAACCAGTTCACCACGTAGACGATGCGTGGAACGCCTTCCGCTGAAAGCATTATGCTGGCGGAAGGCGTTTCCATATCTACAAGCCGAACAACGATAGGGGAGGAAGAATGCCGGAGCAGAACATCGCACTGGAACTCGCTGACGTGGAATTTCGTCGCCGTGGACGCGTGATTCTCACCAAGGTCAATCTGAAAATCAACAAGGGCGAGAAATGGGTGCTGTTCGGACCCAACGGCATCGGCAAATCCAGCTTGGTTCAAATGATGAGCACCAGAGGATTCCCGTCGGAAGGCACCGTCGACATTCTCGGCAATCGCTTGGGCAAGGTCGATGTGTTCTCCTATCGCAACCGTATCGGTTTGAGCTCCGCGGAACTGAGTCGCGCGTTCCCTCCCCAAGAAGATCCGCTCGACGCCATCGTGACCGCATTGACCGCGACCACCGGCCGTTGGCGCGACACCTACACCGACGAAGACTATGCCAAGGCGCGTTCCCTGATGCGTGAATTCGGTATCGAATATCTCGAAGGTAAAATGATGTTCAAACTTTCGGAAGGCGAGCGTACGCGCGTGCTGATCTGCCGTGCGTTGATGGCTGATCCGGATCTGCTGATTTTGGACGAGCCGACTACCGGTCTTGATTTGGGCGGTCGTGAGATTGCGCTTCGTGCGTTGAGCCGTGTCGGCGCCGAGCAGTCGGATCGTGCCGTGGTGCTGGTGACGCATCGTCTTGAGGAGATTCCGCAGGGATTCGACCATGTGGCGATCATGGGCAGGATCACCGGCAGCGAGGCCGACGCCTACGCCGACAATGTCGCAGGCAACGATCCGGCTCCGGGCACCATCGTGTACTCGGGTGATCTGGAACACGGTTTCACTTCGGAACGGTTGAGCGAAGTGTTCGGTTTGGAGCTTGAGGTGACGCATGCGAATGGACGTTGGAGCGCGTACGCGCGGTAACGGGTGCTGTGTGCGCCGGAATATGCTGTAGCATGAATAGCGTCGGACAGGAGTCATTCGGTTCCGTGCTGTCGTGATGGTGGAATCCGTGTGGGTATGAAGGAGTGATTGATGCGTCGAGGACCGTTGACGGCGGGTGAGAAGGTACAGTTCACGGATCGCAGATCCAATAAGATCACCGACCAATTGGTGCCGGGCGGTGTGACGCAGACCTCGCACGGCATCATTCTGCATGACGATGTGATCGGGCAGTCGGAAGGGTCCGTGGTGGTGACGGTGAGCGCCAAACGTGAGGCGCAGATCAATCAGGATCATCCGGAACGCGACGCCAACAAGCCTTGGAAGGGAACGCGCGCCATTGGCGGATGGCAGTTCGCGGTGATGCGCCCTCGGTTGGCCGATTATGTGCTGTCGATGCCTCGTGGCGCGCAGATCATGTATCCGAAGGACATTGCCCAAGTGATTCAGCTTGGCGACATTCGTTCCGGCATGAACGTGTTGGAATCCGGTGCCGGATCCGGCGCCATGAGCGTCAACCTGCTGGACGCGGTGGGGGAGCGTGGAAGACTGACCACCATCGAGATGCGTTCGGAATTCGCCCGCGTGGCCGAAGCGAATGCCACGGTCTATTTCGGTGGGCGCCCCGCATGGTGGGATCTGAAAATCGGTGATTTCGATTCGGTCGCCGCCACATTGCCGGAGCATTCCTTCGACCGCATCATGCTTGACATGCTTGACCCCTGGAACCGTCTTGAGCAGGCATACCGAGTGATTGCGCCCGGCGGTGTGCTCGTGGCGTATGTGACCACTACTACGCAGCTAAGCCGTATGGCGGAGGCGTTGAGGGAGGCTGGCTGCTGGACGGAACCGGATATCCAGGAGACTCTGGAACGCGACTGGAAGGTTCAGGGATTGGCGATACGTCCCGACCATCAGATGATCGGACACACCGGCTTCCTTATGGTTTCGCGGGCTATGGCGCCGGGATTTCAGGCGTTGCGCAAGCGTGACCGTGCCACGAAAGACACGACCACCGATATTGATTCGCTGAGCGCCGAAGAACGTGCCGAACAGCTCGAAGATCTTGAGTTGCGGGATATTTCCGATCGCAAGTTGCGTAAGGTGCTGCGTGATCTCGACGCGCAGGTCGAGGCTATCGGCGATTGATACGGTGTTTCTTGCCGTTGTTCTGAGACAATAGTCATAGCGCGTTGCGTTGGTACATACGCTGGATCGTTAAGGATTGGAGCATTCGTCCATGGGAACGAGCCTCAAGAAGGTTGCGAAAAAAGCCAAGGATTACAAGTATGTGTTGCTGGTGATGCGTCACGCCAAAACCGAGCCGTTTGGTGACGGTGGCGACGCCGGGCGTGAGCTGACCGACAAGGGGCGTAAGCAGGCGAAAGCCGTCGCCAAAGGCCTGGCCGCGCACAAGATGGTGCCGACGCGCATTGCGTGCTCCAGCGCCACCAGGGCCAGGCAGACCTGCGATCGCATGCTTAAGGTATTCGGCGACGACCCGAAGGTCGACTATCGTCAGAGTCTGTACGAAGGTGGGGTGCAGTCGGTATTTGACGAGCTTGCCCAGACCAAGGAGAAGCATCGCGAGCTGTTGGTGCTCGGCCATGAGCCCACTGTGTCGATCGCATGCCAATGGCTGGCGAGCTCCGAATCGGATGCAATGCTGCTCGACATGCTGAATCTGGGCATGTCGCCGGCATCGCTCGCCGTGTTCGGATCAAATGAGCCATTCAACCAATGGCAGCTGCACAGTGGCGAACTCATCGCATTGCTGACGGCCAAGGATTTTGAATGATTCCTTCGCCTCTCGGCATGATGCTGAGAGGCGTGAAATGTTGCCATGCCAACTGATATAAATCGTGCTAATACGCGCCACACTATGCCGGTATGACGCCGAATCGTTGGAATACTGCGGAAACGTAGACGGCAGTAAGGCTTGTATGGTGTCGTGAGCGCGTGACGCTGATACGAGTTTTCCCGCCGAAAACGGCGTTTTACGCCCACTTAGAGTGTGATTTAGAGTGGACTCCCTGACACGGGAGGACAGTCATGGCGGGCAAGACGAAAAACAGGAGGACCGGGGGATCCGGAAGCGTGTTCCAGGACTCCAAAGGACGATGGCACTTCCGCAAGGACATGGGAACCGACCCGGCGACCGGACGCAGGCGTCCGCCGATCGAAGCCACCGGCATGGTGAAAAGCGAGGCGCGCGCTCGTTTCCAGGCGAAGATAGCGGAATGGGAGCGGGACGGAAGACTGCTCACCAAGGACGGCCCGAAAACCGCGGACTACTTCGAACGGTGGATGGAGGAGCACAGGACCGCCGTCAACCCCACCACCTGGCGCAACGAATCCAGCTGGATGCGCACCATGAACGCGATCATCGGGAACATCCGCCTCAACCGGCTCACCGCCGACGACATCAATGGAATGTGCAGGAGACTGCGCCGCACACGCAAAAGCAAGACCGTCAACACCTATCTCGCAGTCCTCGGCGCCATGCTCCGAACCGCGAAACGGGACGGACTCATCGCCGATGACCCGATGGAAAACGTCGGACGAATGCCGGAGGAGCGGTACGAACGCCCCATCCTCGACGTCGCCGACCCAGCGAAGGTCATCGAGGCCGCGCTCGCCGAGCCCGATCCGGCGGTCGCCGTGTTCGACAGTCCGGACGAGCGTGAGAAGTGGGCACTCATGTTCGAACTCGCCTTCACCACGGGCATGCGGCCGGGGGAGAGGTATGGCCTGATGCCCTACCAGCTGGAACTGCATCATGGGATTCCCGTCATCAACGTGTGCCAGCAGGCCAAGCCGATACCAGCCGGCGCTACGATCCCGGATTGGATGGAAGCCGAGCATCTGGATGGGGCGATCTGGCTGACCAAACCGAAGACCGCCAAAGGCGTGCGGACGGTTCCCATTCCGCAGGGGCTTTGGGACCGTCTTTGGGCGCATATCGTCAAATGGGGCGTGCCGTCCCATGGACTGGTGTTCACCAATCTTTACGGCCATCCCATCAGACGGGACAACGAGGAGAAGCGTTGGCGCCGCGCCCTGAAAATGGCGGGACTGCCGTACGTCGACATCTACAGCGCGCGGCACTGGCTCGCCACCGAACTCGCGGCTGCCGGCGCGAGCGACGAGGAGCGCACCGCCATCATGGGCCACACCGACATCCACACCACCAGCGTGTACACGCATTGGAGGGAACGGCGACTCGCCGAAACGCTCGACGCCGCCCTGCCAGACCTCCGCGACGGTCAGTGACGGACGGCGACGGTCCGCAACACGAAAGAGTATTGACACACCCGCGCTCGCCGGTAGATTGGGATACAAAGCAGGGAGGTGCCGTGGATGATGAGCATGAAGACGATGATGGAATCGATGCGGCGCGGAACGGCTGCCGGAACGAGGATAGCGGTGACGGGACGCGTGGAATACAGGTCGCCGATTCAGGTGAAATCGGCCGCGGAACTCCAGATGGCGGCGTGGAACAGGGTCGGCCGGACTCTTCACGAATCGATGGAACGGGAGAAGGCGTCCAGCAGGTAGCCCTTCAATGGTGTTCCGCCCCACTGCCGACCGTCGACGAATTTGCAGGCTACGAGCGGATCCAGCCAGGAGCAGCGGATCGGATCATCACCATGGCTGAGAAATCGCTCGACGCGGAGATCGAAGCTCAAAGAACATCGAACGAGGTCGCGGCCAAGGACCATAAAGCGCAGAACGTCTGCATGATCATCGCCACTACCGCCTATTCGATTCTCCCGATCATCGGATTCGGAAGCGCGATTGTCTGCGTCGCGCTCTGACAATCGGTGGCGGCTGCTTTCGCGCTCATCGGAGCGGTCACGGCCGGACCACAAATAATCCAGGAAATCAGGAAAAAGAGATAACAGCAATACCCCGACGCTCGCGATATGCGGGTGTCGGGGTCGTGGATCAGGATTAAAGGTCGTGTTTTTCTTGGCCATTTCTTACATGTGTTTGGCGGTTCATGACGATTTGGCGGCACGGACGTGTTGACTGCAGACGGTGCATCGGGCTATATTCAAGATGGGAAACATATTGCCATATGGCTTCGGCAAGGGAGGATGACGTCGCATGGGAGTGAACTATCCATCGATGAAGTCCTCCGACTTGCTGCGCATCCTCGCGTACCTCGGATACATAGAGGACAGACGCGCCGGATCGCACAGGAGGCTCAAGGCGAACGGCAGGCCCGATTTAACGTTCGCCTTCCATGACGGGCAGACGGTTCCGCCGGGATTGGTGAGGAAAATCCTCGCTAAGGACGTCGGACTGTCGGAGGTTGAGATTCGGGAGATACTCAAATGAGCGCACAAGTGAAATCAGTGAAGATCGTATACCACCGTGACGAGGGCGCATGGTGGGCCGACTCCCCGGACATGCCGGGGTTCTCCGCCGTCGGGGACACCTTCGACGACACGAGGAAGCTTGCCCTCGAGGACATCCCCTTCTACTTCGATGGCAATAGGCCCGATATCGTGGACGAGCGCATGGAGAACGGGGCGAGCCTGATGCCGGGCAGCGTCATGTTCTTTCCTCGCCCGGCGGAATCCCGTATCGAAGTAAAGCGAAATGGTGACGGAATCGAATCCATCGTCAACGCGAACCGAACCCGAAGCCTGCAGGTGGCGTGACATGAGCGCGATATCTGAATCCGCGACCATCAACGTCATGCTCGCCGACTATGCCGCGATGGATTTGACCGGCGTGAAGGCGAACATCCTCGGGGTCGGCGGCAACATACTTCCCATCACGCCCGCCGGTCTCACCGTCCGGTTCTCCTTGGTCACCCAGATTCATGTGCCGGCGGACGCATGTCCGGCGGAGACTGCGTTGGAGATCGCCCTGAGAGACAGTTCGGGGCGGATATTTGAACTTCCCGGGCAGGTTCCACAGCCCGTCAGATACGCGGTTGTCCTCACGATATCGGCAAACCCCATCGCCGTCGGACTGGAGCAGACGAACTACATCGGCGCGATGAGCACGAACGTGGTCGATTTCAGCAACGGCATGCCCATTCCTCCTGGAGACTATGCCTGGCATGTCTCTCTGGACGGGGACGAAGATCATGCCGTCGACTTCCGGTTCTGCGTGCCCAAGCCGGTTACGACGCCGGTCATAGGCTGATGGAGGTTTCACGCGGATTAAATATCTCACTGCCCCGGTCTGCAAGTCGTGCTTGCGAACCGGGGCTTTCTCTTATGCCGTTCGAACAGGGGCGGGGTACCTGCGTGCCCCGCCGTATCTGATGCACTGCTCGAGCAGCGTCTGGTAATCCTTGAGCACCTGCATTGTGACCCCGAGTTCGACCGCCATGCTGTAGGCTTCGCCGTCGTAGGTAGCTTCGGCGAGCCGGTATTCGACCGGGCTGATGAGCGTGAGCGCGGTTTCGCGCCGCGCCCGCAATTCGGCCCGCAGTCCGGCGATGCTGCCGCATCCGATGTCGTGATAGCGCGCGTGGATCAGCTCGTGTTGCAGAGTGCAGAGGCGTTGCCTCGCGTTGAGCTTGTCATGCAGGACGATGAGGCCAAGCGCGTCGCAATAGTAGCCGTTCATCCCACGGGGCAGACAGTCTTCCTCGACGCGCAGGCCCATGCCCCCGGCACGCGCGTACAACGTGTCAATGTCAGTCGTCTGGCATCTCGCTTTCCACGGCTTTGAACCCGGTGCCCTCGACGCGCCTCTCGTCCTTCCTCACGCGACGTTCGATCTTGCGGATGTCCTCCTGCGCGGGGAGATCCTCGGGGACGATGCCCTGTTCGACCAGCGCGTTACGCACGGAGCGGTTGTTGCCGACGTGCTCGTTGCCAATCTGCGAGGTTCCATGCAGATCCTTCTGCTCGATGTTGAGGTTGGTCATCTGCGTGGCGAGCTGCTTGGCCGTCACGTTGATGGGATGTAGTCTGTCGGCCAGCGGACGGTTTTTCGGCACGCCGAGCCTGTTCTTCATCGCCTGCGTGCTGCGTCCGAACAACGCCTGGTCGCCGTGGCTGCGGATGATGCCGAACCCGCGTTCGTCCACGCCGCGTTCGTAGCTGAGCTTGGACAGTTGCTTCTCCTCGACGGCCAGCGCCTCGCGTCCGGCGAGCCGGCTGATCTCGCCCATGCGCTGCTCGAGCAGTTCGGCGGTGCGGGTCTGCACGGCGAAGTAGCTTTGCAGCAGCGCGACCTCCTCCTTACGCGGGTCGCCGTTCTGCGCCACCAGATAACACGCGTACCGGGTCAGTTTCACGTCCCCGATGACGCGGGTTCCTCCGTTGACGGTTGCCGCGTTCCTGGTGGTGTCTCGGAAATGGGCTTCGACCTGCTGGCCGGAATTTGCGCATGCGTCCTTGGCGCGCTGCACCGCCTTCGCGAAATTCTCCCACTTGGAATATCCCATGTGTTCCATGATGTCGCGGGCGAGCCAGTATTCAACGCCATCTTCTTCGTGGGAAAGCGCGTTGAGCTCGTTCGCGTGACGTGCTATCTCGTTTTTGTCCATGTGTCTCCTCCTTGATGGTTGGGATGATTTCCTGACCTCAGGAAATCATCCCAACCATATGATTTCCTGACCTCAGCAAAATGGTCTAATCCCAGTGTTTCCAACGGTTCCCGCCGTCAGTCGTCCGGCGTCTCGCTTTCCACGTCACGATTCTCATCTATGTTGGCTGCCACGTCATAGTCTTCGGGGTGCGCGGCGATACGGTCGATGAGATCATCGGTGATCTGGGATTCGCGCTCGCGGGCTTCATTGCGCGCGGCTCTAGCAATGAATTTCTCGGCTTCCTCAATGAGTTCATGTGGATTAATACCGAAAACTTCTGCTAGCTGAGCTATTTGCGTTACTTTGATGTCGCGCTCGTTTTTCAGCATTCTGATTAGCGTTCGCTCTGGTACGCCAGACTTCTCCGAAAGCTCTTTGATGGTTAATCCTGCTGCAGAACGTTCTGCAGCAATTGCTTTAGCTGTTGCTTCATTAATGTCCATATGGACAGTATAACGATTATAAATTTGCTAACAACTGCCCGTTCGGGCGTGTCGCACTTGCATACTGCCCAAATGGGCATTAGTATGCAAAGCATGGACAGTATGAAGTATTCAGCAACAGTTGCAAAACGAGTCGACAAGGCTCTTTCCAGTGCGAAATTCAGCGTTTCTGAGGCGTCGGAGAAGTCTGGAATCCCTCGAGTCACATTGACAAGGAGGCTTAGATATCCAGCGTCATCGCCATTCACTGTTCGTGAATTGCACCAAATTGCTGAAGCGATTGGGTGTGATGTCAGTGAGTTCTTCGTCAGAGACAAAAAATCATAAGTCGCCGACACATGAATCGAAAGGAAGGTGTTCTCACATGGAAACGATCGCGACCTGGCTTTCCATCGTCTGCGCGGCGGCCGTCATCGCCGATGTGCTGGAAAACGCGACAGTCAACAATGCCAACAGCAAGGAGGAGAACTGAAATGAACACGTCGTTCGATATCACCGACATCGACTGCGCGCCCAAAGAACTCGAAGACGCTCTGGGCGTGAGCGGGAGAACGCTCTTCGACCCCACGGAGCATCCGATCCATGTGGACATATGGGACGGCAAGGCATACGTGACCTTGGCTGAAATGATCGAGCTCGAAGGCGACGCACTGTGCCACTTCCTGGCTATCGTCTTTCCGGCATCGCCATCGGCAGGCCCATACGTTCCGTCGCCTGCGGGGAATCGAGCCAACTGATGATGACATTATCCGCTCGCCCAAGAACGGCGGCGACGAACTCGAACTTGCGCGACGACCCCTTTGCCATGTCGCCCAACACAACCGGTTCGCACCCAACGGCCTCCAAGCGTACGTCATACGCGTCGAACGTGTTGCGGTTCCTGATCACGAACATGACGTTGTTCGGGCTCGGACTTGGATGTTCGATGATCCAGTCCGGAACGGACACCTTGCGTTCCAATAGATTGACCTGCCTATGCAGCGAATCCGAAGAGTCCCGCATGGCGTCCAGTTGCTCCGAGAACAGCGAGAGACGTCTTTCGAACCTTTCCGTATCGGTCTTCCCACTATTCGCGGCCCTTCTCCCGGTGATGACCCAACCGGCGACGGATACGCCGATAGTCACCGCCCATCCAGCGATCGTCACCCATAACCCATTCATCGATTCTTCTCCTATCTGGTCCGCGTGGCGACCGGTACTCGCCGTGCTGCTTGCAACCAGTGTAGGGGAATCGTCGGGCGGCCGCTTCTCCGCCGCCCGGCACCACACCCACAACCAACAATCCGAAGCGCTCGCCGACGGAAGCGATCGAAGAACAGAATCAGGCGCTCGCCGACGAATGAATCGAAAGGAGAATCCAATGGTTGTTGATTTATCCAAGTATGACGGAGACTCATTCGAAGCCGCGCTCGATGTCTTCTATGGCGTCGTAGACGACCTGAAGATACAGGCGGCTGATGGACGGCTGACCCTCACTGATCTTGAGGGTTATCGTTCCCGGATTGTTCGTGAGACGTATTCAAAGCTTGCTGAGATGAAGAAATCTGGGGACGAACTCCGAAATAATCCAAAACAGTCGTGCCGTCCGCCGCGGCTCCAAGCACAAGAGCGCCGGCAGCAAGACACGGGCAAACCTTTGTTCTCAAGAATTCAACCAGCTTTCCCTGCGAGTCGGCGTCTTTGGAAACGGTGGCGGCGATATTGAGCGAGGTCTGCAATCTGGTGAACGCGCTGTCAAGCTTGAAATCGCCGGTCAGGTCGTACTCGTCCAACGCTATTCGAACTTCGCGTGCAAGGCGGGCGATGTATTCCTTGAGCCCTTGCGGGAGTGTGATGTCGTTCAGCAACGATGGCAGCTCATCGATCATCGAACGGATATCGTCGCGGCGTTCACGTGGATATTGTTCGGGTCCCTGGTCCAGCAGTCGTTCCGCCGTGCGCAGCGCCATCCGGTCCTGAATGCTCAGGGAAACGTTCGACCTGTGCATTTCGCGGCTTTTCCCGCCACGCTCGTACGCGGCCCAGATATCAAGCCAGATTGATTCAAGGCAGGTCGAGGCCAGTTGCGCGTCCTCGTTGCCGGCTTCAGCCATAACGCGAATCGTCTGTTCCACGACAGACATGGCTCCAGACACGTCTGCGATGGAGAACGTCACGTTCTGCTCTTCGTTGGCTGTGAGCAGGAAATTCTTCACAAACTTTGCGGCGTTCATCGCCCCTCACTTCGAAAGGAAACAAAATGACCAGTGAGATTCAATCCTACAACTTCAACGGCGCCTCGTTGCGTACCCTGACCGATGGGGCGGGGGAGCCTTGGTTCGTCGCCAAGGACGCATGCGACATCCTCGGCATGAGCAATCCATCGATGGCGGTTACCGCTCTTGATAAAGATGAAGTCGCTCAGATTGACCCTAAGGATTACTTAGGGTCAGAAAATCGAAGCAATCAAGCGGTCAACATCGTCTCCGAGCCTGGCCTGTACAAGCTCATCATGCGTTCGCGGAAGCCGGAGGCGAAGGAGTTCCAGCGTTGGGTGACGCATGAGGTGCTTCCGCAGATCCGCAAAACCGGCGGCTACATCCCGACGTCCGAGTCGGATTCTGATGAGGACATCATGGCCAGGGCCGTGCTCGTCGCGCAGAAGACCATCAAACAAAAGAACCAGCAGATCGCCGAACAGCAGACGCGCATCGTGGAACTGGAGCCGAAAGCGCGGTTCGCGGATGCCGTGGCCGCGTCCGACGACACGTGCCTGATCGGCGAGCTCGCGAAGATGCTCCTGCAGAACGGCATACCCGTCGGCCAGAATAGACTGTTCCGTCTTCTTCGGGCTGAAGGGTATCTCGGCAAGTCCGGTTCGAATCGCAACATGCCGACACAGCGTGCGATGGAACTCGGCCTGTTCCGCATCAAGGAGACCACCGTCACCCATGCGGACGGGCACACCACGGTCAGCCGTACGCCGAAGGTCACGGGCAAGGGGCAGCGCTATTTCATCGACCGGTACCGGGGTCGTACGCAGCCGTCGTTGGAAGCGGGTGCGTGATGGACAAGAACATGCAAAGGGCAATGCTCTCCGCGTTCGATGATTTGAGGAACCGTCTCATCACCGCGACGCAGCCGAAGACAAGCGTCGACCTCATTGATTCGACCTTCGCCATGTCGTCGATCGGCGGCAGAGGCCTCGAGCAGTTGAGGGAGGCCGCCGCTGCCGCCGCCGTGCTTGGACAGATGGAAGCCGTCTGCCGTTTCCTTCTAGAGATCCTTTATCCTGCCGGAGTCGGTGAAGGCGTTGACGATCTGCTGGCTGCCGAATCCGATGAAATAGACAGCCTTCGCGAGTTCCCGAATCTCGGGATTCTGCGAGGTCTCCTTGATTCGCGCGGCGATGCTGGTTCCGCAGGCGATGTTTCCTCTCGCCTCTTCGAGTGCCTGTCGCTGTGTGAGCATGATTCTTCTCCTAACTGTTCGGCCCGCACGTCGGAAATGCGGGATGACACCGATTTTAGGAGAGGGCCGGGCGGTCCTCCTAACGCCGCCCGGCATCACACACGCAAAGGAGGCGCGTGATGGTCTTGCAGAACGAGCTCAAGGATGCGAGCCGTATCCCGTTGAAGGACAGGCTCGCATGGACCATCCCGCAGGCCGCGAGCCTGTACGGAATCGACTACGACGGCCTCCGACAGGCTGTCAACCAGGGCGACATAGACACGTTCCGCCCGCCAAGCAAACGAGGAACGCCTTCCCGCCGTCACATCAGACGCGAGGAAATGGACCGATACGTCAAATCGTTGGAGGAGTAAGCATGAACGACATTCGCAAGGCGTGCGTGAGGGCCGTGTTCGACGAATTCGACGACCATGGCGACGTTATCAGACCGGCTGTCGGCGAGGAATGGGACGGGGTCGACGCATACCGTCCGCTCGGCCACATCGTCGGCTACATCGACCTCGACGTGGCCGGCCTCGTGGACCTCATCATCGACACGATCAACAAGGAGCTGTGACATGACCGAGTCCAGCGATTTCAGGATCCGCAACAGGCAGATCGAGAAGGAATACCACCACAGGCGGCTCGTGCTGCTGTGCGCGTGCTCCCTGGTCGTGGGCGTCGGACTGGCGCTGGCGCTCACGTGGAGGCCGGAGTGGAGCGAATGGCTGAAACTGGCCGTGATCGTGCTGCTCCCATTGGCCGCCGGCGTCGCGGGAGGCATGCTCGCCGGCGACCTGTAGGGGCTTCCGACAAGGCGGCGACGGGGCAGGTCGCCGACACCGAAATCAAGCATGGCCATGCGCGGGGATTCCTTCTTCTGCCTGACTCACACCCCGCGTATGGCCGCCCGCCGTGAATGGTCCAGCCGTCCGCGTTCAGGTCGCGGAACGGCAGTCTGGTTCGAATCCGGGCCACGGCACGAAAACGCAACAGAATCCGAAAGGAAGTGGATCGATGGCCAATTACAGCTATGAGACGCTGCAGCGGATGAGCTCCTACCCATGGGAGGGGCTCAAGCCCGGCCAGCGCAAGTCCGTACGCAGCTGGAACAGGAAGGAGGGCGTGTCCGAACCGGACATGCTCGAGGCGGAACGCCTGCTGGAGACGAATCCGAACATGAGCATGGACGAGGCGTTGGGAAAGGTCACGAGCCCGGCATACAAGGCCGCCAGCGCGGACACGAAGGAACGCATCGCCGAACTCCGCAAGGCAGCGACGCCGGAATCTGAACCCGCCAAGCCGGCCAAGCAGGCCAAGCCGGAAACGAAGCCGAAGCGGGACGTGGCGGAACTGGTCGGCGAGGCGTTGAACCCGAAGCCCGCGGACGGTGTGACGGGGCCGGATTGGCAGTGGCTCGACCAACTGCCGGTCGACCATGCGCCCGTGTCCTCGCAGGGCGTCTACATTGCGCTGGCTACGGCGATGCGCGTCAATCCCGGCATGTGGACGAGGATGCGCGCATACGTGCGCTCCGACCGGAAGCGTGGCCGTCAGGCGGCGCGTGCGTTGGCGAACCGCGTGAACTCCGGAGATATCCCGTCGATGCGTCCGAAGGGCTCCTTCGAGGGCGCGTACCGCACCTTGGAGGATGGCTCCTCGGTCTGCTTCGCACGCTACGTGGGAGAGGAGTGACATGGCAGGCGAGACCGTCATCATCACGATCGTCGGCAATCTGACCGCCGATCCGGAGATCCGCACGACTTCCACGGGCGCGCAGGTCGCGTCGTTCACGATCGCCAGCACGCCGAGGGTGTTCGACCGCCAGTCGAACCAGTACGTGGACGGGCAGGCCCTGTTCATGCGCTGCAGCGCGTGGCGCGATCTGGCCGAGCATTGCGCCCGCTCCCTCGCGAAGGGCATGCGCGTGATCGCCCAGGGAAGGCTCACGCAACGCTCCTACGAGGCCAAGGACGGCACGAACCGCACGGTCGTGGAACTGCAGGTGGATGAGATCGGCCCTTCCTTGCGGTATGCGACGGCGCAGGTGTCCAAGGCGCAGCGGGGCACGGCGGGCGCGTACGGCAATCCACACGCCGCGCCGCCGTCGACGGACGCGCGGGCGCAGGCTTCCGCATACCAGGGCGGCGCTTCCGTGCCGCAGGCTCCGGCGGACGATCCGTGGGGGCAGCCGCGGGATTCCGGCTCGTTTGGCTCGTTCGGCGCTCAGGAACCAGAGGAACCGAGCTTCTGATGCTGACTGGGAGGCAATTCGAAATCCTGCGGTGGATGTCCGACGGGAAAGATCATGTTCCCGCCGACCTGCGCGAGATGAACGTGTGCAGGAGGCTTGAATCCCGCGGACTCCTGGAGGAAGGCGCACCCAGGCGGGACTGGCGGCGTGCCTACGTGATCACCAAGGCCGGCAAGGAGGCCGTAAGAAGACATTCAGGGAAAGGAAAGGAATCATGAGCATCCAAGCGTTGACATGGGTTATCTACGGTGTAGCGCCGGACATCAAGCACGCGGATTTCCGCACGCTTCTTGTGCTGGCCGACCATGCCGACCCTCAAGGCATGGGAGCGTATCCGAGCAGGAGCACGATCAGTCGGTTGACCGGATACAGCATGCGTACGGTCTCCTACGCGTTGAAGAGTCTCGAATCCTCCGGACTGATCAGCAGGGGAGACCAGCGCATCGTGTCCGGCCTCGGCGGATACAAGCCGACCGTCTGGAACCTCAACATGAGCAGGGGTGCAAAAACTGCACCTCTCAAAAACGCCGAAACACCAGTGCAACACGACTGCACACCAGCAGTGCAAACAGACTGCACACCAGCAGTGCAAGCAGGGGTGCAAAAAACACGGACAGGTGTGCAAACAGGGGTGCAACATGATTGCACAAGAACCATATCTAAGGAAGAACCGTATATAGAACCTAGAGAGAGTAACGCGCGCGCGAGAAAACAAATCCCAATACCAGCCGACTGGAAACCCACCGAAGAACACCAGGCGCTCGCCGACAGGCTCGGCATCGACTGCGACGTCGAAGCGGGGAAGTTCAAGGACAGGGCACTCGACACCGGCGCCCGCTCGGCAGACTGGAACGCGAAATTTCGCAACTGGCTCGTCAAAGGCAAGGAACGTGGATTCGCCACCCCAAAGGATTCCGGCGCTCGCCGGTATACGTGGGGCAGCGAAGAGGTGAAACGGGTTCTCGGCCCGCTCTCCTGCGAGGGCACGGACACGTACATGGAGCTCGCGTGCAAGGTCGCGGACCTGCTCAACCAGGGATTGGACCCGGACATGCTGCGCCGTCAGCTCGCGAACGTGCCCGACGACGCGTGGATCGAACAATTGTTCGGACAGGAGGCGGCGGCATGAACGCCATGACCATCGCACACATGGCCGGCATCCTCACCTCGGCCATCCAAGCCGCCGACCGATTGGAACTCGACGCGCTCAAAGGCCCGGCGCTCGCCGATATGGATCTTGACCGCATCCGCGATATCAAACGCGACTGCTCGACCTGCATCAACCTGCTCGACCAGCTCGGAAGGGAGCGACGATGAGCGACCGGCAATTCCAGGGATCGAAACGCATCGCCTTGCAACGTCAGGGTTGGCATTGCATGCGTTGCGGACGCAACCTGCACGACCCGAGTGTCTGGCCGGGCAGGAGCGGCCATCACCGGCAGTTGCGCCGTCGGGCCGACCCGACCGTGCGTGACCTGCCGTGCAACATCGTGGAACTGTGCGGTTCCGGCACGACCGGCTGTCATGGTTGGGCGCACGCGCATCTGGCCGAGGCGGAACGGTTCGGCTACATCATCCCGAGTTGGCGTGCTCCGCTCAGCGTGCCGATACGCGACTGGAACGGCGACTGGTGGTGGCTGCTGGATGACGGCACGGCGCAACGGCTCACGCAAATCGAAATCATCGAATGGCAAAGCACTTGGAAGGAAGAATCATGAGGAAACAGGACAAAGACCGGAATGGGAAGCCGGAGGCGCTGCTCTGGCTCGACTTCGAAACGACCGGCACGGACAGGAATGACAGCCTGCCTTTGGAGGTCGGCATGGAATGTACCGACGTGCTGGGCGAACATTCGTATGGATCCCTGCACCGCATCATCAGACCGTACGATCTCGACCTGTTGGACATGAGCCCGATAGCGTTCTCCATGCACACGGACAATGGTCTCCTGTTCGAACTGCTGAACGGTTCCGACAGGAACGACTGCGTGGAAGCGGTCGCGAACGCCGTGGAGGAGTATCTCGACTCCCTCTCGCAACGCTTCACGCTGGTTCCGGCCGGAACGAACGTGGACTTCGACATCGACTTCCTGAAACGTCTCGACATGGCCCCGGACAGGTGGCTGTCCTACCGCAAGTTCGACCTGACCACGCTCCGCCGGTATTTGAGGTTCATCGACTGTCCCGAGGATCCGTACGAGGGGCATCGTGGCCCGCACAGGGTGCGCGACTGCATCCGACGCGACATCAACGACTACAAGTGGTACCGCAAGCTCCTGAAGGGAGCATGGTGATGACAGCGGTCTCCATGATGCTCCTGTGCGCGGCCGTCCTGGTCGCTTGGATCGGAGGCCGGCCATGACGGTCCAGACGCATATGGCGTGGCAGTACCGGAATCCCGCCGACCTGATCGGCCGTCGATGCATCGCGCTCACCGGTATGGATGTCACGTTGGACGGCCCATTGGATCTGATCCGGTTGAGTCCGGTCCACGCGGTCCTGAAATACCGGGGCATCGGCCTGCACGTCATCGACTGCGACCTACGCCACCACACGAACAAAACCTCGGACGGCATCCGCGCCGTCGTCATCACGGAAGGCAAACCATGAAAAACACCACATCGCATGCCAGGAAATGGCATAGGACCAGTCCATGCCCATACTGCGGCACGAGGAAACCCGGCATCGAACCCTACGCCCGGATCATCGGAACCACGGCGCATTACGTATGGATAGCCAAATGCCGCGGATGTCCGAACGCCGTCTGGATCACCACCCCGGACGACAGCATCAAAACCGCGATCCGCGGATGGAACAGATACGCCAACGGCGAATGGCGCAAACACTAGGAGGAAACAAAATGAGAAAAACAACACGCATCACACTCGCCATCACCGTCATATGCATGGCGCTCGCAGGATGCGGAAGCGCGTCGGGGCCTTCCACGCCGGCGCATGCGGTCATGTCCATCGAATCGCAGTGCTCCGCCTGGGACGACGAATTCCGTGAATGCGTCGTCACCCTGACCGACACGAGGAAAGTGGACTGCGTCGTCTACTCGGGCTACAAGCAGGGCGGCCTGTCATGCGACTGGTACCACGTGAGCGGCGTGGGCAAGGAGCTGGCAAGATGAGCTACAACGTCGTCACCCAGGAAGGCGTCAGAACGTTCGAGAACATCGATGATGCTGGCGACTACGCGCAGGCCATGTCCCTGAGGACTGGCGAGCCGGTCAAGGTGTTCAATGCCGAGACCGGACTCGTCGCATTCACCGTCCGCCCAACCACGAAGGACACGAAATGAGCAATCGAAGTTATTTGGTGCCAAGGACGCCAGCGTTCGACCATGAGCATCCCAGACCGAAGGAGGAAGGCGAGGTGCTGTACTGCGGAAATTGCCAAAAATGGTACGTATCATGGTTTCCCCTCACCGAAGTCAAAACCATATGGGGCCGCCGCCCCGAATGGTGGATACGCATCTTCCACCGCAAACCATACGAGACGATCATCCAGCAAATACGAAGGGAAACGAAATGAAAGTGAAGAAAACCCTCATGGACATGATCATCAAATGGCATCAGGCCGGATACAGCCTCGATGAGATCTCGCCACTGGTTCCTCAAGTCCCCAAAGAGGAAATCAAAGCGATAATCCAACAACACCACGAATAACAAAAACCCGACCTTCCGGCCGGGCTCCTGACACCACCAGAAGACTACCACGCCGGAGGGAATCGAACAAATGAACGAACAAACCAACGAATCCCAACCAACACCAAACCAGACACAACCAGCACAAACCAACCAAAACAAGCCAGCGCTCGCCGGCGTGTGCCTCGTCTGCGGCGGAGAATGCGCTGTCGGCGACACCATGTGCGCGCAATGCGACGGGCTGATGCGCGACTGGCTGCGGGAATATCCATCATGGTTGGATTCGCTGCATGAGTTCCTGGACTCGACCGCGCACTACGGAGGCCGCCAGTCTGGACGCGTCAACCTTCCAGCCGCGCCGACGCCAATCCGATTGCCGGTGCTCGACCACATGCAGTCCATCGAGGATGCCGCGATCGCACTCTGGCGCCGGTTGTACGCTCCGCCCGCCATGCCGTGGGCGACCTATGGCGTGCATCCGCCGCTGGTGGACATGCTGCGTGTCTGCGCCGGCAGTCCTCGACTGCGCCGCATGCCTGACATCGCCGACTTCTACCATGAGTGGGAGTCGATGGTTCGAAAGACGCTGGACATCATCGACGTGCCGCCTGCGAAACATGGCATCGGAAGATGCCCGAACCCGCTGTGCGGAGTCGAATTGACAGCGTCGGTCGGCGCGGTAAGCGTTGCATGCCCCGTGTGCGGCAGCACTTACCTTGTGGCGGATGTGCGGTTGGGGTTCCTGAGGGAATGCGTTCGGTCGGGACGCGCGTTCACGGCGGGGGAGTGCGCGGAACTGCTGCGCGAATGCGGATTCCAGTGCAACGCGAACACGATTCGCTCATGGCGCAAGCGCGGCAGGCTCCAACCGGTTGGTGAAAACGTGAAGGGGCAGCCGTTGTACAGGCTTTCCGACGTGCATGGACAGGTCGTGCGACGCGACTCGATTTGACAAAATCGAAAGTGCAACGCAAAATTGTCAGTGGATTAGAGGGTTCAAACCGAGGTGAATTGGTTTGGACCCTTTTCATATCCGCCATGGATTCTCCTAACTCCTTGGGCTACGTAACACCGTCCTGTCCGAACGGCATATCGGACACGCCCCGCCCACTCACGTCAGAGTGGGCATACACTAACAGCGGCAGGCAGGCCAATCCCGCGCTTATGTGATGCGGTGATGCTCAAACCGCCTGTCCATGCCTTCGTAGGAATCAGTGGCAGATCGCACCGGTCGCAGATCTTCGGATCCTCTTCCTTGCGGCCGCGTGTATGCGCGGGTTCGACTCCCGCCGAAGGCGCTCCATGAATAACCTCGGGAGGGGATATTCGCAGATGACGGGATCCCTGGTCGACATGTGGTTGGCCATGCTAGGACTTCATACGAAGGAATGACCATGGGCAAGCGACGCAACGAGCGGGTCAGCAACGGATACCGGCGGCGCATGCTCAGGCAAAGAGTGTTGGCCGCATACGATGTGTGCGCCATCTGCGGTAAGCCGGTCGACAAGACATTGAAGACACCACATCCGATGAGCGCCGAAGTAGACGAACTCATACCAGTCTCACGCGGCGGTGATCCATACAGCTTCACTAACTGCAGGCTCACGCACCGCATCTGCAACAGGTTCAAGAGCGACAAGACAGACGAACATGCACGAGCGCTGCTGGCCGGCAAGCAGACCATCAAATCAAGCTCGCTGCCATTCAGAACGTTCGGCATCTGACCCGATACCAGGGCAGGGTACCCTGCCATACACCCTTGGGGTAGCCTCGGGTGCAGTGCCGATATTTCCCCCGGAATTCAAACGTCGGAAACAGGGGAAACGACGAAAGGTCGGAAAGCGGAGGTGGACGCCATGAAGTGCGAACTCTGCGGCAAGGAATTCCGGCCTTCCGGCCACGGGCGGCCGCAACGGTACTGCTCCAAATCCTGCCGTCAGAAAGCCGATTATCGTCGGAAAAAGAACAGGCCCGCACAGGACTGGAACAGTAAGCCACCCGTCAAAGTCGTGGAAACGAAACAGAAGCCGGAGCAGGACCTCGACCAGCGGAGTTTCGAGAGAATGATGGACGGCAGCATGCTGGACATGCTGCGCGCCAACCGCGACCGACTGCAGAAGGCTATGGACGACACGTCCACACCGGCAAACGCACTACCCGCGATCAGCCGCCAGCTCATCGATGTATGCGAACGCATCGAATCACTCCAAGGCGGAGGTCTGACCGACCTGCTGGACGATGAGGAAGACGAGGTGACGGACGATGTCGGAGCGTCGATTGTCTGAAATCGCCAAGGTCCTCCGCCAGCCGGAAGGCATCGTCGGCAGCGAGTTCACGCGAATCAACAAAGCCGCGCGCAAGGCCGGCATCCGTTTCGACTTGTGGCAGCAGGGTTTCTTGTGGCTTCTGTTCGCCAAGAACACGGAAGGCAAGTACGCGTGTGGCGCGGACGGCGCCGTGCTGTCCAGCTGCAGGCAGATCGGCAAGACCTTCACCGTCGGCACCGCGTTGTTCCTCAAGGCGATACTCACGCCGAACCTGAAGGCCATCTGGACCGCCCACCACACGCGCACCAGCGACGAGACGTTCGCGGACATGTGCGAGATGGAACACAACCCGATGCTCGGCAGGTACGTGGAACGCATCCGCAGGGCGAACGGCCAGCAGGAGATCACGTTCACGTCCGGCAGCCGCATCATGTTCGGCGCCCGAGAGAACGGTTTCGGCCGAGGCCTGCACAGCGTGGACGTGGCCGTTTTCGACGAGGCGCAGATCCTCACCGTGCGCGCGATGGACAACATGATCCCCGTCCTGAACACGAGCCCGAACCCGTTGGTCGTGTACATGGGCAATCCACCCAAGCCAGGAGACCAGTGCGAGGCGTTCACGGAGAAGCGCATGCACGCGCTGAACCATGACGGGAACCTCCTCTACGTGGAGCTTGCCGCCGACAAGGACGCGGATCCGGACGACCGCGAACAGTGGGCTAAAGCGAATCCCAGCTATCCGAGACGTACCAGTGAACAGGCAATCATACGCATGCGCAACAACCTGTCCGACGATTCGTTCCGCCGTGAGGCGCTCGGCATCTGGGATGAGACTGTCACCGCATACGCCATCGACCCCGACCAGTGGAAGGCCGCGGCCGTCGATGACGTGCCCGAAGGCGGCACGGTGAGCTTCGGCCTCGACATGCCGCCCGACAGGAGCGTGCTGACCATCGGCGCCGCATTGCGGTACAAGGACGGAACGGCCGTCATCCAGATGGCGAACATCAAGGACGCGCGGCAGGCGGGAACCATGTGGGCCGTGGACTGGCTCGCCGAACGCTGGCACAAGACCGCAAGTGTGGTCATCGACGCGCAGTCGCCGGCCATGAGCCTGCTGCCCGACCTGAAGGCCGCACACGTGAAGGTCACCGTGACGAATATGCAGGAGATGGGCCGCGCATGCGGCCGATTCCTCGACATGCTCAAGGCCGGGACGCTCAAGCACCCGCGGGACGAATACCAGCCGCAGCTGGCCGCAGCAGTCAAGGGCGCTACCACGCGTCCATTGGGACAGTCCGGCGCGATCGCATGGAACAAGCTCGGCTCGGATATCGACATAACCCCGCTCGTATCCACCACATTGGCGCTCTACGGGGCGTTCACCACGAAACGGCATCCCGGAAGACGACAGGAGGTGATGGTCTGATGGTCTTCTACATGGCAGACGGCACCACGGTAAGCACGGCACCGAAATTCACCGGCAGCAGCTACCTAGACACCGCCAGCGGGAACGTCGGCACCATTCTTGGCGTCGACGACGAGGACATGACCATCATCCAAGAACTGCTGCGCGTATGGCGAGAGAAATACCCGCGTAACCTAATCCGCGGAGCCTACTACGACTGCAAGGAACGGTTCAAGGACTTCGGAATCTCCATACCCGACCAGATCAAAAACAAGGTCGAGGCAATGATCGGATGGCCCGAACTCGCCGTCCGATCATTGAGCGACCTGAGCGACCTGGAAGGATTCAGCATCTCCGGCGACGACACGATGGGCATCAACGACCTGTTCGAGGACAACCAGCTGGATGTCACCACGTCCGAACTGATCGTATCCTCATACAAGCACTCATGCAGCTTCCTGACCATCGCCGCAGACCCGGAGGATCCGGAACGAATCAGCATGATCCCCCGTTCCGCCGACTGGTCCGCGGGAATCTGGGACAGGCGCAACCACCGCCTGGCCGCCGCGCTGACCATCACCGAGGATGACAAGGACGGACGGATCTGCTCGTTCAACGTATGGCTCCCCGGCAAGGTCTACGAATGCTCAGGGCGCCCACTGCCATGGCGCGCGGAGAAAATCGAAACGAACTTCGACCAGCCGACGGTCGTCGCGCTCGCCTACGACAGGCAGATGGACCGCCCGTTCGGCCACAGCCGCATCAGCCGTTCGCTCATGAGCCTCGTGGACGCCGGATTCCGCACCATGGTCCGCATGGAGGCATCGGCCGAATTCTACTCCGTTCCCAAACTCTGGTTCATCGGCGCGAACAAGGACGCGTTCAGCAGCAACACGTGGAAGAGCCTCATCCAGGCGATCAACGCCATCAGCGCCGACGAGGACGGCAACCTGCCCCAACTACAGCAGGTGCAGCAGGCGTCCATGGCACCCCATTCGGACATGCTCAAGACCATGGCCATGCTCGTCGCCTCGCAGACCCGCGTGCCGGTCGACTACCTGGGCATCACACTGGACAATCCGACCAGTGCCGAGGCGATGGCATCAGCGGAACGACGCCTGACCCGCATCGCCGACAAGCAGAACGTGGCCTTCGGACGCGAACTCAAACGCGCCATGGGCATCGCCGTGGCACTGCGCGAAGGCACGAACTCGATACCCGACTCCATGCGCGACGTACACCCGGTATGGGCCCCCACGAAGGAGATCTCCGACGCGGCGCGCGCCGACGCGTTCACGAAGATCGCCGACAAGGTCACCGGCTACGCCGACTCCGACGTCGGACTCGAACGACTCGGCCTGAGCCGTGAGGAAATCACCCGCTTACGCGCCGACCAGCAACGCCAGCGCGCTAAGGAACAGATCGATCAGCTAAAGGCTCGCCTGGCATCGGCCGGCGGCGAGGAGGTTCAGGATGGAACTCAACAGCCTGAACATACCGGAGACGAACAGGAGAGATCTTCAACGGCTGCTTGACCAAGCCTATGCGGGATACGTCGCCGACCTTGATGCATTGGCAGACGAAGCGGCTGACGCTATCGAGGCGCAGTACCGCTCCAACCCGTTGTTCATGCGCGATGTGGTCGAGGACTACTCGAGACAGTCCGCGCAGCTGGCTGACGATTATTTCAGCCAGCTACGCGCTATATGGGCCGAGCAGTCAGGAGTGGATCTGCCGGAGTTCGAACACCCGGATTTGCTTGATCCAAGCGAAGTCCTCTACCGCATGAACGGCGGTTTCTCCGGAACTGACTGGAATGGTCTCAACTACTCCGACCTCGTCGCCGGACGCAGCAATGCCGGATTGAGCGTGGACAGTCTGTGGCCGGAGTTGAAGACCATCGATGACTGGCAGCAGCTCATTGGTGACATGGTCAGCACATCCGCCAGGCTTATGACCATGCGTGACATGCATGCCGACCCCACAAAACCAAAATGGGCGCGCGTGCCACGAGGCAGCGATCCATGCGCGTTCTGCGTCATGCTCGCCACCCGTGGCTTCGAATACCTCAGTGAAGAGACGGCCGACTTCGGCCCCACCTTCCACAATGGCCACTGTCACTGTGATGTCATCAGCAGCTGGGGAAGGCAGAAGCTCAAAGGCTTCGACCCCGACGGCATGAGTGAACGCTGGGAACAATGCAAGACGGCCATCGAGCATCGTCTTACCCACGACGAATACCTGAGAACCCGCAGTTCGCCGGACCAGAAGTTCGGCAACTGGAAACGCAACCAGATACTCGCCGAGATGCGCTGGCGCGACCGAGAATGGCTCCACAGCGGCGCAGAGCCACTGATCAGCTTCCCAAGTGATGGGATGCGTGAGGAAACCGAGAAGGCAAGACCGCAGGAGATACGAACGGCCCAGAGACTGCGCAGACATGGAATCGTCCCGGCCTTTCAGATCGACCATCGTGAAGCGAAGGATCCAGACACTGGGCGTATGCTCCTGATCGGCTTGTCTGATTTGGAAGGCGGCATCGAGCTCAAGACGCCTCAATCAGCAGACAAATTCCGCACTATCGACGGATATATGGGCAGCGCGTCAAAAAAGCCGGATTGCAGACGGCTGATCATCGACAATTCCGAAAACGACAACATGAGCGATGAGGAACTCATCGGAAACATCATGAAAAGTCATCGTTTCAAGAATGGGATCGTATACATCCTGAACAAAAAAGGACAGTTGCTGAGAATCAAGTAAGCGCCGCTGAAACTACCAAAAAGGGCGGTAACAAGGGCGCTTACATATCCATTCTATCACCTTTTGGTGGATTGCCGGAGCAGACGAACGGACCCGACTGTAAATCGGGCGCATTTTGCCACGCGGGTGCGAATCCCGCATCCACCACTCAACCGGCCCTCCGGCCGGCGGCGACCATGCGCCGCATCGCGTGGGAGGACCATACAGCGCACCGTGGCGCGGTCGAACTCGAATCCACGGGAAACAGCAAGAAGGAGCACGACATGTTCAACAGATTCCGATTCCCGGCCCGTATCCGTCTCATCGACGGCGGTTCCGGCGAAGGCGGTTCCGGTGAAGGCAACGAGCCCGAACCGAAATCGTTCACCCAGGAGCAGGTCGACCAGATCGTGGAGAAAAGGTTGGCCAAGGAGCGCGGCAAGTACAAGGACTACGACGAGCTCAAATCCAAGGCCATGAGACTCGACGAGATGGAGAACGCGGGCAAGAGCGAGCTCGACAAGCTTAAGGAATCGAACGCCGCGTTGCGCAAGCAGATCGACGATGCCGCTGCCGAGAAGCAGCACGCCGAATGGGTGTCCGAAGTCGCCAAAGACAAGGGCGTTCCTGCCGAACTGCTCCGCGGTGGAACCAAGGAGGAACTCGAAGCGCACGCGGACCTCCTGCAAGCGGCACTGCATCCGGCATCCAAGCCGCCGCAGGTGAGGAACCAGACAGGCTCTCCTTCGCACCAGAACAACAAGGACGCCGAAGAGCTCTCGTACATCCATCAGCTCTTAGGTAGATAACGACTGAAAGGACAAGCCATCATGGCGATGAAAACAGACCAGATCAAGCTCCCCGTGAGCGTGGCCACCGAAATCGTGAACAAGGCCAAGGACACCAGCACCATTGCGTCGCTGAGCCCCAGCACGCCGCAGATCTTCTCCGACGCCGACTACCTCGTGTTCAACGGCAAGAGCGAAGCCGAGGTCGTGGCCGAAGGCGCGGTCAAGGGCAGCTACGAGCAGACCGTGGATTCCGTCGTGGCGAAGCGCTTCAAGGTGCAGACCACCACCCGCGTCACCAGCGAACTCCAGTGGGCGGACGAGGACAACCAGCTGCAGATCATCCGCAGCATCCAAGCGGATCAGGCAGCCGCTTTGGGTCGTGCGCTCGACTACGTGATCTACCATGCGATCAACCCGAAGACCGGCGCCGCGCTTTCCGGATTCAACCCGTTGAGCACGTCCGCCGTGCAGGTGACCGCCGGCGATGACGACATCAGCAACGTGGATGCCTTGGCCGACGCGCTGAACGACTCCTACGACATCAACGGCGTGGCATTGTCCAAGACTTGGGCGTCCCGTCTGCGCAAGCTGCGCGTGCCCTCCACCGGCATGCGCTTCTACCCGGAGATCCCGCTGAACCTGCAGGCCGGCAGCTTGGACGGCATCACCGCCGCGACCTCCGGCACCGTCAACGGACGACTGGCCTCGACCCCGACGAAGGTGCTCGCGTTCATGGGAGACTTCAGCCTCATCAAATGGGGCATGGTCCGCGACCTGACCAGCGAGATTATCGCCTACGGCGACCCGGACCAGACCGGCGTGGACCTGAAGGCGCACAACCAGATCGCATACCGTACCGAGGCGATGTACGCGTTCGCCGTCATCGACCCGAACGCGTTCGCCGTGCTCAAGACCAAGTGAGGTGAACTATGAGTTTTCCCATCCAGACGCTTGTTGTCAATCCTGTAGGAGAGGAAAAGCACACTGTCGGCCCGTTGGACGCGCAGGTGCGGCTTGTCAACACTGACGGCACCGCCTTCTCCGCCGGTTCCGGTGCCTACGAACTGCCGGAGGCCGGCAAGGACACCCTCGGCGGCATCAAGCAGTTCGCGCCCGAACAGACGATTGGCAACGTTGACGGCAACATCGTCAAGGCAGCCGCAGCTGCTCCGACCAAGGATGAATTCGACAAGCTCGTCACGGCTTTCAATACTTTGGCGAAACAGTTCGATGACACTATCACCGGCCTCGCGGCCTCCGGGGTGATCAAGCTGCCGGACAAGAAGTGACCATGACGGACGAACCGGACATGTTCGCCACCTCCGACGATCTCGAACGGAGGTGGCACAAGCTCACCGACGAGGAACGTGAGAAGGCCGACACGCATCTCGCGGACGTGACCGACTACATCAAGGAACGCTCGCCCATCTGGCGGCGGCTCCTCGACGAACGGCCGCGACTGTTGACGAAGATCACCTGCGACATCGTCCGCAGAATCATGCAGGCCGACCCGTACGACATTCCCGGCGGCATCACGCAGATGAACCAGACCACCGGCAGCTTCAGCGAACAATACAGTTTCGGAGCGCCCACCGGCGATCTCTGGCTGCGCGACGACGAGAAACGCATCCTTGGCATCAACGCTCAGCGCGCGTTCAGCGTCGACATGGCAACGGGGGAGACGTCCTAGTGGAAACCATCGAAGTGTGGCGCGGCCAGTCCACCACCGACACGGACGGCAACCCCATCCAGGGCAAACCCGCCCGCGTCGGCACGTTCCAGGCGATGGTCGCGCCAACCTCCACCACCGACCAGACCGAGGAGAACGCCAGCCCGCAGACCATCGAATACACGATCCACATCCGCGGTAGCCAGCCGACAGGCATCCAGCCAGCCGACCTGATCAAAGTCAGAGGCGTCCTGCTGCCCGTCAAAGGCACACCGCAAGTGTGGAACAACCTCCACGGACGGCACGTCGGCGACGTGCTCACCGTGGGCGAGCGGGAAGGATAAGCATGGCCAAACGATGCAGATTCGTATTCAACCGCAAGGCGTTCAGCCAACAGGTGCTGAAGAACGAGACCCTGCGGGACCGCATGCGCGACGCCGCCAACGAGGCCGTCACCGACAGCCGTTGCATGGTGCGCGACCATGACGGCAAGAACCGCAGTGGCGTGGCGATCATCTGCCCGGCACCGGTGGAGAAGGCGCACGGCACGTTGGAGGACACGCTCGGAAGGATGCGCGTATGAGCATCCCGGTCACTCCCCGGCGCACGGAACCCCTGCTCCTGCCCAAACTGAGGACACTGTTCCCGGACGTGACGTTCGACACCATCGAACGAAGCGACCTCGAACCTCCCTTCACCGAAGCCACTCTGGCCGACTCCATGCAAGGCATGAGCACCCCAATCTCGCAGTACGTGCGGCTGCGGTTGAGCGTGCGATGCATGAGAGAGGACCATACGGGCGACTGGGACAAGGCCGCACGCCTGTGGGCCGACATCGCGAGGGAGATCATCGGGCTCGGAAACGTCGCGCCGCTCATCGACGCGTCACTCGAATCCGGGCCGGTACGCATGACTGACGAGGACAAGAGGCTGGTGTGCGCGTACGGAGTGCTCCTGCTCGAGGTCACCGTCAACTGAAACACAACCAAAGACAACGTGCCGCCACACGCGAAGAACGGAAAGGTGCAGACGAATGTCTGACAACAACGAAAAAACCACCGTCGCCGCGCAGGGCGCGACCGACTACGGGTACGTGTCCAGCGGCAACACCGCAGGCAACGTGCGCCTGATCAAGAACTACGCGCTGTTCCTGTTCCCCAAGGGCGACAGCACGTTCACGGCCCCGACCGGCGTGGACTGGACGCCGCCGTCCAACAAGAAGCCGATCGGCTATTCCACCGAGGACGGCGCCGTACTGCATCCGGAACCGGGCGACAGCACCGACTACAAGGCCCACAACGGCGACATCGTCCTGTCCGACACGGACCCGGGCTACTGGACGCTCCAGCTCGCCGCGATGGAAGGCCGCAAGGATGTGGTGTCCGCCTACTTCGACGTGGACGTCGATTCGGACGGCGGCATCAGCATCAAGGGCGCCGGACTGAAGAAGGAATGGATCCTCGTATTGGTCGCGCTCGACCAGCAGGACCGCCCCTTCCTCCTGTACGGCACCAACGCGAAGGTGAGCGACCGTGACGACGTGAGCCTGAAATCCAGCGAGATCATGAACTTCAGCATGACGTTCAAGATGCTCAAGGGCACTAACGGCGAACAGTTCCACGCGTGGGGCCTCGTCACCGAAGACGCCAAGTAGCCCATTGATTCTTCCCGTGCGGCCGATGGCGGTCGACCGCACGGGACCTTACCCATAACCGCCGATAACCATGAAACGGAGACGAAATGAGCGACAACACCTACCATGTCGTGGACGTGGACCTGACCGACGCGGAGGAGCTCAAGCCCGACGTGCACCTCGAGGTCGCCGGAGCGAAACTCGACCTGCCGAACCTCAACAACGCGGAACTGCCCATCGAACTCGTGCAGGCCATCCTCCTGGTCAAGAGCAGGCCGACGCTCTCCGACGAGGAGACCAGCGCGTGCATGGCCGCGTTCCTCGCGTACTTCCAGGCGATGAAGCCGAACTTCTGGAACGTGCTGCGCAAGACGGAACGTCCGATCGCCTACCTCACCGCCACGGTGAAGGCGTGGGCCGACGAATCCGGACTGGACCCAAAAGCGTTTACCTCGCCCACCTCTGGAACAACCACCGCGCGGCACTAGCCTACGACTGGATCCGAGCGTACGGGCAGATATACAGGCCCGTACGCTTCCAGGAATGGGTTGAAGGCCAACGTCCACGAGTCGATTGGGGACTCGCCTGGGCGTTGACCCGCGAAATCCTCAAAGACCATACGAGCCACTCGTGGATGGCGTTGCAGAACGCCGTCTACGCGCCCGATGGAGCCGAACAGGCGGTCTGGATGTTGTCCGGACAACGCAAACGCCCATGGTTCGACCACGAGCACGACCCACTCCACCCGCCAACCCCGACGCACAACCTCACCCGCCGTCAACGCGAGGACAGGGAACGGCTCAAAGCCTACTTCCACATCAACGACGACCTCTGACTCCGACCGCCATCGGAATCCCGACACACAGTAAGGAGCACGATGGCAGCACAGGACATCGGCGTCGTATACGTCCACGTTGAACCATCCGGCAAGGGATTCGGCAAAAGCATCGAAGGCGACATCGGCGACGCCGTCAGCAAAGCCTCTAGGAAAGGCTCCAACACCCTCATCTCGAAGATCGGCGGCGCGTTCGGCAAGATCGGCAAGGTCGGCACCGGCGCGATCGCCACCATCGCAGGAGGCATCACCGCATTGGCCGCCAAGGGCGGCTTCACCCGAGCGCTCAACATCGAGAACGCGCAGGCCAAGCTCAAGGGCCTCGGCCACGACAGCGCGAGCGTCACCGAGATCATGAACGACGCGCTCGCATCCGTCAAGGGCACCGCGTTCGGATTGGGCGACGCCGCGACCGTCGCGGCCAGCCTGTCCGCCTCCGGCGTCAAGGAGGGCGGCGAGCTCACACAGGTCCTCAAGACCGTCGCCGACACGGCGCAGATCAGCGGCCGTAGCCTGACCGACATCGGCATGATCTTCGGATCGGTCGCCGCGCGAGGGAAACTCCAGGGCGACGACATGCTCCAGCTCATGTCGAGCGGCATCCCGGTCCTCCAGATGCTCGGCAAGCACCTGAACAAGACCAGCGCCGAAGTGTCCGACATGGTCTCGGACGGCAAGATCGACTTCCAGACCTTCGCCGACGCCATGCAGGAAGGCCTAGGCGGTGCCGCACAAAGCGCCGGAACGACGTTCGCCGGCGCTCTGGCAAACGTGAAGGCCGCGTTGAGCCGACTCGGCGAGACCGCAGCCACGCCCGTCCTCAACGGACTGCGCGGACTGTTCAACCAGGCCATTCCACTCATCGACGCGTTCACCGCGGCGGTGTCCCCGACTTTGGAGAAGGTCGGCGCGGGATTGCAGAAGGGATTGGAACAGGCCATCCCCACGGTCACCGCCTTTTTCGACAAGCTCGGCAAAAGCCAGACCGTCCAGCAGTTCGCCTCCTATCTCGCTTCCCTCAAGGACGATCTGAAGGAACTCGGCTCATCCCTGTCGGGAGCTGCCGGAGCCGTCTGGAACGTCATCTCCGGACCGCTCTCCGAACTCTACAATCAGGCGAAAGGACAATTGCCCGCAATCGCTGACGGATTCAAAACACTCCTGCATGCCGTGTCAGGTCTTCTTGACTACGTGTCGGCCCACGCGGACAGCATCATCCCGCTGGCCAAGGGAATCACCGCGTTCGTCCTCGCCAGCAAAGGCATCGGCGCGGTATCCGCCGGCTTCAAAGCATTGCCAGCCGCATTGGACGGCATCAGCAGAAGCGCCACTGGCATCACCACAGCGGCAAAAGGCATCTCTGGATTCGTCAACCTTGCCACCGACCTCGGCGGCATCGGCCCGGCATTGAAAGCCACCGCAGGCAACTTCGGCATCGTGCAGACAGCCGTCGGAACGTTCAGAACAGTCGCCACCGCGGCGCGAACCACATGGGGACTGTTCACAGGACTCCTCGCCGCGAACCCATTCGTCCTCGTCATTGCAGGCATCACCGCGGTCGTGGCCGCACTGACCTGGTTCTTCACCCAAACCGAAACGGGCAAACAGCTCTGGAACAGCTTCGCCACATGGTTCACGGGAATCTGGAACCAGATCAGCACAGCATGCCAACCCGCACTGCAAGCCATCGGAACATTCATCACCCAGACCATGAGCCAAATCCAGCAAATCTGGCAAACCGGATGGACACTCATCACCACCATCCTCCAAAACGTCTGGAACACAATCGGCCCCATCATCATGACCGCACTCACCGCGATCATCACCGGCATCCAAACATTCATCACCACCATCACACCACTCCTGCAAGCCGGAATACAGAACATCCAAACCATCTTCCAAACCGCCACCACCATCATCAGCACGGTCTGGAACGGACTCTGGAACACCATATCCACCGTCGTACAAGGCGCATGGACCATCATCACCACAATCATCAACACCGCACTCACCGTCATCCAAGGCATCATCCAACTGGCGCTCGCGGTCGTCAACGGGAACTGGAGCGCCGCGTGGTCGGCCATCCAGGGCATCGCGTCGGCAGTGTGGGGCGGCATCCAAGGCGTCGTTTCCGCAGGAGTCGGCATGGTCAGCGGAGTGGTATCCGCCGCATGCTCGACCATCCGAAGCGTGTGGGCCGCGTTGTGGAATGGCGTCAGAAGCATTGTGTCGAGCGTCTGGGGCGGCATCGTCGGCACCGTAAGCAACATGGTTGGCCGTGTCGGGAGCGTCGTGAGCGGGATCGGCGGAACCGTCCGGAGCGCGGTGTCCGGCGCGGGAAGCTGGCTGGTGGATGCTGGCCGCAACATCATCCAGGGATTGATCAACGGCATCACAGGAATGGTCGGCTCGTTGTATTCCAGCATCACCAACGCGTTGTCGGGCTTGGTGGACAAGGCCAAGAACGCTTTGGGAATCCATTCCCCGTCGCGTGTGTTCCGCGACGAGATCGGCGTGATGGTCGGACGTGGCATGGCATTGGGCATCGACGATTCCGCGCATGTGGTCAGCCGTTCCATGGATTCGCTCGTCTCCACGATGAGCCTCTCCGACGCGGACTGGTCGAAGACCGGCAGGCTGAACGTCACGGCCGGCACCGGCGCCAATGCCGGCGACGGCGATCTGCGGGAACTCATCGCGGCCGTCGAATCGCTGCACGACGACCTCGGATCGATCATCGCCAGGTGCACGCCGACGATAGGGGACCGCGACTTCGCAAGGAAGGTGAGAAGTGCAATCGCTTGAATACGCGTGCGCCGCCACAGGTGAGCGAATCGGCTTCGAAGGGCCTCTGTACGGCGAAACGCTCGCCGGACTGCGCGGCCGCGTCTGGGACTACAGCATCGGCGCACGCGGCCTGACCGGCATCACCCGCGGCGCGCGCGAGGAGACCGTCGCCGTGAAGATCCATGATTCGCCGTCCACGCTCGACCTGCTGCGCCGCCTCGCCGACGCCGACATGGCCGCCGGCACGCCAGGCACCCTCGTGGCCGACGGCGAATGGGAGACCAGGGCATGGATCGCGAAGAGCGAGCCGCAGTCCATCACGCCCACGATGGTCGAGACGCAGCTGACCATCGTGCTTGCAGACGGCGTGTGGCGGCGCGGGACCACCGAACACCACGACCCGCGAGCCGACAAGGCCGGCGGCGACCTCGACTACCCGCACGACTACCCGCACGACTACGCCGGCATGAGCATCCTCGACACCGTGACCAACGCGACCGGCATGCCGCAGCCGGTGAAGCTCACGATCTTCGGCCCGTGCGTCAACCCGTACATCATCATCGGCACGAACCGGTACGAGGTCGACGCGACCATACCGGCCGGAAGCCGCCTCGAAATCGACGCGGCCTCCGATAGCAGAACCGTCACGATGATCTCGGACACCGGCCTGCGCACCAACCTCTTCGGCAAAGCCGTGCGAGGCACCGGACGCGGATCCGGAACCTACATCTTTGAACCGCTGCCGCCCGGCATGAGCACGATCAGCTGGGCTGGCGGATTCAAATTCGACTTGACCGCCATCGAAGAGAGGAGCGAACCGCCATGGACCTGATCGTCACCGACACGAACGGCACGCCGTCCGGCTCGTACGCCTCATGGACGCTCGACCTGGCATACGGGTCGGGGGAGAACGACTTCGACCTCCAATGCCCGGCATGCCTGAAACCAGGCTGCCGATGGTGGGTCGACGGCACCGGCTGGGGCGGCATCGTCGACGACGTGAAGACCAGCGTCACCGGCGGCGAGGGAGAGCTCACCTACCGCGGTCGCGACTGGCACGGCCTGCTCGCCTCGAAGATCCTCGAACCCGACAAGGGCAAGGACTACCTGACCATGAGCGGCACGATCGGCACGCTCCTGCGCACCGTCATCTCCCGTATCGGACTGCAGGACATCCTCACCGTCACGGAAGGCACATCCAAAACCGCAAACTGGCAGTTCGACCGGTACTGCGACGCGTGGAGCGGCCTGTCCAAGATGCTGCGCGCATCAGGACTGCGGCTGCGCATCACCGCAGCGCAGAACGGCGTGACAGTCGACGCGCCGCCGATCACGGCCGCCGGCGACCTCATCGACTCCGACCTCATCGACTTCGATGCGACCCTCGCCTCGCATCCGATCAACCACCTGATCTGCCTCGGCAAGGGCGAACTCAAGGACAGGATCGTCGTCCACTGGTACGCCGACCAGAAAGGCACGCTCAGCCACACGCAGACCATCAAAGGCGCGGACGAGCGCACAAGCGTCTACGAGCTCAGCAACGCCGACGCCGCCGAACTCGAGACCAAAGGCAAGACAAAGCTCCAGGAGCTGCGAGATACGGGCAGCATCGACGTGGATGTGGAATCCGACGGCATCGACCTCGACGTGGGCGACACCGTGACCGGCCGCGACAACACCACCGGCATCAAGGTCACCGCCGAAATCACCAAAAAAATCATCAAAATCGAAGACGGCATCCCGACCGTAACCTACGAGGCGACCACCGCATCCACGGAATCGACCGGCGAGACCGGCGGCGGTGGATCAAGCTCCGGAGACGGCCACGCCTACTACGCCGGCAGTGGCCTCACCCTCTCCAACTGGACGTTCAGCGCCGATGTGACCGCCGCCGACCTCGAAACGGTCCGCAAAACCGCCACCGAAGCCAACAAGGCCGCAAGCGACGCCGCGGCCGAAATCGCCGGCGCACGAGACCTCGCCAAACAGGCGGACGGCAAAGCCGACAAGGCGCAAACCACCGCGGATGCGGCGAACACGCTCGCAAGCCAGGCGAACGACACGGCACAGGAGCGGGTGAAGACCATCGCCGCCGGCACAGGCGTCACCGCCACCCGCGCCGGAAGCACGGTGACCCTGACCGCGCCGAACACGCTGCCCGCGCCCACCAGCCTCACCAGCACCGACCTCAACACGCTCAAAACCGGCTGGGGTGCCTACTGGGCGGGCGGCGGCAACACCTGCTCGCACAAGCCAAGCGGCGTCGGACACTTCGGTCTGATCGTGCAACGCACCGCACTCGGCTGGACCACGCAGATCCTCACCGATCCGCAGACCGGCACGATCTGGCGGCGCACCTGGAACTCCAACAGCTGGGACGAATGGAAGGCGCTGGCCGAGGAACGGGACGCGACCACGACGATCCACGGCCTCATGAGCAGCGGAGACAAGCAAAAGCTCGACGGCATCCAGTCCGGCGCGAACAAGTACACGCTGCCAGTGGCATCCACCGCCACCCTCGGCGGCGTCAAACCCGATGGCAAGACCATCACCATCGGCCAGGACGGCACCATCACCGCACAATCCAGCGCGACAGCGGCATCCTTCCTCGCCGCACACCCAATCGGCTCGCTCTACTGGTGCGTCGCCGGAGACCCCAACGACCAGGGCGGCACATGGAAGGAAATCCACACCATCATCGGCGGACACGTCTGGCAAAGACTCGCCTGAAAGGAACATCATGGCAAAAACCACGAACATCACCAAATACACATGCGACCGCTGCCACGACAGCGCATACCTCACCGACGGAGATCCGCGCACGTCGAGCGACTGGCACCAGATCAAACACACCACCGCGGACGGAGTGACGCAGGAGGCGCTGGCATGCACCTCATGCCAGCAGGAATTCAAGAAACTCGCCGCCACGCAGGACGCGGCCTACACGGCATGGCTTACCGAGGGAAAGGACTGACATGACCACCACGCTCATCACAGGCAAGGGCGGCGCACCGCACATCACCAGCGGAGACATGGGCGCCATGCAGGCCGGAATCATCGGCAACGGAAGCTACCTGCTGCAGGGCAGCGACGGCACTTTCCCTACGGTGACCATGCAGGATGCGAATCACGCGCTGATCCCAGTCCTCAACCTCGTGGTCGAAGGACGATACGCGCGCGTCACCGAGGCCGAGACCGCGACCATCGAAAGCGGCATGAGCGGCCAGAACCGCAACGACCTCGTCTGCCTCAAATACACACGGAACGGTCAGAACATCGAGACCGCTGCCATCGCCGTACTCAAAGGCACGCCAAACACCGGAACGGCCGCCGACCCGACCGTCCCGTCGGGCAGCATCCACTCGGCCTCCGGCACGGCGTGGATCCCGATCGCCCGCATCCCGATAAGCGGGATCACGCCCGGCACGCCGGTCATGCTCATCAAACAGCTGCCTCCCATGTCGAAGCTGTGGGATTCCGTAACCCAGCCATGGAAGCCGCCGTATACGAACAGCAGACTCACTCTGTGTCGGGTCGGACGCGTCGTCACGGTCAACGGCAACGTCAAGTTCACCGGCAGTGGACAGCAGAACTACGCGATGGCGGTTGAGACCATCCCAGAAGCGTTCCGTCCGCTCGCCGACCAGAGCATCATCGCGTTTCAGTCCTGCGGTTTCAGCCTGCTTGTCATGCGTGACGGGAAGGTGCAGATGCTAGGCGACCCGAAATCCGCCTACTCCACGGCGCACGGCTGTTGGATGACGGTCTAGACGAATTCCACGCCATCGGGCACCGGAATGATCTTCGGGAAGCATTGGACGATATCGGATGAGTTCACGCCTCCGATAAGCGTCACCGACCCGTTAGTGTTCCACCGCGCCTGTTTGCCATACGCGATGCCAGCCACGTTCGCTACGCACCCAAGACCGATCGTTTTGGAGGGCTTCACGCCCGCTTCGAACAGCCAGACAGAGTAATCGCCGACTTTCACGGTGCTTCGGAACGAAGACAGGTCCACGAAAATCAGACCGTCTTTGACCGTGATGGTATTCGAAGCGCCATAAGAAGCCGGAACAAACGATGCGGTGTCCTGCCATGTCAGTTGGCATGTCTGGGTTACGGAAAGCTATTTCACCGGCCAGCAGCCGCAGACGCGGAAATAGTATCCGCTGTTCATGCTGCCGCTGATCGTGACCTTACCGTCAGAGTCGAAGGACAAGGCTCCATGCTGCCCGTTCACACCTTCCAGCAGTATCGCGCCTTGTCCTTCCGGCAGGAAACCGGCATCCATCGTCTCATTCACGGTCTGGCCGTTGGTATTGATGCTGGACGTGAAGGACGTGTTGCCAAAAGCGAAAGCCATCATGCCGACTTTGGCGAGACGTACCGTCATGCCGTAAGGCCCATGCCAGATCTGCCGTTCAAGGGTTACGGAATCCCTTACCGCATGATTGCCTTCTCCCACAGCTTCTGCGCGTCCTTGAGCACTGTCACGTCCGGCCGTAAGTAATAGCGGGCCGTGGTCTCGATGCTCGAATGTCCCAGAGCGCGGCTCACGACGGCCACATCCACTCCGGCAGTCAAAGCGCTCGTCGCCCACGAGTGACGCAGGTTCTCCCTGGGCACGAAAGGGAGACGCTGTTCATGGCACCATCGCCTGTAGCTGCGGTCCACCTGCCCGGGATTCAGGTCGCCGACAAGCCTGCCAGACCCGCCGTGGCGGATCAGCCGCAGACGAAGCACCGCGAACCGGGGGAGCACGAGCTCCCTAGCGGACAGATCGGTCTTTGGCTCGACAACGACCTCGTGGCCGGATACCCATTGCACACCGCGCCGGATCCGCACCTGTCCGCCGCGCAGGTCGATGTCCGACCATTCGAGGCCAAGCGCCTCCTCAGGCCTGAGCCCCAGCGTAACGCTGCAGATGAGCCATGCCTCGAGCTCATGCCCCCAGAACCCACGCAGGAGCGTCGCGATCTGCCGCGAATCGAGCACGCGCGGCTGATGATCCGTCCTCTTCGGTCCCCTGACGCGCGTGGTCACGTCCACACTGCTCATGCCCCACCTGAATGCCTTGCGGAGCATGGTGCGAAGAACGCCCCACGCCTTGCGCGCCGCGCCGCGCGGCATGCCGGCCATCCACGTCTCGATCATGCCGGCAGTGATCGAATCGATCTCAAGCCCGCCGAAAGCGTCCACGATATGGCATCGCCACGCGCTCTCATATCCGACCATGGTGCATTCCCTCAAATTCGCGCACGACGGCAGCCACACCTCGTCATGGAAAACGGACAACAGCATCTTTTACCTCCAAATCCCACACGCCGTCGCGGCCAATCCACGACGATCGCCGTGTGGGATTCCAAGCCTAGAAAAGAGGCCCGCATGCAACTGCTCGATCAGATCGTCGCATGGCTCGTGCCCGCCATGTGCGGCGGTGCGGTCACGCTCGCCGCGGTGGCGTGGAGATACGGGCGTGCGGTGATCCACGGGCTGCGCGTTCTGCTTCGCGCCGAGATCATCCGGATCCATCGCGAATACGTGCAGTCCGGCCGACCGATACCCGTCGAGGTGATGGACGAGGCCGACGACGCGTACGACGCGTACAGCGCGCTCGGCGGCAACGGGACGGGAACGAAGATGCACGACGAGATCATGGCCGCGCATAACGGCCCCACAAGGAAGGAGCACTCATGACATTGGTGCATTTCCACTTGACGGATGCGGAGGGCTCCGGCCTTTCCGGCGGCGTGAGCCTGGTACCCACGCGCCGTGTGACGGTGCGTGATGCGATCAGGCTGCCGGTCGCGCAGACTGTCAAGCTTACGGCGGGCGAGGCCACCGTGGAGGTGATGCCGAGCACCACGCAATGGGTGTGGCGTGCGAGCGAGCTTGTGGCTGCCGGCGCCACCCGCTACGTGGAGGTGCCCGATTCCGCCCAGACGGTCGAGTACGCCGGGCTGGTGGACGTGGATCCCGCCACGCTCGACCAGAGCTCGGAGACCGTGGCCGTCAGCCCCGGCTCACGCTACCGCCTCGACTTCTGGCATGCCGTCGGAGATGGAAGCGCATGGCGCAGAGTCACGGCGACGGTCACGGCCGGAGACGCGGTGGTGGCATCAACCAAAACGCCAATCAGGGCTGATACGCAATGGTATGAAGTCACTCTCGACTTCACCGCGCCCAAGGATTGCACGGCCGTTACCGTCACGATCACGGAAAACACATGGCTGAGGGTCGATGACGTGAGCCTTGTAGAAATCATCTAAGGAGGAATCATGGCGGAACAGCTTCGGGGGGGGGGGGATGCCTCCACGGGCTTGAAGTCGCGGGAGCCTACCATGCCGGGAAAAAGATAGGACTCGGCAAGGCGGGGAGCCTGCTGTTGCCCGCGCTCGGCAGGAACCTCATCACCAACGGAGACTTCGAGACAGGCGGCATGACCGGCTGGAAGACCAAGGGCAACAACGTCATACAGACCCGCGAAAACAGCAAAAACATCGTAGAGCCGCACGGCGGAGACTATTGGATCATGTTCGGCGGCCGCGGCAGCATGCTCCAATCGTCCTTTTTCACGGTGCAGGCCGGTATGACGCTCGAGATTAGCCTATGGAAGGCCGATGCCGCGGAAATGCGCAAAAACGTGGTGTCCATGGCGCTCCCGGACGGCACCGTCGAGGACATCATCAAGCTTCCGGCCATCGACCACGAGGACCTTTACAAGTGGCAGCGTTTCTGGACTACGTGGACGGTGCCCGAAGGCATCACGAGCGCCGCCCTGCGAATCAACACCGTAGACGGCTTCGGCCGCTTCGACGACATCAGCGTGCGGCAGATCATCTAAGGAGACAATAATGACCGATTATCCGCTTCGGGGGGGGGGTATGCGTCAATGGCCTGCCGGTCGCCGGAATCTATCATGCCGGCCAGCGCATCGGGCTGACACACGACGGCGCACTGCTCGTGCCGTCCGGCAAGAATCTGCTGAACTACGGCGTCGCGCAGGTCGGGCACATGATCGCGTCCGTCATCGACGATGGCGGCCTGCGCGTCGCCGCCACCGCGCCGATGAACAGCTGGATCGGCTTTCGCTGGAAGGCCGACGTCGCACCTGAGCTTCATGAGGGAGACAAGCTCACGCTGAGCCTTGAGGACGGCGATACCCTTAACGGCATCTGCTTCCAGGTCTTCTTCTATGATGCGGCCGGCAAAATGCTGCAGCGAGCCACCTTCACCAAGGACAACATAACGTCTCTGAAAAGTCTCACTGTGCCGGCCGGCGCCATGACATACGACACTTGCGTCTTCACCTACGGGAAACTGTCCGAATCCACAACGAGCATCCTGCACCCCCAGTTGGAGCTGGGCGATAAGCGCACCTGCTGGGAGCCGCCAGAAAAACTGCGGGGGGGGGGTAGCGGCTGACCTCAACCTGTGCGGCGCATGGGACAACTGGGGCACGAAATTCCCGACATGGGAAGTGTCCGGCCATACGGCGCATGTCGCACGACCGGACACGGCGACCGGATGGCAAGCACGAAGGATGAGCGCCGTCACCCTCCCGGCGGGAACCTACAGCGTGCGCGTCGACATCACCGGCACCGCCGACCTCGCGTTCGAGGTGCATGTCGGCGGTAGGGTCGCCTTCTACGCCGGAAGCGACTGGCGCAGATTCACCCTGGACCAGCCGACTGAAGTCTACGTGCAGCTGGCCGTCAGCCCCACATGGACAGGCGAAGCCACCCTCACGCCCGTCATCCTCGAAGGCGATTGGACAACCACCTGACATCCTATTTTCCAACAAACCGCAAGGCCATCCCACAGGGGGTGGCCTTTTCTATTGCCCCGAATCGGGGCGGGAAGGAGAGGAATTTGAGCATCCTCAACAAAGGCAAGCCGAAGCACATGAAACCCCGCCGACGCTGGCGCACGCCGCTGACCGCGCTCGCCATCGCAGTCTCCATGGCATTCGCCCCGGCGGCGATGGCCGACATGGACGGGTACGACATTTCGAACTGGCAGTGCGGCATTGACACCGCGACCGTGCCGGCCGATTTCGTCATCGTCGGCACCACATGGGGTTCCGGCGGCGTGTACGGCGGGTGCCTGTCCAACGGCGTCAACACCGACGCCAACCGTCAGCTCGCCGGAGCCATCAACAGCGGCAAGGAGACCGGCGTCTACCACTACGCGCTCGGCGGCAACCCGGAGACCGAAGCCCGGTTCTTCGTCGACAACGTGCGTGGATATGTGCACAGGAGCGTACTGATCCTCGACTGGGAGGCGCAGGACAACGCCGCCTGGGGCGACAAGCAGTGGCCGCGCCGCTGGGCGCGCGAGGTCAAGCGTCTGACGGGCGTGAACCCGATCATCTACACGATGGACTCCGGGTACTGGCAGGTCGCGGGCATGGAGGCGGAGCTGGACTGCGGCATCTGGATCGCACAGTACGCGACGAACCTCGTCACCGGATACCAGACCGCACCGTGGAACATCGGAGCGCGCGGCGAGGTGATGAGGCAGTACACGTCCAACGGCAGTCTCAGCGGCTGGTCCGGACGCCTCGACCTGAACAAGTTCCGCGGAGACCGCGCGGCATGGCGCAAGTACGCGAACCCCGACGACAGGGGTGCGGCGAGCCTGCCGAACGTCAAGCCGACGCCACAGCCCACGACCGCGCCGAAGGTCGACCTGGACGCTTTGGCCACGCGCACCATCCGCGGCGATTTCGGCAACGATCCCGCACGCCGCCAGGCGCTCGGATCCAACTACGCGGCGGTCATGGACATCGTCAACCGGCGGCTGTCCGGCAGCGGCGTCACGACGCCATCTGGCAACACCGGCTCGTACTGCGTCGTGGTCAGCTCCGGCGACACCATGGGCGCGATCGCCTCCCGGACCGGCCGCACGCCGGCCAGCGCGTGGAGCGTGCCCAGCGGCAACATCAACCGCATCTGGCCAGGGCAGCAAGTCTGCTACGGCGGTTCGACCGCTTCCAGCATCGGTGCTCATGTCGTAACCACCTCGCACGTGGTCACCGCGGGCGAGAGTCTGTGGAAGATCTATGGTTCCGGCTGGCCGGCCGCGGCCCAACGCAACGGGTTGCGTGCCCCGTACACGATTTATCCCGGTCAGGTCTTGCACTGACCGGCCTCGAATTTTAAGGAGGTGTGGAATGGGCGAATCCAATACCAATGGCTACCTGCTGCCGGACAAGGCGTATCAGGCGCTCAAGTGGCTCGCGTTGATCGCTTTGCCTGCGGTCGCATGGCTGGTCGGTGCGGTCGGCCCGCAGTGGGGATTGCCGCACTGCGGTGAGATCGTCACCACGATCAACGCGGTCGGCTTGTTCGTCGGCGCTCTGATCGGCGTGAGCCAGCTCACGGCAGCCAAGCCGGACGGTTCCGACGAATAAAAAATCATTGCCACCGATTCGGCGGCAACACTTGACAGAGCTTCGCGTCGAACTTGACGGCTGTTAAGTCCATGCGAAGTTGCCCCTCTCTCGGCTGATGCTGGGGGAGGGGCGTTTTCGTGTTTCCGGCGGGTGTATCATACGGAGAAAGCAGAAAAATAGAGTCTACTTTGAGTGACACTCAGGTGGTGGAAGCACGAAACTCCAAGCGTGGCAACGCATGCAGAAACCTCACCGCTATAAATCGTGCTTATAGCGACACTTAAATTTTCTTGATGAGTTATAGCTGGCGATTTCGTGGTAGCTTGAGCGGGTTGCATTGTTCATATCAGATGGAGGATTCATGTCCGTTCTCACTTCCGTCTCCGGTTTCCCTCGCATCGGCCAGAACCGCGAGCTGAAGAAGATTATCGAAGCTTATTGGAAGGGTGTCGCAACGCTCGACGACGTGCGCGCCACCGCCAAGGAGCTGCGCGCCAAGCATTGGAAGCTGCAGCAGGAAGCCGGAATCGATTTGATTCCGAGCAACGACTTCAGCTATTACGACCAAATGCTCGACACTGCCATCCTGCTGAACGTCATTCCGCAGCGCTACCAGCGCCTCGCCTTCGACAATCCCGAAGAGACGCTGTTCGCCATGGGCCGCGGCTACCAAGGAGACAAGGGCGACGTCACCGCGCTGCCGATGAAGAAGTGGTTCACCACCAACTACCACTATCTGGTGCCGGAAGTCGACGAAGCCACCGACATCAAGCTCAACAGCACCAAGCCGTTCGACGAATTCAACGAGGCGAAGGCGCTCGGCATCACCACCAAGCCGGTGCTCATCGGCCCGTACACCTTCCTCAAGCTCGCCCGCAATCCGCAGGCCGAAGAACTCGTATACGACAAGGGCCTGGTCAACGCGGTCGCAGCCGTCTACGCCGAGGTCGTGGCCAAGTTCGCCGAGCTGGGCGCCGAATGGATCCAGATCGACGAACCGTACCTCGTGCTCGACAAGGAGCCGGGCGACGTCGAACTGTTCAAGAGCCTGTACACCAAGATCCTGCCCGCACGCGACGGCAAGATCAAGGTGCTGCTCAACACCTACTTCGGCCACATCGCCGACGTGTATGAGACAGTCAACCTGCTCGCCTTCGACGGCATCGGACTCGACCTCAACGAAGGCAAGGACGAGAATCTCGCCGCCGTTGAAAAGTTCGGCGTCGCAGAGAGCACCACCATCTTCGCCGGTGTGGTCAACGGCCGCAACATCTGGCGTAACGATTACGCCGTCAGCCTTGGACTCGTCGACGCGCTGAAGAAGGTCACCGGCAACGTGGCCGTCTCCACCGCAAGCTCCCTGCTGCATGTGCCGTTCAGCACCGAAGGTGAAGACGGTCTCGCCGATGATGTGCGCAAGCATTTCGCCTTCGCCGTTGAAAAGCTCGGCGAACTGCACGACCTCGCGGTTCTCGCCGACGCCAGCGAGGAAGACAAGAAGGCATCCGGGGCATTGGCAGCCAACCAGGCGCTCTTCGACGGTACCCGCGTCGCCGCCGACAAGAACGTGGCGGAACGTCTCGCAGCCCTGACCGACTCGGACTTCGTGCGCCAGCCGGCACGTGCCGAACGTCAGAAGGCACAGCGGGAGGCGTTGAACCTGCCATTGCTGCCGACCACCACCATCGGATCCTTCCCGCAAACCAAGGAAGTGCGCGCCGAACGCGCCAGACTGCGCAAGGGCGAAATCACCAAGACTGAATACGACGAATACATGAAGGCGCAGATCGACGCCTGCATCAAGCATCAGGAGCAGATCGGCCTTGACGTGCTCGTGCACGGCGAATTCGAGCGTAACGATATGGTCGAATACTTCGGCCAGAACCTCAACGGTTTCCTGTTCACCAAGAACGCTTGGGTGCAGTCCTACGGCACCCGTTGTGTGAAGCCTCCGATCGTATGGGGCGACGTGTCCCGCGCCAACCCGATCACCGTGGAATGGAGCGCCTACGCACAGTCCCGTACCAGCCATGTGATGAAGGGCATGCTCACCGGCCCGGTCACTATTCTCAACTGGTCCTGGCCACGCGAGGACATCACCCACGAGCAGCAGACCCAGCAGCTGGCCCTCGCCATCCGCGACGAAGTGCTCGACCTCGAAGCCGCAGGCATCAAGGTCATCCAGATCGACGAGGCCGCCCTGCGTGAAAAGCTGCCGCTCAGGAAGACCGACTGGCACAAGAAGTACCTCGACTGGGCCATTCCGGCATTCCGACTGGTGCACTCCGCGGTCAAGCCGACCACGCAGATCCACACCCACATGTGCTACTCGGAGTTCAACGACATCATCACCGACATCGACGCCATGGACGCCGACGTGATCTCCTTCGAAGCCTCCCGCGGCGATCTCGTGGTGCTCGACGCCATTCACGACGCCAACTTCGAAACCGAAGCTGGCCCGGGCGTCTACGATATCCACTCGCCGCGCATCCCGTCCGAAGCCGAAATCGAGGAACGCATCTACGAAATCCTCAAGAAGATGGACGTCGAAAAGGTGTGGATCAACCCCGACTGCGGTTTGAAGACCCGCGGCAACGCCGAAACCTGGCCAAGCCTTGAAAACCTCGTGGCCGCAGCCCGGGCTGTGCGCGCCAAGCTGTCCAAGTAAGGCGAAACGTTAGGAACAAGACAAGAACCATGCATTCGCCAATGTTCTCGCTCGAGGTGTTCCCTCCGAAGCGAACCTCCCCTGTAGGCACCATCTACGACACGCTGGATGGCCTGCAGGGGTTGGACCCCGATTTCATTTCCGTCACCTACGGCACCGGCAAATCATCCGACCGTACATTGACCGCGCGCATCGCCCACACGGTAAGCGAATACGGCATCCCCAGCGTGGCCCATCTGACCGCGCAGTATCTGAACAAGGATGACGTCGACCAGGCACTCGACATGTTCGAACAGGCCAAGGTCTCCGGCGTGCTCGCCTTGCGTGGCGACCGCATCGACGGTGCCGAACCGGCAGGAGTATTCGAACATGCCAGCGATCTGGCCGTATACATCCGCCAGCAACGTCCGGACATGAAAATCTACGGCGCCTGCTACCCGGAAAAGCACCCACAGTCGGCAACGCTGGAAGAGGACATCGACAATCTCAAAAAGAAAGTCGATGCCGGCGTGACGCATCTGATTTCACAACTGTTCTACGACAACGAGGACTTCCTGAGATTCCTCGACAAAGCGAGGGCTGCGGGAATCGACGTGCCGATCGAAGCGGGCATCATGCCGGTCATGAACGCGAAATCGGTGCTGAACATGTCGAACAAATGCCAGTCGAAAGTTCCTGAAAAACTCGGCATCATGCTCGATAAATGGGGAGGTGACAAGGCTCTGCTCAAAGAAGCGGGCATCGCCTACGCATCCGAGCAGATCTGCGA